>Ga0302167_10000002_pt1 | contig 748264 bp, 624 predicted proteins | sample I_Fen_N1_1_FD_193496 | JGI IMG/M metagenome (GOLD analysis project Ga0302167, IMG submission 193496) | Peat permafrost microbial communities from Stordalen Mire near Abisko, Sweden - I_Fen_N1_1 | ecosystem: Environmental > Terrestrial > Soil > Wetlands > Permafrost | place: Sweden: Abisko... | reverse complement strand
GATGTTGTTTTTGGCGTGATGGTAAGATTTAAAGTTTTGATATCACAGCCTACTGTTTCAGTGTAAGTTCCCGAAGTAGTATATTCATTACCATTTACATTCCATATGTAAGAACCGCAAGCCGATACATTTTGTGGAGCCGATGTTGTTTTTGGCGTGATGGTAAGATTTAAAGTTTTGATATCACAGCCTACTGTTTCAGTGTAAGTTCCCGAAGTAGTATATTCATTACCATTTACATTCCATATATAAGAACCGCAAGCCGATACATTTTGTGGAGCTGATGTTGTTTTTGGCGTGATGGTAAGATTTAAAGTTTTGGTATCGCAGCCTACGGTTTTCGTTTTAATTCCCGAAGTTGTATAAGTGTTGCCATCTACCACCCAAAAATAACTATCGCAAGCTTCTTGAGTTTCTGAAGATGTTGTTGATGGCGTTCCTGTAACTGTTTTTACCAATAGTCTGTCGCTTGCACAATAAGCTGCCTCACAAGCAACACAGTATGTAGTGTTATTTGACGTAGGTGTTGCTGTTACTGATGATCCTGTTGCAAAACTGCTGCCTCCCGCAAGAGCTGTATACCAGGTTGCTGTTGTTCCGAGGGGACAAGTAGCATTTAAAGTTACAGGAGTACTGCCTAAACAAGGAATGTTTTCAGTAGAATTTGTAAAGGTCGCGCTTCCAGGTTTTATTGATGTTGTTGTAATATTAGAATTTACAGTTGAAAAATTAGTTCCGCTTACAGATGCCTGATTGGTTACAGCACATGTATTAGCAGGTAATGTAGCTGCTGCATTAATTGTTGCGCTAAAAGTAATTATCGTACTTTTCCCTGCAGGTAAAGTGAATGGACCAACAGCAATTGTTGATGCTGAAGCTTTTGCTGAACTATTTTTAGCCGATTGATTAGTGCTGGTTGGGATATTATTTTGATTCTCAGCGATCACCGGAGTTGTTTCTTCAACAGTTTTAGGAGCTGCAAATTTTGAAGCTGATGGATTACCAGGGATTAAAGCCGTTCCTGCTGCAATTGTTCCGCCACCTTGCTCATCTAAAGCTGTTGTAGCCGGTGCGATATTGTTGGCATTCCAAAAAGTAGTAAGTGGAGTAGTTTGGTTTCCTGTTCCGGATACATAAGCAGTTGTACCTTGCAAAATTACTTTATTACCAGCTCCTGACGCTAGTACATCAAAAGTTGCTGAACCAAGATTAGCGGCAGTGTTAGTTGTATTACCACCAATGTTAGCCGCACTTATTAAACTACTCGTTGCACTTCCGATAGAAATTACACCAACATGTGCATATGAATTTGGTACTAAACTAATGTTGTTATTTTTTATTGTCGCATCCATTCTGGCGTTTGCAGTACTACTGTTGTTATCATTCGCTTCAGAAACAATACCATAATTATTAGCATTGGTAATTGTATTGTTTAATATTTCTGTAATGTGTTTAGCATTTCCATAAGCTGCCACAGAAATACCATTGGCAACAGAAGATGCACCGCCGCCATTTATGGTATTAAAATTTATTCTTCCATTCATAGTTCCTGTATCCTGATTTCCAACATTACAGGTAAAAGAACCATTGAAGCTTGATTTTATAGTATTGTTTATTATATTATAATTCACTATTGCTGCTGAATTTCCCTGAAGCGATAAACCATTACTGCCGGGACTTGCTGCTGCTGCATTTATAATATTTCCGTCAGCAAGAGCATTTCCTCCAACCTGAATATTATTTGTTGAGGTACCACCAAAATTCAATGTTAAACCGTAGTTTTTTGCATTAGAAAAATCATTTGCTTTTAAAACTAAAGTATTGTTTGAAGTTCCGTAGCCTTCAAATATAAAATTACTGTCACCGTTAGTTTTGTCAAAAGCATTTTTAAACTGAGACCCTGTTATTGTTACATTAGAAATCCCAGAATCATTATGGGCATAAAATCCACGACCCCATGAATCATTAACTTTTGTATTGGTTATTGTAGAAGTTCCGGTTAGATTTGTTGCATAGATACCGCCAGTTTCAGAACCGGCAATCTGATTTCCGCAATTACTTAAAACACTGTTTGTTAATTCAAAATTATTTACATTTTCTATTTTAATACCAAAAAGACCTGCGTCTACAAAATTCATGTTTTTTAATGAAATATTTGTACATGAAGTAAATTTTGCACCAATGGCTCCACTAGTACTATTTTGAATTGTACCTCCAGATCCTGCAGTAGTGCCTGTTCCGGTAACCTGAAAAGAACCTGAAGCATTACTTATGCTTATTCCGCCGTTACCTCCTCTTGCAGAAACAGATTGAAAGATACAATCTAAAGTTCCGCCACCATTAATGTTTACAGCAGTTGCACTTCCGCCGGTTATAGAAACATTTCTTACTTTTAGATTTCCAACACTTGTCCCCGTCATATCGGAAGACAATATAACAGCTTGAATATCATTATTTGATTTAAGAGAAATAGAAGAAAAAGTTGGATTTGTACCCCCCGTTGTTGGTAAAACATTACTATAAGATGGAACATCAAGACTCAATAACGTTATCAAATTAGTTGTTGCTCCCTGACCAATTACTTTTTGATTATTTGACAAAGTCAATGTAGTACCACTACTTGCAGCACCACTATAGATAAAAATAGGGTTTGAACCTGTTAATACAGTAGTAGCATTTTGAACTAATTTAAATGGGCTTTGTAATGTACCGTTTCCGTTTGTTGCAACAGAACTGTTTATGAAGTATATTGGAGTAGAAACAGTAAAATTTACTGTAGCAGTACTTGTTTTTCCAATAGCATTAGTCAATGTATAAGTAAAACTATCCGTACCGGAATAGCCTGCTGTCGGATTATAAGTAAAAGATCCATTAGAGGCTAAAACGACAGCTCCATGAGCTGGATTTGTTAATACGGCTACGGTAACCGCGGTTCCGTCTGGACTAATATCATTTGCCAAAACACCTTCGGCGGCACTTAATGTAATTCCAACATTTCCGATGGAATAATAAGCATCATTTACCGCTATCGGAGTTACTTTAAGAGAATTAGGTACTAATGTCAAATTAGCATCTAAAATATCCTGAAAAGTGGCACCCGTCGCATCTGTTCCGGTATTATTGATGGTAATGGTAAAATCAAGCTGAGATCCGGGAGCGGCATTTCCTCCTCCGTTAACAGCAACAGCATTTGTAATATTTACAGTTGCTGCAACAGGTATAGAATTTATACTTGTTTCTTTTACAGCATTAGATATTTTACTTTTTTGCAATGTTGTCCTGGCAGCAATATTTTTCTCAATTTTGGTTGCCTGCCTGATAAACGGAGCAACAAAATTTTCCTTAATAGTTTTGTTATATGACATTCCGAATGTCAAAAAACCTATTAGTATTATAACAATTAAGAGTTTGTTTTTTTTCATTTTTTTACTTTAATGATTTAGCACTATTAAGAAAATATAGCTTCGTATGTCATCCCGACTTTATCAAAACCTAGTGGACTGAGAAACAATTCTAAATTGCCTTTTTTAGGATGAACAATGGTAAAAATACCCTGTTCGTAATATTCGTTTTTTTGTTCAGTACGAAAAACTATTGAAAAAGGATTTCTTTCTAAAGGAGAATAATTATTTAGCTTTGTTACTTCAATTAATTCCGCGTCAAGCTGAACTTCATCAGAAATTTGAATTATAAATATTTTATTAAGAAGGGAATCAAAATCATTTAAAGAGAGTAAAGCTATATCCATATATTATATTTTCTTCGTTAATCAATTTAATTTAGGGCGCCACTCCATTAAATGATAGACCCCATTTGTTTCGCTAATTTTAGTAAATCCCAATTTTTTATACAAACTCATCGCAGGATTAAAGCTTTCTACATGAATAGTAACATTCAATTTCTTTGTTTCAGCCTTTTTTAATATTTCTTCTAAAATAGAACTTCCAATATTTTTTTTTCGCCATTCAGGCAATAGTGTAATATCGATTATTCTGATACCTTTTTTTTCAAAAAAGAAGTCAATATATAATCTTCCAATTGTAATATTTTCTTTTTCAATGATATAAAACTTTGCGTCTAAATAATTTTTTTGATAATATTCATGTTGGGCAGAAAACTGATGCTCAATAAATATATTTTTTTGTTCTTCGCTCCAATCAGTTCCTTTTTCTAATTCTTCTGTGCGCGTACTACCGTATATTTTGCACAGAATAGGCAAATCGTTTTGCTGTATATCACGAAGTGTAATATTTTGTATCTCTAAATTCAAAGCAATTATATTAAGTTCTTGGAGGATAAACGCCCTGAAGAGCTATACAAAAATACATTGTCAAATAAGGCATCATATTGTTATGAGGCTGATTTCCTCCTGTAGGAGCAATTGAATTAGTATCCATAACTGTTCCCGGAGGATCTATGGAATAAATTTTCACAGGATTGCCTCGGCCTAAACTATTATTTGTTGGAGTAGTAGACTGCGAATTTAAGCTTGCAGCCATTAGTGTATGATTATGCGAAGGTATTTCTGATTCTAGTAAAGTTACTGTATCAGAACCGCCTGTTTCCCCTAAATTGTGCAAGGATAATCCTGGTCCCTGACCCGGATGCATTGGTGTTCTGCCTTGTAAATCCGGTAAAGCAAAATTCGAACTTCCATTACCGCCATAGTTTGTACCTAATAAGGAAAAAAGAGCTGTATTTTGAGATAAAGGTAAAATTTGTCCATTGCACCATGCCCATCCTTTAGGAGCAAAGTTGAATGGAAATATGCGTATTTCGGCCACAAATGGATCCATAATATTTTATTTAATTTCTTATTAAAAAATTTAAGAACTATATATTTAATTTATGTTTGTGATGGATATATCCCAAATATGGATATTATAAAATTCACACATAAATAAGGTTGAAAATTGCTATGAGGCTGACTGCCTCCACTTGGTGTAATTGAATTATTATTTAATGCTACAGTTGGATTAGCTGTAGAATATATTTTACTTCCTGTTGTTGTAGTACTTAAAATAGCATCAGCAGGATTACCGGTATTGGCAATATCAGTTGTTGCTACAAAAGAATGTGAATGAGATGGAATCTGGTTCACCGTTAATGCTACTTCTTCAGCGCCGCCGGTTTGGGCTAATATAAATCCGTTACCGTTGTGTAAAGGAATACGACCTCGCATATCAGGTACCGCAAAAGTGCTTTCTCCGTCACCGCCATAAGTAGTTCCAATTAAATTAAATAATGTCTCATTCTCAGAAATCGGCATTAATTGTCCTTCACAAAATACCCATCCTGCAGGGGCAAAATTTCCGGCAAACATTCTGATTTCACCAACGTAAGGTTGTGCCATAATTGTAGTTTTTTATAATTTATTAAGTAGGTGAAGGAAATTGCCCTTGTAGAGCAATACAAAAATTCAAGGCTAAAAAAGGCTGCATATTCAAATGCGCCTGACTACCGCCAATGTTTGTAATTGATCCCGTATTCATTGCCGTAAGGCTATTACTAGAATTATTATACACCTGGTTAGGAGCTGTATTGGCTAATACCGCAGTATTGGCAACAGGAATGTTTGTAGTTACTGCCTGATTAAGACTTTTTAAAACGTGTGTATGTGTTGGTAATTCTGCTACACTTAATATATGCGCTTGTTCACCACCTTTTTCACCAAGAGTGTGACCATTTCCAACATGTATAGGTATTTTTCCACGTAAATCCGGAAGACCAAAATTTACTCGTCCGTCTCCTCCAAAAGTTGTTCCTAATAAGGAGAACAAAGCCTGGTTTTGGTTTATAGGTAATAATTGTCCGTTGCACATTGCCCAGCCTTTTGGCGCAAAGTTAAAAGACATAATTCTGGTTTCAGCTAAAAATGGATCCATAAAAAGACTTTTTATATGTTTATTTTTAAAGTTGGTTTGTTAAACTAAAATAGAATTAACATTTAAACTGTGTTTAGAAATTATTTCTTTTTGATATACGACTGTAGTTCCTTCTTTTATGATAATTTTTGTTGCTGTATTTTCAGGAGAGAGTATTGTTTTTAAGTAAACACTTCCTTTATGAGTTATAAAACCATAAGGCTCTAATTGTGTTGTAGGGGCAGGAAATAAGTAGTATGATAAATCAACATTACTATTATGTAGTTTTAATTCCTTCATAGCTATAGTTATCGCTTCTAAATCAAATCCGGAAAGTGATTTTAATGATTTCCACTCTCCATTTGTGTCTTTTCCAAAGCACAATAAAACATCATCCAATTTTCCTGTACCATCAATATGAAGATGAATTGGAAACATTTTTAGATGACCATTAGCAGAAGCATAACAAAAATCACCCGAAGGTTTATATCCTGTTTTCTGCCAACCTGAAATGGCATTATTGTAACAATCTAAAAGTGATTGATCTAAACGAAAAGTGTTCGAAGCATTTAATTTGGAGAATTTTGATAAAACATTTTCTTCTTCCTTATCGAAATCAGAAAAATTTGTGAAAGTATTTTGAGCAACGAGAGAACTACAAAAAATTGTTGTGGCACCTACAAATCCAACATTTTTAATAAAATTTCTACGGGTTAAATCGATCATAGTCAATGCTTATTTAGTAAAAAATTATGGTAAATATAATTAAAACACAAACTATTTATTAAAAAAAGCATAATTATTTGTTAAAACGTGCAATAATATTTACATTATTACGTTTTTGCAATTTTTTTCTAAGAAAAGGGATACAAGAAAAATAATTAAAAATTTTAGAATTGGCATAAAAAAAATCCCAAGCTACAATAAGATTGTAATTTGGGATTTAAATAAGTTGAAAGTTTATTATTTAATTTCTTCCTCTTCTTTTTTAACAGAAGGTGCAGGTGCAGTCTGATCGTCTTTAGCAGCGTTCTTAAATTCCTTTATTCCGCTTCCTAAACCTTTCATTAATTCCGGAATTTTTTTACCTCCAAAAAGTAATATCACGATACCTACTATTACGAGGATTTCTGTAAGACCTAATCTTCCCATGGTTTGTATATTTAATGCCGAAGCAAATTGTTTTTCTAATTGTAACGCAAATGTATATAGAATATACGAAGAACAACAGTATTTGGATTAAAATATTTGTTTCTAATAGCGTTAAATATTTTATAAAATACTGAAATAACTGTATTGGTCCAATTTTGGCGGGCATCAACAAGACGATTAATTATTATATTTGCTTGTAATAAATAACCATAATGACTAAGAAAAAATTCAATTTCAGAAAAAATTTATTCATCAAAAACCGATTGGTGATTTTGAATGAGAACACTTTTGAAGAAATTTTTTCATTCAAATTAAACCTGATGAATGTTTTTGTGACGTTTACCCTGGGAGGAATTTTTTTAATTTTAATTACTACTTTTATCATCGCTTTTACGCCTTTACGGGAGTTTATTCCGGGATATTCTTCTTCTGAATTAAAAAAGAACGCAACTGAACTGGCTATTAAATCAGATTCATTAGAAACAGCTTTAAAGAAAAATGAAGCTTATATAAATGGTATTCAGAAAGTGCTGAGAGGCGAATTAGAATATGCCAAATTTAATAAAGATTCTATTTTAGCAGAAACAGATGAACCTTCAGATGTGAATATGAAACCTTCAGAAGAAGAAATAAAATTAAGAGAAGAGGTGGCGCGGATGGATAAGGAGTCAGGCGAAAAAACTCGAAATAAAAACAAAAGTGACAAGAAATAATACCATAAAAAATGTCTATTAAATCAGTAGCAGCAAAATTATTTGCCACCAAAATATACTATAAAACTCAGGCTTGGGCCAATAAACCGGTCGAAACCCAACAAGCGGTATTCAGGAATTTAATAAATGGAGCAAAAGAAACCCAGTTTGGTACAGATCATCATTTTGATAAAATAAAAACGGTTCATGATTTCAGGAAACGTGTCCCAATTCGTGATTATGAAGATTTAAAACCTTATATCGACAAGGTTCGAATGGGAGAAAAAAATATTCTCTGGAAAGGAAAACCCCTGTATTTTGCCAAAACCTCCGGAACAACTTCAGGAGCAAAATATATTCCGCTGACCAAAGAATCAATGCCGTATCATATTGAAGCTTCCCGAAATGCAATTTTACATTATATATATGAAACCGGAAATGCCGATTTTGTCGATGGTAAAATGATCTTTTTGCAAGGAAGCCCTATTTTGGTTGAAAAATACGGAATCAAATTTGGAAGATTATCCGGAATCGGAGCGCACTTTGTACCTAAATATCTTCAAAAAAACCGAATGCCGTCCTGGGAGACCAATTGTATTGAAGATTGGGATACTAAAGTAAACGCCATTGTAGAAGAAACCATCGATCAGGACATGACCATAATTTCGGGGATTCCTTCCTGGGTACAAATGTATTTTGAACGATTACAGGAAAAAAGCGGTGGAAAGAAAATAGGAGAGTTATTCAGGAATTTCAATTTGTTTATTTACGGAGGAGTCAATTACGAACCGTATCGCGCGAAATTCGAAAAAATGATTGGGCGAAAAGTAGACAGCATTGAGTTGTTTCCTGCTTCTGAAGGTTTTTTTGCGTATCAGGATTCTCAAAAAGCAAAAGGAATGTTGTTGTTATTGAATTCAGGAATTTTCTACGAGTTTATTAAAACCGATGAATTCTTTTCAGAAAATCCAAAAAGCTATACGGTTGGAGAAGTAGAAATTGGTGTTAATTATGCCTTGATTGTTTCTACAAATGCCGGACTTTGGCGCTATAATATTGGGGATACGGTTCAGTTTACTTCGTTGTTTCCGCACAGAGTGATCGTTTCGGGCCGAATCAAACATTATATTTCTGCTTTTGGAGAGCACGTAATTGCCAACGAAGTCGAAAAGGCAATGAAGGAAGCCACAGCAGGAACTAAAATTGTAATTAATGAATTTACGGTTGCACCACAAATAACCCCGTCAAGCGGATTGCCGTATCACGAATGGCTCGTTGAATTTGAAAATGAACCTGAAAATATAGAAGCTTTTGCTGAAAAAATCGACGATTCGATGCGTAAACAAAATATTTATTATGATGATCTGATTACAGGAAATGTGTTGAGAAAAGTGGTGGTGACCAAAGTTTCGAAAAACGGGTTTCAGGATTATATGAAATCGCAGGGAAAATTAGGAGGACAGAATAAAATTCCGAGATTGTCCAATAATAGGGATATTGCTGATAATTTGAAGTAGGGCAGAGCACTTCTATGAAATATAAGTATCATTTAAGACCAGGATATAAATCTCAGGACTTACTAATTGAAATATTTAGCGGAGTAGAAGACGAATATTTTCTTACGGATTTATTAGATTCAATTGCAGCAATAAATCCCATAGTAGAGAAAATTAATGACCTTTGGATGAATGATGAAATTTTAATGGAAGTCCGTTCAGATCTCGGTTCATTTTCAATTTCAAAAGATATTTGGGATTTAGCATTTATAATGTCAGATGATAATCAGGAATGTATCAATAGTATAAATTTGCTTTTATCCGGAAATGAAAACTTTCAAAAAATAGAAGTTAATTTTGAGGATTATAAATAGTGGCAAAATCTTTAAAATTTATTTAATAAAAAAGAATCGCCATTAATTGAAAGAAATTGGATAAACATATATCTTACGAGCAAATCAAAAATCGAGAATGTGATTTTATAGTTGAGTATCGTTTTTTTTCTGCAGAAGAAGGAGGAAGAAAAACTGGAAATCCTATTCAGGGTTATCGTTCAGATTTTATGTATTCTGGTGATGAAAATCAAAAACAATTGTGGATGATCTGGCCAGAGTTTTTAGATAATGAAAATAATATCATTTTAGATAAATCTATCCGTGTTGCAACCATAGGTAAGGCGAAAATGTGGATAATAAATGAAATAAATCAGGAGTTGCACAGAGAAAGAATTAAGATTGGATTAAAAGGGTTTTTTATGGAAGGACCTCATAAAGTTGCGGAATGTGAAGTAATTCAAATTGTACATCTTAGTTTAAAATAAATGTTATTAAATAATGACATGAATAGATTTCAGTTGAATTAACATTTTTAATTCCTAATTTCGTTTAACAAAAACACGTATTACATCTTCTCAAACAGAAGTTTTTTAAAACAAATAGCATGAAAGAAACCAAACATATATCAAGATCAAGAGCGCAGGAATCATCTGCAGCAATCGAAAAAATGTACATTACAATGCGTCACTTATTCAACCGTGGTTTTTACAAGCCAATGGGAGTTTCGGGCGATAGTTTACGTGAATCATTATTAGCATTACGACCTGAAATTTACGGAAACATAGGGGAAGAAAAAGTAGAACTTAACGGACTTTTGTACGTTATAGAACGTTTGCCAATAGGTATAGAACAATGTAGATTCATCAATTTAACTTCGGATGAAGGATATTCTAAATCACATTTTCAACCAATTGTTCCTCCAAAAAGACGAAGAAATTGTTATAGAATCGATGAAGAGCAAATGAATGTTGAAATCACGCGCGGACGATCAGACATTTATGATATTCTGACGCATTTGACTTTTATTTTCATCGAATCACATAAAATTAAAAACAGGGTTTTATTAGACGATGGCGGAGAAGTTTCCCGCGATTGGATGAAATTAGAACAGGCTGTATTGCAGACTAAAAAGCTTTCTCAGATAGAAAAAGAAAAAGCAATTTCGCATGTTGCCAATATTCTGGCAAGAACTTTTGAGGAAGTTTTGGATATTTATGATGCTTTTGGATCAGAGAATGCTCCGGATCGTTTCCTGCACGTTATCTATTGGTTAGGAAAATTAGCAATAGAGGAAGTTATTGACAATAATAAACGAACGATAACTTTCAGTCCGGTTTTAAGAGAGCGTTTAGGACACCACATTCACGGAGAAATCTGGGCAACTAACATCAAGGAAGTTTTAAAGGCAAATAATCTTTTAAAGCGCCCAATTCACGTAATAAGTGCCAACATGCATAGTGTAATGAATTCTATTTTTGCAACACCGTTGTTGAAAACGAAATTCAAAGACAAGTCTGATTTTTATATTTATGAAGAATTAAGCAAATCCGGCGCTAAAGAAATTAGAAGTCATGTTGAAGAATTAGCGTTAAAAAATGGTATGATCTCGCTACCTGATAGTTCAGGAACGAATATCGATGTTCAGATTTTTGACACCGCAAAAATTGACTGGGCAAAAACAGCATTTCCAAAAACAGCTCTTGACGAAGCAGCACCGGTTATTGTTGTAATGGACTATGCTTTTGGTGAGCAGGCTTACGAGACAATTGACGAACTTTTGAAACCGTATAAAAAAGAAACTTTACTAAATGTAAAATCAGTTTCGATAATGGGTAAAGCCGGAATTCTGGAAGGCGGAAAAGGAGATATCATGATTCCGACGGCACATATAAATGAGGGAACTGCTGATAATTATTTCTTCGAAAATGAATTAACAGGTGCCATGTTCGAAGGAAATGACATTGCCGTTTTTGAAGGAGCAATGGTTACTGTTTTAGGAACATCATTACAAAACAGAGATTTACTGAAATTCTTTCACGAATCTACCTGGGGCGTAATTGGTCTTGAAATGGAAGGATCATATTATCAAAAAGCGATTCAGTCAGCATCAAAAATCAGAAAAAGTGTTCCGCACGATATTAAAGTTCGTTATGCTTATTATGCCTCAGATAATCCTCTGGAAACAGGTAGCACACTAGCTTCAGGCGGATTAGGGACAACAGGTGTAAAACCAACTTATTTGATTACTATTAAAATTTTGGAACAAATTTTCAACGTAAAATAAAAACCATAAATGAGTACAAAAGTACCCCAGAATAATGAAGATCAAGAAATTGATTTGGTTCTGATTTCAAAAAAAATAAGTAATTTTTTCCAAAGAATTAATACGTCTATTTTTCGAGGAATCCAGTTTTTTATTCGAAACTGGGTAATCGTTTTAATTTTAGTTTTGACCGGATTTGGTTTGGGAATGTTTTTAGATAAGACTCAAAAAAGCTATGATAATCAAATAATTGTTCAGCCCAATTTTGGAAGTGTCGATTATTTGTACTCAAAAATTGATCTTATTCAGTCTAAAATTCAAACTAACGATACCACGTTTTTTAAATCAATTGGAATTTCGGATACCCAAAAAATAGCTCAAATTACAATAGAACCAATAGTTGATGTTTTTAAGTTTGTTGATAATAAAGAAGAGAATTTACAAGTTTTAAAATTAATGATGGCTAACGGAGATTTAAAATCTGTTAGTAAAGAAATTACAACAAGTAAAAATTATCCTTTTTATATTATTACTTTCTCAACAAAAGAATTATCAAGAGATGAAAATACCGCAAAAGCAGTATTAAATTTTATTAATTCAAGTAAATTTTATTCTGAAATACAAAGTGTTTATTTAAATAATATTAAACAAAAAATTAAAGCAAATGAAGAAATTCTGATGCAAATAGATGGTATTTTAAATAAGTTTTCTAACTCAGAATCTAAAGGTGTTATAAGAAATGATAAATTAATTTATTATAATGAAAACACGCAATTAAATGATATTATCAAAACTAAAGACGGACTAATTAGAGAAAATGGTAAGTTGAGGTTAGAACTGATTACATCAGATAAAATTGTAAAAGAAAGTTCTATTGTAACTAATATGGAGAATACAGAAACTGTCAAAGGAAAATTAAAGATTATTTTACCGATTTTGTTTGTTTTCATTTTTGTTTTAGTGGTGTTTATTAAAAGATTTTATATAAAACAAAAGGCTTTACTTGCTTAATATTTTAGTTTTAAATTAATTAGTCGTTTTCATATTTTTAAATGAAGAACATTTTACTATTTAAATGCAATAATGAAAGGCTAAGGGAAATTCTTTTTTTTTTAGCAGTTTTGTTATTGGTTTTAATACCAAAAGGAGGTTTTAAAATTGCTGGAGTGCCTTTAACCTGGGGCTATTTGTATTTAGGATTATTGTTTGTTTTATCTATAATTATAATTATAAATAAATATAAATTTGCTATTAATAGTAAGCATTTTATGTGTTACCTGGCTACTTTGCCGTTTGTTATTTTTTTTACGGTTCATTTATTAATTTTTGGATATAATGGAACTTTAGGAAATCTAATTGCTTTTTATATCAGTTTTGTTTTTTTACCCTTTCTTTTTTATATCATTTTAGGCAATTTTCTGGCTAAAATCAATAGTAATTATATTCAGGATTTAATTGCTAAATCAGTTTTTTGGATTTCTGTTTATGGAATCTTTCTGTTTATTTATAAGCAAGTAACAGGGCATTTTTTAGAGATACCATATATTACGGTAAACGCTGCAGATTTAGGAGAATTAGCCAGATCTAAATTTAATCAGAGAGGATCTGTTGCAAAGTTAATTTCAACTTATAATAACGGTAATATTTTTGGGGTTTGTACGCTTATGTTGTTTCCTGTTTTTTACAATAAAACAACATCAAAATTTAAAATCTTTATTGTAGTTCTGGCACTAATACTTACATTATCGCGTACAGTATGGATAGGTTTAATTTTCTATTTTTTAATTATATATAGGAATAAATTGTTACAACTTGCCAAGGTATATTTATTAGGTGCTTTATTATTGTTTATTATAGGATCTATAATTATGACACGGTATTTTCAATATGGATCACTACAGGGATTTATTTTTGATTCTAATTTAGGTGGCCGAATTTTACAAATTAGAAAAGTTGATGAAATAACATTATTTGGTAATACGGCTTATACTATTATTGATGAAATAGTATACTTATCGATATTTAGACAATTGGGAATTTTAGGTTTGCTTGTGTTTTGTATTTCTTTTTTTGCTCCGATTTTTTTATTTATTCAAACTAAAAACAACAACTTTATTTATTTTTTAGGAGTGATAACTTATTTATTTGTTTGCTTAAGTGATGGTTGTATGTTATTAATACCAACTTTAGCTTTTTTCTATTTTATTTGTACTATGACTTTTATTAGGCAAAACAGAGCCTAAAAATAAAATATCACAAAAAAGATATATATAGATTCCATATTGACGAACAAGAATGTTTTCTGTTAAAAATGAAAAAGTAAACAATAGGGTGATTGAAAAATAGATATAATTTTTAGTCTTAAATGCGGATCGTAATTTAAAAAAAATGCTGGCTGTAAAAACTAAAAAAAGTATAAAACCTCCTTTTAAAAAATAGTCCAGATACTGATTATGTGAATTTAAATTTTCTTTCGACAATTCGTTAAAACCATATTGATCATAACAATTATTGAGTTGAGATTGGACTAAACGATTATCTATTCCTAAAAAATTTGACTCAGATATAGTTTGTAAAGAACAATAGCAAATGGTATATCGGGAGGAATTTTTAATATTATTTTTATTTAGAAATTGAATATCATCTTGATAGCGTTGTGACAGAAAAAGAACAATAGCAGAGACTATAAGTAATAACACTACAATAAATTTTTTATTTATAACTTTATTTTTAGTAGCATAAAAATAATTTAAACTGCCTAAAAAAAGGATAGAATAAAGTATCATTCTGGTATTTATGATTATCAAACTGCCTAACAACAATGTAATTATAATAACTATATTAATTTTAATTTTAGAATTTAGATTCTTATTATGAATTAAAAAGTCAAAGAATAAAAGTATTGCTATTCCTATCCAAAGACTAATGTAAGTGCCATGAATATGTATGGTATTTTCAATATTAAATCGGGCAAAATACCAATTAAAATGATGATTTGGGATGTCTATAATATAAAAACAAATAATAAAAATACTTATTAGCGTTACGCTAAAGCAATAAGTCAACAATATTGACTGTTTATTTTTTATAAAAAAATCAGATTCATATAAATATGTACTAAATAATGGTACAATAAATAACAGAAAACTATTGGCAATAGTTTGAAGGCTCTTGTTATTATAATAAAAAAGATTGAAGCCGAGCAAAATTAAAAACGAAAGTATAAATGGGAGTTTTTTAGCCGAAAAAAAGTTTTTTGAAGCATCATACTGAAATAATATAAATAAACTAGCAATAGCCATAATGAGAGCTTGTATGGCCTCAAACATATATAAAACCGCAGCAAAAGCTAAAAGATAAAGTGAAATGACAGCGGCTTTATTTTTTATAGTTTCTACTACCATTTTGTAAGCTTTTTAAAAGCAAATTTAATTTTATCTTGTAAAGTAACAGGCAATTTTTCTCGTATAAACTGAACCAAATATTTTTTGCTTCTTAATTTAAATAACTGAAAACTACTAATATCTATTTTTAATGAATCAATCTCATTTTCAGATATAAACCCCAATGATTTCCATTTTGTTGGGTCATTTTCATGGAAATTAGTAAATTCAGTATAATTATTCAAATTGATATTTTTCCAAAATTCATAAAAGGCCACATTATCAGAATCATCTCTATGAGACCAATTGGTTATTTTAGTGTAAATTTCATCTTCATCCCTTGCCCAGGATTGGTGCAGTAAAATAAATTTAGTTATTATTTTTTTAGAGTGCCTTGTAGCTCTCATGTATTTATATTTAGGGTAATTAGTAGCAATCTCTATCGCATCGAATGAATCCTTTATGTATAAAAAACCACCTTCTACTTTTTTAAACAATGTAATCCATTGTACATGAATCTCAACAGGTTTTGTTTTTGGATTAATTAAAAAACGATTTCTTTCTTTTAAAAAATCAGTAAAATTTTTAAAATCATTAAAATATTCATCGCTATCGATTTGAATATGCCAGCCTCCGTCACCCATTGCTTTTGCTAATAGATTACGTTCTCTGGTATCATTTTCAGCAGGAGAATTTTCAGGAATGTAGAAACTATCCTCGTAAATAATAATTTTATTTAGAGTATCAAATTTTTTAACCCATTCAAAAAAAGCAGGATCTATAAATAATGGATTTCCACTCCAGGTCAAACGATCCTTGTCTACAGCAAGAACAATCAAATCGGAACCATTATATACTAACGGAATTGATTTATATAAATACTTAAAATCATAAGAAACAAGAAATCCAACTTTAATCATTTTTAGTAAAGAAATTTAAGTTTTTATCACGTTGAACATTATAATTCAAAAAAAGTGTAATAAATAACTCGGTTATAATAAGAGCCATAATCATTCCTTCGACATTAAACAAAAAAGATAAGAGGAATGAAAGTGTAATATTAACGACTAAACCAATAAAATATCCGGAAAAATAAATGTTTTTCTTTTCATGAAGTACTAAAGACATATATGCGGATTGATTTAAAGAAGCTATTAAAGGAATTGGAGACAACAATATAAGATAATGTGCAGATTCGGAAATATAAGCACTGCTTAAAACAGAAATAATTTTCTCAGAAAAGGCGATTAAAATTAGAGTTCCTAAAGAAAAAATCAGCAAGTAATATTTAAAAATAGAACGTAAATTTTCATTTAATTCTGATAAATGTGCGATTCCCAGTTTGCATATTTTTGGAAAAACACCTTGAAATAATACTCCAATACAATGTTTACCCAACATGATTACTTTTTCTGCGACACTATAGATACCAACAATTTTAGATTCAAAAAATAATCCTAAAATTAGTGTTCCTGAATTCAGGATAGAACAAACCGTTAGGTTAGTCAAAAACATTTTAAATCCAAATTGTAATTCTGAGTAAATTTCTTTAAAAGGAGTTATAGAATATTTAAAGTTTTCTTTTACAGATAAATAGATAAAAGAAGTAATAAAAATTAAGCTGTCAAAGACACCTAAAATGAAAAACAAAATTTGAAAAGAATCTTTATTTTTAACAAATAATAAAATAAATAAAATAGAACTAATCTTGAAAACTGTATTGATAATAAAATAGATATTTACTTTATTTAATCCGATAAAAATCCAATGTGAATTTTGTGTACGGGAAAAAAGCATTACAAAAAGAGAAAGAAATAAAAGTGTATTATTACTGATATCCTTATATAAATGTACAAATGCAAAAAGAAGTACAAATGAAGGTATAGTTAATAGAAATTTACTATTAATTACTGTAGAAATATAATGGCTAATAGCTGTCGAATCAGTTTCCAATTTACCTATTCTAATAGGCCCTAAAACATTCCACGAATAATCATTAATAACAGAAATATAATTAATTAAGGCTAACGAAATAGCAATTAAACCGTAGTTTGTAATTCCAAATACATGAATGTAATAGGGAATTAAAATTACAGGAAATAAAAAATTAATAAAATTAATTCCGAAGCTTAAAAATATATTTTTAAACACAATTTACGAGAAATAAAGGCTCCTTAACAGTAGGAGCCAGATTTTTAAAGTGATTTATCAACGGAATCTTCCGGATTACCTTGAGGTGCCCAAGAACCTGATTTGTCATTTCTCATAGTAACAGAACCAGTTTCAGTATCTAATACAAATAAACAAACTTCGCCAGTATCAGCTCTCTGAATAACTGTCATTTGATATTTTCCTATTAAACTTTTTTCCTCTGTTTTTTTTTGAGGCTCTTGGCAAGAGATAATTAATAAAGAAACAGCAATTATAAAACTTATCTTTTTCATTGATTTTAGTTTTTTTTCAAATTTAAAATTTTTGTTAAAGATATATTGGTATTATCTTAAAAAAAATCAATTAAGATTAAATTTTAAAAAACTATTTTTGAAGAAAGTTTATAAGCTTTATGATAAATTAACATATGAAATTGGTCATTGATATCCGCATGATAAATGCTTCTGGTATTGGTACATATCTAAAAAATATATTACCAGAAATGATCATGGCATTTAACGAAGTTATTGTTCTTGGAAACAAGGACGAAATTACAAAATTTGAATGGAGTAAGCAGGTTAAAATAATTGAATTTCATTCTAAAATTTATTCATTAAAAGAGCAAATTTTATATCCTTTTATAGTTCCCAAATGTGATGTTTTCTGGTGTCCGCATTTTAATTTTCCCATTTTACCGGTTCGAGCGAAAAAAAAGCTTGTAACAATTCACGATGTAAATCATTTAGCAGGAGTTTCTCCTATTTCAAAAATTAAAAAAAAGTATGCTCATTTATTGTTTGAAAATGCGGTTAGAAAAGTAGATTTAATTTTTACAGTTTCAGAATTTTCAAAAAAGGAAATTATAAAATATACCAAGGCGAAACCGGAAAAAATTAAAGTGGTGCATTGCGGTGTAAATGCCTCATTTTTTAAAAAAGAAAAAAACAGTAAAAATCTAAAGCTTCCGGAAAACTATATTTTATATGTTGGAAATGTAAAGCCACATAAAAATTTAATAGTTCTATTAAAGGCTTATGCTATGTTTTCAAATGAATTTAAATCAAAATTTAAGCTTTTGATTGTTGGCAAAAAGCAAGGTTTTATTACACAAGATAATGATATAGATAATTTTATAAAAAATAATGATTTAGAAAAAATTGTGTTTTTTTCTGGTCATGTTGCTGACTCTGATTTACCAATTTATTATCAAAAAGCGTCTTTATTTGTGTTCCCTTCTCTTTATGAAGGTTTTGGATTACCAATTTTAGAAGCATTGGCAGCAAAAACAATAGTAATTAGTTCTAATGCCTCAAGTTTACCGGAAATAGGAGGAAATGCTGTTGTTTATTTTGAACCAGAAAACCATATTGAATTATCTCAAAAAATAGAAGAATGTTTAGAATCTTCTATAATTAATGAAAGACTGGAAAAAGAGAGAAGTACTCAGTTACAAAAATTTACCTGGAAAAAGTCTATACAAAATCATTTAGAAGCGTTCAGTGAAATTTTAAATTACCCAATTAAAAACAATGAAAAAAGCCCTAATTAGCGATTGGTATTATGTAAACGGAGGTGCTGAAAAAGTAATTCATTCTATAAATTCGATCTGGAATGACTTTGATCATTTTGCACTAATTGATTTTTTGAATGATGAAGACCGGGCTTATATTTTAAACGGAAAAAAAGCCAAAACAAGTTTTATTCAAAAACTACCTACGGCAAAGAAAAATCATCGAAAATTTTTGCAACTATTTCCACTTGCAATTGAACGATTTGATCTAAAAGATTATGAATTAATAATTAGTTCTTCATCTGCAGTAGCAAAAGGAATTAAAACCCGAAAAGATCAGTTACACATTTGTTATTGCCATTCGCCAATGCGATATGCCTGGGATCTGCAGGATCAATACCTAAAAGATTCAGGTTTAGATTCAGGTTTAAGGGGATTTTATGCAAAATATGTTTTGAATACAATCAGAAAATGGGATGTTGCCAATTCAGAAAATGTCAATTATTTTATTGCCAACTCCAATCATATTGCACAAAGAATCAAGAAGATTTATAATCGTGAATCAACGGTTATTTATCCTCCGGTTGATGTTGATTTCTTTACTTTAGAAGAGCAAAAAGAAGAGTATTACTTTACAGCTTCGAGATTAGTTTCTTATAAGAAAACAAAAGTAATTGTTGAGGCCTTTAATGAATTACCCCACTTAAAACTGATTGTTGCAGGTGACGGACCGGAGTTTGAAAAACTTCAAAAGATAGCCAAAAGCAATATAGAATTTGTTGGTTTTGTAGACGTTTCAAGGTTAAGGAAATACATGCAAAAAGCCAAAGCATTTGTATTTGCTGCCGAGGAAGATTTTGGAATTATTCCTGTTGAAGCACAAGCCTGCGGAACACCGGTTATTGCCTATGGAAAGGGCGGAACATTAGAAACCGTTGTTGAAAATAAGACCGGAGTTTTCTTCCAGGAACAATCATCCCAAAAAATAAAAGAAGCTGTAATAAGATTCGAAAAGATACAATTTGAGCCAAAAACGATTCATGCACATGCCATGAAATTTTCGAAGCAACGTTTTGAAAATGAAATGAAAGCTTTTGTTAATGAGAAAATTAAATTATAAACGAATAAAATTTCCCTATTATAATATTAAACAATAAAAAAACTTATGAAAAACAAGATCTTATTTTTTTTGATATTTCTACCATTTATAATATTTGGTCAAACGCAAACTAGAGATAATGCAGGTTTACAGGGTAATGCGGGTGCTACTTCTGGTTTTTTTGAAACTTCTCAACCTATAAACTATCCAAGTGGTGCAACAAGTTGGTGGCATTTATTGGATGTAAGACACACCAATGCAACTAATAATTATGCAATGCAATTTGCGGGTAGTTTTTTTGATCAAAATTTATACTTTCGCAAAACAGACAATAATTCTGCTCAACCATGGCTTAAAGTTTTATTGGAAGAAAATGGCAAGGTTGGTATTGGAACAAATACTCCTAACTCAAAACTTCAAGTAGAAGGAGATATTTCGAGTACAGGGGTTAATCAAAGAATAGGATTTTCTACTAGTGAAACTTTCGTAAATGAAACTGGTACAATTGCACATTACGGAATGTCACTTTTTAGAAACTCTTCAGGTCAACCGGGTGTTTCTCAATCAGGTTATTATGGAATAAATTTCTATACTACTGGTAATGAAAGGATGAGAATTAAAGAAAATGGATACGTTGGTATAGGCTCAATTAATCCAGACGAAAAGCTTACTGTAAAAGGTAAAATTCATGCTGAAGAAGTGAGAGTTGATTTACTGGTTCCTGCAGATTATGTTTTTGAAAAATACTATACTGGCTCATCAAATTTAAAATCTGATTATATAATGCCAACTTTAGCTGAAATAGAAAAATTCACTAAAGAAAATAATCATTTACCAAATGTACCTTCGGCACAAGAAATAAAAGACAAAGGATTACAATTAGGAGAAATGAGTAATGCTATGTTACAAAAAATAGAAGAGTTAACACTTTATATAATAGAACAAAATAAAAGAATAGAAATACTTGAAGCAAAAGTGAATGCTAAATAATATGACGAAATTATTTTATTTGGATGTTTTGTCAATTAAGAGATTAATTAAAAAGCATTGAGATTTTTTTTAAGAATTTATAAAACTGCCTAAAATATTTAGGCAGTTTTTTTTAAGAATAGTTTTTATAATTTTCAAATCAGTTACATTTGCGATGTATAAATAATTACTATGAAAAGAATACTTATTACCGGAGCAGCAGGATTTTTAGGATCGCATTTGTGCGACCGATTCATTAAAGAAGGCTATTATGTTATTGGAATGGATAATCTGATTACGGGAGATCTTAAAAATATAGAACATTTATTCAAATTAGAGCATTTTGAGTTTTACCACCATGACATTACCAAATTTGTACACGTTCCGGGTGATTTAGATTATATTTTACATTTTGCTTCGCCGGCAAGTCCCATAGATTATTTAAAAATTCCAATTCAGACCTTGAAAGTAGGATCTTTAGGAACACATAATTTGTTAGGATTAGCACGAGTAAAAAAAGCCAGAATTCTGATCGCTTCAACATCTGAAGTTTACGGAGATCCGCTGGTTCACCCGCAAACCGAAGAATATTACGGAAACGTAAACACAATTGGCCCACGTGGCGTTTATGACGAAGCAAAACGTTTTCAGGAATCCATAACAATGGCCTATCATACTTTTCATGGAGTAGAAACCAGAATCGTGCGTATTTTTAATACTTACGGACCAAGAATGCGCTTAAACGACGGACGTGTAATTCCGGCTTTTATTGGTCAGGCATTACGTGGAGAAGATTTAACCATTTTTGGAGACGGAATGCAAACACGCTCTTTTTGTTATGTAGATGATCAGGTCGAAGGTATTTTCAGGTTATTGCATTCAGATTATGTATATCCGGTAAATATTGGAAATCCTGACGAAATCACCATTAAAGATTTCGCAGAAGAGATCATTAAACTAACGGGAACCAATCAAAAGGTAGTCTATCACCCGTTACCTATTAATGATCCTTTACAGCGCCAGCCAGACACCACAAAAGCAAAAGAGTTATTAGGTTGGGAAGCAAAAGTGAGTCGTTCTGAAGGAATGAAGATTACTTACGATTATTTCAGGTCACTTTCTAAAGAAGAACTATCAAAAGAAGAACACAAAGATTTTTCTAATTATATAAAATAAAAAAACGGGCAAATATTGAATAAATATTTGCCCGTTTTCATTTATAGTAACTTGCTTAAAAAGCATTGTTTTCAATCAGTTCCTTCATTTGTCGGTCAAGATTAAAATTTTCTTTTGCATGAAGAAAGATAGTCTTTTTCATCTTTTGAATTTCAACTTTTCCTAATTTAGAAATTTCAACTAAAGTCGCATTCAATTGCTGAAAATCTTCAACAGGAACAACCCAGCCCAAATTATTTTCTTCGACAATATTTTCTCCTTCACCTCCTCCAAAATAAAGAGAAGGAAAACCTAAAGCGCTATACTCGAATATTTTAGAAGGTACAGAACCGTAAATCCTTGTTTTAAGCGGAACAAGGGCGATGTCCAGATTCTTTAAGGTTTCATGCAGAACATTACGTTCTAACATGCCGTGGAAAATTATTTTTTTAGTTGGATTTTGATTGATATAATTTACAATCTGCGTCTTCTCGGCACCATCGCCAAAAATATGCAATTCGATGTTGCCATTTTCTAATTCCAATTGCTGAACAAGTTCAAAAACACCTTGAGCGACACCTAATAATCCTGCATAAAATAATTTAATTGGTTCACTGGAATTATCCTTTTCTTCAAGGAAATTTTCAACGAAATGATCCGGATAATTGCGATATAAAAAGCATTTTTTTTCAGGAAAAATAGAATGAATATGTGTAATTATTTCATTGGACTGACCAAAAATATGTGTTGCTTTTTTATAAATAAAACGTTCGATAAAAAGCAGGATTTTGTGTGAAATGCTGTTTTTCTTTAATACTTCAAGTTCAATCGCAGCAGTGGGCCAAAGATCTGAAACATTCAGGATTATGGTTTTTCTTTTGAGCCAAAGTGTAAAAACAGAAACAAAAGAAAGCAATAATGGTGGCGATTGCACAATAACTTTTTTAGGCGTTTTGGAAAACAGTAAATAGAAAAATAAAGTTGTGGAGAATGATAGGGTCGAAACAATTCGTTTAAAAATATTCGAACTATTACTCGGATAAATCCAAAGACGTTTTAGCGTAATGTTCTGAATTTTCTCGCTAACAGAAAACCGACCTTTATATTCCGGAAACAATTCTCCTTTTGGATAGTTAGGTAACGGAGAAATCACTGAAACGTCGTATCCGTTTTGATTTAATTTTAAAGCCAGCTGTTCGATTCTATTGGCGGCTGCACCTTTTTCCGGCGGATAATAATTGGATATAATTAAAATGTCTTTCATTATTTTTTATCCAATAAAATTGAAATAATTCTTTCCGATGCTTTTCCGTCCCATAATTCCGGAATGCCACTTTTTCGCGCGCCATTTTTTAAGAACAGACCAAAGACTTTTTGTAAATTTTCTAATGATGTTCCCACAATAGTATTAGATCCAATAGTTTCTGTTTCAGGTCTTTCGGTATTATTACGCATGGTAAAACACGGAATTCCCATTACGGTTGTTTCTTCAGAAATTCCGCCGCTATCTGTAATTACAGCAAAACTATTTTTGATCAAATACATGAAATTTAAATAACCTTGTGGTGCAACAAAAATGATGTTTTTGAATTTGGTTTTGCTTTCACTTAAAATGGCCTGCGTTCTTGGATGAATTGGAAATAGTATTTTTTTGTCATTGACCAAATCATCAATTCCATGAAGAAGTTCTACTAAAGAAGAAACTTCATCAACATTTCCAGGACGATGCAAAGTTAAAATGATATAATTTTTTTCTTTTAATTGATGTTCTTCCCAAAAATCCGGGACAGAGATTCGATTGATGTTTTGATATAAAGTATCAATCATGACATTGCCAACAAAATGTACATTTTCAGGATCTGAACCCAATTTAAGTAGATTATCGGATGCCGAGGTTGAGGTCGTAAAAAAGTAATCGGTAATACTGTCGGTCAACATTCTGTTGATCTCTTCTGGCATTGATAAATCACCCGAACGAATTCCTGCTTCTACATGAGCCACTTTTGTATGACATTTTTTAGCCACAATCGAACATGCCATCGTCGAATTGACATCGCCAACAACCAAAACCAAATCACTTGGGTTTTGAATCAGTTCTTTTTCAAAAGCAATCATAATTGCAGCGGTTTGTTCTGCCTGAGAGCCACTTTTTACTTCCAGATTAACATCTGGTTTCGGAATATTTAATTCTTCAAAAAAGGTATCACTTAAGTTTTTATCATAATGCTGTCCCGTGTGAACCAATCGAAATGAAATAGCAAAACCTTCATTTTGCTTGCTTTTTATGGCATTAATAATGGGCGCAATTTTTATAAAATTGGGTCTTGCACCAGCGATTATAGTGATTTTCATAGTTGGATTGGATTCTTTCTAAAAACTTTCTTTTGGCAAAAGTAAAGTTTAAATTGGAATCTGGATATGTTGAGACATTTTCTTCAAAGTTTAAATTTAATTTTTAGGATTTCAAAACTTATGTGTGAGAATTTAAGGCCACAATTTCTGACCTTGAAAAAAGAAAATTATTTTTTATATCCAATCTTCACTCTTTCGTTTTCATTGTCTTTGTTCTCTGTTAATTCATCCAGATAAGAAAAAACCAATTCAATATTTTTTCTTGATTTTCTAACTTCTTTTGAATTTGAAGAATATCAATCTTTATTTCTGTTGTATCTAAAAGCATTTGTCTCACTTTCGTAAAAATTCGCATGATTTGAATATTGGTTTGAATTGCCTTATCATTTTTGAGTACGCTTGATAGCATTAGAATACCATGTTCAGTGAATGCAAAAGGTAAATATTTTTGATGTGTGCCACGTCCTTTCTTTAAGGTCGCAAATTGCGACCTTAAAGAATCATACTCAATTTCAGTTAGTTGAAACATAAAATCTAACGGAAATCGAGATAAATTTCTTTTTACCTGTTCATTTAACCTTTTAGTTTCAACTTCATAAAGCGTAGCTAAATCGCTATCAAGCATCACTTTTTGATTACGTATTAAATATATTTTATTAGAAATAGTTTCTTCGGAAAGTAAAGATTGATCCTTCATGAGTTTTAATTAGAAAACAAATGTAAGATTTTGTTTATATTTATAAATATGATTTAAACTGTTTTAATTTTCCACTTTTACTTCTTTCTAAAGCCGCCTTTTGGGTAAAACTAAAGTTTAAATTGGGTTCAAGATATAATGCGATTGCCTTTTTTATTTTTTGAATTTGAGCAGTATCTAATGCTGTATCAGCTACATATTCAATCTCAAAAGTATTTAATTGCGTTTGTTTGATAATAAATTCTTTTACATTTCCGTCGTCTTCAACAATACTTTTGGTAACATAATAAAAGGTCAATCCCGGCGATTTTTTTCCGCTTGGGAGAATTGCAATATCATTGGTTCTGCCGATTAATTTTTTTAGAATTGGTTTTTGAGGCGTGCTTTTTTCGTCTAAAATTCCAATATCGCCGATATCATATCTTATAAACGGATGTGCTTTATTGAATAGCGAAGTAATCACGATTCGGCCTTCTTCCCCGTAAGGGAGAACTTTATTATTTTCGTCTAAAATTTCAACAAAAAGCGTTTCAGCATTAATTTGCCATTCTCCGGTTGGGTTTTCAAAAGCGATCAAATCCAACTCTGAAGCGCCATATTCATTGATAACCGGAATTCCGAATTGCTTTTCCAGAAGTTTTTTATCTGATTCAAAAAGCATTTCCGAAGTAACAAAACACGCTTTTAAGGTTGGGCAAATTTCACTTAAAACAATATTTTTCTGTTCTAAATATTTGGCAAATAAAACGATAGAACTCGTATAACCATTGATATAATCGAATTTTTTCGTTTTGAATTTTTGAAGGAATTTGTCCAGAATTGCATCAGATAAATCGAAAACAGGAAACCGGAAACGATGTGTCAAAAAATCCTTAATACGTTCTTTTTGATAACCAACAAAATCCATCGGAATGCCATAAAAACGGGCTTGAAGCGAATGATTAAAATCAATTTTATACCAGCCGAAACGCATAAAAATCGAAGTCCAGGTCAGGGCATGGCAATATTTATCTTTAGCAAAAACAAAAGGAGTTCCGCTGGATCCGGATGTTTTGTTGAGGTAGACATTTTTTTTGGAGAATCCTTTTGATAGTCTTTCTTCAAGAGGTTTCTGTAAATTTTGTTTGTTTAAAATTGGCAAATCTTCCCATTTCAGATCTGTTTTACTTCCGACTAATTCCTGATAAAATGAATTGTTTTTTAAATGAAAATCGATAATTTCTTCTTTTTTATTTTGAAGAAAAAGGAGGTATTCTTCTTTAGATAAATTCACGATTTTGCTCAATTCGGCTTTGGCTTTCTTTATCGGAAAACCGTTTAATTGAAGCGAAATATCAAAAAGAGAAATCATTTGGGGTTGAATTTTTACCAAAAATAATATTATCAAATTACTAACACAGAAGAATGAACAACTTTTTAAGATTTAATTATTTTTTACGTACAAAAGCAATTATTTTTGCACCACAACTAAATACAACTACACATGACAATTTTACTATTGGGATCAGGCGGAAGAGAACATGCTTTTGCGTGGAAAATGATTCAGAGTCCGCTTTGCGAAAAACTTTTTGTTGCACCAGGAAATGCGGGAACAGCTGCAATTGCTACAAACGTTGCAATGTCTCCAACAGATTTTGATGCCATAAAAGCATTTGTAATTCAGGAAAATGTAAAAATGGTGGTCGTAGGGCCAGAAGATCCTTTGGTAAAAGGAATTTACGATTATTTTAAAAACGACGAAAGTTTACAGCATATTCCGGTTATCGGACCATCAAAATTAGGAGCTCAACTTGAAGGAAGTAAAGAGTTTGCCAAAGAATTTTTGATGAAACACAACATCCCCACTGCTGCTTACGATAGTTTTACTGCCGAAACAGTTGAAAAAGGGTGTGATTTTTTAGAAACATTACAACCTCCGTACGTTTTAAAAGCAGACGGTTTAGCGGCTGGAAAAGGAGTGTTGATTATTCAGGATCTTGAAGAAGCTAAAACCGAATTAAGAAATATGCTGGTTCACGAAAAATTTGGAGCAGCAAGTTCAAAAGTAGTAATCGAAGAATTCCTGGACGGAATAGAATTAAGCTGTTTTGTTTTAACAGACGGAAAAAGCTATAAAATTCTTCCAACGGCAAAAGATTACAAGCGTATTGGCGAAGGAGATACAGGATTAAATACAGGTGGAATGGGAGCAGTTTCTCCGGTTCCTTATGTTGATGCTGTTTTGATGGAAAAAATCGAAACTAGAATCGTAAAACCAACAATAGAAGGTTTCCAGAAAGATGGTATCGAATATAAAGGATTTGTGTTCATTGGTTTGATCAATGTAAAAAATGAACCGATTGTTATTGAATACAACGTGAGAATGGGAGATCCTGAAACTGAAGTTGTAGTGCCAAGATTAAAATCTGATTTAGTTGAATTGTTCCAGTCAGTGGCTGATCAAAAACTAGATACTTTCGAGTTAGAAGTTGATCCAAGAAGTGCCACTACCATTATGGTAGTTTCCGGAGGATATCCTGAAGATTTTGAAAAAGGAAAAGTAATTACAGGATTAGAAAATATTACAGATTCTATAGTTTTTCACGCCGGTACAAAATTAGATGGCGATAATGTCGTTAGTAATGGAGGACGTGTATTAACTGTAACATCATACGGAGATGATTTTCAACAAGCCATAAAAAAATCTTACCAAAATATAGATAAACTAAATTTTGATAAGATGTATTTTAGAAAAGATATTGGCTTCGACTTACTTTAAGAAAGAGTGAGCTGTAGTATCTTGATTTTCTGTTCCGGCGTCATCAAAAATGCGTAATTGTTTAATCCAGTAAACGATTGCGCATGCGCAGATGATCATAAAAATCCAGTTAATAGTATTAGCACCAAACCAGGTAATAAGTTCTAGGTGACGTAAAAAGTCAAGTGGAGCAAATAAAATGTTAACGAATAAGTATTGTATTCCTTCGAAAAAAGCTGTCATAATTTATAAAATTATATGTTATTTATTGTTGTGTAACGCATTGAAGTTAAAATTCAGTTAATAGAATCTTTTTTCAACTTGTTGGGTTTTCCTTTTTAAACAAGTATTATATTTACAATCACAAAAGTATAAAATATCCTTATGATAACAAGTGTTTTTAAAAAATCTACGCCATTAAATTATTCATTGGTCGTAATTTTAATACTGGTTTTCTTTTTTCTTTTTCAAATCAAAGATCCATCGTGGGTGAGTTCTTATTTTTTGGCGTTCCAAAAAGTAAGTTTACTATGCTTCATTTTGGCCTCTTTTTTCCTGATTAATTTTATAGTAAAAAAGAACGGGCTCAGCAAAGACAACGGTTACGCGATCTTTTTTTACTTATTGTTTATATTATTCTTCCCCACGATTTTTAATAATGCAAATGTCGTATATGCCAACTTTTTTGTGCTGTTGGCACTTCGAAGACTGATTTCGTTGCAATCCCTAAAAGCATCAAAAGAAAAAATATTCGATGCCTCTTTCTGGATTTTAATAGCTTCTTTATTTCAATTTTGGTGTGTTCTTTTCCTGATATTGGTTTTTATATCCATTATTTTTCACGTTTCGAGAGATTATAGAAACTGGATTTTGCCTTTTATTGCCCTTATGGCAGTATCAATTATTTTTTTACTGATCTCGTTAATCTTCCATATTGATATAATAGAATTTTTTCAGAAACGTGCTGTAATCGATTTTGATATCACTTATTTCAAAAACAATTACGAAAATGGAGCACTTTCGATATACGTTGCAGTGGCCCTGTTTTTTGTAACATCAATGTTAACTACGTTGTCAAATAGACCTCAAATCGTACATTCTTCATACAAGAAAATAGTAGCATGCTTTTTTATAGCCGCCCTTGTTTACATCGTTTCTCCGGATAAAAGCAATGATTTACTGTTATTTAGCATTGCTCCTTTGACTATTATGGCAGCTAGTCATGTAGAATATATGCAGCAAAAACTCAATAACGAGATTGTTTTTTATGTCTTGATTTTGTGTAGTTTGTTTACGTTTTTTTCTCAGTTATAATTTACTTCCGTAAGCAAGATCACCAGCATCACCAAGACCCGGAACAATGTAGTTTTTTTCATTTAATTTCTCGTCTAAAGAAGCCACCCATAAATGGCAGTTTTCAGGAAGATTTTTTTCAAGATGCGCAATTCCTTCAGGCGCAGCAATAACCACTACAATATGAATTTCTTTTGGAGTTGCATTTTGAATCAACTTTTCATGAACAGCCACAATAGACTGACCGGTAGCCAACATTGGGTCGAGCAATAAAACGGTTTTATCATTAATGTTTGAAACGGCTTGATATTCAACCCGAATTTCGAATTCATCATCATTATTAGGATGATACCTGCAAGCCGAAACAAAGCTGTTTTCAGCATGATCAAAGTAGTTTAGAAAACCATTATGAAGCGGTAATCCGGCTCTTAAAATTGAACATAAAACCAAATCACTTTCGATTTCGGTTGTTTTTTTAATGCCCAAAGGAGTCTCAATTTCAACCTCTTTATACGATAAATCCTTACTCAGTTCATAGGCCATAATTTCACCGATCCGTTCTATGTTTTTTCTAAAACGCATACTATCGTTCTGAACCTTTACATTTCGGATTTGACCTAAAAAATGATTTAATACGCTATTATTCTCGGATATATAATGGATTTTCATAATGAATTTTTAATGTAATTGATTGTTTATCAAATGTAAATGAAAAAACAAGTGTTTTTTTCGGACTATAAAAGTATAAAAAGTATCTTTGTGTCTCTAACAAATTAAAGACATGTTTTCAAAATTAGCATATTCTGTTTTCGAACAAAGCATCAAAGATTATCATCAATTTGATAATGTTGACCAACCTATAAACAATCCTTATCCTAAAGATAAATTCGAGCATTTATTATATCTAAAAAACTGGATTGACACTGTTCAATGGCATTTTGAAGACATTATTCGTGATCCGCAAATCGATCCTGTAGCAGCTCTGACTTTAAAAAGAAGAATCGATGCATCAAATCAGGAACGTACTGATATGGTAGAATATATCGATAGCTACTTTTTGCAAAAATACAGCGATGTAAAAGTAAAAGACGGGGCAAAAATCAACTCTGAAAGTCCAGCCTGGGCTTTTGACAGATTGTCAATTTTAGCGCTTAAAATTTATCACATGAATGAAGAAGCAACTCGTGCAGAAGCTTCGCAGGAACACAGAGATAAATGTCAGGAAAAATTAAACATTCTTTTAGAGCAAAGAAGCGATTTATCAACTGCAATTGATGATTTATTAGCCGACATCGAAAACGGAGATAAATTCATGAAAGTGTACAAACAAATGAAAATGTACAATGACGATGAATTAAATCCTGTTTTATATCAAAATAAGAAATAATTTCTGGAGCTATTTCCAGCTTTCCATTTCAATTCCTCACAAAAAAAATAGAGTTTCTATTGTTCAAAAAAGAGCTTCCGTTGGTCGCTTTTTTTAAACAAGAAACTTTATTTTTTTGCTCCGGGATTTCCATTTCAATCTGGGCTAAAAAGAAGCAAAGAACGAGATAAAGACTAAAATTTAATTTTTAAAAGTCAAAAAATTGTCCAATAAAATTAAACATATAGCCGTCATGAGACTTTCCGCAATGGGAGATGTCGCCATGACGGTTCCTGTTTTACGTGCTTTTGTAAAACAATATCCGGAGGTAAAAATCACCGTAATTTCACGTCCGTTTTTTAAACCATTTTTTGACGGAATCCCAAATCTCGACTTTTTTGCTTTTGATGAAAAAGGACGTCACAAAGGATTTTCAGGTCTTTTGCGTTTATTTCGAGATGTGAAAAAACTCAAAATTGATGCTTTTGCCGATCTTCATAATGTCCTTAGATCTAAATTTGTGAGTTTACTTTTCGCTTTAAGCGGAAAAAAAAGAGCAACCGTCGACAAAGGACGTGAAGGCAAAAAAGAATTAACCCGTGCCGAAAATAAAATTTTCAAACAATTGCCAACAATGTTCGAAAGACACGCAAAAGTGTTCCAGGAACTTGGTTTTCCTTTGGATTTATCAAATCCTGAATTCCCCGGAAAGGCAATTTTGAGTTCAGAAATTCTTGAGATTATCGGTGGCAAGAATCAAAAATTAATAGGTATTGCACCTTTTGCACAATACGATTCCAAGGTTTATCCGAAAGATTTAATGCAGCAAGTGATTGCCAAATTAGCTGAAAATAAAGCCTATAAAATATTGCTCTTTGGTGGCGGAAAGAAAGAAATCGAAATTTTGGATTTCCTTTCGCAACCATTTGAAAACGTAATCAATATGGCTGGAAAAATAAAGTTTCAGCAGGAATTACAGCTCATCAGTAATCTCGATGTAATGCTTTCTATGGATTCCGGTAATGCCCATATTGCGGCAATGTTGGGCGTAAAAGTTGTGACTTTATGGGGCGCAACACATCCTTACGCAGGATTTTTACCATTCAATCAAAGCTTAGAAAATGCCTTAACTTCAGACAGAAAGCAATATCCAAAATTACCAACATCAGTTTACGGAAACAAAATCGTAGAAGGTTATGAAGACGTGATGAGAAGTATTTCCCCGGATGAAATAGTTAACAATATTCAGTCACAGTTATAATATAAAATTCCAACTATAAAAAATTCCAAATTCCAATTGTCAAGTTGGAATTTTTTTATTTTGAGAATAATCTTTATTTATGTTCAAAGTTGCTCAGCACATTTTTGTCATCCCGAGGAATGAGGGATCTCCGCAAGTAGCTCGACAATCCAGCAGAAACACTTTGTATTAGTTTCTTGCGGAAATCCCTTGTTCCGCAAGATGAAAATGATAATGGTTACTTTTTGTAAAATTAAACATCAAGCAAGTTTAGGGAAGATTCCTGTTAAGAAATAGAGTATTAATCCAAAAATCTGTGGAGTCATCAAATATTTTTTTATTTTTGAAATTCAGACTTTTTAATTCAAATGGCTTTATATTTGAGGCTTCAGAAAATTGATATTCATTATGGAACAGAAAATACATCAGGGAAGAAACGTAAAACGCTTCAGAGAAATGCTTGGCATCAAACAAGAAGCATTGGCTTTTGATCTGGGAAATGACTGGAATCAAAAGAAGATTTCTATGCTGGAGCAAAAAGATATAATTGAAGATAATTTGCTTAAACAAATCTCAAATGCGTTGAAAATTCCTGTTGAGGCTTTTCAGAATTTTGATGAAGATCAAGCTATAAATATTATTTCTAATACTTTTCATGATACTCAAGGATTGATAAATTATAGCCCAACTTTCAATAATGATCCAATCGACAAATTGATTCAACTTCATGAAGAGAAAATAGCTTTATACGAGCGTATGTTGAAAGAGAAAGATGAAATGATGGCAAGGCTTGAAAAACTAATCAATAAATAATTTCGAGGATCCCAATAGTTTGTCATGTCGAGGAACGAGATTTGGGGAAAAATGTACTTTTAAATTAAAAAAATCCAAATTCCAATTGTCAAGTTGGAATTTGGATTTTTTTTTTATTGGAATTTTTCAGACTATCATAAATCAAGAAGAAGATATCCCATTGCTTTCTTTTTGTTTCTGTCAACTACAACCTTCACAAAATGATTTTCTTTTTCAGTAGCGAGTAAAATGTGTTCAAAATCTTCCGTTGAATTTCTATACACTTTATGTACCAATTCAGATTCTTTAATTTTTTTCGATAAAATTTTGGCCGCTTTTAATTCACTTACATAAGGCCAAATATTAAAAAAACTATCACTAGATGATATTTCTTTCATTCCCTCACTCATTGATGAGCGATACTTTTCTTCTGAAAGTAATTTAGGGGCTTTTTTGTTTCTTCTTTTTTTAATTATGAAATAGATACAAAAGAAAGATGTTATTACAAAAAGCAGAATAAAAGACAGGCGGAGATAATGATGCATTGCCATAATATTTAAATTTTAGGTTGACAATTAGAGATTGCTTTACAAATATTTCTTAAGATAAAGAAGAATGATCCGCTTTATTAAAGTACTAATATAGTAAATTTTTAGCACATTTTTTAAAAAATCCACAAAAACCTATATGTTTATTTATGTATTACTCAATGGTGCTTTTTAATTCTAAATGTTTGTAAAACAAAAAAATCCAAATCCCAATTGTAAAGGTGGAATTTGGAATTTAGACTTTTTATTGAAATTTATCAAAGCCATATCTTCTCATCACGGCATCTGCTATAAATATAATTTTTAAGATTCGAAATCGTGGCTTCGTAATTTGGCGCTTCATAACCAAACCTTTCGTGATCCATTTGTTCTTTTTCGATAGCATTGCAGCCTTTAATAACTTCTTTGAGCATGTCCAGCATGGCGAGTTCTTTATTGCCGGTTTTTTGAAATTTAAACTCAACAATTTCATCTTGTAATTCTTCGCAATACGCTACAAGTTTCTCAACTTCAGGTTCCTCCAAAAGATATTCCTTGTTTTTAAAAATTTCCCGTACAGATTTCATAGTCAATTAAATTACAATTTTTAAATCCCAAATTCAAAGTCAAAGCTAGTCTGCGCATTTTTGTCTTCCTGCGTCAGGATGACAAAATTGTGGTTACTTTGCGATTACTTTATCTCAAAATAATACACGGATTAAACTGATTCGCTTCGCAAAAACGCGGATAAAAACAGATTTTTTACGCTCATTATTTTATAATATGCTAGTCTGCTCATTTTTGTCATCCCGAGGAACGAGGGATCTCCGTAAGTAGCTCGACAAAGATTGAGAAATTACTATACGGAGTTACTTACGGAGATCCCTCGTTCCCCGGATGACAAGATTGTGGCTATTTTGCGTCAAATTAAAGTTCCTTACACTCTTGGTTTTAAACTTTAACAAAGATTACTAATACTAATTAAACAAAAAAAATTCCAAATTCCAATTGTAAGTTTGGGATTTGGAATTTTTTATTTTGGAATTTTAAAATTTATACATCATCATAATCTACATAAATAGACTCAGATGTTGGATGTGCCTGACAGGTTAAAATCAAACCTGAAGCAATTTCTTTATCTGTCAAAATGGAGTTTTTAGTCATTTCGGCAGTTCCGGAAGTTACACGGGCAAGACAGCTGCTGCAAATTCCGCCCTGGCAAGAATATGGCGCGTCGATTCCTTGTTTTAAAGCGGCATCTAATATGGTTTGTTTTTGAGACATTTCGAATGAAACTTCGTCATCATCTACTAAAACCGTGATTTTTGTATGTCCTTCTAATGAAGCTTTTATTTCATGCTCTTGAGTTGAAGAAGTAAAAAGCTCAAACTTAATTGCTGATTCTTTTACATTTTTCTCTTTTAAAACATTAGAAACAATATTGATCATTTCTTCTGGTCCGCACAAGAAAAATTTATCAAATTGCAATTCTTTGTGTTTGTTGTTCAAAACAAAATTCACAGCTGATTTTTCGATTCTTCCAAACAAAGCATTTTCGGCTTTAGCCTGACTAAATACGTAATGCACGAAAAAACGACCTACATATTGCAATTGCAAATCGTGTAATTCCTGGTAAAAAATAGTTTCTTCAGGAGTTCTGTTTCCGTAAACCAATACAAATGAACTTTTCGGTTCACTTTTCATGACAGATTTTATGATAGAAAGAACCGGAGTAATTCCGCTTCCTGCCACAAAAGCAGCGTAGTTTTTTTGTCTTTCAGCATCTGGTTCAAAAGTAAATACTCCTTCCGGATGACCTACTTCAAGAACATCACCGGCTTTAAGTCTTGTGTTGGCAAACTGAGAGAATAAACCATTTTTTACCGCTTTTACAGCAATTCGCAATTCGCCGCTTTCTGGGGCAGAACAAATAGAGTAAGCACGACGAATTTCTTGATTGTCAAGAGTTAATTTTAAATTTATGTATTGTCCGGCTATAAATTTATAGTCTGGTTTTAGTTCTTCAGGAACATTAAAAAGTACAGAAACGGCATCTTTTGTTTCGCGTTTTACCTCTTTAATTATAAGTTTTAAGAATGAAGGCATGATTGTATATTTTATGCAAAAGTAGCAAACGGAGATTAAATGTCAGGCACGAAATTATTATTTTTAACTTTTTTTGTAACGTTTAGTTACATTTGATCTCTTACTACAAAACTGAAAACCAAATAACCATGATTAAAAAGTTTATTTATCTAGAATGGAAAGCCTTTACCAGATCTGCATCCTTTGGTACGAATGTGGCAATGAAAATTTTAATTGGTTTTTTGATGGTCTATTTCTCGGTACTTTTTATCGGGATGGGCGTTGGGGCATTTTACGTATTGCGAAAAATGAATCTCGAACCCTTATCGACTATCAATCAATTTCTGATTTATTATTTTCTATTCGATCTGGTAATTCGCTTGTTGATGCAGGCAATTCCGGTACTAAATATCAAACCATTATTAGTTTTACCATTTAAAAAAACAACCATTGTACATTTTTCGTTGGGCAAAACGGCTTTGTCTTTTTTTAATTGGGTTCATGCACTTTTCTTCATACCATTTTCTATTGTGCTAGCTCTGGAAGGTTATGATATTGCAGGAATTATTTTTTGGCTTATAGCCGCATTCTCCTTAGTATACATCAATAATTTTTTGAATATTATTTTAAGTAATATTGATAAATTATTTATTGTTTTTATCGGATTAATTCTTGTTTTGGCAATGGCTCAATATTATAAAGTTTTTAATATTACAACGTTTACAACTCCGGTTTTTCAGGGGTTTTACGAAATAAAAGGATTGTTTCTGGTTCCGGTTTTGGTGCTGGCAGGATTGTATGCATTTACTTTTAAGTATTTTAAAAATAACTTGTTTTTAGATGCGGGACTTTCTAAAAAAGAAGATATTGCCACTACCGAAAACCTTTCCTGGCTGAATCAGTTTGGAACTTTAGGAACTTTTCTAAAAAATGATATCAAACTGATTAAGAGAAACAAAAGGTCAAAAACAACAATATTTATGAGTATCTTCTTTTTGTTTTACGGATTCATCTTTTTCGGAAACACAAGTCAGCCAGAAGTAATGCACATATTTGCCGGAATCTTTGTTTCGGGAGGATTTTTATTTGTCTTTGGTCAGTTTGTACCAAGTTGGGACAGTTCCTATTATCAATTAATGATGACACAAAATATTCCTTATCGTGGTTACATCACTTCAAAATGGTGGCTGATTGTTATTGCAACAATCATTTCAACAATCATTGCTTCATTTTATCTTTTTTTTGGATGGCAAATTTATCTAACCATTGTGGTTGGTGCCATTTATAATATTGGAGTCAACTCACATTTAGTACTTTTAGGAGGTGCATTTACAAAAACACCAATTGATTTGAGTTCGGCCGGAGGCGCTTTTGGCGATAAAAAAGCTTTTAATGTAAGCGCGATGTTATTGACATTACCAAAAATATTATTACCGCTGGGACTTTATGCAATTGGTCTTTATTTAGGAAATAAAACTATCGGATTATCATTAGTTGCAGGCGCGGGAGTTCTGGGGTTTATCTTAAAAGACAAGGTATTTTCATTAATCGAAAAAAGATATAAAGTCGAGAAATACAGTACGATAAGTGCTTATACGCAAAAGAACTAAATTATAAATGTGTTAATTTGATAATGAGATAATTTATCAGACAGAATCGAATATTAAAAAACATGCTGGAGATTTTTTAATCTAAAATCAGCAATCTAAAATCTAAAATCATCATGATACAGGTAAATCAACTTTCAAAAATATATAACGGCACAACAGTTTTAAATATCAGCAATCTTGAAATTCCAAAAGGGCAAAGTTTTGGTTTAGTGGGTAATAACGGAGCAGGAAAAACCACTTTTTTTAGTTTGTTATTAGATCTTATTCAGCCTTCGACAGGATACATCACCAGCAATAATATTCAGGTAAACACCAGCGAGAACTGGAAATCTTTTACAGGATCATTTCTGGATGAAAGTTTCCTGATAGGTTATTTAACCCCTGAAGAATACTTTTATTTTATTGGTGATTTGCGCCACCAAAATAAAGCTGATATCGATGCTTTGCTGGCAGAACATGAAGAGTTTTTTAATGGAGAAATTTTGAACAACAAAAAATACCTGAGAGATTTATCTAAGGGAAATCAGAAGAAAGTGGGTATAATTGCCACACTTATAGGAAATCCTGAAGTCGTTATTCTTGATGAGCCTTTCGCAAATTTAGACCCAACAACCGTTAGCCGATTAAAAAAAATAATAAAAGATCTGGCTGATAATCCAAATGTTACCGTACTGGTTTCCAGTCATGATTTGCAGCATACGGTAGAGGTTTGTGATCGAATTGTAGCACTTAACAAAGGTGAAGTGGTAAAAGATATTCAAACTTCAAAAGAAACCTTACAGGAACTGGAATCGTTTTTTGCAGTATAAATATTCTATATTTCAAAAAGAAGCGTATTTTTACAAGTCAATATACTAAAAGTACATTTTAGAAGTTAATTGATTTAAACCCTTTCTATTGAAAAACAATACTCTTAAATATAGTTTTTTTCTTGTCTTTTTGTTTCTTTTGATAGCCTGTTCTACCAAGAAAAACACCTTTTTGGCTAGAAATTCGCATGCGTTAAGTACAAAATACAATATTTTATACAATGGCGGAATCGGTCTTGATAAAGGATTAAAATCTATTCAGGCAAACAATCAGGATAATTTCTGGAAGATATTGCCCATAGAAAAAATGCAAATCGACGAAAATTTTTCGGAGGGAGAAAAAGCTAAAAACCCTGATTTTGAAAAGGCAGAAACCAAAGCAACAAAAGCCATTCAAAAACACTCCATGAATATTGGCGGAAGAGAAAGAAATTCACAAATTGATGAAGCTTATCTGATGCTCGGAAAAGCAAGATATTACGATCAGCGTTTTATTCCGGCTTTAGAAGCATTCAACTATATTTTATATAAATACCCTAATAGCAGTAATATTTATACCGCAAAAATCTGGCGCGAAAAAACCAATATGCGTTTAGGAAATGATGCTATTGCTTTAAAAAATATCAAACTTTTATTAAAAAATACAGACTTAAATAAACAGACTTTTTCAGATGCAAATGCTTTATTAGCTGAAGCTTTTTTGAATATGGAAGAAAAAGACAGTGCTGTTGCCAAACTTAGAATCGCTGAACAATTTACCAGAATAAATGAAGACAAAGCCAGGTACCGTTTTATTTTGGGTCAGATGTATCAGGGAGCCGGAAAAAAAGACAGTGCAAATTATTTTTATGATGGCGTAATTGATATGAATCGAAAGGCTGATCGAAAATACATGATGCATGCTTATGCTAAAAAAGCAGAAATGTTTGATTACCAAAATGATAATAAGCAATTGTTTCTTAAGGCATTTAATCAACTCGTTACAGACCGTGAAAACAGACCTTATTATGATGTTCTTTTTTATCAGATGGGTGTCTTTTATGATAACTTCAAAGTTCAGGATAGTGCCCTGATATTTTATAACAAATCTTTGTTCAGAAAATCTAAAGACCCTTATTTAGTGGCTTCGACTTATAGAAATATAGGCAATATGTATTTTAAAGATACAGATTATACAATGGCAGCTAAATATTATGACAGTACATTAGTAAAACTAGATCCTAAAACCAGGGAGTTTGCTTTTATTCAAAAAAACAGAAAAAATTTAGATAACGTAATCAAATACGAAGGAATCGCAAAACGTAATGACAGTATAATAAAGGTATACGGTTTACCACCGACAGATAGAAAAGCCTATTTTGAAAATTATATTGCAGAGCTTAAAAAGAAAGATGAAGCTAAACGTATCTTAGAAGAAAAAGAAAAGGAAAGATTAGCCAATATAGATCGTAATACAAATGCTGGTAATGCACCAACAGCAGTAAACCCTAATGCAATTGGAAAAACCGATCCTGGTGTAGGTGCATTTAATCCTCCATCAGCAAACGAAACGGCAAGTACAAGTACTTTCTATTTTTATAACCCTACAACAGTTGCCTACGGTAAATTGCAATTCAAAAAAATGTGGGGCAACAGAACTGTGGGTGGAAATTGGAGATTAGCGGCAGTAAAATCTGCAAACAATGCTGCAATGAACGACTCAATAAGCAATAGTGAAGATGTAGCAAATGCATTAAAAGATTCTGTTGTTATTGAAAAATATACAACCGATTTTTATGAAAAGCAGCTTCCAAAAACACAATCTGCAATGGATAGTATTGGCGTAGAACGTAATTTTGCCTACTACCAATTAGGACTTATTTATAAAGAGAAATTTAAGGAGTATAATCTTGCCAGTGAAAAACTGGAACAATTATTAAAGAATAATCCGGAAGAAAAACTGATCTTGCCGTCGATGTATAACTTGTATAAAATATACCAGATTACAAATCCGGCCAAAGCGGAATCTGTAAAATTCGATATCACTACAAAATATCCTAATTCCAGATATGCACAGATTTTAAACAATACCAATTCAGATGATTTAGCATCAGCAGACAAGGAATATCAAAAATGGTATAAATTATATCAGGAAGAGCAGTTTGAGACCGTTCTAGATAACATTGATAATTTAATCAATCAGTATTCCGGAGACGAAATTGTTTCTAAATACGAATTGCTGAAAGCGAATACATTAGGAAAAGTAAATGGCCTGACAGCTTATAAAAAAGGATTAGAGTCAGTAGCAGATAATTATCCAAATAGTGAAGAAGGAAAAAATGCCCGTGAAATTCTGGAGAAACAAGTACCAGGTTTAGAAAAACTTGATTTTACGGCAGTAGATGGTAAAAGCTGGAAAATTTTATATTTAGTTCCTAATAACGATTCTAAAACACTTAAAAGTATTGAAGAAGCAATAAGGGTATTTTTGTTAGTCGAAAATTTCGAAAGACTAACAACTTCTTTAGACAAGTATAATAAAACAGAAAGTTTTATAGTTATTCATGGTATAAAATCAGAAGCATATGCCAGAGACGTTTCAGAAGTTTTAAGAGAGGATAAAAAATATAAAATCTCACATCCGTCCATTATTATATCAAGTGATAATTATAAAGTAATTCAAATCAAAAAAAATCTTGAAGCTTATTTAGCTCCTAAAAACCCTTAAGCATGTTTGATAAAGTCAAAAAAAACGGAACAGAACTTTTAGGTAAAACAAATAGAATTGTTGAAGGAACATCCATAATAGGAGATATTGTTTCTAAAGCTGATTTTAGACTAGACGGCGAATTGATAGGCAACTTTACATCGCAGGGAAAACTGGTTATAGGAGTGTCAGGTGTTGTAAAAGGTGAAATTGTTTGCAATAATGCGGATATCGAAGGAGAGTTTCAGGGAAAAATAAAAGTTTTAGAGGTTCTTAATATAAAAGCAACAGCAAAGATTCATGGAGAAGTTGCCGTTGGAAAACTATCTATAGAACCTGGAGCTGATTTTACAGCTACCTGTACTATGCTTACAAATAATAAAGAAGTAACGCTAAAAGATGGAAAAGGAGCCGAATAAAAACTCAGGCAGAAAATGGCTGGCATTAATTAATATTCCCGTTCAAATGGGAATTATTATTTTTTTATTTTCCTATTTCGGCACATGGTTAGATGAAAATCATCCCAGCCCAAAAGTGTATTACAATACTATTTTTGTAATGCTGGGCGTTGGACTTGCTCTATATAATGTAATCCGTCAGGTGAACGATATCAATAAAACAAAGTAATTTTTCTTTTAAAGCAGCTTTAAATAAATGTTGCATCTTTGCAAAAAAATATTTCAAATGCTTTTAAAAAATTACAAACCCATCCTGCATTTATTCTTCTTTGCTTTGGCAGCATATATTTTGCACAAAGCAGCTTTTTTAGTTTTAGAGATAAATACTCAGAACTTTTATTACAGCATAGAATTTTTGTATTTGATTTTTTTCGGAATATCAGCATTGCTATACCTTATATTATTAATAGTAAAAAAGAAGAATTTTGAAATTATTGGAATGGCTTTCCTGTTCGGAACTTTTACACAAATGTTGTTAGGATATTTAATTTTAAGACCAATTTTAGAAAACAAATCCGAAGAAGTGATGTTTGAAAAAATCAATTTTTTTATAACATTTATTTTGTTTTTGTTATTTGAGACGCTTTTAACTGTCCGATTATTAAATGAAAAGCGTTAAAATAACGATTCTGTAAAACAAGGTTCAAAAATAATTTTTCATATCCTTTTGAATATTAATAAAAAATGTACCTTTGCACCAAATTTTAGAAACGTAAAAAAATAAGATTTTTAACAGATATGGTGATTTCAAACAAACCGCTCAAATTTATTCTTGCAGCTTTAGTAGCTTGTTCTCCAGTAATGGGTTTTGCAAATTCAGAGAATGACTCAACGCATGTACAGACTGAGGCCGCTCATGAAGAGAAAGTAATTTCACATAACGCTCCTGTGGAAGGTGAGCATGAAGCTCTGGATCCAAAAGCAAAAGTGGATGCTTTTATTGACCATCACTTACAGGATTCTCATGATTTTGTTTTCTTTTCAGATGAAAAGGAAAATAAACATTATGGTTTCCCATTACCAGTTATTCTTATTGATGGAGGTTTGAAAATTTTCTCCTCTTCAAAATTACACCACGGTGAAGAAGTTGCAGAAGTTGACGGAAACTTCTACAAACTGGTTCACGGTAAAATTTACAAAACAGATGCTGCCGGAACCATTACTTTTAATGAGCACGGACATCCGGAAAACGAAAAGCCATTAGATTTTTCTATTACAAAAAATGTAGTGTCAATGCTTTTTGTTGCAGTACTATTATTTATAATGTTTACTGGTTTAGCAAAATCATATAAAAAAGGACCAATCCCAACCGGATTTGGAAGAGTATTAGAACCGCTTATTATTTTCATCAGAGATGAAATCGCTGTTCCAAATATTGGTGAGAAAAAATACAGAAAATATATGGGTTACCTGTTAACAGTATTTTTCTTTGTGTGGTTGTTAAATCTATTAGGTATGACTCCACTAGGAATTAACGTTACAGGAAATATTGCTATTACAGTTTGTTTGGCTGCATTTACTTTCATCATTACACAATTTAGTGCAAACAAAGATTATTGGGGACACATTTTCTGGATGCCGGGAGTTCCTGTTCCAATGAAAATTATTTTAGCTCCAATTGAAATCTTAGGAACATTAACAAAACCATTTGCATTATTAATTCGTTTGTATGCAAATATTACTGCGGGTCACGTCGTAATTATGAGTTTGATCGCAATGATCTTTGTTGGTAAAAATTTAGCTGCAGATTTGCCAATCTCTTTAGGATTAACATTATTTATTTCGGTTATCGAAGTTTTAGTTGCATTTTTACAGGCCTTCATTTTCACAATGTTATCATCATTGTTTATTGGTATGGCTGTTCAGGAGCATGATCATCACCACGCTGATGAAAATGTAATTATCTAATTTAGAAGTTTAATTTTATATATATAAATAGTTATGGGAACAATTCCAACTTTAGTAGGTGCTGGATTAGTAGTAATCGGAGCAGGTTTAGGTTTAGGTAAAATCGGTGGATCTGCTATGGACGCTATTGCTCGTCAGCCAGAAGCTGCTGGTAAAATTCAAACTGCGATGATTATTATCGCGGCTTTATTAGAAGGTTTAGCATTTGCTGCTTTAATCTTAGGAAAATAATAAAGAAAGAAATAACAACATCTTTAACGGTTGGTTAAAGGTGTTGTTACTTTTAAAAAAAGAAATTAAATATTTAATATAGTTATAAAATGGATAAGTTAATTAACGATTTTTCATTCGGTTTATTCTTTTGGCAAGCTCTAATCTTGTTGGTTTTAATTTTACTTTTAGTAAAATTTGCATGGAAACCTATTATGGAATCTATTACTGCAAGAGAAGAAGGTATTAAAAATGCATTACTTTCTGCTGAAAATGCAAAGAGAGAAATGGAAAATTTACAAGCTGACAATCAAAGAATTTTGAATGAAGCTCGTGCAGAACGTGACGCGATGCTAAAAGAAGCTCGTGAAATGAAAGAGAAAATGATTGCTGATTCTAAAAACGAAGCACAAGAGCAAGGTCAAAAAATGATCGAGCAGGCGAAAGCAGCTATCGAAAGTGAAAAAAATGCTGCCATGGCTGAATTGAAATTACAAGTTTCAACTTTATCATTAAGCATTGCTGAAAAATTGTTGAAAGAAGAACTATCTAACAAAGAATCTCAAACTAAATTAGTAGAGAAAATGTTAGGTGACGTAAAGTTAAACTAAGATTATGGCAAGTACAAGAGCAGCAATTCGTTATGCAAAAGCAATTCTAGACTTAGCAAACTCTAAAGGTGTTGCCGAAGCTGTCAATAACGATATGAAGTCAATTGCTACAGCAATTGAGACAAATGTAGAATTGAGTACCTTTATTCAAAACCCAACAACAAAAGTTGAAGTTAAGGAAAGTGCTCTTCTAGAAGTTTTTGCAGATGTAAATGGCGTAACCAAAGGTTTATTTCATTTATTATTTGAAAACAAAAGATTTGAAATTCTGGAAGCAATTGCTCTGGAATATAAAAAATTATTTGATGAGAGCAATGGAGTTGAAACAGCAACAGTTACGACTGCAATTCCTATGGATGCTGCATTAGAAGCTAAAGTTTTGGCAAAAGTGGCTACATTGTCAGATAAGAAAATAACAATAGAAAATATCGTAGATCCATCAATCATTGGAGGATTTATTTTAAGAATAGGTGATCAGCAATACAATGCTTCTGTTGCAAACAGATTGCAGGTATTAAAAAGAGAGTTAAGTAATTAGTTTTATTACACATAAAAGTGTCTAAATTATAAATTAAGATGGCGGAAATCAAACCTGCTGAAATTTCAGCAATATTAAGAAAGCAAGTAGAAGGTTTTGAATCTGGTGCTACGCTAGAAGAAGTAGGAACAGTGCTTCAAGTTGGAGACGGTATTGCTCGTATTTACGGGCTATCGAATGTACAATATGGTGAGTTAGTTGAATTTGACAATGGACTTGAAGCTATTGTATTGAACCTTGAAGAAGACAATGTTGGTGTGGTACTTTTAGGACCATCAACAGGAATCAAAGAAGGATCAACAGCAAAAAGAACACAACGTATTGCTTCTCTTAAAGTAGGTGAGCAAATGGTAGGACGTGTAGTAAACACTCTTGGTTTTCCAATTGATGGAAAAGGGCCAATTGGTGGAGATTTATACGAAATGCCTTTAGAAAGAAAAGCACCTGGTGTTATCTTCCGTCAGCCAGTAACTGAGCCATTACAAACAGGAGTAAAAGCAGTAGATGCTATGATTCCGGTTGGTCGTGGACAACGTGAGCTTGTAATTGGTGACCGTCAAACAGGTAAATCAACTGTTTGTATCGATACAATCTTAAATCAAAAAGAATTTTACGATGCAGGAAAACCTGTATTCTGTATATATGTTGCAATTGGGCAAAAAGCTTCAACTGTAGCAGGAATTGCTAAAATGTTAGAAGAAAAAGGTGCAATGGCTTATACCGTTATTGTTGCAGCTAATGCTTCTGATCCGGCTCCAATGCAAGTTTATGCTCCTTTCGCAGGTGCTGCAATTGGAGAATACTTTAGAGATTCAGGTCGTCCTGCACTTATTGTGTATGATGATTTATCTAAACAAGCTGTTGCTTACCGTGAGGTTTCTCTTTTATTAAGAAGACCACCGGGACGTGAGGCATATCCTGGAGACGTTTTCTACTTACACTCTCGTTTATTAGAGCGTGCTTGTAAAGTAATTGCTGATGACGGAATTGCTAAAAACATGAACGATTTACCAGATTCTATCAAGTCTATCGTAAAAGGTGGCGGTTCATTGACTGCATTACCAATTATTGAGACTCAGGCTGGTGACGTTTCTGCATATATCCCAACAAACGTAATTTCGATTACAGATGGTCAGATTTTCCTTGATGGAGATTTGTTCAATTCTGGAGTTCGTCCTGCTATTAACGTAGGTATCTCTGTATCTCGTGTTGGAGGTAATGCTCAGATTAAATCAATGAAAAAAGTTTCAGGAACTTTAAAATTAGACCAGGCTCAATTCCGTGAATTAGAAGCTTTCGCTAAATTTGGTTCTGACTTAGATTCAGTTACTTTAAACGTAATTGAAAAAGGTAAAAGAAACGTTGAGATTCTGAAACAAGGTTTGAATGATCCTTATACAGTTGAAAATCAAGTTGCTATTATTTACGCTGGTTCTAAAAACTTATTAAGAAACGTTCCTGTAAATAAAGTAAAAGAGTTCGAAGCTGATTTCTTAGCTTACTTAAACAGCAAACATAAAGATACGCTTAACGCGTTGAAAGCTGGTAAGCTAGATGATAACATTACTGATGTTATTGAAAAAGCAGCAAAAGAAATTTCAGCAAAATATATCTAATTAGAGAATTCGTAAATTAGATAATTAGGAAACATCTCAAAAGACTTTCTAATTATCTAATTTTCAAATTGTCACATTTTTTAATCGACAAATGGCAAATTTAAAGGAAATCCGTAATAGAATTACTTCCGTTTCATCGACGATGCAAATTACATCGGCTATGAAAATGGTTTCTGCAGCAAAGCTTAAGAAAGCACAAGATGCAATCACTGCGATGCGCCCTTATGCCGAGAAATTAACGGAGTTGTTGCAAAATCTTTCAGCTACCCTAGATGGTGAAGTTGGTGGAGATTATACAACACAACGTGAAGTAAAAAAAGTACTGCTTGTTGCTATAACTTCAAACAGAGGTTTATGTGGAGCATTTAATTCTAATGTAATTAAAGAGATTAAGAATCGTACTGAATTTTACGCAGGAAAACAAGTTGACGTTTTTGCTATTGGTAAAAAAGGAAATGACGTTTTAAGTAAAACTCACAAAGTACACGGTCATCATAACGCAATTTTTGATCATTTAACTTTTGAAAATGTTGCCGGAATTGCTGATAATTTAACTGAGAAATTTTTATCCGGAGATTACGACAGAATCGAATTGATCTACAATCAGTTTAAAAATGCTGCGACACAAATCGTTCAGACAGAACAATTTTTGCCATTAGCTCCAATTAAATCTGATGTACCAGCTTCAACCGGAGATTATATTTTCGAGCCTTCAAAAGAAGAAATCGTGTTGACTTTGATTCCTAAATCATTGAAAACACAATTATATAAAGGTATTCGTGATTCATTTGCTTCAGAACACGGAGCGCGTATGACAGCAATGCATAAAGCAACTGACAACGCAACTGAATTAAGAAACCAATTGAAATTGACTTATAATAAAGCACGTCAGGCAGCTATTACAAACGAGATCTTAGAGATTGTTGGTGGAGCAGAAGCTTTAAACGGATAATTTATTCAGGACATACAAAAAAGACCCGACAATTACTTGTCGGGTCTTTTTCTTTATATAGTAGTTTAGTTTTTTTAAGTTTAACTTATAAAATGGTGATTCTCAATTTAGCCAAAAACTGAGAATCAGTACCATTTTATAAAATTATTTGACAGATTTATCACCTCTGTAATGCTTTGTCTTTTATGGGAACAAACTAGCTTTATCAGTCCCAATGCTCTGTTTTTTTTAAGGGTTACATATCAGCAGAATCAATCCCTTTGTGCTTTGTCTTTTATGGGAACAAACTAGCTTTATCAGTCCCAATGCTCTGTTTTTTTAAGGGTTACATATCAGCAGAATCAATCCCTTTGTGCTTTGTCTTTTATGGGAACAAACTAGCTTTATTAGTCCCAATGCTTTGCTTTTTTTGAAGGGTTGTATTTTAGCTTTGCTCATTCCCTTTGATACAAAGTTAGTATAGAAGTACTTAAAAAAATTTATATAATTTTTTAACTTTATTATAGATTTCACATACGAGGTTATAATGGAATTATATAACGGGCAATTAAAAAAATTGAGTATTTTTGAAGTCTATTTTTTATTACAATGAAACTACAAGTAAAAGAGCTTACTACTATAGAAGAAATGTTGGCTCAAATAGAAACTATGCGATTTCTATACCCCCATATGTCCATTGAAAAGTATCAGGCATATCTTTCTGAAATGGTACCTCATAATTATATTCAGATTGGTGTTTTTGAGGAAGATACTTGTGTTGGAATTACAGGCTGTTGGTCAGCTACTAAATTATGGACAGGCAAATATCTCGAAATCGATAATTTTGTCGTAAATCCGGATCATCGTTCTAAAGGAATAGGAAAATTACTTACTGATCATATCGAACAAAAGGCTTTAGATCTCGATTGCAGCTCTATAGTTTTGGATGCTTTCACCGGAAATTTTGCTGCTCACCGCTTTTACTACAATCAGGGGTATGGGCCAAAAGGGTTTCATTTTGTTAAAATCTTGGATGAAAAAAAACTAACACAATAAAATTACAGGCAAGTTTTTTTATTGAACCTATAAAAACAATAATAAACCAAAGAATTGGTTATTTTTGTTTTACAAACTTTATTATAAAATTATTTTGGGATTATATAAAAATCTATTCAAACAAACTGCTATATACGGGCTAGCAACGGTATTACCAAGGATGCTAAGTTTTTTACTGGTAAGATTGTATACCGGTATTTTACCAACGGCAGAATATGGCGAGGTTTCAATCGTTCTGTCGTGGATGGTTTTCTTTAATGTGGTTCTTTCGTACGGAATGGAAACGGCATTTTTTAGATTTTACAGTGCCGAAGACGATAAGAAAAATGTAATTGCAACATCGACAATTTCCATATTTTGGTCATCGATTATTTTCTTATTTGTTGCTTTAATTTTTAGAAACACACTGGCCAGTCTTGCTGAAGTTGATGTACAATATGTTACTTATACAGTTTGGATTTTAGTTTTAGATGCGTTGGTTTTAATACCTTTTTCTAAACTTAGGGCCAACCAAAGGCCAATGGTTTATGCAGCGATTAAAATAGGAAATGTGGTAATCAACTTATTACTGAATATATTCTTCTTAATGTACTTGCCAAAACTCGCGGCTTCAAATCCTAACTCTGTTTGGGACAATTTATACGTTGAGAATTTCCAGATCGCCTACATTTTTATTGCAAATTTACTGGCAAGTTTAGCCACTTTTATAGTGCTTTCGCCAAATTATCTTTCGTTAGGAAGAAAATTCGATCCGGTACTTTGGAAGAAAATGATGAAATACGGTTTACCAATTTTGGTTGCCGGACTTGCATTTGCGGTTAACGAACATTTTGACAAGATTCTATTAGGCTATTTATTACCTGAAAATTTGGCAAAATCTGAAGTAGGAGCTTACTCTGCATGTTATAAGTTAGGTTTGTTTATGGTTTTGTTTGCAACAGCTTTTAGGTTAGGGATCGAACCTTTCTTTTTTAGTCATGCTAAAAATGCAAACGCACCTCAAACTTATGCTGTAATCACAAAATATTTCGTTATTCTGGGTTCTTTAATCTTATTAGGAGTGATTGTTTTTGCAGATGTCTTGAAATATCTTCTGCTTGATAATAAATCATATTGGGAAGCAATGAAAGTGGTGCCGTTAATTATATTGGCTAACTTCTTTTTAGGAATTTATAACAACTTATCGGTTTGGTATAAACTGACTGATAAAACAAAAATTGGAGCTTATATCTCGATTGTGGGAGCCATTGTAACCTTGGTTTTAAACTATTTTTTAATTCCAAAATACAGTTACTACGGTTCAGCAATTGCAACAATATCTGCTTACGGAAGTATGATGTTGATTTCTTATGTTTTAGGAAACAAATATTATCCAATACCTTATGATATGAACAAAATTGGAGCTTATTTAGGAATCTCAATTGTATTTTCGGCTATTTCTTTTTACGGATTTAGAGAAAATTATTTCGTTGGAATTCCGTTATTATTAGGCTTCATGTATTTTGTGTACCACAACGAAAAAGACACCATCAAAGGAATTATGAATAGAAAGTAGTTTTACTTTTTAATCTTTTAAATAAAAAATGAAAATACAAATTATCAACAAATCACAGCACGCTTTACCAAACTACGAAACTATTGCTTCGGCAGGAATGGATTTACGTGCTAATTTAACAGAGTCTGTAATATTAAAACCCTTAGAAAGAACTATTGTAAAAACAGGTCTTTTTATTGAATTGCCAATTGGTTACGAAGCACAGGTTCGACCAAGAAGCGGATTAGCAGCAAAAAAAGGAGTTACAGTTTTAAATTCTCCGGGAACAGTTGATGCTGATTACAGAGGAGAAATAGGCGTAATTTTAGTAAATTTATCAAATGATGAATTCGTAATCGAAAACGGAGAACGAATTGCACAACTCATTATTGCCAAACACGAAAGAGCAGAATGGATAGAAGTTGCAGAGCTTTCTGAAACATCCAGAGGCGAAGGAGGTTTTGGAAGTACCGGGGTAAAGTAGTTTTCAGTCGCAGTCCCAGTAATCAGTATCTATACTTTGCGACAAAATGAAATGAATAAATCTAGCGATCTTTGCGAATCCCGATAGCTATCGGGATTGCGAACTTTGCGGTTAAATAAAAAATATCAAAATGAAAATAATCGTTCCAATGGCGGGTCGTGGATCAAGACTTAGACCACATACTTTAACTGTTCCAAAACCATTAATTCCGGTTGCGGGAAAATCAATTGTACATCGTTTAGTCGAAGACATCGCTAAAATATTAAAAGAACCTATCGAAGAAGTGGCTTTTATTTTAGGAGATCCTGCTTTTTTCGGAGATGATCTTGTGGCAAGTTTAGAAGAATTAGCCGGAAGTTTAGGAGCAAAAGCTTCAATCTATCGCCAGGATTTACCGTTAGGAACAGGTCACGCTATTATGTGTGCAAAAGATTCTTTATCCGGTCCTGCAGTAATTGCTTACGCAGATACGTTGATCAGAGCTGATTTTGAATTAGATCCTGCTGCAGATGCTGTAATTTGGGTAAAACAAGTAGAACAGCCGGAAGCATTTGGAGTAGTGAAATTAAATGCTAATAATGAAATTATAGAGTTGGTTGAAAAACCAAAAGAATTCGTAAGTGATTTAGCCGTTATCGGAATCTATTATTTTAAAGAAGTTGGAGATCTAAAAAAAGAACTTCAGGGCGTTTTGGATAACAATATCCAAAATGGCGGAGAATATCAAATCAATGACGGAATAAAAGCCATGATGGCTAACGGTAAAGTTTTTAAAACCGGAAGCGTTGATGAATGGATGGATTGCGGAAACAAAGATGTTACAGTTGAAACGAATTCAAGAATGTTAGGTTTTTTGCATAACGACGGCGAGCATTTAGTAGATTATGATGTGCAATTAGAAAACGCAACAATTATCCCTCCTTGTTATATTGGTGAAAATGTAGTGTTGAAAAATGCAACAGTTGGACCAAATGTTTCAATAGGAAAAGGATGTCACGTAATCGACAGTTCAATCAAAAATAGTTTAGTGCAAACCTATTCTCAAATAAAAAATGCTAACTTAGACAATGCCATGATAGGAAATCACGTTGTTTATGATGGTAAGTTTACCAGTATTAGTATTGGTGATTATTCAGTTTTAGAATAGTATTCAGCTTAAAGAGATTCGTTTTTGTTTAAAGATTAAAATTTAGAGATGATACAAAAGGGAGTTATAGTGATCTTATTTTTCGTTTTGCTTGGCAATCCAATTTCGGTTATGGCTCAGACAGAACCGGAAGATATTGCTATGGCAACGGATGATTATCAGGATGCTTTTTATGAATCATTAAAACAAAAAGGAATCGAGAATTATGACAAAGCGATCACATCATTAGAAAAATGTGTGAAGTTAAAACCTAATGATGCTGTAGCTTATTTTGAATTAGGAAAAAACTACCTGTCTTTAAAAGATTATCGAAATGCACAGGATTCGTTTGAAAAAGCCACTCAGTTAAATCCAAAAAATAAATGGTATTGGCTGGGGATTTACGATGTAAGTTATGAAACCAAAAATTATCCTTTGGCAATTGAAACGATTCAGAAAATAATTGCTTTTGATGAAGAGTATAAAGATGATTTGATTTCATTGTATATGATTACCAATCAGTTTGACAAGGCTTTGGTGACAATCAATGAAATGAACGATAAATTCGGAAAATCAGAAGATCGTGATCGCTATAAAATGCAGATTTTATCTCAGGGAAAATATCAAAATGCTGAAATTACAAACCTGATCGATCAGATTAAAAAGAATCCGAAAGAAGAATCGAATTATGTAAATCTGATTTTTTTATATTCAAAAACAGAAGAAACCGATAAAGCCCTGGATGTTGCGAGGCAATTAGCAAAGGAAGTCCCAAATTCTGAATGGGCTCAGGTCAGTATGTTCAAAGTATATTTAGATGCAAATCAGGCTGATAAAGCAATTAAATCAATGAATATGATTTTGTCAAGTGCAAAAATTGATTCAAAAATTAAGCATCGTACTTTAAATGAGTTTTTGATTTATGTAAATAAAAATCCGCAGTACGCTCCGGATTTAGAAAAAGCAATTTCTTATTTTGATAATGATAAAGAAGTAGATGTTGCAAAAGAAATAGGAAAATTTTATCATAGCAAAGGTCAGTTTGAAAATGCGATTAAATATTACGAAAAAGATTTAAGAACCAATTCAGATACAGATCGTGAAACCAATTTGTTGTTACTTGAAGCGTATACACAGGCAAAACAATTTGAGCCAATGACAAAAAGAGCCATGAATATGATTGAAGTTTATCCGAGTCAACCGCAATTTTATTACTATGCAGGATTAGGAAACAATCAGTTACAACAATTTAAAAATGCAAAAACCGTTTTAGAAATGGGGCTCGATTATGTTGTAGATGATAAAACGCTCGAAGCAAATTTTAATATTCAATTAGGAGAAGCATATAATGGTTTGGGAGATGCTAAGAAAAAAGAGGAATACTTTTTGAAAGCAAATGAATTATTAAAGAAAAAAAAGTAAAAGACTAAATTCAGATGAAAAAATATATAGCGCTAGTATTGTTGATGGCTTTTATGGTTTCTTGTAAATCAAAAGCGGTTGCGGTACAAAATAATAATGGTACCACTGAAGTTGTTACCAAAGAAGATAAGAAAGCAATTGAAAAACATTACGACAACAAGTTGGATTTTTCTACTTTATACATTAAAGCCGGTGCACGATATGTTGATGAAAAACAAAGCCAGAATGTTACTGCCGAAATTAAAATAGAAAAAGACAAACAAATTTTAGTAAGTGTTCGTTTTCTGGGAATCACAATGGCAAAAGCCTTGATAACACCAACAACAGTAAGTTATTATGAAAAAATAAACAGTACCTATTACGAAGGTGATTTTACAAGTTTAAGCAAATGGTTAGGTACTGAATTGGATTACAGCAAAGTTCAGAATTTATTGGTTGGAGAAGCATTAGACGATTTAAGAAAAGGAAAGTATACACAGACAATTGTAGAGAATCTTTTTCGACTGGAAGATGAAAAAGAGGCTAACCTGAAGAAATCCTTCTACCTGGATGCAGAAAAATATTTGTTGCAAAAAGAAGAGATTTCGCAACCGTCTGAAAACAGATTATTACAAATTTCATATTCAGACAGCAAAGTTTTTAATCAGGGAACACTCCCAACAAGTATTGAAATTAATGCAATTCAGCCAAAAGGGAAAACCAACATTAATTTAAATTACAACAATATTTCATTTAATGAAGAACTTTCTTTCCCTTATAGCGTACCAAGTGGTTATAAAAAAGTTATAATTAAGTAAATTTGCAAAAAGAAAACATAAACATGCCAAAATTTCTCCTAAGCCTAATTTTTATATGTGCCACTACATTTATGTGGGCGCAAGATTCGCAACAAGAAAAACTGGAACAGCGTAAAGCTCAGATTCAGCAGGAAATTAGAGACAACGAAAAAATGTTGCAGTCTGTAAAGAAAAAAGAAAAATCAGCAGTGAATGTTTTTTTGATTCAGGCAAATAAAATTAAACTGAAAGAGAAACTGATTAATACTACGGCAAAACAAGAAAAACTTTTAAGCAATGATATGTATATCAACCAGGTTAAGGTTAATAAGCTTAAAAAGGAACTTGAAGTCTTGAAAAAAGATTATGCAAAAATGATTCTGAAATCATACAAAAGCAGATCTGAGCAAAGCAGGGCCATGTTTATTTTATCTTCAGAGAGTTTTTTGCAAGCGTATAAAAGAGCACAATATTTAAAACAGTATACCAATTTCAGAAAAAACCAAGGATTAGAAATCCAGTCTAAGACCGCACAATTAGTTGATTATAATGCCAGATTAGACGGACAAAGACAGGTTAAGAAAAAAATTATTGCTGAAAATCAAAAGGAAAAACAAAGTTTAGAAATTGAAAAGCAGGAACAGCAAAAACTAGTTAACTCGATTAAAAAGGATAAAAATAAAATTATTGCCGATACAAGATCTAAACAACAGGAGTCGAGAAGAATCGACGCTAAAATTAAGGATCTTATCCGTGAACAAATTAGATTAGCCAATCAAAGAGCCGAAGAAGAGAGACGTAAAAGAATTGCTGAAGGTAAAGCCAGCGAAGCAGAGAAATCAGAGGCTGCAGCACCTAAAAGTTATTCATCAGATAGAATTACATTAACCCCGGAAGGTAAAATTTTAGCTGCCGACTTTAAAGCAAACAGAGGAAAACTGCCCTGGCCGGTAGAGAAAGGATTTATATCTCTTGGTTACGGTGATCAGCCTCATCCATTATATCCAACGCTGACAGTTCATAATTCCGGAGTAGAGATTACTACTGAACAAGGAGCAAGTGCACGCGCCGTATTTGAAGGAGTAGTATCAAAAGTTATAGCCTTGTCTCCTGTAAACAGAGCTGTTTTTATTCAGCATGGAGATTACTTTACAGTATATCAAAACCTAAGTTCGGTATCTGTTGAGCAAGGTGACAAAGTAAAAGTTAAACAAGTTATTGGAAAAGTAAGAACCAGTGGAGACACCGGAAAAACAATCATTAAGTTTTTAATTCTTCAAAATACATCAAACAACAATCCGGAAGGATGGTTACAAAACAGATAATAAAAGGGAGCTAATTAGCTCCCTTTTTTGTCTTACAGTTGTAATTGTTCAGGGGAAATTGTTACGATTGAAATTTAAAAATAGTATTTTTGCACTATGGAAACAAATAGACAGAAAAAAATAGGCGGTGTCATCCAAAAAGATTTGGTTGATATTTTGCAAGGTGAAGTGAGAAAAAACGGAATTAGTAATTTGGTAATTTCGGTATCCAAAGTTAGTGTTACTTCAGATTTATCTGTAGCAACAGTTTATTTAAGCATTTTTCCTCAGGACAAAGCCAAAGAAACTTTAGAAGGTATAAAATCAAATTCGACTTTAATTAAACATGATTTATCGCAACGTGTACGTTTGCAATTGCGTCGTGTACCAAACCTGGTATTCTTTATCGATGACTCTTTAGATTATATCGAAAAAATTGATAACGCTTTATCAAACAGAGAAAACCCAATTGAAAATCGTGATCTTTTAGAAAAAAGAAGAAAATCATAAATTGAATTTCCCCCTTTACATAGCCAAACGTTATATTTTTAGCAGAAGTAAAAACAATGCTATCAATATTATTAATCGCATTGCCAGCATGGGAATTATTGTTGGCACAATGGCTTTGTTTGTGGTTTTATCTGTTTTTAGCGGATTAAAAGTTTTTAGCCTTTCGTTTACAAATGAAATAGATCCCGATTTAAAAATTACAAGTACGTACGGAAAATCTTTTTTGATTACACCGGACCAGGAAAATCAATTAAAAAAAATTGAAGGCGTTGCTTCCTATACTAAAATTATCGAAGAACGCGTTTTGTTTTTGTTTAAAGACAAACAACAAGTTACTTATCTAAAAGGCGTTGACAAAAATTATCCGGTCGTTAATAATATCCGGAAAAAACTTTTTAACGGAGAATGGTTTAAACCTGACACCTATCAGGTTGTTATAGGCTACGGAATTGCTCAGGATTTTTCGATGGGAATTCTTGATTTCGAAAATCCATTGCAAATTTTTGCACCAAAACCGGGAAAAGGAGCAATCGAAAATCCTGATGAAGCTTTTAATAAAACAGATGTTTTACCGGTTGGAATTTACTCCATCAGCGAAGATTTGGATTCGAAATATGTATTTGCTGATTTAGGTTTAGCACAGGAACTGCTGATGTACAAACCGAATCAAATCTCTGGAATCGAATTTAACCTGAAAGAAAATGCAGATGAAAATGCTGTCAAAGCTAAATTAAATACAATTTTCAAGAATAAAATCACATTAAAAAACAGGGCACAACTTAATGAGTCTTTGTACAAAATGCTGAATACCGAAAATATAGTGGTTTACCTCATATTTACTTTGGTGATTATTGTGGCACTTTTTAATTTAGTTGGAGCTTTGATCATGATGATTCTGGAAAAGAAAGGAAACCTGAAAACCCTTTTTAATCTTGGAACTGAAATCAATAGTTTGCGAAAAATATTCCTGCTCCAAGGAACCTTACTAAGTATTTTTGGAGGTATAATTGGTCTTGTTCTTGGTATTATTTTAGTATTGCTGCAACAGGAATTCAACCTCATTATGCTTACGGCAACTTTGGCATATCCTGTCGTTTTCACTCTCGAAAATGTATTTATAGTGATGGGAACTATTGTATCACTTGGTTTTGTTGCTTCTCTGATTGCCAGCAGCAGGGTAAGTAAAAAGTTATTGGATTAATATTCTTCCTAAAAAATATTACTTATATTTATCCTCTTAAAAACTACCGAATATGATTGTTTCTGCCTAATCCTATTTTATTTTCTTGAATAATTAGGATACTTACGTTTATTTTCTTGAGTTCAGATCATTCAATCTGAACTAATTTTATCATTTATCCTAACACATCATGACAGAAACAACAATAAAGAAAAGTTTATTTTCTAAAATTTTCACCACATTAAAACAAGCGATCAAAGGAGACGAATCTTTTGATTATACTATAGGTAGCATTAAAAAAGCAGTTATTCTATTGGCCATTCCGATGGTTTTAGAAATGATGATGGAATCTGTTTTTGCTTTAGTCGATCTATATTTCGTCGGACATTTAGAACATAGCAGTTTTGCAATTCAAACCGTTGGTTTGACAGAATCTGTACTTACCATTATATATTCAGTTGCTATCGGTATGAGCATGGCTGCAACAGCAGTTGTAGCAAGACGTATAGGCGAAAAAGATCCTGTTGCTGCTGCAAAGGCAGGAATGCAGGCTATTATTATTGCATTTGCGATTAATAGCATAATAAGTATCCTGGGCGTTATGTATGCCAAAGAAATTCTAATTCTCATGGGAGCTTCTGAGGCAGCAGCAGAACATGGCTACCTCTTTACGCAAATTATGATTGGCTCAAGTTTATGTATCATGCTTTTATTCCTGATCAACGGAATATTTCGCGGAGCAGGAAATGCTGCAATTGCCATGAAAAGTCTTTGGTTAGCGAATATTTGTAATATTATCTTGTGCCCAATATTAATTAATGGTTTGGGGCCAATTCCCGCTTTTGGACTAACAGGTGCGGCAATCGCTACTACTTTAGGAAGAAGCATTGGGGTATTGTATCAAGTGTATCATTTGTTTTTTGGAAGTGGTTCTTTAAAAATTAAGATTTCATATTTCATCCCGGATTTTCACCAGATAAAAGCACTAGTTAAAATTGCTGCTCCTGGCGTTTTGCAATTTGTTATCGCTTCTTGCAGCTGGATTTTTTTGGCGCAATTAGTAGCTACAACTGGAGGAGATCACGGATCAGCAGGATATCAGACAGCACTTAGAATTATGATGTTTTTCATTCTTCCGGCCTGGGGATTAAGTAATGCGGCTGCAACTTTGGTAGGACAAAATCTGGGAGCAAAACAAATCGATCGTGCCGAAAAATCAGTTTATACAACAGCCAGATACAATGTTATCTTTATGGCAACCATAATGGTGATTACATTGTGTTTTGGCAAGTACATTATTTCGTTTTTCACCAATGATGAACTGGTAAAAACAATTGCAGTCGAAGCGTTACAAATCATGAGTATCGGATTTATCTTCTACGGAATAGGAATGGTTTTGATCAATACTTTCAACGGAGCAGGAGACACCTGGACACCAACCGGAATTAATTTCTTTGGTTTTTGGTTGTTCCAAATTCCTTTAGCCTATGTTTTGGCGAAACATTTTAATATGGGACCAACGGGTGTTTTCATTGCAATTCCGGTTGCGGAAACGGCCATAACACTGGCGAGTATTTTCTTTTATAAAAGAGGCAAGTGGAAACGTATTCAAGTCTAATCTATAAAATAAAAAAAGACCTTCAAATTTGAAGGTCTTTTTTGTGTCAGTATCTTTGTCAACGTTTTTAAACTTTGATAAAGATTATTATAATTTAAGCAAATTCATATCCGGCATAAACCTGTTCTATCTCTTTCATAACAGCAAACAAATTTTCAGGTTCATCAGTAGTAACCAGTTTTTGTTTGTATTCTTTAAATGAATGAATTCCTTTGAAATAATTGGTATAGTGACGACGCATTTCAACAATTCCAAGGCGTTCACCTTTCCATTCCATTGACCACATTAAGTGGTTTCTGGCTGCTTCTACACGATCAGCAACCGTTGGAGCAGGTAAGTGTTCTCCGGTTTTAAAATAATGCTTGATTTCGTTAAAAATCCACGGATAACCAATTGCGGCACGACCAATCATGATTCCGTCAATACCGTATTCGTTTTTATATTTTAATGCTTTTTCAGGACTGTCAATATCGCCATTTCCAAAAATAGGCATTGTAATTCTTGGGTTATTTTTTACACGTGCAATGTGCGACCAGTCAGCGTGGCCTTTGTACATTTGTGCGCGTGTTCTGGCGTGAATTGTCAAAGCCTGAACACCAATATCCTGCAGTCTTTCAGCAACTTCATCAATGTTGATCGAGTTATCATCCCAGCCTAAACGTGTTTTTACAGTAACTGGTAAATCAGTACTTCTGATAACTGCTTTTGTCAAGCGTACCATCAAATCTACATCTTTTAGAACTCCTGCTCCGGCACCTTTACAAACTACTTTTTTTACCGGACATCCAAAATTAATGTCCACTAAATCGGGTTTTACAGTAGAAACAATTTTAGACGAAAGCGCCATTGCTTCTTCATCACCACCAAAAATCTGAATTCCAACCGGACGTTCATAATCAAAAATATCCAGCTTCATTCTACTTTTGATAGCATCACGAATCAATCCTTCCGATGAAATAAATTCAGAATACATCATGTCAGCACCATGCGTTTTGCATAATCTGCGAAACGGTGGATCACTAACATCTTCCATCGGTGCGAGTAATAAAGGAAATTCGGGTAATTCTATGTTGCCAATCTTGACCATCTTCAATATTTTGTGCAAAATTACAACTTTTAGTTTAATTTGTACCAAATTGAGGTTCAAAGGTTCAAAGGGGCAAAGCTGCAAAGGTTTTTAAACCATATAAGTGACATAAGTTCATTTAATAAAGCGCGCGATTGACACAAACTTTAATATGAACTTATGTCACTTATATGGTGAAAAAAAATCTTATATGGTAGTTTTTCTGTAGTCAAAAAAGCGAATTGGTTTTCGGCTCATTGGATTAAAAACCAGTGGATTCAAAGTTTCTTTTGAGGCGAATTCGATCTTTGGCGTTACTCTCAGTTTTGCTCTAAAGTGATCTTTTATCTCTTGTAAAAATTCAGCAGATTGATTTTTTACAGCGATTTTTATCAGGATTTCATCAGTGCCTAAGTCGTTGGTTGAAATCTCGATAATATGATTTTCGATATTGTCAAAACCACTCAAAACATCGTTCATCGCTGGCGGATAAAGTGTTGTTCCTTTGTATTTTATCATTTGTTTTTTACGTCCCACAACCGGACCAACACGCAAAGTATTTCTTCCGCAAGCACAAGGGCTATTGTGCAATTGTACAATATCTCCGGTTTTAAAACGTAATAATGGCATGGCTTCAATACCTAAAGTAGTAAAAGTCAGTTCACCAATTTCTCCTTCTTTAACCGGAATATTATTTTCGTCAAGAACTTCAACGATAATCAGTTCCGGATGATGATGTCCGCCAACTCCGTGTTCACATTCAGTAAAAGCAGTGCTCATTTCTGTAGAAGCATAAGTCGAGAATAACTTAATATTCCACTTTTCAGTGATTTTACTGGACAAGATATTCATAGAAAAATCCTGATTTCTTAGCGATTCCCCAATACAAATTGCACCTTTTATACTTGAATTATTATAATCAATTCCGTGCGCTTCGGCATATTCAATTAACTTTAATAAGAAAGAAGGAACGGTAATTAAATAAGAAGGTTTGTATTTTAAAATAGAATCCCATTGCAATTCCGGAATTCCTGCACCAACACGAATAACCCCAACTTTTAGTTTTCGTAATCCCAGGAAATAAGCCAGACCAGCCATGAATTTTCTGTCGATTGTGGTCATTAATTGCACCACATCGCCTTCTGCAATTCCGGCGCAGGCAAACGAAATGGCTTCATTGTAAGCCAATCGGTCTAAGTCAGAATCGGTTAAACCAAAAGTGACAGGATCCCCTAAAGTTCCGGAAGTAGAAGCATAATCAATAATTTTATTTTGAGGAACACATAAAAAATCATCGTTGTATTCTTGTAAATTTTCTTTTGTGGTTACCGGTAAATGCTGTAAATCTTCTAGTGTTTTAATCTTCGAAATGTCAATATTTTGTCCTGCAAAAAGACGTTTGTAAAAAGGTGAATTTTCGCTGATGTATTGTAAAAGTTCTGCTAATTTCTGCTCTTGAAAATTTTTAATTTGTTCTAAAGAATCTTTTTCTATTAATGGAATCATTGTAATTTTCTTTTGATTTTTTTTAAATACTTTTCAATGGCTGTTTTATCAGGAACAGTAGTGATTTCTTTGGTTAAAGCTTTTTCAAAATGAGCCTGAGAAAGCTTGTATTCTTTTTTTTGATAAAAGTACAACCCTGCTTTGTAATACACAACCCAATATTCAGGGTTTAAGGATTGGTATTGTTGAATAAATTCAGGGCTTATAGTTTCTTTATTTTTGAGATACAAATCTATTTTATCGTCTTCAGTTCTGAACTTCTGATAGTTTTTATATTGAACAGTTTCTAAAAAAGGATCTTTTGGAATATCTAAATTTTTCTGTTGAAATGAAACAACCAAATTCGGTTTTCTTTCTTTAAAAATGGAATCTAAATTATAACATACAAATTCTCCTAACTGATAAGGATTTGCCGAAACCCAAACGAGTTTTTCTTTAGGTTTAAAAATAATTCCATGATGCGCCATTAACTGATTGAGTGCTTTTTCGTTGCCATAACCCAAAGGAATGTTTTGTAAACCGTCTTTATTTCTTAGAATTTCTGAGGCAATTTTGGCATTGATTTTAGGATTTTCTGCAAAAAGTTCCTGCATTCTTTCCAAGCGATATTCAGAATGGCTGTTGGCAATTTGAGATTGATTTCTCTTTTCGTTTTTTAAATCTTCTCCCTGAAAATGATTCGAACAAAATAACTGATTACTGTTTGGAACCTCGTAAACGTCCATTTTTTTGGGTGAAACTTCAATTAGAACGGCTTTGTTATCCTGCCCACTTCCCACCATAATAGATTCCGAAACAAAAACTTCCCTTTTTTTGGCAATGGCAATTGCTTCCTCAATGTTTTTTGCGTGTTGTAAAATTTCACGTGTCAAAATCGAAATTGGTGTTTTGGCAATCAACGGAATTTCAGATTTTGATGCGTTAATCGTAACCGTTAAACCTTGCTCATTCATTCCGGAAACGGCACCAACCATTCCGGGCCAGGTTACCATCATAAAATTGTTGCCTTCTTTTGGATTTATAAACGCAACGATTTTATTTTCCGCGAAAGCGTCATTGACATAAAAGTCAAAGTTACGACCTAGGATTAAATTGCCATCTTCAGATTTTTCGCCCCACGCGGCAAAAGACGAACAGCCCACCAAAGCCAAATCCTGCAAAGCATGACCAATGTCGTGGGCCGCATGCAAATACAAACTACGCTTATATTGTGGTGCGATATTGTCAAAATCATGTGAGGTATATTGAGACACGCCAAAAATCTCCGTTTGATATTCTTCCGGAACATTCGTATATAATTTTCGATTGTACCATTTTAGAAAATTTCGAAGCAGTTTCTGCTGGAATTTTGAAGGAACAATATCCTTTATTTTAGAGAAAAATATGTGTTCCTGATTTTTTAAAAGCGAATCAGATAAAGCTCCCGTGTTGAGACCAATTTCAAGCGGATCACCTTCAACATACAATTCCCAAAGACCTTGTTTGTTTTTTAGAAGCGAATTTTTTCCTGAAGTAAAAACACTGTCAGATTGTTTTACAACTACTGGTTTTGCACCATTATATTGAGAGATTTCAGGCTGATGACGCATAGATTTTGATGTTCCGCAGGATGCTAACACCAATAAAAAACCAACGAAAAAAAATAAATTAATCCGGCTTTTCATATCCCTACTTTTTATTCAGATGCTTTATTGATTTTAGTTACTAAATATTCTTTTCCAAGAATTTCTGAGCAGGTTACAACCGCGCCAATTGTTACACCTAAAACTCCGTGCATGTTAATACTTTGGCCCGTAAGATATAAATTGTCCAGCTTAGTTTTTGACGGAATGAGGGTTTTCATCGGATTATTCGAATCTTTAACATATCCGTACATGTTGCCATTGTCCCCACCAATATAATCCCGATAAGAAAGCGGAGTAGAAGTGTGAACAGATTGAATACACGCTTTAATACCAGGGAATTTTATTTCAATTTCATCTAAAAATTTAGCTGCTTTTCGTGATTTGAATTCTTCGTAACTTTCTCCCCGGTCATTTTTTTCAACTGTTGTATTAAACGTTTCGATCCATGGCGTAACATCATCATATTTCATATAGGTTATAAAAGTCATTCCTTCTGCCCATTCTTCCTGCTTTTTTGAGGCATTCATAGAAGCCATAAAAGCTTTTGGCCAGGAATTCTCGTCATAATCATGAGCCGTCCAGACTTCGCTGCTTTTCTTGAAATGATAATGATTGTGATTGATGTATTTGAAAGTTTTGGGTTTAAAAACGATATACAAACTAAAAGCTGAAATTACACCTTCGAGACTTTGAACACGACTGAAAAATGATTTTCTGAAGTTTTCTTCGCCAGCCAGTTTTAGTGTTGTTTTAGGTTCTATGTTCGAAATGAAATAAGAACCTGAAACCCGGGTTCCATCTTTCATTTCTACAAAAGTAACTTTATTGTTTTCAACATTAAAACGGGTAACTTCTTTATATTTATAAAATTCGCCACCGTGTTTTTTAAGTTGTTTCAACAGTTGTTTCGTAATCTGGCTTCCGCCATTGATACAACGCCATGAACTTTGAATGTAGGAGTTCACAGAAAGGGCGTGAACATAAAAAGGTGATTTGTCAGCAATACCCGCATACAAAAAATTAGAACCCGATAAAACGGCTTTTAGTTTTTCATTTTGTGTACATTCCTCAATTGTTTCTTTAGCATTTAGTGCCAGAATTTCATTATCGTATTTGCCTTCCCATTCTAAATTATAGAGTGGAAAACATTCGCAAATGGCTTTTATTTTTTTGCAGTATTCCTCGATGTTGGCTTTTTCATCAGGAAAAAAATCTACAAGCTGATTGGCAAAATTATCATAACCCTGTGCATGAGGATATTCGTTTTCATCATCTTCAAAAGAGATAATATCAAAACCATTTTCATCTAATTTTTTCAAATTGAGATGATCCATGATGCCCAAATACTTAAAATATTTGTATAAGTTTTGGCCTTCTTCTAAACCTCCTATATAATGAATTCCGGTATCAAAAATGGTTTTATCGCGTACAAAAGTTTGCAGATTTCCACCATATTGATTGTTTTTTTCGAGCACACAAACGCTATAACCTTCTTTTGCCAGAATTATTGCCGAGACTAATCCGCCTAAACCACTGCCTACAATTACTACATCGTATTGCTCTTTCATTTTAATTTTTCTTTAATACGATTATTGAATTTTCATCCAGAACAGATTCAAAACCAAAGTTAATTAAAGTGTTTTTTAAACCTGAACTATTAACTAAAATAATGCAGGAAGTTGTAGAAGTGATTTTCTCAACATCATCTTTATAATTTTCATCGGAAATTAAAACAGCATCATATTCGTTTTCTAAAGTTAATTTAAGATCATCCAGATAAGCTATTTTTCTCTTTTTAAGGAAATAATTCGTTTTGGCAACCCCGCGTTTTTCTTCGTCAGGATTATATGAAACGACTTTTCGTTGTGGTTCCTGCAAGGTTAATAAAACGTCTAATTGTCCGTAATCATCAGACAAATGCAATATTTTGGCTTTCGCCGAAAGATGCTTGTTGAGATGATAATAGGTTTCCAGGTTATTTTTTAAATCGCTTTTAACACTGTTGATGATTTCAATTTCCTTGTAGTCATAACTATGAATCAGCATTTTTTTGAAATATTCCGGACCTTCTAATTCCTGACGAATTTTATGGAATTCGGCTTTGAAAAACGCGCTTAATAATTTCGTTCTTTCGGCATAATTTTTCCCAAAAGAAAGATTATCAGGCGAAATTCTTTCTAAAATAGAAAGGGTAACAAAACTGTGGTGAATAACAAAATCGCCTTTAGGGATTGCTTCTGAAGCACCATGAATTAATACCGGAACAATGTCCAGATTAAATTCTTCAGCCAGATAAAAAGCACCTTTATGAAAACGATTTATCTGATTACTTTGCGAACGTGTTCCTTCCGGAAAAATCATCAGCGAATATCCTTCATTTACTTTTTGACGCAAATGTTCAACTCCGCCTTCGATTCCTTCTGAAACAGGATAAAAACCGGCTTTTCTAACTGTCCCGCCAAAAATAGGAGAGTTGTAAACCCAGTCGTTTACTAAAAATATAATTTTAGGGCTCAGCATTCCCATCGCCAGAATATCAATAAAGGACGAATGATTCGCAATGATGATGGCTGGTTTTTCGAAGTTTTCATTGAACTTGTTGATGACTTTTTTGTGCAAAAACGGATTCGAATACAACACGGAATTCATGAATTTTGAAATGCAATAACGAAATGCTTTCATTTTTGTTTTTTCCTTTATCGGAAGAATAGGCATAATGGTGATGCTGAAAAGAGACATCAAAATACCGCCCAATCCGTAATAGGTAAACGAAATAATACCGTGAATAAAGGTTCGTAACTCAAAAGGAGCATTTCCTTTTTTTGCACGATTTGATATAAATAGTTTAAACAAAATCGGGTAGAAGATAAACGTAATAATCAAAGCAGCAAAAACCCCAATTAAAGAAACAGACGATATAGATCTTAACGCTGGATGACGTGCAAAAATCATCGCACCAATTCCCAGAATTGTTGTAATGACAGCCAGGATTATAGAAGTTCTGTAAATCGCAATTTCGTTTTTTCCGGTTGTATATTCTTTTTGAAGTGCACTTGTCATGAAAATACTAAAATCGACACCATGACCAAAAATCAGCGTACAAACAATCATACTGAAAATATTCATCTGAATACCAAAAATCCCCATTATTCCTGCTGTTACAATTCCGGTTAAAGCAATCGGGATGCAACTTACAATGACCAATTCCAGTCTTCTGAAAAAGAAAAACAGAATCAGGATTACGGCAACAAACGAATAATTTACAAGCGAATTAAAATCGGTTTTTAAAGTGCTGAAGAACGTTTCATTCATTTGCTGACGGTCAATCGCAATTAGGTTCTTTTTGGATGAAGCCGATTTTACAAAAGCATCTCTTTGTTCAGGCGTAACTTTTACCAAAGTAGAAATTGTGAAAAAACCATTTTTTTCGGTTACAAATTCTTTCAGCTGTAAAGCCTGGATTTTTAGGTAATCTTGTGCTGAAATCGGTTTGAAATTAAAATTCAAATGATCAAAAAAGGCAGCATAAGTTGTGGGTTTGAAACCTAGTTTTGAACCTTCGGCAATTAATTGTGATTCTAAAAGTTGTTTTTTATTGGTGTTCCAAAACGAATTCCATTTATCAATTTTTTGTTGTTGTGCTGCCTGCGAAAGCATAATGCCGCCAACGGAACTGAAATTTAATATTTTGTTCGTTTGTTTTTCCTTCGATAAATCAGCAAAAAGCAGAGAGTTGTTTTGCAAAACTTCTTCCATGCTTTTTCCGTACGAAGCCACATAAATAGTTTTGGAGGTTAAACTTGTGCTTTCTTCCAGATCTTTTTCGGCTGCTTTGATTTCATTTGGAACAAAATTTAATTGAGATAAATCATTATTGAAGCCAACATTATTATAAGTGAAACAGCAAATAATGGTGATTATAACACAAAATCCAATCAGATATTTATTGTTGTGAAATGAAAAGTGAGCGAGTTTATCGATCGCATTTTTCTTATGTTCAAAATTGTTTTCTTTTGGCTTATACAAATGCGGCACAATCAAAAGAGAGAAAATACCCGTTACCATAACAATCACGGCGGCGAAAATTCCCAGGTCGTTCAAAGCATCAGATTTTACAAAAAGCAAACATAAAAAAGCAACAGCTGTTGTTGAGCTGCTCATAATTACGGGCATTGTAATGTCTTTGTACAATGTTTTTACATCGCTATTGTGTTTGTAATGCGTAAGTATATGTATCGAATAATCAATTGTGATCCCTAATAGAATAGAACCAATTCCGAGAGAAATGGCTGAGATTTGTTCTTTGACAAAATACAAAAACGCCACAGCGAACAAAGCACCAAAAACCGTTGGAAGAAAAATAATTAACGGAATCAATACTTTTCGATAAAACAAAATCAGGATCAGCATCAGCGTGATCATGGCAATTGTGGTGGTTAAGATAATATCACTTTTGATTTGATTCGCATTTGCAACGGCAATCAAAGCTGAACCAAAATAACTTATCGAAGTTTTGGTTTTAAATTTCTGATTTAGATTTTCCTGAATCGATTTTAATTTTTCTGCAAAAATGGTATTCTTTTCCGTTTCGCTCGATGGAAGATTTGACGTAATAAAAAGCAACAATTTCTTTTTGTCTTTCGTCATGACAAAACCATTGTTGAGTGTAAAATCGTCCCCAATGTTTAATTGTTGTAATTTTTTTAAGGCGATGAAGGAAATTCCAAGCGGATCTTGCAGGATAAAATCTTTGGTTACAAATCCGGATGGAGAAATAATCGATTTGTAATTTCCCTGAACGGTTGCTGCAATACTATCTTTCTGGAGTTTATTCTGAATCGCAGTATAATCTTTGTTCTCCAGAAAAAGAGGCAGATTATTGTAGACAAAATCGATGGTTTCCTGAATGTTTTCTTCGTCGATTTTTCCCTGAATTCCGGTTACATAAGGTTTGCAGGATTTGGCAACACTATCTGAAAAAATGGTTGCCATTTCTTTTAGATCTTCTTCGGTTCCGTTTTTATCAAGTTTGAAAATAACCGTGATTTTATCAGCAAAATTAAGTTGTTTTAGCACTTTTGCCGTTACATCAGATTTATCGTTTGTTGGAATTAGTTTGGTAATATCTTCTTCAAACTTAATTCGGGATGCAAAAAAGCCAAAAGCCAAAAGCATCAAAACGGCCAATACAACCGATAACTTTTTTCGTCGGTTTATAAATAAGTGAATGGCGTAGAAGTATTGATGCATAATTATTTATTATTGTTTTTTTGCGTAAATTTTTTTTGCCACAGATTAGGATTAAATTGATTTTAAGTTAGGGGTCAGTTCGCCACGAATTTCACTAATTTTCGCGAATTAATTTGTGCTAATTTGTGAAATTTGTGGCGAAAAAATCAGCGTAAATCCTTTAATCTGTGGCAAAACCATTTAATCATTGTTTTTTTTAGAACTAAAAGCCGCTAAAAGTAAATAACTTATAAGACCAAAAGTCAGTGCCAAAACGGATGCTAAAATAAGACTTCCGACGATATATTGGGTAGCATTTTTTTGAATATCGTCGAGTGTGACGGAACTATCTAAAATTAAGGGCGCATCATTTGTTACAAAATAGCTCCCCATTTTTAAGGAACCGTAGATAATAAAAGGGATAAAAGGAGGAAAACTCACATTTGAAGCCAGATAGGCAATGACTTTGTTGAGCCTGAATAAAGCCGCAAATGTAAAAAGCAAAACGGTTTGAAATCCCCAAAAAGGAGAAATTCCGATAAAAATACCCAAAGCAATTGCTGCAGATTTTTTGAAATTAGAATCAGAACTTTCTAAAATATCTTCTAGAAAGAATTTTTTAAAGCCTTTTTTTTTTGCTCGCCTGAAGAAATCTCTCGGTTTAATATAAAGCAAAGCATTAATAACCAAAACAGTATTTAGAATGCTGATTCGGGTGAAATCTTTAAAGGGGCGAAAATGTGAAACACGTTCTGCTGGATCATACAAAATCTGAATCGGGATGTTTTTGACCACAATACCTTTCCAGGCAGAACGTACAATTACTTCAATTTCAAACTCAAATTTATTGGTGTAAAATTGTTTCGGAATCAATCGCAAAGGATATAACCTAAAACCGGATTGTGTATCTTCAAGTACAATTCCGGTTTCAAACTTAAACCAGAAATTCGAAAATTTATTTCCAAAACTACTTTTCTTTGGCACATTTTCCTGTGTCATATTCCTGCTTCCAATCAATAATGAATTGGGTTCGTTTTGAATGGCAGCAATAAAATTAGGAATATCAGATGCAAAATGCTGACCATCAGAATCAATTGTGATGGCATATTCAAAATTCATTTCGATTGCTTTTCTAAAACCATTTCGGAGCGCCCTTCCTTTTCCTAAATTTTTAGGATGGTGAATTTGGGTAAGCTCCGAATATTGTTTTAAAATTTCGTTTGTTGTATCTGTTGAACCATCATTGACGATGATAATATTAGAAGTAAAATCTAAAATAGAATCCAGCACTTTTTTCAACGTTTTGTGATTATTGTATGTTGGCACGATAACACAAAAATTGGTCGAATTAAGTAATTCTTGTTGAGATAAGGTTGGTTGCATTGGGATTTTTTTCTTTGCCTACTTCACAAATTGTTTCTCTTTTTCAGAGAAACTTTTCGATTGCAAAACAAAATCTTTCAAGTATTCCTTTAAAACACCGGTTTGTTCAGCGTAATGATCGGTAATGAATTTTTTGTCTTCTTTAATATTCTTTTTATAACCCGTAATTCCAGGTACATCTTCCTGAATACTCAATCGTATCATTCTGATTTCGATATTGTTCGGATCACTTTTTAGGGTAGCTTCAAGAAGTTTTGCACCTTCTTTAAAACGGGAAATTTTGCTTCCTATTAAGCTTTCAAATTTAGAATCCACCAAAATCGAAGCCGCTTTGTAAGCCACTAAAATTTTCTCATCATTGTTTGAAATTCCGGAAAGTTTTTCTGTAAAATCTTTAGCGTTTGCTTCTGATTTTGCAACATCAGGATAGATTTTTCGGATAGAGGCCAAATCCGGAGCTCCGGCAAAATTTATCCATAGAAGTAGTGATAATAGTAATTTCATAGTTATAATTTTTTATACGCATTGCTTAATTTTAGAGCAACGGTGTCGTTAAAATATGTGGTGTTTTTCACCTTTACCAAATCATCTTCTGTGGTTGTAATGTCAAGTTCTAAGCGCAATTCCGGATTTGTTTCAGGATTGATCAAGGCCATGAATTTTACGTTTGTAAGTGTTTGGATCATCAAGGTACTTTTGGTAATCGATTCCGTAAGTTCTTTGATTATCTGAATCATGCAAACACCCGGCATAATTGGGTTTCCTGGAAAATGACCTTTAAAAACCTCATGATTGGCATTAACTAATATACGAATATTATATTTAGCATCTCCTGTTTTTTCTTCTGAAAGTACTTTATAAAAGTCTTTTAAAACCATATTTGTATTTTTTTATTTCGTTTCAAAAGAGTAAGAAATCCCTATTTGAAAATTGATATTAGTATTATAATCACCAAAAAAGTAATGACTATTAGTATTATTATGATAGTAATCACTGTCTAAAATATCGAAAAACCCTTTTTTAAAGCGGAATTCAAATGCAAGACCGGAAGGCATTCGATAACCAATACCAGTTACAAACGCCAGATCATTATATTCTTTTCTAAGAGCCAGATTATCATGTACAAGGACATCTAAGGCAGGTCCGAATTGTATTTGAAAACCCGGTCCAAATGTAAATTTGTTAATAATAGAAAAGGATATATAATCAAGTTTTAAATCCTGATGAGCGACATTTTCTGTTCCTGTAATTGGGTCAGTATAATTTCGGGCAACATTATTAGATCCTTGTCTGTTGTAATTTATTTCAGGCTGGAGGGCGTAACGTTTCGTTAGGTTTATTTCTCCAAAACCACCAATATAAAAATCAGGCCTGTAGTCGGCATGCATTTCCGAAATAGTCGAAAGAGATAAACCTCCTCTCAAACCTGGTTTAAAGCTTACCTGGGCTTGTGCTTTTGCGAATGCAAAAAAAATGAATACAGCAATCGCTAATTTACTTTTATACATTATTTTACTTTAAAAGTGTAACTAATACCAATCTGGAAAATCTGATTCAGGATCAGATCATTATAGCGATAACCATTATCGTCATACTCAACTCCGTCGTAGCCATAAATGTCAACTAAACCTTGTTTGAATCTTGCTTCAAACGTTAATCCGTTTGGCAATGTGTATCCAACACCTCCAACAATGGCAAGATCAAAACCTTCAGGATTGCTGTTGATATAATTATCAGAAATTTTTAAATCTACAGACGGGCCTCCTAAAATGTGAAAACCTTTACCTCCAATGTTAAATTTTGCAACAGCACCAAGTGTTAAGTAGTTTAATTCATAATTTACATAACGATAATTATAGCCGTTTCCAAAATATTCTCTTCCTTCATCGCCTTGTCTTGAATACGTTATCTCAGGCTGTAACGAAAAATATTTATTAAATTTAATGTTCACCAATCCACCAATATAAAAATCTGTTTTAGATCGATTATCATCAATATTACTTAATGTTGATAAATTTAAACCGCCTCTAAGCCCGGGGCTAACTTTTACTTGTGCTTGAGGAGATTGAATTCCGATAAATAAAATAAAAGCAATTACGGTTAATTTTTTCATTTTGATTTGATTTAAAGTTTATGGCTAGTTTAAATTTTATTCTGATTTAAAATAATTCAGCTCAATTTTCAATTTAATATTACGGTGAATAATATCGATCTTTTCGGCAAAAATATTGTTTTCTGAACTAAATATCAGCGTAAATTTTTCTTTTGTTTTAGAAGCATGAACGACTTTTTCTAATCGGTGATCTTTTTTTGATATGAAAAGATAATTATCGCGTTTTCCATCTTTCGATTTATAAATATCATCCGAATCATTTTCAAATTGTTCCTGAATCAGATATTCTTTTTTTAGCAGTAAACGAAAATCTTCCTTTAGAGTATTGATCAGAATTTTTCGATCTAATTCTGATACAATCGAATTGACTTTGAAACTACTATCGGAAATTTCAAAATCTAACAATTTATTACCAAATTCGGTGGTGAAAACAATTCGGTGTGTCGTATCGTTTATTTTTTTAGCAATAAAAATTCCACTGATTTCATTTCCGTAAACCGTGATATTTGTTTTGTAAACATAATCGGTTTTTGAATCTGAAAAATAGGGAACCTCATAAGACGTTTTGTCTAATTTTTTAGGAGTATAATTTTTTGTGACCGAGCCACAAGAAACTAAAACAATCGCCAGAAAGCAATTAATTAGTAAAAACTGAATCGTCGATTTTTGCATTGATCACTTTATTTTTAAGTACAATTCGGGTATAATCTTCAGATGATTCTAAAAGTTTTACCTGAACTACGGTTGCTTCTTCTTTATCGAAAGTCAGTTCAATCTGTTTGATGTATTTTTTCAGCGTAGCATCTTTCGGAACAAATTTCGCCAGATTCTGACCTTTTAATTTAAAATACGAAATCGTAAATTCTTTGTCGTCAAACATATTTCCGCTCACACTTCCAACGATTAATTTATTGATGCGGCCAAAGATTTTGCTGTTGCCAATATCAACTGCACTTTTCTTTCCCTCGTCGTTAATCAGGATTTTTCCGTTCTTAAAAACAATACTATAATTGTATGGTTTCTTGTATTGCCATTGTAACAGACTTGGTTCTTTAAAAATCATTTTACCCGAAGTTTCAATGTCTTTCGATAAAAAATCCAAATGTTTGTATTGAACAAAATCAGTACTTAGGGTTTTGATTTTTTTAGAAACTACATTTACATCTTGTTTGAAAGTGGCGATTTCTGCATCCGTCATTTTTTGTTCCTGAGCAAACAAATTGCCTGAAATAAATAGAATTAGTAGTGCTATTTTAGTTTTCATATTTTTTTAAATTTTTTGCCACTCCCGATGGCTATCGGGATTAAATGATTTACACAGTTTATTATTGAACTCAATTAAATTTATTGGGTGTAATTATTTTAACACATAGAAACATAGAATTATTGAACTCAAAAAAGGCGTTTCACTTGCATTAACAACCATAGCTATGTTTCTATGTGTTTAATTAATTCTTTTAGTAATACACTCATTAGTTAAATTAAAATTCGTTTTTATCCGCGTCTTCGCTTTAGCGAATCCGTTTCATCCGCGATCAATTTCATAAGCTTTAAGATTCAAAAGCTCTTCAGTCGAAATCACTTTATAATTGTTTTGCTGCAAAAATTGCAAAAACTGTTCCAATACCAAAACCGAGTGTGATGCCGTGTCGTGCAAAAGTACGATTCCGCCGGGAGAAACCCGTTTTATAATGCGATTGAAAATTAATTCCTGATTTTTTGTTCCGCCATCGAGCGATCGAATATTCCAGCCAATTACTTTATGTCCGGTTTTTTCTAAAGCCCTTCTGATCGAAGGCGTCGTAACTCCGTAAGGCGGACGAAAGAAGTTTATTTTTTTGATTGCGTATTTTTCTAAAAGACGATCTGTTTTCTCAATTTCCTCCCGGATTTTCTTAGCATCATAAAAATCAAAAAAAGGAGAATGACTGTACGAATGATTGCCAACCAAATGTCCGTCAGCAATAATTTGTTTTAGGATTTCAGGATGGGCTTCGATGTTTTTTCCGATGCAAAAGAAAGTCGCTTTTACGTTGTATTTTTTCAGAAGTTCTAAAACTTCTAAAGTAAAAACACTTGGTCCGTCATCAAAAGTGATAGCGATTTTTTTTTCTGTTTCTAATGGATTATTGCAGAAGGCTTTTACATGATAATTGGATGAAATTCGGGCAGAACCAACAGCGTTAATTCCTAACCAGATCAAAATAATTGCGATAAACCATACCCAGCTAATTGCTGTATAAAAGTTCAGAAGAACCAGTAAAAGCAATAAAAAGATAAAGAATAACGAAATGTTTTTATGCGTTATCATTTTGAGATCAAAGTAAAACTATGATTTTTTCCATTCAGTTGATTGTACAATAAAATGGTATTATAAGCTGGTTTTTCAACCGAATTTACTTTTATGATTTCAGGAATTTGCTGAGTTTTAATAATTTTAGAAGCCATCCATAGAGCAAAAGCAGAAGCAGTATCGTACTCGCCGCTTAAATGTTTGTAATACAAAACAGGTGTTTGTGCGAAAGCATTTTCAGCAAGATTTCTATAATAGTTTTCGAAATCAACGTTTCCGTCAAATCCTAAAACTAAAGCATCAACATCAGAAATTTCTAAATTATTGGATTTCAAAAAGGCTTTAATTTCGGCTTCAATTTCGTTTTCTTCTAATGTATTTATAATGGCAATATCGAGAACTTCAGCATAGGTAGTTTCTTTTCTTTCATTTTCTAACACAAAAAAACTGGCACCTTCCCCGTAAACAGCTCCGCTGGTGGTAGAATTTAAAAGATTATAAGGGGCTGAATTATCGGCTTTGATGCGTCCGTTTAATTTGAAAAGGGCAGTAGTATATTCACCGTTTTCATCCACTCCACCAATTAAAACCGATTGAGCTTCGTCTTCTTCGATTTGCATTTTAGCATCTAAAAGAGCCGATTCAAAAGAAACGGCACCATTTACATACGTAAAATTATAACCTTTACATTGTTGCAACAAAGCGATTTGCGCACCAACGGTATTGTGGGTAGATTGAATGAAAGAAGTTGGTGTTAAAAATTCTTCATTATTGTCCAGAATGCTTTTCAGGAATTTTTCAGAATCTTCGATACAGCCTAAACCAGTTCCGGTAATGATGGCATCCACTTTTTCAATGTTTGCGTCTTTCATGGCCAGAGCCGAAGCAACGATTCCGTTTTTCACTCCTTTTGCCATTCTCCTGCTTGCTGCCGGAGAAATATAATCTTTGTAAACCGGAGGAACGATCGCCAACACATTTTGATCATGATTGACAATAGCTTCTTCTAAAAAAACAGTATCAAATGTTTTTTGAGTCGAAATACAACCTACTCCATTTATATATGTTCTTTTCATTTTAGCTTTTTGAAAATATAAGGGTAGAACAATTTCCTCCAAAACCAAAGGAGTTGGATAAAACGTGTTCGATATTTTTATTCTTTAGGGAAGTTTGAGGTTGCAAATCAAATTCTTCCATCTGATTTTCGAAATTCAAATTCGGGTAAACCACATTATTCTGAATTGCCAGAACACTGTAAACGGCTTCAATTGCTGCAGCTGCCGCCAAAGTATGTCCTGTAAAAGGTTTCGTAGAACTAAAATCAGGCACTTGTTCGTCCTTGTAAATTCTTTTTAAAGCTCTTCCTTCAGATAAATCGTTGTTTGGAGTTGCAGTTCCGTGTACGTTGATATAATCTATTTGCGAAGGTTTTAAACCCGAAACATCAAAAGCTTTTTTCATGGCCAAATAAGCACCATCACCATTTTCTGAAGAAGCAGTCTGGTGAAAAGCATCATTTGCATTTCCGTAACCGGAAACACGAGCCAGGACTTTTTTATTTTGCTTCGCCACAATTTCATCCGATTCTAAAACCAAAAAAGCGGCTGCTTCACCCAGGTTTAATCCTTTGCGTTCGTTGTCAAACGGTTTGTTGAAATCGTCTGATAGAATCATCAAAGTCTTAAATCCGTTGATGGTGAATTTCGCCAAACCATCGGCTCCGCCCACAATCACACGATCTAATTTTCCGGTTTTGATTAATCTCGCACCCAACATAATCGAGTTGGCCGCAGAAGAACAAGCCGTACTAATAGTCGTAACCATTCCTTTTAGACCAAGTGCTGACGCAATTTTTTCAGCAACATCACCGCCGTCATGACAAGTAATGTATTTAACAAGTTCAGGATGTGTGAAATAATCGTAATAATGTCTTTCAGTCATGTCCATTCCGCCTACACTTGTAGCCGAAATAAGTCCGGTTCTGAATTCGTTTATCGATGTAATTCCGGCATTTTCAACAGCTTGTTTTGCTGCCAAAGTACCAATCATTGCCGTTCTCGAAAAGTTATTATCTTCGGTAAGGTTCAATTCGTTAACCAGTTCTTCATTGGTTTTTTTAATTTCCCCTACTTTAATAACATCCGCATGAACTGTCGAAATATTTGTGATACGCGAAATGCCAATTTTATTTTCGATTAACGAAATATAATTTTCCTCGACTGAATTTCCAATCGAAGAGATAATTCCCATTCCCGTTATTGCAACACCTTTCATTTTAGACTTGCTTAGATTTTTAGACTTGCTTAGACTTCTTAGATTTTTGACTGGCTTAGATTTTTTGATTTCTGGATTTAGAAAGTTTTTAGTCTAAGAAGTCTAAAAATCTAAGCCAGTCTAAGAAGTCTTACTTCGTTCTATTAGCGCTAATATATGCCGCCATAGTTTCGATCGACTGGAAAATAGTTTTTCCTTCTTTTGGATCTACTAATTTAATTCCGTAATCTTTATCTAAAATCACAATTAATTCAAGTGCATCAATCGAGTCTAAACCTAAACCATCTCCAAACAAAGGATCGTTATCAGCAATATCTTCAATTGCGATATCTTCAAGGTTAAGAGTAGTAATGATTTTATTTTTTAATTCTTCTTTTAATGCTTCCATGATTATTTATTATATAATGTATTGATATTTTCGTTTTTATATTTTTCGTTTTCTTCTTTGCTAATGGTGCAAAGAAAAGCTTTATAACTGTCATTAAAAAATTCTACCCAGCCACAAAGAACTGTATCAGCTTTATTTGTGTTTAACAGAATGCCCGAATAGTTAAACAGAAACTCAGTATTGAAAGCATCAAATATAAAGAAAGAATTTTCACTTTTCAGCTGATGACGGATACTTATTTCACCTAAACAAATATTTGGCAGCGTATAAACAAAAACTGCCGGGCTCGGAAAATAGTTTTCTTTGTCTGAAATAGATTCCTGATACTTAACATCAGTATCTAAACTCGACGATTTATTGGCTAAGACCAAAGCAATATTATTTTCTTTATTCTCTTCTTTTTCTTGTGAAGTTATCGGACTCAAAAGCAATTCAGATCCTAAAAAAGCCAGTTTGCTCAAAGCATCCATTTTGAAAAACTTTGGGTATTGAATGTCAAAATTGCGATAGGCTTGTTTCGAGAAATCAGTAAAATCAGTTGGTTCTATTTTGAATACAGAAGTTCCGTTCAAAACAATTTCGTTGTTTTGGATGGTGATATAGGATTGTATGTAGGTTTTGTTTTGAGTCATTGTTTTAATTTAAACACAGATTTCACTAATTGACACAGATTATTTCTGACTTAAAAATTACATTAATTACTTCGTGAAAATTAGTACAATTCGTGTTTCATCTTTTCAAAAACCACTGCCGTATTACAGCCTCCAAACCCGGAAGCCGTTTTCAAAAAATAATCAATATTTCTTTCTTCGTTTTTCTCAATAACATTAATCAATTCACTAACACCAATTTCATCAAACCCTTTTGATTCAAAAAGCATATTTTGGTTTACTGATTCAATTGCGATTACCGTTTCCAACAATCCCGAAGCGCCTAAGGTATGACCGTAAAAACCTTTTAAACTATTTATGGGAACGTTTTGTAAACCCAAACGATTTAGTGCAATCGCTTCCATTTCGTCGTTGAACGGAGTTGCAGTTCCGTGTGCTGAAATATAATCGATTTTGTCTGCGTCAATTTGAGCTTCTTTCAAAGCATTCTGAATACTTTTAAACAAACCTTCACCTGTTCTTGACGGACCTGAAATATGGTTGGCATCGTTGATCGAACTGTCTCCAATTACTTTTATTTTTGCATTTCTGACTTCTGCCGAAACTAAAACTGCAGCGGTTGCTTCGCCTAAACTTACTCCGGTTCTGTTTTTAGAATAGGGTTTACAAGGTAACTCACTCATTGCCTGAAAAGAATTAAATCCTGATAAAACAAATTCTGAAACTTCATCTCCTGCTACAACAAAAACATTGTCGTACAATTCAGACTGAATCATTCTTTTAGCAACCGAAACGGCTAAAATTCCAGAAACACAAGCATTCGAAACGACAATAGGTTGTGTTTTAAATCCGAAGAAATTGGCAACATTTTTTGCTAAAACATCTAAATGTGCATTGTTAAAACTTTCTTCAGAATCTTCTTTTAATGCCGTAATATTTCCTTTTGTGGTCGAAAGTATAAAAGCAGTTTTTGAATTTAATTCGACTCCTGAATTTTTGATAATCGGCTCTAAAGCCAGAATCATCATTTTCTCTAAACGAGAATATTTTGTATCCGTGCTGATTTTTTCAAAAGCACTATTTATTTTTTCATTAGAAATAATTGCAGCGTAAAATGACGCTGGCATTAAAGCAATATCATTATGCAATTGAATACCGGAATCTCCACGGAGAATCGCTTCAACGTTCGATGGAACATCAAATCCTAAAGGTGTGATACAATTGGTTTCGGGGATATATACTTCTCTTATCATTTTATGATCTCAATTTCTTCCTGCAAGATTTTCAAAACCTTGTAGATATATTTATTTTAACACATAGATACATAGTTTAGTTTGCTTGAAAAAGGCATTTCATTTGTTTAAACAAACATAGCTATGTGTAAAATCTTGATTTTATTTAATTCTTTTATTCACTTTAAATTCTATGATTCTATGTGTTTAAATTTTTTTTGCACGCAGATTTTACAGATTTTTTAAATTTTAATTCGTGAAAATTGGTGAAATTCGTGTTTGTCTTTTATTTTAATAATCCCACTTTTCGTTTCCATTCTTCGTAGAAAGGAGGATTCGTTAACATTAGATTTCCGTCGCCGTCTAAAAATACCTGAACAGTTTCTCCGGTACACGCAACTTCGCCTTTTGCATCTATTATTCTAAAACGATAAATCATTTTGGCTGCTGGCGTATCTACAACCGTTGTTTCTATGGTTACGACATCGCCGTAGCGTAAAGACAATTTATGTTCGCATTTCGATTTTACGATTGGCGTTGTATAACCCGTGTTACCAATATCCAAATAGGTAAGTCCGTGTTGACGGCCAAAGGCTTCTCGTCCATCTTCAAAATAGGTGATATAATTGCCATGCCAGACGATTCCAAGCGGATCAGTTTCGTTAAAACGAATTCTGATTTCGTGAGAAACGGTTAGTTCAGTGGCTTCGTTATACTGTTCTTTTCTTTTTGTCATAAAATAAGGCAATGGATGTTGTGATAATAAAGAACAAAAATAACAAACTTATTTTTGGGATGATTTCGAGGAAAGAAACGTTGCGTAATAAAACATCGTAGAAAGCTTCTAATCCCCAATTCATGGGTGATGATTTAGCGATATACTGCATGATGGTTGGCATGGCAAAAACAGGTACCCAGACACCGCCAACGGCAGCCAGAATCAATACGCTTGTGGCGCCAAACGGAGCCGATTGTTCTTGTGTATTGGCTACGGTTCCTAATAAAATTCCGAAACCAATGGCAGCAAAACCTGAAAATAAAGCCACGACACTCATTAAAAACAAATGCCCTTCGATATTTAAAGATGGTAAACCAATATGCGGAAATAAAAATACCGCCACAGCCACCATCATATAAAACTGAATCATACAAATGGCCGAATAAGTAATGGTTTTACCAATAATTACGACTAAATTAGAAACGGGATTGGTCAATAATCGAACGAAGGTTCCCTGTGATTTTTCTTTTACAATATTAATAGACAACGGAATCACGATAAAAAATATCGCAAAAAGTGTCCAGGCCGGAACGTTATGCTGTACCGAATTTGGACGTACTTCTTTGTTGTTAATCCTGGGAATTATTTCTTTGAAAGTAATAAAGCTCTTTTGATCGAATTCGACAGTTCCTTCTCCCAATTGATTTTGAAAAGTCGTGTAAATGGATTTAGTTTCGATTTGAGAAATCATCTTATCGATCGAACTCATTACTGCATTTTTGAAACTCATCTGAACCGCAGGATCAAAATACAGTTTCACTTCTTTTTCCTTAATTACTTTAGGCTTTTCTGTTTGTGCTGTACTATCCGTTTCTGTTAAACCCATTTTGCTCACAATGTTCTGGACATTCTGATCGATTTTGGTTTGTAAATCGACACTTAGATTTTTCGGAATTATAATCGCCAACTGAAATTTTCCTTTGTAAACGGCTTCTTTAGCCACTTCTTCGGTGATTTTTTTATTGTCAATTTGTGTGATTACACTAAACAAATTGCTTTTTTCAAGGTTATCAAAAACTGTTTTAGACACAGAACCGTTGTCATTATCGACCAATAAAATCGGAATTTTATTATCACTTATGGTTTTAAAAGTACTGTCCTGAATTAAAGTTACTGTGATTACAAGTACCAACGGCATGATAAACAGAATAATTAATCCGCCTAAATCTCGTTTAAGCAGCAAAAATTCTTTTACGACTGACATCCAAATTTTATATACCATCTCTAAAATCTTTACCGGTTAATGAAATAAAAACTTCTTCGAGATTTTGTGCTTCATCAGTAGAAGCAATCAAGCTTGATGGCGTGCCCTGGGCATAAATTCTGCCGCGGTCGAGAATGGCAATATTGGTACAGAAATCTTCGGCTTCAGCCAAATGATGGGAGGTATATATAATGGTGGTTCCGTTTTGATTGAGAACTTTCAAATAATCTATAATGGCATTTTTAGACTGAACGTCAACACCTACGGTTGGTTCATCTAAAAACAAAACTTTAGGATTGTGCAGAATTCCGGCAATCAAATTGACTCTTCGTTTCATTCCGCCCGAAAAAGTTTCGATGCGTTTATCAGCAAATTTTAATAAACCTAGAAGGTCTAAAGTTTCAACCACTTTATCTTTTAAGTATGAACCTTTCAATCCGTACATACTTCCAAAATAATGTAGATTTTCCCTAGCGCTCAAAGTAGGATACAGGGCATATTCCTGAGGAACAACTCCAATGATTTTTTTGATTTTTGAAGAATAATTGGTGTAGTTCAGATCATCAATCGTAAAATGTCCTGAAGTTGGTTTGATCAATCCGCAAAGCATGGAGATTAAGGTTGTTTTTCCGGCACCATTTGGCCCAAGTAAACCAAAAATCTGTCCTTCGTTAATATCCAGCGAAACGTCGTTCAAAGAATACTGGTCTGCATCTTTGTACTTTTTCGAAAGGGATTCTATTTTTATAATGGGTTTCAAAATATATTAGCTGATCGCTTTTTTTAGTTTTTTGAAAAAGATTTCTTCTCTGTTGGCAATGCTCAAAAGTTCATCGGCAATGGCATTGTAAGCATCTTCTTTGGCGCTTCTGTTTTTGTAAATTCGGGAAGCTTCAACAGCAAAATCACGCCATGAATCTCCAATCTGGGTCATTTCTTTCGAAAGCGTTTTTAATTCTTCATTTTCTAATATAACTGAAGCTTCCTGTAAAAAAGCAGCGTAAATAAATCTAAATCCTCCACCTCCGGTTCCTATTTCTTCCTGCATGCGCACCATTTGTGCCAGGTAATGATTGGCTTTTTTGGTACCGTGTTTTAAAGGCCATTTTCTAATTTGTCTGGATACGAATTTTATTCCGCGTACACCAACAATAGGTACTGGAGCTAACATATCGCGACAGGTATTTTTGATTCCTTTGATGATCGCACTTTTTAAATCCACGTCTTTTGGAATCTGAATTGGATAATACATTTGTCCTCTTGGAGCAAAAGCGCCTTTGGCAAAACGTACTTTGTCTAATTCGTCATGTGTTAAAGTCGTAACAGTTTCCATCACAGGATCGCTGACCAAATAATCGGTTTCGGTTTTTCCGTAAACGACTAAATTGTGCGCGTTAAAGTGAAAACGATATTCATCAGGAAAGTAACTCAAATGGTAGACCCCAACTTGTAATCCGGTTGGAATATTGTTTTTTAAATTTTCATCTAAAGCTTTATTTGCATTTGTTGTTGATGAAAATTTTTGTCTTTTTATTTTTAGGTTTAAACGATTGGCCAGTTTATTAAAAATTTGTCCTGGCAAAGTTCTATAGCTAATTGCCGGAGCATGATTTACTTTTATAAAGGGCAAATACACGAAAAAGAGTCCAGAGCCAATACCAAAAACCATCGGTTCGCTAATATTTAGTCCGTTGTTTTTTAACAAATTCGAAGCTACTCCATTCTCGCAATGGGCAGATTGATGATGTGTAAAATTAATTTGCATTAGTCTGTTTTAATATTTTTTAATTCAGTTACCGATATCTCAAAAGCATCGGCATATTTTTTTAGGATCGAATCGCTTAGTTTAGCAAAAACGGTGGGTTTAAAATGTCTTTTCACGCGCCATTTCCACATGCCTACATAACTGGCCAAAATAGTAAGATCCATTTTGTTAAGTTCCATATAATAACAAATTGGACTTACTTCGCCAATTTGGACCTGCATTTTTGCTTCGGCAATTCGTTCTTTTATTTCGTCTATTGAATTGGATAGTGCGATGGTTTTGGGTTCCCAGCCTGTACTTAAAGTTGTGGTGTAATCTCCATTTTCATCGGTAGCATACAAAAGTTCTTTAACGTTATTTTTTGTTAAGTTGCTTTTGTCTTGTGGTACTTTTTCTTTTTCCATGACCTATCTATTTTCAAATACAAGTAAATGTAGTTATTTTTTAATCTGCATTACTTCGCTTAATAAGGGAGCTAATCCGCTTTCTGTTTTTGCATCGTTGTTCCAAAAACTCATACAACAGCTTACATAATTTTCTCTTACTTTGCTGGCAACATAATAAATTGTTAGTGTTTTTCCTCCGGAAATTCCTGCGAGTAATGATTTTGCACCTGTAAAATCATAAATAACTTTTTTTGCTTTGGTTTCAGTTCCCTCAAATAATACATCAACATCTTCTTCAGAAAGTATTTTTCCTCCTTTTTGATTTTTTGTAATAATAAATTGATTATTAATTGATTGTTGTGCACTTTCTAATGTTTTGTGTACTGACCAGTTTATTTCACCATTATAAGGACACTGAACTGTATTGACATTTGTCCAATAACAATTATTTCCCAATTTAATTTTTCTTCCTGCAAAATCAATACTATCAATAGCCATTGATTCAAAGGCTTTCTTAGGAATCTCGTTATTTAAGATTCTAGTGATGTATTTTTTCTCAAAATTTTTATCACTTTTATTATAGAATCCAAACCAAAATACGGTTATCGTTTTATTTTTGTCTTCAACAAAATAATATGAATTTATCTGATTGATAGTATCAGTTATATTAACAGATTTTGTTACGTATAAATTATTATAATTTAAATTTTCATCTTTTGTTTTTAGATCATTTTCCTTAATAGAATATTTTCTATAAATCTTCTTTAGGTTTTTTTCTGAAAAATCATAATTGAATGTTTGATTCGAAAAATTAACACCATCTGCATTATAATAAGCTACAGTTTGAGAGTTTAGAGCTTTTAATCGTTTTGTAAAGTCATCATTTTCCTGACAATAGGTAACAAGCGATAAAAGAAATACTATTATTGATGTTGTTTTTTTCATTTCTTTTTCGATTAAAAGTTATTCAGGTATCGAAATTGTCTTTTGAATGAACAAATTAATTTCACATTCTAAAAGGAGTTTGTGCCCCCATAAACTTTCGCAGCGCATGGTACACAAAGTATAATCATCTCCGGCAAATTTTGAAACCAAAGTTGCTTTGGTAATAATCGTATCGCCCACTTTTGGAAGCAAATGTATTTTAAGGTTTTTTATCGCACTGATGAAACCCAATACATTTACGTTTTCGTTTTCTGTTCCGTCTTCATCAAAAAAATATTTTTTGCCTACAATAGCTGAACAGGTTTGCGCTGTGTTTTCGATTAAACCTGCTTCGATAAAAACGTTATTATCAATAAAAATGTTATCTTCTTTTATCAGGAAGGTGGTCTCTACAAAATTAGCATCTATATCCAAAATCAAATCCACCATGAGCATTGGCGTACGGTGCGGTAAATAATTTTGTATATCAACTCCGGTTTTCATTCCTGCTATCATTTCGCTAAAACAGTTTTCATTTGACCATTCGCAATTTCTTCATTATTCAAATAAGTTACAACATCTACCAGAGTGATTCCGGCAAATTCTTGTAAAATAGTTATTCTGGATTGAATTGTATCCTTGATTTTTGGCAATTTTTTAATCTCAATTTCCTTAATAGAACCAATGTATCCTGTTGGAGCTGTTTCGTTTTTCAGAAAAAATTGATAACCTGTATGCAAAGCCACAGATTGTGCCATATGTTCGATTAAACCAGCTTCCAGAAAAGTACCATTGTCAAAAAATATATTATCGTTTTGAATTTCTAAGCCTGCAACTAATGAGGTCTCGGTAAACGAATACATTTTATCTACCATAACAAAAGGAAACTTTTGTGGCAATAAATTTTCGACAGCTTCTTTTTCTAAAAGTAAAAGCGTTTCCATTAGCAAACGGTTAAATAAGCATACGCAAATGAGAATCTACCACTTTCAGGAACAGATAAAAGAATACGATCTCCTTTTTTTAAATTTCCTGAATTCATCAATTCTTCCAGAGCTAAATAAATTGAAGCAGAACCTACATTTCCTACTCTTGAAAGATTCATGAACCATTTTTCATCAGCCATTCCGATTCCTTTTTCAGCTAATCCTTTCTTTAAACCTTCAACAAAAAAGTTAGAAGAAACATGCGGAATAAAATAATCAACCTGATCTGAAGTAATATTATTTTTAGACATGGCATCGCCCATACTTTCAGCTCCTTTAGAAAGTATAAATTCATCCAGTAATTTAACGTCTTGTTTAATGGCAAAAACGGATTCGTTTAGCCATTGTTCAGGAGGATAATCGCTCCAGGATTTAATTTCGCCATTTTCAAGTTTATCACCTCCGGCATACATACAGGTTTCTAATTCGTAAGCATACGAAAAAGCTTCCATCCATTCAATTTTTAGGGAAATAGGTCCTCTTGGATTATTTTCTAATAAAAAAGCACCGGCTCCGTCAGACAACATCCAACGTAAAAAATCTTTTTTGAAAGCAATGATAGGCTGTTCTTCAAGACTTTTTAAATTTGCTGCTTCGTGATTGTACATTTGGGCATTTAACCAGGTAGAAACTTTTTCTGACCCTGTGCAAATGGCATTTTTCGAGTTTCCTGATCGTACTGAAAGGAAACCAAATTTTAAAGAGTTCATTCCGGCACAACAAACACCGGTTGATGAATTTAATTCTACCGATTTGTTTTTTAATAAACCATGAACCATCGCAGCGTGTGAAGGCAGAAAAACATCAGGTGTTGAGGTTCCGCAGGAAAGTACTTCAAGATCTTGTGCAGTAAAATTTTCATCAAACAATTGCACAACAGCATTTCGGGTTAACTCTGCATTATTATGCGTACTTTTTCCTGTTTTATCTATGGCGTAATAACGACTTGTAATTTTATTATTGCGCAAAATAATGCGTCTTGCTTTAGAAGCGGCATCATTAATGAGTCCTAAATAATCTTCCATTTCTTCGTTAGAAACAGCTTCATTTGGCAAATACTTTGCGGCTTTGGTAATATATACTTCAAACATAATCTAATTTCGTCTTCTAAACTCCCTGATAATATTGAGTTTCTTTTTTTATGGTTTTTAACTTAAATGGGTAGGTAATAAGGTGCAATATATATACTATTGGTGAGATTAACCATATTGCGAGGAATAAATAAACATTAAATACTTTAAGAAGCTGTTTTCTGTTTTTTTGATGTTTATAAATCAGATTTGACCATTTATTGAAAATTTTATTCGCGGTTTTATCTACAGTAACTAAATATGGGCTGATTTTTACGGCACCAATTGCCAGTAATTTGGGTTGTAAATCTTCTAATTTATTTTGATTTAGTGCAGAAACAATGACTTCTCCAAATTTATCAGATTCCTGAACATCTTGATCCGAAACTCCCGGCAAAGGGAAAATCCCCAGATATTTTTTCTTAACTCCGGAGAACATCCATTCTACAATTGTAATTACGCTGATTAAATTTCCAACGCGATCTACCAAAGCTACGTTTCCTACTAATGGAGCATTGGCTTCTTTTAATAAAGTTTTGATTTTTTCCTGCGCCATAATCCACATATTACGAGAACCGCTTATGGTCACAACAGGCGTATTGTTCAGTATTTTTTTAGCATCAGCACTTTTCAAAAATGAATTAATTGGGATCGAAGGCGACAAATACCAAACCTGATAATGAAATAAAACCAAATCGAATTTTGTATTTAAAATTGCTTCAGGAACAGGTTTTAATGCTGTTGGAATTTGAAGAAAAGATTCGGGAAAGGCATCGAAAAAAGAATCTTTGTCCCATGGAAAAGGAAAAGGTTTTTCTAATTGTATTTCGTGAAACGTTATATTTATCTCTTCTGAATTCAGGAAAGGTTTTGCAATATTTCGTGCAATTTCTTCTAATTGTCCTGATTGGGAATAATAAATAACAAGAACATTTTTCATTTGGTTTGATGGCTTTGGTGGTTGCGCAAAAATAAGTATTTTTTTTAAACGAATTTCCTTATTTTATCTGTTCGTTTGGTATGTACCCAATCCGGCCATGTAGCCGAATCCTCGGCATCATAAATCCTGATTTTTTGGTTTTCATCTTCAATTAATAAATCATCAGATGTGCAGCCTAAAATTGCCGCTGCTGCTGCAAGACCAGAATATGTAGCACCTGCAACACCATGAGATAGGGTACAAGCACCACAAAGAAAGAGGTTTTCGATTTCGGTTTTATTTTTATAAGAGAAAGGACCAACCTGATTTAATGTTTTTTCGGTTCCGTAAACATTCCCTTTTGTCGAATTAATGTAGAATTCATTGGTTTTAGGAGTTCCTAATTCTGCCTGAATAATGTGTTGTTTCGCATTTGGAATTATTTTTTCAAGATTGTTCATCAGTTTGTCGACGATTTTTGCTTTAAAGATTTTATATTCTTCATTATGATAATCGTCTAAACCATTAAAATCTTTGAGATGATCATAATTCACATACGTTACAATTTCGAAGTTATGATATCGTCCGTTAAAACTTGCCGGATCTTTGAGTGTGGTACAACTAATAAAGACAGAAGGAAATGAATCTCCTTCATCAATAGTATTACTCATTAAATCTTCAAAATTAGCATCGTCATTTTCGTCTTTCATCATCCAGAAATTTCCGGAATCTATATTATATAACGTAACATCAATATCTAATGTCAGGAATAAAATTAAAGAAGTCACGGAATATTTCGTTTTGTCAAGCTTCTTAATAAGTGATTTACTGAGGTGCTCTTTATCAATTAAATTTAAATAAGTGATAGAAGGATCTGCGTTCGAAACAATATTTTTGGCTCGTATTTCTTCTCCATTTTCAAGCTGAATGCCAACCGCTTTTTTGTTTTCGATAATGATTTTACGAACGTTTTGTTTTACACGTATTTCCCCGTTATGTCTTTTTAAACCGTTTGTCATAGCTTTTACGATGCCACCACCACCGCCCATGGGATAAAATCCGCCATCAAAATAATGACTCATTACAGAACAATGAACAGGAAAGCAAGCCCGAGCTGGCGGAAGTCCGTGATCGCCACACTGAATATTCAGAACCGCTTTTAGTTTAGCATCGTTAACATGCCAGCCAATTACTTTTTTTAAAGGAAATAAGGCAAACTTGCCAAAATGTTTGGTTCGAAACGGAACGGTTATATTTTGCCAGAATCCTTTTAATTTCGGAATTAACTGCAATTCATAACTTACTTTTTCTACCAGTGAAAGATACTCGTGTATGTTTTTTTCTTCGTGAGGAAAATGGGTTGAAAGGGTTTTCTTGAGATTTTCAGCTCCTGCAGGTAAATCAAAAGTTTCATCTCCAATCAGACAGTGCTCGTAAGCATTTTTGTTCATTCTAAAGAAAACCATGTCATTGGCAATTCCTAAACCTCTGTACAATTCGTTGGTAGATTGTCCTTCTTCTAACTGACCTACATAATGTACGCCGGGACTAAAACGCTGTCCTTGCAGAGTAAAACTATGACTCCATCCGCCTGGAACATAATGTTGTTCGAGTACGAGAACTTTTTGCCCCGCTCGTGCAAGACATATCGCAGTTGATAATCCTCCAACTCCGGAACCAATAATAATTGTGTCAAATTCCTGCATATTTTACTTTAAGAATTGTAAAGTATAAAAGAACGATTTTTAATTAAATAATTTTTACGCTTTAACGTAATTCATAAAAAATCTTAAACATATAGAAACATAGATTTTGTCTGCCTAATGATTTTAACCGTAAAGTGCGTAAAGGTTTTTTACTGGGCTGAAATAATCTCGCAAAGGCGCAAAGTTTGTATTATTAATGACACTTCTGCATCTTACCGAAATTAATTCTAAAATAAGAACATAAAGCTTTGCTAAATTTTTGTTTTATCAGCGTAATATTAGTCGAAAATCTTTGCGTACTCTGCGGTTAAATTCCCTTTAATTTTTTATTTCAATTGATTCCAGAAATCAAAGTAATTGAACCATTGCAAAGGATATTTTGCCAGCATCGATTCTACACTTTCGATATAGGCTTTTAATAAGCCTTTTTCGTCACGGTGTTTGACTATAGCCTCTCTTGCATATAAATGATAATGCAGGTTTGGTTCTTTCATTACATAAACAAAAACCACCGGAACTTTTAGTCGGGAAGCGATTAAAAACGGACCTGCAGGAAAGTTTGCCTCTTCGCCAAGTATTTTTTCAGAAAGTGATTTGGTACCTTCAAAATAACGATCTCCGGTAAAACAAACCAGTTCGTTTTTAGAAAGTGCCGCATTGATCTCAAAAATATGAGACAAATCTTCTCTGATGATGATAAACTTAACGGTAGGTTTTTGGGTAACGCTTTCCAGATAATTCTTAATAGCAGAATGTTCCAGATCTGTAGTGACCAGATTAATTTGAAAATCAATGTCGATATCGCCTAAAAAATGTTCGGCAATTTCAAAATTTCCAATGTGTGCACTGATTAAAACGCCTCCTTTTTTCTCTGCCAAAAGATTTTTCAGGATTTCAATTCCGTCAAATTCATAGGTGAATTTATTTCGCATTCCTGCCGAAATGGAAATTTTATCAATAATGGTTTGCCCAAAAGTGTAATAACTTTTGAAAACCATTGTTTTAGATTTGAACCAGGAATACTTCAGCCTTTCCTTAAAATAATAAGAAATGGCTTTATTGCTTTTCTTTAGAAATAAAAAATAGTAAGAAGCAACAAAATAAAGTAAAATATAAGCAGCTTTAACACCCGCTTTTTTAATTAAAAAAACGAATATTCTATACCCTAAAACAGTTCCTTTTGATTTGCCATCCCATTTGCTCATTAAGCAGTTTTGGCTTTTAATTTGTTTTCAATAAGATCATAAAAGCTTTGAAAAGAAGCAATTCCTACAAAATCTACTTCAACCAGCTTAACACCAAAGTTAGCTTCAATTGAAACTACTAAATCAACATAGTCCAAACTATCTAACCCAAGTGTGTCTTTTAAATTAGCATCTGGTTCAATATCATCATTATCTACTTCAAACTCCTCAACTAAAAAACCATTAATTCTTGCTATAATCTCTTCTTTATTCATCGTTTAATTTAAACTTTTTAACCACCAACGCAGAGTTGGTTCCTCCGAATCCGAAGGAATTGGACAAAAATATGTCAAATTTTTTGTTTAAAGTAGTTTTGACCAAATTTAATTTGGCTGCATCTTCATCCGGATGGTCTAAATTGATGTTTGGAGCGATGAAATCGTTCTGCATCATTAAGATAGAGTAAATTACTTCACTTGCTCCTGCCATCCAACATTCGTGTCCTGTCATTGATTTTGTGGAACTTACGTAAGGATTTTTCTCACCAAAAACTTCAAAAATGGCTTTGGCTTCATTACCGTCTCCTACAGGAGTTGAGGTTGCATGAGCATTTATATACTCAATATCGGTTGCTTTTAGTTGTGCATCATCAAGCGCTCGTTGCATGGCTATAGATGGGCCTTCAACATTAGGAGTTGAGATATGTCCTCCGTTTGACGAGAATCCGTAACCCACAACTTCGGCAATAATATTGGCACCTCTGGCAATGGCAGATTCGTAACTTTCAAGAATTAAAGTGGCACCGCCGCCACTCGGGATTAATCCGTCGCGATCCGCATCAAACGGGCGGGAAGCTTTTTCGGGTTCACTTTCTCTATTGGAGAAAACGCCTAAACCATCAAAGCTGCTCATCGCATATTTGTTGATTTCCTGAGCTCCTCCGGTAATAATGATATCTTGGAAACCGCTTTTGATTAAAAAATAAGCTAACCCTATAGAATGTGAACCACTTGCACAAGCGGCACTTATAGTAAGATTGATTCCTCTGAGTTTAAAAATCGTAGACAAATTCATTGTTACCGTAGAATTCATCGATTTAAAAATGGCACCGGAACCTATTAAGGCTGTATCTTTTTTCTCTCTGACAATATCTGTAGCATCAATAATAGCTTTTGAGACGCTATCATTTCCGTACATTATACCCACTTCACGATCATCAAAAAAAGCGTCATCGATATTGGCATTTTTCAATGCTTCGATAGTCGCCATATAAGCATATTCGGTTTCTTCACCAATGCTCATACGTTGTCTGCGGGTCAATAAATTTTTTAAATCAGCTTTCGGAACCATTCCTGTTAAGGCGGATTGAAAACCAAATTCTTTTCTTTCAGCATCAAACTGAATACCGGATTTCCCGTTGTATAAAGATTCTTTTACTTCATCTAAAGAAGTTCCGATACAAGAATAAATTCCCATTCCAGTAATTACAACTCTCTTATTCATCGTCTTTCAAAGTAATTTTTTAAGAATATATTCCTCCGTTTATATTGATAATTTCTCCTGTAATATAGCTAGATTTTTTCGAAATTAAAAAACTCACTAAATCTGCTACTTCTTCAGCTTCGCCAAAACGATTTACCGGAATTAGTTTTAATAATTCTTTTTCGTCTAACTGGCTTGTCATATCGGTTCTGATAAAACCCGGAGCAACAGCATTTACAGTAATATTTCGTTTGGCAACTTCCTGGGCCAAAGCTTTTGTAGCGGCAACAATTGCACCTTTTGCAGCAGAATAATTGGTTTGTCCGGCCGTTCCTTTTACACCTGAAACCGAAACCATATTTACGATTCGGCCATATTTATTGCGTAACATTTTTTGAATGAAAAATTGCGTTACATTAAAAAATCCGTTCAGACTTGTGTTTACAACTCCGTTCCAGTCTTCGGGAGTCATCCACATAAAAAGGCCGTCTTTTGTAATTCCGGCGTTGTTTACAATCGCTTCTACAATTGCTTCAGGATTTGATTCCTGCCATTGTGTTAATGTTTTTTGCACTTCTTGATAATTAGAAACATCAAAACCTAAGATTTCTCCGGTTGCTCCTAATTTTTGTATTTCCTGAAGTGTTTCTTCGGCAGCAGTTTTGTTTGAATGATAATTTATCAGAATATGATAACTAGATTCAACGGCTAATTTTTTACAAATAGCACTTCCAATTCCTCTTGAACCGCCTGTTACTAATACACATTTCATTTTTACGTAGGGTTTATTTTTTAATGTTACTTCTTCTTTTTAGCTCCTGATTTTGCTGCAGGTTTAGTTGCAGCTTTCGTTTCTGTTTTTGGTTTCTCAGCAGCAGTTTCAGTTGTAACCTTTTTTTCTTTTTCAGTTGTTTGCGAAAATAGTTCAGCGTTTTCAAACCATTGGTTGCCTAATACGGTTCCGTCCGGTTTAAGAAATCCCCATTTTCCTTCATTTTTTACTCTTGCAATACCATTAATAAATCCTTTGTCTTGTTGCACAAAAAGAGCAATCACAAATCCGTTCGAAGTTATGCTGTATTGGGTTGGTATTACAAGTTTTCCGTCTTCGTTGATAAAACCCCAGTTTTTTTCTTTTACAGGAGCCAATCCGTTTGTACTGAAAACTTCTGCATCACTATACGTTGGCGGAATAACAAATTCTGCTTTTGGGTTAATATATCCCCATTTAGAACCTACACAAACCGGAGCTAAATTTTTAGAGAATGCTTTTGCTTTATCATAAATAGGCAAAATGGTCCAGTTTCCTTTTAAGTCAATAAATCCAATTTTTCCGTTCTTTTTGGCATAAGTTAAATCCTGAGTATCAAAATCCCAGATTTTTTCGGCACCATCTACCGCAATAAAATTTCCGGCACTTACGATGCCAAAAGTTTTATCTTTTCTTGCCCAGGTTGTATTTTTAAAATAATTTCCTATTTCATCATAAGCAGGTTCTATTAATTCTTTACCCGAAGTATTAATAATTCCCCATTTTTTATTGTTTTCAACTCTTGCATAACCATTTTCAAACGATTTGATCTGATCGTATTTTGGTTCTAAAACAACTGTCATTTTTGAATTGATTAATCCAACTTTGTTTCCTTGTCTTATAAAGGCAACTCCGTCATTAAAATCAAATACTTTTTCTGTTGCAGGTGCTTTCTGAATTTCTCCTTTAGTATCAATATAAACCCAGTCCTTATCTTTTTGTACAACTGCAATTCCGCTGTTAAAATCTTTGGCATTATTAAAAGTTGCCGGAATTACCCAGGTTCCTTTTGTGTCAATAAACCCCCATTTTCCATTATCTTCTACAGCGGCTAATCCTTCAGAAAAGCTTTTTGCAGATTTGTACTGAGGTTCGATTTTAAAATTTCCGTCTTTGGAAATATATCCAATTTTAGAGTTCTTTTTAACCAAAGCCAGTTCTTGACTATTAACAAATTGAATAAATAATACGAATAAAAAAAGAAGTGGTTTTTTCATGATTTTTAAGTTTCAATATTAATAATGTGAAAAAGTATTAACTGTTGATCAGGTAATCTTTTACTTTCTGAACAAAAGGGTACATTACCTGATCTTCTGAAAATACAGGAATTATGTTTCTAATGTCATCGTACCATTTTTTAGTAACGGATGAAATTTTATCTTTTTGGGCTAAATAATCAATTGCCTGAACGATTGTAATCATTTCGATCGCTAAAACTTCAAATGAGTTTTCGATTACTTTTGATGTAATTACCGCCGCATTTGTTCCCATACTTACAATGTCCTGATTGTCGTTGTTGTTAGGGATACTATGAACGTACATTGGGTTTGATAACATTTGACTTTCGGCAGTTGTTGAGGTTGCAGTAAACTGAACGCCCTGCATTCCGAAATTGAATCCTAAAGTTCCTAAATTAACAAATGGAGGAAGAATTTCGTTGATTTTTGAATTCAATAAATAATTCAACTGTCGTTCTGCCAACATCGTTAGTTTGGTAATCACAATTTTCAGTTTATCCATTTCAAGCGAAATATAATCGCCATGGAAGTTTCCTCCGTGGTAAACGTGTTTGTTTTTTACATCTATAATAGGATTGTCGTTTGCTGAATTAAATTCGTCTTCCAGAATAGAAGCAACGTTGTTGATCGTTTCTAAAACCGGACCTAAAATTTGAGGGACACATCTTAAAGAATAATATTCCTGAACTTTTTCCTTGAAAATCTCTTCGGTATTTTCGCCGGAATATAAATGGTCTTCTCTTTTACGGATCAAAGTACTGTCCGAAAGATTTTGTCTCATTCTGGCAGCTACTTCCTGTTGTCCTTTATGGCGTTTGGTTTGGTTTAATTCTTCAGAGAAGTGATCGTCATACGCCTGAACCAATTCGTTTATGGCGCAAGAGCATTTTAAGGACCAGTCTAATAATTTATTAGCGTGATGCACATTTACAACTCCAATTCCGGTCATTACAGAAGTTCCGTTGATCAATGCCAGACCTTCTCTGATTTCTACCTGAATAGGTTTTAAACCTTCGATTTCGAAAACTTCAGGAGTTGGTCTTCTGTCTCCTTTATAAAAAACTTCGCCTTCGCCAATTAAAACTAAAGCCAGGTGTGATAATTGTACTAAATCCCCGCTGGCACCAACGCCACCGTGTTCAAAAATAAGAGGTGTGATATCTCTGTTGATTAATTCTGCCATCAGGTGAATTACAGAAGGATGAACGCCTGAATTTCCTAATGATAATGTATTTAATCGGGCCAAAATCGCTGCTTTTGCACAAACAGGGCTTAAAGGTTTCCCTGTTCCTGAAGAGTGGCTTCTGATTAAATTGTATTGCAGCTGAATTTGGTCAGATTCCTTAATTCTATATTGAGCCATTGGCCCAAAACCAGTATTTACACCATATATAACTTTATTTCCTGAGAATTCTTTTAGGAAATTAAAGCTTTCATTTACGCGGTTTAAAACAGCATCACTTATAGAAACTTTGTTATTTCCAAAGATAATGGATTCGAATTCGGCTAAACTTAAATATTCATTAATTGTATTCATTAAATTGTTTTTGGTTGTGCTAATTTAATTTTATTTATCAAAATAAATGTAGTTATTTTGATGATGGCAAATGTAGGCTAATAATTGATAATATTTTTAATATGATAAAGGAGTTTGTTGATGTTTTAGTGATTGGTGCAGGACCTTCGGGATGTGTGTCAGCATCTTATCTTCATAAAAACAACGTTAAGATAAAAGTTGTTGAAAAAACAAAGTTTCCAAGACTTGTAGTTGGCGAAAGTCTTATACCCCGGGTAATGGATCATTTTGCTGAGGCTGAGCTTTTTGAAAGTCTTGACGCAATGAATTTTGAAAAAAAACTGGGTGCCCGTTTTATCAGAGGAGAGGAAATATGCGTTTTTGATTTCAGTAAGAAATTTGGTGAAGGCTGGGATTGGACCTGGCAAGTGCCAAGAGCTGATTTTGACAATACTATGGCGCAGGAAGTGATTAGAAAAGGTATTGATCTTGAATTTGAATCAGAAGTATTGGAAGTTTCTTTTGAAGGGAAAAAATCGAAGACAATTGTAAAAGATAAGGATGGAAATTTAAAAGAAATCCACGCTAATTTCATTATTGATTCCAGCGGATACGGACGCGTTTTACCAAGACTTTTAGATCTTGATACGCCATCAAAACTAGATCCGCATTCTTCAATATTTACACACGTAAAAGACATTAACAGAACCGAAGGTGAGGAAGGAACCCAGATTTCTTTTGATATTCTGGAGACCGAAGTCTGGTTATGGGTGATTCCGTTCTCTAACGGGAATACGAGTTTAGGAGTTGTGGGGCCAACGGACTTTATTAATTCGTTATCTGAAAATAAAGACAATGCCGAGGCTTTACGAAACGCTATTCAGCTATCAGATTATTATATTAAAAGATTTAAGGGAACGGAGTTTCTATTTGAACCGGTAAAACTCGAAAATTATTCAAGAGCCGTAAAAAGAATGTACGGAGATGGTTTTGCCCTTACGGGAAATAGTTCTGAATTCTTAGATCCTGTTTTTTCTTCAGGAGTTGCTTTTGCGACTGAATCCGGAATGCTGGCAGCAAAATTATACCTGAAAGAATCGCAGGGAATTGAAGTAGACTGGGAAGTTGAATTTACCGAATACATGAAACGAGGCATTGCTGTTTTTACCACTTACGTGAAAGAATGGTACACCGGAAACCTGCAAACCTTATTTTTTCACCAACCGGAAAATCCGGAAGTAAAAGAGAAAATATGTTCAGTCCTGGCAGGTTATGTCTGGAATGAAGATAATCCGTTTGTGAAAAAGCACGATAATGTGATTAAAAATATGGCGTATATGCTGAATATGCAAAAAGGAGAAAAAGAAAATCAAGGTTATTAATATAAGTTATAGAATGCTGGCGCGAGTATTTTGCTCGTGAACGCAATCTAAATCTAACGTAAGCTGAATAAAAAACATAGTCACGAGCGTGACGTTCGTGCTAGCGACAATAACAAACAAAAAAGCGCAAATATCTTTTATGATTTTGCGCTTTTTTTATAAAAACTTCTTCTTCTAAGAATATTATTTTTCTTTTAGCATTTTTTCTAAAAATTCATTCTTCTCTTTTTCAACCTGAACTAAACGTTCGTAAAGTTCCACAACTTTATCAAGAGGATTGAAAGTACAATGATTATTAGTGTTATTTAAATAACCATTATTAGCACTATTATCGTAAAAATTATTAAAGAAATTAAAAACAGATTCTTCTGTAAAATTTTCAATAGCTTCAATCGTAACGCCAAGTGCTTTTGCAATTTGTACAAGTTTTTCGAAATCGACAGTTTCGCTGGTTTCAATACTGGAAACAGTTTGTTGACTTAGGCCAATTGCTTCTGCAAGTGCTTCTTGTTTCATACCACGAAGCTCTCTGATTCGGCTTATATTTCTGCCAATATGTTTGGGTTTAATTGCTGTGCTCATAATTCAAAGATATTTAAAATTCTTTAGAATAGGTATCAGTAAAAAACAAATGTTTAGGTAAAATACTATTTATATGCTTTTTTCAGAATCATTTTCGAAAGTGATTTTGCCGTTTTAGCATATCCTTCTCCAATTCTGGATTCATTACTGTAGTTGTTGCCCCATTGATCTCCGGGAGCATCTTCACTGGTAATTTCTAAAAGAACATTTGATTTATTGGCCGTTTCAACAAATTTTAAATTTGTAGTAACTTTTGCCGGTTGTTTCATAATTCCTGCATCCCAGCCCGGATAAATCCAAACAGTTTGTACAATTAAGGTGTAAGGTGTATTTAATCCTTCCTGAAAATTTAAATCTTTGCCTCCTTTAGACAATACAACGTTTCCTATTTCTAAAAATTTGGGAGTCCAGATTTGTTCTTTTGCAACCACCCATCTTTTTTGCCAAAGGTTTCCGTTGCCTTTTGCTTTTTGATCTAAATCAGCTTTGTGTTCTTCAACATATTGTGCTTCTGATTTTTTTTCTTTCATCATAGTAAAATTACTATAATCAAATTCGGTGTTGATTTCTTTTTGATCTTTAAGGAAATCAAAATTTCCCTTTACGACATTCATGTCCTGGGCAAATAGGGTTCCGGAAATAAGGAACGCCGCAAGTACTAGTTTTTTCATTTTTTCGATGTTGGTTAATTTAGTTAAATAATTAGATATCAAATGTAATTAAAATCATCACATAACAAAAAGAGGATACCAAATGGCATCCTCTTTTTTTCTTCAAAAAATAATATAGTAAAAAATAATACTACCAGAATTTAACATACAAAGCTACAATCACCAATAATGTAATTACGATTAAAACTGTAGTTTGTGGTTTTACTTTAAACATTTCAGCATCTATTTCAAACGCTTTTGGATTTACTTTTGGTCCTGCAAAACTGATTACAATCATCGCTAACATTGTAAAGAAGAAGGATAATCCCATACAGATATGAAATGGAATTTCGAATGCACCTTTACCGTTAGGATACGCTGTGTATAATAAAGTTTCGTTTCCGAATAACATTGGAGCGTATTCGTTGAACAGTACAGAAAGAACAAATCCTAAAATTACACCCACAATTGCAGCAGTTCCGGTTGTTCTTTTCCAGAACATACCAAGGAAGAACATGGCAAAAACTCCGGGGCTAATAAATCCGGTGTATTTTTGGATGTAGGTAAATCCACCAACTCCGCCAATTCCCAAAATATCATTCCATGTAAATAAGACTGCTAAAAGCATGGCAGCAAAAACGGCAATTCTACCAATGTTTACCTGTTGTTTTTCACCAGCTTCTTTCTGGATATATTTTTTATGAATGTCTAACGTATAAATAGTTGAGATACTGTTTACTTTACCGGCCAATGATGCTACAATCGCAGCAGTTAAAGCCGCCACAGAAAGTCCTTTTAATCCTGTAGGCAGAAAAGTCAATACAGCAGAGTAAGCACCGTCTTTTCCTCCAACCAATTGAGGTAAATGTCCGTTTTGATATAAAACATAAGCAGCAATACCAGGTAACATTACGATTAACGGCATTAATAATTTTAGCATACCGGCAAATAAAATACCTGTACGAGCCGTTTGTAAGTCAGCTCCTAAAGCTCTTTGTGTAATGTATTGGTTACAGCCCCAGTAGTTTAAGTTGATGATCCAGATACCGGCAAGGTAAGACATCAAACCCGGGAAAGTCAGATATTTATCAATGTCAAGCTGAGAGGATGTTGCAGTTGGTTTTGGGATGATCATTTTAAAATGCTCCGGTGCTTCTCTCATTAAAACTTTAAAACCGGCAATAGCATTTTCGCCTACTCCAAAATATTGTCCTACAGTTGTCAGTGCGATATAAGAAGTTACCAAACCTCCAATGATCAAAACAGCAACCTGAATAACGTCTGTATACGCTACAACCTTCATACCTCCTAAAGAGATAAATAAAGCGAAAATTGCCAGACCTATCATGATAACGTGCAGGTATTCTCCACCTGCCAGACCATTAATGGCAACAGCTCCTAAATACAGAATAGATGTTAAGTTTACAAACACATATAAAAACAACCAGAAAACCGCCATAATTAATGCAGTCGATTCGTTATAACGTGTTTTTAAGAATTGAGGCATCGTGTAAATCTTATTTTTAAGATATACGGGAATAAACCAAACGGCTACGATAATCAAAGCAACAGCAGCAAGCCATTCGTAAGCAGCAACAGCGATTCCTAAAAAAAAACCCTCACCGCTCATTCCGATGAATTGTTCAGCTGAAATATTTGAGGCGATTAAAGATGCTCCGATAGCCCACCAGGTTAGGTTTCCTTCGGCCAAAAAGTAGGCTTTGGCATCTTGTTCGTCCTGTTTACGTTTGCGGTAAACAGTGTAACCGTAGGCAGAAACTACGATGAAATAAATAATAAAAACCGCATAATCTGCGAAAGCGAGGTTCTGGTTCATTGTTAGTAGTATTTTAAAAATTAGTATAGGTGATTGTTTGTTTAATAGGGGTTTTTTAAATCAGTAGTCTATAATAATTTATAAACTAAGCTTTTGTTATTTGTATTGATTTAAAAATAAGATATGTGTTTTTATTCTGTTATTTTTTTATGAAAACAAGAACGAAAGCCAAATGTAAAATAAATATTGATAAACACACCATCTACAAATGTGTTTTTTACATTTATTAACAAATTAGTCTGTTAAATTTATAAATGGTTCAACTATAGAATGATTTTTTGCTGGTTATTTTTTATTTGATTTGTAATGTATGTCTGATTGTTGTCTTAAAATTTCGGCACTTTTTTCAGGTGTAATGTCTCGTTGCGATTCGCCTAACATTTCGTATCCAACCATGAATTTTTTAACCGTTGCTGAGCGCAATAATGGTGGATAAAAATGCATGTGAAAATGCCATTCCGGATGCTCTAAACCATCTGTTGGTGCCTGATGAATTCCTGATGAATATGGAAATGAAGTGCTGAATAAGTTATCATACTTTATGGTTAGCTGCTTTAAAACAGTAGCAAAAGCATTGGTTTCTTCAGTAGTAAAATCAGTGATTTTATTAAGAGCCCTTTTGCTTATAATCATGGTTTCGTAAGGCCAGATTGCCCAGAAAGGAACCAATGCCACAAAATGATCATTTTCGATTACAATACGTTCGCCGGTTCTTAATTCGGCCAGCAGGTAATCTTCAAGAAGTGTTCTGTTGTTTTTATCAAAATAAGATTTCAGGCTGTTTTGTGTTTTTTCGACCTGAGTGGGCAACGATGACTGAGCCCAAATTTGTCCGTGCGGGTGCGGGTTGCTGCAGCCCATAATGCTTCCTTTATTCTCAAAAATCTGAACGTGATTAATGTACTTAATGTTTCCTAAATCAGTGTATTCCTTTTGCCAGGTCCTGATGATGTTTTCAATTCCGTCGATTTCCATTTCCGGTAAAGTAAGATCGTGCCTTGGCGAAAAACAAACCACTCTGGAAATTCCCTGCTCCGGTTTTGCCTTAAAGAAGGTATGTTTGATATCTTCTTCAAAAATAATTTCGTCCTGCTTCATTGCAGCAAAATCATTTTCAAACACAAAACTGTTTTCGTAGTTTGGATTGTTTACTCCGTTCGCGCGAACATTTCCGGGACACAAATAACACGTTGGGTCGTACTTTGGTAATGTTTCAGTTGCAATAGTTTCGTTTTGTCCTTGCCATGGGCGTTTTGCACGATGAGGTGATACTAAAACCCATTCATTAATTAAGGGATTAAAACGTCTGTGAGGATCTTCGTTAATGTCAAAATTTTTCATTGTAATTGTTGTGGTATTAAAGTAGTGTTGTTCCGTTTGAGATTTTTACATCATAAAATTTTAATTCAATCCCAAATGTATCTAAATAAAGATTTGAAAACTTACTTTTTACCTCATTTTCATGACCTTTTTTAATTAAATTGATGGTACAGCCCCCAAAACCACCTCCCATGAGTCTCGAACCAATGATTGCATCATCTTTTTTCGCAGTATCTACAAGCATATCCAGCTCTTCACAGCTTACTTCATATTCCTGCGATAAACCATAATGAGTTTCAAAAAGCAATTGACCTAAGAGCTCGATATTTCCGTTGTCTAAGGCTTCACATGCTTTTATGACACGGCTGATTTCTTTTACCACATAATGCACCCTTTTAAAAACAGTTTCATCTATTTTATCCTGAATGCTCAATAGCTGTTCTTCGGTACAATCCCTGAAACTTTTTACTTCAGGAAAATTATTTTTAATAATCGTTAAACCCTGTTCACACTCAATTCTTCGGGTATTGTATTCAGATGTAAAAAGAGAATGTTTTACATTACTATCAAATAAAATCAGAGAATAATCTTTAAAATCGGCATTGTGATATTCACAATCCAGCGTATTACAGTCCAGTTTTATCACTTTATTTTCAAGACCGTGAACACTCGAGAACTGATCCATAATACCACAATTGATACCTACCCAGTGTTCTGCTTTTTGTCCTAATAAAGAGATATCGACCTTGTCAATTTTTAAATTAAAAAGTTCCTTGATCCCGAAAATCATTCCGCACTCTAAAGCAGCCGAAGATGATAATCCCGAACCCACCGGAATATTACTGCTAAAAACACAGTTGAAACCCTCAAACGAAAAGCTGTTATCCTGCAATTGTTTGATAACGCCGCGAATGTAATTGGTCCAGACAACGTCGCTTAATTTGATTTCTTCTGTTAAATCAGCTTCGAATTCTTCGTTTAAATCGATGGCGATTATTTTAGACTTTTTGGTATTGTTTTTCTCAAAAGCAAAACAAATAACTTTGTCGATTGCTGCCGGTAAAACATAACCGTCATTATAATCAATATGTTCCCCAATGATATTTATTCTTCCCGGGGAAAGCACTACTTTTTGAGGCGTTGACCCAAAAGATTTCTCAAAGAAAGCAGTAGTGTTTTGTATTAAAATGTCATTCATTATGTTGTTATTGAAATGGTATTATCTTTTAATTTTTCGAGCTTTTTTAAACGAATATTAGTTTATGTTTTCAAATTTATAAACGGTTTTTTGATGGTACACTGAATCTTTCTTCAAAACCGAATTTGGAAAATGTTTATGATTTGGTGCATCAGGAAAATTCTGAGTCTCAAAACAAATTCCGCTTGACGAATGATAATTTGTATCTTCTTTTCCTTTTAACCTGTCAAAACAATATCCGCCTACATATATATGTACACTTGGCTGGTCTGTGTACACACTCATTTGCAAATTATTTTTCGAACTGTATAATTTTGCCACAACATCATTTGTTGGTTCAAGAACAAACGAATTGTCGATTGATGCCGGACATTTTTTTGCTGCCCTGAAATCAAAATCATGATTAGAAAGATCCGTAAAATTTCCGGTTGGAATATTATCTGAATCTATCTCTAGCATTTTATCAGAATCAATAAACATGGTTTGATCCAGAACACTCGAATCGTGGCCATCAAGGTTAAAATAACTATGGTGTGTTAAGTTTATAATTGTATCTTCAGTAGATGTGGCATTATACTCCAGCTTTAATTCGTTTTCTTCGGTTAAAGTATAGGTTAGATTTACATGTAATTCTCCCGGATAATTTTCGTCTAAATCTTCACTCAAAAGACTGAAAGTTATCGCCGGATTATCACCACAAGTAATGTTGGTAACGTTCCATGCCTTTTTTCCAAAACCAGCATTTCCGCCATGCAATGCATTTCCATTATTATTGGTACTTAGTTGGAATGTTTTGTCATTTAAGCTAAAAACACCTTTGTTTATTCTTCCGGCATAACGCCCAACAGTTGTTCCTAAATAGGGAACACTTGGTAAGTTATAAGAGGCTGCATAAGATTCAGCATCCTCAAAACCCAAAACAACATCAATAAGTTTACCATTTGAAACCGGAATTTTTAACGAAGTAACAGTAGCTCCATAATTGATGATCTGAACCTTCATTCCGTTTTTATTCGATAATTCAAAAGAAAGAATTCCTTCGTTTTCAGGTGTAAAACCAAACAATTTAGATATAGATGTATCCTGAAAATGTGATATATGTTTTATTTTCATGTTATTTTACCAAAAGTGAAATCCAAAAATAGAAACATTCTTTTAGTTTAACATACCAGTACCTACCAGTTTTTTGTATATTGTGCAAAAAACCTTTTTTTATGAATATTATTTCGATTCAAAATAACATTGGTCTGCCAAAATATAAGCAGATAATTCTTTCAATAGAAAAAGCAATTGAAGAAGAAAAATTGGTAAAAGGCGATCGGCTTCCATCTGTAAATAAAGTTTGCCTGGCTTTTTCACTGTCTCGTGATACGGTTTTATTAGGGTATGATGAGCTTAAAAAAAGAGGAATAATTTATTCAATTCCCGGAAAAGGATATTATGTAAAAAGCGTTGAAATCACTATAAAACAGAAGGTTTTCTTATTATTTGATGAACTAAACAGTTTTAAGGAAGACATCTACAATTCGTTTTTGCAGCACATTGGAAAAAATGTTCAGGTTGATATTTTCTTTCATCATTTTAATGCCCAGGTTTTTCAGAAGCTCATAAATGACAGTAGCGGAAATTATACGAAATACATCATTATGCCCACCAACTTAAACGATGTAGCCAAATCTCTAAAAACCCTACCAGTAGGTGAAGTTATCATACTGGATCAGACCAATCCGGACCTGAAATTATATCCGGCGATCTATCAAAATCATGAAAAAGATATTTTTGAAGGCTTGCTTAAGGGACAATCGAGATTAAGTAAATATCAAAAGCTGATTTTGATTTTCCCGGGATTTAGAGAGCCACTCGGAATGAAAATGGGTTTTGAAGCTTTTTGTACCCAATATGATTTTGAATATGAAATCATCACAGAATTTAAAGATCGGGAAATTACTTTGGGAGATTTATATGTTATTCCCAATGACCGTGATTTGGTTGGAGTGATTGAAAATGCCAGAAATCGAAACTTAAAACTCGGGATTGATTTCGGGATTATATCGTATAATGAAACTCCGTTGAAAAAGATTGTGGCAAACGGAATTAGCACTATTTCGACCCAGTTTGAAATGATGGGAAAAATTCTGGCCGAAATGGTTCTTAAAGGCAGCAAAGAACAAATTGAAAATAAATCAGCTTTGATTATTAGAAATTCATTGTAAGAAACAGAATTGTTTTTCCGTAAGGGACATTTTCCGCGTGTGCTAAAGGGGTTCCGTAGGAGCTACACTTTTCTTTTCATCTCAATCAATATCCCATAATAACGACACCAATTGCGTTAAATGTCTATTTGTTGATAAAAAAATAACAAAACAATTTTTTTGTTTTTGTGGAATTATTTTACATACATTTGTAAATGTAAATTTTACACTTATTATTTAATTTGTTTTCACTTTGTTTTTTTTAAATCATTTCTAATTGAATTTCAGTGTCAACAAATCAAAACTTTGCTATTAAACCAACCAAAAAATGAACAACAAAATAGATCAATTATCGGCAGATAATATAAGAGCTTTAGCCATTTCGATGGTCGAAAAAGCAAATTCAGGTCATCCCGGAGGTTCCATGGGAGGCGCCGATTTCATGCACATTTTATATTCTGAATATCTAAAATACGATCCAACAGATATGCATTGGATATTCAGGGATCGTTTTTTTATGGATGCCGGACATCTTTCGGCGTTGATGTATGCACAATATCATTTGCTTGGGAATTACGAAAAATCCGATCTTGAAAATTTCAGACAATGGGGTTCCGTAACTCCGGGCCATCCTGAAATTGACGTGAAAAGAGGAGTAGAAAATACTTCCGGGCCATTAGGACAAGGACACGCGATGGGAGTTGGGGCGGCAATTGCAGCCAAGTTTTTATCAGCAAGATTTGATAATTTATTTGATCATAAAATTTATGGTTTTATAACGGATGGCGGCGTTCAGGAAGAAATCTCGCAAGGAGCAGGACGAATTGCAGGACATTTGGGACTGAACAATTTTATCATGTTTTATGATTCAAATGATGTACAGCTTTCGTCGATGACAGATGAGGTTACAACTGAAAACACCGCCATGAAATATGAATCCTGGGGTTGGAAAGTCATTACAATTGATGGACATAATCATACACACATCCGTTCAGCATTAAATGCAGCTCATGCCGAATTAGAAAGGCCAACCCTGATTATAGGCCGTACTATAATGGGAAAAGGCTGCGTGACCGAAGATGGAACGGTGTATGAAGGACAATGCGAATTGCATGGAAAACCTATTGGCGCTACAAAAGCCAACTTCGAAAAAACATTATTAAATCTCGGAGCAAATCCCGAAGATTCATTTGCTGTTTATAAAGATGTTGCGGCTCACTACGAAACCATTTTAAAAAATAAAAAAGAAGAAGCGGCGAATAGAAAAACACAAATTCTGGCTTGGGAAAAAGAAAACCCGGAATTATCCCAAAAGATGAAACAGTTTTTTAATGGGGATTTGCCGGCTTTAGATTTTGCCGGTATTACTCAAAAAGCAAATGCAGCAACCCGCGATGCATCGGCAGCCGTTTTAGGATATTTGGCGGAGAATGTAGAGAACATGATTGTTTCTTCGGCTGATTTATCGAATAGTGATAAGACAGATGGTTTTCTGAAAAAATCATCGGTTTTGCAAAAAAATAATTTCAAAGGAGGATTTCTGCAAGCCGGTGTTGCCGAATTAACGATGGCTGCTATCGCCAACGGAATTGCACTTCATGGTGGTGTAATACCAGTCGTGGCAACTTTTTTTGTTTTTTCAGATTACATGAAACCGGCTATTCGTCTGGCTGCGATTCAGGAACTTCCGGTAAAATATGTCTGGACGCATGATTCCTTCCGCGTAGGCGAAGACGGACCAACACATCAGCCAATAGAGCAAGAAGCCCAAATTAGATTATTGGAGAAAATCAAAAATCATTCCGGAGATCAAAGTTTACTGGCTTTACGTCCTGCAGATGCTGTAGAAACTTCCGTAGCCTGGCAAATGGCACTTGAAAATAAAAAAACGCCAACCGGATTAATTCTTTCGAGACAAGATATAGCTGCTCTTCCAACAAACGGAAAATCAAGATTTGAAGAAGCTTCTCAGGCAAAAAAAGGAGGTTATCTGATAAAATCAAATCAGAATCCTGATATGACTTTAGTCGCAAACGGCTCTGAAGTTGCAACACTTATAGAAGCTGCAAATGAACTCGGGAAGGTTTTTAAAATAAATATAAATGTAGCTTCGATTATTTCAGAGGGGCTTTTCAGATCACAGCCTGAAGCATATCAGGAAAGTGTTATTCCGAAGAATTCATTAGTTTTTGGACTTACGGCCGGACTTGCTGTTAACCTGGAAAGTTTAGTAGGAAGTAAAGGAAAAGTATTTGGATTGGATCATTTTGGATATTCTGCACCGGCATCAGTTTTAGATGAGAAATTTGGATTTACAACTAAAAATGCCTGCAAAGAAATCCTTCAATATTTAGAAAAAAACAATTATAACTTATTAAAATAATAGAAACAATGAAATTCTTTATTGATACAGCAAACTTAAAAGATATTAGAGAAGCCAATGATTTAGGCGTTTTAGATGGTGTAACCACTAATCCGTCGTTAATGGCAAAAGAAGGGATTACCGGAGCTCAGAATATTTTAGACCATTATGTAAAAATCTGTGAATTGGTCGATGGCGATGTAAGTGCCGAAGTAATATCGACAGATTTTGAAGGCATGGTTGCCGAAGGAGAAAAATTAGCAGCCTTACACCCACAGATTGTCGTAAAAATCCCGATGATCAAAGATGGTGTAAAGGCCATCAGGTATTTTTCAAACAAAGGAATCAGAACCAATTGTACTTTAGTATTTTCTGCTGGACAGGCTTTGCTGGCAGCAAAAGCCGGAGCAACTTATGTATCCCCATTTATTGGTCGTCTGGACGATGTTTCAACTGACGGAATGGTTTTGATAGAAGACATCAGACTGATTTATGATAATTATGGTTTCGAAACTCAGATTCTGGCAGCTTCTGTTCGTAATGTAATGCACATTATTAATTGTGCCAAAACAGGTTCTGATGTTATCACAGGACCATTAAGTGCAATCGAAGGTTTATTAAAACATCCGTTAACGGATATTGGTTTGGCAACATTTTTAGCAGATTACCAAAAAGGAAATAGCTAGATTTTTTTGGCCCAAGGATTTTACGGATTGGCGCTGATTTTTATAATGAATGGCGCATAGATTTTTCCACTCCCGATAGCTATTGGAAGCGGCAAACGTGAACAGAATAATTTTTAGTTTTTAATAGTAGTTTTATTGAATGAAAAACCCTGAGAGTTTGTGGCTTTCAGGGTTTTGTTTTTTTATTGGTGAGCAGTTTTTTTGACTCACACAGATTTAGCATATTGTGCGGATTCTTTTAACCCTTATATCTGCCGAATCTGCGAGAAAAAATTATAGATTTGTTTAAAAAAATAAGATCTGTGCTAATCCGTTCAACCCTTAAAATCAGTGGGCTAAAACGTTATAAATTCAACACGAAATCGTTGAGCAATTTTTCTTCGTATTTTTCTTTATTAAAAGTATACAAATAAGATCCTTTGCGCGAAGACTGCATGTCTTTTTCTTCTAATTTATTCAGGATTTCCAATGAATTAATTTTGCTGATAAAGTTTCGTTTGTCTAATTCCTTACTCAAAATCGCTTCATACAATTCTAATAACTGACGCATGGTAAATTTCTCCGGCAACAACTCAAAGCCAATTGGTTTTATCGAAGTTCTGTAACGAAGCCTTCTAATAGCTTGCTGCACCATTTCATTATGGTCGAAAATTAAATGAGGGGCATCGGCAATACTAAACCATTGGGCGTGATAATTTTTAATAAGTTCTGCATTATGATTTTCAATATTAATCAGAGCATAATAGGAAACCGAAATGGTTCTTTCGACAGGATCACGATCGATTTCGCTGTAAGCATGCAATTGCTCCATATAAATATCGTTTAACCCCGTATAGGTATTTAAGATCCTGATGGCAGCATCATCTAATACTTCATCTCGTTTTAAAAAACCTCCAATCAAAGACCATTTTCCTTTTTCAGGCTCAAAGTCTCTCTTAATCAAAAGGATTTTTAATCCTTCGCTATCAAATCCAAAAATGATACAATCGACTGCTAATAAAACTTTATCTGCAGAGCTATAACTGTTTAGCATATTCAATTTTTTATTGGTAAATATATAAACTTCCTAATTCGTTTCATAATTTATTAATGTAGATTTTACACTTAAAATCATTGCTTCTCCTTTAGAAATTTTAATGAGTTTCTAAAAGTCAAATTTAGATTCATTTTCTCTTTTTCAATCGTTTTCGCACTTAAAAATCTTCAATTTTTTTAAAATTTTATCCTTTTGTACCTAATTTGAAATACTCCAAACAGGATTTTTTTTACAAAAATAACAAAATTTCATGCTCCAAATGGCTATGAAACAACTCATTTGTAAATTTTTAGTAAAGCTAATTTTTTGAGTAAAAAGTTGCTTTTTGATAAAAAGTGTTGTTTTTACACAAATTACACATCAAAAAGGCTTCTTTTTTGAAAAAATATCATTTTTTAAATGTTGTTTTCACACTTAATTTATGATATGCATTTTTTTTCCCTGCTTTTTTTGCCATATTAATTTGTTTTTAAGCTTTTTTTTTATTTAAATTTACAAATGTAAAATTAACACTTATAATTATACACTAACTAACTTAAACTAACCAGTATGATAACAAACCAAAAATTATTTTTTTATTGCAATTTTTTATTGCCAAAAAAAGAATGGCTTTTAGCATTGCTAATGCTATTATTTTCTGCTAATCAAATGTCGGCTCAAGACAAAGTGATTGGTGGAGTTGTTACTTCGGCACAAGATAAATTGCCTTTGCCGGGTGTAAATATTATGATAAAGGGAACCAAAACAGTAGCAACAACTGGTTTTGATGGAGAATATTCGATAAAAGCATCACCAAACGATGTTTTGGTTTTTTCGTTTATAGGGTTTCAGAATCAGGAAATACTGGTAGGAAATCAATCAAAAATAACAATTGCTTTAAGTGAAGATACCAACAAATTAAATGAAGTAGTAGTTGTAGGATACGGAACACAAAAGAAATCGGATCTTACAGGTTCAATAAGTGTTGTAGATATGGAAGCCGCTAAAAAAACAGTAACCTATGATCCTGCAAAAATGCTTCAGGGACAGGTTGCCGGTGTAACGGTACAATCTTCAGGAGAGCCCGGAGGATTTGTAAATGTAAAAATTAGAGGTATAAATTCATTCACAAACAACAATCCTCTTTTTGTTATTGACGGAATGATCGTTGACAGTCCGAACGATTTTGCTCCGGGAGACATAGAATCAATGCAGGTTTTAAAAGATGCTTCTTCTTCTGCTATTTATGGTGTTCAGGGCGCAAACGGAGTAGTTATCATTACGACCAAAAAAGGTAAAAATGGTAAGTTGGATATCAAATACAAATCTTTAGTAGGGCTTCAGAATGTGGCTAAAAAATGGGATTTAACAGATAGAGTTGGGTACCAAAAAATTACAACTGCTGCAGAATTAAATGCCGGATTAACCGTTGCTCCGGGAAATGACCCAAACAGTCCTTCTTATATCAAAAATGTAAATACAGATTGGCAAAAGGAAGCTTTTCAAACCGGTATTATCCAAAATCAATCGCTTACTCTTAATGGAGGAGCTGAAAATTTAGGATATAATATGAATGTGGATTATTTCAAAAATACAAGTTACTTAAACTCTCCGCAAGATTACGAAAGATTGTCGACCAACTTAAACTTACATGGTAAAAAAGGAAAATTTAAATACGGCGCTAAAATTGGTTATACACAATCAGACAAAGAAAATTTTAACGAATATAATGCCGGACAATCAGCCATTGTCGATTTATTAGGTGCCATTCCAACAATGCCGGTTTACGATCCAAACAGACTTGGAGGATATGGAGGAACAGACAATTTAACGCAAAGAGCCATTTCGATGAACGTAATTGGGTTTAATAATTTAATAACCAATAACGGAAAAAGAAATCGTTTCATTGGAGACATTTGGGGAGAACTCGAAATCGTAAAAGGATTAAAGTATAAACTCGATGCAAGTTATGACAGGTTAGACTGGCAAAACAGAAAGTTTAATCCGCCAAGTGATTTAGGCTGGTACTACATCACAACAAATGATGAAGCAGCATTGGATGTATCAACAGGAAATCAGTCCAGAACATTCCTGAACAATTTACTAACATATGAAATTTCGCTTGGTAAACATAAAATTGATGTTTTAGGCGGATGGATTCAGGAAAGAAAAGACTATTACAATCACTGGTCAAGAGGTGTTGGTTACACGCCGGGAGAAATCAGCCAGATTCAATATGCAGATGCTACCAGTGCAGGAGAATATAAAAGTACGGTTACGAATATTTCTTATTTAAGCCGATTAAATTATTCGTATGATGATCGTTATTTCATTACCGGAAACTTTAGACAGGATAAAACATCACTTTTTAGCGAAGAAAATAATACAGGTAATTTCTACTCTTTTTCAGGAGCATGGAAAGTGAGCAACGAAAAGTTTTTACACTTACCGGAATGGTGGAATACAATTAAAGTAAGAGGTGGTTACGGTATTTTAGGAAACAATACTATAGGAGTGTATGCCTATTCACCAACCATTAATGCTTTTGCAGGATATGATTTTAATAATGCATTGGCACCGGGAACAACAGTTGTAAGCGCCATTGATCCAAATGTACACTGGGAAGAAACTTCGACTTCGAATGTTGCCCTTGAGTTAGGATTCTTTAATAATGACTTACAAATTACGGCAGAATATTATCAAAAAAAATCAACCGATTTACTAATTGGTGTTCCGTTGCCTTTTTCAACAGGAGCCTTTCCGGCAAATGTGGTAACAAATGCAGGAGCAGTTAAAAATAGCGGTTTAGAGTTTTCAGCAAGTTACAATAACAATCACCATGAATTCAAATATAGCATTTCTGCTAATATAGGAACTTTAAAAAATGAAGTTTTACAAATTGGCCGTGATGGAAATCCAATTTACGGAGCCGCTTCAAAAACAGAAGTAGGAAGATCTATAGGGGAACTTTTCGCTTATGAAACAGCAGGTATTTTTCAAAATGCAGCTGATCTGGCTTCTTCACCAACACAAACCAATGCAGGCGTTGGAGATATCAAATTCAGAGATGTTAATGGCGATGGTAAGATTACAGATGCAGACAGGACTTTTCAGGGAGTTGCGATTCCGAAATACAGCTACGGATTTAATTTTAGTGCCAATTATAAAAACTTTGATTTCTCGATGTTTTGGCAGGGAAGCGGAGGAAACAAGGTATTCAACGGATTGTATCGCAATTTAATGACGGAACAATACGGAAACAGCAGTGTTGATGCCCTGAATTACTGGACCCCAACCAATACCAATACAGATGTACCACGTCCGATTATTGGAGATCCGAATGCAAACGCAAGAGATTCTAACCGATTTATTGAAAGCGGTGATTATATCAAATTACAGACAATGGAAATTGGATATATAATCCCGGTTCCTAAAGATACTTTTATTCAAAAAGCGAAAATATTTATTAATGGACAAAACTTATTGATCATTAGTAAATACAAAGGTTACGATCCGGATTTTAATTACAATGATGGATTATTTTCCAGAGGATACGATGCGGGATCTTTCCCTAATCCAAGAACAATTTCTATGGGTGTTGAAGTAAATTTTTAAACTAGCCTAACCAATTAAAACGTATTAAAATGAAATATAAAATATTTAACTATATAACCGTTTTCTTTTCTGTAGCTATGGTAACAACAAGCTGCGTTGATAATGAAGACTTGCTTCAGGTTGACCCTAATGTTGAAACTGCAGGTTCATTCTGGAAAACTGATCAGGATGCTATTGAAGGTGTAAATGCTGCTTACGGAAGTTTATTAACAGACGGAACCTACATGCGTAGTACGCCTTTATTACTAGATGCAAGAGCAGATGATGCCCGTACCAATAGTCCTTGGGGATCTATGTATAATGCAGGAAGGTTCAATTCAAATGTTGCAGACGCCTCTATATATGGCTGGGCTTATGAAACATATTATCAGGGAATTTACCGCGCCAATCAGGTTTTGACTAATGTACCTGATATTGAATTTAAAGATGCAGCACTTAAGAACAGAATTTTAGGACAGGCCTATTTCTTAAGAGGATTGTTTTTATTTCATGCCGTAAACATGTTCAAAAATGTACCATTACCAACAGATGTTGCAGTGTATCATCCACAGAAAACACAAGAAGAAGGATGGGCTCAGGTTATTGCAGATTTTAAAGCCGCTGCAGAATTATTGCCTGCCTCTTACGATAATATCTCAGGTATAGATAAAGGCGAAAAAGGACGTGCTACAAAAGGTGCTGCCCTGGGATATTTAGGAAAATCCTATTTGTTTACCAAAGATTTTGCTAATGCTAAAGCAACTTTTAGACAAGTTATAGATTTGGGAGTTTACTCTCTGGTAGCAAACTACCGCGACAATTTTACTACCGCTAACGAAAACAATTCAGAATCACTTTTTGAAGTACAATTTAGCCGTGATGCCGGTGGTGTAGATTTAGGTTGGGGAGGTGCCCCGGCTTCCGGTTGGGGGAAAACTTCGGCAAGAGCCATTACGTATGCACCAAGAGCTTTTGGATGGACAGATGTGCAGCCTTCCTGGGCGTTATTTAATGAATTTCATGATGAAAAAACAAAAACAGGAGAACTCGATCCTCGTTTAGATGCTACGATATTTTACAACAAACCGGGCGGAATGAAACTATACGGTAAAGATTTTGCCACATTTTATGCCTCAAGTCCGGCAGATTTGAATGATATATTTTGTAGAAAATACCAAAATTCAGATGGACAATTTGCTGACGAATACGACTGGCGTTCCGGTATCAATGAGCGTTTGTTACGTTATGCAGATATTCTTTTAATGTATGCAGAATGTTTAAACGAAACTGGCGATACCCCGGGAGCATACGGATATATCCAAATGGTACGAGACAGAGTTGGTTTGCCTGATTTAGCTACTACAAAACCGGGAATGTCACAAGCACAAATGAGAGAACAGATTGGGCACGAAAGATTCCTGGAATTTCCACTTGAAGGGCATCGTTTTGATGATATTCATCGTTGGGGATGGTTGCAGGATGCTACAAAATTAGCATGGTTAAGATCCAGAGATGCTGAATTTAATTCGTACACAACAGGAAGAGAGTTTTATCCAATACCACAATTAGAAATGGATAATAATCCCGGAACAAAACAGAATGACAGTTATTAAGTTTTCAGTCTCAGTTTTCAGTCCAAGTATAGACTGAAAACTGAGACCGGACTTTTAAACGATATATCCCTTAAAAAGAATTGGAATACAATAGCAGTAAATTTAACAGTAACTAAAAATTATATCAAAATGAAAACAATTACAAGTTTGGTTTTATTAGCAGTATTATTAGGAAGTTGTCAAAATGAAGATGTAGTTTCTCCAGGTGCAGAAACAAATGCTGAAATTCAAAATTCTCAGGTTAAAAATTCAACAGCCAAAACAGTTACCGGAACCGTTCCGTCACATGATCCGAGTACGATTGTAAAAAGCGGTGTCAACTATTATGTCTTTACAACAGGAGACAATATTCCAATGACCTATTCAACAAACTTAACAAACTGGACATGGGGAGCATCGGTTTTTACTTCTACTCCTAGTTGGATTACAGGATATGTACCGGGATTTGTAAAAACATTCTGGGCACCGGATGTAGCCTGGTTTAACAATAGATGGAACATGTATTATTCCTGTTCCACATTTGGATCTGCTACGTCGGCCATTGGTTTAGTAACTGCTCCGGCAATAAGTGCTTCTGCAGGAACAACCTGGACAGACAGAGGCGTGGTAGTTTCTTCGTCTTCATCCTCAGATGTAAATGCAATAGATCCTTCTATTTTAGTAGACGGAAGCAATGTTTATATGGCGTATGGTTCCTGGCATGCCGGAATTGGCGTTATCCAGATTAATCCAACAACAGGAAAAACCACAGGAAGTAAAACCATTGTAGCAGGCGGAAGCAGCGCCAGTTGGGAAGCACCTTGTTTAATCAAAGAAGGAAGTTATTACTATATGTTCGTCAACCGAGGCAATTGCTGCAATGGCGTAAACAGCACCTATTATATTGTAGTAGGTCGTTCAACAAGTCCGTTTGGACCTTTTGTGGATAAAAACGGAGTCAATTTAAAAAGCGGCGGCGGAACAACAGTTTTAGCCACACAAGGCAATTATATCGGCCCGGGACATTTATCCAGAATCGTAGGAACTCAAAAAGGATCCGTTCATTATTATGATGGAGCCGATAACGGAAATCCAAAACTAGAAATTGTATATTTCACCTGGGCATCCGGATGGCCAACACTTTCTTATTAAAAATACCATTCAGAGGAAAGTCTCATAAACCTTTCCTCTTTATCACTTATAAAAACACATTATGAAATCGCCATGATTCAAAATCAAAATAATAAAGAAGAATGGCGATACCATATTCCAATAAAAAACAAATATTATCCTCGTATGAAAAAAGCACTTTTAATCACATTTCTTATTACCGTTTGTAGCCAGATTAATTTCGCTCAAGGCGGAACTACTGTAGTAACTATAAAAAATACTGCCGATGCACCAACGATTAATAAGAACATCTACGGACATTTTGCAGAACATTTAGGACGTTCTATTTATGGCGGTTTTTTTGTGGGAGATACATCAAAAATTCCAAATACAAAAGGAGTTAGAAATGATATTATTAAAGCTTTAAAAGAATTAAAAATTCCAAATTTAAGATGGCCGGGCGGATGTTTTGCCGATACGTACCATTGGAAAGATGGAATTGGTCCACAGCAGGAAAGACCAACTATTGTAAACAAATGGTGGGGAGGAGTAACTGAAGATAACAGCTTTGGGACACACGATTTCCTGAATATGTGTGAACTTTTGGGAGCTGAACCCTATTTATCAGGAAACGTAGGCAGCGGAACCGTTCAGGAATTGGCAGATTGGGTTCAGTATGCCAATTTTAGCGGTAAAAGCCCAATGAGCGATTTGCGTAAAAAGAACGGAAGAACAGAACCCTGGAAAGTAAAATTCTGGGGAATTGGAAATGAAGCCTGGGGTTGCGGAGGAAATATGACAGCAGAATATTATGCCAATGAATACCGTAAATATGCCACTTTCATGTCAGATTGGGAAAATACAGGAGGAATTACCCGTATCGCTTCCGGATCAAATAGTTCCGATTATAACTGGACAGAAGTTTTAATGAAAAACATTCCAATCAATATGTTAGGCGGATTAGGCGTTCACCATTATGCCGTAATCGATTGGGCTAAAAAAGGCGACGGTGTAAATTTTACTGAAGACGGTTATTTCCACACCATGCAATCTGCCTTAAAAATGGAAGAATTGGTCACCAAACATGCAGCTATTATGGACAAATACGATCCGGAGAAAAAAGTAGCTATGATTGTAGACGAATGGGGAGCCTGGTATGAAGTAGAACAAGGAACAAATCCTGGATTTTTATACCAGCAAAATACGATGAGAGATGCTGTTTTATCCGGAGCAACTTTAAATATTTTCAACAATCATGCGGACAGAGTTCGTATGGCAAACTTAGCACAATGCGTAAATGTTTTACAAGCTGTAATCCTTACGGATAAAGCAAAAATGATTACAACGCCAACGTATCATGTCATGAAAATGTACAGCGTTCATCAGGATGCTAAATTATTGCCAATCAGTTTCCAATCGCCATTATACACTTTCAACGGAGAATCACTTCCGGCAGTATCGGCTTCAGCTTCAAAAGACAAAAGTGGACTGATTCATATTTCATTAGTAAATGTGGATGCCAAAAATCAGAATAAAATAGAAATTGATGTAAAAAATCTGGGAGTTAAAAACTTCACAGGAACAATTCTAACATCGGCAAAATTACAAGATTACAATTCATTCGATACGCCAAACAAAATTGTACCAGCAGTTTTTAAAGGTTTCGAAAACAAAAAAGGAAAATTAGAAATCACAATTCCTCCTTTCTCAGTAGTGGTTTTAGAAGGAAAATAAAAATCTGAAATGAAAAAATCAAATTCCATTATAAAAATAGCTTCGTATATCGGACTCTTTTTAATTGCAGTTGCAGTGACGAGCTGTTCCAGTGATGATCCTGCAAAGAATCCGGATCCGGTTGTTGATCCGCCTGTTGTGGTCGTTCCTAATGCTTTTCCCGGACCAACTTATGCAGATAATTATACATCCATATCAGCTTGGGGAAGCAGAGCACAATGGAATTTAGCCAACGTGCATGATCCATCAGTCGAAAAATGTGGAGACTATTATTATATGTACCAAACCGATGCTTCTTACGGAAATGCAACAGACGGTCACGGACATTTTTTTTACAGAAGATCGAAAGATTTAGTCAATTGGGAATTCATGGGATCGTCTATGACCGAAGCTCCGGCATGGGTCAAAGATTCTTTAAATAACAAAAGAGCCAGAATGTCTCCGGCGTTGCCACCAATTACAAATCCTAATTATGGATATTGGGCGCCTTGCGTTCGCAAAGTCGGAAATATTTACAGAATGTATTACAGTATTGTAGTTACAAACCCAATTGTGGGAACAGACACGAATACTTCCTGGACAGAACGCGCTTTTATTGGCTTAGCCGAAACAGACGATTTGGCTTCAAACAACTGGACAGACAAAGGAATGGTCGTTTGTTCTGAACCGGATGGTGTAAAAAGTTATGTGAGAAACGGAGGAAATGATTGGGATGCGTATTTCAAATTCAACGCAATTGACCCAAGTTTTATTCAAACTCCAGAAGGCGATCAGTATTTAATTTACGGTTCATGGCATTCCGGAATCGCAGCTTTAAAACTGAATCCAACAACAGGAAAACCGGATAAATTAAAAACCATTGACGATTATGGAGTGCGAATTGCAGGACGCGGAAACGTAAATACAAACCGTTGGCAAGCGCTCGAAGGACCGGAAATTATTTATAATCCGGACACACAATATTATTATTTGTTTCTGGCTTATGACGAATTATCGGTGGCGTATAACACACGTGTAGCACGTTCAAAAAGCATTTTAGGACCTTATCAAACCATTACCGGAACCAGCATTACAAACGGAGCCGATTGTTTCCCGATGTTGACACATCCATATTCTTTTAAAAATCATACAGGTTGGGTTGGAATTTCGCACTGTGGCATTTTTCAAAACCCGGAAACCAAACAATGGTATTATGCTTCGCAAGCCCGTTTACCCGAAGGAGTTGCTGGAATTGCCGTTTCAAATGCTGTTATGATGGGTCATGTTCGAGGTATTCAATGGACAGAAGACGGATGGCCGGTTGTTGATCCGGAGCGTTATGCAGCGGTACCAGCCACAACAATTATAGAAGCCAATTTTGTGGGAACCTGGGAACAGATTACCATGAATTATCAATACAAAACGATTCAAAAATCAGTTACGCTTTATTTAACTGCCGATAAAAAAGTGAGCGGAGATGCAAACGGAACCTGGTCATACGACAGCACCAAAAAAATCTTAACCGTAAATGGAGTAAAATGCAATGTATCTGATGCCTGGGATTGGGAATTAGCCACCAGAAAAGTGACTATTAGTTATTCAGGTTTAACATCAGGCGGATTACCGGTTTGGGGCAAAAAAGTTAATTAGAAAATTAGAAAATCCAATTTTTAAAATTCTAAACATTAAATAATAGCTACAGATTAAAAGATTATAGAGATTAAAAAATCTGCCTGATCTGCAAAATCTGCATGAAAAAATATTTAACACATAGAAACATAGTTTAACAAATCGCATAAAAAGACCGTTTCACTCCAAATAAATCGCATAGCTATGTGCATAAAGCCAAGTGAAACGCCTTTTTCAACACAAAGAATTTTATGTCTCTATGTGTTTAAATAAAACAACGCATTACAAATAAAACAATGAAAAATATAGTACCACTTTTAGCTTTGCTTGCCTGCTGTCAAACAATTCAATGCCAAATTGATCCATCAAAATTCAATAATCCAATTATAAAAGATCAATATACAGGAGATCCTGCAGCATTGGTTTATAAAGATAAAGTCTATTTATATGCAGGTCATGACGAAGCACCAAATGATTTTAATTTTTATAAAATGAATGAATGGGTCGTGTATTCTTCATCTGATATGAAAAAATGGGAATCACATCCCATACCGTTAAAAGTAACTGATTTTGCATGGGCAAAAGGCGATGCGTGGGCTTCGCAGGTAATTGAAAGAAACGGAAAATTTTATTGGTATGTAACAGTTGAACATGGTTCAGTACATGGAAAATCAATTGGAATTGCGGTTTCAGACAGTCCAACAGGACCTTTTAAAGATGCATTAGGAAAGGCCCTGATCACAAATGACATGACCAAATTTACCGATATAAGCTGGGATGATATTGATCCGACGGTTTATATCGATACGGATGGGCAAGCCTATTTGTTTTGGGGAAATACTTCTTGCCATTACGCCAAATTAAAAGAAAACATGATCGAACTTGACGGACCAATTCAGCACATAGAGTTGCCGCATTATACAGAAGCACCGTGGATTCACAAACATAAAAACTGGTATTATTTATCATACGCTTATGAGTTCCCTGAAAAAATTGCCTATGCCATGAGTAAATCCATTACAGGACCTTGGGAGTTCAAAGGAATCTTAAATGAATTGGCTGGAAACAGCAACACCAACCACCAATCGATTATAGATTTTAAAGGACAATCGTATTTCATTTATCACAACGGAGCATCAATTCCACATGGAGGAAGTTTTAGAAGATCAGTTTGTGTAGACAAATTATATTATAACAAAGACGGAACCATGAAACGAGTAGTAATGACTTCTGAGGGAATTCAGTAGTTTTTTAGTTTACAGTCACAGTTTTCAAAAATAACAGAACAAATTTTCACCATATAAGTTATATAAGTTCATTTAAAACTAAGGTTGGAAAAACTTATATGATTTAGAAAGTAACAGTTTTCAGCTCAAACTTAAATTATCTTACATCACTTATATGGTGAAAAAAAACATCTACTTATGGAGTTTTACAAAAACATAAAACAGGCACTTCCTATTCTAATCTTCTTAATTTGTTCACTCTCATTTGCACAGGAAATTGTCGTTCACGACCCCGTTGTCATCAAACAAAAAGACACTTATTATTTGTATTGTACAGGAAACGGAATTAGTGTTTTTAGTTCGAAAGATTTAAAAAACTGGAACAAAGAACCACAAGTTTTCAAAGACAAACCCGTTTGGGCGGATGGCGTTGCGGCTGATTTTAAAAATCATATTTGGGCGCCGGATATTTCATTGCATAACAATGTTTATTATCTGTATTATTCCGTTTCGGCTTTCGCTAAAAATACATCGGCAATTGGCGTGGCGACCAATACCACTTTAGACCCAAAAGACAAAAACTACAAATGGGTCGATCAGGGAATCGTTATTCAATCGCAACCCAACAGAGATATGTGGAACGCCATAGATCCGAATTTAATCTTCGATGAAAACAATACACCGTGGTTATCTTTTGGTTCTTTTTGGGAAGGATTAAAAATGGTAAAACTAAATCCCGATTTAAAATCAATCGCACAGCCACAGGAATGGCATACGATTTCTAAACGCAAAAGAATTTTCGAATTACCGGATTCAGATCCGGGAGATGGGGCACTTGAAGCTCCTTTTATCTTTAAGAAAAATGGCTATTATTACCAATTCCTTTCCTGGGATTTATGCTGTCGAGGAGAAAAAAGCACCTATAAAGTTGTGGTTGGAAGATCTAAAAACGTAACTGGACCTTATGTCGATAAAGAGGGAAAACTATTAACCGAAGGCGGAGGAAGTATTGTAGTTCAGGGCGATGAAAATTACTTTGGCGTAGGACATAACAGCGCGTATACTTTTGATGGTAAAGATTATATTTTCTACCACGCTTACGAAAAGAAAACCAACGGAACACCAAGATTAGTGGTTAAAGAAATACAATGGGATGCAGATTTATGGCCCGTTTTAAAATAGAATATTACAAATAATGAAAAAATATAATTTCCATATCATCACAATTTTTCTATCATTTTTGATCTTTATTTCTTGTAAAGAAACGAAGAATGACGTCGTACAATCCAATAAAACTTCTGTTCTAAAAGCAGGTTACGAAATTGAACCCGTAAACATTCAAAATGTAAAACTGACCGATTCTTTTTGGTTGCCTATTATCAAAAGAGTGCAGGAAGTTACGATTGCATATGCGATTCAAAAATGTAATGAAGAAGGACGTTTTGAGAATTTCTTAATCGCAGGAAAACAAAAAACTGGAGAAGTTCGTGGGCAAATGCCTTTTGATGATACCGATGTTTATAAAATTATCGAAGGCGCATCAAATACTTTAATCAGCGCACCAAACCCAAAATTAGATCGCGTTTTAGATTCCTTGATTGCCATTGTAAAAATTGGTCAGGAAAAAGACGGTTACCTAACAACCTGGAGAACCATAAATCCGGCAAAACCGCCAGCGCCGTGGGTTCCTGTTATTGAAGGAAAACGTTGGGAATCATTGCAAATCAGCCACGAATGCTACAATTCAGGACATTTGATTGAAGCTGCTGTTGTACATTTTGAAGCGACAGGAAAAAGAAATTTCCTTGATATTGCCATCAAAAATGCAGATTTGTTAGTAAAAACTTTTGGTGATAAACCAGATCAGGTAAAAGGAGTTCCGGGGCATCAGATTGTAGAAACAGGTTTGATCAAATTGTACCAAATAACCGGAAAAGAAGATTATTTAAAGTTAGCAAAATACTTTCTGGACAATCGCGGAAACCCAAATAATCATAAATTATACGGCGAATATGCACAAGATCATATTCCGGTGGTACAGCAAAATGAAGTGGTGGGTCACGCCGTAAGAGCCGTTTATATGTACGCTGGGATGACAGATATTGCTGTCATGACAAAAGACAAAGGTTATACTGATGCCGTAAATAATTTGTGGAGCAATATGGTCAACAAAAAAATGTACATCACAGGCGGAATTGGTTCCAGACATGACGGAGAAGCTTTTGGAGCCAATTATGAATTACCAAATTTAACCGCATACAACGAAACCTGTGCCGCCATTGGCGATGTATACTGGAACCACAGACTGCATAATTTATATGGAAAATCACAATATTTTGACGTGATCGAAAGAACGATGTACAACGGATTAATCTCCGGAATTTCATTAGACGGAAAAGAATTTTTCTATCCAAATGCTTTAGAATCTGATGGCGTTTTCAAGTCAAACAGAGGATCTTGCACACGTCAGGCTTGGTTTGATTGTTCTTGCTGTCCAACGAATTTAATTCGATTTATTCCTTCGATTCCGGGATTGATTTATTCGAAATCAAAAGAGGTGCTTTATGTGAATTTATATGCTTCAAATAATGCCTCTTTCACATTAGGAAAAACTGACTTACAAATCTCACAACAAACCGGATATCCTTGGAACGGAAAAGTAGTTGTTTCGGTTAATCCGAAAAAAGAAAGCCAATTCACAATCAAATTGAGAATTCCGGGTTGGGCAAGAAATGAAGTTTTACCGGGAGATTTATATTCGTATAAAAAAGCTTCTACTCAAAAAGCAACTATTAATTTAAACGGAGAAACATTAGCCATTCAGCCACAAGACGGTTATTTCACCATTACCAGAAACTGGAAAAAAGGAGATAAAATCAATCTTAATTTTCCGATGGAAGTTCAGGAAGTCCAAACAAATGCTAAAGTTGAAACCAACAAAAACAAAGTTTCATTAGAATACGGACCAATCGTTTATGCCGTAGAAGAAATCGACAACAAAAGCAATTTCGATAAAATAGATGTAGTCGCCACAGATACATTCAAAGTAAAAAAAGAAGCAAATTTATTGCAAGGCGTAAACGTCATCGAAAATTCAAAATTCAAAGCGATACCATATTATTCCTGGTCAAATAGAGGAGTTGGAAAAATGAAAGTCTGGTTGGAATATAAAGAGAATTAAGAGCATAGAGGAAAGAATATAGAGTCAAGAAGAAAGAGTCAAGATTAGGATTAAAAAGATTAGAAAATAAAATTTGCTTAATCTGCCAAATCTGCATGAAAAAATATTTAAACACATAGAAACATAGAATTTAAAAATGAATAAAAGAGAGGGTAATGCAAATCTAGATTTGCTAACATAGCTATGTGACTTTAAAACAAATGAAATGCCTTTTTTATAAGAAATCAAAAGCTATGTTTCTATGTGTTTAAACCATCAAAGATTAGAAAATAAAAATCCGTTTTAATCCGCGTTTTCACTTTAGTAAATCAGTGTAATCCGCGTACCATAAAACAAAAATTCAAATAAAAATGAAGTCCAATTTAATTACCAAAATTACCCTTTGTGGTTTATTGCTGAACGGCTTTTATGCTTCGGCACAAAAAAACAATCTTCAGGTTGACGTTGCCAAAACCGTGACCAAAATTCAGCCCACGATGTACGGAGTGTTTTTTGAAGACATCAATTTTGCTGCCGATGGAGGTTTGTATGCCGAAATGATCAAAAACAGATCATTCGAATTTGAAACCCCAATGATGGGATGGAACGAACCTAACAGCGACCGACACAAACTAAACCTTCAATCTGGAATTGCCAATATTATTCAGTATTCGCAAAAAGGAACCAATCATAATTATTGTCGTGTTACTGTAAATGACGCAAATGGTTATGAATTGATCAACGAAGGTTTCAGAGGAATGGGAATCAAGAAAGATTTACATTATAATTTGTCTTTGAAAGCTTCACAATTATCAGGAAATGTTTCTAAGATAAAAATCCAATTCATTGATAAAAATAAAAAGGTTTTAGGCGAAACTTCGATTGTTCCAACAGCAAAAGACTGGACCAATTATACGGCGCAATTAACCGCAACTGCAACAGAAGCAAAAGCACAAATCAGAATCACTTTTGAAGGAACAGGAGTTATTGATTTAGACGCTATTTCGTTGTTTCCGGAAGATACCTGGAAAGGAAGGAAGAATGGAATGCGTGCAGATTTAGTACAATTATTATACGATTTGAAACCAGGATTTTTACGTTTCCCCGGAGGATGTATTGTTGAAGGAAAAACGTTGGCATTGCGTTACCAATGGAAAAAATCGATTGGAAATGTAGAAGACAGAGAAACCATGATCAACCGTTGGAATACCGAATTTGCACATAAACCGGCACCGGATTATTTCCAGAGTTTTGGTTTAGGATTTTTCGAATATTTCCAGCTTGCTGAAGATATTGGCGCTTCACCGTTGCCGATTTTAAGTTGCGGAATGGCGTGTCAGTTCAACACAGGAGAATTAGTACCAATGGATCAAATCGATCCTTATGTGCAAGATGCTTTAGATTTAATTGAATTTGCAAATGGCGATCAAAATACCGCTTGGGGAAAAGTTCGTGCAGATATGGGACATCCAAAACCATTCAATTTAAAATTCATCGGAGTTGGAAATGAGCAATGGGGACCGGATTATATCGAGCGTTTCAAAGTATTTCAAAAAGCGATTAAATCAAAATATCCAAACATCACGATTGTATCCGGAACAGGACCTTTTCCTGACGGAGATTATTTTGATTACGGTATGACCGAACTTAAAAAACTAAACGCAGAAGTTGTCGACGAACATTATTATAAAGACCCAGCCTGGTTCCGAAAAAATGTAACGCGTTACGATAATTACGACCGTAAAGGACCAAAGATTTTTGCAGGAGAATATGCTGCGCAAAGTGTGGCGATTGCAAGTCCGGATAATAAAAACAACTGGGAATGTGCTTTCTCTGAAGCCGCTTTCATGACCGGAATGGAGCGTAATGCTGAGGTTGTTCATTTAACTTCTTATGCACCTTTATTGGCTCATGTAGAAGGCTGGCAATGGACTCCGGACATGATTTGGTTCAACAATTTGCAATCCTACGGAACGCCAAATTATTATGTTCAGAAATTATTTTCTAACAATAAAGGAACTGATTTGCTCCATATTACAAAAGACGGAAAAGCAGTTACAGGACAAAATGATTTGTTTGCATCAGCAGTAAAAGATGTGAATTCAAAAGAAGTAATCCTGAAAATTGTAAACGCTTCTGCATTGGCACAAAATGTTTCAATTGATGTAAAAGGAGCAAAATTAGATGCAAAAGGAACCGCTATAACTTTAAAGGGAGACGGAATAAATGATGAGAATTCTTTTGAAACTCCAACGAAAATTAGTCCAAAAGAAAGCGAATTTAAAGTGAATGGTAGCAAGGTTCAATATGATTTTCCGGCGTACTCTGTTACCGTTTTGAAAATTAAGTTGAAATAATCGCAACAGAATAAATGTAAAACCAACGTTTATTTTTTGTTTTGAGCTTAAACTCTTGTTTTGATGCATTATTTGTAAAAATACAAGCCCTTATTTTTATTAAGTGTTTTTTATACACTTATAAATTATTTATAATTATATTTGTCATTATTATAAAATGAATTTCGAATGAAAAATTACGTTATAGGATTGGACTACGGAACAGATTCTGTTCGGGCGATGCTGATAGATACTGAAAATGGGCAAGAACTGGCATCAAATGTTTCTCATTATAAAAGATGGAAAAACAAGCAATATTGTGACGCATCTATAAACCAGTTTCGTCAACATCCATTAGATCATATTGAGGGTTTAGAAATTACGATTCAAACGGTTATAAAAGAGAGTAAAGTCGATCCTTCGCTAGTACGCGGAATTTGTATTGATACAACCGGATCTTCTCCCGTTCCCGTAACCAAAGACGGAATTCCATTAGCATTGACAAAAGGTTTTGAGGAAAATCCGAATGCGATGATGGTACTTTGGAAAGATCATACGGCAATAAATGAAGCAAACGAAATCAACGAACTGACAGTAAGCTGGGGCGGAGAAAACGTAACCAAATATGTAGGCGGAATTTATTCATCAGAATGGTTTTGGGCAAAAATCCTGCACATTGCCAGAGAAGATGAAGCCGTTCGAAATGCAGCGCACACTTGGATGGAGCACTGCGATTTAATGACGTATTTATTAATTGAAGATAAAGATTTAAAAACCTTTAAAAGAAGCCGTTGCGCCGCCGGTCACAAAGCCATGTGGCATGAAGACTGGAACGGTTTACCACCGGCAGAATTTTTAGGAAAACTGCATCCATATTTGGCAACACTTCGTGGTAATTTATATGATGAAACCTATACATCTGATTTAGTTGCCGGAAATTTAAGCAAAGAATGGGCAGATCGTTTAGGGCTTTCTACAGATACAGTTGTAGCTGTTGGAACTTTCGATGCGCATTCAGGAGCGGTTGGAGCTAAAATTGGAGAGAACACTTTAGTTCGCGTTATGGGAACTTCAACCTGTGATATTTTAGTTGGTTCTTATGATGAAGTTGGAACCAAAACTGTTCGCGGAATTTGCGGACAAGTGGATGGTTCAGTAATTCCGGGCTTTATTGGTTTAGAAGCCGGACAATCTGCTTTTGGCGATTTACTGGCGTGGTACAAAGAATTATTATTGTGGCCAACCGATCATTTATTGACTTCATCTTCTGTTTTAACAGATGCTCAAAAAGAACAATTAAGGGAAGAATTCAATGATAAACTAATTGTAGAATTGACAAAAGAAGCAGAGAAAATCCCAGTTTCAGCTTCTCTTCCAATTGCTTTAGACTGGATCAACGGAAGAAGAACTCCGGATGCCAATCAGGAATTAAAAAGTGCAATTTCAAATCTTTCTTTAGGAACAAAAGCACCGCATATTTTCAAAGCTTTGGTAAATGCTATTTGCTTTGGAGCTAAGAAAATCGTGGATCGTTTTGAAGAAGAAGGCGTAAAAATTGACAGCGTTATCGGAATTGGCGGTGTGGCTAGAAAATCTCCTTTTATCATGCAGACTTTGGCTAACGTTTTAAACAAGCCCATTAAAATTGCAGCTTCAGACCAGACTCCGGCTTTAGGAGCAGCGATTTATGCAGCAGTTGCAGCTGGAATTTATCCGAATGTAATCGAAGCAAGTCAAAAAATAGGAAGTGATTTCGACGGTGAATATTTCCCTCAATTAGATAAAGTTGCAGCATATCACAAACTGCTTTTGGCATACGATCAATTAAGCGCTTACGAAGATCCAACTATTAAAACATCGCAACATGAGTTCTCTTTATAAAGATTTAAAACAAGAATGTTATGAGGCCAATATGCAGTTAAATGCATTGAATTTGGTTGTCTATACTTTCGGGAATGTAAGTGCTGTTGATCGAAAAAATAGTGTTTTTGCCATCAAACCAAGCGGCGTTCCGTATGAAGATTTAAAACCGGAAGATATTGTAATTGTCGATTTTGACAATAATATTATCGAAGGTTCTATGCGTCCGTCATCAGATACTAAAACCCATGCTTACTTATATAAAAACTGGCCAAATATTGGAGGGGTTGCACATACACATGCAACATATTCTGTTGCCTGGGCACAATCGCAACGTGATATTCCAATCTTCGGAACCACGCATGCCGATCATTTAACAGCTGATATTCCGTGTGCGCCACCGATGGCAGATTCACTTATCGAAGGAAATTACGAACACAATACCGGAATTCAGATTTTGGATTGTTTCAAAGAAAAAAATCTTTCCTACGAAGAAGTAGAAATGGTTCTAATCGGGAATCACGGTCCGTTTGCTTGGGGAAAAAATGCAGCAAAAGCAGTTTATAATAGCAAGGTTTTAGAAGTCGTAGCCGAAATGGCATACCTGACTTTACAAATAAATCCAAACGCACCAAGATTGAAAAATTCCCTAATAAAAAAACATTACAATCGTAAACACGGAAAAGATTCGTATTACGGACAGTAGAAATTTTGTTTCAGGTTTCAGGTTTTTTTTGTTTCAAGTTCTTGAAGCCGGAAAGAAAACCTGAAACCTGAAACCTGAAACAAAGAAAACCTGAACAAAAAATTAACAATTCGAGTTTTCAGATTCCAACAACTTGAAACCTGAAACTTGAAACAAAAAATAACAAAATGATTGACATTTCTCAAAAAGAAGTTTGGTTTGTAGTAGGAAGCCAGGAATTATACGGGCCGGAAACTTTAAAATTAGTGGCTGAACATGCTGCAATAATGGCAAAAGGTTTAGATGCTTCATCGCAGATTCCGGTAAAAATTGTTTGCAAAGACACGTTAAAATCACCTAAGCAAATTTTAAATTTATGTTTAGAAGCAAACTCTGCCAAAAACTGTATCGGAATCATTGCCTGGATGCACACGTTCTCTCCAGCAAAAATGTGGATCGGCGGATTAAGCATTCTAAAAAAACCATTGTGCCATTTGCATACACAATATAACGCTGAAATTCCGTGGGGAACTATCGACATGGATTTCATGAACCTGAATCAATCGGCACACGGAGATCGTGAGTTTGGTTTTATCATGTCCAGAATGCGTAAAAAACGTAAAGTAGTGGTTGGACATTGGGAAGATCCTCGCGTTTTAAACAAATTGGGTGTTTGGACAAGAGTAGCTTTGGGTTGGGATGAACTTCAAAACTTAAAAGTAGCCCGTATTGGAGACAATATGCGTGAAGTTGCTGTTACAGAAGGAGATAAAGTAGAAGCTCAGATTCGTTTCGGAATGTCGGTTAACGGATATGATTCATCGGATGTTACCAAACATATTGAGAAAGTTACAGACCAACAATTGAATGATTTATTGGCAGTTTATGAGTCTTCTTATTCATTAACCGATTCTTTAAAAGAAGGCGGAGCGCAAAGAAGTTCATTGGTAGAAGCAGCAAAAATAGAATTAGGTTTAAGAGCTTTCCTTGAAGAAGGAGGTTTTGGAGCCTTTACAGATACATTTGAAAACCTTGGTGTTTGGAAACAACTTCCGGGAATTGCCACACAAAGATTAATGGCCGACGGTTATGGTTTTGGTGGCGAAGGCGACTGGAAAACCGCAGCAATGGTTCGTGCCTTAAAAGTAATGAACGTGGGTCTTGAAGGCGGAACTTCTTTCATGGAAGATTATACGTATCATTTTACACCACAAAAATCATACGTTTTAGGATCACACATGTTAGAAATTTGTCCATCTATTGCAGATGGAAAACCTTCATGCGAAGTGCATCCGTTGGGAATTGGAGGAAAAGAAGATCCTGCACGTTTGGTATTTAATTCACCTGCCGGAGCTGCAATCAATGTATCATTAATAGATATGGGGAATCGTTTCCGTTTGATCGTAAACGAAGTAGAAGCCATTAAACCATTGGCAGATTTACCAAAATTACCGGTTGCCAGAGTTTTATGGGATTGTAAACCAAACCTTGATATCGCAGCAACAGCCTGGATTTTAGCGGGAGGAGCGCATCATACCGTTTACAGTCAGGCCATCACAACAGAATACATGGAAGATTTTGCGGATATAGCCGGAATTGAATTATTGGTTATTGATGAAAAAACTACGGTAAGAGACTTTAAAGATAAGATCAATGCCAATGAAGCTTATTATCATTTGTTTCAACACGGACTTTAATCTAGTCAAAAGTCTAGTATCATAAAGTCCTAAAGATTTAGTTACTTTGAAGCACTTGACTTTGAGACTTTCGACTTTCGACTTTAATAACTTAAAATTATCATTTATGAATGTATTAAAACGTTGTATTTTTGGAATCAGCCTTATGAGTTTGGCCGCAATTTCAGTTCAATGCAAAAACGATAAAAAAATGGAGGCTACTACAGTTTCTTCAGATGAAAAAGCGACAGTTACAATTGAAAAATCTTCTTACGGCACTACTGCAAAAGGAGAAAAAGTCGACAGTTATAAGTTGAAAAACCAAAATGGGATGGAAGTTGACATCATCACTTTTGGTGGAAGAATTACAGATTTGAAAGTACCAAATAAAGACGGTGTTTCTGAAAATGTAGTAATCGGATTTAATTCTTTGGCACAATATGAAAAAGAAAATCCATTCTTTGGAGCTTTGATCGGAAGATACGGAAACCGAATTGCTAAAGGAAAATTTTCGCTTGACGGAAAAGAATATCAATTGGCAATCAATAATGCGCCAAATGCTTTGCATGGCGGACCGCAAGGATATTTTAACGTTGTATGGAAAGCCGATGAGGTAAAATCAGGAGCAGCAGCTACATTGAAATTATCGTATTTAAGTAAAGATATGGAAGAAGGTTATCCTGGAAATTTACAGGTTTATGTAACCTATACATTGACAAATGACAATCAGTTAGAAGTACTTTATGAAGCTACGACTGATAAGAAAACGGTGGTCAATTTGACGCAACACTCGTATTTCAATTTATCCGGAGATTTTACAAAAACAATCTTAGATCACGAATTGACTTTAAATGCTGATAAATTAGTTCCGGTTGATGCGACTCTTATTCCAACAGGAAAATTAGAAGATGTTGCCAATACACCTTTTGATTTCAGAACTCCAAAATTAATTGGAAAAGACATCGAAGTGAAAAACGAACAATTAGAAAGAGGAAAAGGTTACGATCATTGCTGGGTATTGAACAATCCTGAAAAAGGAAAAACAATCATTGCAAAAGTATATCACGCTGCAAGCGGAAGAGTGATGGAAATGACAACTGATGAACCTGGAATTCAGTTTTACTCCGGAAATTTCCTTGATGGAACTTTGCCAATGCCTAATGGCGAAACGTTCGCGCATAGAACCGGACTTTGTCTGGAAACAGAACATTATCCGGATTCTCCAAATCAGAAAAACTTCCCAACAACGGTTTTAAACCCGGGAGAAAAGTATAAAACTAAAACTACTTTTAAATTCTCATTACAAAAATAGTTTTAGAATTTTGTTTACTAGTTTAGTAATTTTAAGAAACCTCGAAAGTCATGCTTTCGAGGTTTTTTTATTTGTAAACATTAAAACACATTACGACTTATAAGATCTTGTTAATTTATTCGATTATTTCTTACATTAGCGTATTAACTATCATAGAAACTCTTTACTTATGAAAAACCCAATGAAACGATTGCTTCTGTTATTTACCTATTCTATATGTGCAATAGGAAGTGCTCAGGTTCAGATGAATTTTAAATTTGATACGCCTTATGGTAAAAATACCGCTGTTGGAAAATTTGCTGAAATCAATGGAGCTAAAATCTATTATGAAGAATATGGAAAAGGTGAACCTTTGTTATTGATTCACGGAAATGGAGGAAATATTGAATCAATGGGAAATCAAATCGATTATTTTAAAAGTAAATACAGAGTTATTATTGCTGATAGTAGAGGTCAAGGTAAATCAGAGTTGAAAACGGATTCCTTGACATACGTTCAGATTACAAAAGATACAGAGGAATTAGTTAATAGGTTAAAACTTGATTCGATAAGTATTATTGGATGGAGCGATGGTGGAATTGTTGGTTTGCAAATGGGTATTTCAGGAAAGTCAAAAATAAAGAAAATTGTGGCGATGGGAGCAAATTTAAGACCTGATTCTACAGCTGTTAATTCGTGGGCTACAAAAGATGTTCAGAATATCAGAAAAATGATTGTGTCAAAAATTAAAGAGAAAGACACTAGTGAGAATTGGAATTTACAAAAACAACTTGCTGGACTTTTGATATATCAACCTAGTATTGCAACTAAAGATTTATCAAAAATTAAAGCAAAAGTGCTTGTAATAGCTGGAGATAGAGACGTAATCAGAAATGAGCATACGGTTGAAATTTTTGAAAATATCCCTAAGGCACAATTATGTATTATGCCTGGAGAAACCCATTTTGCACCGGCTTCAAGTCCGGAAGTATTTAATGCGATAGCCAATAAGTTTTTATCAGAACCGTTTAAAAGACCAGATTCGGATTGGACTAAATGGGGTAAATAAAAATAAACTCAAAGTTTTATTAGTTTAGTAATTCTCTAAAAACCTCGAAAGGAATGCTTTCGAGGTTTTTTTATGTAAATTAAAGTAATGAAAAAGTTCACCACAAATTTCACGAATTAGCACGAATTGATTTAGTAAAATCTGCTCAATTTAATTAGTGAAAATTAGTGAAATTCGTGGCGAAAAAACTTTGCGCCTCTGCGACTTTGCGTGATTAATTCATTTGCAGCTTATAAAATTCTTAATTTAGCAATAGCAAACGAAAACAAAATGAAACATCTATTCAAGGTAGCAATAAATTGGACTTCCAAACAAAATTCAATAGATTCAACGAAGCGATTGTACAGCAAAAGTCACCAAATTAAAATCGAAGGAAAACCAGTTTTAAATGTGTCAGCAGCTAAAGCTTTCAAAGGTGATCCGGAATTATACAATCCCGAAGATATGCTTTTGAGTAGCTTAGTTTCCTGCCACATGATGTCATACTTATACGTCTGCTCTCAAAATGAAATAGAAGTTCTCGAATATTCAGACAACGCCGAAGCCACGCTTGAAGTTGCTCCTGACGGAAGTGGGCGCTTTACAGAAGTTAGATTAAATCCTAAAGTAAAGATTTCAAATCCTGATAAAATAGAGTTAGCAATAGAGCTTCATAAAAAAGCAAATCAATTATGCTTTATAGCGAACTCTTGCAATTTTCCCGTTTTGCACAATGCAACTTGTGAAATTTTTACCATATAAGGTATAAGTTCATTTAATAGCTTTGTCCTGGAACGAATTTTCAGGTTTTACAGGCTATTTACATTGAAATGCTCAATATTGATATTTGTCTTTAAGGTTTTAAAATTTCATTAGCCAGTGTGATTAGTTCATTTTGTGTGCCCTGATCAGCTTCATTTGAGAGTAAAACAATACCAGAATTTAGATCAGGATAAAAGACCATGTAACTACTAAATCCCAAGCTGCCACCAGTATGTGAAATGCTTCTGCCATTATTTGTTTTTTTTACTTTCCAGTTAAGTGCAACTGCACTGTCTTCTATCTTTCCAAAAGTTGGCTCGTGACTTAACTTTACAATAGCATTTTTTTCATTTAGCTGAAATGTCATATACTTTAACATGTCTGAACTGGAAGAGGTTATACTTGCTGCAACTTGTAAATCTTCCCAATCAATAATCGGCATAATACGTCCCTTACCATCGTAACCTTTTGCCATTTTTGAAGGTGTTTTTCCAGGTTTTAATAAGAATGTATTTTTCATTTTGAGAGGATCTTTGAAATACATTTTCAAAAGGTTTTCATAGGAGTTATTATAAACATCTTCCATAATATAACCAAGCAATTGAGCTGCGGTATTACAGTGGCGGGAAACGGTTCCGGGTATTGTCTGGAGTTTTACATTATGCAGATCCCGGTAAAGATCTTGTCTGCTATATTTTTTGTGAACAGAATCTAAAATATAAGGTATGTCGTCAGGATTTGCCTTTCCAAAAAGGTCTTTATCAGGCATCCAATTGGGTAATCCGGATGTAAGATTAGCCAGATTAAGTAAGGTAATCGGTGTTCCGTTGCTCTCTAAATTGGGATATTCTTCTTTGAGGTACTTTCGTATATCATCATTTAGATTTACCTTATTTTCGAGAACTGCTTTCGCAAGCAAAGTCGACGCAAATGTTTTTGTAATGGATGCAAGCTCATAAACGGTATTGCCTGTTGGTAATTCTGGTTTTTCCTTTTGAGTCGAACCATAATTATAGAGGTATTGCTTTCCATTTTTGATAATACCTATTGAGATGCCAACTCTGGAACTATTTTTCATAAATGTAGAAACGGATTGATCTACTAATGAATCCAATGTAGTTTTTAATTTGTTATCTGTGGGTATTTTTGTTTGAGCAGAGCAGATTAATGTATACGCTAGAAAAGTTAAAAGGAGGAATACTTTTTTCATATATTTTTCCGGATTTATTAATAAAGACTCGAAAACAATTAAAATGTTACACTCTTTAATAATAATAGAAACTTAGTTCAGTATTGTTTTGCTTTTGATTATTTGGAATATATAAATTAAGAAACAAATACTTGTACGTAAGTATAATTGTTTGTGGCTGTTTTGTAAATGGATAAAAATTTCTGGAAAGTATAATTAATGATTTGACCAGGGATGTCAAGGATTCAGAAAACCGTATAAAACCAAAAAAGCCTCTTCAGTTATGAAGAGGCTTTTGTACCCGGAGCCGGAGTCGAACCGGCACGGTTTCCCACAGGTGTTTGAGACCAGCGCGTCTACCAATTCCGCCATCCGGGCTTAGCAGACGAAAAAACAACTAATAAATCAGTAATTTTAACGCAATAGAATAAGTTAATTATGATGTCATAACTGTACCTATTCCTTTAACACGGTGCAAATGTAAAAAATAAAATTAAATGTTCTACTAAAAATACTTAAATTTTTCCTTTCAGTGTCCAATAAATTTTCTAAATTTGCACCTCGTTAAAACGAAGCACACACAACTAACTACACCCGAGGCATTTATATGTATTTTGTTTTACCGAAAATGGTGAAGCCGAATTGTACTAAGCGCAGCGGAGTAAAAACAACAAATTATAATGTCGCACCTAGAACCAGAAGCTAAAATTTTTGCGTGTTCACAAAGTGTTTATCTTGCAGAAAAAATTGCAGAACAATACGGAATTCCGTTAGGAAAAGTAACGATGTCAACGTATAGCGATGGAGAATTTCAGCCATCATATGAAGAATCAATCAGGGGGTTACGTGTTTTTATTGTCTGTTCGACTTTTCCAACTGCTGATAATTTGATGGAATTGTTACTAATGATTGATGCGGCAAAACGTGCATCTGCAAGACATATTACAGCTGTTATGCCTTATTTTGGTTGGGCAAGACAGGACAGAAAAGATAAGCCAAGAGTTCCGATTGGAGCAAAATTAGTAGCTAATTTATTAGATGCTGCCGGAGCGACAAGAGTAATGACAATGGATTTGCACGCAGATCAAATTCAGGGGTTTTTCGAAAAACCGGTAGATCATTTATTTGCATCTACAATCTTTTTACCATATGTAAAAAGTTTAAATTTAGAAAATCTAACAATTGCATCTCCGGATATGGGAGGTTCAAAAAGAGCATATGCTTACTCTAAGTTCTTGGAATCAGATGTAGTAATCTGTTACAAACAAAGAAAAGCAGCCAACGTTATCGACACTATGGAGCTAATTGGTGAAGTAAAAGGACGTAACGTAATACTAGTAGACGACATGATCGATACTGGTGGAACACTTGCAAAAGCAGCAGATTTAATGATCGAAAAAGGAGCATTAAGCGTTAGAGCAATTTGTACACACGCCATTTTATCAGGTGACGCATACGAAAAAATCGAAAACTCAAAATTAAGCGAGTTAATAGTTACCGATTCTATTCCGTTAAAGAAAGAATCAAAGAAAATCAGAGTAGTGAGTTGTGCTCCTCTTTTTGCAGAAGTTATGCACATGGTGCACCACAACAATTCCATCAGTGGAAAATTTATAATGTAATAAGCAGTAAGCTTTAAGCCTTAGGTTATAAGCTTTGTTACTTAGTGCAGAAAAAGCCTAAAGCCTACAGCTTAAAGCTTATAGCAAACAAGAATATTTATTAATAACTATATTTTTTTACAATGAAATCGATTACAATTAAAGGATCAGAAAGAGAAAGCGTGGGCAAAGTGTCAACTAAAGCCTTACGTAATGCTGGAGCGGTTCCTTGCGTGTTATACGGAGGAAATCAGGCAGTACACTTCTCAGCAGACGCTGCAGCGTTCAAAAACTTGGTTTACACTCCAAACGCACACACAGTTGTGATTGAGCTTGGAAAAGGAAAATCATTCAATGCAATTTTACAAGATATTCAGGTTCACCCTGTATCTGACAAAATCTTACACATTGACTTCTTTCAATTATTTGATGACAAAGAAATCACTATGGAAGTTCCAGTAAAAGTTGTAGGTACATCAAAAGGTGTTCTTGCAGGTGGTGTTTTACGTTTAAACACTCGTAAATTAAAAGTTAAAGCTTTACCTAAAAATCTTCCTGATTTTGTTGAAGCTGACATTACTCCACTTGAAATGGGTAACAAATTATATGTTACTAAAGTTGGTCAACCAGAATACAAAGTGATGCACCCAGAGAATACAGTTGTAGCTCAGGTAAGAATCTCTCGTGCTGCTATGAAAGCTGCTCAGGAAGCTGCAAAAGCTGCAAAAGCTCCTGCAAAAGGAAAGAAAAAATAATTTTTTTCAAATTAATACAAAAAGCATCAATCGAAAGATTGGTGCTTTTTTTTGTTTATAAAGGGACAAAGGCTCAGAGATTCAAAGGGGCAAAGAAAGCAAGTCTACAGTTTGTCAGACTGAGCGGAGTCGAAGTCCTCGTAAGAAGCTCGACAATTTGGAGTAAAGTACTTTGTGTGACTTCGACTTTGTTAAGTCTGACAAATATGCGAATAAAAAATCTGCTCAATCTGCGAGGAACTTTTTCTTAGCGAACTTAGCGTAAAACTTAGCGTTCTTTGCGGTTAAAAATAATTATCTAATTGACACATTTTCTAATTACCAAATTAACCCTATTTTTGCAAACATGATAAAATGGATAACAAAACTGTTTTCATCAACACAAAAAGAAGAGAACATAGACAATATGAAACCGGAGGTTCACGAACACCAAAAAAACAATATAAAAAACGTGAGTAAAAAATATTTAATCGTAGGACTTGGTAATATTGGTGCCGAATACGTAAATACACGACATAATATAGGATTTAAAGTCCTGGATTTTTTAGCCAAAAAAGAAGGGCTTTCATTTGAAACCGTAAAATTGGGTGCTTTGGCCGAATATAAATTTAAAGGAAGAACTTTTTTCCTGCTTAAGCCTAACACGTATATGAATTTAAGTGGTAAGGCTGTGAAATACTGGATGGACAAAGAAAACATTCCTTTAGAGAACATTTTTATCATTACAGACGATTTAAACCTGTCATTCGGAACCATTCGTATCAAGCCAAAAGGAAGTGATGGAGGCCACAATGGATTGAAGAATATCAATCTGGTTTTAAATACACAAAACTATACCCGTTTTAGATTTGGTATCAGTGATCAGTTCAAAAAAGGACAGCAAATAGATTACGTTTTAGGAGACTGGGACGAAGAAGAAAAAGTAAAATTACCAGAACGTTTAGAAGTTTCTTCAGAAATTATTAAATCTTTTGGAACTGCCGGATTAGAAAATACTATGACAACTTTTAACGGAAAATAAAGATTTACAGGTATTTGACTCTTGAAAAATCAAATTATCAGTTAATTAAATTGAATTATAACGAAATAGTATTTTCTATTCCAAAGTTAAATGTCTAAATTTGGTATAAATTATTATAAATCATAAAATCATAAATATCATGGCTTTTGAATTACCACAATTACCTTATGCATATGATGCATTAGAACCACATATTGATGCTCGTACAATGGAAATCCATTATACAAAGCACCACAATGCTTATACTACAAATCTTAATGCTGCAATTGCAGGAACAGATTTAGAAGGTAAGACAATCGAAAATATTTTAATCAATTTAGATAAAAAAAACGCAGCTGTACGTAATAATGGTGGAGGTTTCTACAACCACAATTTATTCTGGACAGTAATGTCTCCAAATGGCGGCGGATTACCAACAGGCGATTTATTAGCTGCGATTGAAGATTCTTTTGGAACTTTTGATGAGTTCAAAGCAAAATTTGCTAAAGCCGGAGCAACACAATTTGGTTCAGGATGGGCTTGGTTAACAGTACATAAAGGAGGTAAATTAGAAGTTTCAGGAACTCCAAATCAGGATAATCCATTAATGCCGGAAGTTGGTACTGGTGGTACTCCAATCTTAGGAATGGATGTTTGGGAGCATGCTTATTACTTAAACTATCAAAACAGAAGACCGGATTATATTGAAGCTTTCTTTAGTGTAATCAACTGGACGGAAGTTGCAAGAAGATATGCTTTAGATAAATAGTCGATTCGAAGAGAAAATAGAATATAGAAAAAAGACGAATGACCTAATGGTTATTCGTCTTTTTTTTGTCTATACTTTTTTATTTTTCTATTGTATTCTCTTTAGTCTATTTTCAATGATCTCTATTCTCTTTATTCTTTCCTATTTTTTTATTCTTTTAAAAAATAAAAAAGGCGGAATTTCTTCCACCTTTTTTGCCCCAAATCTACCATAAACTTAACCTACTAATGTTATGGTATAGTAAATGTATGACAGCTATTTTTATGAAAAAAACTTTCTAGACGAATGGCAAATAAATCCGATAAAGTGACTGTAAAATCCTACTTTAGAAATAGTTGACTTTATTCCAATAAAAAAGGTGGAATTGCTTCCACCCTTTTTGCCCCAAATCTACCATAAACTTAACCTACTAATGTTATGGTATTTCAAAAGTATTGTAGCTTTTCATTTTTACCAAACATATAGGATGAACGGCAAAAAAAACCGATGAAATGCACAAATTAACCTTTTGTTAGTATTTTATTAATATGCTCTGGCATCTTTTCCTTCGTAGAAATTCATAAAAGCCCTGTTTACAACACGGTTTCCGCCCGGTGTAGGATAATCTCCCGTAAAGTACCAGTCTCCAAGATTCTTAGGACATGCGATATGCAGATCTTCTACTTTCTGGAAAATGATTTTTACTTCAGCATTAATTTCCGGAGAACTCAGCATCTCAGCAATTTTATCTGAAATTTCTTCAGGAGTAAACTGATCATAAATAGCAGTAACATAATTCACAACATCACTGTCTACATAGTTTTCCTGTGCTTTACATTTTGCATAAACTTCATCTACTATGTGGTATAAATTTCTTTCTTTCAACAAAGCCAAAGCTGCTCTAAAAGCAACAAGGCCTTCTAATTTTGCCATGTCAATTCCGTAACAATCAGGGTATCGGATTTGTGGTGCGGATGAAACGATTACGATGCGTTTGGGTTGTAAACGATCCATCATTTTAATGATGCTCATTTTTAGTGTTGTACCACGAACAATACTGTCATCGATAATGACCAAATTGTCAGTTGGTTTGATCACGCCATAAGTTACATCATAAACGTGAGCGACTAAATCATCACGGCTGCTGTCTTCAGTAATAAAGGTTCTAAGTTTTGCATCTTTAATAGCCACTTTTTCCGTGCGGATTTTTACAGCCAGTAATTCTTGCAAAGTTTCAGCGGTAAGAGTGTTTCTGTTGGCTAAAATATAATTATTTTTTCTTTGATTTAAGAAATCCTGTGCAGCTTCTACTAAACCATAAAATGAAGTTTCGGCTGTATTTGGTATATAGGAGAAAACGGTGTTGTCAGTATCACTGTCAATTGATTCAAGAACAGCTGGTAAAATTAATTTACCTAAATTTTTACGTTCCTGGTATATTTCAGCGTCACTACCTCTTGAGAAATAAATTCTTTCAAATGAACATGCTTTTTTTATCGTTGGTTCCAGGATTTGCTCCATCGAAACTTTTCCGCTTTTCTTGATAATCAAAGCATTTCCCGGATCGATTTCCTGAACACTTTCAAAAGGCACATTAAATACAGTCTGAATAACAGGTCTCTCAGAAGCTACAACTACAACTTCATCATCCTGATAGAAATATGCCGGACGTATTCCTGCAGGGTCTCTAAAGACAAATGCATCACCATGACCTAATAACCCGGCCATTGCGTAACCTCCATCTAAGTTTTTGGCAGAGCGTGCTAATATTTTTGCAATATCCAATCGTTCTGCAATTACCGGAGATGCTTCTCTTTTTGAGTAACCTTCTTGTTTGCAATCCTGGTAAAGTTGCATTACTTCTTTATCAAGAAAATGACCGATTTTTTCCATAACAGTAACAGTATCCGCCATTTCTTTTGGATGTTGTCCCAGCTCTACTAAATTTTCGAAAAGTTCTTTAACATTAGTCATATTAAAGTTACCTGCCAAAATCAAATTACGGTGCATCCAGTTGCTCTGACGTAAAAAAGGATGTACACTTTCGATGCTGTTTTTTCCGAAAGTCCCGTAACGAACGTGCCCTAAAAATAATTCTCCAATATAAGGAATGTTTGCTTTTTGTTTGGCAACATTCTCAGCATATTCAGGATGCGAAGTCAATTCTTCATTGATACGCTCATTGATTTGTTTAAAAACATCCTGAATTGGTTGTGCATGGTTCGAACGAACTCTGCTGATATAACGTTCGCCTGGTTCAACATCTAGTTTGATGCTGGCAAAACCGGCTCCGTCTTGTCCGCGATTATGCTGCTTCTCCATCATTAGATACATTTTTTGTATCCCGTAAAAAGCAGTTCCGTATTTTTCTTTGTAATATTCAAGCGGTTTAAGAAGTCTAACTAAGGCTATACCACATTCGTGTTTTAAAGCGTCGCTCATTTTTTTTGTATTTTGTGTTGTTGTAAGTTGTGTGTATTAACGTAATAAAAAAGCCCCGTGTTATCGAGGCTTCAGGGCATTATATTTCTATGTCAAACTGAGTTAACGACTTAAACTGTTGTAATCGAATCGCTACTTCTGCTTTGCTTAAGGTTTCCATCCTTTCAGTTCCAAATTTCTCCACACAAAATGAAGCTAAATTAGATCCGTAAATAATTGCGTTTTTCATATTGCCAAATGAGATGTTTTCGCTTTGCGCTATGAATCCTGAAAAACCACCTGCAAAAGTGTCTCCGGCTCCTGTTGGATCAAAAACATCTTCTAATGGTAAAGCCGGTGCAAAGAAAACTTCTCTGTTGTGGAATAAAAGTGCTCCGTGTTCTCCTTTTTTGATTACCACATATTTTGGTCCCAATTCTTGGATTTTGTTAGCTGCTTTTACTAATGAATATTCTCCTGAAAGTTGTCTTGCTTCTTCGTCATTGATTGTAATAACGTCTACACGTTTAATTACATCCAATAATTCCGGTAATGCGCAATCCATCCAAAAGTTCATAGTGTCTAAAACTACTAATTTTGGTTTTTTCTCTAATTGATCTAAAACACTGCTTTGTACTAAAGGATGTAAGTTTCCCAGCATCACGATATCAGAGTCTTTGAAGTTTTGAGGCACTTTTGGTTGAAAGTCAGCCAAAACATTTAATTCCGTTACAAGAGTATCTCTTGAGTTTAGATCGTTGTGGTATAAACCGCTCCAGAAAAAGGTTTTTCCGCCTTTTACAATTTCGATACCAGAGATATCAATATTTTTTGAAGTTAAAAGATCTAAATGTTCTTGAGGAAAATCGTCTCCAACTACAGAAACAATGGCCGATTGTAAGTTGAAAAATGATGCTGATAAACCAATGTACGTTGCAGCACCACCTAAAATTTTATCTGTTTTTCCGAAAGGAGTTTCGATAGCGTCGAAAGCAACCGTTCCAACAATCAATAATTTATTCATTTTATGAATTTCGAATTAGGGTGCAAAGATACTTCATAAGTTACAATATTGCAACGGTTTAGGTTCTCAAAATTTTCATAAAAAAAGAATATCGTTTGCGGGGCTAAAACTGTTGTAAATGAATGGATTAAATTTGATTGTTCCGAATGCTTAAAATATGTTTTTAGGTTTTAAATTGCAAGTTTTATTTTTGAAAAAAGCATTGAATTTCTTCGTTATCAATTCCTTTAAATAGAAATTCTAAAATTCGTACTTCTTATCAAAATAATTTTTCAAAACCCCAATCTGAATTAAAACCATAAAAGGAACTACTAATAAAGCGTAAATTACATTTTTAGAAAAATGAATTCCTGAAAATAGGTCAGAAACTTTATCTGTATATGTTTTGGCTATTTCAAAATTAGAAATGTCGTTATTTGAGTATACAGCATAAGCAGTCAAGGCAATTAAACTGATAAAAATAAATATCCAGGTTGTTTTGGAAATCAAAGGTTTGTAAGCTTTGATTTTGCTTTTCTCTGCCACTAAAACCTGAGCCATTATTTTTGAAGTAAAGTCAAATGATGGGGATTCCAAAGTAGTTTCAGTCATCATTTTATCAATCAGATTTTCTATTTCTTTATCATTTTCTTTCATAACATTCTATTATTTCTGGTTCTAATTGCTTTTTCAAAATTACGGCTAATTTCTGTCGGCTTCTAAATAATTTTACCTTCACATTATTAGCGTTGATATTCATGATTTTTCCGATTTCTTCTAAATTCTGATCTTCAAAATAAAATAAAGTTAGCAAGAAATTTTCTTCTCTAGGTAATAAATTCAGACAATTCTGAATTGTCTGCTTTCGTTCTTTATCTTCTAAAGCGCTTAAGGCATTATCCATCGTTTTTATTAAATGAGCCGAAAACTCATCTATTGAGATATTGTTGTCTTCTTTTTTGTTTTTTTTCAAACGATCTAAACATGTATTATAAGCTACTTTATAAATCCAGGTCGAAAATTTAGAATCTCCTTTAAATTTAATCAAAGAATTATAAGTCTTAATAAAAGTATCCTGAGCAACTTCTTCTGCTTCTTCTCTGTTTTTGATCATTTTAAGAGCCAATGTAAAGATCATATCCTTATAACGATCCACCAGCACGGCAAAAGCATTCGCATCGCCTTGCAGAATTTTATCTATATAATGTTGATCACTTATTGTACTCATAATTGTATAGGACGACACATTCTGTGTTTAGGTTACAATGATTTTAAAATAAATTTCAAATTTTAAATTCCAACTTCAAAAAACAAATTTCAATTTCTATAGATTGTAATTAATGCTCGTCTTTGTTAAAGTTTAACCACAATGTTGTCATCTCGACGAAGGAGAGATCTCCGCAAGAAGCTCGACAAAGATTTGGCTTTTTTTGCGCGGAGTTACTCCTGGAGATTTCTCTTTCGTCGAAAGGATAAAAACACGCAAATCAACTTTAAACCTGAGCTTTTGTAAAGCTCCTTGATAGTATTGGTTTTTAATCTTTGATAAAGATTGTTATTTTCATTGAAAGAAAATTAAACTCAAAATTAACTGATATTCAGTAAGTTTTGGAATTTGGAATTTAAAATTTGGAATTTATTTTAAGATTGTTGTAACCTGATTTTAAAAAGTGTCGTCATATAGGTATCAATCAATTATAAAAACATAAAAATTATGGATGCAAAAATTTTAATCCCAATCAGTTTTTTTCTAATGATCTTCGGAATCGTTTATCTTATTTATTCAACACGAAACAGGGAGCGTTTGGCGCTTATAGAAAAAGGCGTTGATGCCAGTATCTTTTTAAAAGGAAAAACAAATGGAGTTCCGGCCTGGAAAATCTTTATTTTGAATACGGCTTTTCTTTTAATCGGAATTGGACTTGGATTTTTTATTGCTTTATTCCTTTCGACTTACACGCAAATGAATTCAGATGTTGTGTATCCGGCAACAATCATCACAATGTCTGGAGTGGGTTTACTTGTGGGTTTTCAGAGAGCTAAAGATTTAGATAAAGAATAAAAAATCGTTTAAGTTAGTACCATTAACGATTATAACGCGCTGGAACAATTGTTTCCGGCGCGTTTTTTGTTTTTTATGATTTTGAACCTATAGTTTCGTAATAAACATCTATAGATAAATTTTTCTGCATCGATGCCATAACGGCTAACTCATCGCAACGTTCGTTTTGTGGATGATTGTTGTGTCCTTTAATCCATTTAAAATCGACCTGATGTTTGCGGTAGATAATTAGAAATCGTTTCCATAAATCCGGATTCTTTTTGCCGGTATATCCTTTTTTCTCCCATCCAAAAACCCATTTCTTAACTACAGAATCAATTACGTATTTAGAATCTGAAACAACCAAAACCTTCATGTTTGGTTTTTTTAGTTTTTCCAGACCTACAATTACAGCCAGAAGTTCCATTCTGTTATTAGTAGTAAGGCGGAAACCTTCGTAGAATTCTTTTTTATGTGGAGTTCCCACCAATTCCATTACTACGCCATAACCTCCGTTTCCGGGATTTCCTTTTGCAGCGCCATCAGTATATATATGTACTTCGTGATTCATTTTTTAGACTTCTTAGATTGTAGATTTTTAGACTTCTTAGATTTTTGGATGTTAGACTTTTTTGCATTCGTTAAAGGTTATATTTAAAACTCTAACGAGCTAAGAACTCTAACAATCTAACGGATCTATTCTTCCAATAGTCTCGAAATAATTTCGGGGAAATACTTTTGTTCCAGTTCATGAATCTTTTCGGCCACTGTTTCTGGCGTATCGTCGTCAGTAAGAGTTATATTTTTTTGAAAAATGATACCGCCTTCATCATAGTTTTCGTTTACGTAATGAATTGAAATTCCGGTCTCTTTCTCCTTATTATTAACTATAGCTCTGTGTATGTGCATTCCATACATTCCTTTGCCTCCGTACTTAGGTAACAGCGCCGGATGTATGTTAATTATTTTGTTAGGATATTTCTCAATTATATGGTCCGGGAATTTCAATAAAAAACCTGCCAGAACTATCATATCCGGGTCGATTTCTTGTATTTTTTGCAGGATTTTACTTTCTAATAATTCATTTTTTGAGAAGATCTCGGTCGAAATTTGATGATTTTTTGCTCTTTCGATGACTTTTGCCGCGGCATTATTTGTAAAAACAGAAACCACCTTTGCGATTTTGGTTTTTGCAAAATATTTTATGATGTTTTCAGTATTAGTCCCTGATCCTGAGGCAAAAACAATAATTTTTTTCATAATCGAATGTAATTTTAGAATGCAAAAAACGGAATAATAATTCAAAATAAATAGTATTAAAAGGGCTTTCTTGAAATTAATTTTATAAATTAGTGTTACATTTATAAACTAAATCGTGGTTTTAAAATAAAGTTTTTTATTTTTGCCAACAAATTAAATTCTAAAATTAAAGATTATGTCAGACATTGCATCAAGAGTAAAAGCGATTATCGTAGACAAATTAGGTGTTGACGAAAACGAAGTTGTAACAGAAGCAAGCTTCACTAATGATTTGGGAGCTGACTCATTAGACACTGTTGAGCTTATTATGGAATTCGAAAAAGAATTTGATATTCAAATTCCAGACGATCAAGCAGAAAACATTGCTACTGTTGGTCAAGCTATTTCTTATATCGAGGAAGCTAAAAAATAATAATACTGCACCCGGTTTCTAAAAATACCAATTTTTGAAATTCCAAATTCCAGTTGGAATTTGATTTTTGATTTTTGAAATTTCTAAGAGTCGGGTGTTATTATTTTTTTTAAAATTTAAATTTCGATTGGTTTTCAATCAAAAAGATATATTTATATTGTAATGCCCATGGCTCTTAAGTAAACAATACAGTTAAGAAAGCGTGGGTTTTATTTGTTTAAAGTACAAAATACATATTTATGACGTTAAAGCGAGTTGTTGTAACAGGATTAGGTGCTCTTACTCCGATTGGGAATAATATCCAGGATTACTGGGAGGCACTTGTGAATGGGGTTAGCGGAGCCGCTCCTATCACGTATTATGATACAGAGAAGCATAAAACGAAATTTGCCTGTGAAGTAAAAAACTTCAATATTGAAGATTACATGGATCGCAAGGAATCTCGAAGATTAGATAAATTCGCTCAATACGCTGTTGCTGCAAGTGATGAAGCTATTAAAGATGCCGGACTTACTGATGATAATATAGACAAAACAAGAGTTGGTGTTATCTGGGGAGCAGGAATTGGTGGTTTAGAAACTTTTCAGGAAGAAGTTATTTATTATGCTAAAGGAGATGGAACTCCAAAATTCAATCCTTTTTTTATTCCTAAAATGATTGCCGATATTGCCCCTGCACACATTTCGATGCGTAACGGTTATATGGGACCAAATTATACTACTGTTTCTGCATGTGCATCTTCTGCAAATGCATTAATCGATGCTTTCAACTACATTCGTTTAGGAATGTGTGATGTTATTGTATCAGGTGGATCAGAAGCAGCGATTACTATTGCAGGTATGGGAGGTTTTAACTCTATGCACGCTTTATCTACAAGAAACGAAAGTCCTGAAACGGCTTCAAGACCTTTTGATGCAACCAGAGACGGTTTTGTTTTAGGAGAAGGAGCAGGAGCTTTAGTTCTTGAAGAATACGAACATGCTAAGGCCAGAGGCGCAAAAATTTATTGCGAAATCGGCGGAGGCGGAATGTCATCTGATGCGTACCATTTAACTGCGCCACACCCGGAAGGGATTGGAGTTATTGCAGTAATGAAAAATACATTAAGAGACGCCGGAATGAACCCTGAAGATGTGGATCATATCAACACTCACGGAACTTCTACTCCATTGGGAGATGTAGCTGAATTAAAAGCAATTAGTGCTGTTTTTGGTGATCATGCAAAAAATATCAATATCAACTCTACAAAATCAATGACAGGACATTTACTTGGTGCTGCCGGAGCTATTGAGGCAATTGCTTCGATTTTAGCCATGCAACATAGTATTGTTCCTCCAACGATTAACCATAAAGTTGTTGACGAGAATATCGATCCATCATTGAATCTTACCTTAAACAAACCTCAAAAAAGAGAGGTGAATGTTGCTATGAGTAACACTTTTGGTTTTGGTGGACACAATGCTTGCGTATTGTTTAAAAAATTAGTTGACTAATTTCTGCATATGAATATTATCAAAAAAATATTTTCAAAATCCCGTTCTCTAGAAGACGGGATTTTTTTTGACACTATTCAGAAAATACTTGGTTTTCAGCCTGCTACAATCGAATTTTATAAGAAAGCATTTACGCATAGATCTTCAAATAAATTAGACGAATCAGGACATCCAATAAATTATGAGCGATTAGAGTTTTTAGGAGATGCTATGTTGAGTGCTGTAATTGCGGCACATTTATTTAATAAAGCACCAAATGGCGACGAAGGGTATTTGACTAAAATGAGGTCAAAAATTGTAAGTCGCGAACATTTAAATGAATTAGGCAAAGATTTAAACCTGGTTCGTTTTGTAGAAAGCAAAGTGCCAATTCAGCATTTTGGAGAAAATATACATGGTAATATTTTCGAATCACTTATAGGTGCAATTTATTTAGATAAAGGATATTCATTTTGTGAAAAGTTTATCCAAAAAAGAGTTGTCGCCCCTTATGTAGATATTGCAAGACTTGAAGGTAAAGTAATTAGTTATAAAAGTTTGGTTATCGAATGGTGTCAGAAAGAAAAGAGAATCTTTCATTATGATATTTTTGAAGATAACGGTATTGATGGTCAGCGCTTATTTGGCGTAAAATTAAGTATAGACGATAAAGTAATCGCAAGAGCGCGGGCAACTTCAAAAAAGAAAGCAGAAGAGAAAGCTTCACAAAGAGCTTATTTTGCATTTCAGGAAAAAATAGACAAGAAATAGCTACAAATTTGCTGTAACTATCTTAAAACTATAACGTTTTCGTTTATAAATTAATAAAAACAACCACATCTTAACTATTTAAGCTCCGTTAGAAATAGTATATTTACACCTTGATTTTTCATGACATGGCTATTCATAGATTGGATTTAGACGAATTTGACGAAATTGATTATTATTTAATGGCAATCCATACTTCATTAGAAGATTACCGATTGGCGTATTTTATCAATAAAAACCTTCCGATAAACTTAAGTAAGAGCAAAAACGAGATCCATGCTCAAACTAAAGAAGGCGAGGCAAATTTTTCGAGATTCTATTATTATGATGCCGAAAAAGCAGTTTCATGGAATCTAATTCAGAATAAAAATGAGATCATTTCAGTGAGTAAAAATGATTCTCAAGATTTGTTTTCCAATGAAACAAGTGAGGTTTCAACAACAATTCATTTACTTCCTGAATTCAAAAAAGTAGATTTTTTCCTGAAAATAGAGAATAGCGAAGAGGCTCTCGATTTTTCAGAAATTCAACAACAATTAAATACCATAGAGAGTATTGCAGCTATTTATGCTGTAGATACTGATAAAATAAAATCAAAAAACAATCTAATTTTTTAAAAAAAATGTTAACAAACAAAAAAACCAAAATTGTAGCTACACTTGGTCCTGCATGTGGTACAAGAGAGATTATCAAGGATATGATCGATGCAGGGGTAAATGTTTTTAGAGTTAATTTTTCGCACGCTGATTACGAAGGAGTAAAAGAGAAGATTAATATTATTAGAGGTCTAAACGAAGAGTTTGGTTACACTACTGCAATTCTTGGAGATTTGCAGGGACCAAAACTTAGAGTTGGAGTAATGGAAGAAGGAACTGTTGTTCATGATGGTGATTTAATCACTTTTACAACTGCTGAAGATATTTTAGGAACAGCTCAAAAAGTGTTCATGAAATACCAGAACTTTCCAAATGATGTGAATCCAGGAGAGCGTATTTTGCTTGATGACGGTAAATTGATTTTTGAAATTATTTCTACTGATAAAAAAACAGAAGTTGTTGCTAAAGTAATTCAGGGTGGAGAATTAAAATCTAAAAAAGGAGTTAATCTTCCAAACACTAAAATTTCTTTACCGGCTTTGACTGAAAAAGATATTGCAGATGCTATTTTTGCTATTGAGCAAAAAGTAGACTGGATTGCACTTTCGTTTGTAAAAACACCACGCGATTTACAAGATTTACAAGAATTGATCGCTAAACATTCTGAATATAAAATTCCGATTGTGGCTAAAATTGAAATGCCGGAAGCTCTTGAGAACATGGATAAAATTGTAGCATATTGCGACGCTTTAATGGTGGCACGTGGAGATTTAGGAGTTGAACTTCCTGCTCACGAAGTACCATTAGTTCAAAAAGATTTGATCCGCAGAGCTAAAATTGCAAGAATTCCTGTTATCGTTGCAACACAAATGATGGAGACAATGATTACAAGTTTAACTCCAACAAGAGCAGAAGTAAACGACGTTGCAAACTCTGTAATGGATGGAGCTGATGCTGTAATGTTATCCGGAGAAACTGCTACAGGAAATTATCCTGTACAAGTTATCCAAAAAATGACTCAAATTTGTGAAGCTGTTGAGGATTCTCCGCTAATTAATGTTCCACAAAATACACCGCAAATTAAAACAAAACGTTTCATTACTAAAACAGTTTGTCATCAGGCAGCTTTACTGGCTAATGAAATCAAAGCAAAAGCAATTTGTACTTTGACGAATAGTGGGTATACTGCTTTTCAAATTTCGGCCTGGAGACCATCAGCACACATTTTAGTTTTTACTTCAAACAAAAGAATCCTGACACAATTGAACTTATTATGGGGAGTTAAATCATACTTCTACGATAAAGACGAAAGTACAGATGATACTGTAACTGATGTTAATGAAATTGCAAAACAAAAAGGATTCGTAGTAAAAGGGGATTACTTGATCAACCTTGCAGCTATGCCAATTAAAGATAAAGGAATGGTGAACACCATGAGAGTTTCTGAAATAGAATAATTTTCTTTTAAAATTATACAAAAAGCCATTCGATGCGTCGAGTGGCTTTTTTTTGGTATAAACTTTTTGTTGAGATCATCGTTCTATATTTTTTTCATGGACATGATCGGAAAATAGTGAACCTGATTTCACCATATAAAGAAGCTAAATTCCTTCCCATTTCACTTTAAAAATTACAAATCACTGAAGTAATATTTATAAATTAGGCAAAATCCATTCTTCTTTTTTAGGATTTGAGTAAAAAAATGACATTAAAGATTTCAGTTTTTTTTCTCACGTTTCCTATTTATTTTAATAAAGCACCTAAGCTAACTTCTTAATTAAATGGTTTTACGTGTTTCATTTTATAAAATGCAACATCAGGGAGCAAAATAAAACATTTTTATTGTTTCATTTTATAAAATGAAACAATGTCAGACCGTATAAATACTATTGTTCGTTTTTTTATTGGTTAATTTTGAGTCAGTTAAATAAAAGTTAAGAAAATTCTTGTTTCAAATTATCCCTTAATAAAAAATCAAAAACTGAAACAAACAAAATTTAACATTCCTAAACAAACTTAATCAAGTAGTATTTTTCCTATATTTGAAATTAATTAATAAAGAAATTATTAACAAATTTTAGTACCATGAAACAAAGTAGACTTAAAAGTGGATTTAAAAATTTGATAATGCTATTTGCATTAGCTTATTTTTCGATAAATGTGTCACAGGCACAAAATACAAAAAAGCCCAATATTTTAATTATTTGGGGAGATGACATCGGTATAAGTAATATCAGCGCTTACAGCAATGGTTTAATGGGGTATCAGACTCCTAATATTGATCGTATTGGTAATGAAGGTATAAAATTTTTGCATTATTACGGTGAGCAAAGCTGTACGGCAGGACGTGCTGCATTATTAACAGGCCAGCAAGGTATTCGTACGGGGTTAACGAAAGTAGGGTATCCCGGAGCTCCAATGGGTATGAGTCAGTTAGATCCTTCTATTGGTGGTATAATGAAAAATTTAGGTTATGCGACAGGTCAGTTTGGTAAAAACCACGTAGGAGATCGTAATGAAAACCTTCCAACTGTAAATGGATTTGATGAATATTTTGGAAGTTTATACCATTTAAATGCTTCAGAAGAACCGGAATTAGCAGATTATCCTAAAGATCCTGCCTTCTTTAATAAATTTGGACCTCGTGGCGTTTTAAGATGCACCGCAACAAGTACAGATGATGCGACAGTAGATCCTCGTTTTGGAAAAGTAGGTAAACAAAGAATCGAAGATACAGGGCCTCTTACTAAGAAGAGAATGGAGACTATAGATGATGAAACATCGGCTGCAGCTATTGACTATATTAAAAGACAAACATCCGCAGGAAAACCTTTCTTTGTTTGGTACAACGCTACTCGTATGCACTTGCGCACACACGTAAGACCAGAACATCGTGGTAAATACAAACATGGAGACAGCGAATATATCGATGGTATGATCGAGCACGATTTTACTGTTGGTGAACTTTTAAAAGCGTTAGATGATTTAGGAATTGCAGACAATACGATAGTCGTTTATTCCTCTGATAATGGTCCTCATATGAACAGCTGGCCAGATGCGGCAATGACACCATTTCGTTCTGAGAAAGATACCAACTGGGAAGGAGCATTTCGTGTTCCTTGTGTAGTTCGCTGGCCGGGAGTTATCAAACCAGGACAAATTAGTGATCAGTTAATGTCACATCTTGATTGGATGCCAACTTTGGCTGCAATTGCGGGAGAGCCGGACTTGGTAAAAAAATTATTGACCGGATATAAAGCCAATGGTATTAACTATAAAGTGCACTTAGATGGATATGATCAATCAGCTTATCTGGAAGGAAAAAGTCCGAATAGCGCCAGAACGAAATTCTTTTATTCTGATGATGACGGATTACTTGTAGCCATGCGATTAGGAGATTATAAATCAGTTTTTGCTGAACAACGCTCTCCGGGAACTCTGGCGCTTTGGGGAGAACCATTTACGAAATTGCGTTTACAAAAAATGTACAATCTTTATCAGGATCCATACGAAAGAGCCGATATAACTTCAAATACATATTGGGACTGGATTTTGAATCACGTATATTATGGATACCAATTTATAGCCGAAGTGGCAGAATTTGCCGAAACTTTCAAAGAATATCCACCAAGAGCTATTCCGCCAAGTTTCTCTCCTGCTACAATTATGGAAGAAACAATGGCCGCAATTAAATTACAAGGTCAGTTGAAAGGATCGCAGGCAGCTCCAAAGAAAAAATAAAAATAGGATTAGTAAATTAAATAGCTTGAGTTATCCCATAACTCAGGCTATTTAATAACTTCAAAAATTAATATCATGTACAAAAAAACATACCTATTGCCTTTGTTTTTATTGTTGCTGGTTTCCTTTAATAAAACTGATAGTGCTACAACAGTATGTACTTCAGATACTGTAAATTTTACAAAAGACTCAGATCCACTGCCAGGTTGGAATGATGGTGCTTTAAAAAAAGAGATTATTGCTTATGTAACGAAGGTAACCAAAAAAGGAAGTCCGGACTTTATTCCCGTTGAAGACAGAATTGCCACTTTTGATAATGACGGAACACTTTGGGCTGAAAAACCGTATGTTCAGGAACTATTTGCTTTTTACAGGGTAAGGAAGATGGTCGAAGCCAATCCGGAATTAGCACAAAAACAGCCTTTCAAAGCGGTTGTAGAAAAAGATAAAACATATTTTGAAACAGGAGGTGATAAAGCGCTCATCGAGTTGGTGGCCGCAACACATACCGGTATGACTGAAGATGAGTTTGAAGCCGAAGCAAAAGAATTTTTTGCAGGAGCTCAATATCCCGGTAAAAATGTTCCGCTGAAACAAATCAGATACCAGCCACAACTGGAATTGTTAAACTACCTGCGTGCCAACGGATTTAAAACTTTTATTGTAACCGGTGGAACCGTAGAATTAGTTCGTTCAATATCACAGGATTTTTATGGAATTCCAAAAGATCAGGTAGTAGGAACTTCTTTCAAATATAAATTTGATGATGCAACCAATAGTATTCAAAGAGAACCGGCTTTAGATCTTTTAAATGATAAGGAAGGAAAACCTGTTGGCATACAATTGCATATAGGGCAACGACCTGTTTTTGCCTGCGGAAACGAAGGCGGTGCCGGTGATCTTGCCATGCTAAGATACTCTCAGGGAAGTAAATACCCTTCTTTTCAATTGATCATAAATCATAATGATGCTGACCGGGAATACAGTTATCAGGAAAAAGATAATTTATCCTTAAATACAGCTGCAAAATACAAATATCATATAGTTAGTATTAAAGACGATTGGAAGAAGGTCTTTGCAGATAAATAATTTGAATTTAGTTAACATCTAAAGTGAAACAACTTTTACAAGTTGGAAGGCTGTTTCATTTTGATTTTAAGAACGATTAATAATCTTTAAATGAAAATAATTATGAAAAGCACAAGATCTTATATGACGATCAGATGTTTGTTTAGTACAGTTTTTTTTCTATTAAGTTTTGCAGTTTTTGCTCAGGAAGAAAAAGCCGGAGCGAGTGCTCAGGAACTGGCAGATAAACTGGCAAATCCTGTTGCGAGTTTAATTAGTGTTCCGCTGCAAAACAATCTTAGCTACGGTATTGGTCCTTTTAACGGATCAAAATATACAATAAACATTCAGCCTGTAGTTCCTTTTAAATTAAGTGATAATTTAAATTTAATTACACGTTATATCCTTCCGGTTGTAGATCAAAGAGATATTACCGGAGAAAATACCCATCAGTTTGGATTAAGTGATGCAACTGTAACTGCTTTTTTTGCACCTAAAACCAAGGGAATTATTTTCGGATTTGGACCCGCTTTTCTGATTCCAACGGCTACGGATAAATTTTTAGGGACAGAAAAATTCGGAGTTGGGCCAAGTGTATTGGTAATGCATCAGGGCAAAGGACTTTCTGTAGGTTTTTTGGCGAATCAGATTTGGTCTGTTGCCGGTAATGAAGACCGTGCAGATTTTAATAGTTTTTACACACAAATCTTTCTTTCACACAGTTACAAAAGTGGAGCCAGTTTAGGTGTAAATGCCGAAATCACTCAAAATTGGGAGGCCAATACAACAATGATTTCTTTAAATCCATCTATTGGAGCAGTAACTAAATTAGGAGATCAGGTTGTTCAGTTTGCCGTTATGCCATTAATTCCAATAGTTGGCCCACATGAAAGCAGACCTGATTGGGGATTAAGAGCTGTCGTAGCTTTTGTATTTCCTGGTTCGTAAAAAAATCATTTTTTCACTTTTTAAAATTTATTTATATGAAAAAAGCACTTCTTATTTTAGTTGTAGCATTTCTATTTATTAGTTGCAAAAAAGAAGCTTCGACTTCAGATGTTAAAACCACAACTTCAGAAAACAATACAAGTCCAACAGATCAGGATATTGTAGATTCCTATATTTATTTATACGCAAGATATCTCGTAATCCAACAGGAAAATCATGATATCAATGTAGAAAAGGCAGGGTACAATAAAATCAAATACAATCCGCTGGGTTCAGCACAATTTGTAAACCCAAATTTAGATGTTGCTTATCTTGAGGCATGGATTGCCGTTGATGCAGCTCATGCTGTTATTTTAAATGTTCCTAAAATAGAAGGACGCTATTACACCGCACAATTATTAGACGGCTGGGGAGAAGTAATAGTGAATATCAACGAACGTAATTTCCCTAAAACACCTTACGGAAAATTTGCTTTGGTTTTAAAAGGATCAAACCCAACAATTCCTGCGGGCACTGTAAAAATCGAATTGCCATCAGAAAAAGTAAAAATGCTTGCAAGAGTAGAGCTGAAAGGAACTCCGGATATTGCACAAAAGCTTCAGAAGCAATTTACGTTTGATGTTCCTGACGGAATAAAAATTGCACCTCCTATTACCATTCCTGATTTTACTCCAAAAAAACCAATTGGAGGCGAAATATTTGACAAAGTCGAAGAAGTACTCAATTCCTATCCGGATGCAATGCCTAAAGCAAAAGAATATCAGGCAAAAGCAATTGCTGTTGGAGAATATCGTAAAAAAGATAATAAAGCAAAAGCCCATACAGATAAAGTGGTGGCCTCAAAAGCAATTCCTGCCTTCCTGGCCGGAGCCAAAGGTTTTGGTACCCAAAAAGGCGGATGGTCAGTATCGTATGCAGCAGGTAACTTTGGTAACGATATATTAGCTCGGGATATTATTAATTATGGCGGTTTATGGGCTAATCGTGTAGAAGAAGCTATTTATTTTGTTGGTCTTACAGACAGCAATAAACAATTATTAAGTGGCGATAAAGTGTATGAAATTAAATTTCCCAAAGATGCACTTCCGGATTTAGTGGTCAATGCTTTTTGGTCCGTTACCTTATATAGCGTTCCGGATTATAGAGTAGTCGACAATAAATTAAAAAGATATAATCTCAATAATGTTTCAGGTTTAAAGAAAAACCCTGACGGGACTTTGAGCATTTGGCTGGCTTCGTCATTGCCCAAAGGCGCAATAGAAAGCAATTGGCTGCCAACACCAGCAGGAAAAGGTTTTGCTTTAACCATGCGAATGTATGTTTCTAAAAAACCAGTTCTGGACGGACAATGGTTTCCTGCTCCAATTGAAGAAAAGAAATGATCTCTAAACAAGTTTTAAGCTATTCAAAATGAAAAAATCCTATATAATATTATTTGCAGTTTCTGTTTTATTCATAAGCTGTAAAAAAGAAGCGGCAATTAGAGAAACAACTGATGGTAATGTAGTTGTTCAGGACTCTTCGACAATTAAAAAAGGTATTCCTGCCGGACCAATGGCAAATACCATTATGACTGATGAATATGTGAAACATATTGGTACTCTGGCCTATTTATGGGGCTGGCCTATGGTGAACATTCATAATAGAAAAGTAACCTTTGAGAAGCTTCCTGAGCCATTATATAAAGGAGGAGTTGTACCATTAAGTCCGCCAAATCAATTATGTATGCTTACGGATTATATTAAGCCCGGAGAAAAAGATGTTACGTGTCCTAATCAGGATGTGGTATATGGTTTTGGCCTAACTGATTTTTCAAAAGATGCCTTGGTAATTCAAGTGCCGGATTTTGGAGAACGTTTTTGGGTATATCAGGTCTGTAATCAACGTACAGATGGCTATGCGCAACTGGGAAAAATGTACGGAACAAAACCGGGATTTTATTTATTAACCGGACCTGAATGGAAGGGAAAAGTACCAGAAGGAATTACACAGGTTTTTAAATGTGATACTGATTTGGGAGTTGTAATTCCTCGAGTATTTCAAACTGATGATCCTGCCGATAAAAAATCAATTCAGCCTATACTTCAAAAAATATTAATGTATCCTTTGAGTCAGTTTGACGGAAAAACAAAAACAAAGGACTGGACAAAAATCCCTGTATTGCCATCTCCGCCAACTGTTGGGAATGAAGAAACAAAGTGGGTAAAACCTGAAGTGTTTTTTGATGAATTACCTGTCATCTTAAAAGAAGTTCCGCCATTGCCTGGAGAGGAAGCGATTTATGGACAAATAGAATCTGTTCTCGCTGCAGCTGCAAAAGATCCGAAGATAAAAAAGGTACTGGAGCAAGCAGCGACAGAGGCAGATCAGAAATTAATAAACCCTTTATTTCAATTTTCTAATGTAGGGTATCCATTAAAAGACAATTGGACAACTCAAGGAAACGGAGCACAATTTGGATTGGATTATCTAACGAGAACGGCTTGCGCAAAAGCAAATATATTTGTTAATAAACCTAACGAAACCAAGTATTTCTACCAGGACAGGGATGTAGCCGGAACAAGATTACAAGGCAATAATAAATATACTATAACTTTTGCAAAAGGGGAAATACCACCTGTAAAAGGTTTTTGGTCACTTACTTTGTATAATCAATATCATTTCTTTTCACCAAACACCATCAGTCGATTTTCATTGGGAACCAAGAATAAAGATTTAAAGTATAATGCTGATGGCTCATTGACACTGTACGTACAAAATACGCAACCATCAAATGATAAGTTGAGTAATTGGCTGCCATCACCTAAAGAAACATTCTCATTATATATAAGATGTTATTGGCCGGAAGACAGGGTGGTAAAAGACAGCTGGATACCTCCTGCAGTTTTGAAAGTGTAATAAAAAGTTTTTAGCAAAACCTATATTCATCGAACTATTTGTAAACCGATCCAATTGTAAATGAAGAAAAACAACATTCCTAAAAAGCTGTTTGTTTTAATTGTTCTGGCGCTCTTTTGTGGCACAAAAACAAATGCCCAAAAAATGGCGCAGAATGTTGCAGCCTGGGTGGGTTACGAGATGTATTTGCCTTTTAAGGAAGATGGAAGATGGGGATTATTACTGGAAGGATATTCAAAAGGAAATGATTTTGTATCAGAACTTCAGGGTTCTTTTTACAGGGCAGGAGCTAATTATTATCTTAAAAACGGGAACAGGTTAGGAGCCGGTTTTGCCTACCAATGGGATTTGCCTTATGATGAAGTTTCATTGCCTTACAACAATCCGGATTACAGAATTTACGAGCAGTTCATTTGGCGCATCGTCAAAAAAGAAGGAAATGAAGTATGGTCACAGCGCTTTAGAATGGAGCAGCGCTGGCTAGGCCGAAAAGATGATCCGAACAGTACAAGCGATCATTTTGATTATTACAAATTCGAAAATACATTTCGATATCAGGTTCGGTATCAATTGTGGTTTAAACCGCGATGGGCGGCGGTTGTTTACGATGAAGTTCATATCAGAACCAATGCCGCAAGCGGAAATGAAAATTATCTGGATCAAAACAGATTGTATGCAGGAACAGCTTACAGTCTGGATAAACGAAGAGAAATCAGGATGGAATTGGGTTATATGAATCAGATTTTCTGGAAATCGCCTGATAACGAAAGCGGTCTTAGCCGGATGAACCATACAATCCGAATTACACTCACTACCGATTTGCCTTTTAAAAGAAAATAAAATTTGCAGGCCATGACTGATGAATTCAAAGAAACCAACGAAAACAGATTTGATCCGGTAGCATCAAAGGCTCAACGTTTTGATAAAGGCGTTGCGATCAGAAAAACTACACCCCGTTCAGTTCATCAGGAATGGAATCCAAAGGAAGATCGTAAAGATCCGGTAGACATTTTGATTCAAACCAGTATTGGAAGAATTGAAAGTTTATTGCCTATTCGCTATAGTAGAATGATGGAGTCACCATTTGCATTTTACAGGGGAGCTGCTGCAATTATGGCGGCTGATTTGGCACAAACGCCTAATACAGGAATCGATCTTCAGCTTTGCGGCGATTGTCATTTAATGAATTTTGGAGGATTTGCAACTCCCGAACGGAAACTGGTTTTTGATATTAATGATTTTGATGAAACGTTTCCCGGACCATGGGAATGGGATGTAAAGCGATTAGCAGCAAGTTTTGTAATTGCCGGAAGATGGAAAAAATTTTCAGACAAAACCTGTAAAGAGTTTGCCTGGAATGTTGCTGATAGTTACAAAAGACATATGCTGGATTACAGTAAATTATCGGCACTTCAAATTTGGTATGCTGATATTGACCTCGCCGAATTGATAGAAAGAGGCGAAGATGAAGAAATAAAATCTTTTCAGCAAAAGCGGATTAAAAAAGCGGCAGAATATACGGCTCACGAAAAAGAATTTGCAAAAATGACGTATCACGAAGGACCGAGAGCAAGAATAAAAGATGACCCGCCTTTAATTTATCATCCGTCAGGAGAAGAAGGCAAGCGGATTTTATCAGAGGCTGAAACTATACACAAGAGATATCTCGGAACACTTTCTGATGAAAAAAAAGTATTGTTAAGCAGGTATACTTTGCATGATCTGGCCATAAAGGTGGTAGGTGTAGGAAGTGTTGGAACACTTTGCGGGATTAGCTTATTAATGTCGGCTACCGGAGAACCTATTTTTTTACAGTTTAAAGAAGCCAGAAAAAGTGTGCTCGAAGAAAATGTAAAAGCTAAAGGTAAATATACACATCAGGGCGAACGAATTGTCAGGGGGCAAAAACTAATGCAATCAGCGTCGGATATGTTTTTAGGATGGACGAACGACGATAATAACAAGTTTTTTTATATCCGTCAGCTTCGGGATGCTAAGGTAAAACCGGTTCTTGAAATTATGAAAGCTAAAAACATGAGCGATTATGCAAAGGCCTGTGGCTGGGCACTTGCGAGGGCACACGCCCGTACGGGAGATCCGTCAGTATTATCCGGTTATATCGGTAAAAGTAATGAATTTGCGAATGCAATTTCGAGGTTTTCTGTTTCGTATGCCAATCAGAATGATGCTGATTACGAAAAAATGTTAGAAGCTATAAAAGAGGGAAGATTGCCCATTTCGGCAGAAGTCTAACCTTTCATTAATTAATAAAATAGAATATATGGGTAAAAAGTTTTTGTTTTTGATGGGCTTTGTGATAATCGCAATCACAACAAACGGCCAGACACAGCGTATCGATTCTACGGCTGTTTTTCTCTTACATCGAACTGGCGAAACGTTGCAGGATATAAAGTCCTGCAGTTTTACAGCGATTACAACGTATGATGTTCCAAACGAAATTTTAGGACTTATCAAGCATGGTATTACAGACAAAGTCGCAATTAAATTTCCTGATAAAATGAAAATCACTTCATCAGGAGATAAAGGAAATCGCGGTTTATGGTACAATGGAAAAAAACTTAACTATTATTCGTTTGATAATAATACATATGGTTTTACAACTGCTCCCGGATCTGTTATTGAAACTATCGATGAGGTTAGTAAAAAATTCGGTATTGAATTTCCGGGTGCTGATTTTTTCTATCCAACCTTTTTACAGGATTTGTTGTCAGAACAGGGCAATTTAGTTTTTTTAGGAAAAACGATAGTCGATGGGCGTGAGTGTTTTCATATTGCAGGAAGCGATAAAACAAAAAGTTTTCAGTTCTGGATAGGAAGCGATGATTTGTTTCTGCCTGTAAAGCTTGTTATTATTTACACCACTGATAAAGACAAACCTCAATATGAAGCCATTTATAAAGACTGGACTATAAATACTGATTATCCGGATTCAATGTTTGAATTTACGACGCCTCCAAAAGCGACCAAAGTCAAGCTGGCGCCTAGAGAGAACATTAAATAATCCTATAAACTCTATAGTTATGAAATTATATCCACCTAAAAATAAGATCTCAATTCTGATTATTGCATTTTTTGCATTGTTAATTATGATTCCCGAAGAAGCAACAGCGCAGCGTTTTGGACATTTTGCACCACCAAGACCAATGCCGCGGCCTATGCCAATACACCCAATGCCAATACACCCAATGCCAAGACCAATGCCCGGACCAAGACCAATTCCGCCAAGGCCATTACCACCTCCGCCACCTCCGTACCCACATCCGTATCCAAGACCATTGCCACCGCCATTTCATCCTTATCCGGTGCCATATCCATATATCTACCATCCGTTTGTGCCGTATTATTGGGGGCCAACCTGGTATCCTATTGGTTTTTTTGCGGCAACACTAACCACGGCAGCAATTGTGATTACAGTCGAAAATAATCAATACAATTATGATGATGGAGTGTATTACACAAAAGAATCAAATGGGTATAAAGTAGTACCGGCACCTCTTGGAGCAACAATTTCAGAATTGCCTAAAGGATATGTTACAATTAATGTTTCGGGCACAGAATATTACTATTATGGAGGAACTTACTATTCTAAAGATACCAGTAAGTACAAAGTAGTAAATGCGCCTGTTGGAGCTATAGTGTCGCATCTTCCGGAAGGAGCCGAAGAAAAAACGATAGACGGGCAAAAATACATGATTTATAACAATGTATATTATCAGCCCATTTCAAAAGACGGGCAAGACAGCTATGTTGTGGTACAGGGAAAATAAAATTTAAAAATACTCAGAACAATTTATTCTGATACCAATAAATTGTTCTGAGATAATAAGTAAGAATTTTACCTGCTATAGTATGCTAATTAAATAAAATAATTTATCTTTGAGTATCAGCTAAGGTATTGTATAGTAATTGTTTATAAAAAATTAAACATTTATTTAACATGACTTCCCGTATATTCAGGATTTAAGAAAGATTTTAAGAATTTTCAGTCTAAACTAATTTAATCATTAATTTAAATACCACACCAATGAATATTAAAAGAAAGAATCTTCGTATAATCCCAATGTTGCTGTTGGGTTTAATTTACAGCTGTTCTCCAACTGTAAAAGTTACAACTGATTATGACCACTCTGCAAATTTTGGCGAATATAAAACTTTTACATTTTATGATCTAAAAGCGCAGGAAGGTCAAATAAACCAATTGAATGTTGATCGTATCACAAAAGCAATTCGTGCTGAACTGATCAGCAAAGGTTTTACAGAAACAACCAATAATCCGGATTTAAAAGTAAATGCGGTAACAATCTTGAAAAATAAAACGCAGGTTACGGCCAACTCTGATTTTTATGGTTATGGCGGGATGTACCGTCCGTACGGATATTGGGGCGGTGGTGCCATGATGGGCGGTGCGAATACAACATTTAATACTTACGATTATGTTGATGGCTCACTTATAATAGATATTGTTTCTTCAAAAACCCAAAAACTGGTTTGGCAGGGAATTGGTAATGCTCAAATTGACAGCAAACCAGACAATCCTGAAGAATTTGTTTCCGGCTCTATCAAAAAAATCCTGGCAGGTTTCCCTCCCGGACTGACAAAAAAATAGCTTATCAATAGTTCTTATAAAATAGCTGTACTTATCTGTTTGCTGGTGAGTACAGCATTTATAACCACTAAGAAATTTTCTTTTTTAAAATTTATTTTGAAAGAAAAGGAATAAACTAAGATAAATTAAGCTTAAAACTCATGGTCGATATTATTCTTTCGCTTTTCTTTTTTATAGCTACAATAGTTGGTTTTGCGACATCTTTCATGGTTCTTTTCTCAAAAAAAAATTACTCAAAAAGTTTTTTTCTGGGATTGTTTTTGTTCAGTCTTGCCGTGGTGAGTATTTATAATTTTTGTTTGTCGGCAAATGGTTTCAAAGATTTTCCTGATTTGTTTCTGGTCACAAAATCGTTTATTTTTTTAGTTGCTCCTTCTGCATTTCTGTATGTACGAAGTATGCTGTTTCGGATCGCATATTTAGAAAATACGATTGGCTGCATTTTTTGCCTTTTCTGATATATTTTGGTCTCACACTTTTTGTATGGACTGGTAATCATATGAATCTTCATATAATGCCTTATGTTTCTGCCAAAATAAACAGTCCTTTTTCGATGCTGAGCCTGACCGTTTGGCTTTTGTATGCTTTTTGCCAGACCATGATGATTTTAAACTACGATTTAGAAAAATTTAAAGAAAATCATTTTAATAAAATAAAGATTTTAGGCTGGATCAGAGTATACAATTTGATGATACTGTTTTTGTTTTCGACCCTTTTTGTACATTATTTTCTAATTACACGGGTTGATAGTGTTGATTTTTCCTGTTACATATTAATATCATCGGTATTGGTTTTTACAGTAGGCTGGCTTTATTTTAAACCACAAATTTTTTACGATACAAACGAAACTCCTGAATTTGCGGAAGAAAGATTAGCAATAATAACAACAAATGAAAATAAAACAACATTACCGTTGGTTAAAGAATTAACTCCCGAAAAAAAAGTACTTTACCTTAATACATTAGACAGCATTTTTGCATCAAAAGAACTCTTTTTGAAAAAAGATTTGGTAATACGCGATATCGCTGATGAAACCGGAATATCAGTGCATCACATTTCAAATTTAATCAATTCAGAATTTAATCTTCATTTTCAGGATTATGTAAATCTAAAAAGGATAGAATATTTTAAAGAAAAAATAAACGATCCGGAATGGAAAGATCTATCGCTTGAAGGTATGGCGTGGGGCTCTGGTTTTAAATCCAGAACAACCTGCTTTAGGGCTTTTATAAAACATACCGGAAAATCACCTTCTGAATATTTCAAAGTAATTAGAATTAATCCTGAGAAAGCCAATGGATATTACTTTAAACAAGCTTCAAATTAAAATCAATAGTTTGTAAAAAGAAATTATGGTCTCTCATTAATTTTTAAAACCATAACTATGAAAACGAAATTTAATATACAAAGGCCAACCCTAAAATCAGTTTATATACTATTACTCCTGTTCGTTTGTTTTTGTACTCACGCACAACTTAAAGGCGGCCATATTTTGGGTGCAATGGGGTTACAGTCCGGAACCCAAACGCCGGAAAACACCTTAAGTGTTTACGTACCGGGATATCTTTACAGTGCATCATCTTTAAGAAACGCCGATGGCGATAAATCTATTGCGAACCCTGACCTGAATATGTTCATTACAGGAGTTGGGGCAACGTATGTAAGCGATTTTAAAATTCTGGGAGCCAACTATGGCGCCACAGTTTTGCTTGCATTTGCATCCAATAAAATTCAGGGAAATACTTTAGATTCAAAAAGTCCATTTGCCCTGACCGATACTTATATTGTTCCGGTTCAATTAGGCTGGCACCACAAAAGGGCTGATTTTGTTTTTAGCTATCAAATCTATCTGCCAACCGGAAAATTTGATCTGGGAGCTTCAGACAATAGCGGTTTAGGGATGTTTATGAATGAGTTTTCTGCCGGAACAACTTTGTTCTTTAACGATAAAAAAACAATTCATTTTTCGGCTTTAGCCTCTTATGAAATAAACGGAAAAAAGAAAGATACGGATATTAAAACCGGAGATCTTTTAAGTGTTGAAGGAGGTTTGGGAAAAACATTTTATATGATGAATGCCGAAAAAACAGCTCCAAAAGGAATACTTAATGCAGGATTGATTTATTATTTGCAATATAAAGTGACAAACGATAAAATACCGGTTCCGGTTTTTGGTACGATTGAAACCGATAAAGACCGTGTTGGCGGTATTGGGGCTGAGATAAATTATTTTCATATTGGCTGTAGTACTTCTGCAGGATTCCGCTGGATTGCTGAGGTCGAAGCTATAAACAGATTTCAGGGAAATACCTTTTTCTTAACGCTGGCACATGTATTTAGTTTCAGGAAAAAATAATCTCAAGGCAGTAACACCGCTGAATTAGTGTTTTTTAGGAATGCAACAAAATTCTAAATGAGTTAAAATGAGAAATAAATATTCAGATTCTACTATGAAAAACACGAAACTCTTTCAGAAAATTATTCTCTCAAATCTTTTCTTTATCTTATCATTTACTTCAATGATGGGGCAAAACACACATATTAGTGTAAAAGATTCTCTGGACGGTGCATTCGATTTAAGCGATTATATTATTTATGCACATGGTTTTATTGTCATTCCAACATTAATAACCGAACCTGCTTTGGGCGGAATTGGAGGCGCAATTGTGCCTGTTTTTCTTAAAAAACACGACCCTATTATTGATGAAAACGGAAAGAAAAGATTTATAGATCCTGATATTACAGGAGCGATGGGAATGTATACAGGCAATAAGAGCTGGGTTGCAGGTGCGTTTAGGGCAGGAAGTTTTATAAAATCAAGAATAATGTATCGTGTGGGAGCTGGTTACGGAAATGTAAACATGTCTTTTTATGAAAATTTACCCAGTGGAAAAGATAAAGAAATTGACCTTAATTTTAAATCATTTGTTTTTTACACACGCGTTATGAAGCAGTTTCGCAATGCAAAATGGAGTGCAGGCCCACAATACTTTTTGCTGGATTCTAAAATTAATTTTCCGGATTTAAACAATCTTCCCTCCTTTGCCAATCTAAAAGACATTAACAGTACAGTGAGTCAGTTAGGAGCAGCCATTCAGTTTGACGGACGTGACAATATTTTTACTCCGGATAAAGGAATACGGCTGCAGTCAGACTTTTTTTGGTCAGATAAGGCAATAGGAAGCGATTACCAGGCCTGGCGGTTAAATTTATCAGCTATAGGATATTATCCCTTGGCTAAAAAATTAATTGGAGGGCTCAGGATCGAAGGAGAACAGGCATTTGGAAGTCCGCCTTTTTATCTTCGTCCGGGAATTAATTTAAGAGGAATTCCTGCTGCCAGATATCAGGGGAAAACCAGTATTGTTACCGAAGGCGAACTAAGATGGGATTTGTACCGAAGATGGAGTCTTATGGGATATGGCGGTGTTGCAAGTGCGTTTAACGATTGGGACAAAGCGTTTGCCAAGCCGGTAGTGTACAGTTACGGAACCGGTTTTAGATATTTACTGGCCAGAAAGTTTAAACTCCGTATGGGTGTCGATGTTGCAAAAGGCAATGAAGACTGGGCCTATTATGTTGTGTTTGGAAGCAATTGGCTCAGATAAATTTTTCACTATCATAAACCCGACAGGTTTTTAAAGCCTGTCGGGTTTCTTAAAAAAAATCGTCATCCTGAACGTTTTATTCGTATTATTTTTTCCAGTAAGGTTGTATGATTTTGTTTTCTTTTTGGCTTAAAGCCAATATTATAATGGCCGCAATAAGACAAAATATTGTTGCCTGAATACTTCCTTCCGGACCAAATTCTCCTCCGGTTATAAATCCCGGACCTTCTATTTTGCTTACTAGTAAACTACTGGTTTTCTCGTTTCCGGATGTAATGGCCCCAAAGATTCCTGATTGTGTAAAGTTCCAGGCAAAATGAAACGCAATTGGAAACCATAAATTTCGGCTATAAACAAAAGCAGCACCCAATAAAAAACCGGCAATAGTAATACACAATCCTGAAAGCAGAGTACTGTTTGGGTTTGCCAGATGCAGGGCACCAAATATAATGGCCGAAATAGCCAGGGCGATATACGTTCCCAGTTTTTCTTCGAGAATTCTAAAGATGATTCCGCGTACCAATATTTCTTCGATAATCGCAATGGTAAAAGCAATCGTAAGCGGAATCAGAATAAATGAAACCGGATTTACAGCCACAATGCTAAAACTCCCGTTGAGATAAATAACCAGAATCGTCAAAGACTGCAATGCAAAACCAATGAGAGTTCCGAGGAATAGATTTTTGGCCAGTCTTTTTGTGCCTATCTCGGTAACGTCTCTTTTTTCATAATTTTTAAAGAAAAGTACATAGCTCGTAATTGCCAATGCCGAAACGATAATACCTTTAAAAAGATTTCGAAAATCTCTGTCTAAAGAAGTTAGTGCCAATAATTTTGCGGCAACTTGCTGTCCGATAATTACAAATGCCATAAAGGCAAGTAAGGCAAGAATGATTTTGGTTACGGGGAAATTAAATATTTTTTGTTTTGCAGTTAAAGTTTCCATTTTGATTGATTAATGATTATGATGGGGCAAATGTATGCGACGCCAAAACCAAAAAATAGAATGAAATTTGCCTGCTTTATAATTTTTGAAATTGTTTGGGTAAAAAGCCGGTTTGATTTTTAAACGTTCTGATAAAATGACTTTGATCTGCAAAACCACATTGAAAACCAATATCGGTCAGGTTGCTCTTGTTGGATTCTATCAGCGAAAGCGAACGATCGATTTTGATTCTCCGCATATATTCTCCCAACGTACAGCCAAAATATTTAGGAAAATGTTTTGATATCGTAATGGGATTTAAGTTCAAAACCTGTGCAAGATCCTGCAAATTTGGATTTTGGTTCCAGCAATCGTTCAGCAATTCGTTTAGACTCTTAACCCAAAACGGACTTTTTTCGAATCTTTCTAAATGCGTATTGCCGTTCGACAATTGGGCAAATAACATATTGATCGTATCGCCGGAAAAAGTATCGGCAATCATAGATTCTTTATAAATTTTCAGGATCAAAAATTTGGTAAGTGTAGTATTCTGAATCGATTTTTCGATAATAGCTTCAGAGATCCTGAGTTCTTTAAGCAGGTTTTCCTCAATTTCGATATTAATGTTTTTAGACGGAAAAAGCGTATCCTGATTAAGATGCAATTCGTCACTATGATAAAATAATAACGAACCCGGACCTACAACGGTACTGGAGTTTTTTCGTTTTTCGGCTGTTCCGCCTTTCAGGAAAAGAGTTATATGCGCATTATTATGCGAATGCCAGCCTTCGTAAACCTTATTTTGATACTCCGTTTCAACAACTGCAATGCCTTGCTTGTTGTTGAAGATGTTTTTGGTATTACCCAGATATTTCTCTTTTTCGAGTTCGTACATTTTCCGGTGTATAGAATGCAATTACAGCAGCCAAATTAATACATATTTAAACATAATATAAAGGTATTTGTTTTTGATCCTAAAAGAGTTAAAGGTTTTGCATAATTTGTAAGGTTTTGTAGCTTAAAAAAAATATTTTATAAAAATTAACGGTTAAAGTCTAGTTTTATTAACTGAAATTTAATTGTTTTGTAACAAATTGTAAATTACAACAACTAATTTATCAAATCATTAAATATAAATTATGAATACATTTTCATTCAAATCAGTACTTGCTGCTTCGGTTTTTTTCGTTGGAGCTACCGGCTGTTTTGCACAGGACATTTTAGTGAATTCACTAAAAATGAATGCAAGCGAAAAAAGTAAAGAAGCCTTTAAATTCACTGAAGTAATTAACTTAGGAACTACTTCTGTAAAAACTCAGGGTTCATCAGGAACATGTTGGAGTTATTCTACAAACTCTTTTCTGGAATCAGAAATGATTCGTTTAGGAAAACAACCTGTAGAATTGTCTCAGATTTATTCAGCAAGAAACGTTTATGTTGAAAAAGGTATCAATTATGTACGTATGCACGGAGCAGTTACTTTAGGCGACGGTGGTGCATTGCATGATGTAATTAATATGTACAAAAAATACGGAACCGTACCAAGAGAAGTATACACGGGATTAAACTACGGAACGGATAAAAATAAGTTTGGAGAAATGGCAGCCCTTATCGAAGGCGTTTTGGCAGCTGTGGTTAAAAACCCAAACGGAGAATTGACTCCAAACTGGCAAAAAGCATATGCAGCAGTAATCGATTCTTATTTAGGAACTGTGCCGGAAAACTTTACCTACAAAGGAAAAAACTATACGCCACAAAGTTTTGCTAAAGAAGTGGTAGGAATTAATCCTGACGAATATGTAGAAATGTCATCGTTTACAACTTCTCCGTATTACCAAAAAACAACCATGATGGTACCGGACAACTGGTCATTTGATCAGGTGTATAACGTAAAAGTAAATGACATGACAGATGTTATCGACAATGCGTTGAAAAAAGGATATACTGTAGCCTGGGCAACAGATGTAAGCGAGAAAAGCTTTAGCTGGAAAAACGGAGTTGCGTATGTACCAACAAAAAAATACGACGACATGACTACTGAAGAAAAAGCAGACATGTTTAACGGACCAAAAGCAGAACCTGAAATTACGCCTGAAATGCGCCAGACTGCGTTTGATAACTACACTACAACAGACGATCACGGAATGCACATTATAGGTCTTGCAAAAGACCAGACCGGAAAAGAATATTACATCGTAAAAAATTCATGGGGAGCAACAAACGATTACAAAGGTTTCTTGTTTGTAACCAAAAACTTCGTGAAATATAAAACAACTGCTTTGTTAGTAAACAAAGGCGGAATTCCAACTGAGATTGCTAAGAAGTTAGGGGTTTAAGGTTTAAAGGTTTTTTAACCCAAAAAAAGCACTGCAATTAGATTGTGGTGCTTTTTTTGGGTTAAAAAACAAGTGTTTAAATAATTGAATTTGAGTATTGTTAAAAGAAAATTTAATATTTGGTTTAAAAACAAATATTCCACTCTATTTTCTATTTTTGTATCTTTAATCAAACTTACAAGTTATCAATAATGAATCAAACGCTACTTACAAGATTATTTAAGTCTATCGAAGGAAATAAAGAAAAGCCTTTGGTAAGGATAGCTTATACAATTATTGATGAGGAAAGAAAAAAAGGGCATACAAAATTAGCGGATAAACTTGATACCATTTTGGAAGGTAATTTAGCGCGAGTTATTGAGCCTCAAAATGCTCCTACTTTAAAATTAACTAGAAATAAGGATGATGTTTTCTCGATTCCTGCAGATAGAAGGTATAAATTACCTTTGGCAACACATGTTGAAAATGATTTTTTGAGACATAACATGGTTTTAGCTGCAACTGTTGAAGAAAAAATTATACGAATTGAGAAAGAATATATTGCAAGGGAAAGATTGGCACATCACGGTCTAAAGCCACGTCAAAAAATACTTTTGTACGGTAGTTCAGGATGTGGAAAAAGTATGACCGCAGAAAGAATTGCTTGGGATTTAGGTTTGCCTTTTTATAAAGTACGTTTTGATACTATCATATCTTCTTATCTAGGTGAATCAGCTTCTAACTTAAACAAACTGTTTGAAAGCCTCGAAAAATATCCCTGTGTACTTCTTTTAGATGAGTTTGATATTATAGGAAAGCAAAGAGATATAAAATCTAATGATGTTGGCGAAATTCATCGTATTGTTAATATAGTTTTAGGCCTATTAGAAGAATACAACGGACAAGGAATTTTAATTGCGACAACAAATTTAGAAGGAAGTCTGGACAAAGCATTATTTAGAAGATTTGATGAGATAATCGAACTTCCCAGACCAAATCAAAATGAAATTGTTGACCTGCTTGAAATAACATTTTCAGCATTGAATCTTAATAAAGATATCCAATTAAAAAGTTACGCAAAAGAGATGCAAGGATTATCTTACGCTTTAGTTGTTAAAATTGCTAATGATGCAGCTAAGAAATCAATTATAAACTCTCACAAAGAAATTTCTGCAGATGATTTGGATAAAGCATTAGAGGAAAATTTAGCTTTTAACAAATAAAAAATATGGAGAGATTTCCTCATTTAAAATTTCTTCAAAAGATTGTTGGAAAACCTCGACTTCATGGGGGTGGAGAGACAAATCCAATTTCTCTACAAAATAAAAATAATAAACCGGGACATTTTGGTTATCTGTCTGATAAAACATCTCGATTGAAATCTGATTGGCAGAATGAAATTGATAAAAGGAAACGTTTTAATTTAGCTCCCTTAGATGCAGATATAATTCCAATTTTTTTAAAAATAAATCCCGATTTAATTGGATATGATTTTGACCTGAAGCTGTTTGGAATAGAAGTTATTTCACAAGAAGAAGACGGGTATATTATTGGAGCTTCGCTGGATGCCTTCAATTCATTAAATGATAAAATACAAAAATTTCTTAACGAGGAGCGAGGAGGTGGGAAAATAGCTGATTTTTGGGAAATAGTTGATGGTAATCAATGGAAGCCAAACCATATACTTTCAGATTATTTAAAATCGATTTGGGGAAATATTGATGAAGAGGGAATTTATAAATTGGAAGTTGGTATTGCTTTTGACAAGCCACTGAATAAAAAGCCAGATCCCAATATACGAGGATATGAGGCTAAACTTGAGAGATTCAGAGCAGAGCAAATTGAGAGGGACGAGCGATTTGAAGAGCGTCAGGATGAATTTGAGAATTTTATAAATCATTATGGTACAATAACAAGTTCATTTATCGATCTAGATGATAGTTTTTGCTGCGAAGTTGAAATTACTGGTAAAGGTTTTAAAGATTTAGTATTTAATTATCCTTTTGTGTTTGAGGTTTCAGAGACTGAGGAAGTTGTTGGAATAAATAGTGAAATAGAAGAAATTGGTGAAGTTGAGTTTCAGGTTATTGCTCCGGATTTAACATCTCCAGAAGTTGGCGTAATTGATAGCGGAATTATGGAAGGTCATAGGTTTATATCTTCTGCTATAATTGGAGCAAATTCAAAGTGTTATATTGATGGCGATTATTCGACTGCTGATCATGTGCGAAATGGAGGGCACGGTACTCGTGTTGCAGGTGCTGTTCTATATCCTTATGGTTTAACATCTATACAGTCCCCATATCAATTACCGTGCTTTGTTAGAAATTTGAGGGTGCTAGATGGAGAGAATAAGCTTACTCATAAACTTCCAGCAGAGCTTATGAAGCTTATTGTTGAGGAAAATGAAGATTGCAAAATTTTCAATCTTTCAATAAATTCTAATGTAGCTTCTCGTTTAAAACATATGTCTTCATGGGCGGCAACTATAGATACACTAATGAATAAAAACAAAGTGCTTTTCTTGATCTCAACAGGAAATATCACAAAAGATGATATAAGAAATTATATTAATCAGGCTACTCATTATCCAAATTTTTTAGATGAACCATATTGTCGAATAGCAAATCCAGCTCAAAGTAGTTTTGCAATTACGGTAGGATCTGTAAATCATACGGCTTTTGAAGATGATGATTTTGTGTCATTAGGAGCTGAAGATGATGTTTCTGCTTTTTCAAGAGTTGGAACAGGTATTTGGGGAATGATTAAACCAGATGTTGTGGAATATGGAGGAGGGTTAGTAATATCTAGGTCAGGAAATTTAATTTCTAGTAAAGAATCTATCTCGCCTGAACTTATACGTTCTACTTTGAATGGAGGATCAGCAATTGGAAGCGATGTTGTAGGGACTTCATTTGCAACGCCAAAAGTTGCGCATATTGCTGCCCAACTTTTAAAATTGTATCCAGATGAAGATATAAGTTTGTTAAGAGCTCTAATAGTGCAGGGAGCGCGGTTACCAAATTCTTTTTTTGAAAATCCAACAACACAAAGTATTAAACATTACGGGTATGGCATACCTTCTCTTGAAAGAGTTACAAATAATACTCATCAAAGAGTTACTTTTTATAATGCTGAAAATATAAGAGCCGAAGAGGGACATATCTATTCGTTAAATATTCCAGAATTTTTAAGGTCACCTGTAGAGGAACACGATATTTTAATTGAAGTTACATTGTCATATACTGCAAAAGTTAGAAGAACAAGGCAAAAGACAAAATCGTATTTGTCGACCTGGCTCGATTGGACAAGTTCAAAAGTTGGAGAACTTTATGAGGATTTTAAAGATTACGTTCTTAAAGAAATAGAAGAATCTGAAACGATTTATGATAAGGATGCAAGGAATAATATGACTGGATGGAATTGGAAAATAAAAAGTGATAGTAGGGGTATCGTTGAAGGTATTAGTAGAAACAATAGTACCGTTCAAAAGGATTGGACAATTATTAAATCACATCAACTACCAAATGACATAAGTTTTGCTGTTAGAGGTCATAAGGGATGGGATAGATCTCACGAAGAAGTTTCATACTCATTAGTAATTTCAATTGAAGTTTTAAATTCAAATTTAGAAATTTATGAAGCGATAAGAATTGAGAATGAAATTGAATTAGAAACTTAAAATAGAAGGTTTAATAATCAAGACAATTCTTGTTACTGATAAATCAATTAAAAAGATCATTAGAGGCATCAAGAAAAAAGAGATCTCTCACGAGACCTCTTTTCCTTTTTATAAAAATATGTTTAAAATAGAAATTCTACTTCCCTTTCAGCAATTTCTCCAAATATTCCACTTTCTCTTTTTCAGCCAAAACCAAACGCTCATAAAGTTCTATAACTTTATCAAGTGGGTTAAACGTACAGCTATAATTAAATGAAGACGCATTATCATGATTATTAATTGTATTCCCAATAATATTTAAAACAGCCTCTTCAGAGAAATTTTTAATTCCTTCAACGGTTACGCCTAATATTTCGGCAATTGCCTGAAGTTTTTCTTCATCTATCGTTTCACTGTTTTCAATAGCAGAAACGGTTTGCTGGCTCATTCCTAAAGCTTGTGCCAAAGCTTCCTGCTTCATATCACGAAGTTCACGAATACGGCTAATTTTTCGCCCTATATGATTTGGTTTTGTTAGTGTGCTCATAGTTCAAAGATATTTAAAATTCCTGAGAAATTATCGTTATAGTAAAATACAACTTTGCTTCTGTACGATACATTTTTAATAGTGCTCTTGGTTGTAATATATGAAACAAAAATACAATTTTTCGTACATATTAAGGTTAAAATCTATTATAAAGAACGATTTGTACTGCTTTAACCGGAAGAAAAGTTAACACTTAAACGGCTTTTTATGAATTTTACCACAAAAATTAAGTGTAACTAACTAAAAATCAGTACATTTATTGTAGTTGTTCTTTATTGGTAACACTTTTATTACATCTTTTATGAAAGCTTATGTACAATATTTTATAGCCATTATATCTGTTTTCTCGTTTACTGTTTACGGGCAAAAAACAAATGAGGTTTCAATCCCATCTGCTGTCGAAAATGCAGCTTCAAAACCCGATACTGCAGCTAAGGACGATCGTGTGATAGTAGCATATTATGTCGAGGAAACCATTAATATGCCTTTTGGGAAAAGAGTTACGAAGTACGAAGTTTCAAAACTCAATATGGTTTACACAAATGATCTCGGACCAAACAATACCAGAGTCGTAACTCCCATATATAGAAAAACCAAAGTAAAAAGGGTTGATGTGGCACTACAGTCCAAAACTTTTGCTGATAGCAGCGCCGTAAAAATCAATCCGGTCAAAGTTGAGGTTATCGCCCCAACCGAAACTCCCCAATATTTAAATATAGATGTAGTCGACACGTATGCAAAAGTTTTAGGCAAAGGGTACAAATCTGTAGAGATGCTAACAAAAGTCGCAGACAGGGCTTATTTTGATGGTGATTTGGCTACAGCAGCCAAATACTACGAAGAACTGTTTGTCATGAAAGCCGATTTAGATGCCATGTATTATTATCGTTATGCAGAATCTCTAAAAGGTATTAATCAAATAGAGAAAGCTGAGGAAGCAATGCTTTTGTTTGAAAGTAAAAATACAGCGAATAATGTAGTGAAGCATAATAAGCTGGTGAAGAATTAAAGATCAATTTTTGCAAAGCATTAAGATCATTTGGTTTTTAAGCATAGCCCAAGGTTTCAACCTTGGAAGGCGTTGCGTTATTCTCATTCGTGTCCCAAGGTTGAAACCTTGGGCTATATTTGAATTGAGAACGCTATTTAGTCGCTGAAGTGCTATACGAGCAAAAAAAAAGACTATCATGAAAATGATAGTCTTTTAATAAGCTCCCCCTCTTGGGCTCGAACCAAGGACCCTCTGATTAACAGTCAGATGCTCTAACCAACTGAGCTAAGGAGGAATCACCTTAAAGGTAAATATGTTTGCTAAAAAAAGTTGCTCCCCCTCTTGGGCTCGAACCAAGGACCCTCTGATTAACAGTCAGATGCTCTAACCAACTGAGCTAAGGAGGAAGTTGTTGCTCTTTTTAGCGAGTGCAAATATATATCATTTTTTAGTTTCCCAAAAATATTTTCGCACTTTTTATAAAATATTTTTACTTGCCAACAATTGCCTTGTAAATGTCGTTTCCGTTAGCAAACAAAAGCAGTGCTATAAGTAGAACGAAACCAACCATTTGGGCGTTTTCAAGGAATTTGTCACTTGGTTTTTTGCCACTAATTATTTCGTATAATAAAAACATCACATGTCCACCATCAAGAGCCGGAATTGGCAATAAATTCATAACTCCAAGCATAATCGACAATAAAGCAGTGATGGACCAGAATACTTCCCAGCTCCATGAACTCGGAAAAATGTTAAAAATCGCCGCAAAACCACCTACTTGTTTGTACGCTTTTGTTTCCGGGTTAAAAATCATTTTAAGCTGTTTTCCGTAACCTACTAATTGATCTTTACCTTTTGTTAGTCCAACCGGAATCGATTCAAAGAAACTGTAGTTTTTAGTGCTTACTTTATAGTAGCCTAATTTTTCTAAAGATTCTATTCCTAAACCGCCAACACCAACGCCCAATTTTCCTGCAGCAGAAACTTTAACCGTAATTGGTACTTTTTTCAAATCACGCAATACAACAGCCGGAATTGTTTTTCCTTTGTTGCTTTCTAAAATCGCTTTAACCTGATCAAAATATCTTGCATCTTGTCCGTTAAGACTAATAATTAAATCTTTTGGTTTTAAAGCCGTATTTCCGGATTCCGGAGTAACACTAGCTACAGCAAAAGGAATCCTCATGTCTACAAGAGGTGCTTTTTTCTGTTTTGATAACTGATCTACAAAATCAGTAGGCATTTTTATGGTTTGTTGTTGTCCGTTTCTTTCGATCAAAACTTCTTTTGCCATGATAATTTTCATGTTGATATCGTTGTCGAAATTTTCGATTTTTTGTCCGTCAACAGCCAGAAACTTATCTCCCGTTTTAAAACCGGCTTTAATCATTACAGGATTTTCAACTAAAACCCCGTCTTTTAAATCAACATTCGCTACATAGGTGTCGCCATAAGCAAACGCCATCCCGATATAGATAATAAACGCCAGGATAAAGTTTACCGTAACGCCGCCTAACATAATAATCAAACGCTGCCAGGCTGGTTTAGAACGAAATTCCCACGGCTGTGGAGGCAAGGCCATTTGTTCTTTGTCCATACTTTCGTCGATCATTCCGGAAATTTTTACATAACCTCCAAGCGGTAACCAACCAATTCCGTATTCTGTTTCGCCAATTTTCTTTTTTAACAGCGAATATTTAACATCAAAAAATAAGTAAAATTTTTCGACTCTTGTTTTAAATAATTTTGCAGGAATAAAATGTCCTAATTCGTGAAGAATAATAAGTAAAGATAAACTCAATAGAAATTGAGAGAGTTTGATAACTATATCCATTTTGTATTTTTAGTTCGTAATTTTTAACGCACAAAAGTAACGTTTCTATTTTAATTTGATAGCGCAATATAAGACATAAGGTTTTAAATGTTTGTTAATTAATAAACATTTAGATTTCTCCTTTTATCAAGAAGCTTTAACTTTACTTTTTTAAACACTATCGTACTCAATAGGTAGCGTAAAACCATTAAAAGTTACAAAATATGGCTTCATTATTATTTTCTCCGCTTACGATAAAAAAAATCACTTTAAAAAATAGAATCGCTATTTCGCCTATGTGTCAATATTCTGCAGTCGACGGATTTGCAAACGATTGGCATATGGTTCATTTAGGCAGTCGTGCCAGTGGCGGAGCAGCTTTGATTATCCAGGAAGCAACAGCAGTTTCTCCTGAAGCCAGAATTTCACCTTCTGATCTTGGAATCTGGAAAGAGGAACACATTCAAAAATTAAAAACAATCAACGAATTTATCGTTTCACAAAATTCTATTCCGGGAATTCAACTGGCACATGCAGGACGAAAAGCAAGTGTCTCGATTCCGTGGGAAGGCAATAAAAAATTAGATTTCGCTCAGGGCGGATGGCAGACTGTTTCTGCAAGTGCGATTCCGTATCATGATGACGAGCCATTTCTTCCTGAAGCTTTAGATCAAAACGGAATTCAGAAAGTAATTTCAGATTTTAAGGCTGCAACAAAAAGAGCGGTTCAGGCAGGTTATAAAGTTGTTGAAATTCACGGGGCACACGGTTATTTATTGCACCAGTTTTTATCACCCTTAACCAATATAAGAACCGATGAATATGGTGGAAGTTTTGAAAACAGAATTCGTTTTACCTTAGAAATTGTAGCAGCAGTTCAGTCAGAATGGCCATCAGATTTGCCTTTGTTTGTCCGAATTTCGGCCACAGACTGGGCAGAAGGAGGCTGGAACCCTGAAGAATCCGTAAAACTTTCGGCAATCTTAAAAGAAAAAGGAGTAGATTTAATCGATGTCTCGTCAGGCGGATTGGTTTCTCACCAAAAAATCGAATTAAAACCAGGTTATCAGGTTTCGTTTGCAGAAAAAGTAAAAAAAGAAGCTTCAATTTTAACCGGAGCAGTTGGTTTAATTACCGCATCCGGACAAGCCGAAGCTATTTTAGAAAACGGTCAGGCCGATTTAGTTTTATTCGCCAGGGAATCTCTAAGAAACCCAAATTTACCGCTAGATTTCGCCAAAGAATTAAACGACGATATTCAATGGCCAAAACAATATGAACGTGCTAAAATTTGATAAAACATGAATGCTTTTTAATTTGAACCATTAAGAGATTAAGAAAAATTAAGTTTAGCAGTTTATGAAATATTAATGTCTTTTGGTTTAACCATTAAGAAATTAAGCTTCATTAAGTATTCGAGCTTTTTTTAGTTAGTGGGTTAGAAAGGAAACATACATTTTTCTTAATCTCTTAATGCTTAGAAAAAAAATAAAATGTTGAGCTTTATTTTGATAAAAAAATCACATTACAAAACATAAATATTTAATCATTAAGCAGTAAAACTTGATTTTTCTTAATCTCTCTCTTAATGATTAGGAAAAAATAAAATGTTCAACTTAATTGTAAAAAAAAACTCAAATGCAAAAAATAAAAACAGCACTATTATCATACGGAATGTCGGGGAAAGTTTTTCATGCTCCGTTTTTAGACATTCATCCCGGATTTGAATTATTAGGATCGTGGGAAAGAAGCAAAAAACTAATCCAGCAAGATTATCCAGCCGTAAAAAGTTATCCTTCAATCGACGATTTATTAGCAGACGATGTCGATTTGGTAATTGTAAATACGCCAGTAGGAACCCATTTTGAATATGCTAAAAAAGTATTGCTGGCAGGAAAACATGCCGTTGTCGAAAAAGCATTTACTACAACGGTTGCCGAGGCCGAAGAGTTAGCCGCAATTGCGAAAGAAAAAGGATTAAAATTAGCTGTGTTTCAAAACAGAAGATGGGATAGTGATTTTAAAACCGTTCAGAAAATAATTAAAGAAGGAACATTAGGAGATTTAGTTGAAGCCGAATTTCATTTTGACAGATACAATCCACTGTTGAGTCCAAAAGCACATAAAGAAACAGTGAATGACGGTGCCGGAATCCTGAAAGATTTGGGTCCGCATTTAATCGATCAGGCGGTTTGTTTATTTGGGTCGCCAAAATCGGTTTTTGGAGATATTCGTTATACCAGAGAAAATTCTTTAGTCGATGACTGGATCGATTTATTGTTGATTTATGAGGATTTCAGAGTTCGCTTAAAAGCGAGTTTCTTTGTTAGAGAAGCAAATCCGGCTTACACGATTCACGGTAAAAAAGGGTCCTTCTTAAAGCCACGCGGAGATGTTCAGGAAGATGATTTAAAATTGGGTAAAAAGCCAAACTTAGAATCCTGGGGAACAGAATCAACAGATTTACAAGGACTTTTGCACACAGAAATCGACGGAAAAGAAAGCAGAGAAAAAATCCCAACACTTCAGGGAAATTACTTCTCATTCTTTGATGGTGTTTATGACGCAATTGCAAATGATAAAACAGAACCCGTTACAGCACAAGATGGTGTAAAAGTGATGCAGATTATCGAAGCTGCAATTGCCAGTCACGCACAACAAAAAGTAATCAATTTGTAGAAGAATTGCTCACCGGTTTTACTGATTGAACCAATTTACGCAGGTTTCATTATCCCAATTATATAGAGGTACACAGCAGTGCGCCTTTTTTGTGCACCTATACAGAAAACCTTTGTCGCTTTGCACCTCATAACCTTTGTTCCTTAAAAAATTATGAACATACAACGTTATAAATTGATGAACTGGTAGGACATGATAGAGTATAAGACAGGTTTTTAGTACTTTTATGCTGTCAAACCCAAAATGTATTACTTTGATAAATTTCAATCCATTATCGCTATTCCAGACCAAAGGAAAAATCAAGAAAGTTTATAGAGAAGCCAAAGCCTCTTATTTAAACCGGATTCGTTTTGCTGTAGGAATGTTTTATTTTGGAATGGGACTGAGTTTTGCAACCTGGGCAAGCCGAATTCCGGACATTAAAACTGCTTTGCATTTAACCGAAGGGGATTTAGGTTCTATTCTTTTTGCCTTACCAATGGGGCAATTGATTATCATGCCTTTTTCAGGAAAAATGGTAACCAAATTTGGTAGCCACAGGATTCTTATTTTCTCATTAATAATGTATGTTTTATGTCTGGCCAATTTAGGTCTGGCAACATCAGCATTACAATTATCATTAGGATTATTTCTATTCGGAATTTTCGGAAATTTAGCCAATATTGCCGTTAATACGCAAGGCGTTTATACCGAAGTACTTTTTAAAAAAACAATCATGTCCTCTTTTCACGGCATGTGGAGTTTTGCCGGATTCACAGGAGCTTTGGTTGGTTTAGGAATGCTGACTTTAAAACTTACACCACTTCATCATTTTTTAATTGTGGGTGGAATTGTGTTTTTAATGATAGCTTTCAATTTTAAATTTTTGGTCAAAGCCAAAGAAAAAATAAAACATAAAACGTCTGAAAAGAAAAGGTTATTTGTAAAACCGGACAGCTCTTTGCTTTGGCTTGGTGTAATTGGTTTTTGCAGTATGGCGAGCGAAGGTGTGATGTTTGACTGGAGTGGCGTTTATTTTAAAGATATCGTAAAAGCACCCGGACCTTTGGTAATTTTAGGCTATACTTCGTTTATGATTATGATGGCCAGCGGAAGATTTTTAGGCGACGGAATGATCAATAAATTCGGCCGTGAACGTGTGATGCAAATTAGCGGTGTTATGATTTCTGTCGGACTTTTTACTGCAGTTTTTCTTCCTTATATTATTCCTTGTACCCTTGCTTTTATGCTTGTAGGTTTGGGGGTTGCAACAATTGTTCCTACTGTTTATAGTATGGCGGGCAAAAATCCTACTGTTCCTCCCGGAGAAGCTTTAACGATTGTTTCGAGCGTAAGTTTCTTAGGTTTCTTGATGGGGCCTCCGGTTATTGGGCATATCGCTCAGAACTTCGGACTTCAGTTTTCTTTTGCTTTTATCGGAATCTTTGGTGTTTTGATTGCTTTTATGGTTTCGAAAATTAGAACTACGGAATAAAAAAAAACATTTATTTGTAAGAAAAATACTTTAGTATTGTTTTTTGCTTATATTTGAAGTTAGGCAATTAAGTTTCGAATTATTTCTAAACTTATCAAAAGTCTTTTCCAAAAACCAATTTTATCCTTTGATACAAGGATTGAAATGTTTTGAAAATCAAAACAGATTAATCCAAAAATTATTTATCAAAGTAAATTGGATTTTTCATGGAAAAAAAATACGTTTTGTTTTTTATTTTATTGTCTTTTGGAGTTGCCTTTGCACAAGAAGAAACTACTTTCTCAGGAATAGTAATCGATGCAAAAACGCAAAATCCACTTGAAAATGTTGTGGTTAGTATTCAGAATTCCTCAATCACACAACTCACGACTGCACAAGGAAAATTCGAATTGCATTCTGTTACCAAAGGAGAACAATTATTACTACTACACAGCCAGGGGTATAAAGATTTGCTTCTAAAAATAAATTCAAATCCGGAACAGAAAGTTAATCTGGGGATTTTACAATTAGAAGATACATTTTCAGATGATGTTCCTGCAACTTTAATCACATTATTAGACAGTGATTTATCAGATGATAATAGCTCTTCTGAAATGACTTCAGGACTTTTACAATCTTCCAAAGATGCGTTTATGCAGGCTTCGGCTTTCAATTGGGGTCAGGCAAGATTTAGGGTTCGGGGTTTAGACAGCGAAAACGGAACCATGATGCTTAACGGCATGACCATGAATAAAATTTATGACGGAAGACCGCAATGGAGCAATTGGGGAGGTTTGAATGATGTACTCAGAAATCAGGAATTTTCTGTTGGGGCCGCAGCTTCAAATTATACTTTTGGCGGAATATTAGGAACGCAGCAAATTTCGACCAAAGCTTCAACGTATAGAAAAGGAACCCGACTTTCATTTTCGGGAAGTAATACTACTTACAATTGGCGTGCTATTGGTACCTACGCTTCGGGTATGAATGCTTCGGGATGGGCATATGTAATTTCGGCAGGAAAACGTTTAGGAAATGAGGGCTATTTTGAAGGAACCAGTTTTAATGCAGAGTCTTTTTTTATGAGTATCGAAAAGAAACTAAGCAATAAACACGCTTTGAATTTTACAGGATTTTATACGCCAGCTTCCCGGGGGAAAAATTCAGCAAATACAAATGAGGTGATAGAATTGACCAATGAAAAATACAATTCGTATTGGGGGTATCAAAACGAGGAGAAGCGGAATGCAAGAGTCAAAAAAGTCGAGGAACCTCTATTGATGCTGAATCATTATTTTAAAATAAATGAAAAAGCAAACCTGAATTCAAGTGTAATGTACCAATTTGGAAAAGTAGGAAACAGCACTATTGATTATCAAAATGCAAATAGTCCGGACCCTGCTTATTATCGAAAATTACCCAGCTATTATACCTCGCTTTACGGAAAAGATATTGGAGAATCTTCCGGAGATTTTACTCCGGATTATGTAAGTGCAGAACAAAATAAAAGGTTGTTTTTGGAAAATCCCCAAATCAATTGGGATGAGATGTATCAGGCCAATCAGAAACCGATATTAAATTCTGATGGAAAAATTACAGGATATCAGCCTTCACAAAGCCATTATGTTTTGTATGAAGACAGGATGGATGATAAAACAATTGCAGCAAATTCAAACTTAAACATTCAAATAACAGAAAACAGTACTTTTGATGGCGGAATAACTTTCCGTAATTTAAAATCACATCAATTTCAATATCTTTTAGATTTACTTGGTGGTGCCTATTTTGAGGATATTGATGCATTTTATAGCGGAGACCAGGCACAATCGGATTTACAGCATCCAAACAGACAGGTTAAAAAAGGAGATACTTATGGCTACAATTATAACTTGTTGGCTACGACAATCGATGCTTTTACGCAATTTAAATTCAGCTATAGAAAGATTGATTTCTATTTAGCACAATCGTATTCAGTTTCTAATTATCAAAGGGAAGGTTTGTATCAAAACGGAATTTATCCAACAACTTCTCTGGGTAAAAGTCAAAAAGTGAATTTCGAAAATTTCGGTTTCAAAGGTGGATTTACCTATAAAATTTCCGGAAAACAATGGCTGTTTTTTAACGGAATGCATCTTACACGTGCGCCATCTCTTAGAAATACGTTTTCAAATTCACGTTTGAATAATTCAGTTGTTGACGGAATTAAAAATGAAAATATCAGCAGTGCCGAAGCAAATTATGTTTTTCGTTCGCCCAAACTTAAAATCCGGACAACAGCTTATTACACGTTGATAAAAAACACTACCAAAACTTCCTTTTTCTATGCTGAAGGTATTTTTGACAGAGGTGCCAGTTACAATAATACAGATGCTTTTGTGAGTCAGACCTTAACTCATTTAGACAAGAAGAACATTGGATTGGAATTGAGTTTCGAATATCAAATTTCATCTACGTTAAAAGCTACTTTGGCTGCGGCTTACGGCAATTATACTTATAATAGCAATCCAAATGTTTCGATTACAAACGATGCAAATGCAGCAAAAGGAGATACGCAGACTACTTTTGATTTTGGAGAATCGTATCTTAAAAATTATAAGCAGCCGGGAATGCCACAACAAGCCTACTCGGTTGGATTAGAATATCGAGACCCAAAATATTGGTGGTTAGGAGTAAATATGAATTATATGAACGAAAGTTATATTGATGTTTCGCCAATTGCCAGAACAGCCCGTTTTTATAAGAACCCGATAAGCGGTCTTCTTTTTCCCGAAGCGACAGAAGAGCGGGCAGCAGCTTTGCTAAAACAGGAAAAATTCAGTCCTGTTTCATTACTAAATGTTACAGGAGGTAAATCCTGGCGTATTTCAGGTAAATATGTTGGACTTTTTGCAAGTGTAAATAATGTTCTTGATGTTACTTATAAAACAGGCGGTTTTGAGCAAGCCCGAAATGCTAATTTCCGGGGACTTAATCAGGATGTTTCCAGTGGAACGCCATCTTTTGGGCCTAAATATTTTTATGGATACGGAAGAACTTATTTCGTGAATCTTGCTATTAGTTTATAAAATTTAAAAACACATTGTAATGAAAAATAGATTTTTAGTTTCCTTTTTTGCATTGTCATTATTCTCTTTTTATAGTTGTAATAATGAAGTTGAAATTCCAAAATTAGAATGTACTCAGCCTAATTTGACAGTAAATCAGACTGTTCAGAAAGTTAAAGAGCTTTCGGGTTCCGTCCCTAAACAATATAGTTATAATGATATCATTGAAGCTTATGTGGTATCTAGTGATGAAGGCGGTAACTTTTTTAAGGCGATTTCTTTTCAAACATTAGCAACTGATAAAATACCTGCGACAGGATTTAGTATTCCTGTTGATGTTTCGAATACCTACATCGATTTTCGTATTGGAAACAAAGTATATATAAAACTTAAAAACCAATTTACTGATTTATATTTTGGAGGTTTACGAATTGGAAGTTTGTATGTTAATAATGCCGGTGATCCAACTATTGGCAGGGTTTCACAAAATGATTATAAAAATGTCCTGAATGCTTCTTGTACAGTAATTGATGAAAGCCAATTGGTTAAATCAGCTACAATTGAAGAAGCTTTAAATGATGAAAAATTAAATACTTTGCTGGAATTAACTGATGTTCAGTTTACTGAAGAGGCAATTGGTCGTCATTACTTTGAAGAATCAAACAATGTTGGAGGTGCTACAAATTGGAACTTAAGAGACAAAACGGGTAATCAGATTATTTTTAGAACAAGTAGTTATGCCAGTTTTGCCGATCATATTGTTCCCGAAGGAAGTGGAAAAGTGAGAGGGATATTGACAAAATTTGGTTCAGATTACCAACTGATGGTCAGATCAGAAAAAGATTTGGTAATGAATGGCAAAAGGACAGTCCCGTTTTTTTCTGAAGATTTTCAATCTGTAAAAAATAATGTAAATTTTGCATTGCCAGGCTGGAGCAATATTGTCGAAAAAGCTTCAAAATTATGGAAGAGTATGTTATATGCCGGAAACGGTTATGCCGAATTTAACACTACAAGCACAACAGCGGCAGAGAATATTGCATGGCTGGTTACACCCAAGATAAACATGGCAGGCTATAAGAATTCGGTTTTATCTTTTAGAAGCGCCCAACACGATCTTAAAGTTGATTCACCTTTAAATTCTCTGGAAGTGTATGTGTCAACTAACTTTGACGGATCAAATGTCACGAAGGCAAAATGGACAAAATTAACAGCAAGTTTACCTTCTTTGTCGACTCCAGCCCGTCAGTTTATAAGTTCCGGCGGAATAGATTTATCAGCTTATTCGGGAAACATTCATATCGCATTTAGATATGTAGGTTCAGGTAAAGATAAAACCCTGAACGGAGCTTTTATGGTAGATGATGTTAGAATTTTTGGAGAAAAATAAGGTATTCAATTTTTAAAAATGAAATTAAAGTGTTGATTTTTAGATGATAATTTAATAGTGTGTCGTTTTTAAGGTTTAAACTGTTAAAATTTAATGGAATTTTGTATTTTGGTCATCCCAAATCAATACAAATACCACATGAAAACCTATTTTATCGCCATCATGATGATGGTTTTTCCATGCTTGTTGCACAGTCAGGATCAAAATGCCCCTGTTAGACTAAAACAAATCAATATTGTAAAAACAAATTACCAAAATTCTAAGGATGGTGAAATTGTAAATAAAACAGTTGTTTTTAAAGACGGAAAAATACAAACCATTACCACTTCAGATGTTGTTCAGCATTTTTTCTACAATACAAAGGGATTGTTGGATATGACCGTTAAGGATAAGATTGGAAGCGACTGGAAAGAAGTCGTGAACTATACTTATGATGCGGATAATAACATTATAAAATTTGTTAAAAAATATCAGGAAGGCAATGACTATATTACTAAAGTAGTAACTTTTTTCTATGAAGGCGCAAGAGTAAAAGTAACCACAAAAAAGAGTACCAATCATCAGAATTTAGTTGACGATATCGAATATATTGTTGAAAACGGTACGATTGTAAGACGTACATCACGTGATAAAAACAAAGCAATTATTGGTAAAATCGAATATGTTTACGTAAATGATAATGTGGTAAAACACAAAGGACTTGTTGGGGATAAGATATCTAAAACCTATACTTTTGATGATAAAAAATCAGTAGATGCATTGATTGTTCAGAACCTTTTTGGAGATAATTATAAGATAATTGTACCAATGATTTCGTATCATGAAGATGAATTTAGTTTTGAAGCAATTTCATATAATAATGAAATGAATTTTAGTCCGTCATCTACTGTTTTGGTTGGCGTAAGCAGAAAATTCAAATACAATAAGCTAAACTATCCTATTTCTTGCTCCCAGGTAGAAGAGAATGGAATTGTAAAAACAGAAAAGACTTTTATTTACGAATAAAGTCAACTTTTTAAGATACCTCAAACCATTTAAAAATTAAGTTTTGATAAGATTAAATTCTTATTATTCTTAATTTTTTAAATGGTTTGCTTTTTTATAAAAAACGCTAATTTCCTAAATAGAACTTAAAAACAAAATTCTATAAGCGTTAGTACCTTACAAATCATTAAATTTGCACCTTATTCAAAGCTATGTTAGAAAAAGAAATTATAAATTTTGAGAAAACGGCCATTGTAGGTATTGTGACTCAAAATCAAAGTGAGGAAAAACTTAACGAATATCTGGATGAATTAGAGTTTTTGACTTTTACCGCTGGAGGTGAAGTTATAAAACGCTTTTCGCAAAAAATGGAACGCCCAAATCCCAAGACTTTTGTGGGAACAGGGAAAATTGAAGAAATCAATCTTTTTGTCAAAGAAAACGATATATCAACTTTAATCTTTGATGATGAACTATCGCCATCGCAGCAAAAAAACATCTCTAAAATTATAGACTGTAAAATCTTAGACAGAACGCACCTTATTCTGGATATTTTTGCTCAAAGAGCCGAAACATCTTATGCAAGAACGCAGGTAGAGTTGGCACAATGTCAATATTTATTGCCTAGACTTTCTGGTATGTGGACCCACCTGGAGCGCCAAAAAGGAGGTATCGGAATGCGTGGACCCGGAGAAACAGAAATTGAGACAGACAGACGTATCGTTCGTGATCGAATTGCACTCTTAAAAGACAAAATAAAAACCATCGACAAACAAATGGGCGTGCAACGCAGTAATCGCGGCGCAATGGTTCGTGTGGCTTTGGTAGGATATACCAACGTTGGAAAATCTACATTGATGAATGCGGTAGGTAAAAGTGATGTTTTTGTTGAGAATAAATTATTCGCAACTTTAGATACAACGGTTCGAAAAGTGGTGATTAAAAACTTACCCTTTCTACTTTCAGACACAGTAGGTTTTATTCGAAAATTGCCAACACAACTGGTAGATTCTTTTAAAAGTACATTGGATGAGGTTCGTGAAGCGGATTTGTTATTACACGTTGTAGATATTTCACATCCTGATTTTGAAGATCATATTGAATCTGTAAACCAGACATTGTTAGAAATCAAGAGTAACGATAAGCCAACAATTATGGTTTTTAACAAAATTGATGCTTACAAACATCTAACGATCGATGAGGATGATTTGATTACGGAGAAAACAAGAAGACATTACACCCTTGAAGAATGGAAGCAAACCTGGATGAGTAATGTTGGTCAGGATAAAGCATTGTTTATTTCGGCTACACAAAAAGAGAATTTTGAGGAATTTAGAGAAATAGTCTATGAAGCAGTTCGTCAGATTCATATCACTAGATTCCCTTATAATAAGTTTTTGTACCCGGATTACAAAGATGCAATCGAAAAAGAAGAAGAAGAACAAGATGAGGAATAAATAAAAAATTTACCGCAAAGAGCACAATTTTTTTATATAATACTTACCCTCAAAAAACACAAAGTTCGCAAAGCTAAAATCAATATATAGCTTTGCGAACTTTGCATTTTATAAAATTTAGCGTGTATAAAAACTTTGTGCTCTTTGCGGTAAACAATTTGTAGTTTCTATTAGAAAGGTTTTCTTAGATATTAAAATCCAAAATTAACCCCTAAACCAAAAACTTCTCTGGTTTGTAAACCTCGGAAAGCATTGTCATCATAAATAGCCTGGAACGATAAATTGGCGGATAAAAATTTGTTTACTTTCATGATAATGTTCAGAGAGTAATTGATGTCTATGTTTTGAGGGTCTTCCAGATAATTAGAATATAAATTCAAAGTATTTTCAGCTGTTACGTTAGTCATAATGGCCAATTTGTAATAAACAGAGGCATAGAAACCCAGTTCATAACGCATCGTTTTATTGGCATCTACACCAAAATAATCACCATCTACATATGGTAAACCCGTCTTCTGGTCAATTCCTGATGTATAAGCACCATCTACAAAAGTAAATTTAGAAGTTAAAGGGGCGAAGTTTATTTTTAGATTATCATCTTTTGTCCAGTAAATACCCGGACCTGTTGTTAGGTAACCAGGAGACATGAATTTGGTACTTTCGGTTCTGATTTCTTTTCCGTTTGCATCCTGGCCATAAATATAACCGGTTGTAAACTGAGTTCTAAAATTTAGGAAATAAGAGTAATACCATTGCCCGAAAGCTTTTTTTCCTACTATGGAATTAAATTCAAGACGGTCATCTGTCTTTTTTCCAAAATCGGCATTTTTGGTTTGTAAAAGTCCATAATAGGCTAAAACTTTATTATCCCAGGTAAGATCGTCTTTTTTGTAATTGAAATCATAGTTGATTCCTAATGTTCCTGAAAAGCTGTCCTCACCTCCGGCAATCCAGTTGTTAAAGCTGGACTGATTTAATAAAAGAGAAACCGTTCCTTTTGCTTTCCAGCCTTCTCCCTCGATAGTATCATTTATTTTCTTTACTGCTTTTTCAGTATTTTGAATTAATTCTTTTTCTGAATTTTGGGCTTGAACAAAAGTTAAGTTCGCTAAAATAAAAAGTAATAACGTTAGCTTTCTCATGGTATGTAGTTTAAATGTGTAATAACAAATATACTAAAAACCGTTAAAAGGTTCTGGATTATTGGCAGTAAAAGAAAGTTATTTCTTAGATTCTTTGTATAAAGGTACTGCAGAACAAGCTTCTCCATACATTATGCTTCTTGCAAAAGGCTGCAGATAAGTTGCTGCCAAAATATAAGCACGTGTTGGAACCGGTTTTCTTGAACAGCCTTTTACAATCACAGGTTTATTTTTGTATGCAGAATAATCAAGTTTGCTTAAGATCTCTTCATACAAACTTGCATCTAAATCTTCTAGGGTTCCGTTGACTACTTTTTTAGCATAAGGTGCCAGTTGAATCGCTACCAAAATTGAAGACCAGGCAGGAACAATTGCGTCTGTACTACAATTTATAGCCACATACTGATCTTGATATTGTGACCAGTCGTGGTTTTTTAGATGCTCTCTAAAGTCTTTTTCTTTTAACAGAAAACCTTCTAAAAGCCATTGCGAAATGTCAATTTGAACACGTGCTCCTTTTGGATAATAATCCTCAAGGTCAAAAACTTCTAAAGCGCTATTGGCAACTTTATTGATGATTTCTTCCATATGTTAAGTCTTAAAGTCGAATGTCGAAAGTCATAAAGTTTGTTTCATCAAGACTTTATGACTTTCGGCTTTATGACTAATTTAAAGCATTCCTAATTCTAATTTTGCTTCTTCGCTCATTAAATCTTTGCTCCATGGCGGATCAAAAGTAATTTCAACATCAACATCTTTAATGTTTTCGATTGTTTTTACTTTTTCTTCTACTTCTCTTGGAAGACTTTCCGCAACCGGACAGTTTGGAGATGTTAATGTCATTAAGATTTTTACTTCGTAATCTGTATTTACCATTACATCATAAATCAATCCTAATTCATAAATATCAACAGGAATTTCCGGATCGTAAATGCCTTTTAAAACCTTTACAATTGATTCTCCTAATTCGTTTGTGTCTATTTCTTGTCCCATAATTTCTATTTTTCACCATATAAGTTATAATAAGTTCATTTAATATTGTGCTCATGTTTACTATGTAAAAGATGAACTTATAATTTCTTATATAACCTTATATGGTTTAATTTTTATTTAATTTTTAATCTTCTAGCCAGCGATATAATTCGTTGACATATGTTTTTTGACCTTCGTGATAAATGTTTGTTACATTAAAATTTATCATTAATCCTATTGGTGATTTTAAAAGCTTCATATAAGACATCAGTTTGGCGATATGAATTGGTATAATTTTATCAACAGCTTTTAATTCCACAACCAAACAGTTTTCAATGAACAAATCACATCTTAAATCAGATTCAAGTTCTAAACCTTTATACTCAACCGGAATTACCAGCTCAGATTGAAAATTAATTCCTCTTAGTGATAATTCTTTAATCATGCACTGATGATAAATATTTTCTAAAAGTCCAGCCCCAATATTTTTATGAACTTCAATTGCTGCTCCGTTTACCTGATAAATTAAATCAGTTAAATATTTCTTTGTAATCATGCTTTCTTAGCAAGATATAAAATTAAAAAGAAAGATAAAACCTACTTTAATTGTTTTTTACTATATGTATAACTTCATTTAACAGTAAACTTAAATGTTCTTGATTTTGTTTGCAAAGTAAACATAAAGCTTATATTCTCTTATATAACTTATATGGTTTAAAGCCTTTCTGCTTAGTTTTTGTTTTTTGAATCAAAAGCCAAAGCGTACATTTTGATGTTTTTAATCATCGATACTAATCCATTTGCGCGAGTGGCAGATAAATGCTCTTTTAAACCAATTTCATCAATAAATTCAGTATCGGCTTTTATAATGTCTTCTGCTTTTTGATTAGAGAAAGCACGGATTAAAATCGCAATAATTCCTTTGGTTAAAATCGCATCACTATCGGCAGTAAAGACAATTTTATCATCTTTTTGTTCCCCTTGCAACCAAACTTTCGATTGACAGCCTTTGATTAGATTCTCTTCTGTTTTATATTCTTCTTTGATTAACGGAAGACTTTTTCCTAATTCGATGATGTACTCATAACGTTGCATCCAATCATCAAACATCGAAAATTCATCTATTATTTCGTTTTGTATTTCTTTTATTGTCATAATTATTCTTTCGTAAAACTAACCAGTAAATTTACCAATTTTTCTATTTCCTTTGGAGGAAAACCATTGTCGAAACCTTGGGTTTCATACGTTTTCTGATTCTGGATTATTTTTAAATTTCCTATTGCAGCCCCATCATAAAAGCGTTTTTCAGTTGGTGCTTTTAAAGTTGGAATATGCTCTAAATTAATTTTTGAATACTCCGCTACAATCTGTTTCCATTTTGCATCGTTGATTTTAGTTTCTACGGCTTCAGTATTTTTACCATTGATAACCGACACTGTTTTGTTTTGAACAATAATCTTTTTGTAAAGGCCACGGGAAACGGCAGAATATTCCATTTGTATTGATGTCATATCGTTCGTTTTTTGGCTTGAGCAACTTGTTCCGATCAAAATCGTTAAGAGTAATAAAGATAGTGTTCTCATAAAAAGTTTTTTTTAGCTTAACATAGTTTTCGCCTTCTTAACGGCTTCAACCATTGTGTCAATTTCTTCTATAGTGTTGTAAAAAGAAAATGAAGCACGAATGGTTCCGGGAATGCAGAAAAAGTTCATAATGGGTTGGGCGCAATGATGTCCGGTTCTAACTGCAATTCCTAATTTATCGATAATCGAACCAATATCGTAAGGATGAATTCCGTCAATATTAAACGAAACTACAGAAGCTTTATTTTTTCCGGTTCCGTAAATTTTCAGACCTTCAATTTCCAATAAACGTTTTGTAGCGTGTTCCAGAAGTTTTTCTTCCTGTTTACGAATGTTATGAAAACCAATGTTATTTAGATAATCAACAGCAGTTCCCAGAACAATTCCTCCAGCGATATTTGGAGTTCCGGCTTCAAATTTATGAGGAAGATCAGCATAGGTTGTTTTTTCGAAAGTAACTTCTTTGATCATTTCGCCACCACCCTGATAAGGAGGAAGTTTATTCAACCAGGCTTCTTTTCCGTATAAAATTCCGGTTCCGGTTGGCCCGCACATTTTGTGTCCTGAAAAAGCATAGAAGTCACAATCTAAATCCTGAACATCCGGTTTTAAATGCGGAACAGCCTGTGCACCATCGATTAAAACTGCAGCACCAACAGCGTGTGCTTTTTCAATCATGTATTTTATGGGATTGATGATTCCTAGTGCGTTCGAAATATGGTTTACCGTTACAACTTTAGTTTTTTCTGAAAGCAAAGCGTCAAAAGCATCCATAATCAATTCGCCCTCTTCGTTCATCGGAATGACTTTAAGAGTTGCTCCAGTTTTTTCGCATAACATTTGCCAGGGCACAATATTACTATGATGTTCTAAAGCCGAAACAAGTATTTCGTCACCCGGTTTTAGAATGGATGCAAAACCATTAGTTACTAAATTGATTCCGTGCGTTGTTCCGGAAGTAAAAAGTACTTCATGAGAGAACTTCGCATTGATATGATGTTGGATTTTTACTCTTGAAATTTCGTAAGCATCAGTTGCTAACTGGCTTAATGTGTGAACGCCACGGTGAATGTTGGCATTTATTTCCTTATAATAGGTTGCAATCGCATCGATTACAATCTGTGGTTTTTGTGAAGTTGCTCCGTTGTCGAAATAAACCAAAGGTTTTCCGTTTACTTTTTCCGAAAGTATCGGAAAATCAGCTCTTATTTTTTGGATATCTAGCATGTCTTATTTAGAAAAATTCTATCTACAAAAGTACTAAAACTAAATTGGTTTATCCATCAAAACTATAATTTCCTTTTATGGCGCTATCAATTGAGTGTTTGAATGTTGATTCTGTAAAATTTATTTGTGTTTTATAAATTATGTGAATTCAAAATGTAAATTGTTTGCTAAAATATTGAAGATAAAATATTTATATTGCGTTATAAATACTACTAACCATATGAAAAAATTTCTTAAACTCATTGCGCTTGTTTTAGTTCTTGCCATTCTTTATTTCGGATTTACTACGTATCCCAAGCTTGAATTGATTTCCGGTTTTTCGGCAAAAAGTATTGCCTCAGGGCATTTTTTAGATCATCGGTCTAAAAAAATGATTGAACAGGGAGATAATGATATTCCGTTAATGGATCTGGCAACAAATGTCATAGACGAAGCCGGAAAATTTGCGACATCTTCTGTTTATGGTTTAAAAGAAAGAAAAGCAATTTATCGAGAAGGTTTAGGGGCAACCTTAATTGATGATGATTATGATATTTCGAAACCGTATTTACTTCCTAAAAGAACTAAATTGGCTAATAATTTTTCTTTTCCTTACGGGAATAACGAACCGAAAGACACATTATTTTCGAACGTAGATTATGCGAAATTGAAAAAAGCAGTTGATAATTCTTTTGATAAAAATGGCGGAAAAGCAAAACGTACGCGTGCCGTTGTGGTTTTATATAAAGATAAATTGATAGCCGAACAGTACGATACTGGTTTTAATAAAAACAGTAAAATTTTAGGCTGGTCAATGACAAAAAGTATCACCAATTCAGCTTTTGGAGTTTTGGCAAAACAAGGTAAAATAGATATCTATAAACCGGCACCAATTGCCGAATGGAAAAATGACGACCGTAAAATTATCACTATAAACGATTTACTGCACATGAACTCCGGATTGGAATGGGAAGAGAATTACAGTAAAATTTGTGATGCTACAATAATGCTTTTTCAATCCGGAGATATGGCAAAAGTACAGCGTGAAAAACCTGCCCAGTTTAAACCCAACACACATTGGAATTATTCATCCGGAACCACCAATCTATTGTCCGGAATTTTAAAGAGCCAGTTTAAAACGCAACAGGAATATCTTGATTTCTGGTACAGCGCCGTAATTGATAAAATTGGAATGAACTCGATGATCGTTGAGCAAGATATGGCAGGAACTTTTGTGGGCTCATCATATGCCTGGGCAACAGCTCGTGACTGGTCAAAATTTGGATTATTATACCTGCATAAAGGAAACTGGAACGGAGAACAAATTCTGGATGAAAGCTGGGTAAAATATTCTGCAACGCCAACCAATACTTCTAAAGGGGCATATGGAGCGCAATTTTGGCTAAACGCAGGAGGAAAATTTCCGGATGTTCCTCGTGATATGTTTTATTGCAGCGGATATCAGGGACAAATGGTAGCGATTATTCCGTCTCTAAATATGGTAATCGTAAGAATGGGATTAAAAGAAGAAGATCAGGGATTTGATTTTAATGGGTTTTTGAAGGGGATAATTTCTTCGGTTAAAAAATAGTATATATACAGAAAAACCCGACAGGTTTTTAAAACCTGTCGGGTTTGAATGAATGTGTTAAAATAGAAATTTACAAATCAAATCCTAAATTCACGCCTAATTTCATAGCAATGATTTTAGTAATTCTTTGTTTTAATTCCGGTATTTTGATGCTTTCGATAACAGCATTGGAGAATGCGTACATCAATAAAGCTTTTGCTTCTTTTTTAGGGATTCCACGAGACTGCATGTAGAACATGGCTGTTTCGTCTAATTGTCCTACGGTACAACCGTGAGAACATTTTACGTCATCAGCAAAAATTTCTAATTGTGGTTTTGCATTGATAGTAGCTTTGTCACTCAATAAAATATTATTGCTTTTTTGGAAAGCATTTGTTTTTTGAGCTTCTTTTTCTACCAACACTTTTCCGTTGAAAACTCCTGTTGAGCGATCAGAGAAAATTCCTTTATAATCCTGGAAACTTTCACAATTTGGTGTTGCATGGTTTACCAATGTATAATGGTCAACGTGTTGTTTTTCGCCAATGATCGTGATTCCGTTTAACGTGCTTGTTAATCTTTCTCCAAAGTGGTAAAAGTTCAAATTGTTACGCGTTAGATTTCCTCCAAACGAAAAAGTATGCACGTAAACGTGACTTTCCTGTTGTTGAGAAACGTAAGTATTGTCGATTAAATTCGCCTCGATATTATCGTTTTGAATTTTGTAATGATCTACAATAGCGCGTTTTTGAGCAAAAATCTCTGTAACCGAATTGGTTAAAACCGGATTTTCGTTCAAACTTTGGTGACGCTCGATAATCTGAACATGGGAGTTTTCTCCAACAATAATCAAATTTCTGGGCTGAACCAATAAAGCAGCTTCGTTTCCTGTAGAGAAATACATGATTTCAATTGGTTTATCAGCTACTTTCTTTTGCGGAATATTGATAAAAGCTCCTTCACTTGCAAAAGCAGTATTCAACGAAGTCAAACTTTCGTCTTTGCTGGCAATTTGGTTGAAGTATTTGTCAATAACCATTTTATATTTTGGTTTGGTCAATGCCGATGACATCAAACAAACATCGATTCCGTCATGTGTAGTAGAAGACAAATGTGAACTAAAAACACCATCGATAAACACTAATTTATAAGTGTCGATTTCGTGTAAAAAGTATTTTTTTACCTGATTAAATTCGATTGCATTTTCTGCCTTTGGAAAAACCGTAAAGTCATTTTTTAAGATGGCGTTTAGCGATGTATATTTCCAGGCTTCTTCTTTTTTGGTTGGGAAACCTTTATTTTCGAAGTTTTTTAAGGCATTTGTGCGAATGTCATGTAAATCTGAATGTACATCGACACGCTCTTCAAAAGCCATAAAAGACGATACTAATTTTTCTTTTAAATCCATTTTGTTTTTGTTTCCTTCGGTGTTTCAGGTTTCAAGTTTCAGGTTGCCTGTTGTGACTTAATTCCTTTGAATCCGTATTGTTTCAGTTTCAGGTTTTCTACTGAAACTTATTTCCTTTGAAATCTTTTTTATTGAGATAAGTAATAAAGTTCTTTATTTTACCACTTAAATTTTCATAATCTCTTTTTAAAACTTCGAATTTTTGTTCCGAAATGTATTCAAAATCAAAAACACGATATAATTGAGATCTTGTTTCTCTGGCAGAACCTTTTGCGATAGATAAAAATTGTCGAAATTCTAAATTTCCATCTCTTTCAAAGCCTTCAGCAATATTATCCATTACTGAACCCGAAGAATCTTTTATTTGATTTTTAAATCTTAGATCTGATCTTAATTCTGTATGAATTGCAATAAGGTGAACTTCTTTTGCCAATCGTCGAGCTTCTTTCCAAATTTCTAAATCCTCAAATCGATTAATTGTTGCCATAATTTCCGTTTTAATTAATTAAGCTTAAACTTACAAAATCAAGTTTAACCTGAAACTAAAAAAACATGAAACCTGAAACAAAAATTTAGTTCTCTGCTTTAATCCAGTCGTATCCTTTTTCTTCCAGTTCGTAAGCCAATTCTTTTCCGCCTGATTTTACGATTCTTCCGTTGTAAAGAACGTGAACGAAATCCGGAACGATATAATCTAATAAACGTTGGTAGTGTGTGATAACGATAATAGCGTTTTTCTCGCTTTTCAATTTGTTTACACCGTTAGCCACAATTCTTAAAGCATCGATATCAAGACCGGAATCGGTTTCGTCAAGGATGGCTAATTTTGGCTCTAACATTGCCATTTGAAAAATTTCGTTTCTTTTTTTCTCACCACCTGAAAAACCTTCGTTTAAAGAACGTGATAAAAATTTACGGTCGATTTCTAATAATTCAGATTTCTCACGAATTACTTTTAGCATTTCGTTCGCAGGCATTTCGGCTTGACCGTTTGCTTTACGAGTTTCGTTGATTGCAGTTTTCATGAAGTTCGTAACACTTACTCCAGGAATTTCTACAGGATATTGAAACGAAAGGAAAACTCCTTTGTGTGCTCTTTCTTCAGGAGCAAGATCAGCAAGATCTTCTCCGTCAAGGAAAACTTCTCCTTCAGTAACTTCGTAGTTTTCGTTTCCGGCAATTACAGCCGAAAGTGTACTTTTTCCGGAACCGTTTGGTCCCATGATAGCGTGTACTTCGCCAGCTTTAACTTCTATATTAATTCCTTTAAGGATTTCTTTATCACCAATTGAGGCGTGAAGGTTTTTTATTGATAACATTGTTTTTTTTTATTTTATATAAATGTCAATTCTATTTTTGTTGTCTGGTTTAGGATGTTGGCATTAAAATGCGCATGTCCTAAATATTCCATGCCTAAATAATCGGCTGTTTTTTTGAACGGAATGTAAAAACTATCTTCGATTTCATTATCATGTGAATTTGATATCACACCAATTTTCTTTCCTCTAAGTTTTCTTCCGGTTTCTTTTTCAATTCGGATCAAATCCGAAAAACGATCAAAGAAAACCTTCAATATTCCACTCATATTGTACCAGTATATTGGCGTTGCAAAAATTAAAGTGTCGTATTTTTCGAGTATTCCCTTTATCAAAGGCAAAAAATCGTCTTCTATATTTTTACTTTCGTAATCATAATGAGAAATATTATAATCACTTAAATTAATTATGTCTATTCCGGTTTCTTTAGAAATCTCATCCACAATCTTGGTTGTGTTTCCGTTTTTTCTGGATGAACCTAAAATGATTACTTTATTACCTTCCATTTGTAATTAACCTACAGATCCTTCTAAAGAAATCTCTAATAATTTTTGAGCTTCAACAGCAAATTCCATTGGAAGTTTATTTAATACATCTTTACTGAAACCGTTTACAATTAAGGCAATCGCTTTTTCAGTCGGGATACCTCTCTGGTTGCAATAAAAAACCTGATCTTCTCCAATTTTACTTGTAGTGGCTTCGTGCTCGATTTTAGCCGATGGATTTTTACTTTCGATATAAGGGAAAGTATGCGCCCCGCAATTGTTTCCCATTAATAGAGAATCACATTGCGAAAAGTTTCTTGCATTCTCAGCCCTAGGGCTAATCTGCACTAATCCACGGTAACTGTTTTGTGATTTACCAGCCGAGATACCTTTAGAAATAATAGTCGATTTAGTGTTTTTACCTAAATGGATCATTTTAGTTCCTGTATCAGCTTGTTGGTGATTATTGGTAACGGCGATGGAGTAAAATTCTCCTACCGAATTGTCTCCTTTAAGTACACAAGATGGATATTTCCAGGTTACAGCAGAACCTGTTTCTACTTGTGTCCAAGAAATTTTAGCGTTTGTTTCGCATAAACCTCTTTTGGTTACGAAGTTATAAACTCCACCTTTTCCTTCTTTGTTTCCAGGAAACCAGTTTTGAACGGTAGAATATTTAATTTCAGCATCATCCATAGCAATTAATTCAACTACAGCGGCGTGTAACTGGTTTTCGTCACGACTTGGAGCTGTACAACCTTCAAGGTAAGAAACGTAGCTTCCTTCGTCAGCAATAACAAGAGTTCTTTCGAATTGTCCTGTACCTGCCTGATTGATTCTAAAATAAGTTGAAAGTTCCATTGGGCAACGAACGCCTTTTGGAATATAACAGAAACTTCCGTCAGAGAAAACCGCTGAGTTTAATGCTGCGTAGAAGTTGTCTTTTTGAGGTACAACGCTTCCTAAATATTTACGAACTAATTCCGGATGTTCTTTTATAGCTTCTGAAATCGGGCAGAAAATAATTCCTTTTTCTCCTAAAGTTTTTTTGAAAGTAGTAGCTACAGAAACAGAATCGACCACAATATCCATAGCGACATTGTTCATCATTTTTTGTTCGTCGACAGAGATACCTAACTTTTTGTACATTTCAAGAAGTTCCGGATCTACATCGTCTAATGTTTTGTTTGGATCTACTTGTTTTGGAGCTGAGTAATATGAAATTGCCTGGAAATCAGGTTTTACATAATGTACATTTGCCCATTCCGGTTCGATCATTTCTTTCCATGCACGAAAAGCCTCGATGCGCCACTCGGTCATCCATTCCGGCTCTTCTTTCTTAAGGGAAATAGCTCTTACGATATCTTCGTTTAAGCCAATAGGAAATGTCTCCGATTCTATATCCGTATAAAATCCGTATTCGTATTCTTTAGTTTCGAGTTCGATTTTTAAATCGTCTTCAGTGTATTTTGACATTTTTTAGTTTTTTAAAACGCTGCAATAAAATCAATTTCTTACAGCGTTTAAATTTGCTTTTAGACTTTACTTTATAGCGAAAAAGATTCTCCGCAACCACAAGTTCTGCTTGCATTTGGGTTGTTAAACACAAAACCTTTTCCGTTCAATCCGCCAGAAAACTCAAGAATTGTTCCGGCTAAATACAGAAATGATTTTTTTTCAACTGCAATTGTGATGTCGTTGTCTACAAATATTTTATCGTCGTCGCCTTTGGTTTTGTCAAATTTTAAATCATATGACAAACCAGAGCATCCGCCACTTTTCACGCCTACTCTTACGTAGTCGCTAGCAGCATCAAAACCATCGTCTTTCATCAAGTCGATAATTTTCTTTTTGGCTGTATCAGAAACTTTTATCATTGTTTATGGTATTTGTTTTTACTTTCATTTGAATTTACTTTTAAAATGGTAACAAAATTATTACATTTTTAAAGTGCTGTATTTCAATGTTGAAATTAAATTATCTGCAAAGATACGACTTAAAAACCTTTTTCCATAACGGTTCACATTATTATAACAAATGTTAAAATAGATATTAATTATATTGTTTATTGTTGATGTTCTTCGGAGCATAAGAAATAACGAAGAGTACTTTGATTATGCGTGAATAGAGAAGATAATTATTAAAATTTTGACTCCATCAATTTGTAGCATAAATAGCTATATAATATGTGACAGGAGTTTTTTTAAAGAAGAATTTTTAGCATAAGGAAATTGTATTTCCTAGCTTTGTTTTCAATATTAGAAATTTATTCTTATGAAACTTTACCCAATAGAATCCGGAAATTTTAAATTAGATGGCGGTGCCATGTTTGGTGTTGTGCCCAAAACAATCTGGAACAAAACCAATCCTGCTGATCAAAATAACTTAATTGATATTGCCGCACGCTGCTTACTTATTGAAGATGGAAATCGTCTGATTTTAATTGATACCGGAATGGGAAACAAGCAATCAGAAAAGTTTTTTGGCTATTACTCCCTTTGGGGATCGCATTCGATAGATAAATCGCTGGCAAAATATGGTTTTAGCAGAGATGATATTACGGATGTTTTTATGACACATTTGCATTTTGATCATTGTGGAGGAAGTGTTCAATGGAATTCGGATAAAACATTTTATGAGCCGGCTTTTAAAAATGCTAAATTCTGGACAAACGAAAACCATTGGGAATGGGCAACAAAACCAAATGCCCGTGAGAAAGCATCTTTTCTTTCAGAGAATATTTTACCCATGCAGGAAAGCGGACAATTGAATTTTATAAAACGTCCTGATTCTGATTTTGGCTTTTCTGAAGAAATGAATTTTGGGATTTATTATGTCGATGGCCATACGGAAAAGCAAATGATTCCGCATATTCAATACGAGGGTAAAACCATTGTTTTTTGTGCTGATTTATTAGCGACAGCCGGTCATATTCCGTTGCCTTATGTTATGGGTTACGACACGAGACCTTTGTTAACAATGCCGGAAAAATCAAAATTTTTAAATGCAGCAGCGGATCACAATCATTATTTATTTTTAGAACATGACGCACATAACCAAATTATAACTGTAGAACATACAGAAAAAGGTGTTCGGTTAAAAGAGGTTTTTACTTGCGAAGAAGTTCTTTAAACGAAAATTCTAAAAATAAAAAATCCCATTTTCGATTTACTGAAAATGGGATTTTTAGTTTGATTAAAATATGTTATTCAACGATAACTTTCTTAGCTGAAGCAGCATCCTGATTAATCAGGTATACATAATAAACTCCTTTGGGTAAACCGGATAAGTTTATTGTATTATTGGTATTGTTCGAATTAAGAATAAATGTTTTTACTAATTGTCCTAATGAATTGTAGACTGTTGCTTTGTCTAAAGCAATATTGTTAATGTTTACTTCACCTTTAGTTGGGTTTGGATATAAAAATGCTTTATCAAAAACAGAATCTTCAATTCCTAAATTTTTACAGCTATTAGAATAGATTGTGTTTGCCTCCTTGATTCTAGACCAGTTAGTATTTGAATAATTGGCATCATCAACTTGTATGCAGCCAAGAGTAGTAAGTCCTAAAAAACTAGTGTATAAAGAGGCTGTTTTTTTATCTGTTCCAGATGGTAAAATGAAATTTTTATTATTTCCGTTTCTCAGGTTTAATGAAATTAATGGATTGTTGGCCAGATAGATGATTTTAATATTCCCATTTTTAGAAACGTCTAATGTGGTAAGTTGGTTTGAAGAAGCGTTCAATGTTTCTAAAACCAGATTCTTACTAACATCTAAAGTTGTCAATTTATTATTACTTACATCCAGATAGGTCATTGATGTAAAATTTTCGATACCTGACAAATCTGAAATATTACTATTAGAAAGGTCTAAAGAAGTAATAGCACTTATGTTTGCAATTGTAATTTTGCCGTTTAATCCATCAGTGTCAATTCCTAAATCGATTAATTTTTGTTCGAAATTTGAATCTGGAATAGCAACAAAAGTTGGTGAACAATCTGTGTTGAAATTTGCAGCAGCATCTTTTTTGACAGTCCAATTTGCATTTGAATATGCAACATCATCAACCTGAATACAAGTTAAATTTGGATTGTTTGCAAGATTTAGATATGCAAATTTAACATTGTTTGCATTCTTCAAATTTAGACTTGTTAATTGATTAGAATTACAATATAAGCCGACTAAAACAGTGTTTACGCTAACATCCAAAGTGGTTAGCTGATTTTTTGAACAATTTAAAAATTCTAAAGCTTTATTTTTGCTTATATTCAAATTTGTTAATTGATTAGATTGACAATATAGCTCTGTTAGAGTAGCGATTTTAGAAACATCCAAATTGATTAATTTATTTTCGCGACAATCCAGCAGATTTAAAGCTGTATTATTACTGACATCTAAACTTGTTAATTGACTAGTATTACAGCCCAAAAATGTTAACGCAGTATTTGAGCTTACATCCAAAGCAGTATATTTGTTTGAACCCGAATCTAATTTTGTTAACGCTGTATTCTTACTTACATCTAAAGCAGTTAATTGATTTGAATAACAGATTAAATTAAGTAAAGCAATATTATTACTTACGTCTAAAGAGGTTATTCTATTGCTGTTACAGTCTAGAGTAGTCAGAGCGATATTTTTACTTACATTTAGTGTTGTTAATGAATTTTGACTACAATACAAATCAGTTAATACGACAAAGTCTTGTATTCCTGTTAAATCAGAAATATTACTTTTGCTAATGTCTAAGAACTTTACAGTGCTAATATTAGAAGTAAGCACTTTTCCGTCAACAGCACCTGAATCCATTCCCAAATCGATTAGTTTTTTCTCAAAATTAGCATCAGGAATTAAGGTATAAAGAATTTCAGGTTTTGCAGGCGTATATAAAGCTGAAATTTCTTCTGTAGTCAAAACACGATTCCAAATAGCAATATCATCTATTGTTCCTTTAAAGCCTTCTTTTACGGTATCTCCGGAAATTCTTTGTCCAATTCTAAAGATATTGTCAATAGTATTTAAGTTCACAGCTTTTTGATCTACATATTTACCATTTACATATATCGAAAGTTTAGCCCCATCATAAGTAAGCGTAAAGAAATACCAATCATTGTTTGAGTAATCAAAGTTATTAATATAATAGTCATCACTAGAAGAAGTAGTTCCGGTTATCATTTCGAGATAACCTTTACTGTAAATAGAAAGAGACAGTCTTTGCAACTTAGCCAAAGTGCCATAGTTAAAAATTGTGGCATCATATTTATTTGGATCAGTAAAAGCATTATTTGTTTTAAACCATCCCGAAATTGTTCTTGCAGTATTATTTTTAGGAATATTTGCTATAGTGGCATCGATATAACTGTTTACACCATCAAAGCTATAGGCAGTATTCGTATTTCCAAATCTGTCCAATGTTAACGTAGCACCTGTAACAGTTCCATTTGATCCGTTTCCGCTGGCATCATTTGCATTTCCATTAAAAGGATAATAAGCGACCAAACCATTTGTTGGTATTTGCTCATTTCCTGAAGGCACTGTAATTGTTACATTAACCGATGCTCTTGTTAGACTTTCGCATCCGTTAATTGTTTGTGAAACATAATAGGTGCCGGTTTGCAATACAGTCGATAAATTTAAAGCAGTTCCCCCTGCAGGAACACTGTACCATAGAAGATTGCTTCCTACAGCTTTTAAATTTGCAACAGTAGTAGTGCCATTAAACGTCTGTGCATTTGCAGTTGGAGGTGGTGTACTATCTGTAGTAATAATTATAGTATTTGTGTTGATACATCCATTGTTATCTTTTACGCTAACATTGTAAGTTCCTGTTGGTAATCCTGTAAATACATTTGAGGTTTGGTAAGTAACATTAGGCGAAATTGCATACTGATATGGTAATGTTCCTCCAGTTGCCGTAACAGTTAGAATTCCATTATTACTATTACATGATGTATTTGTACTTGTTACGATTAAATCAAGAAGTGTTGGCTGTACTATAAAAAAAGTTTTCGTAATGGATAATGAAGCAGCATCTTTTACTGTACAAGAGTATTCTCCGGCGGTCAATCCCGTAATCGAAGAAGTTGTTTTTCCATTAGACCAAAGATAAGTATATGGAGCTGTACCGCCCGAAACAGATGTAATCGAAGCAGCACCATTTATATCGCCAAAACAACCTATATTGATTTGATCTGTTTGGACTATCAATGAACCCAAACAATTTACAACCGTCGGAATGTTTTTATCTGTAGCTGTCCCATCACCCAGTTGACCTAAGGAGTTGCTGCCCCAGGCCCACAAACTTTCATCTGTTTTCATGGCAACTGTGTGTACAGAGCCTCCGTCAATTATTTGCCAATTTTTTTCTGTCCCTATTTGTACCGGAACAAGGCTATTGATTTTTGTACCGTTTCCGAATTCACCATCAGCATTAAAACCCCAGGCCCACAAAGAACCATCTGTTTTTATAGCAATTGTATAATTTACTCCTCCATCTACAGTTTTCCAGTCTGTCGATGTACCAATTTGTGTTGGAACATTTTTAGTTGTTGTTGTGTTATCTCCTAATGCTCCATATGTATTATCCCCCCAGGTCCATAAAGTACCATCTGTTTTTATAGCAATTGTATGATCACTTCCCGCAGCTATTGTTTTCCAATTGGTTGCCGTTCCAATCTGTTTTGGTGAACGGCTGTTTGTTGTAGTACCATCGCCTAATGCGCCTAAAGTATTTTTCCCCCAAGCCCATAAAGTACCATCTTTTTTCAAGGCAACGGTATGCAGCTTTCCTGCTACTACGTTTTGCCAGTCGTTTTCTGTTCCTATTTGGGTTGGAATATTTTTATCAAAGGTGGTGCCGTTGCCTAATTGTCCGGAAAAATTATTTCCCCAGGCCCACAAAGTACCATCTGTTTTTAAAGCAACTGTATGGCCATGTCCGGCTACTATTGTTTGCCAATTTTTTAATGTTCCTATTTGTTGTGGAGGGTTAAAATTAGGTGTAAATGATCCATTTCCTATTTGCCCTAAAGAACCATATCCCCATGCCCATAGAGAACCATCTGTTTTTAGGGCAACTGTATGAGCCCACCCCGCAGCCACTGTTTTCCAATCATTAGCTGTTCCCATCTTTGTGGGAATATTTACACTTGCAGGTGTGCTATTACCTAGTTGTCCCTGATCATTAGCGCCCCAAATCCACAATGAGCCGTCTGTTCTTACGGCAACAGTATGGCTATATCCCGCAGCTGCTGTTTTCCAGCATTGGGCATTTATCTGAAAACATACAAGCAGTAAAAATAAAAGTAAAGTTTTTTTCATAAAAATAGGTTTTGTTTTGGTACTACAAGTGTACAAATTAGAATTGGTTTTTTGTTACGGGAAGACGTAAAGTCCAGGTTGTTTTTGATTTATCGAAAATGCAAATGAATTAGGTGTTATTACACTTGAATCTAATGAATTAAAAGAAATTAATGGAGGAATTGACGGACCAGCAACTGGAAATCCGGGTTAAAAAACAAGCAGCCCATCTTTAGTATATTTATGAAGAAGGTTGTTATTCATGTTAACTAATTTCTCTTAATTTTAAAATCGGCTTTAAACGCTGATTTTTTTTAGAACATGAATTTTTTATAATTGAAAATCATAACACAGTGTTAATCGTTAGTTTTATGTAACAAAAAATCATAATTTAGGCCCATATTTTAACTTTTATCAAAAATAGATACATGAGTCCTATAAAAATAAATACTTTATCTGCTTTTGCATTACTTGTATTTGCTGGCTGCAATACAACTTTACAAGCACAAGCTTCTGCTTCTAAACAATTAATTACGGCACCTTTAGCTGTTGTTAAAAAAGCACCTCTTAGCGATAACGAACTAAAAAGATGGAGTCATCTTGATTTAATCAAAGATTCGATTCCGGGAATGAGTGTTGACAGGGCTTACGCCGAATTATTGCAAGGTAAAAAAGGTGTGAAGGTAATTGTAGGTATCGTAGATTCAGGTGTTGATATTGAGCACCCGGATTTGCAGGGAATGATCTGGACAAATCCTAAAGAAATTCCGGGTAACGGAATTGATGATGATAAAAATGGCTTTATTGATGATGTTCACGGATGGAATTTTCTTGGAGATGCCGTTCATGAAAATCTTGAATTAACCCGTATCGTTAAAAAAGGTGATGATGGTTCCGCTCAATACAAAGCGGCTTTAGCACAATACGAAGAAAAATCTAAAAAAGTCTTAGAAGATAAACAACAAGTAGATTTTTTAATCGATGTTCATAATACCATAAAAAAGGAGTTAAACAAAACGACTTATAAATTAGAAGATCTAAGCACCATTACTTCTACCGACCCAAAAGTGTCGAGAAGTAAAATGGTTATGACCCAAATTTTAACCAATGCGGGACCAACTTTTGACCCTGAGGCAGAATTAGAAGATTACAGAGAATCAGTTTACGATCAATTCAATTATAATTTGAATAAAGAGTATGATGGAAGAAAAATTGTAGGCGATAATCCTGAAGATATCAAAAATGCGCATTACGGAAATAATGTGGTTTTTGGTCCGGATAAAGAAAAAGCACTTCACGGAACACACGTAGCCGGAATTATTGCCCAAATTCGGGGTAATAATTTAGGGGGAGACGGTGTTACAAATAATGTAGAAATATTAACGGTTAGAGCTGTTCCAGACGGAGATGAGTACGATAAAGATATTGCTTTGGCAATTCGTTATGCTGTTGATAATGGTGCAAAAGTAATTAACGGAAGTTTCGGGAAAAGCTTCTCTCCACATAAACAATGGGTGTATGATGCGATAAAATATGCTGCCAAAAAAGATGTGTTAATTGTGCATGCAGCAGGAAATGATGGATATGATATCGATAAAAAAGAAAATATCAATTACCCAAATGATTCTGAAGATAATATTAAAGAATTTGCTGATAACGTAATTACAATTGGAGCAATTGATAAAGATTATGGAGAAAATGTAGTAGCCGGTTTTTCAAATTTCGGAAAAATAAATGTTGATGTTTTTGCTCCGGGTGAAGAAATTTATGCCACTGTTCCAAACAATAAATACAAATATTTGCAAGGAACTTCAATGGCTTCTCCAAACGCAGCAGGAGTTGCAGCATTGATTCGTTCTTACTATCCAAAATTAAAAGCATCGCAGGTAAAACATATCCTTATGGATTCCGGAGTTGCACTTCCTTCTATGGTAGTTTTAGGCGAAAATCTAAATCCGAACGAAAAACCTGTGCCAGTTTCTTCAGCAGAGTCATCCAGAACAGGAAAAATGGTTAACGCTTATAATGCTTTACTGTTGGCAGAGAAGATGTCTAAAAAATAAAACAATACACAATATTAACCTGATGGAAGAGTGGCAACTCTTCCATTTTTATTGAAAAAACGATGCGAAAAATTATACTATTTTCTTTTTTGAGTTTGGGTTTAAACTCAGCATTTGCACAAAATGCCCCATATTGGCAACAACATGCCGATTACAAAATGGAGGTTTCTATGGATGTAAAAAATTATCAGTACAAAGGGAAACAAGAGTTGGTCTATACCAATAATTCTCCTGATACATTAAGAAAAGTTTTCTATCATTTATTTCCAGATGCATTTCAGCCGGGAAGCGAAATGGATGCACGCTTGCATACTATAAAAGATCCTGACGGAAGAATGGTAAATAAAGTAAAAGGTGCCGATGGAAAAGAAGTAAAACAAAGCCGAATTGAAACCTTAAAACCTAATGAAATTGGTTTTCTAAAAATCACCAACTTAAAACAGGATGGTGTAATGGCTCAAACCAGAGTTTCAGGAACTATTCTGGAAGTGACTCTGGCTAAACCAATTTTACCAAATTCTAAAACTACTTTTACTTTAGATTTTGACGGACAAGTTCCGGTTCAGATTCGTCGTTCAGGACGTAATAATTCTGAAGGAGTAGAATTATCCATGTCACAATGGTATCCTAAATTAGCCGAATTTGATTTTGAAGGCTGGCATGCAGACCCTTATATCGCAAGAGAATTTCATGGTGTTTGGGGTAATTTTGATGTAAAAATCACAATCGATAAAGATTACACTATTGGGGGTTCAGGATATTTGCAGGACAAAAATGAAATTGGTCACGGATATGAAGATGCCGGTGTAACAGTGACTTATCCAAAGAAAGCAAAAACATTGACATGGCATTTTATTGCGCCAAATGTTCACGATTTTACCTGGGCTGCAGATAAAGAATATACACATGATATTGTAAAAGGACCAAATGATGTTGATTTGCATTTCTTCTATAAAAACAACCCGAAGACTACTGAAAACTGGAAACAATTAGAGCCGTTAATGGTCAAAGTAATGGATTATTATAACCATAGGGTTGGAGCATATCCGTACAAGCAATACTCCTTTATTCAGGGTGGAGATGGCGGAATGGAGTATGCAATGTGTACTTTGATGTTAGGAAACGGAACACTTCAGGGAATTCTGGGAACGGCAACACATGAATTAGGACATTCCTGGTTTCAGCATATTCTGGCTTCAAACGAATCAAAACATCCTTGGATGGATGAAGGTTTTACAACCTATATCGAAGACAGTGCTTTGAATGAATTGAAAGGAGATAAAAAAGAAGTAAATCCGTTTAAAGGAAATTATGCCGCGTATTATCAATTAGTCAATTCCGGAAAAGAGCAGCCACAAGGAACTCATGGTGATCGTTACGACGAAAACAGACCTTATAGTATTTCAGCTTATGTAAAAGGAAGTATCTTTTTGTCGCAATTAGAATATGTGATTGGAAAAGAAAATGTAGATGCTACCCTAAAAAGGTATTTTAACGATTTCAAATTCAAACATCCAACTCCAAACGATATCAAACGATCGGCTGAAAGAGTTTCAGGAGCGGAGTTAGACTGGTATTTAATCGATTGGACAGAAACTACCAATACAATTGATTACGGCATCAAAGATGTAGCTGATAATGCAGGAAAAACTACCGTTAGTTTAGAAAGAATCGGCAGAATGCCAATGCCAATTGATTTAACGGTTGAATATACAGACGGGACTTCAGAGAGTTTTTATATTCCGTTAAGAATGATGAATTTCATTAAGCCAAATCCGAATCCAAACGTGAAAAGAACCGTTTTGGAGGATTGGGCCTGGGCGCAATCCAACTACAGTTTTACGATAGATAAAAATAAATCAGCGATCAAAAAAATTACCATAGATCCAAGCGGATTAATGGCAGATGTAAAAGCTGCAAATAATGTTTATGAAGTGAAATAATCAAAACAGACTTTATAGAAAAAAGCCCTTAAAAATTTATTTTTAAGGGCTTTTCTTTTTTCAAATTTCAGATAAAATTATATTGCTTTTATTTCATTTACGATAGTAGGTGAAGTCTTTTTAAACGGAAACCATTCCCTGTAACTTGCACATCTCCAAAGCCATTCTATTGGGCCATAATTAAATTTAGACAGCCACCATTTACTTATAAATAATTGAAGGATAAAAATAAAAACAGCCAATGAAAAGTAAAACCAATAAGGCATTGTATCTGCAATTCCTAAGCCAATTCCAGAGAAAATAAAAGCAGCCAAAATATTTTGAGCGATGTAATTTGTCAAAGTCATTTTGCCGCCGGCACTAAAATAGCTAAAAATGGTTTTTAGTTTGCCATTAATGTACAATAAGCTAATTCCCGTTGCAATAAAAATCATAGTGCTCAAAACCAGCCAGTAAAGCGGATGAAATATTTTAAGAGATGCAACTTTATAAAAAATCATTAAATTAAAGCTAACGCCAATAATAATAGCCACAATTAAACTAAGCCAAAGTATGCGATTTAATAATTTCTTGTTCTTGGCCAAATGATTAAAAAAATCTAATTTTTGAAGTAAAAAACCAAAAAGCATACAGGCTAACATAACAAGATGTGCTGTTATGGCGTATCCGGGAATAATAATTTGCTCGTAAAATGAAGCTAATAAATTAAACTTAAAAAAGTCAAGCCAGTTTCCTGAATAGAATAATTTTAAGTATGCCGGATTTGTTGTAATTTCCGGATGTTCTACTGTAAAGCTATTTACATAAGCCATTATAAAAGGAGTGATAAGAATAAGTGACGCGCTTATAATTGCTAGTGTTTTTGCGGAGCATTTGTAAAAAAGTAACATTACAAGTCCTAAAAAGGCGTAATCTTTTAAAATGTCGCCAAGCCAAAATGACGAATTAATAAATGCCAATATAAAAAGTAAAAACATTCGCCACGCAAAAAAAGTTACCGGATTTTTGCCTTTGGCAGCAATATTATTAATTAAAATAGCAAAACCATATCCAAATAGGAGTGTTAATAACGTCCAGGATTTTGCTGCAAAAAAATAACGGTTAAAATAGCTCAGTATTTCAGACAAGATGCTGTTGTTGATTTTTTGAGGTACGCCGATAAATAAAAAATCAGAAAAATTGCCAATTGCAACGCCTAAAATGGCCCAGCCGCGAAGAATGTCAACAATAGCAGTTCTTTTGCTTTGTTCGACAGGATGATAAGAATTTGTCATTTGATTAACGTTTTTGTTGTGATTTGATTGATGATTTGTGATAAATTTGAAAATATTTTAACGAAGTTAAAAGTAAGAAAATTTTGAAATGATCTGTTTTTATTTGGAAATATGTTTCATAAAAGACACACATTGAAACAGGTCCGAAGTAGAAGACTTCGCAAGTAGGTGAAAATTATCATTGATCCAAGCGGATTAATGGCTGATGTAAAAGCGGTTCATAATATTTAGTAAATAATCAATATGCTAAGTTGAAAAGAAAAGCCCTTAAAAATATTTTTAAAGACTCTTTTGTTTTTCAAATTTTATCTATAAAAATTATATTGTCTTTATTTCGTTTACGATAGCAGATGATGTTTTTTTAAACGGAAACCACTCTCTGTAACTGGCACATCGCCACAGCCATTCTATTGGGCCATAATTAAATTTAGTCAACCACCATTTGCTAATAAATAACTGAAGGATAAAAATAAAAACAGCAAGTGAAAAGTAAAACCAATAAGGCATTGAATCTCCAATTCCAAAACCGATTCCCGAGAAAATAAAAGCAGCCAGAATATTTTGAACGATATAATTGGTTAAAGTCATTTTGCCGCCAGCACTAAAATAGCCGAAAACTGTTTTAAGTTTGCCGTTAGTATATAATAAACTAATTCCGGTTGCAATAAAAATCATTGTGCTTAAAATAAGCCAGTAATACGGGTGGAAGTATTTAAGGAATTCAGCTTTGTTCTCAATAGCAAAGTAAAAAATAATACCAAGTATAACGGCAACAACCAGACTGCTTATAAGTACATATCTTAAAAGTTTTTTCATTTCGTTCAAACGATTAAAAAAATCTAATTTTTGCAACATAACCCCAAAAAGCATGCAGGCCAGCATTATAATATGTGCTATAATGGCATAGCCCGGCGAAATGATTTGTTGGTAAAAAGAAGCCAATAGATTAAATCTAAAAAAGTCCAGCCAGTTTCCGGAATGATATAATTTTAAATAGTCGGGATTGGAGATAATTTCTATTCTTTCGAAGTTAAGTCCTTTAATGTAAGCCATTAAAAATGGAGTTATAAGAACAAGAACAGCACAAATTATACTTAATGTTCTGGCAGAGCATTTGTAAAAGAGCAATAATATAAGTCCTAAGAAAGCATAATCTTTTAAGATGTCTCCAAACCAAAAAGAGCAATTAATAAAAGCCAGTACAAAAAGCAATATCATTCGCCAGCTAAAAAAAATGACTGGGTTTTTGCCTTTGGCAGCGACATTATTAATTAAAATAGCGAAGCCATAGCCAAACAAGATTGTGAGTAAAGTCCATGACTTTCCGGAGAAAAAAAACTGATCAAAATTAGATAGTATTTCAGATAAGATACTATTCTTGGTTTTGTGTGGTAAACCAATGCTCGGGAAACCGGAATAATTGCCAATAACAACGCCCAGAATAGCCCAGCCCCGAAGAATGTCGACAATAGCAGTTCTTTTGCTTTGTTCGACAGGATGATAAGAATTTGTCATTTAATTAACGTTTTTACTTGTGATTTGATTGATGATTTTGGATAAAATTTAAATTGTTTCTATCTCAATCAAAAATAAGAAAATTATGTAACCACCTGTTTTATCTTAAAAATATATTTTGCAAAAAAAACGTGTTATTCTAAAAGGGTTTTCTTTTAAAATAACACGCTGTAAATTATAAAGCAATTTTGTTGATTATCCTAAATGCTCCAACATATCTTTTGTCATCGATTCAAGGTCAAAGGTATGTTTCCAGTCCCAGTCTTCTCTTGCCTCAGAATCATCAATACTTGCCGGCCAGCTGTCCGCAATTTTTTGGCGGAAATCAGGATTGTAAGTGATCTCAAATTCAGGAATGTGTTTTTTAATTTCATTGGCGATTTCAGTTGGCGTGAAGCTCATCGCAGCTAAATTGTACGACGAATGTATTTTGATTTTTTCAACCGGAGCTTTCATAATATTAATGGTTGCATTAATTGCATCATCCATATACATCATTGGCATTTTGGTTTCAGAAGATAAAAAGCATTCGTATTTTTTATCGGCAATAGCCTTATAGAAAATATCAACAGCATAATCTGTAGTTCCACCGCCAGGGGGTGTAGACCAGCTAATTAAACCCGGATAACGGATACTTCGAACATCAACCCCGTAAATATTATGGTAATATTCACACCATCTTTCTCCTGCTTGTTTACTAATTCCATAAACTGTAGAAGGTTCCATTACTGTATACTGAGGTGTATTTTCTTTTGGAGTTGTAGGTCCAAAAACAGCAATACTGGATGGCCAGAATATCTTTTTTATTTTTTTTTCTTTCGCTAAATTCAAAACGTGAAACAAGGAATTCATATTCAAATCCCAGGCAAATGCCGGGTTCTTTTCGGCTGTAGCCGATAAAAGAGCAGCCATTAAATAAATATCCGTAATTTGATGTACTTCCACAAGATGTTCAATTTGATTGAAATCTAAAGCATTGACCACTTCAAACGGACCTGAATTAACAACGTCAGTATCTAATTTTCGAATATCAGAAGCAATTACATTGTCTGTTCCGTATAATTTACGCAGTTTTTGAGTCAGCTCGGTCCCAATTTGACCGCAAGCGCCAATGATCAATATTTTTGGATTCATTTTGAATGGATTTTAGAGACGCAAATATAACGGTTTCGTAAATATTTTTACTTTTTCGAAGATCAAATTATAAATTTAATAATTAGAAAGGCTGTTTATTAGATTATTCTCCGTTGGGACCTTATTATTTGAAGGAAAGTTCGCAAAAGATTAATTTTTTTCTTAGTCCTGTCTCCAATTTTTAGGTCTTAATAATCTTTTTAATCTGTGAAATTAGCAGCAAAAAAATAACCTTGATTTATAGAATCTTTAGGAGAAAACAGAATTCGTAATTGTAAATTTACTTTGTAACTTTGTAGCTTAATGTTTTACCAAATGAAATATAAAATATCTCTTTTTCTGCTTTTTGTTTTTGTATTGAATTCATGTCAAAATGAAGATGAAAAACGTCGTGCTGAAAATGAAAAAGAAGCTAAAAAAAACGAAGTTATTTTTAATAATATCAATAAAGGCTGGATATTTATTGACGAGCCCATCAATGAAATTTCGGAACAAAAAGTAAGCTCATGGAACGAGTGGCGCGAATTTTTAAAAGAAATTGGAGATAAACCAAGAAAAACGATTGGGGCTTTCCAAAAAAAGGCAACTGCAATTTCAAAAAAAGCAATGGCTTTAAACGACAATATTCCTTCAGAATTTAATGTGCCTGCAATAAAAAGCAGAATCTCTATTTTGATTACCAAAATTAAAATGATGGATTTGTTTATTCATTTAAATCAGATCCCGGCTGAAAAAGTTACATTTTTAATTGGAGAAATCAATAAAGAATTAGTTTCTCTGGAAAGGCAAATGGATAATATTATTGTAAAAAGTAAAATTCCGAAAGAAGAAGGGGAAGAAGATTTTCTGAAAATGTTAGATACAACACGTGCAATCCCGAATGCAACTCCGGTTCCAATCCAGGCACGAAATATAGATCATAATTTACCAAAAGTTGAGTAAAAACGCCTTATATACCATGTATGATAATCTGCCAAAAAATCAGCAGATTGCCACACAATTACTAGAACAAAACCAAATAAAAATGCATCTTAACGGCTTGTTAGGATCTGCAGTTTCATTTGTGATTCGTGCTGTTTTCAAAAAAACAGAACTGCCTTTTCTGGTTGTTTTAGACAATAAAGAAGAAGCTGCCTATTATTTAAACGATCTCGAACAAATGATTGGGGAGCAGGATGTTTTGTTTTATCCTGCATCATTTCGTCGCCCTTATCAGGTTGACGAAACAGACAATGCGAATGTTTTGCTTCGTGCCGAGGTTTTAAACAGAATCAATTCCCGCAAAAAACCGGCTATAATTGTTACGTATCCGGAAGCGCTTTTTGAGAAGGTGGTCACAAGACAACAACTCGATAAAAACACGTTGAAAGTCGCTTTGAATGATAAGATTTCAATTGATTTTATCAATGAAGTTTTGTTTGAATATGAGTTCAAAAGAGTCGATTTTATTACAGAACCAGGCGAATTTTCGGTTCGTGGAGGAATCGTCGATGTATTCTCTTTTTCAAATGATCATCCTTATAGAATTGAGTTTTTTGGTAACGAAGTAGACAGCATCAGAAGTTTTGATGTCGAAACACAATTATCAGTCGAAACACATAAAAAAATCACGATTATCCCGAATGTCGAAAACAAGATATTTCAGGAAAACCGCGAAAGTTTCTTAGATTATATTGCTGAGAAAACGGTTCTTTTTATTCAAAATACTGATGGACTTTTTAGTCAGCTTGACAAACAATTTGCAAGGGCAGAAGAAGCTTTTGAGAAACTTTCAGGAGAAATAAAACACGCCACGCCGGATCAATTATTTTTAAATCAGGCTTCGTTTATCAGGCGAGCGTTAGATTTTTCGGTAGTAGAGTTGGCTTCAAAACCCATTTTTAAAACAACAAAAAATTTCGATTTTCATATTCAGCCGCAGCCATCCTTCAATAAACAATTTGATTTGTTATTGAATAATCTGAGCGACAATCATTTTAACGGTTATAAAAATTATTTGTTCTGTTCGAATGAAACTCAGGCCAAACGTTTTCACGATATTTTTGAATCTCTTGACGAAGCAAATTCAGAGAATATCCGTAAACAATACCATACCATTGTATTGCCTTTATATCAGGGTTTTATTGACGAAGAAAATCAGATTACAGCCTATACCGATCACCAGATTTTTGAGCGTTATCATAAATTTAACATCAAAAACGGGTATTCAAAAAAGCAGAATATTACGCTTAAGGAATTAACCGCACTTTCGGTTGGTGATTACGTAACCCACATCGATCACGGAATCGGGAAGTTTGGCGGATTGCAGAAAATTCAGGTCGAAGGAAAAACACAGGAAGCCATAAAACTGGTGTATGCCGATAATGATATTGTATATGTAAGCATTCACTCGCTGCATAAAATCTCCAAATACAACGGAAAAGACGGAACACCGCCAAAAATATATAAATTAGGATCGAACGCCTGGAAAATTTTAAAACAAAAAACCAAAGCGCGCGTCAAACATATTGCGTTCAACCTAATTCAGTTGTATGCAAAACGACGATTGGAAAAAGGGTTTCAGTTTGCACCGGACAGTTATTTGCAAAACGAATTAGAAAGTTCGTTTATTTATGAAGATACACCGGATCAAACCAAATCGACACAAGAAGTAAAGGCCGACATGGAAAGCGATCGCCCAATGGATCGTTTGGTTTGTGGAGACGTAGGTTTCGGAAAAACGGAAGTTGCTATTCGTGCCGCTTTCAAAGCCGTTGATAACAGCAAACAAGTTGCAATTTTGGTTCCGACCACTATTTTAGCGTACCAGCATTACAGAACTTTCTCGGAGCGATTAAAAGATATGCCGGTTTCAATTGGTTATTTAAACAGGTTCAGAACGGCCAAACAAAAAGCACAAACACTAAAAGATTTAGCCGAAGGAAAGTTAGATATTGTTATTGGAACCCATCAATTAGTGAATAAAAATGTAGTTTTTAAAGACCTTGGTTTATTAATTGTCGATGAGGAACAAAAGTTTGGAGTAAACGTAAAAGACAAACTTAAAACTATCGCTGCAAATGTCGATACGTTAACATTAACGGCAACGCCAATTCCGAGAACGCTTCAATTTTCATTGATGGCTGCAAGAGATTTATCGGTAATTACAACACCTCCGCCAAATCGTTATCCTATTGAAACCAATGTTGTTGGTTTTAATGAAGAAGTAATTCGTGATGCGATTTCGTATGAAATTCAGCGTAACGGACAGGTTTTCTTTATCAATAACCGAATCGAAAATATAAAAGAAGTGGCCGGAATGATTCAGCGTTTGGTTCCAAATGCCAGAGTCGGAATTGGACACGGACAAATGGAAGGTGCCAAACTAGAAGAATTGATGTTAGGTTTCATGAACGGAGATTTTGATGTTTTAGTAGCAACCACAATTATCGAAAGTGGTTTGGACGTTCCAAATGCGAACACGATTTTCATCAACAATGCCAACAATTTCGGATTGTCTGATCTGCATCAAATGCGTGGGCGAGTTGGACGAAGCAACAAAAAAGCATTCTGTTATTTCATCTGTCCGCCTTATTCATCCATGACCGAAGATGCCAGAAAACGTATTCAGGCTTTGGAACAATTCAGCGAATTGGGAAGCGGTTTTAATATCGCGATGAAAGACCTTGAAATTCGTGGTGCCGGAGATTTATTGGGTGGAGAACAAAGCGGTTTCATCAACGAAATTGGTTTTGATACCTACCAAAAAATCATGAACGAAGCCATCGAAGAATTGAAAGAAAACGAATTCAAAGATTTGTATCCGGAAGAGAATGATATTGAAACGAAAGAATATGTAAAAGATCTGCAAATCGATACTGATTTTGAGCTCTTATTTTCTGATGAATATATCAATAATGTTACCGAGCGTTTGAGTTTATATAACGAATTGGGCAGCGTTAAAAATGAAGAAGAACTGGTTATTTTTCAAAACAAATTAATTGACCGTTTTGGCCCAATGCCTCCGCGTGCCAATGCTTTGATGAACAGTATTCGCATCAAATGGATTGCTACCAACGTAGGTATTGAGAAACTGGTAATGAAGAAAGGCAAAATGATTGGCTATTTTGTTTCGGATCAACAGTCTGATTATTATCAATCTTCTAAGTTTAGAAAAGTGTTGCAATTTGTGCAAAAATACAGCAATCTTTGTACAATGAAAGAAAAACAAACGCCAAACGGATTACGACTTTTACTGACTTTTGAGAATGTAAAATCGACCAAACGCGCTTTGGAATTGATGGAAATGTTGGGAGAATAAAAAGTTTGCCACGAATTTCACGAATTTCCACAAATTTTAATTCGTGCTAATTCGTGAAATTCGTGGCGAAAAACATTAAGATAAAAGGTTTTATTTCCCTTTATATAATTTCTCTAAATATTCGGTTTTATCTTTTTCTGCCTGAACCAAACGTTCGTAAAGCTCTACTACTTTGTCAAGAGGATTGAAAGTACAATTATAATGATTACCAAAATTTAAGTTACTATCTTTTGTGTCATTAAAAGTATTAAAATAGGTAAAGACACTTTCTTCGGAAAAATTCTTAATTGCTTCCACACTAACACCAAGTATTTTTGCTATCTCAATAAGTTTTTCTGGATCTACATTTTCACTATTTTCAATTGAAGATACCGTTTGCTGACTAATTCCTAAAGCTTGAGCGAGTGCTTCCTGCTTCATGTCTTTCAGTTCACGAATACGACTGATATTTCTCCCTATATGATTTGGTTTTGTTGCTGTGCTCATAAGCCAAAGGTATTAAAATTGTCAAAATAAAAATTGATTTCAGTAAAAAACAGCTTGTTTTTTGTAAGATACATTGTACAATGTAGAAATGTTTTTAATTCCTTCCAAAAATTTATTGAACAAAAATACACTTTTCAAACGACTACTATTTAAATAAGGGAATTAGTTAAACATAATTCGTGCTGATTTGTGACTCGAGCGATAGCGAACAGACGAAGCAAATTAGTGGCGGAAAACTAATCTAAATCTTAAGTTTTATTTATCTTTTAGTTAGGAAAATCCTTAGAACTAAAAAGTTTTCTTTGAAAGAAATTTTAAAGCAAACTTCCCTATGCAATACCAATTTATTCTTCTGTTTTTATTTTTTGGATTAACTTCAATCTTTGCTCAGGAAAAGAAACAAATCATTTTAAACGATACTTTGAAATCAGAAGAAATCGATCCTTTACGACCTGCTAAAGCAGCTTTTTATTCGGCTATTTTTCCTGGTTTAGGACAGATTTATAATAAAAAATATTGGAAACTTCCTTTGGTGTATGGTGCCATCGGAACGAGCACTTATTTTTATATCGACAGTCAGAAAAACTACAATATTTATAGAAACGAATATAAAAACAGACTGGCAGGAAGCGCTAGTGGTTCTGATTATTTGGCGAACCTAAGCGAAAGTCAGTTAATTTCTGCGCAAAAACAGTTTCAAAGAAACAGAGATTTATCTGCTTTGTTTATTGTTGGTTTTTATGTTCTAAATATTATTGATGCCAATATTGATGCCGCTTTGTCTCAGTTTAATGTAAGTGAAAAACTAGCTTTTAAACCTGCTATTATAAAAAACGATATCAATTTAAAGAATGATTTTGGGTTTGCTATGAATTATTCGTTTTAAAAAAATCGCCATGAATTCATGAATTTAATTTAACCTAATTCATGAATTCGTGGCGAAAAAATAAAAATTAGCTTTCGGTTTTAAAATCGGAAGCTTTTTTTATGATTTAAAAAATGTCTTAAGATGTTGTTTTTAAAACTTTTGATGGATTTTACTTTTTTAGAATAGAAATATATTTGCGTGTTTTTTTAGAGTATTCGATATGTACATAAAAAAAAGTTACATTTCTATCTCTTATAATAATATTTACGTCTTTTACTTCGCTAAAAAAGGAATTTAAAAAAATAAAAAGCTTTGAGTAAAGTAAAATGAACGACTGTATACCTAAATGAGGTTATGAAAGATTCTGTTTTTTTACTATAAATATTTTTGGAAAAATAATAAAATTGATTATGAAGGATAATAGTCTAAATATAGAAGAATTTAAAATAATTTTTCGATCACAATTAATTGAAGCAGTCAAAAGTGATTATGATGAATTAAAAAAAAAGATTAAATCAGAACATCCAAGCTCACTTGCACTAGTAACTGATAGTGATTTCTCTTCTTTGTTTTTAGCTGTTAATACAGTTGAGTATCTAAATAAAAAAAGAGAAAAATTAGAAGAAGATAAAAAACTTGACATTGAATTGTTTTCAGAATATTTGAGTGAAAAAGAGTTAAAGGATTTTTTTGGTGATGGCGATAGAAACTTAAATTCTTTACAATGGATTCCAGATGAGTGGCGAAACGGAGACAATGATTTGAAAAATTCAAAAATTTCATTTGTAAGTCAATATTTACAAGACAGTGTGGTAAAGCTAAAGACAAATTATTCTGAATTTGAAATTGGAGAAAAAATTATAAAAGAAATCATTTTTTCGTTAAAGGAAATCATTGATGAAGGTTTTTGGAAAAATAATAATATGTTCTTTTTTGTTAGCATGTCAGATGACGAAAGAGCAGAAAAAATTGAAAATTATTCTGCAGAAATTTTAAACGATGAGATATTTTATAATTTATTTTTAAAAAGGTTTGATTAAAAAATGGAGTATCAAATAATTGTATTGATAATAAGAATAATGTAGTTTTTTAAATTTTATGTTTAAACAAAATAAATATAGACTTCCAGAAAATAATCGCTTAGATCTACTTTTAGGTAAATGCATAGATGAAATTACTGAAAATAATAGTGAATATTTTTATCAAAAACAGATGCTTTGCATGATTAAACTTGTTGAGTTTTTTGAAGAAAAAATGAGCTCTTTTCTTCAAATTAAGCTTCAAATTGCTAAAGAATATTGGATTGAATTTATACCAAATGAAAATTTTCCTATTGCTGAAATAGATTTTGAGTTTACCAATCTAGGCAAAATGAGACATGAAAAAATTGATGATGCTCAATTACACCTTCGTATTATTCGATTACTATTCAAAAAATATGACAGTAAATCTCCCGATGAAAATATGGACTATTTTTTGTTGTTTTTTGAATATCTAATTCAGCTAGGAGCTTATAGAGAGGATATCGCAACTGTAGTTGAAAATTTGTTTGAATAGAAAAATAGAATATAAAAATAGAATAAAAAAAGATATAGTAAAGGACATGCTATGGAAACTTTAGTAGATTTAGTTAACTCAACAAATTATGGTGCATTAAGGCAGAATAATTAATAAAAAGAGATAGTGTGATGAAATGAACAACAACTTAAACATTTGCTTGATGCTTGAGACAGACGGGAGAAGCCGATACGAGTTTTCTGTTAAAAAAATAGTAGATTGGGAAGAAGCTTGGGGAGTTTATAAAGATAGATGGATAATGTTTGAAGACGGCAGTGGAAATATGGTTTTTCCAATATGGCCAGCAAAAGATTTTGTAGAACATTACTTTAAAAAAACTGATAAGAATCGTATACCAAAAGAAATATTTCTAGATGACTTAATGGATGATCTTCACCTTGCTGATTTTGCAAAAGATTTACTTGCAGGTTTACAGAAAAGAGGTAAAATTTAAAAAAAGGTTGCCACGAATTTCACTAATTAACGCGAATTTTTTATGAAGCAAGTATTACATTTAATTCATCAAAATTTGTGATTCACTGCAAAAAAATAAAAAGGGCGTATGAAATTTTCATACGCCCTTGCTTTTTCAAGTTAACCACAATTTTTTAAGTACGAATTAGTGAAAATTCGTGAAATTCGTAGCGAAAAAAATTATTTAACAATCAGTTTTTTAGTCACATTTAAATTTTTCGAAGCAATATTTACAATATATATTCCAGAAGATAAATGATGATTAATTTGTCCTGAAGTTGAAAGTCTTTCAGTTAAAACGATTCTACCGTTCATATCAGAAACAGTAATTGCTGCTGAATCTCCATTTTCTAATTCAGGTAATGAAACCTGAAAATTATCTGTAGAAGGGTTTGGATAAATACTAATTGCTTTTTCTGAAGTTGAAACTTCTTCTGTCTTCACAACAGACTTACCAGTTCCGCCAGTAGTTACTTCCAATTGCCATTGTGCACTGTACCAACCATCTTGAGAATTACCGTATTGTGCGGAACCTGTTTGGTTTTCAACATGAATAATATTTCCGGTTTGCCATCTGTTTCTTAATCTAACCCATGTTCCATCGATATAATCGGCAGACCATTGTGCACTCCAGAAAGTAGTATCGGTTATATTAGCCTGAACACTTCCGGTTTGGCTTTCAATGTTCATCAGTTCGCCGGTTGCTACATTTTTAAGTACAAAATAAGTGGCGTCGATAGCAATTTTCTGCCATTTGTAATTGTTGTTGGCAACGGTTGCTCCGTAACCCACATTTGCTCCGGCATCAGATAAATAAGCGCCCGTCCACCTGTTTTTGATGGTATAATACGTTCCTCCTGATGAAGTTGTAGAAACCGTTACAGCACATGTACTTGCTTTGCTTCCGTCAACTGTTGTTACGGTAATAGTGGCTGTTCCGTTTGCTACAGCAGTGATTAGACCTGTGCTGTTTACTGTTGCTATTGCAGTATTACTGGAACTGTAATTAACAGATTTGTTACTTGCATTAGCAGGAAGAACAGTTGGCGTAAGTTGTTGCGTTCCGCCTACATTTAATGCTGCAGATGTTGGACTAAGACTTACACTCGTTACTGCAATTGACGTACCCGGATTTGTGTCATACCAGGTATCGTTCATGTACCAGCCTGTTTTATTTCTGGTTAAGTTGGCTGTTTGACTTGTACCATCGTTAAAAATTAAATTTGTAGAGGTTACATTCGTAAAAGTGTATGAATACCATCCATTTCCAGAGTTTGTCATGTTTACGCCCGGCCATGTTGCATCAGCTAACACTCCCGCTGGTAAAGCACTCCAATAATAAATTTTAATTCCGGTTCCCCAAGCGGTAGGCTTGTAAAAGCTAACCGTGAAAGTTGTATTTGCTTTTACTGTAATTGCTGCAATTGCGATTTTACTTCCGTCTTGCGTTGTTACCGTAATATTAGCTGTTCCTGCCGAAATTGCTGTAACCAATCCTGATGAATTTACAGTTGCTACAGCTGTATTGCTGGAACTCCACGTTACAGTTTTGTTGGTAGCATTTGCAGGAGCAATTGTTGCCGAAAGTTGTTGTGTATTTCCTGCATACAAACTTGCCGTAGTTGGTGAAACACTTACTGATGCAACAGGAATAGCTGCAACCGTTATGGCCGAAGTTGCCGTTTTGTTTCCGTCAACTGTTTTAACGGTAATGGTTGTTGTACCGGCTGCTACTGCCGTTACTAATCCGGAAGCATTTACGGTTGCTACTGCTGTATTGCTTGAAGTCCAGGTTACATTTTGGTTGGTTGCATTTGCAGGAGCTAAAGTGGCACTTAATTGCTGAGTAGATCCTAAACCAACAGTTGCTATTGTTGGACTAACTGAAACTCCTGTAACAGCTACAGTCGCCACATTTGTATTGGTTAAAACAATATACTGAAAAGCATTAAAAGATTGCGTAGCTCCCGAAACCAATGTTACTGTAGCACCAGTGTAGGCATCTTTGTAGGTTCCTGCCAATGCTGCCGGAATCACAAATGTTTTGCTGGCATTTCTAAGATTGGTCATGACAATAACTTTCTCTGTTCCTAATGTTTTTGTAAAGGCACAGATATCATCACTTGCATAAGGTGTCATTGTACCGCGTCTGATGGCAGCACTGCTATTTCTAAAGTTAAGTATTTTAGCAAATTCAGGTGTAGCAGCTGTATTGCTCCAGTTGATTTTTACACTCGTGTAAGGCCACGGAATTACCTGATTGAACGCTACCTCTTGTCCGCTGGTTAAAAAAGGAACTCCTTTCATATAACCCGAAACTAAGAAATTAGCCACTACTCCTGCATTACTTTTAAATACTGTAAAAGGAGCAGTATCGCTATTGTTTTCTGAGTCATGATTGGCCGTCCATCTTACTTCTTGCTGACTTCCTGTTGCATACGTATACTCCATGTCGTTTGTGGTTTGGAATCTTGTAGAAACCGGACCTCCGCCTGCAACATTTTTCAAAGCATCGTAAAACCATTTATCACCAAAATTCATATCAAATCCGGCTTGGAAATTTTGTAAACGATCCCCTTCGGCAAGCATTAATAAGTTATGAGAAGTGATTCCTCTTAAATTACTGATAATCTCTGTCCAGAAATCAAGAGGAGGATTGTTAGCAAAATCACAACGGTATCCATCGATATTTGCGGCAAAAATCCAATAACGCATGGCATCTTTCATTGCTGCACGAAGCGCCGTATTGTTAAGATCCAGTGCTGCAATATCAGAGAAATTTGCTAATTGATTGATTGTTGTTCCGGTTCTTTGGTAATATTCCGGGTGCGATACGGTCCAGGGATGATCCCATGAAGTTCCGTTTACAGCAATGTCCAGCATTACCGCCATACCTTTGGCATGAGCTGCAGCTACCAGATTACGCATATCGGTAAGCGTTCCGTATTCAGAACCTACCGATTTATAATCTTTGATACAATACGGAGAGTTTGAACTTCTTGAGTCGGTTCCGTAAGGGTAAATTGGCATTAAATAAAGCACATTAATACCAAGTGATTTAATTCGGTCCAGATCAGAGGTAACTGCGGCTAAAGTTCCTGAAGCACTATGCGGACGAATATGAACCTGATAAATATTGGCGTCTCTCGGGTCCGGCACTCCTGTATATGGTGTGCCATATTGAGCAGGATCCTGCGCATAAACTGAACTTGCAAATAATAACAGAAAACAGACTATTGTTTTCGTGAAATGAAATACTCTAGTGGTAATTTTGTTTTTCATAATTTTTGTTTTTTGCATGCTTGTCAGCATCTTTAACTAAAATTCATTCTCACTCGCATTGTTTTTAAATTCGACAAACATTTTGTGGTTAATAGTTTTCAAGTAGTAAAATTTTAATTTTTGCCCAAAATTTGGACAGTAGTTTTTTCCGCCACGAATTCACGAATTACGCTTGTTTTCTTAATCTCAAAGAGATTAAAAATTTGTGCTAATTCGTGACCCGAGCGATAGCGAACAGGCGAAGCAAATTCGTGGCAAAAAAACTTAGAGACTTAGTCTCTCAGCAACTTAGAACCTTAAATTAAATCTTTTTCAATCCCTTTAATTCTGTAGCATTTCCTTCTTTGATACTGATCGCAACGCCACCACCCGGAGCTAAATACTGTTTTAAAATTGTTTTTGAGGTTACAACAACTTTAGTCACGGTATATTTTTGTGGGTTTTCTTTCCAATTGGCATCTTTTGCATCAGCATAAATTGTAGCAATGAAATTTTTTCCGGCAGGTAAATAATCAAAAGTGATGTTGGCAGTTCTGGAATTTTCATCGGTGATTCCACCAATAAACCATTCGTTTTTTCCTTTTGCTTTACGGGCAATCGTGATGTAATCTCCCGGTTCAGCTTCAAGGATATAACTGTTATCCCAATCTACAGCAACATCTTTAATGAATTGGAAAGCATCAGGAAAACGCTCGTAATTTCCAGGAATATCAGCTGCCATTTGCAACGGACTGTACATCGTAACATAATAAGCCAATTGCTTTACCAAAGTCGTATTGACACGCTGTGAACTTCCGGTTCCGTAATACGAAAGATCGGTTTGAAAAATTCCAGGTGTATAATCCATTGGGCCGCCCATTAATCTTGTAAATGGTAAAATCGTAGTATGATCAGGCGCTAATCCTCCCATAGATTCAAACTCAGTTCCACGTGCAGATTCTTGTGCAATCCAGTTTGGGAAAGTTCGGTTTAAACCCGTTGGTCTAACCGCTTCGTGACTATCAATCATGATTTTATAATCGGCAGCACGTTTGGCAACGTTGATGTAATGATTTACCATCCATTGTCCGTCATGGTGTTCGCCACGCGGAATAATTTTACCTACATAACCTGTTTTTACAGCATCATAACCATTATCATTCATAAACTGAAAGGCACGATCTAAACGACGCTCATAATTCGTCGCTGATCCTGAAGTTTCGTGGTGCATGATAATTTTTACTCCTTTTGAAGCGGCATAAGCATGAACTGCTTTTACATCAAAATCCGGATACGCGGTTACGTAATCAAAAACTTCCTCTTTCCAGTTGTTGATCCAGTCTTCCCAGCCAATGTTCCATCCTTCGATCAGGATCGCATCGAAACCATTTTTAGAAGCAAAATCAATATATTCTTTTGCTCTTTCAGTTGTGGCTCCGTGTTTTCCGTTTGGCGTTAACTTAGAAAAATCATCGGTTAATTTTACGTTGTTTTCTTTTCCGAAAGCCCAGGTACTTTTTCCGGCTACAAAATATTCCCACCAAATTCCGATATATTTTACCGGTTTTATCCACGAAACATCTTTATAACTTGTTGGCTCGTTAAGGTTCAGGATTAATTTTGAAGCCAAAATTTCGGTTGCTTTATCGCTTACAACAATGGTTCTCCAAGGCGATTGTGCATCGGTCTGAATATACCCTTTTGCACCAACGGCATCAGGTGCCAAATGACTGCGCATTTTGTTGTTTACGGCATCAACTTCAAGATACATGGCCGGATAATTGATCAAACCTGCTTCGTGAATGTTGATGTATAAACCGTCATCAGATTTCATCATTGATGGCGTTTGCACAGCTAATTCCTTTATAGGCCATTGCGAATTGATTTCGATCGTTGCTTTTTTCATCAACGAAGGAATTTCAGAAATTTTCGAAGTCGTGTAAGCATATTCATTGGTATCATAATCTCCCGGAATCCAGAAAATTTTATGATTTCCAGCCAGATTAAATTCAGAACGTTCTTCTTTTATTACAAAATAATTCAAATCATTTTGCTTCGGAAATTCATATCTAAAACCTAATCCGTCGTTGAATAAACGGAAACGGATACGAATATATCTGTTGTTGTTTTTGGCTTGCGCCAAAGTGACAACCAATTCGTTGTAATTGTTGCGAATTGTTTTTTCTTCACCTAAAACCGGATTCCAATTTTCATCAACAGAAGATTGTGCTGTATTTGTAACGGTAAAACCATCCAAAAACGAAGGCAAATTCTGCAATTCTAAACCCAAAGAACTTGGTTTTATAACCGCTTTTTGTTTATATGATAATTGGTAAGACGGAATTCCGCCTTCTTTTAATTCAAATTTTAAAGAAAGATTTTTATTAGGTGAAGTTATTTCCTGAGCGTGAATCCATAAAGAATTGACACAGATAAAAAGAAACAACGCTACTTTTTTGCTGCGAATGTGAAGCAATGATTTTTGGGATTGAAAATTCATGTTATTTAGTTTTTTGCAAATCTAATTTATTTTTAAAGCCTTGCAGGTATTAGTTTTTCAATACTAAATATTGAAAAGGAAGTAATGTAATTTCGTCGCCAACGGTAACAGAAGCTCCTGTAAAAGCATCTTTCCATGTTGCTTTTAAAGCTGGTGCCACAAGATATTTTACAGTAGAATTCGTTAAATTAGAAAGTACCAAAACTTTTTCAGCATCGTTTACCATTGTAAAAGCGCTTATGGCATCACTGCTATATCCGGTATAAGTTCCTTTTTTTAATGCTGCACTTGTATTTCTAAAAGCGATAATTTTTTTGTATTCGGCTAACATAGAAGCATCGGCAGTAGACCAGTCAATTGGTGTTTTAGCGAAATAATCGATTCTTTTATCATATCCAATTTCCTGTCCGTTGTAAATCATCGGAACAGATTTTAAATAAGCAGCTACAACAAAAGTCGCAACAGATCCTTTTTTTCCTCCAAAAAGTTCCAATGGTGTTCCTTCACTAAGGTTTACATCATGATTGCTGGTGTATCTTACAATTCTGTTTTCAGCATTGTAATTGTTTGCATATTCTGTAGCATTAGAATCCTGAATTGTTGTTGCAGGTGCACTTACTTTAAAAACTTTTTCTAGAGTACTGAAGAAATTGAATCCAAAAGTATAATCAAAACCGGAAGCAAAGTGATTCACTTTTGATCCTTCGGCTAACATTAAGATGTTTTGATTTTTTTTGATGCTTCTTAATTTCGTAATCGCATCTGACCAAAAGTTTTGCGGAACAAAATCAGCATAATCGCATCTGAAACCATCAATATTTGCATTGTAAACCCAGTATGACATGGCATCGATCATGGCATTTTTCATCTCTGTATTATTGAAATTTAATTGTGCCACATCATTATAATTAGTTCCGGGAGGAATAATGATATTTCCTTTGTCATCTTGTTGGTACCAATCTTTATGTTGTGTAATCCATGCATTATCCCAGGCGGTATGATTAGCAACCCAGTCCAGGATTACAGCCATATTTTTTTTGTGCGCTTCTTCAACCAAAACCTGAAGATCCTGCAAAGTTCCGAAATCAGGATTTACAGCTTTGTAATCTTGTACGGCATAAGGTGAACCTAATGCTCCTGCGGCTTTCACTTTCCCAACAGGGTAAATGGGCATTAAATAAATCACATTGGCACCCAATTCCTGAATTTGAGTCAATCTGTCCTGAACACCTTTTAAGGTTCCAGCCTGACTAAAGGCACGAATGTTTACCTGATAGATTATCGCATCTTCTTTTTTAGGCATTTTATCGAAAGATGCTCCATATTGTGTATAAGGAGAACCTGGAATTGAATCGCTATCCGATGAACTACACGAAACAAATGCCAGCGCAAGTATTAAGGTATAGACGATGTTTATATTTGATTTCATATGTATTGAATTTGATAATAAGCCCGGAGTTTAAAGATAGCCTGCCTTTCGCTCAAAAAAGGCAGGTATCACTCAAACTAATCTAGCTTATTTAATGTTAGATTATTTTTTAACGATTGTACACGTTGCAGTTGCAGGATAACCTGATGTTGCAGGATCTACTTCGTTTATGGTATATGTTATTTCGTAAGTTCCCGCTTCGTTAATGGTATAAGCACCACCATTATCTTTATTGATCGTATTGGTTGACGGATCTGCAGGACCATAGTTTACATCCCATTTATCATTCAATCTGAATTTTAAAGCTCCGGGTAATAAATTGGCTGTGATCTTCCATGTTTTGGTTTGATGGTCGTATGACATCGGAACGGAGTGATTCCATCCGTAATTAGCATCACCGGCTGTTTGATCTGCTGTTGCTGTAGAAGGTCCAACAATTCCCCATGCATACGGAGCAAAACTCCATTTTAGGGTGTTTAAGTTTACTTTGATTTGATAAGAATCTGAACCCGGAAGTGTAAAATCAGTATCACTCATGTTTTTCAAATCAAAATTAGTGTCACCAGCTCCATAGAATTGTGCCCAGTTTCTGGCTGTATTCAATTTGAATCCAGGACCTGCACCAGCCGGAACGGTCATATAACCCTGATAAATACCTTTTGAGATAGCAGTTAATGCAGCAGCAGTTTCGATAGCCCAGCCCTGATAGCTTCCCGGCATATAAATTTCACCAAAAACAACACTTTTTTCGTAAGGTGTAATGGTTACGGTGATAGGATCAGAATAGATTTTTCTGTCCATAGCAGCTTCTACACGAATCACTAATTTTCCTGCCACGTTAGGTTCAAGACCTAAGTCTACGGCAATTTTGTTTAAGTCTCTTCCAATGAAGGATTTGCTTAAAACATCCTGACCCACTTCAATTCGTTTTGCTTTTTGCCAGGCATTGTTCCCGCTTGTATCTCCAATTAAATCAAATTGAATAGCATAAGTAACAGGTGCCGCAATTGGGAATGTTACTGCCGGCCAAGAAATAAGGATCGCATTATCATCAGCATTGTCTTCTGTGAGGACGATAGTATTTGATGAAGCAACAACCTGAGAAGGAAAACTTACCGCCTTTAAGGTCGTTAATTCGGCTTCACTGTCACAGGAAGAGCCTAAAAAAAGCAAGCTTCCTAATATCAATAATTTATTTATATATTTTTTCATGATAGTTTTGTTTTTAGTAACCTGGGTTTTGTTTTAATCCACGATTTGCATCTAAAGCAGATGTTGGAATTGGGAACAATTTTCTGTAAGCAGGAGATGCAGGTCTGAATTCATTTGCCAATAAAAATTTATCAAAACGAATCATATCTTGTCTTCTGTGACCTTCCCAGTTTAGTTCAAAACCTCTTTCGTTGTAGATATCATCAAGAGTAGGGTTTGCTGCTAATGCGCCTAATCCTGCACGCTGTCTGATTTGGTCAACAAAAGGTTTTGCGGCGCCTGGATTTCCTAAACGGGCATTACATTCTGCCATCATTAAAATTACATCTGCATATCTAAAAATCGGGAAATCGTTAGAAGCTCCTCCACCAGTTCTTGGTGTTGCAGGATAAAATTTAACGTTACGAACACCAGCCTGAGGATCTGCTCCGGGATTATCTAAAGAAGCAACATCAAGCGTATAATTAAATCCACCTGGTTGTTCTCCAAACAAAAACTGTTTTCTACGAACATCATTTACATCATATTTCAGGAAAAATTCTTTAGGAACAATTGTACCGTTCCAGCCACTATAACCAAATAAAGCTTGTGCGTGCGCACCGTATAAACTACGAACTGCATAAACGTTACGGGAAACAATATCAAGAGTTGCATAAATGGACAAAATGGTTTCATCTTCCGGAAGAACATCTCCAAATAATTCATAATATTTACTTCCCAGAGGGTTTGAAGCATCTGCAGCTCCGGAGTGAAGTGTGAATCCGCCTTCTGCAACTTTGTTACAAGCCGCTAAAGCTTCATTCCATTTTGGAGTTCCGGTATAAACCTCGGCGTTTAGATATACTTTTGCCAATAAAGTATAACCAGCCCATTTGTTGAATCTTCCGTAATAATTTCCTCCTTTGGTACCAGAAAGTAAGTCTACGTTTTCTGTCAATTCTTTTACAATAAAATCATAAACTTCTTTACGGCTGGATTGCGGGATTTTATCTACTGTAATATTATTATCTGTGAAAAAAGGAACATCTCCGTAATCATCAATCAATAAATAGTAAAAGAAAGCTCTTAATACTTTTGCTTCAGCAATTTTTGAAGCTTCGGCATTTGATTTTTCTAATAAGCTTACCGCTAAATTGGCATTAAAAACGGCTTTGTATAACCAGTTCCAGGTATTGTTAATAATGAAATCGGTAGGCAGCCATTCGTGTTTGTGTAAACGGGCAAAATCCTGCTGCCAGTCACCGGTATTTCTATGTGGAATAACCTGCTCGTCAGATGACATACAGTTCATGTCATACCAGCCATTATCCGCGCCTGCATAACCTACACCAGAAGCTCCTTCTCTTGCGAATTCACCCGGAATTTGTGCATACACACTTGCAAGAGCGATATCAGCTCCTTGAGGAGTTCCGTAAAATTCATCTGCAGGATATTTATCGTATACATTTTCGCTGATATCAGTACAGCTAAAAAGGGTCAGAAAACAAACGCTTCCTGCTATTATATTTTTAATTTTCATCTTTTTACTATTTAAATTTTACAGTTAAACCAAACGCCACACTTCTGGTACGAGGATAAATTCCTTTATCTCCACCAAATGTATCTCCGCTACCGCTCACATTTAATTCGGGATCAATACCTGTATAATCAGTAATCAGGAATAAATTGTTTCCTGTAAGTGAAAGTCTGATATTATCAACATATTTATCTGTAAAACGGAAAGTATATCCAGCAGTAAGATTTTCTAAACGAATAAATGAACCATCTTCTAACCATAAATCAGAACCGTAAGGAGAAGTATAAATTCCTTCATCTACTGCACTTGCCAAAACATTTGATTTACCAATGTTTTCCATTCGGCTTAAATTAGAACGTAAACTGTTGTAAATTTTATTTCCTCCTGAACCTCTCACTAACAGAGATGCATCGAAGTTTTTGTATCTGTATGAAGGATTAAAGGCGAAAGTATACGTTGGTAAAGCAGAACCTGCATAATAACGGTCCGGACTTTTAGTGCCTTGGTCAATGATTCCGTTTCCGTCACGATCCAAAACGGTTTCAACATTATTTTCATTTTTACCGGTATGTTCCAGAATGTAAAAAGCACCAATTGGTTTTCCTTTTACTAAATAAGAGTTCTCAGCTCCCCAGCCAACGTAATCTGTATTTAATGGAACGCCGTTTATGCTTCCACTTAAATTAAACACTTCATTTTTCATAAACGAAACGTTTCCAGCCAGCGTAAGTGTGCTGTTGTTTGTTTTAATTACATCATAAGCCAATGCAACCTCAAGACCTTTGTTTGAAATACTTCCAACATTTGCCATGATACGGTCATGTGGAAATGGAGGTTGAGGTACTACATAATTGAATAATAAATTTTCTGTTTTAGAAGTATAAACATCTACAGTTCCTCTTAATCTATTGTCTAAAAGAGCGAAATCAAGACCTATGTTGGTTTGTTTTTTAGTTTCCCATTTCAAATCCGCATTTGCACTTTGACTAACGCTGTAATTTGTAATTTGCTGGCCACCAAAATAAGTAGTTCCCGAGTTCCCTACTAATGCTATTGATTGCTGTGGAGAAAGACCTTGTTGATTACCGGTTTCTCCGTATCCCGCACGAATTTTCAATTCATTAAATAAACTTTGGTCAGCCATAAAAGACTCTTTATTGATTTGCCATGCAACAGATGCCGATGGGAAATCTCCCCATTTGTTGTTAGCTCCAAAAACAGATGAACCGTCACGACGAATACTCGCTGTAAGTAAATAACGATCTAATAAAGAGTAGTTTACTCTTCCTAAATAAGAAACTAAACTTCTGTCATTTTTATAAGAAGTGATATCACCAGGTCTAACATTTGACATATCACCTAACTGAAGTGCATTGTAAGTTGTTTTGTCATTGATAAAACCTCTTGCCTGTGCATAATTTCCCTGATAGGTTTGACTTTGCCATTCGTATAAAGCCAACACGTTTATGTTATGGATACCAAATGTTCTTTTGTAATTAAGACTAAAATTGGTTAGTTTTTCATTTTGTCTTTGATTATTGATATTTGCAAAACCTTTTTGATCAATTGCAAAAGCAACGGTTGATTCTACCGGCTGGAAATAACCATAGGTTACATTTGTTTTTCTCCAGCTTCCAAACCAGTTTGCTGTTAAACCTTTAGCCAAATCCAGATCAGCTTTTAAACTTCCAAATAAATTATCATTTTGTGATTCATTTGTAGTCGTTTGTGCTGCTGCGTATGGGTTTAGATATTGAAATACATTAGGATCTGAAAAGTACGTTCCGTCAGTATTATAAACAGGGTCTGTTGGCCTTACTAAATATGCATTTGTAATTAAATTTGACCTATAAGCTGCTGTTCCAATATCTTGAATGCTGCTTGTTGTGTTGTTAACGCCAGTATTTAAATTGAAAGTCAGTTTCAATTTATCATCAAGTGCTAACTGAGTAGCCTGAATACGGCCAATATATTTTTGGTTGCTTGAATTAATTACAACTCCATCTTGCAATATGGCTGTTATAGAAGCTCTGTAATTGAATTTATCCGTACCGCCACCAAAAGATAAAGTGTGCGTTTGTGTAATTCCGGTTTGTGTCAAAAGACCATACCAATCTGTATTTGAACCGTGATTAGCAGATGCCGGAACACCAACACTTTGAGCCGCTGTCCACCATTGGTCAGCATTTAGCATGTCTAATTTCTTCGGAATAAAATCTAAAGATGTTGAACCAATATATTCCATAGTGGTTTTACCTGCTTTATTCTTTTTAGTGGTAATAATAAGTACACCCGGTGCACCGCGAGAACCGTATATTGCAGTTGCAGAGGCATCTTTTAGAATATCGTAGCTTTCAATTTCGCTTGGCGGAACCTGGTTTAATAAATCCATATTTCCCTGAATTCCATCAACAACTACCAAAGGATCACTTCCTCCAATTAAAGATGAAATTCCACGGATACGAACACTTGGTCCTGAACCAGGCTCGCTTCCTAACTGAGTGATATTAACCCCGGCAGCTTTACCGGAAATCAATTGTAAAGGGTTTACGATAGCGCCCTGATTCATGTCTTTTGCAGCAATTGAAGAAACCGCTCCTGTAACATCTTTTTTGGCTGTAGAACCATAACCTACAACAACTATTTCCTGTAAGTCTGTAGCATCAGGAGCAAGCTGAATATTGATGACAGATTGATTGGCCACTACTTTTTTATCTTTATACCCTACAAAAGATACAATGATTACAGAAGCAGCACTTTCAACAGTAATTTTATATTTTCCGTCAAAATCAGTTACCATTCCGTTTTTAGTGCCTTCCTCTATAACCGAAGCTCCGGGTAAGGGCAAACCATTTTCGTCGGTAATAATTCCGCTTACAGTTTGTTTTTGAAACGGAATAACTTCGGTTTTAAGTTCTGGTTTTTTTAGGATAATCTGAGTATCGCGAATTTTAAATTCGGTTGGAGTTCCTTTAAAAAGTCTGTCTAAAACAATATTAATAGGCTGGTCTTTTACAGAAATAGAAATAACACGATCTAGGTCGATATCATTCAGTTTGTAAATAAACCTGAAATCTGTTTTTTGTTCGATGGTCTCAATAACCTTTTCGATTGTTGAATTGTTTAGTTCAAGGGTTACTTTTGTCTTTTGGGCATAAGTATTCCCTCTAATATTAAACATGGCGACCAAAATAAGTAGTGTAGTTAGTTTCAATTTTAGGTCATATTGGAACATTGGGTATTTAAACCCAACATTCTTTGATTTTTTTTTCATAATTTTGTTAATTGATTGTAGTTAATTCGTTATATTCAATCACTTAGTTAATCGGAAATTGTTCGCAGCTCTTTCCGATTTTTTTATTTCTGTAATCTTAGTTCTTCATAAATTGTCATGTTTTTAGTGGTTATTTAATTAGTATCTGATTGTTTTTTATGGTGTAATTAATGCCATGAATGTCATTAAAATAACTCATTACTTTTTCTATAGATTCATCTTTAAAACTTGCATTGAATTTTTCACTGGCCAATTTTTCGTTTTTGTTTACAATTGTAACATTGTAACGTCTTTCCAGTTTTGTAATGATATTTTTGAAAGTCATATTTCTAAAGGTCAGTCCGCCGTTAATCCATGAAGTATAGATATCAGTAATAACAGGTTTAGTAGAAATTAGTGCATTACCTCTGTTGAAACTTCCTTTGTAACCCGGTTTTAAAATGGTATTTTTATCAGCATTAAACTCTTCGTCTGAACGATACATTCCAACAGAACCTTCAACCAAAACTACATCTGTAGCAGCATCTTCAGGATAATTCGAAACATTAAAATGAGTTCCCAAAACACGTACATTTAAGGCATCGGCATTCACTATAAAAGGATGTTTTTTATCTTTCGCAACATCAAAAAAGGCTTCTCCGTCTAAATAAACCTGTCTGTTTTCGCCTGCAATAAATTTCACCGGATATTTTAAGGTTGTTCCTGAGTTCAGGTGAACAAGTGTTCCGTCTGATAATTGTAATCTGAATTTTTTACCGTACGGAATTTTGATTGTATTGTAAGTTACCTTCTCTAAATCAGAATTGTTCTCATACACAATTTTATCTCCGTTTTGATTTCCAACTACATTTCCCTTTGCATCTTTTACCTGAACGGAATTGTTTTCAGATATAATCTGAACCTTTCCGTCTTCCAGCTGCAGTACGATATCAGTACTTTTAAAATCAAATTTAGGTTCGACAGTTTTATTTAAAAGGGTTTGTTTATAGGCAAATCCAACTCCCAATAAGACCAATAATGAAGCAGCGATTGAGATGTATTTTCTGAAATTTGATTTTTCAGGAATAATTTCAATTACAGTTTCATTTTCTTTTGATTGCGATAAAATGTTTAAGAAAATATTGTCAGCAGTTTGCTGATCCATTTTTGGCATTTCGTTCAGAAGATTTTGAATATCTTCTACCGAAGGAAAATCATCCGTAAGATTTTTTTTTTTATAATAGGCAATTACCTCTTTTGTTTCTTCGGGTGTACATTGGTTTAAAACAAACTTTTGTAAAAGAGGTTGCATTTCAGAATTTGAATCCATTACGAATTGATTTTAAGGTCTGGGTTTTATATAATACAGCTGAAAGCAGACTGAGTACTACTCAAACGTTATAATTTTTTTAATTTTAACATTTTTGGATGAGATTATTATGATAATAAAACTCGGTAAGTGTTGATTTTGTTGAGGTGTTTGGTTAAAATATTTTTTAATTTTTTTTGAAAACAAATGAACTGTTTTTCATTTTGAACAAGGAATTTCAGCAACGTGACTAAACCCGACAGGTTTTAAAAACCTGTCGGGTTTGCTATTTACCTTCAATTTTGTAATCCTCGACCTAAGGGAGAGATCACACAAGGTACTCGGCAAGATTATTACTTTTCTTTAAGTAATTTCTTGTGTGATTTCGCTCTTCGATTGAAATGACAAACTTTGAAAAGTTTTGCGTTCTTTGGGGGTAGGCACAAAAAAAAATCACCCGAAAGAGTGATTTTGATGGTTAACGTGGTTTTTTGGTTTAGATAATTTCGTCATGAACCTGAAAAAAGACCCGCATTGATTCTAATGCTTTGCTCATTTGATTCCTGACTGTATTGATTGAGATGCCGAGTTCCTGACTGATTTCTTCGTAACTCATGCCTTTTTTCCGGGACATCTTAAATATTTGCTTTCGTTTGGGCGGCAATTGATTCATGGCCTGTTTCCGAAGTTTTTTGCAATCATCTTCGCGAATCAGGTAATCTCCATATTCATGGGATTTCTGGCTTTCATAAAAGATTTCTTCTTTAAGCAATACATCATTGGCTGCTTTATTCAAAAAATTAAAAGCCTGATTTCTCGCAATTGTAAAAATATAAGCTTTAAAGGATTGTTCCGGATTTAAGTTCTCGCGATGTTGCCAGACTTTCATAAAAACATCCTGAACATTCTCTTCAGCAGCTTCTTTAGATTTTAAAATGCTAATGCTATACCCATAGATATCCTGATAGTATAAATCAAAAAGTTTACGAAATGCTTTTTCGTTGCCGTTTTTGAGTTCACTCACCAATATTTTTTCACTATGGTCTGTCGCTTCTAACATTAATTTAATTAGTCTTTATTTAATTCTAATTATATTATGATACTATCAAAATTGGTACTCTAATTTGCTGACTGATTAGCAAATATATAAAAATATTATTCGCAACAAATTTTATTAAAAAAAACTTAATTCCACTTTTTTTAATAAAATTTATGCTGAATACTAGTAAACCTGTTGGTAAATGGCTTTTTATCAAGTTAATATGTTTTTAGCTGATATTTTAAAAATTAATTATTCTGATTCTTCTTTATTGAGAATATTCTTATTTCGATTAAAATCGAATGATGATTGCTAACTGGATATATCAAAAAAAAATCCTTTTATCTTTCTAAACAGAAAAGATAAAAGGATCGTATAATGAAGAATCCGTAATGGATTTTTTTAATTTAAAAATGGATTAGTTTTTCAAGTCTTTAATTACCTTAAAGGCAACATCAACCTGATCTTCTCCAACCAAAATAGTAAATTCATTTGAAGTCGAAATTACCTCATTGATAATAATTCCTTCCCAGGCCAAACGTTGAAAAATGAAATAATAAATACCTGGAACTACAATATTTTCTTTTGGTAATTTAACTGTAATAGATGCCAGATTATCTAATTTCTGAATCAGTTTTTCACGCATAAAATGCTTTTCGACTAAATGATTTACACTGCTGCTAACCACGATGTTAGTTTCGTTTACCCCACGGGATGAGGTATAAAAAATATCAGATAAGGCGTTGATGTCAGAAATCAGGTCAGCTTGTTTGTTTAAAACAGTTTCAGAAGCTGCAAAAGTGTAATCCGTCAATTCAGATCGAACCGTAATTTCACCAATATTCTTGATTACTTTATTTATTTTATGGTTCAGTTTAAAGTCTAATTCTTCCGTGAGTCGTTTCAACGACATTACAACAGCGCCTTGTTTCACTTCTTTGCCAAATTCGCTTTCTAATTCGGTCATAATGTTCCGGGAAAGCGACGTTAGGTTGATGATTCCAAGCGATAGCGCATTTAATAAAAAGGGTTTTGTTTTGATGTAATTTTCGACGATTGAAGAAACGGTTTTCATAGTTTTTTTCTTTTTTTTTTTGTAACTTGATTGTGTTGGTTTAGTTAATAGGGGTGTTATAAATCTTTGCAAATATAAATAAAAAAACAATTTGTTACAAATATAACAATAAAAAATTATGTTAAAAATGATAAAAAGCATCTGTAAGATGTTCAATTGCAAATGTTTCACCGTTTTTATGGATTGCCATTATATCAAATCTTATATTTAATTCATCACAAAAATCCTTTTCCCTATCGTTTATGTAGGCATTTACTGCTTTTATAAGAAGTTGAATTTTTTTTGGCTTCACAAAATCTTCTGGTGATCCAAAATCTAAACTTGATCTCGTTTTGACTTCAACAATGACTAAAATTGATTCTTTTTGGGCAATAATATCTATTTCAGCCTTCTGAAAAGTCCAGTTTCGATCGAGAATTTTATAACCATTTTGCTGAAGATATTCTACAGCAAGATCTTCTCCTTTTTTACCGAGTTCATTGTGTTCAGCCATTTTTTTAGTCGTTAGTTATAATTTGAGTTTGTTATGCTCTAAACGAATAATTTGCACGCAAAGACGCGAAGTCGAAAAGAATTGAATTAAACTTTACGACTTCGCGTCTTTGCGATATTTTATGTGTGGTATTTTAAGATTTCCCTGGAAATTCAGGAAATTGTAAAATTATTTTTGAAAAGAAATGGTACTTCCCGATGAATTAACATCAATAGAGATAGTACTTCCCATGATAAGTGCTCTGTTGTCCTGAATATGTCCTGCAGGAAAGTTGAAGATTACCGGAATATTATATTTTTTAGTAACATCGTCTACAATTTCAACTGCATTTTTCCCCCACGGCACTTCGTTATCTTTCATTTTGGTCATGCCTCCAACAATAATTCCTTTTAGGTTTTCGATACAGCCATTACGTCTCAAATTCATCATCATACGATCAATATGATAGAGATATTCGTCTAAATCTTCAATAAATAAAATTTTATCCTTGCAATCTATGGCAGATGGAGAGCCTAATAAACTGTATAAAATAGATAAATTTCCTCCAACCAATTCTCCAGTTGCTTTACCAAAACGGTTCATTTTGTCCGGACCAATAGTATAAGATAATGGCTCACCAAACAAACTTGATTTCATTGAACTGATAGCTGCCGGAGTAGCACGAGGAATCGTAACCGGCATTACACCATGAATAGATTTGTAACCCATCGTGTTCAGATGATTGTGTAAAACCGTAACGTCGCTAAAACCAATAATCCATTTTGGGTGTTGCTTAAATTTTGTAAAGTCTAAAAGATCAATCATTCTAACTGTTCCGTACCCGCCGCGAACACACCAGATTGCTTTAATATTGGGGTTGTCTAATTGGTGCTGAAAATCAGCAGCACGTTGCTCATCGGTTCCGGCTAATTGGTTAAAATCAAGTCCAATTGTAGTGCCAACAACAGCTTCTAACCCCCAACTGTGCAGTAAATCTATAGTAGGTTTTAAATTATCATCGATGTTTTTTCTTGCAGTTGCTAATAGGGCAATGGTATCTCCTTTTTGTAAATAAGGTGGTGTTATCATGTTTTGTTGGGATTGACAAGTGAATGAATGCAAAGCAAAAATAAGAAATATGAATTTACAACAGAGAAAGTGTTTCTTTAAGTATTGGAGCTGGCTCATGTTCATGGTTTCTTTTTGCTAATTCATTATAAAGGTAAACAAATATAGAAATTTTAAAAATTAAAATAATTAGAAAATTCTTACAAATAAAATTATTTGCTTAAATTGAACATTTTAAAATATCAAAGTTTATGCAGCTTATCAGATTTCAGTTTTATTTTATAGCTATTTTTTTCCTTTCAATTGCACAGGCACAATCTAAAAAGTATGCAATCCATACCATTGCATTTTATAATTTCGAAAATCTTTTTGACACTATAAATGATCCGGCAACACACGATGATGAGTGGACTCCCGATGGAGCACAACATTGGACCAGAGAAAAATACGAACAAAAACTAAAAAACCTTTCCAGGGTTTTGTCTGAAATTGGAACTCCCGAAAATCCCAATGCACCCACAATAATTGGAGGTTCTGAAATTGAAAATAGGGGAGTTTTAGAAGATTTAATAAAACAACCCAAATTACTCCATCTGGATTACGGAATTATTCATTTTAATTCTCCTGACAAACGTGGAATAGATGTTGCGTTACTGTATCAAAAGAAATATTTTAGACCAACTTCTTATTCTAATATTCCTTTGTACATCTATAAAAATAATGCGATTGCAAAAGAAGAAAAGAGTGAAGGAATTGATGATGAAATCGAGATAAAAACAGAAGATAAGAATCGGATTTTTACAAGAGATCAGCTTTTAATAACAGGTTTTTTAGAAGGAGAAGAAATACATATTATTGTTAATCACTGGCCGTCGAGATCCGGAGGAGAAAAAAAGAGTAGTCCGTTTCGTGAGGCAGCAGGAAACCTTAATAGAAAAATTATTGATTCTTTACAACATATAAATCCCAATGCTAAAGTGATTACAATGGGCGATTTAAACGATGGTCCTTTTAATCGAAGTGTAAAAGTAGCTTTAGGAGCAAAGGCTAAAAAGAGCGAAGTTCCTGAATTTGGAGTTTTTAATCCGTTTGAAGAAATGGCGAATAATGGCCTTGGAACAATTGCATTTAGGGATTCCTGGGATATTTTTGATCAAATTATTATAACTGAATCTCTCATAAAACCGGATTTCTCAACCTTTAAATTCTGGAAAGCGGGTATTTTCAGCAGACCTTATCTCATTCAGACATCGGGTCAATACAAAGGATATCCACTGCGCCATAGTTTAACCGAAGTTGGTTTTAGCGATCATTTTCCGGTTTATATGTATTTGATAAAAGAAAAGCAATAATTTTCAGTATTCAGTTTCAGTTTACAGTCTGAACTTACTGAAAACTGCGACTGAAAACTGAACACTTTTTACTAACTTAGCTTCATAGAAACCCAGTATCACAAACCATGTCAATAGCAAAACCTTTCAATCTTACTAAATGGATCGACGAAAACCGTCATTTACTAAAACCGCCAGTTGGCAATAAAAACCTTTACGTTGATTCCGGCGATTATATTGTCATGATTGTAGCGGGCCCAAATGCCCGAAAAGATTATCATTACAACGAAACCGAAGAGCTTTTTTATCAACTCGAAGGCAGTATAAAAGTAGTTATCCAAGAAGATGGTGAACGCAAAGAAATGGAACTGAATGCAGGTGATATGTATCTTCATCCGGCTAAAATTCCGCATTCTCCGGTTCGTTCCGAAGGTTCAATAGGTTTAGTAATTGAGCGCAAGCGTGCCGGAAAAGGATATACTGACGGATTACTTTGGCATTGCGACAATTGCAATCATAAACTTTACGAAGTATTTTTTGAACTTCATAATATTGAGAAAGATTTTCTGCCGCATTTCGAACATTTCTATAATTCATTAGAACTAAGAACCTGTGATAATTGCGGAACTGTGATGGAATCTGATCCCAGATTTGTAGCGAAGAAATAGTAGTTGTGATTTCTCGTTCCTCTGAATGACAAATGAATAAAAAATCCGTTTAATCTGTAAATCCCGAGAGCTATCGGGAGCGGCTAATTAACCAAACTTACAACTCAAACTTTTTTCCTTGTTCCGGATAGATAATCTTCAATCCAAGATCATTTTGTTTTTGCAGTTGTTCCTTTAGTTTGATAATGTTTTTAGTTGGCGGCTTTAAATGGGTTACGATAATATTAAAACCTTTCAAAGTATCTTTTCCTGATAAATCAGCTAAAATGTGAAGTTCTTTCATTAGATAATTTGGAGTCAGATGTCCAAATAAAAATTGATCCGGTTGTTCATTCGGGAAAGAAACTTCAATAAAAATCCCTTTCAGTTGTTTGCTTTTTATAAGAGGGGCAATTGCTGTCCAAAGTAATTTTAGTTTATCGCTTTTTTCCACAGCGTCAGGTCCGGTATCTCCCAAATAAAGCACATAAGATTCTCCATTTTTAATTAAGAAAGCAGTACTTTCAAACGGATTGATATGACTTAACGGAAATGCTTTTACCGTCATTGTAGTGTTGGTGACTGGAGTTTCTTCTCCAATAGTCAGAGTTTGAAAATGATATTTTTTTAATGGTGTTCCAGGACCTTTATCTCCAAAATTTGCCCAGGTCTGATCATTAAAATAATGGTTTTCCATCATTTCCATACATTTCTCAGTCGCATAAACCGTCTTTGAGGAATCGGCAGGAGAGTTGATAATCAATCCTGAAACATGATCTAAATGAGCGTGAGAAATAAAATATCCTTTAATGTACTTTCGTAAAACTTCGCTGGTTGAAACTTTAAAAACGTTGTTTTCGATCGCTTTCTCAATTCCGGCATTTATCGTTCCGGCATCCAGAGAGATAAAATCGTTTGTATTTATTGGTGCGAGTAAATAAGCCGAAAGATTTTTTTCATCAATTCCACCTTTTATCCCTAAAGGAACAACCTGAAAAGAAGACTTTTGCTCTTTTTGAGAAAATGCATTTGCTGAAATTAAAACGAAACAAATTAAAAGACGGTAGAAAACAGACATATTTTAAATATTTTTATGGTTACAAATTTCATCAATTAAGGGGAATAAATCGAGGAATATTTCTTTAATTCATTTTTATTAATCCTAAATTTACCTGATTTTAACAACTTGCTTCAATTGTAATTCAACTCGAAATAATATCTTTACATAAAAATATAACAATTTTAACTAAAAAAGTTACAATGACAACAATAGCATCGCAATTTGGAATGAATGAAGCTCTGGAAAAATTGGGCATCAAATTGATAAACGAAGGAACATCAACAGGAATACAAAACTTTTCTTCGGGAGAAATTTTAGACAGTTTCTCACCGGTTGACGGAAAATTAATTGCTTCGGTAAAAATGTCAACACCTCAGGATTACGAGAGAGTAATGCAATCGGCAACAGAAGCTTTTAAAACTTTCCGTTTGATTCCTGCACCACAACGTGGAGAAATTGTTCGTCAGTTTGGGCAAAAGTTACGTGAGAATAAAGAAGCTCTTGGTAAATTAGTTTCTTATGAAATGGGAAAATCATTGCAGGAAGGTTACGGAGAAGTTCAGGAAATGATCGATATCTGTGATTTTGCAGTAGGATTATCACGTCAGTTACACGGATTAACGATGCATTCTGAAAGACCTGGTCATCGTATGTACGAACAATATCATTCGTTAGGGGTTGTAGGAATTATTTCGGCGTTTAATTTTCCGGTTGCAGTCTGGTCGTGGAATACGGCTTTAGCATGGATTTCCGGAGATGTCTGTGTTTGGAAACCTTCTGAAAAAACACCTCTTTGCGGTATTGCCTGCCAAAATATTATTGCTCAGGTTATTAAAGAAAATAATTTACCTGAAGGAATTTCATGTTTGATTAATGGAGATTATAAAATAGGAGAATTAATGACGGCTGATACCAGAATTCCGTTAGTTTCTGCTACAGGTTCTACCAGAATGGGTAAAATTGTAGCTCAAGCCGTTGCTGGACGCTTGGGTAAATCATTGTTAGAATTAGGAGGAAATAATGCTATTATTGTTACTCCGGATGCTGATATTAAAATGACCGTTATTGGGGCTGTTTTTGGCGCAGTAGGAACAGCGGGACAACGTTGTACCTCTACAAGACGTTTGATTATTCACGAGAGTATTTATGATAAAGTTAAAGATGCCCTGGTTGCTGCATATAAGCAATTAAGAATCGGAAATCCGCTTGACGAAAACAACCACGTTGGACCGCTAATTGATACGCATGCTGTTGAAATGTATGCTGTTGCTTTGAATAAAGTAGTTGCTGAAGGTGGTAAAATTCTGGTTGAAGGCGGAGTGCTTTCAGGAGAAGGTTACGAAAGCGGCTGTTATGTAAAGCCGGCAATTGCAGAAGCCCAAAATTCATATGCTATTGTTCAACATGAAACATTTGCTCCGGTTTTATACCTAATCAAATATTCCGGAGATGTTGATAATGCAATTGAAATTCAGAATGGAGTGGGACAAGGATTGTCATCAGCAATTATGACCAATAATTTACGTGAGGCCGAAAGATTTTTATCTGTTGTAGGTTCAGATTGCGGAATTGCGAACGTTAACATTGGAACTTCGGGGGCTGAAATTGGTGGCGCTTTTGGTGGAGAAAAAGAAACGGGTGGCGGACGTGAATCCGGATCTGATGCCTGGAAAATCTACATGCGTCGTCAGACCAATACGATTAATTATACTACTAGTTTGCCTTTGGCGCAAGGAATTAAATTCGATTTGTAACATTATTTTAGAATTTGATAATAAAAAAGGCTTCCAATTTTGGAAGCCTTTTGCTTTAAGAATTAGATTTATTTCTTTAAAATCGTTTGATTAATTGAACCATTTGTAGTGTAAACTTTCACTAAATAAGTTCCGGGAATTAGTTGGGCTAAATCGATACTCTCAGCATCTTTTCCGGCACTTTTTACTAATATGCCATTTAAGTTATAAACATAAACCTGCTCTACTTTCTGACTTGAATTTGATAAGTATAAAGTATTGGTTACCGGATTAGGATATAAAATTATTTTTGCAGATTCAGTTGTTTCAGCTACTTGCTCAGGTTGAGTCATTCTAGCTGTACCGCCGCTGTATTTTGTACTTATATAAAATAAATTAGCGACAGATCCTTTGGTTATAGTGTGAGAACCGGAAGCAATTGAAGCCGTAACTATTCCGGCAGAAGCAGTGTAGGAGACGTTGTCTACCTTAATTGTTCCCGTAAAGTTCGAATCGAAAACTAAAGTCAATGTGGAAGCACTTGCTGTTGTGTAAGTAATCGAAGTGCTTGATTCTATTTTTAAACGTTCGGTTAATGTTAACCCTGCATATGTTACAGATCCGGGTGTAGAATTCATGTTTCCGGAGATCGTATAGAATGAACTTGTTTTTCCTGAAGTGGTAAAATTATGAATTTGATCTGTTCCAGGGTTGCTTGTTGTTACTGTAATTGTTCCTGATCCCGTGGCAACCGTTCCGGTTCCTGTTGTAGCAATAGAATAAGATACTGTTGCCGTTGGAGTTCCTGTAATTGTTATTGTTTTTGCTGTTGCGTTTTTCACAAAACTAAGTCCGGAAGCAGGTAATCCTGTTACTGTTGCATCTGTGGCAGTTCCTCCCCAGGTAAAAACAATTGAACTTATGGCAGTTCCGCTTGCTACAGTTTGACTTTTGTTTGTTGGTGTTGTTAATGTCTGGCTTCCTGCCGCTGTAACAGTTATTGTTCCTGATCCCGTTGCTACAGTTCCTGTTCCGATGGTAGTAATCGAATAAGATAAAGTAGCTGTTGGTGTTCCCGTGATCGTGATTGTTTTTGCTGTTGTGTTTTTTACAAAGCTAATTCCGGACGCCGGTAATCCTGTTACTGTAGCATCTGTTGCACTTCCGCCCCAGGTAAAAACAATTGAACTTATGGCTGTTCCGCTTGCCACGGTCTGGTTATTATTAGAAGTAGAGGTAAGTGTCTGGCTGCTTGCCGGAGGATTTCCTTCGCCTTGCACAGCTACCAATGAACCTGTATAGTTGGTAAGTGTAGATTTTAATGCTGTAATTACAAGTGAAGAACTGTCATCTACAGAGTTGGTAAATACCCATTTTAAATCTCCTCCGGAAACTCGTCCTGCATATTGTGTTACTTTGGTTCTTGCCGCCGCCGGTTGGTCAATTGCTAAGTTTTTGACATATAAAGCAGCGTTGGTGTCAAAATTATTATAGGTATTTGCACCTGATTTAGATTTTACATTGCTGCTGACAACTTCGCCTCTTGAAGTGGCAACATAAGCATCAAAGTCAGTTGTAGAGCTAATTTTTCCTGAAATATTATATAAAGGATTTGTATCGCCATAAGCAACAAAACGCATATTATTTGTCGCAATATCTGCATCAAAAGTATTGTTGAATGCCTTGATAGATCCTCCTGCTTCACCGGAAAAAGTTCCCATAGTGCCGGCATTGTTTACCTGATTGGCTTCGTCCCAAATGTCTGTTCCCTGTAGCGAAGTCATCATTGGGTGTTTGCTGTTACGGAAATAATTTCCTTCTACAAAAAGTGATGATCCCATAGTTGATCCTGCACCATATTTTGCAACACCATCATAGTAATTGTTGTAAACATGTGCTGAATAATAACGAACACGTGGATGACGTGAATCCGAATGATCGAACCAGTTATGATGATAGGTGATATATAAACCGGTTGTTGTTCCTTCACTTAATCCTAAAAGACTTGCTTTTCCGTTGTCCCAAAAGTGATTATAAGACAAGGTGATGTAAGTAGATGATTTATTGTCCAGTGCACCGTCTCCTTTTATCTGGTCAGCATCACTACCTGCATTTCCGTAAAACAAATCACAGTTATGAACCCAAATATGATCGTTGTCTTGTTGCATTCCAACATTATCTCCTGCTGTACTGTTGCAATTCATAAATCCAAGATTGCTAACTTCGATATTCGAAGCCGATTTAAGACGTACACCCCAACCATTTGCAACGGCATCATTTCCTATACCTTCTATAGTTAAATAACTGGATGCGTTGTTTGCATTTTCTATCGTAACATCTCCGCCTTCCATCACAGTCATGTCGGTAATATTTCCTATCAAACGGATAATAAACGGACGTGTATCTTTTCCTTTTTTAATGGCGTATAAAATATTTTGCAAACCAACACATGGGTTAGCACTTGCGCCTGTGATATCCATTGATATGGTATTTTTGGTGTTTTGAGTAATGTAAAGGACCACCGCGCCTGTTTTTGGAGTTCCGTCAGCATTATAACCGCCGGGAACACGGCCTCCATCAAAAGCAAAACCATTACGATCTTGTGCTAATACCGTTAAATTACTTGTCACAGAACCTGATCCTTCGGTTCCTGAGATTACTGGTTTTACTTTTACAGTATAAGATCCGGCTTTAAGCCCAGGTATATCTGCTCTGTAGTAAGAACCGTAGCTTCTTATAAGCTGATCGTCTATTTTTTTGTCGACAAAACCATTTCCTGTATAGTAAACATTGTACGTTTGTGCATTGCTTACAGGTTGCCATTTTACAAAAGCCGATTCTAACCAGCCGGAAGCTTCGTTAATTTGAACTTGTTGCGCCCATATTTGAGTACAGACAAGAATAAAGGTCAGAATAAGTAGGTTTTTTTTCATAATAGTGGTTTTTTAGTTAATAAAGTTTTTTGTGGTTTTTTGATTATCAAAATTACAGGGCTAATTGTAATCGATTGCACAAAAATATATTTAATTTCCGAATTGTGTAAAAAAAATGTAATAAAAAAACGCAAACAATAATATTTTATAGTTTTAAATATTAATTATGTAATAAATTACATAAAATGCAATTTATTACATAATGTAAGAAAACGGTGTCATGCACTATTTTTATTGTATTTTATAAAATAGAAGGGATTTTAATTTTAGTAAAATGTATGCAAATTGATATTTTATACCGGCCTGAATGAGTGAATTAGTAAAATAAGAAAAAGACTATATTTTTATAAATGAATTTATAATAGGAATACATAAAAGTCACTTTTTGACTAAAAATGGAGTCAGTTTTTTTAAAAAAAGGGCTAAACATCTTGTGATTTTAAATCGCAAACGGTATATTTTTCTAATTTTCAATATTAAAATTACAGTAATATTAGATGAAAATGCGTTGAATCAATAAAATAAAAAAGGCTTCCAGATCGGAAGCCTTTTGATTTTAATAATTTATTTTAAGCCTATTTTTTTATAATTTTTTTGCTAAATACTCCTTTGTCAGTTGTTACCTTAACAATGTAGTTTCCAGTTGAAAAATGGCTTACGTCAATAGACTCGGGGTCTTTTTCGATCGTTTTTAGTAACGTACCTGATATGTTATAGATTTCAACTTTCTGAATATTCTCTGAGGTAATGTTTAGCTGATTCGTTACAGGATTAGGGAATAATGTCAATTTTGGAGATCCATCGATAACTTCCAAGCCTAATGTTGAGTAAGCTGTTTTAATATAAAATAAGTTTGCAGTATCTTTTTTTGCTATTGTGTGATTACCGGCAGCAATCGGTATTGTTATGATTCCTGCAGTTGCGGTATAATTTGTACCGTCAATTTTAGCTGTTCCTGCAGGCTCAACAAATACCAATGTTAATGTACTTGGTTGTGTTGTGGTATAGGTAACTGTAGTTGCGGTTTCCATTTTCAGGCACTGTGTTAAGGTTAATCCGTTATAGGTTACAGTTCCTTTATTAGTTGCAAGATTTCCGGTAATAGTATAAAATGTACTGTTTTTATCTGATGCTGTAAAGTTGTGTACCTGATCTCCGGCCGGAGGTGTTACTGTTCCTTCAAGAGTAATAGTTCCGGACAATTTTGCCGGAGTTCCTCCTGTACCACTTGTTGTAACAGAGAAAGAAATGCTCGCTGTTGGAGTACCTGTTATGGTAATCGTTTTTGTAGAGGTGTTTTTTATAAAGCTTATTCCTGATGCCGGAAGCCCTGTCACGGTTGCATCTGTTGCATCACCACCCCAGATAAAAATCATTGGCTCAATTGCTGTTTCTGTAGTTACGGTTTGATTAATATCACTATCTGTCGTTAAAGTCTGGCTGCTTTCAACTGTTGGGATTTCGCCCTGTACTGCAACCATTGTGCTTGTATAATTAGAAAGAGTCGATTTTAATGCTGTAATTACAAGTGATGATTTATCATCTACAGTATTGTTGAAAGTCCATTTTAAATCACCACCCGAAACTCGTCCTGCATATTGTATTACTTTTGCCTTAGCTACAGAAGGCGCGTCAATAATAAGGTCTTTTATGTACAACGGTGCATCAGTATCAAAATTATTGTATGTATTTTCTCCAAGAAATGATTTTACAGTTGACGGTACCTGGTCACCGCGGTTAGTAACTACATAGGCATCAAAATCAGTTGTAGAGTTTATTTTTCCGGCAATATTGTATAAAGGATTTGTATCTCCATAAGCTACAAAACGCATGCTATTTGTGGCGATATCGGCATCGAAAATGTTGTTGAATGCTTTAATACTTCCTCCGGTTTCGCCTGAAAACGTTCCCACAGTTCCTGCATTGTTTTTCTGAGCAGATTCGTCCCAGGCATCTGTACCCTGCATCGAAGTCATCATAGGGTTTTTGCAGTTGCGAAAATAATTTCCCTCAACAAATAAAGAAGATCCTAAAGTTGATCCTGCTCCGTATTTTGCATTTCCATCATAATAGTTATTGTATATGTGGGCAGAATAATAGCGAACACGAGGATGACGGGAGTCAGAATGATCAAACCAGTTGTGGTGATAAGTAATATAAAGACCTGTAGTCGTTTTTTCGCTCAAACCCAAAAGACTTGCTTTTCCATTATCCCAAAAGTGGTTATAAGCTAATGTAATATAAGTGGAGTTTTTATTGTCTATGGCTCCGTCGCCTTTTATTTGATCTGCATCGCTGCCTGCATCGCCATAGAATAAATCATTATTATGAACCCAGATATGATCGTTGTCCTGCTGCATTCCAATATTGTCGCCTGCTGTGCTATTACAATTCATGAATCCAAGATTACTCACTTCTATATTTGATGCCGATTTCAGTCTTATTCCCATTCCGTTTACAACAGCGTCATTTCCCACACCTTCTATTGTCAGGTAACTATTTGCATTGTTTGCATTTTCTATAGTAATATCACCACCTTCCATTATGGCCATATCGGTTATGTTTCCAATTAAACGTATGATGAACGGACGGGTATCTTTTCCTTTTTTAATACCATAAAGAATGTTTTGTAAACCAATACAAGGGTTTGTACTTGCTCCCGTAATATTCATCGAAATCGTGTTTTTTGTATTTTGGGTAATGTATAAAATTACTGCATTGTCTTTTGGTGTACCATTGGCTTTATATCCTCCCGGGACACGACCGCCGTGAAAAGCAAAGCCTGTTCGGTCTTGTGCATTTACGGTTAAGCCAGGTGTTGTAGTTCCTGTTCCTTCTACGGTTGCTGTGACTGGTTTTATGGTTATGGTGTAATTGCCGGCAGCAAGTCCCGAAATATCAGCGCGAAGGTAAGTTCCGTAGCTGCGAATTAATTCATTGTCTATTTTTTTATTGGTTTGGCCGCCTCCGGTATAGTAAACGTTATAACTATCGGCTCCTGCAACCGGATTCCATTTTACAAATGCAGATTCAAGCCATCCGGATGATTCTGTAATGGTGACCTGTTGCGACCATATTTGAATAGAGGTCAGAAGTAATACTAAATAAAGTAGTTGTTTTTTCATAATTGGTGGTTTAGGTTAGATAAAGTGTGGTTTTTGTGATCAATACAATCCTTAAATTAAATTGTAATCGATTACACGAAAATAATCATAATTTTGAAATTATTATTATTTTTATAATAAAAAATACATGCTATAAAAAAATAAGTATTTTATTGATGAATTTGTAATAAATTGCATAAAATGTAATTTATTACAAATTAAGATTAGTACGGGTTAGGAGATTTTTTGAAAGGTTTTTTCTATTTTTCTCCTTAAAGATTTAGACTGTAAATTTTTCGACTATTTATTTTAAAGATTTATTACGATAGGAAAAACATTATAAATTTTATTTCTTTTCAAGGATTTTTGATAAAGAGGGAAGTGAACCGTAAAAAAAAGGCATAAAAAAAGCCTTTTTGATTTTTCAAAAAGGCTTCCTATTTATTATTTAAAAAGAAATTAATTCTTACTTGATAATTTAGATAGTAAACGTAAAAATTCAACATATAGCCAAACTAGTGTAATCATTAATCCCATTGCACCATACCATTCCATAAATTTTGGCATTCTTTCCTGAACTCCTCTTTCGATTTGATCGAAATCTAAAAACAGGTTTAGAGCAGCGATAATAATCACAAAAACACTAATTCCAATACTCATCATTCCATTTCCGTAATGAACGGGAGTGAAGTTAAAAATTAAAGAAGCCAACCATGAAATTAAGTAATAAGTTGCAATTGCTAATGTAGCAGCAATAACTACTGACCTGAATTGTTCTGTAACTTTTACAATTTTAAATTTATATAAACCTAAGCAAACTAAAAATGTTACTAATGTTGCGCTAACAGCGTTGACTACAATTCCGGGATACATTGCTTCGAAAATTGCAGAAATACCTCCAATAAACAATCCTTCAAATAAGGCATAGCCAGGAGCCAAATACGGGGAAAGATGAGGTTTGAAAGCTGAAATTATTACTAGAACAAGTCCAACAATTGCACCGCCAATTGCAGGTAACATTGCATTCATACCGTTAAATGCCATCCACCATGTTACCATTGCGGATCCGCATAGTATTAAAAATAAAATAGCTGTTTTATTGATTGTACCTGACAAAGTCATTTCCTGATTGTAATCAATAATTTGTGCCTGGTGTACTTCTTCAGCTTTAGAAACAGCATTTGATGAAAAACGTTTGTTGCTTAAAAATGGATTTTTAGAATTGAAGCTCATAATATTATTGGTTTTAAAACTCATCAAATATAATCGATATTTTTTGATGTGCCTTTAATACTATAGAATTTTTAACAATTCCCGCCAATAAAAAAGCCATCAATACAATTGACGGCTTCTATATATTTTTTAGGAATTTATTTTAATTCAGAAGATCTAAAACCAGAGATGGAAATAAACCTAAAGCAATATTCAAAGCGATTGAAATTACAGCAACGGCATAAATAAGGAAAGGTTTTCCCGTACGTTCCTGATTAGGTTCTTTAGAATACATTGCCAGGATTAATTTAAAATAATAACCCACACTAATAATTGAATTGATAACTGCAACAATTACTAAAGCAATATATCCCGCCTGAATCGTTTGATTGAATAAGAAAAGTTTAGCAAAGAATCCGGAGAAAATTGGAATACCGGCCATTGATAATAATGAACCTGTAAGGATTGCAGCTAATAAAGGGTTTGTTTTTCCTAAACCATGAAAATTTGTAATGTCCTCGTTATCCTGATTTTTGCAAACATATAATATAACACTAAAAGCAGCAATTCCGGCTAATGCATAAGCAGCAGTATAATACAATAAAACACCTGCTGAAGTAGCAACAGTTAATAAAGTCATCAACATAAAACCAGCATGAGAAATTCCTGAGAATGCCAGCATACGTTTTACGTTTACCTGACGTAATGCCATTATGTTACCAACCGTCATAGATGCTATTGAAATAATCACTACAATGGTTTCAAAAGTTCCTAAAAGATCCTGATTGTCTAAAGACGGAATAAAGTTTAGTACTGAGATAAGTTTATAAAGTGTTGCAATTGCTACTACTTTTGCCAACGTGCTCATTAATGCAGTGGTTAATGCAGGAGATCCTTCATAAACATCCGGTGCCCAGAAATGAAAAGGAACTGCAGCTACTTTGAAAAACATTCCGATTGTCATTAAAATCATTCCAATTGGGAACCAGATTGGCAACTCGGCAGATAAAGAACTTTCGTGAATTTCCGCAACATCAAAACTTCCCATTGCTCCGTAAATCAAACAAATTCCAAACAAGATAATTCCTGATGCAAAAGATCCCATAAGGAAATATTTCATACCGGCTTCGTTACTTTTTAAATTTAATCTTTCGCTCGCGGCTAATACATAAAGGGCAATTGATAAAATTTCGATTCCTAAGAAAAACATCGCTAGATTTCCAAAAGAAACCATAGCAACTCCTCCTGCTAATAAAAATATTTTAATAGCTACAAAATCAGAGATTTTGGTGGGATGATTTTCGTAAAAATTATGACTTAATGCTACTAAGAAAATAGTTATAACAATAAACAATGATGAAAAGGCAGTAGAGAATTTACTTACTGTGATCATATTATTATAATAACTTGCTGTTGATCCAAATTCGTAATAGTTAATTGCCAAAACCCCCAACAAACCAATAATGGTGATTGGAACAATGGCCTTTCTTAAATTAAGAATTTCAAACAATAGGCAAAAAATACCCAGTCCTGTTATAGCTATTAATGTATTCATTTTTGTTTTTTTGATTTAGGAAATCTAAAACTAAGGATGCCCTAATTTATTTTTATTTAAAATATTAATTTTTATTGATAACGTTTAGAATTGTTTCTAAACTTGGTGTAATCAAATCTGTAATTGGTTTTGGATAAAATCCGAAGAATATTAAAACCGCAATAATCACTACGAATGAAACTCCTTCATTAACAGTAACATCTGTGAAAATTTTCGAATTGGTTTCTCCTAACATTACATTTTGAAACATTTTAAGCATATAATAAGCTCCTAAAATAATAGTTGTTCCGCCTAAAACAGCAAACCAAACATTTATTTGAGAAAGACTATACAAAACAGTAAACTCTCCAACGAAATTAAAAGTACCCGGTAAAGCTACGGAAGCCAACACCAAGATTAAAAACATTGAAGTGAATTTTGGAGATTGAGTACGAATACCGCCTAATTCATTAATATCTCTGGTTTCGAATCTTCTAAAAATAACTTCGGCCGCAAAGAATAATCCAACTACAACAAAACCGTGAGCGATCATTTGCAATACAGCTCCACGTAAACCATCAATGGTTAAAGTATAAGTTCCTGCAGCAATCAACCCAACGTGTGCTAATGAAGAATACGCCAATAATTTCTTTAAATCTCTTTGTCTTAAAGCTACAATTGATCCGTAAATTACTCCTGCAATTCCTAAAGCTATAAAAATATTCATGTATTCTTTTGCAGCCAATGGTGCAATTGGCAATTGCCAACGGATAACACTATATAACCCCATTTTTAGCATGATACCGGATAAAAGCATAGTTCCTACGGTTGGTGCTTTTTGGTACACATTTGCCTGCCATGTATGGAAAGGAATAATTGGGATTTTAATAGCATATGCTAAAAAGAAAGCTAAGAATATCCAAAGTTGCTCCGTAGCCGATAGATTTAATTTGTATAAATCTTCGATTAAGAAGCTTCCTGCTTTTTGGTACAAGTAGATAAAAGCGACTAACATAAACAATGAACCTGCGAGTGTGTAAATAAAGAATTTAACCACTGCTTTTCTGCGTTCTTCAGCATCACCGTTACCCCAAATAAGAGCAATAAAGTAAATAGGAATAAGTGCTAATTCCCAGAAGATATAATATAAAAGACCATCTGCTGCAAGGAAAGTTCCTGTCATAGCAAAAGCCATAAATAAAATTAAAGCATAAAAACCTTTGGCATTTTTATATTCATTCCCGAAAGAAGAGAATATAATAATTGGCGTCAAAGCTACAGTTAACAAAAGCATTGCTATTCCTAATCCATCAGCATTTAAAGCAAATGAAATATTAGGTTTTGTAATCCAGGTATTTATTAAACTGATATTTTCGCCTGCATAAAAATGATTTAGCAATACAATTGAACAACCTAAAGCCGCCAAACTAAAGAACAAAGCTACTTTAGATGCTAGTTTGTCGCCAGCAAAATAAGTGACAAATGCACCAATTAGAAGAATAATTAATATAAGAGAAACGTTCATAGTTGTAAAATTATTTAGCTAAAAATATATAGGAAACAATGGCGCAAAGACCTAAAACAAAAGCAAAAAGGTATAACCCGATACTTCCATTTTGTAATTTTTTGCCTTGAAAAGCTAGTTCATTGGTTACTTTTCCTAATCCAAAAACAAGAGCAGATAAACCAGTCTCAATATAGTCTCTGAAAAATCTTGATAATCCGTTAATAGAGCGAACAAAGATAGCGTCGTAAGCTTCGTCTACATAATATTTGTTATATAAAACTTTGGTTAATCCTGTAATGTTTTCATCTGCTTCCGGAACATTATCTTGTTTAAAGTATTTAATGTAAGCAATCAAAATACCTAATAATCCGCCTAAAACAGCAACTCCCATCAAAGTGTATTCTGTTGTGCCTAAATGATGCTCTTCTCCTGCCACTTTCGTGAAAAGCGGAGCTAGATACTCATTTAACCAGCTGTTTCCAGGCAAGCTGATGATTCCGCCAAACGTAGCCAGGATTGCTAAAATAATTAAAGGGAAAGTAATTAATCCGTCACTTTCGTGTAAATGATGTTTTTGCTCTTCGGTTCCTCTAAAATCTTTAAAGAAAGTAAGGAACATCAATCTAAACATATAAAATGCTGTCATGATTGAAGCAATAGACCCCACAACATAAAGTGGAATATTGTGATGGAAAGCCGTTAATAAAATTTCATCTTTAGAGAAGAAACCAGAGAAAAACGGAACACCCGAAATGGCTAATGATGAAATCAACATGGTCCAGAAAGTAATTGGCATTGCTTTACGCAGACCACCCATTTTACGCATATCTTGTTCTCCGTGCAAACCGTGAATAACAGATCCTGATCCTAGGAACAAACAGGCTTTGAAGAAAGCGTGAGTAATTACGTGGAAAACGGCTACCTCATAAGCCCCAAATCCTAATGCTAAAAACATTAATCCTAATTGAGAAACAGTAGAGTAGGCCAATACTTTTTTAATATCTGTCTGAACCAATCCAATTGTTGCAGCAACTAATGAAGTGATAGCTCCAATAACAGCAATAACGGTTTGAACATCCGGAGCTAAATCAAAAACAAAATTTAATCGCGTTATCATAAAGATACCAGCAGTAACCATTGTTGCAGCGTGAATCAATGCAGAAACCGGAGTTGGTCCGGCCATCGCATCAGGTAGCCAGGTATATAATGGGATTTGTGCCGATTTACCACAAGCTCCAATAAATAAACATAAAGCAGCTAATGAAAGCAACGGAATATTTAAGTTAGTCGCTCCGGCAATTGCAGTTTTTAAAGTTGCATAATCTAAAGTTGAGAACATTGAACCAATAATGAACATCCCGATTAAAAGACCTAAATCTCCAATTCTGTTCATGATAAAGGCTTTTTTTGCAGCATCATTATAGTCCTGGTTTTTATGCCAGAATCCAATTAATAAGTAAGAACAAAGTCCTACACCTTCCCAGCCAATAAATAAGACTAATAAGTTACTTCCCATTACAAGTGTAATCATGAAGAATACAAACAGATTCAAATATGCAAAAAACTTGTGCATATTTTCATCATCGTGCATGTAACTAATAGAGTATAAGTGAATCAATGAACCAATACCAGTTACAAAAAGCAACCAAAGTAAAGACAACTGATCTAATAAAAATCCTAGATTAATATGTAAATTACTGATCTGAATCCAGTCAAATAAAGTAACCTGAATGACTTGTTTTGTTTGACTAAGCTGATTAAAAAAGAAAAGCGTAACGGCAAAAGAAACTACTACAGCAGCAGTCCCAATAATTCCTGAAACTGTTTTTCCTAAGCTTTTCCCAAAGAAAACATTGATTAAAAATCCTAAAAAAGGAGCTAATACTAAAACTAAAGCTAAATTGGTATCCATTTCCATTTATCCTTTTAAATTTTTTAAATTATCGATACTAATCGAACCTAAATTCCTAAAGATCGAAACTAAAATAGCCAATCCAACTGCAACTTCTGCTGCAGCAACTGCCATCGAAAAGAATACAAAGACCTGGCCTTGTGCATCCTGATGATAAGTCGAAAAAGCAACAAATAAAAGGTTAACAGCATTCAACATGATTTCGATAGACATGAAAACGATAATAGCATTTCGTCTGTACAATACACCAAAAATACCAATACAGAAAAGTACAACACTTAAAAAGATGTAGTTTTCAATACCTATTTGATTTAATATATTACCCATTATTTATTTAATTTTTCTTTTTTAGACAATAGTACAGTTCCAATCATAGCTACCAAAAGCAAGATTGAAGCAAATTCAAACGGAACCATATATTCGTTCAATAATATTTTACCAAGTACCTGAATCGATTGGAAATCTTCTCCTGTTGAATCGTATTCTCCAACAATTGGTTTAGAATTGATGAAAATTGCGATTAATACAATACAAATCAAACAAAAAGAAACAATGGCACCCAAACGTGTAATTCTGGGTCTGTGTACTTCTCGCTGCTCGTTCAGATTCATTAGCATGATCGTAAACAGGAATAAAATCATAATCGCCCCGGAGTAGACTATAATATGAACAATAGCCAAAAATTGAGCGTTTAATAGTAAATAGTGACCGGCAATCGAGAAAAAACAAATCACTAAGTAAATAGCACTATGAATTGGGTTTCTGCTAAAAATGGTTAAAAAAGCGGTAATCACCGTAATAAACGCTAAGAAACAAAATATAATTTGTACAGTTGTTGCGTGTGCAAAATCAGGAATATGTATCATTTAGTTAGCATTATTAAGTTGAGCATTTTTGATTGCCACATCAAGAGGCATCACTAATCTGTCTTTTCCAAAAATGAAATCTTCTCTTTCATAGCTGGAAGGAACCAATACTTTTGAAGTGGTCAGATAAATGGCATCTTTTGGACATGCTTCTTCACATAAACCACAGAAAATACAACGTAACATATTGATTTCGTATATCGAAGCATATTTTTCTTCTCTGTACAAATGTTTTTCATCAGCTTTACGTTCAGCAGCTTTCATGGTAATAGCTTCAGCAGGGCATGATAAAGCACATAATCCACAAGCAGTACAATTTTCACGACCTTGTTCATCACGTTTCAACTGGTGTTGACCACGATACACGGGACTCATTTCACGTACTTGCTCAGGATAGTGAATTGTCACTTTTTTTCTGAATAAGTGTCTAAGTGTGATTATTAATCCTTTCACAATCGCCACAAGATACAATCGTTCCCAAAAGGTCATCTCTTTGTTCGAGACCATCTTTTTTCTACCCGATAATGATATAGTTTCTATTGACATTTTTACTATTATGATTTATGATTTAAAATTTGAGGTTAGTCAAATTCAAAATCTATTTTATTTTTATTTGAAGCTTCCCGATAGCTATCGGGATTACTTATCCGCTATATTTTTAATTTTTTAAAGAAAAAAAATAAAAAGTCGCTTCTCTAAGGGCCAGGCCATTACGGTTTTAAAATCCTAAAGCAGCTATGATATCATGTCTTAACATTACAACTCCCGTAATCATGATATTAATGATAGAAAGCGGAATCAAAATTCTCCATCCTAAGTTCATTAATTGATCGTATCTAAACCTCGGGATTGTCCAGCGCACCCACATATAGAAAAATATGAAAAAACATATTTTTACAAACAATACTGCAATTCCTAAAACATTAGCAAGGTTTACCCCTGCGTGTTCTGTCATCCAGCTCATTCCAGGATAATTGTATCCACCAAAAAATAAGACAGAAATAATAGTTGCTGAAGTAAACATACTTGCATACTCAGCAAATAAGTAGAATCCCATTTTCATGGATGAATATTCTGTATGATACCCTCCAATTAATTCGCTCTCACATTCAGCTAAATCAAAAGGAGTTCTGTTAGTTTCTGCAAATGAACAAATTAAGAAGATTAAAAAGGACAGAGGCTGGTAAAAAACATTCCAGTTCATTCCTTGTTGCTGTAAGGATATTTCTTTTAAACTCATTGTTCCGGTCATCATCAATAATGCAATCATCGATAATCCCATGGCAACTTCATAAGAAACCATTTGCGAAGCCGCGCGAACAGCTCCCATTAATGAGAATTTATTGTTAGAAGCCCATCCACCAATCATGATGCCATAAACTCCTACCGAAAGAACTCCGAAAATATATAATAAAGCAATATTAATATCAGTTGCCTGAAGAATTACATCTCTTCCAAAAACATGAAGTCTGTCTCCCCAAGGGATTACAGCACTCGTCATTAAAGCAGTACTCATGGCTATTGCAGGACCAACAACAAATAAAAATTTGTTTGGGGTATTAGGAAAAAACTCTTCTTTCGAGAATAATTTCATACCATCTGCAAGAGGTTGTAATAATCCTCCCCATCCGGCACGGTTTGGTCCTACACGGTCCTGAAGAAAAGCCGCAACTTTACGTTCAGCCCAGGTAGAATACATTGCCATAATCATTGTTACGGCAAAAACCACAACAATTACAACACTCTTTTCTATAATAAACGCACCATCTACCATCATTAAGAATTTTTGTTGTTAGTGTTTAATGGAATTTCAGCCATACTAATTTTTTTACGGTCGATATCTCTACCCATAAGAATAGTTTTTTCGGTATCGATTTCTACTTTCTCTAATTTTTGAGTATAGTTATTTTGGTTGATAACAGAATCTTTTTCAAATTCTCTTGGTCCTTCAATAACCCAGTCATTTACATTTTTGTGGTCAAAACGACAGCTGTTGCAAATGAATTCTTCCACTTCATGGTACTCATCTTTACGGCCCGTTACACGTTGAATTTCTCCTCCAAACATCCAAACTGTTGTTTTTCCACAACATCCGGGAGTAGTACATTCTCTGTGTGCATTGTAAGGTTTGTTGAACCAAACTCTTGATTTAAAACGGAAAGTTTTATCAGTCAATGCTCCAACAGGACAAACATCGATCATGTTTCCTGAGAATTCATTGTCAATAGCTTTTGAGATTCCAGTTGAAATATTAGCGTGATCACCACGATCTAATACTCCGTGAACTCTGTTGTCTGTCAATTGATCTGCAACTTGTACACATCTTTGACATAAGATACAACGGTTCATATGCAGTTGAATATTCGGACCAATATCTTCTGGTTCAAATGTTCTTTTTTCTTCAATAAAACGTGATTTCGGGTTTCCGTGCTCAAAACTCAAGTTTTGAAGATCACACTCACCAGCCTGATCACAAATAGGGCAATCTAACGGGTGATTGATTAATAAAAATTCAGTCACAGATTTACGGGCTTCATTTACACGAGCAGATGATTTACTGTTCACTTCCATTCCGTCCATACATCCTGTTACACAAGATGCCATCAATTTTGGCATTGGTCTTGGGTCAGCCTCACTTCCTTTTGCAACTTCAACTAAACAACAACGGCATTTTCCTCCGCTGCCTTTTAATTTTGAGTAATAGCACATGGCTGGAGGAACCAAATCTCCACCAATCATACGTGCAGCCTGCAGGATCGTTGTTCCTGGCTCTACGTCTATACTTTGACCGTCTATGGTTACTTTCATCTCTTATTTTTGTTTTTTTAGTTTCAGGTCTAAAGTTTCAGGTTGTTGGACTTGAAACTAAAAAAACTTGAAACTTGAAACTATTTTTAACTTTTGACTATACGATTACTTTACCGCCTACTAAATGCTTTACTTGCGAAAAAGGTTCAGTAACAAAGTGATCTCTGTTTTTTATTTTTTCAGGGAAACGAACGTGATATTCAAATTCATCTCTAAAGTGGCGAATAGCTGCCGCTACCGGCCAGGAAGCTGCATCACCTAGAGGGCAAATTGTGTTCCCTTCGATTTTGCTTTGAATGCTCCATAATAATTCGATATCCTCCTCACGGCCCTGACCGTTTTCGATTCTCCACAATATTTTTTCTAACCATCCTGTCCCTTCACGGCAAGGTGTACATTGTCCGCAAGATTCGTGGTGATAGAAACGGGCAAAATTCCAAGTGTTTCTTACTACGCAAGCAGTATCGTTGTAAACAATAAATCCTCCTGAACCTAACATTGATCCGGTAGCAAAACCACCATCACTTAAAGATTCGTAAGTCATTAAACGATCTTCGCCATTTGCTGTTTTAAAAATTAATTCAACCGGTAAAATTGGCACTGAAGATCCTCCCGGAACAAATGCTTTTAAAGGTCTGCTTGAAGACATTCCTCCTAAGTATTCATCAGAATTCATGAATTCGTCAACGCTTAAACCCAGTTCAATTTCGTAAACACCAGGATTTTTGATGTGTCCTGAAGCAGAGATTAATTTAGTTCCTGTTGAACGGCCTATACCAATTTTAGCATAGTCGTCTCCGGAGTTGTTGATGATCCAGGGCACAGTCGCGATAGTTTCTACATTGTTTACCACCGTTGGGTTTGCCCAAAGTCCTGAAACTGCCGGGAAAGGTGGCTTGATACGAGGATTTCCTCTTTTACCTTCTAATGACTCTATAAGTGCAGTTTCTTCTCCACAAATATAAGCACCGGCTCCACAGTGAACATACAACTCTAAATCGTAACCTGTTCCTAATATATTTTTTCCTAACCAACCGGCAGCCTTAGCTTCGGCGATGGCTCTTTCTAATATTTTGAAAACCCACATATATTCTCCACGAATGTAGATGTAGGATAAGTTAGCGCCTAAGGCAAAACTTGAGGTAATCATTCCCTCGATCAATAAGTGAGGAATAAATTCCATCAAATAACGGTCTTTGAATGTTCCAGGCTCAGACTCGTCTGCATTGCAAACTAAGTGTCTTGGTTTTCCTGATTTTTTATCAATAAAACTCCATTTCATTCCTGCCGGGAAACCAGCACCACCACGACCACGAAGACCTGATTTTTTTACTTCTTCAGTAACTTCATCCGGCGTAAGCGTTTTCAAAGCTTTTTCTACAGAAGCATAACCACCATTTTGGCGATATACTTCGTAGGTTTTGATACCAGGAATATTGATTTTATCTAATAATATTTTCTGTGACATCTTATTTATCGTGTAATATTATTTTATCATCTCTGCAATCTGCTATTAACTGATCGATTTTTTCTTCTGTCAGTTTTTCTTTGTAGAAATCACCTAGCTGCATCATCGGAGCATATCCGCAAGCACCCAGGCATTCTACACCGGCAATGGTAAACATTCCGTCCGGAGTTGTTTCGCCCATTTTAATGCCTAATTTTTCAGAAGTATAATCCATTAAATTTTCAGCACCATTTAAACAACAACAAGAAGTCTGGCAAAATTCAAACATGTATTTCCCAACTGGTTTTTGGTTGTACATGCTATAAAAAGTAACTACTTCGTAAACCTCAATTGGCTTTATATGCAAAATTTCAGCAACTTTATCCTGCAACTCAATACTTAACCAGTTATCATGTGCATCCTGCACTTCGTGCAAGACAGGCAATAAAGCTGATTTTCTTCTGTCTTCAGGATAATGACTGATCAATTCATTGATGCGGTTCATCAATGCTTCAGTCATATTTATTTCTTGTTTGTAATGTTTTCTTTCCATTCTTAATTTTAGATTTTAGATTTCAGATTTAAGATTTTTCAATCTTCAATCTGTCAATCTACATTCTGCAATTCTTTTTTTAATTTTAGATTTGTGATTTTAGATTTGTGATTTTTCAATCTGCCTTCTAAAATCTACAATCTTATGCGTCTAATTCTCCTGCAATAACATTTAAACTTGATAAAATAACAATTGCATCTGATAGTAAAGCGCCTTTAATCATTTCAGGGTAAGCCTGGTAATAAATAAAACAAGGTCTTCTGAAATGTAATCTGTAAGGAGTTCTGCTTCCGTCAGTAACCAAATAAAATCCTAATTCTCCATTTCCTCCTTCAACAGGATGGTAAATTTCTGCCACTGGTACAGGAACTTCTCCCATTACAATCTTAAAGTGATAAATTAAAGATTCCATCGAAGTGTAAACATCTTCTTTTGGAGGAAGGTAATAATCAGGAACTTCTGCATGATATTCGTTTCCGGCTGGCATTTTGTCCAATGCCTGACGAATAATACTTAAACTTTCCCAAACTTCAGCATTACGAACACAAAAACGATCATATGTATCACCTGATTTTCCAACAGGAACAACAAAATCGAAATCTTCGTAAGACGAATAAGGCTGTGCAACACGAACGTCGTAATCAACTCCGGCAGCACGTAAGTTTGGACCTGTAAATCCGTAAGCCATTGCTTGTTCTGCAGTAATTGCACCTACGTTAACAGTTCTATCAAGGAAAATTCTGTTTCTTTCGAATAAGTTTACAAACTCTTGCCAGGCGACAGGAAAGTCTCTTAAGAACACTTCTAGTTTGCGGAAAGCTTCCGGTGACCAATCTCTTTCGAAGCCACCAATTCTTCCCATATTGGTTGTTAAACGAGCACCACAAATTTCTTCGTAGATCTCGTATACTTTTTCTCTAAATTGAAAAACATATAAGAAACCGGTATAAGCACCAGTATCAACCCCAAGAATCGAATTACAAATTAAGTGATCCGTAATACGGGCCAATTCCATTACGATAACTCTTAAATATTGAGCACGTTTAGGTACTTCAATGTTAAGTAGTTTTTCTAAAGTCATCCACCATCCCATATTATTAATAGGAGAGGAGCAATAGTTCATACGGTCTGTAAGGGGCGTAATTTGGTAAAAAGGACGATTTTCGGCAATTTTTTCGAAAGCTCTGTGAATGTAACCAATAGTAGGTTCAGCTTCAAGAATTCTTTCTCCATCCATCAACAGGATATTTTGAAAAATACCGTGAGTGGCCGGGTGTGTTGGACCTAAATTCAGTACCGAAAGCTCGCTTCCGTCTTCGTTTAGTTTATCCTTAACTATTTTAGCATAACGATGCTCTGGTGGTAATAATAGTTCTGACATTTTATAATGTTGAATTATTTATTTTTTAGCAATTTGTTGTTGTTCTTCCAAAGAATCTGTCATCTTTATCTGTTCTTCCGCTGTCTTCCATTGGGAATTCTTTTCGCATCGGGAAGGATAGCATTTCATCCATATTCAGAATACGTTTCAATTGTGGATGTCCAATAAAGTTAATCCCGAAGAAATCGTATGTTTCTCTTTCCATCCAGTTGGAGCTTAAGAAAATATTTGAAATGGTTTTTATCTCTGGTTTTTCACCATTAAGAAAAACTTTAATTTTAATACGTTTGTTTTCGTACCAGTTATGCAAGTGGTATACTATTGCAAACTGACGGTCTGTGTCGTTGTCCGGATAGTGAATACCGCATAAATCGGTTAAAAAGTGAAAACGCAGATCAGAATCATTTTTCAAAAAAAGAATCAGTGCTGTGATTTTATCAGCAGTAGTTTCTAATGAAAAAATATCTCTTTCTTGTTGAAAGTTAAAAACACTTGCGTCAAATGTTTCTGTAAGTTTATCTTGAATCAGGGTATTTTCTAAGGCCATCTTATGAAATATTATATGAAGCTAGTAATTCTTGGTATTCGGGAGAGCTTCTGCGTCGTACAGACTCAGATCGTACCAATTCCTGAAGTTTCATTACTCCATCTACTATTTGTTCTGGTCTTGGCGGACATCCCGGAACATAAACGTCAACCGGAATAACTTTGTCAATTCCTTGTAAAACGGAATACGTATCGAAGATTCCACCTGATGAAGCACAGGCTCCAACAGCAATTACCCAGCGTGGCTCAGACATTTGTTCGTAAACTTGTCTTAAAATAGGAGCCATCTTTTTAGAAATAGTTCCCATTACCATTAGCATGTCTGCCTGACGGGGAGAAAAACTTACACGTTCAGACCCAAATCGTGCTAAATCGTAATGTGAAGCCATTGTTGCCATAAACTCGATTCCGCAACAAGAAGTTGCAAACGGTAATGGCCAAAGAGAATTCGCGCGTGCCATACCTACAACATCATTTAGTTTTGTGGCGAAAAAACCTTCACCAACAACACCTTCAGGAGGGGCAACCATATTTACTTTTGAATCGCTCATTTTATTTTAGATTTCTGATTTTAGATTTCTGATTTGGGAAAATCGTAAAACTTAAAATCAATTTTTTTAAATCAATATTTTAATTCGGAGAAATCAAATTTTAAATTGTGGTTCGATACAGGTCAGATCATAACTGATTCTTATATCTAATATCACCAATCTAAAATCTAAAATCATTTTATTCCCAGTCTAATGCTTTTTTCTTGATGATGTAGAAAAAGCCCACTAAAAGGAGTGACATAAACACGATCATCTTTAACATTCCTTCCATTCCAAGTTCTTTGAAGTTTACTGCCCATGGATAAAGAAAAATTACCTCTACATCAAACAATACAAATAAAATGGCAACCAGGAAATATTTTACTGAAAACGGAATACGGGCGTTACCAACAGATTCGATACCGCACTCAAAGTTTTTGTCTTTAACTTCAGAGGTTCTTTTTGGTCCTAATTTTCCGGAAATAATGATTGTTCCTACCACAAAACCAACAGCCAGAATAAACTGCATTAAAATAGGAAGATAACTGTATTGATCAGATTGCATAAACTTAGGGTTTTTACTTAAAGAATAAGCCACAAAGATAACTTTCAACTCTGTAAATCACAAGCTAAAAAAGGATTTAAGTGTACTACGAAAGGGTGATTGTTTGTAATTTTTATTGATTATAAATAATAGTAACCCATTTTAAGGTTTTTTTAAGATTTGAGCAAAAAAAAACGTTTCGAAATAAATCGAAACGTTTTTAAAACCATTCAGAGGCAAAAAAAATAAATTGCTATATTTTTCTTAGATTACTGCTACTTTAGCAGCAACTTTCCCTTTTCTTCCTTCTTCTTCTTCGTAGCTTACACGGTCACCTTCGCGTAATTCTTCCGCGTTAATTCCTGAAGCGTGAACGAAGATATCTTTTCCTGTTTCTTCGTCTGTAATGAATCCATAACCTTTAGATTCATTGAAAAATTTTACTGTACCTGTACGCATTGTAATTGTAATAATAATTTATAATGAAGCAAATGTAATATATAAATTCATACAAAAGACAATAAGGTGTTAATTTTTTGTAAAAATTATTGATTCACAGTGTTTTCGCTATTTATATTGCATCAATTTTGATATCAATGTGCTTTATTTGAGAATCATCAATTGTAAGAATAAAAAGCTAAAAAAGTAGCTTATGTTTTACAATTTTTTTTTAAATTAAGCGAAACTTATCAAAATAATCTTGGTTTATGTGAGAGAATACTTGTGTTTATTGGGCTTGCCTTTTTTAACTAGTATTATCTTTATATTAAACAAAGGTAAAAAGTAAAAAAAAACTGCAACTAAATTTAATTGCAGTTTTATATTTTAAAATTCTTATGATTTATATAGTATCGATTTTAATATGAAGTTCTTTTAATTGAGCATCATCGATTGCAGCAGGTGCATCAATCATTACATCGCGTCCGGAATTGTTTTTTGGGAATGCAATGAAATCGCGGATAGTTTCCTGGCCTCCTAAAATGGCTACTAATCTGTCTAATCCAAAAGCTAAACCTCCATGTGGCGGTGCTCCAAACTGAAAAGCATCCATCAAAAAGCCAAACTGTGCTTTTGCTTCTTCTTCAGTAAAGCCTAAATATTTAAACATTAATTGTTGTGTTGCTTTATCGTGAATACGAATCGATCCTCCGCCAATTTCATTTCCGTTCAAAACCATATCGTAAGCATTGGCACGAACTTTCCCGGGTTCAGTTTCCAATAAAGCCATGTCTTCCGGTTTTGGAGAGGTAAACGGGTGGTGCATCGCATGATAACGACCACTTTCTTCATCGAGTTCTAATAAAGGGAAATCAATTACCCATAACGGAGCAAATACCTCAGGATTACGCAATCCTAAACGGGTTGCCAATTCCATACGAAGTGCTGAAAGTTGTGCACGTGTTTTATTAGCCGGTCCGGAAAGTATAAAAATCATATCGCCAGGTTTTGCTCCTGTAATTTTTGCCCATTGTCCTAAATCGTCCTGATCGTAAAATTTATCTACAGATGATTTATAAGTTCCGTCGTCATTGCATTTTGCATACACCATTCCGGATGCTCCAACCTGAGGACGTTTAACCCAGTCAATTAATCCGTCAATTTCTTTACGGGTATAATTTCCTGCTCCCGGAACTGCAATTCCCACTACTAATTCGGCAGCATTGAATACAGGGAAATCTTTATGTTGTGCAAATTCGTTTAATTCGCCAAACTCCATTCCAAAACGGATGTCCGGTTTGTCGTTTCCGTATGTTTTCATGGCATATTCGTAGGTAATTCTTGGGAATTTATCTACTTCGATACCTTTAATTTCTTTTAGTAAATGTCTGGTCAAGCCTTCAAAAACATTCAAAATATCTTCTTGCTCGACAAATGCCATTTCGCAATCGATTTGTGTAAACTCAGGCTGACGGTCTGCACGCAAATCTTCGTCACGGAAACATTTTACAATCTGGAAATATTTGTCCATTCCACCTACCATCAATAATTGCTTGAAAGTTTGTGGAGATTGCGGTAATGCATAAAATTGTCCTTCGTTCATACGGCTTGGTACAACGAAATCTCTGGCACCTTCCGGAGTCGATTTGATTAAGTAAGGGGTTTCAACTTCGCAAAACTCTAAATCAGAGAGATATTTACGAACTTCCATTGCTACTTTGTGACGGAATAGTAAACTGTTTTTTACAGGATTTCTTCGAATGTCTAAATAACGGTATTTCATTCTGATATCTTCTCCGCCATCAGTTTCATCTTCAATCGTAAAAGGAGGAGTTAATGCAGCGTTTAAAATTGTTAATTGAGTAACTAAAATTTCGATCTCACCGGTTGGAATATTTTTGTTTTTGGCTTCACGCTCAATTACAGTTCCTTTTACCTGAATTACAAATTCACGGCCAAGGGTTTTGGCAAGTTCAAAAACTGTTTTGTCTGTACGACTTTCGTCGAAAATAAGTTGTGTAATTCCGTAACGGTCGCGTAAATCAACCCAATTCATAAATCCTTTATCGCGTGATTTTTGTACCCAACCCGCTAGTGTAACTTCCGTATTAATATTTGAGGCGTTTAACTCGCCACAATTATGACTTCTATACATGATCAAAATTTTAGACTGCAAAAGTAAACACAAAATTCAAATTAATGTAGTAAAGTGATCACTAGATGTTCAATAATTTGAAATATTTTGTTAATTCTTAAATTTAGCATTGCTAATTTCTTTAGATTTGAATCACTAAAAACAAACTTTAATACTTATGAATAAACTTTTTATAACTGGTCTGTTGATTTTTAGCGCTTTGAATGTCATCGGTCAAACCAAAAATCAAATCAAATTTACTGCTAAAATAGCAAACAGAAATAGTGATACCTTAGTCATTAAAGGGAAAGATAATTTTAAACAGGTTATTCCAATTAATAAAAAAGAAGTTTTTGCGGCCAATTTTGAAGCTCCAAAAGGATTTTATATGTTTTCTGATGGTACAGAATCTTCTAATCTATATTTAAAGCCAAATTCTGAAGTTAATTTAACAATGAATGCCAAAGAATTTGATGAAACGATTGTTTATAAAGGTAAAGGTGTAGATGAAAGTAATTTTCTGGCACAACAAGCTTTAAAAGATGAACAATTTCAAAAAGAAGCTTTTACTAAAGAGCCTGCTGAATTTGCTTCATTATTAGAAGCAAAGAAAAAAGCGGATACTGAAGATCTTGAAAAAGGCAATTTTGATCCTGAATTTAAAACCTTTTTAAAGCGTAATTTTGAAAGCTTTAATCAATACGCATCGCAGGAATATGAAAGAGCTTCGAAGGCTAATAAACTAAACGGAAAACCCTCTCCTGATTTTGATTATGACAATCATAAAGGTGGAAAAACGAAACTTTCTGATTTAAAAGGAAAGTACATTTATATTGATCTTTGGGCAACCTGGTGTGCACCCTGCAGAGCTGAGATTCCGTATTTGCAAAAAATTGAAGAGAAGTATCATGGAAAAAATATAGAATTTGTGAGTATTTCAATTGATAAACTGAAGGACAATGAAAAATGGAAAAAATTTGTAACGGATAAAAATTTAGGAGGAATACAATTATTTGCTGATAAGGATTGGGAATCTGAGTTTGTAACCAGTTATGGCGTGACAGGAATTCCGCGATTTATTATTGTTGATCCAAAAGGAAATGTTCTCAGTGCAGATGCTGACAGACCTTCGTCTCCGGAACTTCAGACACAATTAGACTCTTTATTGAAGTAATTTAGTGTTATTTATAACGATATAGTAATTCTTTATTTTTTAAAGAATACCAGTAAAACCAATGCTTAAGCGTTGGTTTTTTTGTTTTTGGTAATTTTCCAATGTTAAGTTTTTATTCAATGTTACCAAATTGTTAACTAAAAGTTTGTTTAATGTAAACAAATAAGTATATTTGATAACGATTTGATAACATTAAATACCTAAAGATATGAAAAAGTGTGTAATTTTAGTTGCAATATTGTTCTCTGGAATTTTAGTTGCACAAGAGGTAAAACCAGAATTAGAAGCTGTTGGAAACAAAGTGAAAGCTACTTATTATTATGAAAATGGTAATGTGCAACAACAAGGCTTTTTTAAAGATGGAAAATTAGATGGTGTTTGGGTATCCTATGATGAGAGAGGAAATAAAGTTGCCGTAGGAGAATATACAAACGGATTGAAAACTGGGAAATGGGTTTTCTTCAATGAAAAAAATCTTTGCGAAGTTGCTTATGAAAACAGCAAAATAAGCTCAGTTAAGAATTTACAGAAAAATGCTTTAGCAAATAGAAATTAAGAAGATTTCTAAAACATAACAAAACCGCTTTTAATGAGCGGTTTTTTTTGGGCTCAAAAAATATTGTGGAGAAACATAAAATATAGGGATCATTTTAACCGCAAAGAACGCAAGTTCTTATTATTATAGCCGCAAAGTTCGCAAAGCTTTATCAATATAGCTTTGCGAACTTTGCGGTTATATAAAATCTTATAAATAAAATCCTTGCGATTTTTGCGGTTAAATTTTTATGCCTTTATTTTTTTACAGGATTTATTTCTTCTTCCATACCAAATTACGAAGCCTGTTACGGGCAAAGCTGCAGCAATTAAGCTGATAATAAAAGCAATAAATTTTCCCGGTAAATCTAAAATTTGACCCGTATGAATTCCGTAATTCATTTCGACAACTTGTAAGCCTAAAGTCTTTTTGTCAAAAGTCTGACTTTGAAGTAATTTACCGTCATTTGGATGAAAATAATAATTGCTTTGATGATCATATCTTAGCGTATGAGGATAAGCTCCGGTACTGATAATGTCTCCTTTTTGCTGCGGATACGTTACAAAAATCATTTCGGCGTTAGGCTGTAACTTCATGGTTTCAACAAGTGCACGATCAACGGAAGTAAGTTTGTTAGCAGCAAATTTAGTAGTATCAATTACAGGAACTTTTGTTTCTAAGGCTTTATCTCCGCCAAAATTGAAGGTTTTGTAAATACCGTCTCCAACCCATTCGTAAGTAAAAGTTAATCCTGTAATGGCAATAATTGCAGCAATAATCGCAATATAAAATCCGGATGTATTGTGCCAGTCATAATTTACACGGCGCCATTTTGCAGACCAATTTACTGTAAAACTTCTCTTGACATCACTTCGCCGTTTTGGCCACCACTGGATAATTCCTGAGATTAGTAATAAGATAAAGACGATGGTTGCGCCGCCAATAATATGTTTGCCTATATATTCAGGCAGTAATAAATACAAATGAATGTATTCGACGATGATGAAAAAATCTGTTTCAGGATTTTCGGTTTTAAGGTATTTTCCTGTGTATGGATTGAAGTAGAGATAGCGGTTTTCTGTGCCGGAATAAGTATAAACAATTGCAGATCTGTTTTTTCCATAAAAAGAAACCATCGATTGTTTGTAATCCGGGAGAATTTCTTTTGCCTTTTCCTGTAAAACTGATGGTAAAATGAATGGTTTGTTTTGAGGTTCAACCAATCGCCATTCTTTTCGGGTAATGTCTTTTATCTCATCATGAAAACAAAAGATGCAGCCCGTAATGCTTACAATAAAAACAATAAGCCCGGAAATTAATCCGAGCCATTTATGTATAAAGCGTATTTGCGTCCTGAATCCCATTTTTTGAATAAAGCGTAAAAGTATATGCTAAATCAATAGAGGGCAAATTATTTAGGGTAATTTTTACAAAACAGCTTTTTTGGGTTTTAATGAATAAGCAACATAAAGCGATATGGAAGCTAAAACAATCCAGAAAATATCAATAAAAAATACCTGAGTGCGGTTTTGCATAAACGAAGTCCAAAACCAATTTCCGGATACGATTCCGTTTGTAACTGGAATCAGAAACCCTAAAATACTTCCTGAAATCAGGCAGAACCTGTTGGTAAAAGCATCGTTCTTTTTAAGAATAAAAAAGATTGCAAGAATTAGCCATCCTCCAAAATACACCATAAAAAGATTATCCTGAGTTAATGGATAAAATATCTTAGAGACTATAAATGCAAGTGCGGTAATAGGGTACATACTCAGACAGATTGCAAGATAAATACGAACCACTGCGGCATTAAAACGCCTTTTTTTCTCCGGTAGATTATTTTTTTGTCTGGCAACCAACCAAATCATTACGCCTGAAATGATGACAAAACAAGTAATGATTCCTAAAACGAAACTCACAATTTTTAAAGGATAACCACCATAATCGCCAAAGTGTATTTTGTACAAAACATTTTTTACAATATCTAAATAGTTGGTTTGCGTAACCGGATTTTTTCTGGCGATTTCTTTTCCATCAGCAATTCGGTAAACTGCTTTTCCTATTCCGGTGAATTTTTTTTCGCTTAACATTTCGCCTTCAACCAAAACGTGCATGTTAGCATCGCCATAATTTTGGATAAAAACGCGGGTAATTTCAAAGTCTTTCCAGTTGCTTTTTGTTTTTGCCACTAACTGATCTATGTTAAAAGGCGTGGCCAGTTTTTTATTATCAAATTTATAATCCGGATCATTGTATTCCAGCTCATTGTATAATTTCTTCTGATCGCCTTTGTATAATGCCATTACAGCGGGAGCCACAATCAAAAGTTTAATCATAAAAAATGCTCCGGTAACAGCGTAAACGAACTGAAATGGCAAGCCAATCATTCCTAAAGCAGTATGGGCATCTGTCCATAATGTCTTTAATTTTTCTTTTGGACGGAAAATATAGAAGTTAGAAACAATTTTCTTCCAATGTAACAATAACCCGGTTACAATGGCAAACAAAAAGAATAATGCTGTAAAACCTGAAAGATAATACCCTACCGGATATGGAATCTGCGCCAGGAAATGTAAGCGGTATAAAAACTCGCCTAACGAATAAGATTGTTCGTAAGTAAAAGTCTTGAATGTTTTGGTGTCCAGATAAAAGAATGCTCCTTCTTTTTGTTTGGCCGGAGCCAAAGTATCTTTGGTAGCGTCTAAGTAAACGGCAACTCTTCGTTCGTTACTTGGTTTAGAAATAGTGATATTTCTTCCGTGTAAAACGTACTCTTTGTCAAGTTTCTTTAGAGCTGAAGTGTAGTCTAACTGAATTTCTTTGGTAATAGCAGTAGATTCATTTCTTTCCCAATTGTTGATTTCATCTCTGAAAAAAGAAAAAGATCCTGCAAAAAAAATCACAAAAAGTACTACGCTGATGACGATTCCGCTAACAGTATGCGTATGGAAATAGATGTTGTAATGACGGTTATTCATAAGTTATTTTGCTATTGGATTGTAGGTTTGGCCCAAATAAATAAAAAGAGAAAAGAATAAAGTGAGGAGGATATAAATGCCCCAGATTTTCCATCCGCTTTTTGCTAAAAAAGCAAGCACCATTAGCACTACCCAAAGAATGAATCCGCTAAAAGCCATTGTCATAAGGATATTAGCACGGTTAAACCAGGCGGCCAAAGCCAAATGAAAACTGACTGAAACAAAATAGCCGCCAATGATAGCAGCTGTAATTTTGGCAAATCGTTGCCATTTAGACTGGGTTAGATATTTTGGATTTGCTGGCATATTTTGGTTAGAAATAAGTTAGTTGTAATACAATTCAAGTAAAGCGACAATTGCAAAAAGTGCAATAATAGCAAATGGGCTGATTTTTTTTAATGGTGTCAAAATGATAATTAAACTTCCGACGGTCATTAGCTGAATAAAAAACATTAAAGTCCCGCAACACAAGGATTGTGTTATTAGCCAAAGAGAATATGCTAATAAAAGAAGTCCTAAACCTATAAATTTAGTTGGCCTGGGGTTGACTTTCATCCATTTCTCAAAACCTAAATCATAAGATAAAGTTGCTCTTTTTGAGGTGTAGTAAAGTGTATAAAAAGCTAAAAAAACGATGAGACTTGCTATTGTTATCATAATTTCATAGAATTTAAAAAACACCTTTCCGGTTAATAGAAAGGTGTTTTGTTTGTTTTTTATTAAAATCTGTAAGTGAAACTTGCTGCAAAACTTCTTGGATCTTTAGGATGAACTGTAGACCATCCATCGTAAATATCTTCGTTTGTAATGTTATTTAATTTAAGATTGATTGAAAATTTTTCGGCACTGTAAAATAAAGAGGAGTTCAAGGCTACGTATTCAGGAATAGTAAATGTTCCGGCTGTAGCTCTGTTCATGATTCTGTTATCACCAACATAATTTCCTCCAAATCCTAAACCAAATCCTCTTAATGTACCATTAGTAAATTTATAGCTTGCCCAAAGATTTGCCAGGTTTTGAGGCCCTGAACTTTCTGGTCTGCGGTTTACAAAATCAGGATCTCCTGCAGTCAATACAGCATCATTATAGCTGTAGCCAAGGGTAATGTTTAAACCAGAAACCGGATTAGCAACAATTTCAGCTTCGAAACCTTTGTTACGCTGTCCTCCATTTTGGTAAGACGTTTGATTGTTTGGTTGCGGAACCGTTGGGTTGGCAGGATCTACGTAAGGAGTTTCGATAACATAAACCTGATCAGAAACTTTGATGTCATAATAGCTGAAAGTAGCATAAACCTTGTCTTTGAATACATTTAATTTTGTACCAACTTCAAACTGATTAGCGTGCTCAGGATTAAAAGATAAAGGGGTAACAACATTGGCGTTACGGTTTTGACCCGGTGCAATGTTTGCGAAACCGTTCATGTAGTTCGCAAAAATAGAAACTTTATCTATAATGGGTTGGTACACTAATCCAAATTTTGGAGAAAAAGCAGTCTGATTGTAATTATCTGCATCTGTAGAAGTGTCTCCGTCGTTGATAAAACGATCTGCACGTAAACTTACCATTGCAGATAAAGCAGGTGTAAAGTTGATCACATTAGAGAAATAAGCGCTAAAAACTTGTTGTTTTGTTTCGTTGTTATTTCTAGGGCTGTCGCCTACAATAGCATCAGAGGCTGCTTTTGTCAGCACTCCTGTATCACCATTTGACGGGCCATAAATTGCATTAAAAGCTGCTAAATTATCACCAATGTATATGGCTCCGTTTCCGAAGTAGTTTGAACTATGATCTGTTGTTGTTCTGTTGAAATAATCAAAACCAACAACTAATCTGTTTCTTAAACTTCCTATTTTAAAATCTCCGATAAAGTTTTGCTGAACATCTATCGTTGTATTTTTATTATCCTGATAGTTAAAGAATCTATTCAGTACAATTCCTTCTTTAATTTGTGTGTATGCTGTTCCTTCATATAAATAAGCATAGTTTCCTGTTGATCTTGCTGAACTTGAAGAGAAAACGGTTTGTGATTTCCATTGATCAGAAAGTTTATAGATCATTTGTGCCTGTAAATTGTAAGAAGGGGTTTTTATTGTAAGCTCATTGCTTGTATAAGAACGATTGTTGTCATACTTTAATTCATTAATATTATGAACCCTTAAAGGACTACTTCTGTCTAAAAACAACATTGTAGGATTTGTTGTTTCGTTGCTCATGAACTCAGTGTTTACCAGAAATGATAATCTGTCGTTTACTTCATAAGATAAAGACGGTGCAATAAAAAAGGATTCTCTAAAACCAGCATCCTGAAAACTATCCTGTTTGTTATACGCTGAATTAACTCTGAAATTTAGCGTTTTTTTGTCATTTAGCGAAGTGTTGATATCTGCTGTTACGCGATTTAAACCATAACTTCCACCTGTATAATTTACTTCGGCACCAAATCCTTTGTAAGGTCTTTTTGTCGTAGTGTTGATTAATCCTCCGTAAGAGATTAAACTGCTTCCGAATAAAGTTCCTGATGGGCCTTTTATGATTTCAATTCTATCCACATTTGCAGGATCTAAACTTCCGTTTGTTAAACCTGGTAAACCGTTAACCATGGTTGGCTGAACAGCAAATCCTCTAAGAGAATAATATCCTGCACCATCTCCACCACGACCTGTAGCAGCCCAAAGTTGTGTAATACCAGAGGCATTTTTTAAAGCGTCATCAAAATTAGTTACTACTTGTTCTTTTAATACTTCTCCTGTGATAGTAGTATAAACCTGTGGGTTTTCAAGATTTTTAAGTGGTAATCTTGATACTTGTTGATTCTCTTTACGGGCAAAGTGATTTTTTCTTCCGTTTACAACAATTTCTGTTAATTCTTCTGAGTTTGAAGTAAGGTTTAAATTTTCAGTTAATTCTTCCCCTTCTTTAACAGTAATCTTCTTTTCTATGGCAGAATATCCAACAGCAGAAATTTTTAGAGTATAACTTCCGGGCTTTATATTTTTTAATTTGTAATTACCTTCTTCATCTGTAGTTGTTCCGAATCTTGTTCCTTTTAAAGCAATAGAAATTCCCTCTGGAGATTCGTGATCGCTTAATGACATCTTACCTTTAATAGTTGCTTTTTCTTGTGCTGAGATAGTTGTAACCGCGAATAGAAAAAAACAAAAACTCAAAAAAGAGATTATAAATTTATTGTTCATTTTATTTAGAATTGATTTTAATAGCGCAAATTTAGGTGTTGATTAGCAATCACACAAGCTATTCTTATTTATTCTAAATAAAATATTTTTTAAAAGGTAAAATTCACATTTCTTTAAAAAATTAACATCTTAAGCAAATCTTAAGCAAGTTTTGCATAAAAAAACCTGTTCAGGCTAATGAACAGGTTTTGTATTATTGTGAAAATTACTTACAATTACAATTCTAAAGCACGTTTAGCATCGCCATTCATTAATAATTCTACCGGATTTTCTAAAGCTTCTTTTACAGCAACTAAGAAACCAACAGACTCACGTCCGTCAATAATTCTGTGGTCATAAGAAAGTGCTACGTACATCATTGGGTGAATCTCCACTTTACCATTTACAGCAATTGGGCGCTCAATAATATTGTGCATTCCTAAAATTCCTGATTGAGGAGGATTGATAATTGGAGTACTCAACATACTTCCAAAAACACCACCATTAGTAATCGTAAAAGTTCCGCCAGTCATATCGTCAACAGTAATCTGTCCGTCACGAGCTCTTAATGCTAATCTTTTGATTTCAGCTTCAACTCCACGGAAAGTTAAGTTTTCAGCATTACGAACTACAGGAACCATTAAACCTTTTGGACCTGAAACTGCAATAGAGATATCAGCAAAGTCGTAAGCGATTTTATAATCACCATCCATCATAGAGTTTACGTCTGGATATAATTCTAATGCTCTTGTAACTGCTTTTGTAAAGAAAGACATGTATCCTAAACCAAGACCACCATGTTTTGCTTTAAAAGCGTCTTTGTATTCGTTACGAATCAAGTTGATTGGCGTCATGTTAACTTCGTTAAAAGTCGTTAACATTGCTGTTTCGTTTTTAGCTGCTACTAATCTCTCAGCAACTTTACGACGCAACATTGATAATTTTGTACGCTCAGATCCACGGTTTCCTCCGGTAGGAGTTCCCATAGAAGGTACTGCATTTACAGCATCTTCTTTAGTGATTCTTCCGTCTTTACCAGTTCCTGAAATAGTTGCCGGTGCTATGTTTTTTTCGTCTAATATTTTTCTTGCTGCCGGAGATGGAGTTCCTGTAGCATAAGTTGTTGGTGCTGCCGTTGGAGCAGGTGCTGCTTTTGGCGCCTCAGTTTTTACTTCTGCTTTAGGTGCTTCAGCTTTCGCTTCAGCTTTTGGAGCTTCAGCTGCCGGAGCATCTCCTGCAGGTTTTACACCATCTGTATCAATTAAACAAACTACAGCTCCTACAGCAACTGCATCACCTTCTTCAGCTTTTAGCGTAATAATTCCGCTCATTTCAGCAGGTAATTCAAGAGTTGCTTTGTCTGAATCAACTTCAGCAATAGCTTGATCTTTTTCTACATAATCTCCGTCTTTTACTAACCAAGTTGCAATTTCAACTTCTTTTATTGATTCCCCTGGTGATGGGACTTTCATTTCTAAAATCATCTTTGTTTTTGTTTAAGGTTTGTATTGTTTAAAGCTTAAAGTGTTTGGTTGTACTTTAAGCCTTAAACGTTAAACTAATTTTTTATCTGAATAAATTTTTATCGAAAACCATTCTAATCGCATCTGCATGACGACGTTTTGCACGTGTGTAACTTCCTGATGCCGGAGCAGCATAAGCTTTTAATGAAGCTAATCTCCATTTTACAAGATCAAAGTTCATTAACATAAAGCTGTAAGCTCCCATGTTTTTAGGTTCTTCCTGAGCCCAAACATAATCGTCAGCATTTGGATATTGTGCGATGATTGCTTTTAATTGCTCCACTGGTAAAGGGAATAATTGCTCAATACGAACAACTGCAACATCATTTCTTCCGTTGTTTTCTCTTTCAGCAACGATATCATAGTAGAACTTACCTGTAACGAAAACTAATGTTTTTACTGCTTTTTTGTCAACTGTATTATCATCGATAGTTTCCTGGAAACTTCCGTTTTCTAATTCTTCAATTGTAGATACACATCTTGGATCACGCAATAAACTCTTAGGTGTAAATACGATAAGAGGTTTACGGAATTTTGTTTTCATTTGTCTTCTCAACAAGTGAAAGAAGTTGGCTGGTGTTGTACAATCTGCAACATACATATTTTGTCTTGCACAAAGCTGTAGGTAACGTTCCATTCTTGCAGATGAGTGTTCAGCTCCCTGTCCTTCATATCCGTGAGGCAATAATAAAACAATACCGTTTTGGTTGTTCCATTTATCTTCTCCACATGAAATATATTGGTCTAACATAATTTGAGCTCCGTTAGAGAAATCTCCAAACTGTGCTTCCCAAATTGTCAAGGCATTCGGACTTGCTAATGCATATCCGTAATCAAAACCTAAAACTCCGTATTCTGATAATAATGAGTTGTAGATATTAAAATTACCTTTTTTACCTTCAAGGTTATTGATGAGGATTACTTCTTCTTCAGAATCTTCTACTTTTACAACAGCATGACGGTGAGAGAAAGTACCACGCTCAACATCTTGTCCTGAAATACGAATATCATAACCTTCCTGAAGTAATGATCCGTAAGCCAGATGTTCTGCCATTCCCCAATCTAATAAATTGGTTTCGAAGAACATTGTTTTTCTGTCGTTGATTAATTTTTGAATTTTGCTGATGAATTGTTTGTCTTCCGGTAAGTTAGAAATTGCATTTGCAACAGCAGTAAGGCCTTCTCTTGGATAAGAAGTATCTACTTTTTGAAGCATTTGTGTATCTGTTACCTGAACAAATCCGTCCCATTCGTTTTTCATGAATGGAGTTATGATAGTCAAATCTTTTTTACGGGAAGCTTCTAAATTCTCCTCCATTGTAGATTTGTATTCTTTTTCTAAAGCATTTACATAAGATGCATCGATTACGCCGTCAGACAATAATTTCTCAGCATAAATATCTCTTGGATTTTTATGTTTTGCGATGATTTTATATAATACAGGTTGTGTAAAACGAGGTTCATCACCTTCGTTATGACCGTATTTTCTATATCCTAACAAGTCGATAAATACGTCACGCCCAAACTGCATTCTGTAATCTAATGCAAAAGATACTGCATGTACAACAGCTTCAGCATCATCAGCATTTACGTGTAATACTGGCGAAAGTGTTACTTTAGCAACATCTGTGCAATAAGTAGAGGAACGTGCGTCTAAATAGTTTGTTGTAAAACCAACCTGATTGTTGATTACAATATGAATGGTTCCTCCGGTTTTGTAACCGTCAAGTTGGGCCATTTGAATAATTTCATACAAAATACCCTGACCTGCGATTGCAGCATCTCCGTGAACAGCAATTGGCAGTACTTTTGAAAAATCATTTGGAAAATGTTTTTCTTGTTTTGCTCTTGTGATTCCTTCAATTACAGCTCCAACCGTTTCTAAGTGAGAAGGGTTTGGTGCTAAATTGATGTTGATATTTTTTCCTGTTCTTGTTTTTTTATCAGCTGTAAGGCCTAAGTGGTATTTTACGTCACCATCAAAATATTCCTGATCGTAATCTTTACCGTCAAATTCACCAAAAATATCCTGAGTAGATTTTCCAAAGATGTTTGCCAAAACGTTCAGACGACCACGGTGAGCCATTCCCATTACAAATTGTTCAACACCTTTTTCAGCAGCTTGTTCGATCAAAGCATCAAGAGCCGGTATAATAGTTTCTCCACCTTCTAATGAAAATCTTTTTTGACCTACATATTTAGTGTGCAGGAAGTTCTCAAAAGAAACGGCCTGGTTTAATTTATCTAAGATAGTTTTCTTTTCTTCAGAATTGAAGTTAGGCTGATTAACATTTACAGCCAGTTTATCCTGAATCCATTTTACAACACCAGGATTTCTGATGTACATATATTCAATACCAATATGCTGGCAATAAATAGACTGAAGACGGGTTACAATATCCTGCAATGTAGATGGTCCAACTCCAATAGTTTGTGCAGCATCAAAAACGGTAGAAAGATCAGCAGTTGTTAAGCCGAAATTTTCGATATCTAAGGTAGGAGATGAAGTTCTGCGGTCACGAACCGGATTTGTTTTTGTAAACAAATGTCCGCGGGTACGGTATCCATCAATTAATTTTAGGACATTAAATTCTTTTTGCAGTTTTTCTGAAACCTGACTGTAATCTGTATTTGGGCTAGTCACATATTCAACAATCTGTTGAACCGGATTTTCGTCATTATAAGTCGTTTGTCCAAAGTCAAAACCTTGAAAAAAACTTCTCCAGCTTGGCTCAACGCTATCTGGATTTACTAAATACTGATCATATAATTGTGCGAAAAACTCTGTATGCGCTGCATTTAAAAATGAAAACCTATCCATAATATTAGTGAATATACTTTTTGTTAAATAGAATGGCAAAAGTACAACAATCACATTTATTTAAATCTTTTTTTTACGTACTTTTACGTAAAAATTTGTTAAAAATAGACTCAACTATGAATAATAATCAAATTTCAATCGTTTTCAAACCTTTTTTTGTGATTTTGGTAGTGATGTTTTCAAGTTGTGCAATTTCGCAGCAAAAATATGTTATAGACAATAGTAATCATTTTTGGGATAAGGTTCAGTTTGGTGGCGGTCTTGGTTTAGGAATAGGGTCCGGTTATACGGATATTTCTGTAATGCCAAGTGCTATTTATAATGTAAATGAAATTGTGGCTGTTGGGGCAGGATTACAGTTTGGTTATTTATCATCTAAAAGTTATTACAATTCTTTTGTTTATGGAGGAAGTTTGGTTGGACTCGTAAATCCGATTCCGGAAATTCAATTGTCGGTTGAATTAGAACAGGTACGTGTAAATACAGATTATAATTCAACTCCTTACAGACCAAGTTATTCTGATAATTATTGGAATACTGCCTTGTATCTGGGAGCAGGTTACAGAACCGGAAGTGTCACCATTGGTGCGCGTTACGATGTTTTGTATGATCCTAATAGAAGTCTTTACGGGTCTGGATTTATGCCTTTTGTGAGAGTTTATTTTTGAGAGGTTCAAAGGTTCAGAGCAACAAAGGTTCAAAAGGGTTTATCGCTTCAATTTGTCATCCTGAGGAACGAAGGATCTCCGCAAGTAACTCCGCAGATTTGAAAGACAGCTTGTCGCGTTCTGACAGATATTCTTTCGCCGTCTGAAAGACAAGATTGTGGGTATTATTGCGAAGAATGGATTGAAATCCATCCCTACAATATATTTTGTTCCTACGGAACTGCTTTAAAAATATTATGGAATAACTTATTTGTAGAACGTCCAAAGGCTTTGGAATTGTTCAATTCAAATTTTCATTGGGATTAAATTACATCAATAAATTAAGCGCAAAGTGAGAAAACCTTTGTCGCTTTGCAACTTTGTGCCCTTGAACCTTTACTTAGAATAATGCTTCCTAAACCAAACCTTCTGCCATTCTCTTTTTAAGATTAAAAAAGAAACCTGCTCAGCAAGAATGACTAAATCTGATCCGTCTAGTTTTTTGATTTCACTTTCAGACACATCAATAATATAAAGCAGGTTCAGATATTCAGCAAATTTGTACTGAATCATTCGGTAGATTTTTTCGTGAAGCTGAATTTTTAATTCATCAGGAGAAACACTTAGCGGAAAATCAATTCCTTCATTGGCTAAATTAAAGTCTTTATTGATTTGCTCAACAAGGCTTAGATATAGATTTTCTTTTTCGGCATCAGCCAATAAAAAATCGGTATTTTCAGGAATTGGAAACATTGATGCTTTTTAAGATTGAGGCAAAGTTAAAACTAAAAAATCATTTAACTGTTGATTCCCGTTCAATGATTCTTGTAGGAAGTTCAATAATTTGATGCGTTACGGGACGATGTTCTTTTATGTCTACAATTTCATCAATTAAAAGAGAAACCGCCTGATGTCCCATTTCGAATCCGGGTTGATCTATAGTAGTTAATTTAGGTGAAATAACGGTACTCATAAACCAATTGCTAAACCCAAAAACAGCGACTTGTTCAGGTGTTTTAATACCAGCCTCATTAAAGTATTTGATAATCCCGATGGCTACTAAATCCGTAATCGCAAAAATGGCATCGATATCTGGGTTTTCGGTCATTATTTTCTGGGCATTTTCATAACCATCTTCAAAATCAGTATTGTTGTCGCAAACATAAACCAGTTTCGAATCGTACTCAATTCCGTGTGCTTCGAGCGCCCTTTTATAGCCTAAAAAACGATCGATAGAATTCTGCGGAACATAAGAACCTCTAAAATGAGCAATTCTTTTATACCCTTTATTAATAAGATATGTCACAGCATCATAAGCTGCTTTTGCATCATTAATAACCACTTTTGAGCATTCTACTCTTTTGGCAATTTTATCAAATAAAACAACTGGCGTATTTTTTCGGATGGCTTCATTAATATGGGTAAAATCATCTGTCTCATTCGAAAGTGACATTAAAACGCCGTCAACTCTTTTTTGAATTAATAAGGCAAGCTGTTTTTTCTCCAACTCGTATTTTTCATTCGATTGTAATATAATGACCAGATAGCCTCTTTTTTCAGCTTCTTCGAGAATACCATTTAAGACACTTGAAAAAAAGTGATGAACGGTGGCCGGAATAATAACACCGATTGTTTTGGTTTCATTAGTCCTAAGATTAACTGCAACAGAATTGGGCATATAGTTCATCGTTTCGGCCATTTCGATCACTCTGGCACGAGTAGACTTACTAATATCTGTATATCCTTTTAGTGCTTTTGAAACCGTAGTAACCGAAATTCCTAATGCCGAGGCTATATCTATTAATTTTGTGTCATTCATGAAATAAAAGTACTAAAAATAAACTGTATTGATAAAATTATAAGTTCCGAAAACGTTTTAGGTCATTTCGAAAACGTTTTCGATTTTTAATTCTTATATTCCTTATAATTAGTTATTAAGTTTGACAGTGATAACCATAATTACTAACTAACCAAACAAAAAGATGAAAAAGTTACACCAATATTCAGGTACATTACTTTTAATGTTTTGCCTGTTTTTTTTACCAAATAATATGTTTGCCCAAAATACAAATACGGTTTCCGGAAAAGTACTCGATGAAAGCGGAGTAACTGTTCCCGGAGCAAATGTATCGATTAAGGAAACAGGCAAAAGTACGATTACAGATGAAAATGGAGGCTATTCGTTCTCTGCCATCGAAGCAGGAACCTATACCATTATTGCAACAAATGTGGGGTATAAAACCTTCGAGAAAAAAATTGCCATAAAAGAAGGAGAATCACTGGAGGTAAATTTATTGCTGGAAGGAGAATCACAAAGTTTAAAAGAAGTTGTGGTGACAGGATCATCAACGCCAAGATCTAAATTGGAATCAAGTGTTGCCATTACAACAATGGGAGCAAAAGCGATCGAAGACAGAGCACCGTCAAGTACAGCAGCCTTATTGCAAACCATTCCCGGATTTGTAGTAGAAGCATCAGGAGGAGAAATAGGAAACAACCTTTTTGCAAGAGGAATTCCGTCTGCAGGAGCTTATGAATATGTACAAATACAGGAAGACGGATTGCCGGTTTTTGAAGATGGAGCTTTGCAATTTGCCAATGCTGATACTTTTTACAGATTAGACGAAACCGTAAGCAAAATGGAAGCAGTTCGTGGAGGTTCTGCCTCAATTTTCGCAAACAATGCGCCTGGAGGGATCATCAACTTTATCTCTAAAACGGGTCAGAATGATTTTCAGGGAAGAGCAAAATTCACGACTTCAGATTACGGAATGTTCAGAACTGATCTTAATTTATCCGGAGCATTAATTAAAGATAAATTATTTTTTAATGTGGGAGGTTTTTACAGAGCTGATAATGGTGTAAGAAACACAGGTTTTACAGCCAATAAAGGCGGACAAATAAAAGGAAACATCACGTATAAATTTGATGATGACGATTATTTAAGAGTGAATTTTAAACACCTTGATGACAGAAACACATTCTATTTACCAATTCCATTAAAAAGTAATAACGGAAAAGTAGAAGGTATTCCCGGATTTAATCCAAATTACGGAACACTGACTTCAGTAAATTTAAGTCACTTAAACGTACCTCAATATGGTGGCGGAACTTTTAGCGCAGATTTAGAAGATGGTTCTCACCCAATTATCAACTCCATTGGAGCGGAATTCAAAAAGAAAATTTCTGAAAAAGTAACGTTCAAAAATGCTTTTAAAAACACAAATATCAATTTGAATTACAATGCTATTTTTCCAAATGGAGGTCCATGGACACAAGATGCTTATGCAACAAGCGTTCAAAATACAACAGCAAGTAATTTGACGTATTCTTATGTAGATAACGGACAAACGCTGGATCCAAATGCTTTAATCATGAGAGCTGATCTTTGGCATATCGAGAAAAAGATGAACAATTTTGCGAATAATTTCTCTTTTAATTTTGATTTAGATCCGGTGAAACTGACTGCCGGTTACTATTATTCGAACTGGAAATCAAGCCAATACTGGAACTGGAATTCTTACTTAGTAGGTGTTTCTGACAATCCGAGATTGTTAAATGTAAAGGACAATACTACCGGAGTGGATCATACCTGGAATGGAATAGAAAGAATCACCTGGTTAGAAAGAGATGCGCAAACCAAAGGACTTTTGAATGATATTTATGCTGATGCCGAAATTAAAGCGACAGATAATCTGACTTTCAATGCAGGTTTACGATACAATAAAGACAAATATTCAGGTTACAGGGACAATGCGAGATTTTTTGCTGAAAATTTAGGAATTTTAGACAATAATACAGCTGATGATGCGGTGACAACTGTAAAAGGAAATCCGTATACCTATTGGAGATATGATGTGAGCGAATGGTCTTATACGGCTGCCGGAAACTATAAATTCAACGATAAAATGGCTTCGTATGTTCGTTACAGCCACGGTTTTAGATCTCCAATTGAAGAATCTTTTTATGACAATGCTGCTGATTTAAGCAAGCTTCAAAATACCGAAGTAAATCAGTTTGAGTTAGGATACAAATATGCCGGTTCCTTCTTCTCTGTAAATGCCAATTTATTTCATATGGGATTGAAAAATGTAGCTTTTACTGATATTCTATCTGATGGAAGTTCTGAAAATAAATTTGCCGATGTAAACAATATTGGTCTTGAAGTAGAAACCAATGCGAGATATGAATTTATAAAACTGAATTTTACGTTCACTGTTCAAAAACCCGAATATGATAATTTTACAGGTACAAATGCAGACGGTACTACTTTTGACTTTAACGGAAATACAGCACGAAGAATTCCTAAATTTTTCTGTAATTTAAGACCGGAAGTAGATATTACAAAAGATCTTACGGCTTATGTTCAGTTCTCTTATTATGATAAAAAATACACGAATCAGGATAACAAACAAGTTTTGCCAGCCTATAAAGAAGTTGGGGCAGGATTAAATTACACGTATAATAATCTTCGTTTTGCTGTTGATGCTTCGAACTTATTTAATGAGATTGGTTTAACAGAAGGAGATCCAAGACAAACAACATCTGCGGCAAGCGATGTGTTTATGGCAAGACCTATTTTAGGACGCGCCTTTAGATTTTCGGTAGCGATTAATTTCTAAATTTATAATTCAACAAATATAAAGTTACTGTAGAGGCGCACAGCAGTGCGTCTCCGTACAGTAATCCCAAAGCAAAGACAAATAAAAAAATGAAAAACATAGGAATTAAAATCTCACTTTACCTCAATTATTTTGTCTTCGCTATTTTATTAAATAGTGTGGGTATTGTGATTTTAAAATCGCAGAAAAATTACGGAGTAGATGAAGTTCAGGCTAGTATTTTAGAAGCCTTTAAAGATATGCCAATTGCCATTGTTTCTTTTTTTATTGCCTCTTTTTTACCAAGAATAGGCTATAGGAAATCGATGCTTATCGGTTTGGGTTTGGTGACTCTGGCTTGTATTTCTATGTATTTTGGGAATTCTTTTGACAATGCTAAAATTCTTTTTGCAACCGTTGGAGTTTCATTTGCTTTGATCAAAGTTTCGGTTTATTCACTGATAGGAACTGTGACTGAAACCAAAAAAGAACATAATGCTTTAATGAGCAGTATCGAAGGTTTTTTTATGGTTGGGATTGCGTTGGCGTATTTTTTATTTCCGGCTTTTAATCACGAAGAAGACCCTGATTCATGGCTGAATGTGTATTGGTTTTTAGCTGGATTATCGTTTTTATCCTTTTTGTTTTTACTCTTTATAAAATTCGAAGAAGCCGAAGTTTCGGCGGGAGCGAATCTCAAAGATGATTTCATGCAAATGTTCAGATTAATGGCAAAATTACTAACGGTTATTTTTGTAATTAGTGTCTTTTTGTTTGTCATGATCGAGCAGGGAATCCTTTCGTGGCTGCCTACATTCAATACAAAAGTCCTTCATTTACCAGAGAATATTAGTATCATGATGGCGAGTATTTTGGCCATTTCATTAGCTATTGGTAGAATGATTGCGGGCATTGTAACCAAAAAAGTCAACTGGATCTGGGTTTTAAGTGTCTGTATTTTTTCGGCGATGCTGATCGTGATTTTTGTACTTCCAAAAACCGTTGGATTAGAAGTAAAAAACATCAATACACTTTCAGATATACCTTTAATAGGTTTTGCATTTCCGTTGATCGGATTGTTTATCGCCCCTATTTATCCGTTGTTAAATTCGATTGTATTAAGTGCTTTACCTAAAAATCTGCAAAGTTCCATGACCGGATTAATTGTCATTTTTTCTGCTCTTGGCGGCACATTAGGTTCCAGAATAACAGGCTGGCTGTTTAAAAATGAAGGACCGGAAAACGCATTTTACTTTACTTTAATTCCAATGTCTTTATTATTAATATCCTTTTTTATTCTTAAAAAAATAACTGCAAAAGATGAAATTTAAATTACATATAACCCAAACCATCGAAAAATTACTGGCTCAGGAAGATACTGATGGCGATAAAAAAATAACGATCGATGATAATGGTCCAAAAAAGTTTTTACTGAATGATGAAAACGGAAATTCTGCTGTTATTGAAGGAACTTATCAGCTTTCGAATTTGCTACAGGAATTGGCTTTGGCGAAAAAAAACAATACTGAATTTGCCGAAATCAATCTGAATGAAATCACCGAAGATCCTGTAAAAAGGATTTCAGGGAAAATAAAAAACCTGTACTGGAAAGGCCTTACCCGAACAATTGATGCTGATGGCGTAAAGAAAATCCTGGAAGACAATAAAATCGAGAATGAATTAGCGTATTTGTATGTCCCTTTTGGCGACGAAATAGTTTTTGATTATTTCAGGAAATTAGAAGCTACAACTCCAAAGTTAAAAGTGGTACAAATGCCTAAAAATATTTCGCCGGAATATGTTTTATCACTGAATAAAAAACCCGGTATTTTAGCTTTGGCACTTCAAATTAAAAACAATGAAATTTCAGGAGTTCCGTTTGTGGTTCCTGGGGGGAGATTCAACGAAATGTACGGTTGGGACAGTTATTTTATTGCTAAAGGACTTTTGATAGACGATAAAATTGAGCTTGCTTTAGGCATTGCAGAAAATTTTAAATATCAAATTGATCATTACGGAAAAATTCTGAATGCAAATAGAAGTTATTATTTAACCCGAACGCAGCCACCGCTTTATACATCACTGATTATGGATGTTTTAGAGAAGTCGAATCCTGATATTTTCTGGATCGAAAGACATTTAAAAACCGCCATAAAAGAATATCAAACCGTCTGGATGGAAGAAGGAAAACGACTTACGGCAAATGGACTGAATCGATATAAAGCTGAAGGAATTGGACTTCCGTTTGAGGTAGAAGAGGGACACTTTGATGATATTCTGGAGCAATACGCGCCAAAATATAATTTATCTACCCGTGAATTCGAAAAAAAATACCTGGAGAGAGAAGTTGTTGATGCAGAACTGGATAAGTATTTTATTCACGATCGCAGCATGCGCGAAAGCGGTCATGATACTACCAATAGATTAGTTGGAATTTGTGCCAATTTAAATACAGTTGCTATTAATAGTTTGCTTTATAAATATGAAACCGATATTGCGTTTTTGATCAAAAAGTACTTTAAAAATGAATTTCAATATTTTGAAGACAAATCTTTTTCAAGCGAATACTGGCTTTCGAAAGCCGCTTCAAGAAAAGAAAAAATAAATGAATTGTGCTGGAATCAGGAAAACGGAATTTATCTGGATTATAATTTTGTAAATGAGGAACAGCATTTTTTTGAGGCAGCACCGACATTTTACCCGCTCTGGGCAAAAATAAGTACGCCGGAACAAGCAGAAATTTTAGTAAATAAGACACTTCCAAGATTTAAAATGAAAGGCGGAATTGCGGGAAGTACCAAAGAATCGATTGCTGATGTAGACAAAAACGCACCAATGCGACAATGGGATTATCCGTTTGGCTGGGCGCCGCATCAAATGCTTTTGTGGGAAGGTCTGCTCAATTATAATTTTAAGGAAGAAGCACAGGAAATGGTGTATCGCTGGCTTTGGCTGATTACCAGAAATGCGGTTGATTACAACGGAACCATTCCGGAGAAGTTTGATTTATCAATAAGTTCACACAAAATCTTTGCAGAATACGGAAACGTAGGAACTGAGTTTGATTTTATCACCGAAGAAGGTTTTGGCTGGATGAATGCTTCCTACCAATACGGATTAACGATTTTAGAAGATAATCTAAAACAAAAATTATCAGATTTAGTCGATCCTGATGATTTGTTTTAAAAAATAAAATAGCCACAGATTAAAGGATTTTAATGATTTTTTTTCGCTACGAATTACACCAATCTTCACTAATTTATTTCAATTAATAATTCGCGGAGATTGGTGTAATTGCTTCGCCTATTCGCTATCGCTCGGGCAATGTCATTAAATTAAGGGGAAATCTATAAAATTACTTAACAGTTTAATCAAGAAAGTAATTAGAAAAATCCGTTTTTATCCGCGTTTTCGCTTTAGCGAATCAGTAAAATCAGCGTCTAATTTTGACGCGGATAAAACAGATTTACTTCGTAAAAACGCGGATAAAAACGGATTTTATTTGCTATTTTTTTTTAAAATCTTAACTTAATGACATTGATCGCTCGGGTCGTGGTGAAGAAATTTAATATAAGGTAAACCCGACAGTTTTTAAGAACCTGTTGGGTTTGTCATTTGAAAACTAATATAATATGTGAAAATCATTTAATCTGTGGCAAAAAACTAAACTTTTCTTCCCATTAAATTTTCGCCAAAAGTTCTCAGAATATCTTTCTTTTCAGCGTTAAGATCCATTTTTTCTAAAGTTTCAAAAGCTTTAAAAGTATACATTTCTATGGCATCCTGTGTCGCTTTTGAAGCACCTGATTCATTAAAAATGGTTTTTGCAGTGGCTATTTTTTCTGTATTATCGTCTAATTGTAAACTGAATAATTTTTCTAATTCAGTTGCTTTTTCAGCTGATGAAAACTCGCGTGCTTTTAGGTATAAATAAGTTTTTTTATTCACCATAATATCTCCGCCAACTTGTTTTCCAAAAGTTTCAGGATCTCCAAAAGCATCCAGATAATCATCCTGAAGCTGGAAAGCCAATCCTAGATTTAGCCCAAAATGATAAATAAAATCAGCTTCCTTCTCGGAAGTTCTGGCTACAATAGCACCCATTTTCATGGCAGCAGCAACTAAAACAGCTGTTTTATATTCGATCATTTTAAGATATTCCGGAATCGTAACGTCGTTTCTTTTTTCGAAATCTACATCCCATTGTTGTCCTTCGCAAACTTCGAGAGCAGTTTTGCTAAACAGTTTTGCCAGGTCTCTAAAAACGATTGGATCGTATTGCTCAAAATATTGATATGCCAGAATAAGCATGGCATCTCCGGAAAGAATTCCGGTATTAAGATCCCATTTTTCATGCACGGTTTCTTTACCTCTTCGCAAAGGCGCATCATCCATAATATCATCATGAACCAGCGAAAAATTATGAAAAACTTCAACAGCCATTGCTGCCGGAAGTGCTACTTTATAATCGGTATCAAAAACTTCTGAAGCCATTAAAGTAAGTACAGGACGCATACGTTTTCCGCCCAGGCCTAAAATGTATTCAATAGGTTCGTAAAGATTTTTGGGCTCTTTATTAATGCTTTGTTTTTCTAAATAATTGATAAAAAAATCCTGGTATTGGCTAATATCGTGCATAAATTTAATCTGAATTGCGAACCCCAAAGATACGATTCATAATGAATTATTCCTTTTTTAAAATTTTAAATCATAGTTTCCATTAAAAAAGCACGGTGAATCTGTTAATTCTTAAGAGGTTAAAAATATTTCTAAAAAAACTTGGAAACTTATTTGGTGTTTAGAGTTTCCTGTTTATATTTGCACCGTTAATTGGAAACTTTGGAAACTAAAAAAGTTTCCGTTAAAGGTTTAAGTAATCAATAACCTTAATAAAATCAAATATTTATGAAAACAACATGGACCTTAGACTCTAGCCAATCAGATGTTTTAATTAAAATGAGACATTCGATAATTGCCTATATGGGAGGAACTACGAATAAATTTGATGGTTATGTAAACATCGAGGACAATGAGATTGAAGATGCTTCGGTTGAGTTTTCTTTAGACATCAATAACAAAAAAGACAGTTTTCAACAAATAGATACGTATTTGCAACTTCAGGATTTTTTTGATGTAGACGAACATCCTATCATTAGTTTTAAATCGACTTCATTTCAAAAAGTAAACAATAACATCAATTTTTTTAAAGGAGATTTAACGATAAAAGATGTGACCAGAGTAGTAGAACTTGATGCTGAGTTTATTGGTGTTAACAACTACAATGGCGAGAAAAAAGTGGCTTTTGAAATCAAAGGAGATATCAAACGCCAGGATTTTGGTTTAGATTATAATTCATTCAATCATAACGGAGGATTAGCTTTAGGGAAAGATATTAAACTGATTGCAAATTTAGAATTCAGTATATAATCTTACATAATGAATAAATTAATGTAAAATTATTACAAATATCACGGAAACTATTTTTCTGATTTTAGTTTCCTAAGTATATTTGTAATGTAATTTGAAAATTAAAATGAAAGAGAAAATCATATCAAAAGCAACTGAATTATTTTTAAAACTTGGTTTTAAGAGTGTTACGATGGATGATATTGCGGGAGAAATGTGTATTTCAAAAAAAACGATTTATAAATATTTCTGTAATAAAGAGGTATTAATCGAAGAAAGTACATCTACCGTTCATCAACAAGTGCATGAAGTTATTGATACTATTGTAGCGAAAGATTATAATGCAATTCATGAGAATTTTGAAATTAGAGAAATGTTTCGTGATATGTTTAAAAACGCAACGGATACTTCACCTCTTTACCAGTTAAAAAAGCATTATCCTGAAATTTATCAAAACATAATGACTCACGAAATAGATCAGTGCAACCATTATTTCAGAGATAATATTTTAAAAGGAATCCGTGAAGATTTATACAGAGCAGATTTGAATATAGACCTGTATGTGAAATTTTATTATACCCTGATTTTTCATATTAATGCAACTACTGTCTCAGAAAGAGAAGCACAAAAAATAGAATTAGAAGCACTGGAATATCATACCAGAGCAATGGCAACAGAAAAAGGAATACTGGAATTAGAAAAACAACTTAAAAAAATTACTATTTAATCATCAATCTATGAAACGAATAATTCTTATATTTTTGTGTTCAATTGGCTTGTCTGCCAGCGCACAAGTCAAAACACTAACCCTGAAAGATGCTATTGTATATGCGCTTGAAAACAAAGCCGATGCAAAAAAAGCAAAACTACAGGTTGAAAATAGTGAGTACAAAATTCAGGAAGTACGATCAAGAGCGTTACCGCAAATTTCTGCGAACGGAAACTTAACTCATAATCCAATCATTCAAACGACAGTTATAGATGGTGCCGGATTTGGTCAGCCGGGAACTACGATTCAGGCAGCATTTGGTCAAAAATGGACTTCAACTGCAGGAGTTTCCTTAACGCAGACTATATTTGATCAATCTGTTTTTACCGGATTAAGAGCTGCGAGATCTACCCGTGAATTTTATCAGATAAACGATCAGTTAACAGAAGAGCAGGTAATTGAAAGAGTGGCTAATAACTATTACTCTGTTTATGTACAACGCGAAAGACTAACTTTATTAGACAGCAATTATGTGAATACTACTAAAGTTCGTGACATCGTAAAAGGACAATTTGATAATGGTCTGGCTAAGAAAATTGATTTAGACCGTATTGTTGTTAAGATGTCAAACATTGATACAGAACGTCAGCAAATTAAAAATCAAATTACATTACAGGAAAATGCTTTAAAGTTTTATATGGGAATGCCTATCGAAACTGTAATCGAGATTCCAAAAGAAGAATTTGAAGTTGTGCCTGCTGCATTAACAGAAGTGCCAAATGTTGAAAACAGAACAGAATACCTGCTTTTGAAAAAACAAGAAGAACTTTTGGTATTCAATAAAAAAGCTGTTGAAGCAGGATATTATCCAACACTTTCGCTTACTGCCGGTTACAATTATATTGGTCAGGGGCCACAAATGCCTTGGTTTGCAAAACCTAAAGATGGTGTATATTGGTCAGATTACTCTGCAATAGGATTAAATTTACACGTACCAATTTTTACAGGATTCGGAACCCGTGCCAAAGTAAGACAAGCCGATGTGGAAATCAGATCGCTTCAGGAAGATATGAAAGACACCAAACTTTCACTTGATTTAGACTATAGAAATGCAATGGCTGATATCGATAACAACCTTATAACGATTCAGAATCAAAAAGAAAATATGCAGTTGGCAACTGAGATTTTAAGCAATACAAAAAACAATTATCTTCAGGGATTAGCATCATTAACAGATTTGTTAGATGCTGAAAATGCACAGCTTGAAGCTCAAAATAACTATACCAGAGCAGTCTTGAATTACAAAATTGCCGAAGTAGCATTAATCAAATCAAAAGGCGAACTTAAAACTCTTATTAAATAACTAAACAAAATGAAGAAAACTATTATAACAATCGTAATCATAATTGCAGCGCTGGGTGTGATTGGATATGTCTTAAATAATAATAAGAAAGAGAATAAAGCAAAAACAGATATCGTGGCAGAAAAAAATGCTGCAGTTTCAGTAAAAGTAGCTCCGGTAAAAACAGAAGAAGTTTCATTGGATTTCGTGGCTAACGGAAACTTTCAGCCTATTCAACAATTGACTTTCTCTGCTGAAAAATCAGGAAAAGTAATTACTGTTTTAGCTAAAGAAGGTGATTACGTAAAAGTAGGGCAGACTTTATTAACAATGAGAGGTGATGTTATTAATGTAAGTGCACAACAGGCACAAGCCGTATATCAAAATGCAAAATCAGATTACAGCCGTTACGAAAATGCTTTTAAAACGGGTGGTGTTACAAAACAACAATTAGATCAGGCAAAATTAGCTTTAACAAATGCTGAGTCTAGTTTAAAACAAGCTAACATTAATGTTGGAGATACAAGAGTAAAGGCTCCAATTAGCGGATTCATCAATAAAAAATATATCGAGCCGGGATCTATCTTAACAGGTATGCCTGCAACTGCATTGTTTGATATTGTGAATGTTTCTAAATTAAAATTAGTAGTTACTGTAAACGAAAATCAGGTAGCTAGTTTGAAAAAAGGAGATAATGTAAAGGTAACAGCAAGTGTTTATCCTGATAAATCTTTCTCTGGAAAAATCACTTTTATTGCTGCAAAAGCTGATGAATCTTTGAATTTCCCTGTTGAAATTGAAATTACAAACAATGTAAACAACGACCTGAAAGCAGGTATGTACGGAACAGCAAACTTTGGTTCTAAACAACAAAAACAACATCTTATGGTTGTACCAAGAAATGCTTTCGTAGGAAGTGTGAGCAGCAACGAGATCTTTGTAGTGGATAAAGGTATAGCAAAATTAAGAAAAGTAACTGCCGGAAGAATTTTAGGAGATCAGGTAGAAATTATTAATGGATTATCTGACGGAGAAACTGTAATTGTTACAGGTCAAATTAACTTACAAGACGGTAATACTGTAGAAATTATTAAATAATTGTAGGCTATAAGCCATAAGCAATAGGCTTTAAGCGCAATTTAAAAGCGTAAAGCCTACTGCTTACAGCCTAAAGCATAAAAAAAAATATATGAAATTAGCCGAAATATCCATAAAACGTCCGTCGTTGGTAATTGTATTGTTTACAATTCTAACACTTGGTGGATTGTTTAGCTACAGCCAACTGGGCTATGAGCTGATCCCAAAATTTGAACAAAACGTTATTACCATTTCTACTGTTTATCCCGGAGCATCTCCAAGTGAGGTAGAAAATACCGTAACCAAGAAAATAGAGGATGCGATCGCATCCCTGGAGAATGTTAAAAAAATTGACTCGAAATCATACGAAAGTTTGTCTATCGTTTCAATCACACTAACATCAAATGCAAAAGTCGATTTCTCCCTGAATGATGCACAGCGTAAAATAAACGCTATCATTAGTGACTTACCGGATGATGTTAAAACACCCGCATTAACCAAGTTCTCGTTGAGTGATTTACCAATTATGACGCTTGGTGCTAACGGAAAAATGGACGAAGCAGCGTTTTATGACTTAATTGACAAAAAAATTGCGCCTATTTTATCTCGTGTACAAGGGGTTGCTCAGGTAAATATCATTGGTGGTTCTGAGCGTGAAATTCAGGTAAATCTTGATGCTGTAAAAATGCAGGGTTACGGATTATCTGTTCCGCAGGTACAGCAAACTATTTTGACTTCGAACTTAGATTTCCCAACAGGAAACATACAAACCCGTAATCAAAAAATATTAATTCGTTTAGCGGGTAAATATAAAAGTGTTACAGAATTAAGAAACTTAGTGGTTTCTTCTCAAAACGGAATTCAGGTTCGTTTAAGTGATATTGCCGATGTTCAGGATACGCAAAAAATTGCTGAAAAAATATCACGTGTAGATCAAAAAAGTGCTATTGTTTTACAAATCGTAAAACAATCTGATGCAAATGCAGTAGCGGTAAGTGAGCAATTATTGAAAACAATTGCTACTCTTGAAAAAGATTATAAAGTAAACCAGTTAAAACTAGAAGTTGCAAAAGACAGTACCGTGTTTACTCTTGAAGCTGCAGATTCTGTAGTTCACGATTTATTAATTGCGGTAGTTCTGGTAGCCTTTGTAATGTTGTTCTTCCTGCACAGTATTAGAAACTCATTGATTGTAATGGTGTCTATTCCGGCATCTTTGATTGCTACTTTTATTGGTATCTATTTAATGGGATACACATTAAACTTAATGAGTTTATTAGGATTATCTCTTGTTGTAGGTATTCTGGTCGATGATGCGATTGTGGTCCTCGAGAATATTTATCGACATATGGAAATGGGTAAAAGCCGAATTCGTGCTTCTTATGATGGAACAGCAGAAATTGGGGGAACGGTAACTTCGATTACATTGGTAATTGTGGTAGTGTTCCTGCCTATTGCAATGAGTTCAGGATTGGTTTCTAATATCATTACACAATTTTGTGTTACAGTAATTATATCCACTTTACTTTCACTTTTAGCGTCATTTACTATCATTCCTTGGTTATCATCCCGTTATGGTAAATTAGAGCATATTGAAGGAAAGAATTTATTTGGAAGAATTATTCTTGGTTTCGAAAGCTACTTAACACGTTTCACCAACTGGGTTTCTGAATTATTGACCTGGTGTTTAGATCACTATATCAAAACAATTTTAGTTGTTGTAGTATTGTTTTTTGGATCTACAATAGGTTTAATGGGTGGAGGTTTCATTGGAGGGGAGTTTTTTGCATCGTCTGATAGTGGAGAGTTCTTAGTACAAATCGAAATGCCAAAAGATGCTTCGTTAGAACAAACGAACTTCATGACTCAAAAAGCCGAGGCTTACTTAAAAGCACAGGAATACGTTCATAGCCAAATTACCACGGTAGGACAAACCAGTGAAGGTTTTGGAGCATCGCAAGCTACAGCTTACAAAGCAGAGATTGACGTAAAAATGATCGAACAAAAAGATCGTACGGATGATGCGAATGTTTATGCTGCAAAAATCAAACGTAAATTAGAAAAAGTATTAGTTGGAGCAAAAGTAAAAACCGTTCCTGTAGGTATCTTAGGTACTGCTGAAGATGCTACATTAGGATTAATCGTAACAGGTCCATCAACAGAAAGTGCTATGGCATTTGCTAAATTAGCCGAAGCTGAATTACGTACAATTCCCGGAACAACAGAGATTAAGTTAACAGTTGAGGATGGAAACCCTGAGATCAACGTTAAAGTAGATCGTGATAAAATGGCTGCTTTAGGATTAACACTTCAAACAGTTGGTTTAACCATGCAAACTGCTTTTAGCGGAAATACAGATGGTAAATACAGAGCTGGTGAATACGAATACGACATCAACATTCGATATAATGCATTCGACAGAAAAAGTATTACTGACGTTAGTAATTTGATTTTCGTTAACGCAGCAGGACAACAAATTAAATTGTCTCAATTTGCAGATATTACAGAAGGTTCAGGCCCTAGCCAGTTAGAGCGAAGAGATAAATCTGCTTCGGTAACGGTAAAAGGACAAAACGTTGGGGTTCCTTCAGGAACAATTGTAACGCAATGGCAGGCTAAATTAGACAAGCTTAAAAAACCGGCTGGTGTAAACTATATCTGGGGTGGTGACCAGGAGAACCAATCTGAAGGATTTGGTACTTTAGGAATCGCTTTATTAGCCGCAATTATCTTGGTTTACCTTGTAATGGTGAGTTTGTATGATAGTTTTGTTCACCCGTTTGTGGTATTATTTGCTATTCCGCTTTCGTTCATTGGAGCGATGCTGGCCTTGGCATTAACAAACAACTCATTAAACATTTTTACCATTTTAGGTATCATCATGTTGATTGGTCTGGTGTGTAAAAATGCGATCATGCTTGTCGATTATACCAACCAGCGTAGAGCTGCAGGAGAGTCTATCAGAACAGCGTTAATTCAGGCGAATCATGCTCGTTTACGTCCGATCTTGATGACTACGATTGCGATGGTATTTGGTATGTTCCCAATTGCATTAGCCTCCGGAGCAGGAGCTGAATGGAAAAACGGATTAGCCTGGGTAATTATCGGAGGATTAATTTCTTCATTATTCTTAACTCTTATCGTGGTTCCTGTTATTTATAACATCATGGAAAAAATAATTGCTAAAGTTAGCAAAGGAGAGAAAATCGATTACGAAGCTGAAATGGTGGCAGATTATACGCCAACAGAGGTTAGTGAAGACGGTTTTAATCCTAAACATACCCATTAATTGATTTAATTTTAGACTGAAAAATCCCAAATTCCTTAATTGGAGTTTGGGATTTTTTTTGATTTCTACTGTAATATGGAGATTGGAATTTTTTGTATTGGAATTTATAAGGATTATTTCAAATACAAATAATGATTATAATAATCGATAATCGCCTTACCTTCAAGTAGAACGTCAGCTCCAATAATGCCGTGAACCGGTTTTGCTTTATAGGCTTGTAAGGCTTCATTGACATGCGATAGATCGAAAATAACAAGGTTGAAATCCTGATCTTTCCAACTTCCGAGTTGTAAATTATTGTTGGCCGAAATTTGTGTTTTCATACCGGTTCCTCCGGCTCCCGAAGCTTTGGTTTTAGATTTTTTTGCCGTCAATTCAAAACGTTCAATGCTTTCAAATCCCACACAGGAATTAGATGCTCCGGTATCTAAAATAAAATTTCCTGAAACACCGTTGATTTTGGCTTTTATTAAAAGGTGCTGCGTTTTGGTAACTTTAAATTTTATTTTTTTGTATTTCTCTTTTTTGAGAACCTCGTGAAGATTTTCCATTTTCGATAGGGATTGAAAACCAAAAATAAACCAATTACAGCCAATAAACTAATGATGTAAAAGATATAATTTGTCGGTTTTTCTTCAGCAGAAATGGAACCATAATAGACAAATGAACTCCAATAATAAGGCGATTTCTTTGCATTTGGGATTGACTTATCCTGTAAAAAAGCAATTTTAGCATTGGTATTAGCTTCAAAATACGGAACATTTTTTTTGATATCTTTATAAAAGTCTGTCATAAAAACCGATGTGGTATAATCGTTTACTTTCCATAACGAAAACAGTAAATTTTGTGCTCCGGCAAACTGAAAACCTCTTGCCACGCTCATTGCACCTTCGGCTTTATAGAGTTTGCCAATTCCGGTTTCGCAGGCACTTAAAACCACTAAATCCGGATTGATGTTCAGGTTGTACAATTCAGAATATAAGACTTCCTGATCGTAAAACTTAATACTTGCCGGAGTTTCGATATCGCCCGAAGAAGCGTGCGTACTCAAATGTAAAATCGAATAATGGGGCGCATTCTTTTTAAAATTAGAAAAAGTAGCTTCTGAATTTTCTAAATATTTTCCTTTAAAATTACTTCGTATAGATTCCAGTTCTTTCTTCGAATAACTCAATTCAAATGCTGTTTTTTCGAAAACCGGAAAAACGCCTAAAACTGTTTTTTGAGAGTTGGAAACGGGTTTAGCGTTCAGATAAATATTGGCCGAAGTATTATATCCAATCCTGAAATCATTAAGTAAATAGTGCATTTTAGCAAAATTTGCTGTTGATGATTCTTTGGTAATCAAAGCTTCAAAAGGCAGAAAATTTAAAATACCATCGGGAACAATGATGAGGTTTTTATATGTCGTGTTTCGGGGTATATTCAACATATCATAAACAGCTTTTCCGTGAGTATTATATGCGGAAATGTTATTTGTAATTGCACTAGCATTGCTAAAATAATCTATAAATTGTACAATTTTTGGAATTGCAGTGTCGGTAATAGTAATAAGGTTCAGACTGATTCTGTTATTTTGTAATGTAAAATAAAACAGATTTTCAGAACCCATAAAATAATATACCATAACGGCTTTGTCTTTTTCCAGTTTTGAAAACAAAGACTTTATATCGCAATTTTCAGGAATATAATCCGGGTTTTCAGATTGAATTTTCTTCAGCGAAAGCATCAGTTCGTTTTGTTCTTTTATAAGCTGATTTATTTTTGAAATATTAGCCAAATCTCCTTTTTGCTGTTCTTTTATGATGGTGTTATTGACATTTTGAAATTGTTGTATAATTTGTTTTTCGTTCGCGGAAGCACTTTTAATATTCGAACGATAACTTTTTAATATTCCGGATTTTGTTTTTTCAGCCAATTGAAAAGCTTCTTTTAAATATTGTATCTTGTTTTCTTCCTGATATAATCGATCATAAATCAAAAGACATTTTTCAGTTCGATTTCGTGCTCTGATTTGCGTTATAATTTTAGAGTTCTCGTAAACCAAACCATCCATCATTAATTCTTCGATATCAAAAGAACGATGAAATGCTTCGAGCGCTTTTTTGAGTTTATTTTGTTTGAAAAACAATTCTGCCTGTAAATCCAAAATATCAATTAAGACCGTTTCTGCATACAATTGATTTTGATTAGGAAGAATGTTTTTTGAATTATAATCCGGAATCAGGATTTTAAAAATATTTTGTATCTGCTTTGTGCTTTCATCATATTTATCTTCATCAAAAAGCAATAAAGCTTTTTCATAATATAGTTTTGCAAGTTTTCGTGATGGCTGATTCGGCAATTCCAAAAATAGCTTTTCTGCTTTTTCCATAAAAGAAGTAGAAACTTCAAATCTTTGCCATTGTCTGTTTAAAGAAGCCAGATTTCGATATGAATTGGATAAAGTTTCAATTTGATCTTTCTCATTTTTCAGATAATTGATTGCAGCTTTAAAAGCTTTTTCAGCATTGTCAGGAGAGTTTTTAAATGAAACTAATTCTTTTGAACTCAACAAATAACTATTCCCCAAATTGTTTAGTAAAATACCTTTTTGAACATTTGATAGTTTTTCTGATTTTAAAGTACTTTCTAATAATTCAATTGCCAAAGAAATCTTCCCCGAGCTTTGATATACATTCGATAAATTTAGGATCGCAGCAAATTTTTGTTTTGGAGCGTCAGGATAATTTTTAGCAGTATTTACAATAAAAAAGTCTTGTTTTATCGTGTTTTCGGCGCTGTCATAATCACCCAGAACAGTATATAAGTTGCCCAGAGGTTTTAAGCAATATTCGATAATATCATAATTGCTGAGTTTGTTTTTCTGATAAATTTGCCAGGCTTTTTCGTAACCTGCAATTGCTTTTTCAGTTTGCCCAAATTGATTTTCATAATAGGCTTTATTGCAATTTAAAACGACAATGGCGAGAAGTTCATTTTTGGTTTTTGGTTGTGGATTTCTCCAAAAAGCCAATTCTATATTCGTAAGGTCCTGGATGGCTTTCGCCGAAGGATTTGCAACAAAAACATCAACCGCATTATATATTTTATCTTCCTGATGCTGCCCGAATAGCATCAGTGTAGAGAAGAATAAGATATAGCAATAGAATTTTGTCATATAAAGGATTAAAGCTTTTCACCACGAATTTCACGAATTATCACAAATTCTTAGCGCAATCAAATTAAATAATTCGTGATGATTCGTGAAATTCGTGGCAACCTTTTCTTTTTTGTATCTCTGCGAAAAATCTTCAAGTAATAACTATTAAAATTTCCATATCCCGTAAAATTGGAAATAATTAAAATTCTGTTCGAAGTTCATAACATAACGTGCACCTAAACTTGGTCCGATTCTGGCAAAACCGAATGTTAGGTCAAATAAAACTCCGGTTTTTAAATTGACAAACGAATTTTTGACCGAATTTGATTCGGCTCTGGTATCCATTAAAAACTGATCCGTTCCGCCTTCAAAAGTTTCGATTTTTTTAGTCTGGTTTTGTTCAGATGAAACATCAAAATTGGCCTGAATTCCCGCTCCAACTCCAATATAATTATTAATATTATAACGAATTAAAACCGGAATTTCCCAGTTTACGTTTTTGTTTTCGGTTGTTGTGGTGATGCGTTGAAATTGTTTTGTACCGTTTGGACCAATAACAGTCTGATCGATGACAGTTCCGCCGCTTTCATATTTATTGATGGCATTTAGCCATTCAGCCTGCCAGTAAAAACGATACGATTTAAAAGGCGAAATTGTCGCACCCACAAAATAACTCGTCGATTTCTCCAGATCAGGATAAACATTATAACCTGCTTTTGCACCAATTGAGATTCCCGGTAAAAATCGGGTAGTGGCATAATTGGTAATTATAGGTTCGTTTTTATCGAAAATAATAGCAGTTCTGCTTTTGGTTTTTACTTTATGAAAGTCTTGGGCAAACTTCATGGAGTATTTTACAAAACCTTTTGTGCTGTCTTTTTCGTGTACATTTTTTTGTTCGCTTCCGGGCAAATAAATGTTTTTGAAGGTAAAAAAGATTTGATTCTTTTTGATGATCGTATCCAGACAGCTTATCGTTGGTTCTTGACCTTTCGGACAAATAGGACATTTAGGGTACATATCTTCGACCTGAAATGTTTTTTTGTCGAACATATCAGGAATATCAGTTTCAAGTCTGATTATTCGTGCAGGGCCTTCGCCATTGTTCTGGAAACGGGTTTTAAAGTTCACTCGTTTAAAACGGACCAATCTGTAATTCATAAAACTTCCGTTAGAGCCCATTTTGTTTGGGTCGTGTGAGGTTACAATTTCCATTTCGAGGTTTTTTACTTTATGGTTTTTATAACTTCGGTTAGGTACAAAAATCCCACGCATGGTAACTGTTGCGCTGGTATCTTTGATCATTTCCGGAGTAGTTTTAAACGTATAAAACACATTATGTGTTTCACCGGGATTAGCATCATCAAATTCTAAAATAGAAACATTATGATAGGTTTTATTAGCGTCTAATAAAGAAGCATCGAGATCTTCTTCGGTAGTTGTGTTTCTGTATTTTTTGATTTTGAAACTGTTTTCGGCAGAAGCCATATAAGTATTAGAATTATCGAGATCATTGACAGCAGCAATGGTTTTTTCTTTTACTTCACGCTCATTCGCATAGGTTCGAAAATCGACCAGTTCGAAATTATTGCTTTTAAATTGTTTCTCATTATAGAATAAATATAATTTTCCGCTGGAAACATAATTCTCCATATTTTGATAACCAACTACGACTACTATTTCCTGATCCGGAACAGGATCACAGTTTTTGATAATCGCAAATCCGTTCTGGTCTGCGATTGAAGCAATATCTTTATAATTGGTATCTGTAATATCATTTACAGCCACTTTTTTAGGTCGGGTTGCCGGAGGTTTTCCGTTGTCGTAATTGTTGGTTACGGCAAGTCTTGCAGTATAGGTTCCTTTGTTTTTATAAACGTGTTTGGGTTCAGCTTCTTTACTGTAATGTCCGTCGCCTAATTCCCACAGATACGAATAACTTGGTTTTGGCGCGCCGGCAATTGGAATTAATGGCGGTGTTTCGGGTTTATAGGTAACGGTATTTCCGTTTTGAATAAAAACAATATTGGCTCTACGGGTTATGGTGTCTTTTACTTTGGTTTGTCCCATTGAGAAAACAGAAAATAGAATAAAGAAAATAGACGATAGTGGTTTCATAACTAGAGAATTTTTAGCCCTGATAGCAGTGGAAATCCTTTTTAGCCGCTTTTTGCGGGTGAAAAGATTACTTCACTTAATTCGTATTTTAATCGGAGTTCAGTGAACTTCGTTTGCAACGGATAGCAGGATTAGCTCCTGAAAATCATCAGAATTAATTTGAAAACTGGATTAAATGTAAAAAAAAGTGATGAGCAAATCACCACTTTTTCTTAAAAGTATTTTGTAAGTTACTGAATAGCATTGATTGCCGCTACCAGTTGAGCTTCGGTGCCGACTGTTGTTTCGGCTAAAGTAAAGGTGTAAACATCGTTTGCTGCAACGGTTACGGCTTTAATTGCATAACGCCATTGACCATTCGATTCTGTTACAAAAATCACGTGGCATTTTAAACCAATCGGGATTTGTCCGTAGTGTTCGCTAAATAATCCTGCTGCTGTATAGGTGTCTAATTTGGCAAGTGCATTTGTTCCTTCTCCATCGTATGATAAGTAAACGGCGCTATTGTTGTTGTCATAACCATCAGGAGCATCAGCAAGAAGGGTTGTTTTAGGTCTTGGATCGCTGTAAAAACGGTCTACGTTTGCCCACCCAAAGTTTCCAAAAGTTACATAATAATTGCTTCCTTCGCCCTGAACCCCGCCTTTTCCGCCACCAGTTCCGTCAGCATTGGGTTTGTTTTCTCTCCAGGCCAACTCTCCGTTGTCATCAATTGTACCATTCCATAAAGTCATTGCATTGTCCAGTCCGTCTGTTAAAGCTGTCGGTACAATTAAATTCATAGAACAGGAAGTTTTAAGTTCAACACCGCCCTGAGTAGCTTTGATAAAGAATTCTCCTCCTGAAATAAGCAGGTTTTTCTTTCCGTCGGCTGTGATACCCATTGTTGGTTTGTTGGTCACCAACATGGTTCCTTTATCAAAAAGTTCGATATATTCGATATCAACAGCTCCGGTTACCGCAACTCCGTTTTTAGTCAAACAATCTCCATTGATGCTTAATTTTACTCCTTTGGCAGATGTTATGGTTTTTACCCCATCTCCGGCCATGATGGTAAATCTCTGTTTAGTTGAAGATACACCTTTTTCGCTAATACTTTTAAAGGCTGCCCCGGTTGGAGGAATAATCGTGTTGTTGTCATCGCCATCGCTATTGTCGCAACTGATGAAAGTGATAACGGATAAAAATAAAAGTCCTAATTTTTTAAAGTTTGCGTTCATGATTTCTAGTTTTTATAAATCTGTCCTGATTTTTCAGTTGGTTTTCAGATTCTGGTTGTTAATTATAATTTTTATATTCTTATATCAATTTGGGTTTGATATTGTTACCCTTATTTTTCAAAATTTATTTTTTCTTAACTTCTTTTATAATGTTATATCAAGTCCCTTTATAAATTGTTACCCCTGTTTTTGATTTTTTTTAATTTTATTTTGAAAGGCATTTGTCTTCAAATAGATTTCCGTCTTCGTCTAAGGCAACCAGTATGTCTTTTTTCTGCGAAAATGTAATACTCAAATATATCCAGACTGGTGACCAAAGCCCGAATGTGATACAGGTAAGAAATAGGTGTAAAGGATGGTTGATTTGTTTTTTTTCTTTGGATAAAACAGCATAAGGTAGTTTCTCGTTATGCTCGACGATTACAAAGCCGTTTCTGATTTTGGAAGAAAGCATTTTATGAAATTGATCCAGGCTTTCTTTGTTTAGCTGATACGTTTCCATTTCTCTTAATTTTAGTTGTTTACGCACTTGTGTCGAAAAAAATTCGGGACTAATGGCACGAATTTTAAGTTTAAGAATCAAAAAAGCTGTGTAATCTGTTTTATCCGCTTACTCTGTGGACTGTTTTCTTTGCGCTTTGCGTTGAAATTTAGTAATACAGGAGCTTTTTGTTACATTATATCACCTTGATATGTTAATTGTTACCCTATTATGTGAAATTTATTTACAATTGTTTTCTAAATTAGCTACAAAAAGTTTTTTTATGGGCCAAACTAAAATTCATCCTGATCAAATGTATATTGAAGGACTTGCTGCAAATGACTCGGCAATCATTCAGACGATTTACAAAAAGTTCGTTCCCAAAGTGGTAATGTTCGTTATGAACAATTCAGGAGATAAGGAACATGCCCAGGATGTAGTTCAGGAAATTATGATTTTACTTTTTAATCAGGCAAAAGCCAATACACTGCAATTGACTTGTCCGTTTGATGCGTACTTTTTTTTATTGTGCAAAAGAAAATGGCTTAACGAACTCAAAAAAACATCAAATAAAGGGGTAACAATTAATGAAGATGCTTTATCTATGAATGAATCTGCACTTAAATTGATTACTAACACAGAAGAATTTGATGAAAAACAGCAGCTTTTTGACACCATGTTTCTAAAATTAGGAGATAAATGTCAGGAGTTATTAAAACTGAGTTTCACTACTAAAACGATGGAAGAAGTTGCCGCGAAACTTAACGTTACGTATGGTTATGTCCGCAAAAAGAAATCGTTATGTGTGGGTCAGCTAACGCAATGGATTCAGGAAGCCAAAAATTTTAAATCGCTAAAAAATAATTAGTCATGAACGAAGAACGCTATATATTATTCGATCAATATCTTCAGGGAGAAATGACTGTTGAAGAAAGAAATAGTTTTGAAAAACAATTGTCTGAAGACCATGAATTGTCTTCGGAGTTTGAAACCTTCAAAGAAGTACAGTTACGCCTTACAGCTAAATTTGAATTTGAAGAAGAAAGAGAAGCGTTTAAAGCAAATCTAACGGCAATTTCAGACAAACATTTTAATACCAGTACACCTAAAGTAGTTTTAATGCGTCCGTGGTATTATGCAGCAGCAGCTTCTATTATTGTTTTATTCGGATTGTTCTTTTTTGATTATAATAATCCAACTTTTGCCGATTATGATAATCCGGAACCGGCTTCATTTGTTGAAAGAGGAGATACAAATGCAACTTTAAAAGAAGCCCAGGCAGCATTTAATGACGGGAAATACAAGGAAGCAATTCCGCTTTTTGAGGAAATTCTAAAAGAAAATAAAACACCTGAAATTCAATATTTTTATGGAGTTGCTTTATTAGAAGAAAGTAAATATCCTAAAGCCGAAGCTGTTTTTAACGAATTGAAATCAGGAACATCTTTATATAAAGAGAAAGCAACATGGAATCTTGCCTTGTCTAAATTAAAACAGAAAAAATACAAAGAGTGTAAAGAAATACTACAGACCATTTCGCAGGATTATGAAAACTATGATGATATCGAAAGGCTTCTGGATGAGTTGGATTAAATTAGGATTTCACAAAAAGCACAAAGAATTATAAGGGGATTCGCAAAGAGGTAAAATGCTTTGCGGATTTTTTTGGCAAGGGTAGTACCGTAAAAAAAGCGACTTATTATAGTCGCTTTTTATTTAATTATTCAACATCGAAATAAGGGTTTAAAATTTCGGCTAGTTCATTCAGCCAATAAAAACCATCTTCGAGATTTGTTTTCTCGATCAAAATGGTTTCACATTCTCGCATCATACTTAAGGCAAGAACATAATTCAGTCTTCTAATTGTTTTTGCCATAACTTTGGGATCTACTGATTTGTTGAAAAAATCAATTAGCCTCGTTTTGGCTTCTTTTGAAAGCGTGTTTGTACTCATAGTCATTATGTTTAGGGAATATAAAACCCGCGTAGCTTAGGTGTCCTACGCCATAATGAGCGTTGCAGTTGTTTCCAATACCGCCACCATACCAACACGGGCAAAAGTTTTTTGTTTGTCATAATTCATTATGTTTAGGACTGCAAAGATATCAAAAAACGTGGTGTTTAGGCAGGAATCAAAAAAAATGCAGGTAATTAATTCTTACATTTTATTTGCTTATTGTTGCGGGCTTCTACTCAGATCATCCTGACAAAAAAGAAAAAAACTGTGTTCATCCGCGTTTTCACGAAGTGAATCCGTATCATCCGTGTCCCATTTCATCCAAATTGGAAAGTTTTTAATATTGTCGTAATTTTGAACTTTTAAAACTTATACCATTGAATTCGACACCCATAATTACCGATACTCATACACACTTATATTCTGAAGAATTTGATCAGGATCGCGACGAAATGATGCAAAGAGCTATAAATGCAGGAGTAACACGTTTTTTTATTCCTGCTATCGATGCTGCTGCAACACAATCAATGTACGATTTAGAGCAAAATTATCCTGATTTTGTATTCCTGATGATGGGTTTGCATCCCACTTATGTCAAAGATAATTATGAAGAAGAGCTAAAGCATGTTGAAACCGAACTGGCAAAAAGAAAGTTTTATGCCGTTGGCGAAATCGGGATCGATTTGTATTGGGACAAAACACATTTAAAAGAACAGCAAATTGCTTTTAAAAGACAAATTCAGTTAGCGAAACACTATAAATTACCTATCGTAATTCATTGTCGTGAAGCTTTTGATGAGATCTTTGAAGTTCTGGAAGAAGAGAAATCAGATGATTTGTTTGGGATTTTTCATTGTTTTTCAGGAACACATGAACAGGCGCTTAAAGCGATTTCCTACAATATGAAGTTGGGAATTGGAGGAGTCGTAACGTTTAAAAACGGAAAAATCGATCAGTTTTTGAACCAAATTGACCTGAAACATATCGTTTTGGAGACTGATTCTCCTTATTTAGCGCCAATTCCGTATCGCGGAAAACGCAATGAAAGCAGCTATTTGGTAAATGTTATTAGCAAATTGGCTGATATATATGATGTTTCTGAAGAAGAAATAGCGGATAGAACAACTCAGAATTCTAAAGACGTTTTCGGGATTTAATATATACCTTACAATAGTTTAATTTTTTTTTTGTTCTTTTGCCCACTTAAAACCAATATAAATAATGCAGAAATTTGATGCCATTCGACCGTTTTATGATTCTGAAATAAATGAAGCACTTCATGATGTTGTCAATCATCCGATGATGAAAACCATGATGAACTTTACTTTTCCGGAAGTAGAAGATGAGGTTTGGAAAGAGCAGCTTAAGAAAACACATTCGATTCGTGATTTTCAATGCAACTTTATTTATAATACCATACAACGGGTTCTGGAAAAAAGCTCTGAAGGGCTTACGACTTCAGGTTTTGAGAAACTGGAAAAAAACACCTCTTATTTATTTATTTCGAATCATAGAGATATTCTTCTGGATACAACATTATTAAACGTTTGTTTGTTTGAGCATGGTTTAGTTATGACAGCATCGGCAATTGGAGATAATTTAGTTAAAAAAGCTTTCTTAAGCACACTGGCGAAACTAAACAGAAACTTTTTGGTTCTAAGAGGTTTGACACCTAGAGAAATGTTGCAAAGTTCTAAATTGTTAGCCGAGTATATGGGGCAGTTATTGCTTCGCGAAAATCGTTCGGTTTGGATTGCTCAAAGAGAAGGACGTACAAAAGACGGAAATGACGAAACCAATCCCGGAGTTTTAAAAATGATCGGAATGGGTTCTGATGAAGCCAATTTGATGGATTATTTTAAGAAATTAAAAATCGTTCCCGTTTCTATTTCATACGAATATGATCCTACAGATGTTCTAAAAATGCCACAATTAATGGCAGAAGCAAACAACGAAGTTTACGTTAAAGATAAAAATGAAGATTTCATGACCATTATAAGTGGTATCATGGGAACTAAAAAAAGAATACACATTTCTGTTGGAGATGTTCTGGATACTGAAATTGACCAGATTGTCGCTGAAAATGACAACGCAAACAAACAAATTCAGGCCCTGGCACAAGTTATCGATGATTCTATTTTGAAGAATTACCAATTATGGCCAACTAATTTTATTGCTTACGACATTTTAAACGAGACCGATAAATTTGCTCATTTATACAAAGAAAATGAAAAATCCCTTTTTGAGCGTCGTTTAGAAATGCGTATCGGAAGTGATAATCCAGTTACAAGACAAGGATTTTTAGCCATGTATGCAAATCCTGTAGTCAATAAATTAAAATACCAGGATGTCATCTAAAGCTAAAATATTACTGATCTATACCGGTGGAACCATTGGTATGAGTAAAGATTTTGAGACAGGCGCACTCAAAGCGTTCAATTTTGGGAAATTATTGCAAAAAATCCCTGAAATCAAACAATTAGATTGTGAGATTGAAACCGTTTCATTTGAAAACCCAATAGATTCATCGAACATGAATCCCGGAGAATGGACAAAAATTGCTGAAATCATTGAGGAGAATTACCATACTTATGATGGTTTTGTAGTATTGCATGGTTCAGATACCATGTCATATTCGGCTTCGGCATTGAGTTTTATGCTCGAAAATTTAGCAAAACCAGTGGTATTTACAGGTTCTCAATTGCCAATTGGAGATCTTCGTACCGATGCGAAAGAAAATCTCATCACAGCAATTCAAATTGCCTCTCTTCAGGAAAATGGCAAACCGGTAATCAACGAAGTTTGTTTGTATTTTGAATACAAATTATACCGCGGTAACAGGACTTCAAAAGTAAATGCAGAACATTTTAAAGCGTTTACAGCCCCAAATTATCCTGAATTGGTAGAATCCGGTGTTCATCTTAAATTAAATAAACATTTATTCCTTCCGATAAAAAAAGATGCTAAATTGATTGTTCATAAAAACTTAGACAATCATGTAGCCATTATAAAAATGTTTCCGGGAATGAGCGAAGTGGTTTTATCTTCGATCCTTGCCATTAAAGATCTAAAAGGAATTGTTCTGGAAACGTACGGTTCAGGAAATGCCCCAACGGAAGATTGGTTTTTAAATTTGATTCAGAAAGCGATTCAGTCCGGTTTACACATCGTTAACGTTACACAATGTTCCGGCGGAAGTGTCAATATGGGACAATATGAAACCAGCACGGCATTAAAATCTCTTGGGGTTATCTCCGGAAAAGACATTACTACAGAAGCTGCCATTACAAAATTAATGTATTTGTTAGGGCACAATATCCCTCAGGCCGAATTTAAAACGATATTTGAAACAGCTTTACGCGGGGAAATTTCGTTGTAAATTTTTCACCATATAAGTGATATAAGTTCATTTTAGGAAAGCTCTGGATCCAGTTTTTGTTCATTTCAATTTCTATGATAAAACTTTTTTTGAGGAGCTAATCCCGCTATACGTTTCAATCATTTGTGGCTCCCGAAGCCTTGGGACCACCACAAAAGGATTTTCACTTCTATCGGGGCTAGGCCAATCATTTTAATAACAATATTTTCGTATAGTTTGTCATCCCGAGGAACGAGGGATCTCCGTGAGTAGCCCGATAAAGTTTTGTCATTTCGAGGAACGAGAAATCTCCGTTAGAAACTCTATAAAATTTACACGACAAACCCGACAGGTTTTTAAAACCTGTCGGGTTTACTATGCGCATAACTTATAATTTCTTATATCACTTATATGGTGGAAAAATTAATTTTTATAACGAACCTCACAAGTTCCAAACTCTTCCTGAGAACTACGATTTTTATAGTACACGTAAACAATTACAGAGAGAATACATATGATTCCCTGAATCGCAACCGTATTTCTGGTTCCGATGATGTGGGAAACATAGCCAATGATCAAACTCCCTACAGGAATCATTCCCTGATAGGCCATTAAATAATAACTAATACTTCTGGATCGCATATTAACCGTACTTTGTGTCTGAACGTAAATATTTATAGATGAGGTTTGCGCCATCATACCTATCCCGCTCAAAGCCATGCAAATAAGCGCGACAGTTAAACTATTAGAATATGCCAGTATAATAATGCTAAAGCCTAATAATAAGCTTGCAGCGATCATTATTTTGCTCATATTGTCTGCTTTTTTAAGATTTGCCAAATATATGGCAGATAAAATAGATCCAATTCCGGCAGCACTTTCAAACCAGCTAAAAGTCTGGGCATTTCCGCTAAAAATATCTTTGGCGAAAACAGGCATTAAGGTATTGAATGAAATCACAAATAAACTACTGCACATTAACATCAAAAGCATTTTAGCCATTTCGGTCTCTTTTCTAACGTAATCTAATCCTTCAATAAAATCATCATACATTTTAAGTTTATCAGTGGCTTTAATATGTGGTGTAATTTTCATCATCAGTAAAGAAACCAAAACAGGAATGTAGCTCAGGAAGTTTCCAATAAAACAAATGTCTTCACCATAATTGTGCAGAATAATTCCGGCTAATGCAGGACCTGCAATTCGGGCAAAATTATTTAAAGTAGAGTTTAAGGCAACGGCATTTGGCAAATCTTCTTTATTATTTACAATATCAATCATCATGGTTTGTCTGCAGGTCATATCAAAAGAATTAATGATCCCCTGAATTAAACTCAGCGCCAGAATAAAGTTGATATTGTATATCTTTAAGTAAATCAATAATGCTAAAGCTCCGGCCTGGAGCATTGCCAAAGATTGCAATACAATCATGGCGCGATGTTTATCATAACGGCCAATAATACTTCCGGCTAAAGGGGCCAGGAATAAAGAAGGGATCATACTTAAAAATGTCGCTAATCCTAATAAAAAAACCGAACCCGTTACGCTGTAAACCATCCAACTTACGGCTGTTTTTTGAAGCCAGGTCCCGATTACAGAAACAGATTGTCCGTAAAAAAATAATTTGAAGTTTTTTGATTTTAAAGCCTTAAACATGATGCCTGATATTTTTTTACAAAGTTCGGGATTATGATTTCATTAGAAAAATTAATAATTTTACTGATAATAAGTATTTAAACTTATCGATATGGAAATTTATCAATTAGAGTATTTCATCAAAACTGCTGAGGTGCTGCATTTTACCAAAGCTGCCGAATTGTGTTTTGTAACGCAATCCGGATTGTCGCAACAAATAAAAAAGTTAGAAGAAGAACTCGGAATGCCTTTGTTTATAAGGATTGGCAAAAAAGTACAGCTTACCGAAGCAGGATCTGTTTTCCTGATCCACGCCAAACAGGTCATCGAAAATGTACAAAGCGGTAAACAGGCGATCGATGATTTGAACCAAATGATTGGAGGGGAATTACGAATTGGAGTTACTTATATTTTCGGACTTTTGGTTTTGCCCATTGTAAATTTGTTTGCAAAAACATATCCGAATTTAAAAATAGTAGTCGAATATGGGTCAACAGAACCGTTAGAAACCAAATTATTAAATAACGAATTAGACCTGGTTTTGGTTATTTCATCAAAAGAGATAAAACAAACCATTCAGAAAATCCCATTATTTACGTCGAATCTGGTTATGGCAGTTGCAAAAACACATCCGTTAGCCGTTTTAGATAAAATTTCATTTAAAAAAATAGGAGATTATCCGCTTATTTTGCCCGTAAGAGGATTTAGTTCGAGGGAGTTTCTGGATGAATTGTTTCTAAAAAACAATATGAAACCAAAAGTTTCGATCGAATTAAATGCTGTTCATGCGCTTTTGCAATTGGTTGAAGAAAGTGAATGGGTTACAATTGTAACCGAGAAAGCCCTAAAAGGCTGGGATAATTTAAAAGCAATAGCCATTACAGGAGTTCCAACACAAAGAGAATCATTTATGTTAACGATCGAAGGGGCTTATCAAAAAAAGGCCGTAAAACTATTTATGGAAGAATTTAGAAAAAGTATGTAAACTAATGTGTGATTTTGCTTTTCTAAATCAATTTTTTTTGTGTTCTTTGCAGACCAATTTAGAGAGGTGTCCGAGTGGTTGAAGGAGCTAGCCTGGAAAGCTAGTATATGGGTAACTGTATCGAGGGTTCGAATCCCTTCCTCTCTGCTAAATTTAAAAACCCTTGTGAAGTTCTATTCACAAGGGTTTTGTTTTTTAAGATTAAATTAAATCTATAGCTTAATCTCAAACAAACTAAACGAGCCTTCTTTATAATGCTCCGGTAATTCGCTAGTCCATTCTATTGTGCTGATTCCTTTATAGTCAAAGCCGCAACTTGTGTAGTATTTGTTTATTCTTTCGTTGCCGCTATGCGTATCAAGTCGAATATATTCTTTATCGTTTTCTTTGGCATATGTCTTAACCCATTCAATGATTTTTTTAACGTAGGATTGTCCTCTGAATTTTGGGTTTGTAGCAATACGATGAAGATATACTGCCGGATCTGCACTGGCTTCTTTCCAGATAATTAAATCATTAAAAGTAAGCACAAATGTACAGGCAACTTCATTTCCTTCTTTGATTATAAAATGACGATTTTCTGCGATTTCTTTTTCTATTAATGTTCTTTCAAATCCTCTCCAGCTTTTATTGTTAACTGTTTTTTGATACGATGTAGCTTTATTATAAATATCGAAAACGGCATCGATATCTTCATTTGTAGTTTTAAAAAATTCCATTATTAAAGGGTATTCTGTAGATTAATGAATCCTGTAAAGGTAAAATTTCAATAGCGTAAAGTCTGGTAAAATATTAGTTTTAACTTTTTTTATCAGAGTCCAGCCAAACCACATTTTGTTCTGATTTGTGATTTTGTCCAATAATATCCCGGTACAATTCTGGTCTTCTTGCTTTTATATAACGGTTTCCTCCGGCCTGAATATTTTTTTCAGGAGTAATTATCGCTGTTGCAAAAGAGTCATCAAAAGAGCGACATTCAGCAATGACATCTCCAAAAGGGTCAACAATCATCGAGCAGCCATTTTTTAATTGGTCATCGTCCATACCAATCGGGTTCGAAAATACCGCATAGATTGCATTATCATAAGCGCGGGCCGGCAGCCATTTCATTAACCAGTCACGTCCTTTCATTCCATCAAATTCTAAGCGTAAGGAAGTAGGATCTGCTTCGCGGTTTTCCCAAAGCTCAGCTGCAACAAAACCGGCGCCAGGTCGGGTAGAAGGTGTGCACATGGTTACGTGAGGCATGAAAATGATATCAGCACCCAGAAGTTTTGTTGCCCTGACATTTTCGATAATATTATTGTCGTAGCAAATTAGAATTCCGCATTTCCAACCCTTAATTTCAAAAATGCAATAACGATCTCCCGGAATTAGATAGGGATTTATAAACGGGTGCAATTTTCTGTATTTTGCGACTAGGCCATTTTTATCTATGCAAACATAAGCTTTGAATAAATTGTCATTTTCATCTTTTTCAAAGAGTCCTGCCAATATCACAATGTCATTTTTTTGGGCAATTTCGGTAAGTTTTAGAATGCTCTCTCCAGTCGGAATAATTTCGGCTAGCTCCAGCATTTGTTCTTTCGATAAATGCCTCGCAAATGTATATCCTGTGATAGAGCATTCATGAAACGAAATGACATCACAACCTTCGTTGGCTGCTTTTTCAGAGAGTTTTTCTATTACCGATAAGTTATGGTTTTTATCACCGCTTTTATTCTCGAACTGAGCGGTGGCTATTTTTAGATTTTTCATATGGTACGCTTTTAATTGAAGTCAAAATTAGCGTTCAGGAAACTCTATAAATTGTATAAAACCGACATTTTAAAATGTAGCAGGAAGTGTTTTGATAAGATTGTTGGTTAATTTTCCAGAAGTAAATAAATATTCTTTGGGAGTTATTCCGGTATGTTTTCTAAATTCTTTAATAAGATGAGACTGATCAGAGAATCCGGCATCGTAACAAATCGTAGTCAGATTGGTATCATCAGCTTTGTCTTTTAATAATTTTAGAAAATGATGTAGTCTTATAACGTTACCAAATTTTTTCGGATTTAATCCAATACATTCTTTAAACTTCCTTTCAAGATGCCTTTCGGTATAACCCGTATAGTCTACTAATTGCTTGACAGAAAACAGACCTTTGTTGGCAATGATAAAATCCAGAGAACTGTTTATAATCAGTGGACTGGAGACTGGTTTTTTATCTGCAAGTTTTCTGAAAAACTGATTTAGAAGTTCAATCTTTCCCTGATTATTATATTCTGATAATTTTTCCTGAAGATCAAGGCCTTTTTGTCCCAATATTACATCAGTACCAATAATAGAATCCCGGAATTCATGGGCAGGAATTCCTAACAGTTGATATATTCCGTTGGGTTGAAAAACAATAATGACTAAAGTTATTTCATTCTCATAATAAATATCTTTAAAACTATTGAGTTGCCCGTATAAAAAGGAATTGGGAAGATAATTTTTTATTTCATTATTATTTATTTCAGCAATAAGTTTACTTTTTAGAGAAAATACAATACCAGTGTTTCCATCAGAAAACAAACGAAGTTTCTGAATAGCAGTTTCCTTATTATCCAGAAATAGATAATGTTTAATATAAGGCGCTAATTCTTTTGATGGTGAAACCTGCATGTTTTTAATTCTTCTTATTTATTTGGAAATCTAAAAAATCTTAATCCTGCAAAATCATTTTTACTTTATAAAAAATGCGATCTACAAACATTTTATAAGCGCTTTGTGACGGATGCAGACCATCAGAAGCAACCAAACTAGTATTGCTAAGGCCTTGGCGTGTAATATCTGTAATCGAAATAAAAGATACTCCATTGCTTATACAGATACTTTCAGCAAATGTATTGTATTTGTCTATTTCAATTGAAGTCTTCATTTTGTATGTGTCACCGTAATTTGACGCAAATGGGGTGTAAGCATAATCCGGAATTGAAAGTACAATTACATTTTTTATATTGCCTTTAGCTAATGCTATGGCTTTATTCAGTAATATTGGAAATTCTTTTTGATAAACCGAGAAATCCAAATGCTGATATTGATTGTTTACACCAATTAAAAGAGTAACCAAATCATAATTAGAATCAGGGTTTTCGCTATTTATGGCGGAGATTAAATTAGCGGTAGTCCACCCTGTTCTGGCAATTACTTTTAAGGAAAAATCAGTTTCCGGATAAATTGCTTTAAGACTTGATTTTAATTGTTCCGGATAACGGCAAGTTTCGCAAACACTTTGGCCAATAGTATAACTATCGCCTAAAGCCAGATAATTTATTTTATTTGGAATTGGAGCACTGGGAACTGTTTTAACAGGTGGATCAACAACAGTCTCTGAATTTGATTCTTCAGAACTGCAGCTTAAAAGGAATATAGAGAGAATAACAATAACTATTTGTTTGAAATGCGGTTTCATAATTTAAATAAATTAAGTTTTGGTTCATTCTAAACAAATAGTTACGTCAAATAACTTGTTTTGGTTTTAGACCATTTCTGTTTTCATTACAATCTCTTCTTCAATGGCGTTCCAAAGTCCAATTCGTTTTTCTAATGCAAGTATAGAAATTTCTTCAACTTCTTTCCACTTTTGAGCATCATCTTCGCATAAATCCGAAATCATCTGCATTGCCATTGGTCCGTGCTCATCAGCATCAAGTTCTATATGTCTTTCAAAATAATACAACAATTTGCTTAAATCTGTGTCTGGCAGGTTTTTTTGGAAGTTTTTCAAAATTGCCGTAAACATACTCGGAATCAAGTCTTCTCTTCCAAAAGTAAAAGCTGCTGCAATTTGATGCGGTTTTCCCTCTTCAATAACTCTAAAGGTAAAATCTAAAAATGCTTTTACGTTAGGATGTAATGAACTTTGTTTTATGGCAACAAAAATATTATGAAGTGAATTTACTTCAGATAAAAATGTCTTGATCCCGTTTGTGTTGGCGCCACAATCTTCCATTGCTTCAAGATACATTTCGTAGTGACTTTGTCTTCTTCCGTCAATACTTAAATCTGTTTCTTCGGCAAGAACAATTTCGTTGATTAAATATCTTGTTTCAGGATTTTTTGTAGCAAACCAGGGTGTTGTTGTGCAAGTAAGTTTAGCTTGTAAAGCTTTTAATAATGACATAAAATCCCAAACAGCAAAGACATGGTTCTCTAAGAAACTATGTAAGTCATCAATGTTTTGAATCTTATTGTATAAAGAATGTTGTAAAAGTTGATCTTTTTGAGGTTGAATGCTATTGTTGATAGTTTCAATATTCATTTGCGTAATTTTTTTGCAAAGATAAAAAGCTTCCCGGTTAGAAGAAGCTTTTTATATTGATTTTGTATATATTTTAATAGTTGTTTACTATTTAAAAGCTGGAATTCCAGTCACATCCATTCCGGTAATCAATAAATGTATGTCGTGAGTTCCTTCATACGTAATAACACTTTCAAGATTCATCATATGACGCATAATCGAATATTCACCTGTAATACCCATTCCGCCTAACATTTGTCTCGCTTCACGAGCGATATGAATTGCCATATCGACATTATTACGTTTTGCCATTGAGATTTGTGCAGTCGTTGCTTTTCCTTCGTTTCTCAAAACACCTAAACGCCATGTAAGTAATTGTGCTTTTGTGATTTCTGTAATCATTTCCGCTAATTTCTTCTGTTGCAGTTGCGTTCCTCCAATTGGTTTTCCAAACTGGATTCTTTCTTTAGCATATCTTAACGCTGTATCATAACAATCCATTGCTGCGCCAATTGCTCCCCAGGCGATTCCGTATCTTGCTGAGTCTAAACAGCCAAGAGGTGCTCCTAAACCTGATTTATTAGGTAAAAGGTTTTCTTTAGGAACTTTTACATTGTCAAAAATTAATTCTCCTGTAGATGAGGCACGAAGAGACCATTTATTATGTGTTTCAGGAGTTGTAAAGCCAGCCATTCCGCGTTCAACAATTAATCCGTGAATTCTTCCTTCTTCATTTTTTGCCCAGACAACAGCGATATCTGCAAATGGTGCATTCGAAATCCACATTTTGGCACCATTTAAAAGATAATGATCACCCATGTCTTTAAAGTTGGTAATCATACTTCCAGGATCAGAACCATGATCCGGTTCAGTCAGACCAAAACAACCCATGAATTCTCCTGTTGCCAGTTTTGGTAAATATTTCATACGTTGCTCTTCGTTTCCATACTTCCAGATAGGATACATTACTAATGAAGACTGAACAGATGAAGTCGATCTTACACCGGAATCACCACGTTCTATTTCCTGCATAATCAAGCCATAGGAAATTTGGTCTAAACCGGCACCTCCGTATTCAACCGGAATATATGGGCCGAAACCACCGATTTCTCCAAGACCCTTTATAATTTGTTTAGGAAATTCTGCTTTTTGAGCATATTCTTCTATAATAGGAGAAACTTCTCTTTTAACCCAGGCACGTGCTGATTCGCGAACTAATTTATGTTCGTCTGTCAACAAGTCGTCTAAGTTGTAATAATCTGGGGCTTGAAATAAGTCTGGTTTCATTTTTTTGATAGTTTTACAAAAACAAATTTACGTAATAAAAATATAACAAAACAATGTTAAATTGTTATATTTTTATAATTGTTAAAGAAGAAAAATAATATAAAGACGAATAAATTTTAGTTTATTGAAAATTTATAAGCTATTTTTGAGATTCCAAAAACAAAATGAATGAGGCTGATCATCTCTTTTTTACTTTTTTTTGTTCTGAATACAGCAGTTTCTCAACAGAAAAAGGCTTTTACAGAACAGGAGTATTTAATATTGCAAGATAAAATTCGACTAACTGCAAATGCTAATGTTGACAGTGCTATTGTATTCGCGAATCAACTGGCAAAATCAAATAATAATAAACATCTAGCTTTTGCAAATGGTGCATTGTCCTATTTAATTCAATTAAAGGGGGATTCAGCAAAGTCTAAGGAAAAATACCAGTTAGCCCTGAAAAGCTTAGAAAAAATGCCGGATGGACAAGAAAAAATTCAACTTAGATCTTACTTGTTTAATTACGCCGGATTATCAGAATGGAAAAGGGAGAATTTCAGTGCAGCAATAGAAAATTATCAACAAGGTATAAAGCTTTCTATAAAGATTGGCGACATCATTCAGATTGTAAAATTTAAAAGCAATATTGCATCAATAAATGTAGCAGTTGGTAATTATCGTTTAGCAATTAAGGACCTCCGAAAACTTAATGATTTTGTTGATAAAAATGAAAATGTTTATACCAAAGAACAATTTTTTAACAATAAAAGTAATATTAATCTTAGTTTAGCCGGTTCATATGAAAGCTTTTATATGAAGGATGCCAAGAAAACGATATTACTTGATTCTGCTGAGTATTTTTACAAAAAAACGGTTAGTTATTCTCAAAATTTTCCAGACAATAAGATTGTAGCAAAATTAAGTTTAGGGAATATCTATAATTTGCTTAAGGAATATAAAAATGCTGAAAAAACATATTATGATATTGTGTTCCTTGCGAATCAGAATAATATGCCGGATATATTGTGTACCACCAATTATAATTTAGGAGACTTATATTATACGACTAAGAAATATGACAAAGCATTAGTATTTTTTAAAAAAACAGATTCAATTGCGAATATCACCAAGACTAATCAGGTAGATTATTTGAAGTCAAATTATTATCAGGCAAAAATTTATAACATACTTAAGGAACCCGAACAGGCTTACAGGCATTCAAAAATTTATCTGGATAATTACGAAAAATCAGAATCAAAGTTAAATGATCAGGTTTTAGAAGTAAATTACAAATTGGGTGTAGGAGATCTGACCAATGAAATGGTTACTATTCAGGAAAAATATAAATATGATGTTTTTTTAAATAAAGCTTTGAAAGTTTTTTATGTTGTGTTGTTTGTCGGGATTGTGTTTTTGTTAATAAAAAACATAAGAGACAAAAATAAGGCTCATAAAAAGATGAATGCTTTAATTGAAGAGTTTAAAGCCAATCTGGAGAAGAAAAACCAGCCCGAATTTGAAGAAGTGTTAGTAGAGCCGGAAGAAGAAGTTCAGCTTAAAAAGGAAAATGTCAACTTAAGTATCGATGAGGCTAAAGAGAATAAAATAGTAGAGAAATTACTAGCTCTGGAAAGCAAGCTCGAGTATTTACATGCAGATTTTACTTTGCCTTATGTCGCTAAAAAAATAAAAACCAATACAACTTATTTATCTTATGTTGTAAATAAGAGATTCGGTAAATCATTTGGAGAATACTCGAATGAACTTAAGATTAACTATGTGATTAATGAGATGATTACCAATCATATGTATCGTAAATATTCTACTCAGGCAATCGCAGAAAGTGTAGGTTTTAAAAATGCGGTATCGTTTGCCAAATCATTTCGCAAAAGAACTGGAGTATCTCCAGCTCAATTTGCGAATAATATTTAAATCTAACTTAGTTTATAATTTAATTATTAACTGCTAGTTACTTCCTTTTCCATTTCCTCTTCCTGGTTCTATAGGTCCGGTTGGATCATCGCCACCCTGAATAGTTTTTTGTTGATTTTTAGATAATTTTTCGTTCTTGAAATTTTCGAACTTTAATTTTTTATTTACCATTTTTAAAGTTATTATGTTATAGTGTTCCTTTTTCGTTTCCTCTTCCCGGTTCGATAGATTGGATTAAATCATCGCCACCCTGAACAGTTTTTGTTAATTTTTCAGATAATTTTTCGTTCTAGAAATCTTCGAACTTTAATTTTCCATTTTATGTTTGTTTAATGGTCTAAAGCTCCATTTCCATTTCCTCTTCCCGGATCTGTTGGAGCATCTCCTCCACGAACTGTTTTTTGCTCTTTTTCAGATAATTTTTCTACCTCAAAATCTTCGAATTTTAATGCTTGATTTGCCATGTTTATGTGTGTTAGTGTTTATGATTTATCAAAACTAGACAAAAAGCAAAACCCTTAATCGAGATTAGGGTTTTGCGGCTTTTGATGATTTTTTTTAAGATGTAATTTATTGATATATAGCTTATTAGGTCTTTTATTCAGACTGATATAATTTATAAATTGTATGTAGTATAATTGATAAAATGTATGCTGTTGACGTTTTTTTCTCAATAAAAACAACAATATTTGCAGTGTAATTATGATTTTAAAGATCCAAAAAGATGTTAAAACTTGTCCAAAAATTTCTACAAATAAATAGATACTCGGAAATTAAAAATGAGTTTAAAGATCTGTTTCTTTCTCATCCAAATTATCCTAGTTTATTTGCCATAACAGACTCTCTTGATTTACTATCTGTAGAGAATGCTGCGGTAAGAGTTTCGAAAGAACAAATAGTAGATTTGCCGTCGAATTTTTTAGCTTATTTTAAAGAAGAACTAATATTAGTAGAGAAAGCTAAAAACTTCGTGAGAATTAATACCATTAAAAAAGGAAGTCTAAAGATATCCTATGAAAAATTTCTTTTAGACTGGAACGGAGTAATAGTTGCAATAGAACCAAATAATGTAATTAAAAGAGAAAACCTAAAAGTTGAATTCAGTTGGTTAAAATATAGTTTGCCACTTGTGCTTTTAGTTGGATTGTCTTTTTTCTATAATACTTATAACGTGTTTAGTATTGTTTTTTTAGCAACGTCTATTTTAGGGTTTATTGTTAGTGTATTTATTGTTCAGGAAAAATTAGGTTTTAAAAATAGTATAATTTCAAAATTTTGCAATTTAAGTTCAAATTCATCTTGTAATTCGGTTATCAATTCTGGAAACAACAATAAATGGATTAGCATTCCTGATTTGCCCTTAATATTTTTTAGTGCTAGTCTGATTGCCATTTTAATTCAGCCATTAGAGTCTGCAATTTTCATAGGTTTTTTAAGCTTATTATCTATACCTGTTATTGTATCCTCAATTTGGATCCAAAAATTTGAAATTCAAAAATGGTGTGTAATGTGTTTAGTCGTTTCGGCTTTAATTTTTACACAAAGCGTAATATGGTTCGCATCAGATTTATTTACACTGAGCTTTAGTCTTGAAACTATGTTTCCTTTTTTATTATCTGTAATAGTTCTTATACCAATTTGGTCCGTTTTAAAAACAGTGCTGAAAAATATTTTAAGTAATGAAAATTCTCTTAAAGAGATGAAAAAGTTTAAAAGAAACTATTCCTTACTAAACTTTTTATCTAAAAAGGTTCCAAACACAAATGGATTTGATGATTTAAGAGGTCTGAATTTTGGAAATAGAAATGCAGCTGTAAAATTATCTGTAATTATAAGTCCAAGTTGTGGACATTGTCATAAAACGTTTCAGGAAGCATTTGATTTAGTATTGAGATTTCCGGATAAGATATTTTTAAATGTATTGTTTAATATCAATCCGGAAAACACTGAAAATCCTTACAGAGCGGTATTTGAAAGACTTTTAACAATAAATCGGGCTACACCCGGAAAAACAGTTGAAGCAATTTCAGACTGGCATATAAAAAAAATAGGGCTGAAAAAATGGTTAAAAAAATGGCATGTTGATTCAGTAAACATGATGATAAGCCAGGAGATTAATAAACAATATGAATGGTGTTCTAAAAATGATTTTAATTATACACCTGTTAAAATTGTAAATGAAAAGATATTTCCAAATGAATATGAATTAAATGAACTGAGATATTTTTTAAACGATTTTGTGGAGGAAAAAGAAACTGAGCTACTTGAAAAAACAGCATAATGCTTTAGAAATAGTATTCAGACAAGAGCTTCAGCTGTCTTAAAATAGGATTGAGGCATTCAACAAAAAAACAAAAAACCGTTAGTTATGTTAGAAAACATTTTAAAATTAGAAGGAGCTGAAGAACTTTCTAAAAACGAGAAAAAAGTTATTATAGGAGGTTTAGCCTGCACTGATGACGGTAAATGTCCTAAAGGATCTTATTGCGATTATGATACTTATCGTTGTAAGCTTGTCTAATTTAAGTTTTCTTCAATTTAATTAATAATAATATAAACAACTCACACACATGTTAAAAAACATTTTAAATCTCGACGGAGCTTACCTGTTAAGCGCAGATGAACAAAAATTTATACAAGGAGGAACACCGGTTCAGCCAGATAATTGTGCTTGTTTCTGTTGGGACAGTTCACATGTTAAAAGAAGCGCGTACTGCTTTTCTTATTGTCCTGATGGATCGATTCCCGGATTAGAAGAAGGAAGTACAGGTAATTGTAAGTTTCCTCTTCCTCCAAATCCTGAAATATAATTAATTAAGGTTAGTAGAGGTTCTATTAGGAACCAAACAGAAGCTCAATATTAATAGCTCTGCGGGTATTAATAAGATTTTAATTTGCAAAATTAATTGTGATATAAATCAAATGCGATGTTAAAGAAGATTTTGAATTTAGAAAGTGCTCAGCATATCAGTAAAAATGAGCAAAAAAACATAACAGGTGGAATTCCTGAATGTTGGATTTATGCCATCGAAGCCGGATGTGTTTTGATACCCGTAGGTGGAACTTGTCCTGTAAATACATTAGCAGGTATTTGTGATACAAGTCGCCTTTGTTGTTAATTTTTAGCGTTTTAATAGAAGTACAAAATAGCCTTTTTTAGAATTTAGTCATGTTTTTTTTAATTTGTAGGCGCTCGATCGTGGAACATTGAGCAAATTTCCCAACATTGATGATTGGTGTAGGGATTCTTAGGAAATTGGTCACTGAGTTGATTTTAATTGGTTAGGGTTAACCAGTGCCATGTCCTAAAGAAATTGTATTTCTAATAAATATGCTTTTAAATACCTGACAGAGAAGATTAATATCTTCTCTGTTTTTTTTATGTTATTATCAAGAAAATTAATCTTAAATTGCTCTTGAATAAATCTTTTTACGTTGAAAAAATTCACCAATTATAAACAGGCTGATTATAAAGATTGCGGGCCAACATGTTTAAAAATAATTGCTAAGCATTACGGAAAAACAATCAACATTCAGGAGTTGCGTGACATAAGCGAAACAACTCGTGAAGGAAGTAATTTGCTTTTTTTAAGTGATGCGGCAGAGAAAGTTGGTTTTAGAACTTTAGGGGTAAAGTTAAATCTGGAGAGATTAGTAGAAGCCCCATTGCCTTGTATTCTGCATTGGAATAAAAACCATTATGTGGTGCTTTATAAAATCAGGAACGGAACTTATTATATATCTGACCCTGCTTTTGGATTAATTGAATATAACCAGAAGGATTTTATTAAATTCTGGATAGGAAATAATGCCAATGAATCTACTCAGGAAGGTATAGCATTATTGATTGAGGCTACACCAAAATTTTTTCAGTCTGATTTTGATAAAGAAGAAAACAGCGGATTAGGTTTTGGACTATTGTCGCAATATGTTTTGCGGTATAAGTCGTTTTTAATACAGTTGAGTATTGGTTTGCTGGCAAGTACATTGTTACAGCTAATTTTTCCGTTTCTGACGCAAAGTATTGTTGATGTCGGGATTCAAAATCAGAATATTCATTTTATTTATCTGATCCTTTTTGCGCAATTATTCCTTTTTGCCGGAAGAACAGGTTTAGAGCTTATCAGGAGTTGGATATTATTGCACCTTTCAACCCGAATCAATATTTCGCTTATTTCAGATTTCTTCATCAAATTAATGAGTTTGCCTATTTCATTTTTTGATGTCCGGATGACCGGTGATATTATGCAACGTATTAATGATCATCGCAGGATCGAAAAAATTCTGACGACATCGTCATTAAATGTTTTGTTTTCTGTGATCAATATGTTTGTAATGGGAGGGGTTCTGGCTTATTTTAATCTCCAGATATTTTTTGTGTTTTTTGTCGGAAGCATACTTTATTTTGGATGGATAACTTTATTTTTAAAACGAAGGGAAGTTCTGGACTACAAACGTTTTGCTGAAGTTTCTCAGGAACAAAGCAAAGTTATGGAGCTTATTAACGGAATGCAGGAAATAAAGCTTCACAATGCCGAAAAGCAAAAACGCTGGGGATGGGAATATGTTCAGGCAAGACTTTTCAGGGTTTCGATAAAAGGATTGGTCTTAGAGCAAACTCAAAGTATAGGCTCATCTGTAATCAACGAGTTAAAAAACATTTTTATCATATTTCTTTCTGCTAAACTGGTAATTGATGGCTCTATTACGTTAGGGATGATGTTGGCCATAAGTTCCATCGTTGGTAGTTTAAACGGGCCAATAACACAGCTTATCGAATTTGTCAGAGAGCTTCAGGATGCCAAAATTTCATTGGCGAGATTGTCTGAAATTCACGAAAAAGAAGATGAGACGCAACAAGAGATTCATCAAACCAATGATGTTCCTTTTGATTCGGATATTGATATAAAAGATCTTTCGTATCGTTATTTGGGATCTGATATTCCTGTTTTAGACAATTTGACTTTAAGAATTCCTGCCAATAAAGTAACTGCAATAGTTGGTGTTAGCGGAAGCGGAAAAACTACTTTAATGAAGCTGCTTCTTAAGTTTTATGAACCGGAAAAGGGTGAGGTACTTATTGGAAATACACAATTAAAAAATATTTCACAAAAAGCCTGGCGATCTAATATTGGAGCTGTTATGCAGGAAGGTTTCATCTTTAGTGATACTATTGCGAATAATATCGCTATTGGTGTTGATAAAATCGATAAAGAACGCTTGGTGTATGCTGCAGATGTAGCTAATATAAAAGAATATATAAGTGGTTTGCCTCTTGGGTATAATACTAAAATAGGTGCAGAAGGACTCGGAATGAGTACAGGACAAAAACAGCGTATGCTTATTGCGAGAGCCGTTTATAAAAATCCTGAAATCTTATTTTTTGATGAAGCAACATCAGCTTTAGATGCTAATAATGAAAAAGAGATTATGCAAAAGCTGGATATTTTCTTTAAAGATAAAACGGTAGTTGTTATTGCACATCGATTAAGTACAGTTATGAATGCAGATCAAATCGTGGTTTTAGATAAAGGAAGAATTATAGAAATTGGAAATCATTCTGCTTTAGTGGAACAAAAAGGAAATTATTTTGAGTTGGTTAAGAATCAATTACAATTAGGAAATTAAATCATGGCTGAAGATACTACATTCGAACTAAGAAGTGAAGAAGTTCAGGACATTCTCACCAAAGTGCCTCACTGGATGATACGTTGGGGAACGGTATTGATATTTGTAATTGTGTTCTTGTTGTTTTTTGTATCCTGGTTTATCAAATATCCGGATGTTGTAAATACCGAAATTGTAATTACAACCAATATTCCGCCAGAGAAAATAGTCTCAAAATCTTCAGGACGTATTGAAGCTATTTTAGTAAAAGATAAATCTGTAGTTTCAAAAAATAGTACGCTGGCTATTATTGAAAATACAGCCAACTACCAAGACGTTTTTTTATTAAAAAAGATAGTAGATGATTATAACATTAACAATCCTAAAAAAGCTTTTCCATTTGCTTTGCTAAAAAATGTACAATTAGGGGAAATCGAGAGTGCTTTTGCGGTTTTTCAGAAAGATTACCAGGCAGAACAATTAAATAAGGATTTACAGCCATTTGAAGTCGAAAACAGGGCACAGGTTTCTGAGAAGGTTCAGATCAAAGAAAGACTGGATATTCTGCAACAGCAAAAAGTAATTAATGAAAGTGAACTGCAGCTTCAGAAAAATGAAATGGGCCGTTTTGAAACCCTATTCAACAAAGGAATTATTTCTGCCCAGGAAATGGAAGTTAAAAAACTGGGGTATCTTCAGGCTCAGAAGAATTATAAAGGACTCTTATCGTCTATTTCACAGTTAAAATCCTCTTTGATAGATAATACAAAATTGAGTCAGAATTCGCAGATAAGCGGCACTAAAGAAGAAGTTACCTTAGGAAGGAATATGGCCCAATCTTTTTACCAGCTTAAAAAGGTGATAAAAGACTGGGAACTGTCCTATACTTTAAAATCATCGGTAAGCGGTGTAGTTACTTTTTTGCAGGTTTGGACAGAAAATCAAACCATAAATGTTGGGGATAATGTTTTTTCTATAATTCCGAATACAAAAAATGGTTTTGTTGGAAAAGTAAAAGCACCGGCGTTAAATTCCGGTAAAATAAAAGTTGGACAGAGAGTAAATATTAGACTGGCCAATTTTCCTGATCGGGAATTTGGTGTACTAAAAGGGAAGATTAGAAATATTTCTTTGATTCCGGATAAAGATGGAAATTTGTTATTGGATGTTGCTCTTCCAAACGGATTAGAGACTTCTTATAAAAAACAAATCGTTTTTCAACAAGAAATGAAAGGAAGTGCTGAAATTATAACTGAAGATTTGAGATTAATTGAAAGAATCTTATATCAGTTCAAGAGTATTTTTGAACAGGTTTAGAATTTTAGATAAAAATCCTTGGTCAATTCAATATATTCGGGAGTATAAAGATGTCTGTCGATTTCGATTGTTAGTTCATCGATTTCAGTATTCGTATCCTGATTTCGGCTAAATGCCAATAAACTGCGTTTTATTGTTGAAGTTGGAGTGCCTTTTACTCGGGTAATTTTTATAGGATACAATTCTGATTCTTTTGCTAAAGCTATAAAGTTTTCTTCTTCTTTAAACGGAAGGATTACAGCAAATATTCCGTTTTCAGAAAGCAATAAGTCAGCTGCTTCTATTAATTCTTCAAAAGGCATTGCATCCTGAAAACGTGCTAAATCACGTTGTTCATTTTCAGTTTTATAATCTTCAGCATAAAAAGGAGGATTTGAAACAATCAGATCATACTCGTCTTCCGGCTCTTCAATGAATTCATCTAATCCTGCATGAAAACAAAATAAACGATCGCCCCAGGGAGAATTTTCAAAATTATCAACGGCTTGTTCATAGGCATCTTCATCAATTTCAAGAGCGTCAATTTGTTCAGCATGAGTGCGCTGAGCAAGCATCAAAGCAATAATTCCGGTTCCCGCACCAATATCCAATACACTAAACGGATTATGGCTTACCGGAGCCCAAGAACCCAATAAAACACCATCAGTACCTACTTTCATGGCGGTTTTATCTTGTTTTATACTGAATTGCTTAAACTGAAACATTTTTTGATTTATGATTAATAGGTTTGCAATTGGATTTTTTAGAGATTAAATATAATCTAAAAATCCAACAATCTAAGAAGTCTAAAGATCTAATTAAAGGTACATCTCCACCAATCCTTCAGGAAGGTTCATGATCACTTTTTTATTTTCTCGGTCAATTTTTACTAGGAAATGATCGATCATCGGAATTAGCATTTCGACTTCGCCATTCAAAACTTCAAAAAGAGGTTGAGCAGTAGTGTCATTAACGGCAGCAATTTTTCCGAAAACGCCTAAACGCTGATCTTCAATTTCAAAACCGATAACTTCGTGGAAATAAAATTTGTTACCGGAAAGTTTTGGCAACATACTTAAAGGAAGATAAATAGCATTACCCATAATGGCATCTGCATCTTCTTCAGTATTCATATCTTCAAAACGGATTCTAAGGAAATCGTTTTTGTGTAAAGAACTTTTTTCAATAAAAAAAGGAACCAGGTGTTTGTTGCATTCAACAAACACTGATTCCAGATTTTCGTATAACTCAGGTTCGTCCGTGTCTAAATAAGCCAGAACTTCACCCTTGAAACTAAATTTTTTAGCGATTTTACCTAAATAAAAACATTCTTCTTTACGCATTCTCGCTAAATATAATTATGCTTCAGTTGTTTCGTTATTTTCTTCAGCAGCAGGAGCTTCTTCAGTTGATGCTTCAACTTCAGTAACTTCTTCTTCAACTGCAGGAGTTGCAGCAGCGATAGCATCAGCTTCAGCCTGAGCTGCAGCAGCTAAACGTTTAGCGTTAACTTCTTGTTCTGCTTTAAAAGCTTTAGCTTTAGCATCAGCTTGCGCTTTTGTTAAACCGTCTTTTTTAGCATCAACTTTTCCAGCTTTAGCATCTAACCAAGCAGATAATTTAGCATCAGCTTGCTCTTGAGTTAAAGCTCCTTTACGAATACCTCCATCAAGGTGGTGTTTCAATAAAGCTCCTTTGTAAGAAAGAATTGCTCTTGCAGTATCAGTTGGTTGTGCACCATTGTGTAACCATTTAACTGCGCTATCAAGGTTTAAGTCGATAGTTGCCGGGTTAGTGTTTGGATTGTAAGTACCGATTTTCTCTAAGTATTTACCATCTCTTTTTGAGCGTGCATCTGCAGCTACAACCCAGTAAAAAGGTTTTCCTTTTTTACCGTGTCTTTGTAATCTAATTTTTACTGACATAATCTTATGATTAAATTTTGAGGTACTCGACCTCTGTTAATTAAGGGCGCAAAGATATAATTTTTTTATGAATTATGCGTTCCAAACTTTATTAAATATATTAGAGATATAATTGAATTTCTTTTTTAGTTGTTTTTCAATTCCAAATTTTTATTTTTTTTAACTCAAATACATACTTTTGCCTCAAATTCATTACTTTATGAAAAAATACTTGTGTTTATTAATTGTCCTTTTTTTAATTACATCTTGTACAGAAGATGTAAAATTTAATAATCCGGCCTTTCAGGGTTTAAAGGATAATGCTTTTTGGAGAGCTCAAACATATAAAGCCCACACAGAAACAAGTGGGACTTTTGTTATTGAAGGTTCATTAGGATATGAAAAAGTGACTTTTAGATTGCCCTCTCCGGCTCCTCAGACTTATGTTTTAGGTATTAATACTTTATCAATAGCAATATATTCTAACACACTTCCGTCCCAACTGGCGGAATTTACGACCGGCACAAATAGAGGAAATGGTCAAATTGTAATCACTGAATATAATACTGATAACCAGACCATTTCGGGAACCTTTAAGTTTAACGCAATAAATGTTGATGAAGGAAATACCGAAAAACCCGGGATAAATTTTACGGAAGGTGTTTTTTATAAAATTCCGTTTTCTCCTAATTAAGAGCACTAATCTTTAAGTTTTTAATTTACAATTGTTTGGTTTTAGTGATTTCATTTTTTTTAAAATCAAAATAAAAACATAAATAAACTAATATATAGTAGATTACAGAAAAATAAGACTACATTTGCTACATTATTATAAATAAGTACATATGAACATTTTTGTTGGAAGCCTTCCATTCAGTATTGAGGAAGCAGATTTAAGAGAGTCTTTCGAGGCTTATGGAGCAGTAGATTCAGTTAAAATTATTACAGATAAATTTACTGGAAGAAGCAAAGGTTTTGGTTTTGTTGAGATGCCAAACGATGCGGAAGCTCAAAAAGCAATTGATGAATTGAACGGAGCTACTGTTCAAGGTCGTGCAATTGTAGTTAATAAATCTGAACCGAAACCTGAAGGTGAAAGAAGAAGCTTCAACAATAACAGCCGTGGTGGAGATTCACGCGGAGGTTATGGTGGAGGAAACAGCCGTGGTGGAAATGACCGTGGTGGTAACAGAGGAGGATATTAATATTTTTTTCTAAATATATAAAAGGGATCAACTTTCGTTGATCCCTTTTTTTGTTTCAAGTTTCAGGTTTATTTTGTTTCATGTTCCAACAACCTGAACCTGAAACAAAATAAACCTGAAACAAATAAAACTATAGATTCGCAACAAGCCAGTCTCCAACTTCGCTTGTTTTATAAGCTTTAGACCCTTTTGCAGCTAAATCCTCGGTAACAATTCCTTGTTCTAATGATTTGTTTACAACTGCCCTGATCGCCTCGGCTTCGTCTTTAAGTCCAAAAGCATCTTCGAACATCATGGCAGCAGATAAAATAGTCGCTAACGGATTTGCAATATTCAATCCTGTTGCTTGTGGGTAAGATCCGTGAATTGGTTCGTATAATGAAGTATGTTCTCCAACAGAAGCAGAAGGCATTAATCCCATTGAACCTGAAATTACAGAAGCTTCGTCAGTTAAAATATCTCCGAATAAATTTTCTGTGATTAATACATCATAAGAATTTGGCCATTGAACCAAACGCATGGCAACAGCATCAACAAATTCGTATGAAACGGTAACTTCCGGATAATCTTTTTCCATGGCCTGAACCGTTTCTCTCCATAAACGTGAAGTTTCAAGAACGTTAGCTTTATCTACACAACATAATTTTTTGCTGCGTGTCATTGCTAATTCAAAACCTTTTTTAGCCAAACGCTGCACTTCTGCTCTTGTGTAAACACAATTGTCAAAAGCAGTTTCTCCGTCATCTCTTCTTCCTTTTTCTCCAAAGTAAATTCCTCCTGTTAGTTCTCTTAAGAAAACCAGATCAGTTCCTTCAATTCTTTCTCTTTTTAAAGGAGAATTATCAATTAAAGAGGGGAAAGTAAAAGTTGGACGTACGTTAGCAAACAGCCCTAATTTTTTGCGCATCAACAATAATCCCTGCTCCGGACGAACTGGCGCACTAGGATCGTTATCATATTTTGGATGACCAATTGCTCCAAACAAAACAGCATCGGCTTTCATACAAATTTCATGCGTTTCATCAGGATAAGGAACTCCAACAGCATCAATTGCACAAGCTCCTGTAAGAGCCGGTGTCCATGTTATTTCGTGATTGAATTTTTTTGCAATAGCATCAGATACTTTTACTGCTTCATTAATTACCTCAGGACCAATTCCGTCTCCTGCTAAAAGGGCTATGTTAAATTTCATTTTTTTGAGTTTCTAAGATTCTGAGTTGCTAAGTTTCTAAGTTTTTTTCTTAGTAAGTGAGAATCTTTGTTTATAATTATTTATTAGTTTTCTGAGATCTTCTGTTAGTTTCTAAGTTTTTCCTTAGTAGCTTAGAGACTTAGCAACTTAGTGTCTTTACGAACTAACTACGTTCAGCATTTTTTGAGTTGCGATAATCGCGGCAACCGTTTGGTCAGAATCTAATCCTCTTGTTTTGAATTCTTTTCCGTTGTTTGTCCAGGTAATGATCGTTTCGCATAAAGCGTCAGAACTACTTCCCGGAGGAATTCTGACTGCGTAATCTATCAATTTTGGGAGTGTTAGTTTTTTACTTTTATAAATTTTGGATAAAGCATTCATAAAAGCATCAAACTGACCGTCTCCTTGCGCATGTTCTTCAATGATTTCTCCATCAAGATTTAAACTTAATGTTGATGATGGGCGTGTTCCTTTTGAATGCATTAATACGTAAGACTGTATTGTAATTTTATCTTGGTAAGTATGACTGTCCAATACATCTGAAATAATGTATGGAAGATCTTCTTTGGTAACAGTTTCTTTTTTATCGCCTAATTCGATGATTCTTTGGGTAACCAATTTCAAATCTTCCTGGTTTAACTTCAAACCTAATTCCTGAAGATTTTTTTCGATATTGGCTTTTCCCGAAGTTTTTCCTAAAGCGTATTTTCGTTTTCTTCCGAAGCGTTCCGGAAGTAAATCATTAAAATATAAATTGTTTTTATTGTCTCCGTCAGCGTGGATTCCTGCAGTTTGCGTGAAAACATTATCACCCACAATTGGTTTGTTTGCCGGGATTCTGTATCCTGTAAAAGTCTCAACTAGTTTACTAACGGTATAAAGAGAAGTTTCTTTTATGTTGATGCTTACTTCCGGCAGATAATCGTTTATAACAGCAACGGTACTTTCAAGAGGAGCATTTCCGGCACGTTCTCCCATTCCGTTTACAGTTACGTGAAGTCCATTTATGCCTGCTTTTATGGCTTCCATAACGTTGGCAACGCTTAAATCGTAATCGTTATGTGCGTGAAAATCAAAATGAATTTGTGGATATTTGGCTCTGATTTTTGAAAGAAATTCGAAAGTCAATGACGGAATCAGAACGCCTAAAGTATCGGGTAATAAAATTCTTTTGACAGGCTGTGTCGCTAAAAAATCCAGAAACTGGAAAACATATTCAGGAGAATTTCGCATTCCATTACTCCAGTCTTCCAGATAAACATTGGTTTCAATATTATTCTTTTTCGCTAAAGCGATGATTTCTGCAATTTCAGAAAAATGTTGTTCCGGTGTTTTTTTTAGTTGGTGCGTCAGGTGATTCATGGAACCTTTGGTCAATAAATTCTGCACTTTTGCACCGGCTTTTTTCATCCATTCTATAGAAACACCTCCGTCTACAAACGAAAGCACTTCAATTCTGTCAATATATCCTTTTTCGGTTGCCCAGGAAGTAATGCCTTTTACAGCCTGAAATTCTCCTTCGCTCACACGGGCCGAAGCAATTTCGATTCTATCAATATTTAATTCTTCCAACAACAATTGCGCAATGGTTAGTTTTTCTGCAGCAGAAAATGATACTCCGGAGGTTTGTTCCCCATCACGAAGTGTCGTATCCATTATTTCAATTTTTCTTTTTTCCATATTGATGATCTATAATTCTGATGTAATTTGACGCGGATGTTACTGATTCGCTATCGCGAAGACGCAGATTTACGCGGATTTTTAGCTTTAGTCAAAAATAAAATCAGTTTTTTTCAGCGTTTTTGCGATAGCAAATCTGTTTTATCCGCGTTCTATATTTTTTCATTTAATTTAGAAAGACCCGACTGGTTTTTGAAACCTGTCGGGTCTAATATCCTGAATGAGATTTCTTTTAGTAAGGAAGTTTATCGGCGAAAGCCACAATTTCTTCTTTAATATTTTGCAAATAATCAATGTCATCAAAACCATTAATCATGTTGTTCTTTTTGTATCCGTTAATCGCAAAAGATTCTGATTGACCTGTTGCTAAAAGTGTGATCGTTTGATTTGGCAAGTTGATCTCTAATTGGGTATTAGGATCAGCTTCGATTGCTTTGAAAATAGTATCAGCAAATTCAGGGCTAACCTGAACTGGAAGAACTCCAATATTTAAACAGTTTCCTTTAAAGATATCGGCGAAGAAACTTGAAACTACGGCTCTGAAGCCGTAATCGTAAACTGCCCATGCAGCATGCTCTCTTGAAGATCCGGAACCGAAGTTTTTTCCTCCAACAAGGATTTTTCCGCTATAAGTTGAATCGTTTAAAACGAAATCAGCTTTTGGAGAATCATCTCCGTTATATCTCCAGTCTCTAAAAAGATTGTCTCCAAAGCCTTCACGTTTTGTAGCTTTCAGGAAACGAGCCGGAATGATTTGATCTGTATCTACGTTCTCAATTGGCAGTGGCACTGCACTGCTGGTAAGTATATTAAATTTATCGTATGCCATTTTAATTTTAGATTTTTGAATTTTAGATTTTAGATTTTCTGAAAATGAGAATCTACGTTAAACCTAAAAGCAATTTTATTGAATTTTTGAAATTGTTATTGCCATTGTCATTGATTAGAACAGCTCTCTCGGGTCTGTTAGTTTTCCGGTAACAGCAGCAGCAGCAGCCATAATCGGACTTGCAAGAAGCGTTCTTGAACCAGGACCCTGACGACCTTCAAAGTTTCTGTTTGAAGTACTTACTGCGTATTTACCTGCAGGAACTTTATCATCGTTCATGGCCAAACATGCTGAACAGCCCGGCTGACGTAATACAAAACCAGCATCAGTAAGAATATCTAAAATACCTTCTTCTTTAATTTGAGCTTCAACAACGTGAGAACCCGGAACTAACCAAGCGGTAACATTATCTGCTTTTTTTCTTCCTTTTACAATTTCGGCGAAAGCCCTAAAATCTTCAATACGTCCGTTTGTACAGCTTCCTAAGAAAACATAATCAATTGGTTTTCCAATCATCACATCATCTTCGTGAAAGCCCATATAAGCAAGGGATTTTTTGTATGTTTCCTCGCCACCTTCAACCTGATTGGCGTTCGGAATATGTTTTGAGATACCAATTCCCATTCCAGGGTTAGTACCATAAGTAATCATTGGTTCAATGTCTGAAGCATTGATATTTAGTTCCGCATCAAAAACGGCATCAGCATCAGTTTTTAAAGTTTTCCAGTATGCAACTGCTTTATCCCATGCTTCTCCTTTTGGAGCGTATAATCTTCCTTCAAGGAAATCAAAAGTAGTTTGGTCAGGAGCGATCATACCACCACGAGCACCCATTTCGATACTTAGGTTACAAACGGTCATACGACCTTCCATAGACATATTTTCGAAAACATCTCCGGCGTATTCAACAAAATACCCTGTTCCTCCAGAAGTAGTTAGCTGAGCAATAATATAAAGTGCAACGTCTTTTGGACCAACACCTTTGCTTAACTGACCGTTTACGTTGATACGCATTTTCTTTGGTTTTGGCTGCATGATACATTGAGTAGAAAGCACCATTTCAACCTCAGAAGTTCCGATACCAAAAGCAATCGCTCCAAAAGCACCGTGAGTAGACGTGTGAGAATCACCACAAACAATAGTAGCACCTGGCAAAGTAATTCCGTTTTCAGGACCAACTACGTGTACAATTCCATTTTTAATGTGACCTAATCCCCAGTGAGAAATTCCGTATTCGGCAGCATTATCTTCAAGCGCTTTAAGCTGATTGGCAGATAAAGCATCTTCAACTGGTAAATGTTGGTTTATGGTTGGTGTATTGTGATCTGCAGTTGCAAAAGTACGTTCAGGGTATAAAACCTTAACGCCTCTGGCTTTTAATCCTAGAAAAGCAACAGGACTCGTAACTTCGTGAATGAAATGGCGATCAATAAAAAATACATCTGGTCCATCTTCAATTTTACGCACTACATGTGAATCCCATACTTTGTCAAATAATGTCTTACTCATTTTTTATTTTTTTTAATTGTAATTCTATAACCACAGCAATTCCTGCTCATTATAATAGGAAAACAAAAGTAAAAAAAGATACAAACTGGTCAATTTCAATATTTCATTATATACGATGCCCAAACTTAAATACAAATTGAGATTGGCATTTCTACATTCAGATTTTATCCAAAAATGAAAAGAAAATTGATTTTGTCTTTCTTTTTCTTCTTTAATTATTCCTTGTTGGTTTTTATTTTGATAGTTTGCAAAATTATCTCAAAATCACTATAAAATATAGTATTTTGATTAAAAAAATCTAACAAATTAAATAAAAATAGTAATAATTGTCATTTTTAATTTATTTTTGAAGGTATACTTTTTAGGATTTTAAGGGCTTTAAATGCTAATATTTGAAGATTTTGAAGATTCTAAAATTTACCAAAATACTACGACATCCAAGAAGTGTATTTTTATTAAATTTTATGATTTTTAATGAAAAAACCGATTAGTTAGATGATGATGATTTAAAGACTAATTCAATGAATTTTTAAACTCTAACGGAGTTAAGCTAGTTTTCTTTTTGAAAAGTTTGCTGAACGACTGAGGATATTCAAAACCCAATTGATACGCTATTTCTGCTACCGAAAGATTGGTGCTAATCAGGAAGTCCTTTGATTTTTCAATTAGTTTGGAGTGAATGTGCTGTTGCGCATTTTGTCCGGTTAAGTTTCGAAGCATATCGCTCAGGTAATGGGTAGAAACGTTAATTTGTGAAGCAAGAAAATCTACCGTAGGCAAACCTCTTTTTAGGGTTTCGGCATTATTAAGGTAATTATCCAGTGTTTCTTCGACTTGGAGTAAAAGATCGTGACTGATCATTTTTCGGGTAATAAATTGGCGTTTGTAAAAACGATTGCTGTAATTCAGTAAAACATCAATATAAGAAACAATTACATCCTGACTCATCTCGTCTATTGCGGTATGAAGTTCATTATCAATACTTGTTAATAATCCTGTAATCGTTGTTTTTTCGCTATCAGAAAGATGTAACGCTTCATTAGTATCATAGGAGAAGAAACCATATTTTTTGATGTTTTTCCCTAAAGGATAATTTCTGATAAAGTCCGGATGAAAAAGCAGTGTGTAACCAAAATATTCAACTCCTTCCTGATTATCGGTAAAAATCAATTGATTGGGAGAAGTAAACATTAGTCCGCCCTCATTAAAATCATAATAACCCTGACCGTAACCCATTTTTCCGTTGGTAGAATATTTATAAGATATTTTATAAAAATCAAGTAAAAAATGATTATTAGTTAAATCAGCATCAATAACCAGTTTGGTATTATCAACCAAAGTTATCATCGGGTGAAGCGGTTTTGGCAGCCTGAATATACTATGAAATTGGGATATAGAGGAAATTCTTGTCGGATTGTTGTTTTTCTTTTCCATGATATAAATGTATAAAAAATTCAAAAACGAATACCGTACAGATTATAAACCTGAACGGTATTAGTACTAAATTATGCTCCCAAAAATTGTTTTCCAAATGAAGCGCGAAAAACTTCGTCTCCTTGTTCCAGTCTTTGTTTGTAAAGTGTTTTAGCATCTTCGCCGGCTACATATCTCAGTTGGGTTTTTCCGTCTGTAGCAGCTTCATAAACTACATCGGCAATTTGTTCCGGAGTTGATGCCATTTCAAACATCGTGTCAACACTTGCAAACAAGCTTTTTGTCATGGCTTCATACTCCGGTTTAGTTCCTGAATCAAGTGACCCGTGTAGGAATTCGGTTTTGATACCGCCTGGAGAAACCGTTTTAATGTGTACTCCAAACGGATTTAACTCATACGCCATACTTTCGCTCCAGCCTTCCAGTCCCCATTTGGTTGCGTGGTATACAGATCCTAACGGGAAAGAAATCAATCCGCCAATAGAAGTTGTTGAGATGAACAATCCGCTTTTTCTTTCTCTGAAATACGGAATAAAAGCATTGGTAACACGAATTACTCCCAGTAAATTAGTGTTAAGCTGTTTAGTAATCTGGTCGTCATTGAAGCTTTCCAAAGGACCTATCAAACCATAACCGGCATTGTTAAAAACAATGTCAATATCGCTTAATTCCAGTGCTTTTTGAACCGTGCTTTGTATTTGGTCATAATTCGTAACGTCTAATGGTAAAAGGGTTACATTGTTTAAGTTAGAAAGTTCAGTTTCTTTTTCAGGATTTCTCATGGTTGCGATTACGTTCCATCCTTTTTGTTGAAATAATTTTGCTGTAGCTTTTCCTAATCCTGAAGAAGCGCCTGTAATAAAAATAGTTTTCATAATAGTTGTTTTAAATTGATGAAGCAAAGTTCAGGATAGAGTGGAGTTTAAAAGTGCTCATTTTGGTGCATTGAGTATCCAAAATGAATAATCGAAGTTTTTAAGATAAAAAAGTAATTTGTTCCCCCTTTGAACGTAATTATTTTTAACACATAGGAACATAGATTTGCTACTTTAAAAACGCGTTTCACTTATTTAAATGCATATAGCTATGTGTAAAAATCCAGATTTTTTTGAGCCTCTTTTTTATAAAACAAAAATCTATGTTTCTATGTGTTTATTGTTTTTCACGAATTACATCAACAAGTTTATTTAATGATTTTGTTAACAACTTTCACTTCGTTATTTCTCTAAAAAAAGCGTAAATTTGAACTTCCTCCATTTTATATAAAGCAATTTTTTATAATCCATATAATCAGAGATTTATATTGGAAAAATTGGAATTTGGAGTTTAATTTTTGTTATTTAAACGTATGTATTTAATATTCGATACCGAAACAACCGGATTACCAAAACGCTGGGATGCTCCAATAACCGATTCTGATAACTGGCCTCGCTGTATTCAGATTGCGTGGCAGCTTCATGACGAAATGGGACAGCTCGTTGAACATCAGGATTACCTGGTAAAACCTGACGGATTTAATATTCCGTACGATGCAGAACGTATTCACGGAATTTCGACTGAATTGGCTGAAGCCGATGGAATTACTTTGGCTGAAGTTTTGGAGAAATTCAATATTGCTTTAAGTAAAACCAAATTTATTGTTGGTCAGAATTTAGGTTTCGACGTTAATATTATGGGAGCGGAATTTCATAGAATGGGTGTTGATTCTCCAATGGGGTCAATGCCGGTTTTAGATACCTGTACCGAGGTTACGGCTTCATTACTAAAACTTCCGGGAGGTCGTGGAGGAAGGTTCAAATTACCAACCTTAACAGAGTTACACGAATATCTTTTTAATAAGCCTTTCGCAGAAGCCCACAACGCCACTGCCGACGTTGAGGCAACTACGCGTTGTTTTCTCGAGTTAATCAGAAGAGAGGTTTTTACCAAAGAAGAACTGGATGTTCCGAAGGATTATTTTAAGGAATTTCAAAATAGAAATCCACAGGAATTTCCGTTAATAGGTTTAAAACATATCAATCTTAAGGCGGCTTCTGATAAAATCAGAGAGCAGCTAAAAGCTTTAGAATCTGTTGGTAAAGAAACTACAGTTTCACATTCTGACAGAGAAGATTTTAAAGCAGCAAAATATGCACATTTGCACAATCATACTCAGTTTTCGGTTTTACAATCGACTATAGGTATTGGAAATATTGTGGCGGCTACAGCTAAAAATGGAATGCCGGCCGTTGCCATGACTGATACGGGAAATATGATGGGTGCTTTTCACTTTGTGAGCGCTGTTATGAACCACAACAAAGCGGCATCTGCAAAAAATAAAGCTTTGGTTGAAGCGGGTGAAGAACCAACAGAAACCGAAATGAAACCAATTGTGGGTTGCGAATTTAATATTTGCGACAATCACCTGGATAAAAGCAAAAAAGACAACGGAAATCAGGTTGTATTACTCGCCAAAAATAAAAATGGATATCACAATCTGGCAAAAATGTCGTCGATTGCTTTTACAGATGGATTCTATTATGTTCCGAGAATTGATAGAAAAATTGTGGAACAATATAAGGAAGATATCATGGTTTTGTCCGGGAATTTATACGGAGAAATCCAGAGTAAAATTCTGAACGTTGGTGAAAACCAGGCCGAAGAAGCTTTAATTTGGTGGAAAGAACAATTTGGCGATGACTTTTATTTAGAGGTTATGCGCCACAATCAGGAAGATGAAAACCGTGTAAACAAAACACTGATTGAGTTTTCTCAGAAACACAACGTCAAATTAATTGCGACAAATAATACCTATTATTTAAATAAAGAAGATGCCAATGCGCACGACATTTTGTTGTGTGTAAAAGATGGTGAAAAACAAGCTACACCAATTGGTCGTGGTCGAGGATATCGTTACGGATTACCGAATCAGGAATATTATTACAAGTCTCAGGAAGAGATGAAAAAACTCTTCGCTGATTTGCCTGAAGCCATTATCAATATTCAGGAAATTGTAGATAAGGTCGAGATTTATTCGCTTTATCGTGATGTATTGCTTCCTAAATTTGATATTCCTCAGGAGTTTGTAGTTCCGGAAGATGAAGCCGATGGCGGCGTTCGTGGAGAAAATAAATACCTGCGTCACCTTACGATGGTTGGTGCGAAAAAGAGATATGGCGAAATAACGGAATCTATTCAGGAACGTTTAGATTTTGAGTTATTGACGATTTCGAATTCCGGATATCCGGGTTACTTTTTGATCGTTCAGGATTTCATTGCCGAAGCCAGAAATATGGACGTTTCGGTAGGTCCGGGACGTGGATCTGCAGCGGGATCTGCCGTTGCCTATTGTCTAGGAATTACCAATATTGACCCTATTAAGTACGATTTGCTTTTTGAGCGTTTCCTGAATCCGGATCGTGTATCGATGCCCGATATTGATATTGACTTCGATGACGAGGGTCGTGGTCGTGTTATGGATTATGTAATCAACAAATATGGTAAAAATCAGGTGGCGCAAATTATCACTTATGGTAAAATGGCAACCAAATCAGCGATTCGTGATACGGCTCGTGTACTGGATTTACCATTATTTGAAGCCGATAGAATTGCAAAACTGATTCCGGCAATGATGCCCTCAAAATGGAATTTGGCGCGTTTTATTTCTGAAAACGAAGATGAGGTTAAAAAAGCCCTTCGTTCAGATGAATTTGATAATGTAAAAGAATTGATCGCCATTGCCAATGAAGATGATTTGGCCGGAGAAACCATTCAACAGGCAAAAATCCTGGAAGGATCGATGCGAAATACCGGAATTCACGCTTGTGGGGTAATCATTACGCCATCGGATATTACGAATTTCGTTCCCGTCACCACCGCAAAAGATTCTGATTTATATGTAACACAGTTTGATAACTCGGTTGCAGAAAGTGCGGGATTGCTGAAAATGGACTTCCTGGGTCTGAAGACCCTTACTTTGATAAAAGACACCGTTAAACTGGTAAAATATAGAAACGGAATTGATCTTGATCCGGATACATTCCCGATTGATGATGTCGAAACGTATGCACTTTTCCAGAGAGGAGAAACGGTTGGAATCTTTCAATACGAGTCACCCGGAATGCAGAAATACATGAAAGATCTGAAACCAACGGTTTTTGGAGATTTAATTGCCATGAACGCCTTGTATCGTCCGGGACCTTTAGAATATATTCCGTCTTTCGTAAGAAGAAAAAATGGTGAAGAGGAAATCAAATACGATTTAGATGCCTGTGAGGAATATTTAGGAGAGACTTACGGGATTACGGTTTACCAGGAGCAGGTAATGCTTTTGTCGCAATCGCTAGCGGACTTTACAAAAGGTGAGGCCGACGTTTTGCGTAAAGCGATGGGTAAGAAACAAAAGGACGTACTGGATAAAATGAAGCCTAAATTTGTGGAGCAAGCGGCAAAAAAAGGACATGATGCAAAAGTTTTAGAGAAAATCTGGAAAGACTGGGAAGCCTTTGCGAGTTACGCCTTCAATAAATCGCACTCGACTTGTTATGCCTGGATTGCTTATCAAACGGCATATTTAAAAGCGCATTATCCCGCAGAATATATGGCGGCGGTACTTTCTAATAATATGAATGATATCAAACAAGTATCATTTTTTATGGAGGAATGCAAACGAATGGGATTACAGGTTTTAGGACCGGATGTAAACGAGTCGTTTTATAAGTTTACTGTAAATGATGAATATGCAGTACGTTTTGGAATGGGAGCGATTAAAGGAGTAGGTTCCGGAGCAGTGGCAACCATTGTAGAAAGCAGGAAAGACGGTAAATATAAATCGATTTTTGATTTGGCAAAGCGTATTGATTTGCGTGCAGCCAATAAAAAAGCAATCGAAAATCTGGCTTTGGCCGGTGGTTTTGACTCATTTGAAGGAACCACAAGAGCCCAATATTTTCATGATGATGGTGATGGAATTACCTTTTATGAAAAAGCGATGCGTTACGGATCAAAATTTCAGGAAAACGAGAATTCTTCCCAGGTAAGTTTGTTTGGTGAAGCCAGCGAAGTTCAGATCGCTGAACCTGTTGTGCCTCCGTGTGAAGACTGGAGTACAATGGAAAAACTCGCCAAGGAAAAAGAGGTTGTCGGAATTTATATTTCAGGACATCCTTTGGACGATTTTAGATTCGAGATGAAGTACTTCTGTAATGCCAGATTAGAAGCGCTGAAAAGTATGAACGAATATGTGGGTAAAAATCTAAACTTTGCCGGAATTATTAATAACGTTCAGCACCGTGTGGCAAAAAACGGAAAAGGCTGGGCGGTATTTAATTTAGAAGGATATGATGAAAGTTATGAGTTTAAAATTTTTGGTGAAGAATACTTAAAATTTCGCCATTTCCTGATTCAGAACAATTTTGCTTTCCTGAAAATATTAATAAAAGATGGTTGGGTAAACCATGATACAGGTAAAAAATCCGAACCAAGAATGCAATTTGTTGAGATTAGACAACTGCAGGATATTTTAGAAGCTTTTGCGAAAAAGCTGATTTTATTACTGAATATAAAAGATTTGAAAACAGAATTCATTCATAATCTTAGCCAATTGTTCAATGCAAATAAAGGAGATAACTCTGTGACTTTTGAAATTATGGAGTTGGAGAAGATAAAGCGTTTGGTAGAGGTAGAAACACCTACAGATTTTGAAGAAGCTGATGATGCTGTTTTTGTAGACGAAAATGAAAACGACGATACAGATGCACCGCAAGAAACTAAAATTCAGGAAGTAAATGAAGTTGAAGAAATAAAAGTTGTAACCAAATTAACCATGCCAAGCCGCAGGTTAAAAGTCAAAATTTCGACTGAACTATTAATAGAATTAGAAAAAATGCAGGTGAATTTTAAGCTAAACTAAATTTTAACAGTTAAAATTTAAGATAATGGATTTTTTTTTAGTTAAAAATATGCATGCATAATAGTTTTTTAGTAATATTGCTACAAATTACAACGATTTCGCTACAAGTCTAACTATGCAAACTAAAAGATTATGTTAAAATAATTTAAGTTTGTAAAAATTAATTAAATCAGAATTATGAAAAAGAACCTATTTTTACTTGGATTATTAGTTTGCTCTATGGCCACAATGGCGCAAACAGAAAAAGCAGATAAACCAGAAACTTGGTATTTTAAATTGGGTGGATCTTATTTCAACCAGACTGCTTCAACAGAATTTCCGGTTGTTGGTGGTCAATTGCCAAACAGAGATGTTTATGCAGGTACATTAGCAAATAATAAATTGGTTTCAAGAGAAGGTATCACAGGTTCTTTTGGACAAGGTTTTAGAAGTGGAATTACTGCCGGTTACCGTTTTTCTCCACGTTTAGGAGTTGAGATGGCTGCAAATTACTACATAAGTAATTCTAAAACAATGGCACAAACTACAGACAGACTTATTTCATATAATCCAGCGAGTAGCCCAGCGGCAACTTATTTAAGTTTTACTGCAGAAGGAGAAATTAAAGCTTTTGATTTAGCTCCTGCACTTGTAATGTTTTTAGGTGAAGCTCATGGTTTTGAACCATATACTAAGGTTGGAGTTATTGTTCCAATTCATGGTACATTAGACATTAAAACAGACAGACAATACACCACTTTTGTAAACGGTGCTCAAGTAGCAAATACTGACGCTTATTCAAAAGATGTGGTAAAACCTAATCCTTCACTTGGTTTTATGGCTTCTATAGGTACTTCTTATAAATTAGGAAAACATATTTCTGCTTTTGCTGAATTAGAATACCGTAACTTTACTGTACACGGAAAAACTAAAGAAACTGAAGTATATACTGAAAATGGTGTAGATAAATTAAATACTGCAACGACTTTCCGTCCTGATGCATCATATTCTGCAAGTCATACTAAATATGTTGAGACAATCAACTCTACTTCAAACAGTAAAGTAACTAATGCAGCTGGTTTTGATAGCACTAAAGCTACTGACGATGTTAGTACTTATGTTGGTATTTCTGGTTTAGGTTTGACTTTAGGTCTTAAATACAGCCTGTAATTCTAAGAAATTAGACTTATTAAAAAAGAGGATATTCGTTAGAATATCCTCTTTTTTCGTTTTGTCATTCAGGCTAAAATTAAAAAAAAATCATGAATTCAAATTCCTGAACTCTTTTAAAACTTCATCAATTACCCAGGTTGTTCTGGCTGCCGATGTTCCTTTTGATGGAGAAAAACCCTCATTGCCTAAAAGTTCACCAACAACAGTTGCTATAAAAGGTTGCTGAATATGAAGCGGATTTTCGATCGTAATGTTTTCTTTTTCACCGTTTGTATATTGAATGTGTATGGGATCATTTCCGAAAGTAGAGAAAGAAATTTTTCCTTTATCACCTACAATATCGGTATTGTCGTAACGTTCAAAGCTGGCGAAATTCCATAAACCGGTTCCGTGAATCCCGTTCTCGAATAAAAAAGACATCGAAACCGAATCTTCTGCCGGATATGCTTTTAGTTGCGAACTTGCATGACCACGAACCGACTGAATTGGACCAAATACAAAATCAAGGAAGTCTAAAGTATGACAAGCCAAATCAACAAATATCCCACCTCCGGAAATGTGCGGTAAAACCGTCCATGGCAAATTGATTTCGTCATCATATCTTTGTTCAAAAGGATGGTATAAAACACAATTTACGTGTCTTACAGTTCCTATTTTATGCTGATCGATCAGTTCTTTTATCTTTAAAAATCGAGGTAAACTTCTTCTGTAATAGGCAACAAATAATGGTACATTGTGTTCTTTGCAAACACTAATCATTTCGTTGCATTCTTCAAAATTTAGCGCCATTGGTTTTTCTACATAAACAGGTTTTCCGGCTTTGGCACATAAAACAGTATATTCTTTATGAGAGGATGGTGGTGTAGCAATATAAACGGCATCGACTTCCGGATCATTGATTAAATCAGCTGCGTTCGAATACCATTTAGGAACGTTGTGGCGTTTGGCATAATCTTCTGCAAGAGCAGCATCTCTTCTCATTACGGCTACTAATGCTGAGTTAGGTGTTTTCTGAAAAGCCGGCCCGCTTTTTACTTCGGTTACATTTCCACAGCCTATAATTCCCCATTTTACAATTTTCATTTTTTTTTCATTTTTTAGTAATTCAAATTTAAAAAAGGTTTGCCACGAATTGCACGAATTTGCACGAATTATTTTCACGCAGATTCTGCAGATTTAAGCAGATGTACACAGATTTATTTTACCGCAAAGCTCGCAAAGTTTTTGTATCAGCTTGGTTTTGTAGAACGCAAAGTTCGCAAAGCTGATTCCATACAAAGCTTTGCGAACTTTGCATTTTCTGAAGAATACTTTTATATAAAAAACTTAGCGTTCTTTGCGGTAAAATTCTCAACACAAAACAAAAAAGTCTCGTGAAATTCGTGAAATTGCTTCGCCTGTTCGCTATCGCTCGGGGCGTGGCAAAAGAAAAAACACAGATTATGAAAATTATTTTAATCCTTTGAATCTGTGGCAAAAAAAAGCCACGAATTCGCAAAAATTAGTTCGTGAATGCGTGGCTAATAAAGATTAAAAAGCTAAAGTTTATTTTTTAGGCAAAGCTTTAAATCCCATATTATAAAGCGTGAATGCCTGAATGTCTACGTTTTCCTGAATACTGGCTGCAACAGATTTTCCTGCTCCGTGACCTGCTTTTACATCAATACGAATTAAGACAGGATTGTTGCCAGTTTGTTTTTCCTGCAATTCAGCAGCAAATTTAAAACTATGTGCAGGAACTACACGATCATCATGATCTCCTGTTGTTACCATAGTAGCTGGATACTGAACACCTTTTTTTACATTTTGAACTGGTGAATATCCTTTAAGATATTCAAACATTTCTTTGTTATCCTGAGCAGTTCCGTAATCATAAGCCCAACCTGCTCCAGCAGTAAAAGTATGGTAACGTAACATATCCATTACACCAACTGCCGGTAAAGCCACCTTCATTAAATCCGGACGTTGTGTCATTGTAGCTCCAACTAGTAAACCTCCGTTAGAACCTCCGCGAATTGCTAAGAAATCAGATGAAGTATATTTTTGAGCAATTAAATATTCGCCTGCAGCGATAAAATCGTCAAACACATTTTGTTTTTGCAGTTTTGTTCCGGCATCGTGCCATTTTTTACCATATTCACCACCACCTCTTAAATTGGCAACAGCATAAACGCCGCCGTTTTCTAACCAGACAGCATTAGCAATGCTGAAACCTGGTGTTAAACTAATGTTGAATCCGCCGTAACCATACAGTATTGTTGGGTTTTTTCCGTTTAGTTTTAAGCCTTTTTTATAGGTGATGATCATCGGGATTTTTGTTCCGTCTTTTGAGGTATAGAATACTTGTTTTGATTCGTAATCATCACTTTTAAAGTCAACTTTAGGTTTTTGATATATTGCAGATTTACCTGATTTTGGTTCTAACGAATAGATTGTTCCCGGGGTAGTATAATTGGTAAAGCTGTAGTATAAAGTTTTTTCATTCTTTTTTGCACCAAATCCAGTCGCAGTTCCTACAGCCGGAAGTTTGATTTCACGAATTAATTTTCCGCTGTAATCGTATTGTTGTACGAATGAAACAGCATCTTTTGTATAATTAGCAAAGAAGTATCCGCCACCAGTTGAAGGAGATAAAATATCCTGAGTTTCTTTGATGAAATCTTTCCAGTTTTCAGGTTTTGGATTGCTTACATCAACCGTAACAACACGTTTGTTTGGCGCATTAAAATCAGTTTCGATAAACAATTTTGTTCCCTCATTTTCAATCACCTGATTGTCGCTGTTAAAGTTGTCTACAATAGTAATTATCGGACTATTTGCTTTCGTTAAATCTTTGATATATAACTCATTTCCGTACGTAGAATTAGCTGCTGAAATTACCAGATATTTATCATCTTCAGTGACATAACCGCCAACGTATCTGCGTTTTTGATCTGCACCAAAAATAACTTTGTCCTCTTTTTGAGAAGTTCCAAGTTTATGAAAATACAATTTGTGCTGATCTGTTTTTGCTGATAATTCGCTTCCTTTTGGTTTCTCATAACTCGAGTAATAAAACCCTTCATTTCCATGCCATGCAATACCGCTAAATTTTACATCAACCAATGTATCCTCCAGTACTTTTTTAGACAAAGCATCAATAATAACAACTTTTCTCCAGTCGCTTCCACCTTCAGAAATTGAATAAGCAGCTTTAGAACCATCTTTAGAAAAATCTAAACCACCAAGCGAAGATGTTCCGTCTTTAGAGAAAGTATTAGGATCAAGGAAAATTTCCTCTTTACCATCTTGTCCTTTTCTATAGTATACAGATTGGTTCTGAAGTCCGTTATTTTTTGAATAATAAGTAAATTTTCCTTCTGTAAACGGAGCGCTGATTTTTTCATAGTTCCATAGTTTTTCCATGCGTTTTTTTAGTTCATCACGGAACGGAATTTTATCTAAATAACCATATGTTACTTCATTTTCGGCTTTTACCCAAGCTGCCGTTTCAGCAGATTTATCATCTTCAAGCCAACGATAAGGGTCACTTACTTTGGTGTCAAAATAAGTATCTATAGTTTCACCTTTTTTGGTTTCGGGATATTGAATTTTATTTTGCCCAAACGAAATTCCTGCTGTTGTAATTGCCATTAGAAGAAATGTTTTTTTCATGATTTATGTTTAACGGTTGTAACAAAAATAGCGTTTTTTGTGAGATCAATTTGTATTTAACCGCAAAGTACGCTAAGATTTTATCTCAGAGTCTCTTTAGAAAACACAAAGTTCGCAAAGCTTAGTGCTAAAACCAGCTTTGCGAACTTTGTGTTTTTTATAAACTTCGCAAATAAAAATCTTAGCGTGCTTTGCGGTAAAAATTTTTCGAGAAGTAATGCAAACCTTAAATTAAATAAACCACGTAAGGGATACAAGTTTAACCAAAAACAAAATAAACTTATATCAGGCTTACATGGTTTAATTTAAAAAGTTTAGATATTGAAGTTAACTCCCAGAACAATGTTTCTTCCAATATTTGGAATACCGTCTGTTTTTAATCTTGAAAGGTGAGCAATGTATTTTTTATCAAATAGATTGTTGCCGTTCAGGTTGACATCAAAAGCATGTTTGCCTAATTTTACCGTTCCGCCAAAACCTAAATTTACTAAAGTATATCCTTTTGAAGCCGTTTCGAAACCGCTCACATTATCCTGACTAAAAGTTGAAGAAACATTTAAAGAGGCATATCCTTCTTCGAACCAGTTTTTGATTTTAAATTCGGTTCGTAAAGTATTGTTCCAGTTGTTAGCAGGAATTAAAGGTAAATAATCATTATTTGCTTTTTTACCCGTTACAGTTTCAAAGCTGGTTTCAAAATGCAGCCAATCAAGTGGATGCGGATGAAAATGCAATCCAACTTCACCTCCGTATAAATTGGCATTATCCTGAATATAAGCAAAAACATCATTGTCATCGCGGGTTTCTCCGGTTGGCGAAGTATAGATATAATTGTTTACGTGATTGTAAAATCCGTTGATAAAGAATTCGAAATGCGTGTTTTTATATTCTAAATTTAAATCAGTCTGAACGTTTTGTTCTGTTTTCAAATTAGCATTTCCAATTTCATATCGGTTTGTTCCTTCATGAACTCCGTTTGAAGTTAATTCGGCTAAATTTGGCGCTCTAAATCCTGAGGCAACATTCAATCGAAGCGTTAAAGGTTCTGCCAGTTTTGTTTTATATCCAAGCGAAGCGTTAAAGCTGTCAAAAGATCGGTCCAGAGGTAGAAAATAACCTTCCTCGCCTTCGGTTCCGTGTGCTTGTGAGGTAATATTTCGGTTATCAAAACGCAATCCGGCTTGTAAAACATTATTTCCCCATTCGTAATTGGCAGTTCCAAAAGCACCAATATCATTGGTAGTCGCATCCGGAATCAAATATTCTTCTCCTGAATTCTTGTTGGTTTGATGCATTCCCTGAACGCCCAAAATGGTTTCAATTTTACCCCATTTCGGGAAATGATATTTGGCGTTGTAATTAAAAGTATTCAGTTTCATATGCAGCGATGCCTCATTACTGTCTTCGAATTCGCTTCTGTCATTGGCAATATATCCCAAATCAACATCTAATTTCGAATTCTGAAAAAAGATAACATTGTTTAAGCTCAACAAGTGATTAAAAATTCCTTGTCTCGGGAATTCCGTGTTTTTGCTGGATGATTGTTCTCCAATTCCGTTATCCGGCATTCCAAGATCAAGTTTATTATAGTTGTATCTCAAAACACTTGAAAAACTAGAATTACTGTATCCAATTCCGGTTTTAAAATCAGTTTCGTTATAACGTGTGTTGGTTACACGCTCCCCATCAGCAATTTTATAATCAGAATGCGTGTTGAAACTTCCGCGAGCCAGAAACTTCCAGTTATCAGTAGAGGTTTTTAACCCAATAGAAGAATTGCTTCCTTGTGTATTCGTGAAATATTTTTGACTGAAATTAGCTTTAAATGTATTTGCATCAGCAAATTTTTCAGGATTAAAATACAAAACCCCTCCAAGAGCATCAGAACCATATAATAACGAAGCTGGTCCTTTGATGACTTCGACACTTTCGATTCCGGCATCATTTAAACCTAGACCATGTTCGTCTCCAAATTGTTGGTTTTCGATACGAACACCCTGAGAATATACTAAAACACGATTTCCGCTCAATCCTCGAATTACCGGTTTCCCAATAGAAGTTCCGGTAGAAATTTGCGAAACTCCGGGAATTGTTGCCAAACCTTCGATTAAAGTTGAGGTTCCTTTTTGTTGTAATGTTTTGATACTTTCATGCTCAACCTTCATTACGTTTTGTGATTGCAATTTATTAAAAGGCGTTGAAACAACTACTTCATCCATTTCAAAAACAGATTCGGTAAGCGTTATGTCTATTGTGTTTTCTTTTAATAGTTTAGAAATCGATTTACTTTGAGTAGTGAACCCGACAAAAGTAAAAGAAAGTCGGAAACTTCCGTTTGGGAGATTCTTAAATTCATATTTCCCGTTTTGATCTGTTGTTGTTCCTTTATGTAATTCAGGAGCATAAACAGAAACGTTTGCCAGCGGTTGGTTTTCAAGATTTGTGACTGTTCCTGAAACAGAATTTTGAGCCGATAGAATGCCCGAAAACCCTAAAATAAGAGCTATTATTAATTTTTTCATTTGAAAATGATGCTATAGTTAATTGATTTTGATTCTTTAAAACAAAAACTAAAGAATAGTAAAGTTTGCCGATTCTGAGAGTTTCAGAATGGGGAAATCCACTAATTTTTTCGAATTAGATTAAAGAAAATTTAAAAATATTTCGGTTATTCCGAAATTTAAGAAACTATAGCTGTGGGAGGCCCGCGTAGTAAATACGGACTTTCTGAAAGTGAAAATATTTTTTCTGAAAGAGAGAAAAAATAAGGAATTTCATTGTTGAAAGTATGAAATTCAAAAGCAAATTCTTCAGGAACAATATAACTTCCAAAAGCAAAATGACATACATAACATAAGTCATAATTGTGATGCTGATGCGTTATTTCGCCATTAGGATCATTATAATCGTGATGACATTGTTTTTCTGAAAGTTGCTTTACAATATGCTCATAACTGTGTATCGACTGAAACAATATTGAGAACAATACTGTCAGAGCCAAAGAAACACTTAATATGAGTTGCTTTCTTTTCATTCCCGACAAAGGTATAAAAGATCAAAGTAAAAATTGATTCATTTTTTGTATTCTCTTACTTATTTATTGAAAAAAGTGCAACAAATGATTTTATTCGCGACCAAAAAGAGAATAATTGCGATCTGATTGTATCCTGAACCAGCATTATATTATATTTGTAAGTAAAATAAATCTACCCTAAAAAACGTTTACTTGAAAAACTCTTTAAAACCAAAATACGATATGCGATTACTTTTCAGTTGTTTGTTTTTAGTATCGTTTTTCAATTCTTTTGCTCAAGAGGTTAAGCCGGAGATAAAACCTATTGTTAAAATAGATTCTTTGTATCGTGAGGATCAGTTTTATTTTTCGGTTACGTATAATCTTTTAGTTCAGGGTCCATCAGGTTTAAAGCAAAATAAATTTTCTACAGGACTTTCCGGAGGTTTTCTGCGCGATATGCCAATCAATAAAAAGAGAACTGTTGCAATTGCAGCGGGGTTAGGGTTAAGTTACCAAAATTTTTATCAAAACCTGACCATTTCACAAAGTGAAGACGGTAAACAGATTTACGGGGTAAACAGTTATGGAGAATTTGTTTCGAACCGATACAAACAATATTCTGTTGATGTTCCTATTGAGTTTAGATGGAGAAATTCGACCTACGAAAGTTATAAGTTCTGGAGAATTTACAGTGGAGTAAAATTGAGTTATGTTTTCTCGGATAAATCTATTTTAAAAGATGGGGAGACCACTTATAAAATCTCTAATAATAAAGATGTCAACAAGTTTCAATACGGAATTTATCTTTCTGCAGGTTACAATACCTGGAATGTGTATTGTTATTATGGTTTGAATGGTTTGTTTGATAAATCAGTTAAAACCGTTTCAGGTGAAAGTATCGATATGAAAGCAATGAATATTGGTTTAATTTTCTACATTTTATAGCCACAAATACAAAAACAGCAATTGCGGAAATATTCCGATAAATGTCCCAATTAGCAATTCATTTGGTGAATGGGCTTCCATTTCTAAACGGGATGAAGCGACAATTCCGGTCATTAAAATCAAAAAGGCAGTCCAATACGGATTATGCATCTGAAGATGAATATTTAATCCGATAACAAAAATTGTAAATCCACTAATTGCCAGCATGTGCAGGCTTGCCTTTATCTTAAATAAAGAACACACCAAAGCGAGAATAGTACTAAACAAGGCACCAAGAAAAAAGAAATGCAACTCCGGATAACGCGTGATGACGATACTTCTTTTTACCAGTAAAATATATAAAAAGCACTGTAAAATAAGTGGAATTTTACGTTGTGAAGTTTCATGAACCATGACTGAATTTACATGTCCGGTAGAACGAAGCAATAAAAAAAACAATACCGGTACTAAAATCGTAATGATCAGGATCTGAAATAGAACATAATATTTTTCCTGATTCGTAAAAGCTTCATTTTTGCAAAAAAGATAGAATAAAGTAGCGTACATCGAGATGAAAATCGGATGTAATATATAGGAGAATAGAGGCAGGATTCTTTTCAAAACGTTGTATTTAGTGGCGTTTAACAAATATAAACAAATAATATTTTTTTGCCACGAATTGCACAAATTAGCACGAATTTTAACGAGATAATATTTTGCCACCGATTAAAGTATTAAGATGATTTCTAATCAAGGTATATTTTTTCTCTAAAAAATTCTACGGATTTAATTACTGAAAATTAGTAAAATTCAGGGCAACTTTTTTTTAATCAACGAGAATCTTTTTAATCAGTGTCAAAAAAATATCGCAAAGAATTAGTGGAAATTCGTGTAATTCGTGGCAAACCTTTTTTTAAATTTGACAAAAAGAATTTTCTAAATGAGCATAAACTTAAAAAAACTAATCCCGGTTCTTAATGCCGAATGGATTGGTTCAGACAATGATATTTTTGTTGATCATATTTCAATCGACAGCCGTTCTTTACAAAACGGTTCCGAAACTTTATTTATTGCCCTTTCAGGTGTTAATAATGATGCTCATTTGTATATTGCTGAGTTGATTGACAAAGGTGTTCAAAATTTTGTAGTGCAATATATCCCTGAAAATTGTGCCGGGAGAGCCAATTTTTTAATAGTCAGAAATACGCTGAACGCTTTGCAGCAATTTGCAGCATACTATCGTGATCTTTTTCATTTTCCTATTATCGGATTAACCGGAAGTAACGGTAAAACGATTGTAAAAGAGTGGCTTAATTTCTTGTTAGGTCCGGATTATAATATTATACGAAGTCCTAAAAGCTACAATTCGCAGGTTGGGGTTCCGTTGTCTGTAATTGCCATTAACGAGAAACATAATTTAGGGATTTTCGAAGCCGGAATCTCTACGGTTAATGAAATGATTAAAATCGAAAGAATCATCAGGCCTACTATTGGAGTTTTAACCAATATAGGTTCTGCCCATGATGAAGGTTTTGATAATCTGCAACAAAAAATAAATGAGAAATTAGTATTGTTTAAAGAATCAACCGTAATAATTTATCAAAAGAATGCACTTGTAGATCAATGTGTGAATTCGTTTTGTACTGAATATCCATTAAAAGAAAGAAACCTTTTTTCCTGGAGTTTTACAGATACTTCTGCGGATATTTTTATTCTGAAAAAGGAAAATAAAAGCGATTCGACCAGTATTAAATATCAATATAAAGAAGAAGTTTTTAATCTGGAAATTCCGTTTAGCGATTCGGCTTCTATAGAAAATGCTGTTTCGTGTTTACTGGTTTTGCTTTATTTTAAGTACGATCCTGAAACCATTCAAAATCGGGTTCAGAATTTATATCCCGTTCAAATGCGTCTGGAAGTAAAAAACGGAATCAACAATTGCAGTATTATCGATGACAGTTACAGTTCAGACTTTGAGTCGCTCAAAATTGCGCTGGATTTTCTGGAAAGTCAGCAAAAGAAAAATGCTTCAAAAACCATTATTCTGTCTGATATTGTTCAAAGCGGATTCTCGAATGAGGAGTTATACACTAAAGTAGCGCAGTTAATTTCTGATAATAAAATAAATCGCGTAATTGGTATCGGAACTACCATTTCTTCTTTTGCAGCTAAATTCCCTAATTGTATTACGTTTCAAAGTACAGCCGAATTCATTGCTCAGATTGAAAGTTTGAATTTCGAAAACGAAACCATTTTAATAAAAGGAGCAAGATCATTTCAGTTTGAAGAAATTGTGTCGCTGCTGGAAGAGAAAACACATGAAACGATTCTCGAAATCAACCTGAATTCCATTAGCCATAACCTCAATTACTATAAATCAAAATTAAACAATAGCGTTAAATTGATGGTGATGGTAAAAGCCTTTGGTTATGGAAACGGAGGATTGGAAATCGCGAAATTACTTGAACATCATAAAGTAGATTATTTGGGTGTGGCTTTCGCCGATGAAGGAATTTCACTTAAAAATGGCGGAATAAAATTGCCTATCATGGTTTTAAATCCGGAATCGACCAGTTTTCCTTCGATTATTCAATACAATCTCGAACCTGAAATTTATAGCGTAAAAGGACTAAAAGCTTTCCTGAAAATTGCACGCGAAAAGAATTTAAAAGACTTTCCAATTCATATTAAATTAGATACAGGAATGCATCGTTTGGGTTTTGAAGAAAATACACTCGATGAATTGATTCAAACCTTAAAAGGAAACTCCACCGTAAAAGTAAAAAGTGTGTTGTCGCATTTGGCAACAAGTGATGAATTGCAGCATTATGATTTTGTCATTTCGCAGATTAATTTATTCGAAAAACTTTCATCTCAATTAATTTCAGAATTAAATATTAATCCCATTCGACATATTCTGAATACATCCGGAATTAGCAATTTCCCGGATGCCCAATATAATATGGTGCGTTTAGGAATTGGTTTATACGGAGTTTCAAATGATCCTGCAGAACAAAAATACCTTGAGAATGTAGGTACCCTGAAATCGATTATTTCTCAGGTGCGTACCATTCCCGGCGGAGACAGTGTAGGATATGGTCGTCGTTTTATGGCAGATAAAGAAACTAAAATTGCGACAATCCCAATTGGTTATGCTGACGGAATTTCCCGATTATGGGGCAATGAGGTGGGTTATGTACTGATTAAAAATCAAAAAGCCCCAATTGTGGGTAATGTTTGTATGGATATGCTAATGGTTAATGTAAGCCATATTGATTGCAAAGAGGGCGATTCGGTAATTATTTTTGGAGAAAGCCCAACAGTTATGGAAATAGCAGCGGCACTAAAAACAATTCCGTATGAGATAATGACCAGTATTTCGCAACGGGTAAAAAGGGTATTTTTTAGATAGATTTTGAATCTTTGCAGAAAATTCCGTATTTTCGATATCAAATTAATTATAAACTAAAAGAAACAAGTATGGGGATGTTTTCAGAATTTAAGGAATTTGCAATGAAAGGCAACGTAGTCGATTTGGCTGTCGGTGTTATAATTGGAGCTGCTTTTGGCAAAATTGTGAGCTCATTAATTGAAAATGTAATTACGCCATTAATACTAAAACCGGCATTAGACGCAGCACATTTATCTACGATAGAAGAACTGACGGCTTTTGGAGGTGTCAAGTACGGTTTGTTCCTTTCGGCAGTAATTAACTTTTTAATTGTTGCTTTTGTTTTATTCTTAATCATTAAAGGAATAAATCATGCAAAAAAGAAAGAAGTTCCGCCACCGGCTGCACCAGTGGGACCAACACAGGAAGAATTGCTTATTCAGATTAGGGATTTATTAAAAAATAAACAATAATATACTATACCGCTACACTAAGTCTAACTTAACCGTTCCTTAATTGGAACGGTTTTTTTATTTTTGTTTAATTTGTAACATTTTGTTATTTTTTGTGAAGCACCTTGTTTTGATTTTTATTATGTATACTTTTGCAGAGTAAATTAGATTAATTCATACTAAAAATATAAAAATGAGAATAGCCGTTGTAGGTGCCACTGGTATGGTTGGCGAGATAATGCTTAAGGTTTTAGCAGAAAGAAATTTTCCTGTTACAGAATTAATACCTGTTGCTTCAGAAAAATCAATAGGAAAAGAGATTGAATTTAAAGGTCAAAAATATAAAGTTGTAGGATTGCAAACCGCTGTAGATTTAAAAGCAGATATTGCTGTTTTTTCTGCAGGAGGAGATACCTCATTAGAATGGGCACCAAAATTTGCAGCAGCGGGAACAACGGTTATTGACAACTCTTCGGCCTGGAGAATGGATCCGACAAAAAAATTAATTGTTCCGGAAATCAATGCAGAAACGTTAACCAAAGAAGATAAAATTATTGCAAACCCAAACTGCTCTACTATTCAAATGGTGTTGGCTTTGGCTCCGCTGCACAGAAAATACAATATCAAAAGAATCATTGTTTCTACGTACCAATCGATCACCGGAACTGGTGTAAAGGCGGTAAGACAGTTAGAAAATGAATATGCGGGAATTCAGGGCGAAATGGCCTATAAATACCCAATTCACAGAAATGCGATTCCACATTGCGACAGTTTCGAAGAAAACGGATACACTAAAGAAGAAATGAAATTAGTTCGTGAGACTCAAAAAATCCTTGGTGATAACACGATTAGAGTTACAGCAACTGCCGTTCGTGTGCCAGTTGTTGGAGGACATAGTGAAGCGGTAAATGTTGAGTTTACAAACGATTTTGATGTAAACGAAGTTCGTGAAATTTTACACCATACTGATGGAGTAGTGGTTCAGGATAATCTGGATACTTTTACCTACCCGATGCCATTATATGCAGAAGGTAAAAATGATGTTTTTGTTGGTAGAATTCGTCGTGACGAAAGCCAGCCAAACACTTTAAATATGTGGATCGTTGCTGATAACTTAAGAAAAGGAGCTGCAACAAACACGATTCAAATCGCTGAATATTTAATTCAGGCAGGTTTGGTATAAACTAGAGATTAAAGAAAATTGTTATAAAGAAAAAACCGTAATTGCAGTAATGTAATTGCGGTTTTTTTGTTTCTAGAAGTTTCAATGATCTTAATTAAAAACAGATACTTTAATTTTAATTATAAATTTGCTAAATGATAAAAACAGAGATTAGCCATTTTTGGTTTGGAGAATTTAAATCAGAAGAAGACTATTTTGATTTTTTAGGTGAAAGTGAAACGTATTACGAAGACGATGATGTAGAAGAAAAATACATATCTGAGTTTGCAAAATCCCAGAAAGAGAATTCTCTAGATCATGATTTTATGGAAAGCGGATTTGAAAACCAGGATGTTTCGTTTGAAGAAAAATTTGTAAATTATTCTTATTATGATCAATGGATTGTTGAAGTGAAAAACAAATTGTGCGGCCTGAATCAAAATCTGGACAAGATTAATACAGTTGTATTTATTTCGAAAGATCAAATTGAAAAGCCTGTTTCTGTAACCAATTTAAAATTTGATTTGTTTTATATTGGAGAAATTGAATATGAAATTTGATATCAAAGCTTAAAAAAAATAACGGAAGCCGTATCTTAGCGATTACAAATACAAACAGCATGAACTTCGAAAAGTATAAAATAATCCCCAACTACAAAACCAATACAACAGATTTATTCCTTGCTGAAAATGAAGAAATCCTGGCTTGCGAAAAAACCTTAAATATTACGTTTGACGAAGATTATAAAGAATATGTTTCAACTTACGGCAGCGGAATCCTTGGCGGAACGTATGTGAGAATCTATCTTCCTGAAACCATTATACTCACTATGGATGAATGGAAAAATCGCATAACCGAATATTGGTTTTGGGATGAAGGAAAAGATGTTTTGTCGAAACAAGAAGTGCTCAACTCGGTTAGAATTGGAGATACTTATGATGGTGATGAAATTATCCTTTTAAAAAACGAATATTTTATCTTGCCAAGACATAGCGAAATGATCTGTAAAGCAGGAAATACACTTGAAGAAACCATAAAATGGCTATGTTCATCAGGAATTCTCACTGAAGCATTTTCTGAAAGGGAATTTGAACCTTTTGATCCGGGTGAACTGATATAAGATCCCAAATAAAAAATTCCAAATTCCAATAAGCAGTTGCTATTATTGGAATTTGGAATTTTAAAATATTGTAATTTATTATTTAATATTCAGGAGCCAGTTCTAATTCTAGTCCTTCTAATTCGGTAGTAATTGGAATCTGACAGCCTAAACGACTATTTGATTTAACGTAAAACGCTTCCGACAGCATGGCTTCTTCTTCATCTCCCATTTCAGGTAATGCAACATCATTAAGAACATAACACTGGCAAGACGCACACATGGCCATTCCGCCACAGGTTCCTTCAACAGGTAGTTCGTATGCTTTGCATAACTCCATTATGTTCATTGCCATATCAGTTGGAGCCTGTAACTCGTGTATAACTCCTTCTCGATCTTTAATCTTTATTAATACATCCATTTTATTATTTGGAATTTTATTGGTTAGGATTTTATAACGTGAAAAAACCCCTTGTTATGTTTAACTTGTTGGTTTAGTACTAAATGCGTACTCTTTTTTATTGCCTTCCTTCTGACGCATTTTTACACCAAGAACATTTCCGTTTTTTTCTAGTATGGTAACTAAAGCAATTACAGAGTAATAATCTTTATCTGACTGAAAAACTAAAGTACCTTCGTAAGTCGAATTCACTACTCCCTGTTTGTCTGTTGTTACAGATAGTTTTCTTGGATGTGTGAATTGCGCAGCACTATAAGTTGCCTTATTTGAAAATTTAGCTTTTCCGTCGCAGAAATCGTATAAAAAATCATAATTGCCAATTCTTAGACTTCCTTCTTCATCATTTGTATTCGTTGAAAATACAATTTGACCAGCATATTTAAAGTCCGACCACTCTTCAGATTCATTTAACCATGCTTTATCAACAATAAGCGTTTGGGTTGTTTGTTGTGCATAGTTTACAGAAACATAAAATAATAATAAAAATAGAGCGTAATAATTCTTCATAAATTTAAGATTTAAGAGTTACATGACAAATTTAAGTTAAATATCTAATAATTACTTAACTAAAACTCTTAAATCTTTATATTGTTTTTTGCTAAATCCGCAATAAGAAGCTTTATTTGTATTGTATTTTTAAAAAATTACAAAGTAAATCTCATAAAGAACTATTATTCTTGTTAAATGACTAAATCAAAAAGCAGAATAAAATACCGTTTTTTATTACATTATATTTACCACAGTTTCGATTTGTGGAGCATATTTTTTTATTGTTGTTTCAACTCCTGCTTTTAGAGTCATTTGGTTCACACTACAGCTAATACACGCTCCTTCAAGACGTACTTTAACATGTTTGTCATCGTCTATAGAAATTAACGTAATGTCCCCTCCGTCAGAATTTAAAAAAGGTCTGATTTCATCTAAGGCCAATAATACGTTGTTTGTTAATTCTTCTGTTGTCATAATATTTAATGTGTCAATTAAAGAATGTGCCAATTAGAAAATGTCTCAATTAGATAATTTTTAAGATTACCCAATATCATTATCTAATTATCTCATTATCTAAATTATCTAATTTTTCTTTACTGCTGAACAACCTGCCATAGTTGTAATTTTAATAGCTTCTGTTGCAGGTAAATTGTCATTTCTGTTTACTACTTCCTGTACAACGTTTCTGGTTATTTCTTCAAAAACAGTTTCGATTGCCGAAGCTGTCTGCATTGCCGCAGGTCGACCGTAATCTCCCGCTTCACGAATAGACTGTACAATTGGAACTTCTCCTAAAAAAGGAACATCTAAATCTTCTGCAAGATTTTTTGCACCTTCTTGTCCAAAGATATAATATTTATTGTCAGGTAATTCTTCAGGTGTAAAGTATGCCATATTTTCTATAATTCCCAAAACAGGAACATTGATGTTGTCCTGCATAAACATAGCAACCCCTTTTTTAGCATCTGCAAGAGCCACAGCCTGAGGTGTACTTACGACAACTGCTCCGGTGATTGGCAATGATTGCATGATCGATAAATGAATGTCTCCTGTTCCTGGAGGCAAATCGATTAACATAAAATCAAGTTCTCCCCAATCTGCATCAAATATCATTTGGTTTAAAGCTTTTGCGGCCATTGGACCTCTCCAGATTACAGCCTGACTTGGAGCTGTGAAAAAACCAATAGAAAGTATTTTGATATCATAACTTTCAACAGGTTTCATTTTTGATTTTCCATCAACAGTAATCGAAATTGGTTTTTCGTTTTCAACATCAAACATAATAGGCATCGAAGGTCCGTAAATATCTGCATCAAGAACTCCAACATTAAAACCCATTTTAGCAAGCGTTACGGCAAGATTTGCAGTAACAGTTGATTTTCCAACACCACCTTTACCAGAAGCAACGGCAATAATATTTTTGATTCCAGGAATAGCTTTTCCTTTTATTTCGTTTGGATTTTCTTTGGCTTCGACTTTAATGTTTACTTTGATTTTTGCCTCAGGAGATATCAATTCATGAATTGTTTTTTTGATATCATCTTCGGCTCTTTTTTTAATGTGCATTGCAGGTGTGTGCAAAAGTAAATCTACCACAACTTCGTCGCCAAAAGTTATTACATTGGTAACAGCACCACTTTCAACCATATTTTTTCCTTCTCCGGCTATAGTAATTGTTTCTAGAGCTTTAAGAATTTCTTTTCTATCTAATTTCATTTTAATATACTATTTTCTATTGATAGAAACCGATTTAAGCATTGTGTTTATTTAAACTGATTTCAGACTGCAAAGATAACGGATTATGTTCGGATTTGTACCCTTTTAAATTGTATTTATTGATATAGGGATTAGTCAAAATGATTCTTATTGTTTGTCTTTTCTTTCTTTTCCTAAAAACGCAGTCAATATTTTATTCTTTACTGCCTGATCAAAATGATTTTTGGTCTAAAACATACGAATTTTAAGATAAATTTTTAGAAAAATAATTCATAATGTTAATAATCTTAGCTATATTTGAGTACCCTGAATTTTATGATTTCTGCTATTTGAAAAGTATGTGAAGACGTGTTTTTAGGTCAATTATGGGTTTTCGGTATTTTTTGAATAAAATTTATTTTTTTAAATTTAAATCTTGAAATATGCGAAATTTTACTTTTTTACCAGTAATTATTGCCGTTAGTTTTTTGATGTTTTCTTTTGAATCTTCTACTAAAGAGGTCAAAATAAAAAATAAAGTAACGGAGCCCTTGAATACTCCTGTATCCCAAAAATATTTTTCTAAAGCAGCTGTTGATGTGGAGTCAATCAGTAAGTTTTATAAAAAATATCCCAAATTAAAAAAATACCAAAATGATGTCCTGGATCTTTATAAAAAGAAAGAATATAACTTGATTTGGTATGATGATAAAAGCGTGAGCGAATTTGGTTCTTTATTGTATCATAAAGTACGTTTATTAAGTGAGCAAGGGGTTAAAGCGACTATGCCTTATATGGATTTGGTAGATGATGTTTTTAATGAAAATGTATCTGTTGACCTGCCTCAAATTGATACAGAACTTTTATTGTCTAATATGTATGTATTTTATGCGAGCAATGTTTACTCAGGTGTTGATCCTGCAACATTAAAGAAAATAGGCTGGTTTTTACCTGCAAAAAATATTTCGTACGCAAAAATACTAGATTCCCTTATGGTTGATCCGGGGCGATTAAATAAAGATGAGAATCTTTTATACGGGCAATACTATAAGCTACAGGGTGTATTGAAGAAATACAGAACTATTGAAAAAAATGGCCTGTGGAAAAAAATAGATATTGACAGTGCAAATTATAAAGATCTAAAGCCTTTTGACAGCGGCGTTGCCATAAAACAAATCAGAGAACGTTTATTTGTGATTGGAGATCTGGCAGAAGATTCTAAAAGAGATGTGTATGATGAGGAGATGATGGCGGGTATTTTAAAGTATAAGCAAAGATATGGTCTCAAATTAAATTATACACTGACCCGAGAGCATATTGACCAGATGAATGAGCCAATAGGGAATCGTATCAAAACGATCATGTTAAACATGGAGCGCTGCCGGTGGATACCTACAAATCTGGCGAAGGCAAGCGAATATATCATGGTTAATATACCGTCTTTTAAACTCGTTTATGTAAAAAATGGCAAATATGAATTGGTTTCTAATGTTTTTGTAGGGACCAGAATGACAGAAACCGTGATTTTTAGCGGAATGATGGACCGGATTGTATTTAGTCCCTATTGGTATGTTCCGCAGAGTATTATTAAAAATGAATTAAAACTGAAAATGGCAGAAGATAAAAACTATCTGGCAGATCATAATATGGAATGGAACGGGGGGAATGTCCGACAAAAACCAGGGCCTAAAAATTCTCTGGGATTGGTAAAATTTATGTTCCCGAATCCAAATGATATTTATTTGCACGATACGCCTGCCAAAAGCTTATTTGATTTTGAAAAGCGCACTTTTAGCCATGGATGCATTAATGTAAAAGAGGCAAAAGGCTTAGCACTTGCAATTTTGAAAGATGATCCGGATTGGCCAGCAGATAAAATAGATCAGGCTATGAGCGGTGAAAAAGAAACCACCTGTATGCTGAAAACTAAAATTCCAATCTATATTGGTTATTTTACTGCCTGGGTAAACGAGGACGGTGAAATTGGTTTTTATCCTGATGTATATGACCGGGATAAACGTTTAGATAAATTACTTTATTCAGATTCAGTTGTTTTAAAATAACAATAAAAGAAACCCGCCGGTTCAGTAAGTTCTGGCGGGTTTCTTAAAAAAATGGTCTACAAGCTTATTCGTATTTTAAATATCTTAAAATATCTATTTTGGTTACCTGATAGGCTTTTGCCAAAACAATTATTAAAGTTAAAGTCAATAAGGAAATTAAGGCAATGCTAAACGGAACAACTGAAACATTGATTCTAAAAGCAAAATCTTCAAGCCATTTTTGCAGTAAAATGTAAGCCGGTATAATACCAATTACAAATCCCAGTAAGCAAAAACCAACGTATTGTTTTGAAAGCTCTTTTAGCAATGTATCGGTCTCTGCGCCCAATGTTTTTCTAATTGCAATTTCTTTTAATCTTCTTTCCATAGAAAAAGAGGCTAAGGCGAATAATCCAAAAACAGCAATAATAATTACTATAAGATTTAGAATAAAAAAGAGATTTTTCTGTTTTACCTGTTCCTGATATGTTTTTGCAAAGTCTTTATTTACAAACTGGTAATCAAAAGGATAATCCGGATTTACATTTTTCTCCCAGTATACCTTTAGCTTCCCTAAGGTTTCGGCTAAATTATTTGGAGAAACCTTTATAAAAACATTACTAAAGTTGTTCCATTTTAAAGTTTTTAGATTGATAAAAATCATTGGAGGAACCTTATCTTTTAATCCTGTAAGATGAAAATCTTTTACAACCCCCACAACCCTAAATTTCATGTTTCCTTTTTCATTTCCCCAACCTGAAGTTATTATGGTATTGATTGGATTTTTAAGTTTTAGTGATTTGGCAAGAGTTTCATTTATCAGCCAGTTATCAACAGTATCCGAAGCAAATTTTGGAGAAAGATCACGGCCCTCGACAATTTTAATCTTCATCATTTCCAGAAAACCAAAGTCCATCTCAACATTTCGAGGTTGTACAAAAATGCTATTGTGTGTAAATCCGGAACTTGAGCTAGTGCTGTTACCAAATGATCCCGCAAAAGTAGAAACTTCCTGAACACCTGAAAACTTTTTGATTTCCTGTTTCATCAACAAATATTTATCTGTTTTCTCTTTATGCTGAGGATAATTAAACGGAATTCTAATGACCTGATCACCACTAAAACCCAGTTCTTTGTTCATCATGTAATCAACCTGTGAATTTACAATTAAGGCACCGATAATAAAAAATGCGGCAATACCAAACTGGAAGATAAGCATAGAATTTCGAATCCAGATACCGCTTTTGCTTCTTGAAAAATTGCCTTTCAGAACCTTTAAAGTTTCAAAATTTGATATATAAATGGCAGGGAATATACCCGCAAGAATGATTACTAATCCAAATATAAAAATAAGTTGCAGGTAAAACTCACTGCCATTCATAGTTAAGGTTTTCTTTAAAAAGTTGTTGTAGTAAGGTAAAGAAATCTCAACTATTGCTAAAGCAAATAGAATTGCCAGGGTAACAATTATGGCGGTTTCAAATATAAACTGAGCGATAATTTGTTTTTTTGAAGCGCCCACAATCTTACGAACACCGACTTCTTTGGCGCGTTTTATTGCTGATGCAGTAGCCAGATTAATATAGTTTACCAAGGATAAAACTAAAATTAAAATCGATAATCCTGCCATAATATAAAGGAGCTGTAAGTTTCCTTTTCCTTCAGGAGTAGCTGATCCGGAAGTTGTTGTACCGTGCAGGCGTAAATTTTTCAGCTGATCCAGGATGATTTTGATTTCACCATTTTCTTTTATGTATTGCTCAACTGTCTGACCGCTTTCTTTGGCATCTTTTACAGTTCTGTTTACAAAATTTACATTGGCCATCTTTTTTAAAACTACGGCAGGATCAATGTTTTTCTTAATTTTAATCATCAGGCCGTAGTTGAAGTTCCCCCATTGGTTAAAATCCTGTTCGCGCACGACACCTCCAAAAACATAATTCGGTTCAACAGAAGAGGGTTTAACAAGGCGATAAACAGCTTTTACGGTATAAGACTGATTCTCATAAGAAATAGATTTTCCAATAGGATCTTCAGTATTGAAAAGTAATTTTGCCTGCTCTTGTGAAATAGCAACGCTGTTTTTCTCTTTTAAAACATCTTTTTTCGAACCTTTTATTATTGGAAAAGGGAAGAAATCAAAAAAGTTATTATCAGATACCGTTATTTTTTTGTCTATTAATTTTTTGTCTTTGTATTTGATTACAGATTCACTATACCAATTATTCAAGAAGCAAATTTGTTCAATTTCAGGAATTGTTGCTTTGCAGGTTTGTCCAAAAGGAATTGAACTTGTTCCCCAGGTGTCGCCAGTTGCGCCTATTACATTTAGAACCTGATATACATTTTCTTTTTCCGGATTCCATCGATCGTATGCGTGCTCATTATTCCAATATAAAATGGCGAAAATTACACCTGCAACTCCAATGCTTAGCCCCAGAACATTTAAAAACGAGAACAATTTGTTTTGTTTTAAATGATATATAAATATTTTAAACCAGTTAAAAATCATGTTTTTATTTTTTATAGTTATTACAGTTGCTTTTTAAATAATCTGACAGATTTGTAAAATCAGTTAAGTCCTTACATCATTGCCAATACCCTGCAAACAAATCCCACCAGGATTAAGATTGCTGTTACAATAAATTTTATCATTTTTAAATTATTTTGCGTCCATAAAAACATCAACATTTCTCTGATTTAATTTTTCAGAAAATATCACACCATCTTTCATATGAATTGTTCTTTGAGAAAACGAAGCATCATAATCAGAGTGGGTAACCATTAAAATAGTAGCTCCTTTGGCATGTAAATCAGTCAGAAGCTCCATTACTTCATTACCATTTTTACTGTCTAAGTTTCCGGTTGGCTCATCGGCAAGAATGATTTTTGGGTCGTTTACCAAAGCTCTTGCAACGGCAACCCTTTGTTGTTGTCCTCCTGAAAGTTGTTGCGGAAAATGTTTTAAACGATGGGAGATATTTAATTTCTCAGCAATAGCTTCAATTTTTTGTTTTCTTTCAGAAGCTTTTACATTGTTATAAAGCAAAGGCAATTCGATATTATCATAAACAGAAAGCTCATCGATTAAGTTGAAGTTTTGAAAAATAAAACCAATGTTTTCTTTACGTACACTAGATCTTCCTTTCTCTTTTAGACTAATCATTTCCTGATCTAATAATTTATAACTTCCGCCATCTGCACTATCCAAAAGACCAATGATATTTAATAAAGTCGATTTTCCGCAACCGGAAGGACCCATGATGGTCAGGAAGTCTCCTTTTTTAATTTCTAAAGAAATCCCGCTTAAAGCTGAGGTTTCTACTTCTTCTGTTCTAAAAACTTTGGTTAAATTCTGAATTGTTATCATAGTTTTAAAATTTTAGTTGTTATTGATTCTGTTTTTTTGATTGATTGATGAGTGAAACTTTGCTAATTGTAAAATGTGAACTTTGAACTGTGACTGAAAACTAATTACTGCGAATTATTTATTAATAACTCCTCGATATCTTTATAGTCAGAATAAGATGAGGTAATCACAGATTCACCTTCTTTTAAGCCTTGGAGAACTTCATAATAAGAAGGGTTTTCTCTTCCTAATTTTATATTTCTTCTTTCGGCTTTATTTCCTTTTACGACAAAGATCCATTTTCCTGCCGTTTCCTGATTAAAAATTCCTTTTTGAATTACAAGCGTTTTGTTTTTCTCAGATAAAATCAGTTTCACTCCAAAACTAAGCCCGTCCTGCAGTACTATATTTTCTTTAGAGGTAAAAGCCAATTCTACTATAAAGTGTCCGCTTTTTACTTCCGGAATTACTTTAGTAACCAAAACTTCAAGATTTTTTCCTTTAAATTCTACCTGTCCCTTTAAACCTTCGCGTACTTTTTCCAGATAAAACTCATCCACTTCGGCAGTTAGTTTGTAACCTTGTTTAGAATCTATTTTCCCGATGCTTTCGCCAGCCTGAAAAGTTTTTCCAAGAACTGGTTGAAACGAAGTGAGTCTGCCGGATTCAGGAGCTATAATCAGGAAATTCTTTTTGTTGTTTCTCAGGATATCCAAACTTTTTTCCATAGTTTGAATCGAGTGATTAATCTGCGAAATCTGAATCTGATTCGTTTGTTTTTCCTTTTGAATACTCTGCTGAATCGTTCTTTTTCGTTCTTCCTGAAAACGTAAACTTTCTTTAAAAGTATTCCAGTCATTTTTAGAAATCACCTCTTTTTCATATAATCTGGCGTTCATATCGTACAATCTTTTTGCATCATTATAATCATGTTCGATCAAAACCAAATCTTTGTTCAAATTTAATTCCTGATTTCTGATGTTCAGTTTTCCGGTGTTCAAATTGTTGATTTGCTCAATAATTGCGGTTTCCTGAGTCAGATAATTAAGTTCTGTATTCGGGTTGTACAAGCGAGCCAATGATTGACCTTTGGTAACCATGGCACCATTTTCAACAAAAATCTCTTTTACAGATCCTCCTTCAGTAACATTTACAAGCATTACATTCAGGGGTTCTACTTTGGCCTGAAAAACAACAAAATCTTCAAAAAAGGCTCTTTCGACTTTTTGAACGGTTATTTCTTCTGCTTTCACATTTAGGCTTCTTTTGGTGTTAAACGAAAAAAAGACGATTGTTGCCAAAACTAAAAAAACTCCAATTGCTATTGTGAGATATCTAAATTTTCTATTTTTACGAGGAATTACTTTGTCCATTTCTTTAATAATTTACTGATTACCAATAGGTAAATACTGTGCCATAAAAAATATTATTTGTAAAGTATTGATTTTAAGGAAGCTTTAAAAACCATTCAAAAAAAGAGTGTTCAATATTGAACAGTTGACCGTTCATAATTGAACAAAAAAATAGATCATGCGAAAAAAACAAGCTCAAATATTAATCGTTGACGATCAGGAAGAAATTCTTTTTTCGGCAAAAATGATTCTCAAAAAACATTTTGAAACCATTTTTACGGCAAACAATCCCAAAAAAATCATTTCTATTTTAAATGAAAATGAAATAAACGTGGTTTTGTTAGACATGAATTACCGAATTGGCTTCGAAGACGGGAGGGAAGGAATTCATTGGCTCAAAGAAATTAAAACACTTTCGCCACAAACGGTTGTGATTTTAATGACTGCTTTTGGTAAAATCGATACTGCTGTTGAGGGAATAAAAATTGGAGCTTTTGATTATGTGCTGAAACCATGGCACAATGAAAAATTGCTGGAAACAATTGATAAAGCTATAGCCGAAAGTCGCAAAAACAGCAAAAAGGCAGTAGTGGAAAAAAAAGAGAAAAGTTACTTTATTGGAAGTTCCACTAAAATAAAGCAAGCCTATTCTATTGCTGAAAAAGTAGCCAGAACAGATGCAAATGTTCTGATTTTAGGCGAAAACGGAACCGGGAAATATGTTTTTGCCGAGTTTATTCATCTCAATTCAGAACGAAAAGAGCAGCCTTTTGTGCATGTTGATTTAGGGTCATTGAGTGATAATTTATTTGAAAGTGAACTTTTTGGTTATGCAAAAGGTGCTTTTACAGATGCCAAAACAGATACGGCCGGAAGATTCGAAACAGCGCAAAACGGAACCATTTTTCTGGATGAGATAGGCAATATTCCGTTGCATTTGCAATCTAAATTGCTGCATGTCTTACAAACCAAAACTTTTACACGTCTGGGCGAAAGTAAAGCCAGGCCTCTGAATGTTCGTATAATTGCTGCAACAAATAGCGATTTAAAAGCTGAGGTTAAAAATAAAACGTTCCGCGAAGATTTGCTGTACCGCATCAACACAATGGAAATTTATTTACCTTCATTACGCGAACGAAAAGATGATATTGTACCAATGGCGCATTTTATTCTGGATAAAATCGCCGAAAAATACAGTCAGGAAAACTGGTGTTTTGAAGAGAATGTAGCGCCATATTTAGAAAAATATCCCTGGAAAGGAAACATCCGGGAACTGGAAAATAAAATTGAACGCGCTTTGATTCTGGCCGATAACAATACCATTTCGGTAACTAACTTAGATATTCTGGATTTTGAAGAGATTCAGGAAAACGATGAAAATCCATTATCAGAAATGGAAAAAAGTGCCATCGAAAAAACCCTTTTTAAATACAACGGAAACATCAGTAAAACAGCCGAGGAGCTTGGATTGTCAAGAGCCGCTTTGTATAGAAGAATTGAGAAATACGATTTAAAAAATATTTAAACACAGTGTGATTTAACCACAAAGCGCGCAAAGTATTTTTTTGTTGTGTTTGCAGTTGGCTTTATTAAGTTCGTAAAGCCGTTGTTGCGAACTTTGCGTAAACCCTTTGCGACCTTTGCGGTTAAATTTTTCAGCATTATTAAGCATAAAAAAAAAGTAAAATCATGAAAAACTGGAAATTCTATAATGCTTTGTTCATAAGGGTTCTCTTTATTATGATACCCTTTTTCTTTTGCGTTTTTTTGATTTATAAAATGTTGTATTACAATGCAATTCTGGTTGGTTTTTTTATCATCTTACTGTTGTTTGAAATGTATTTTTACATCAAAAATCATGCTTTGTTTTATGATAAAATATTGCTTTCGATTTTACAGAAAGACTTTTCGACCAATTTTCCGGAAGAATATAAAGAGCAGAAATTTAAAAACTTATATCTCCTGTATAATACTTTAAAATATCAGCAGCAAGATCAGACTTCAAAAGAACTTATTTATAAATCGATTTTAAATAACATTGATACAGCAACTTTAATTCTCGAAAAAGAAAACGAAGACTGGAACGTTTTTTTAATGAACGATTGTTTCTCCCGTTTATTTAAAGTGCCAAAAGTAAGTCATTGGAAATACCTGAAAAATTATTTGCCATCGCTTTGTAATGAAATCGAAAAAACAGATTTCACCGAGTTAAAATCGGCAATTTCGATTAAAATAGAAGAACAGGACTTACAGACTTTTATGCTGCAAACATCCTATACACAAACGTATGAAAAAGAATATTTTATTATTTTACTGGACAGTATTCAACGTGTAATTGAGAAAAAAGAAAAAGAAGCCTGGATTAATTTAATGAAAATTATTTCACATGAATTGATGAACTCCTTAACACCAATCAGAGCGCTTTCGCAAAATTTACTGCATATTGTCGATCAGGATAAACTGGAAGAAGATGATTTTGACGATATAAAGAGCAGTATTTCGACAATCATCAATCGAAGTGACCACTTGCAGGTTTTTGTCGAAAACTATAGAAAACTAGCCATGCTTCCAACTCCTACAAAAAAAATGACTCCTATAAACGAGCTGTTTGAAGATTGTATGCGGGTTATGAGTCCTGTTTTAAAAGCAGAAAAGATAGAACTGATAAACGAGATTAATAGTTCGCGTTCGATTCTGATTGACAAAAACCAGATGGAACAGGTCATTATTAATCTTATCACAAATAGTATTTACGCCTTGAAAGAAAAGAGCGAAAAGAAAATGTTCTTATCCAGTTATACAGAGAACAACCGGTTTTTTATCACTATTTCAGACAACGGAAAAGGAATAGATGCTGAGATTAGAGATAAAGTATTCCTGCCATTTTTCACCACCAGAAAAGACGGCGCCGGAATTGGATTAACCCTTTCTAAAAATATCATCGAAGCGCATGGCGGTTATTTAAGTTACCAGACTGATGAAGATAAAACGAGTTTTGTGATTTGCCTGATCTGATTATTTGAACCATATAAGTGATATAAGTTCATGTTAAGCATTGCGCATAATCTCTCGCAAAGTCACGAAGTTTTATCTTTTTAATTTTCTTATGCATTTTTGTCATCCCGAGGAACGAGGGATCTCCACAAGTAGCTCGACATAGATTGAAAACATTGCTTAAGGAGTTTCTTGCGGGGATTGCTTCGCCAGTTCGCTATCGCTCTTTTCTCGGGATGATAAGATTGTGGTTAGAATTCTATCTCCGGCGTCCAAAAGTGTTTCTCCAAATCTATAATTTGATTGTCGACTACTTCAATGCCTTCGCTTTCCAGAAGTTGCTGCATTAAATTAGTTCCGTCAAAATGGTGTTTCCCGGTCAAAAGCCCTTTTCTGTTCACGACTCTGTGCGCGGGAACATCTTCCATGTTATGGCAGGCGTTCATTGCCCAGCCCACCATTCGGGCAGAACGAGCCGTTCCTAATGCTTTTGCAATAGCGCCATAAGAAGTTACTTTCCCGTAAGGAATTTGTCTGGCAATCGCATAGACTCTCTCAAAAAAATTATCTTCAGCCATATGTTTAAATTATTTACCATTAAGATATTAAGCTTCATTAAGATAAAGCTTAACTTTTTATTGAAAAATAATTAAGAAAGTGAAGTTTTACAAAGTAGTGCTTAACTTTTCTTAATTACTTAATGGTTCAATTTTATAAAACCTAAATTTTAATTGTTAGAAACACTTTTACCCAAAGTAGTAACTCAGAATATTTAAAAGTGTTGCAATGGCGATTAATCCTGTGATGCTTCCTATAATAGTATTCATATTTCGCATGATATAATCAGTTTTCTTTTCTATTCTTCCAAAGAAACCAATGTAACTGTACAAAGCCGCAAATGAACCTAAAACAGATCCGAACACAAAAGTAAAGATAATGTTGTTTTCGAATGCAAAAAGATGATACGAAGCTAGCGTAACACTCACGACAACATAATACGGAATAGGGAAGAAGTTCAGGCCTGAAAGCAGCATTCCTAAAAAGAAACGGCTTTTCTTGCTGCTCTTTTTAATCTTCGATTTTTTTGCTTTTGGTTCTTTCGCTATAAATAAAAAGTAAATCGTTAACATTGAAAAAATAGCAAATCCAACCTCACGTAATAAAGTTACCACATCAGGGCGATTATCAATTACCTGAGCAAATAATACAGCTAGGGAAACCTGAAAAAAGATGACTAAAATAGCACCGGCAACAAACCAAAGAGCGTTCTTTTTCCCCTCTTTCATGTTCACTTTAGCAGCTGTCATATTGATTAGACCAGGCGGAATAATCCCAATGAAAGCGGCAATAAAACCTGAAAGTAATGGGGTAAGTAATGCCATTCAGTTATTTAATGGGTTGGAAAAACGTTCTTAAAATTAAATTAGTCTTTAATTTTAAAGCGAATATACGTAATTGCCTTATTAATTTCTAAATATTGTTTCTCGTAAAAAGTCTGAAAAGCAGTAACTTCCTCAGGACTTCCTTCGTTTGTATACACGTTATGATTCGCATATAAAACCTCATGTCCTTCACCGTGAAGCAATCCGAGTGTGTAACCGTGCATGAATTCGCTGTCCGTTTTAAGGTTTACAACACCGTCTTTTTTAAGGATTTTTTTATACAATTTCAAAAACTCAGAGTTGGTCATTCTGTGTTTTGTTCTTTTATATTTGATTTGCGGATCCGGAAAAGTAATCCAGATTTCATCCACTTCATTTTCATTAAAAATATGGTCGATCAATTCGATTTGAGTACGAATAAAAGCAACATTATGAAGTCCGTTTTCTACAGCAGTTTTAGCACCTCTCCAGAAACGGGCACCTTTAATATCTATTCCGATAAAATTTTTGTCAGGGTATCTTTCTGCTAATCCAACAGAATATTCACCTTTTCCACATCCTAATTCTAAAACTAATGGATTATCATTTTTAAAGAAATCAGAGTTCCATTTCCCTTTCAAAGGCATTAAATCGCCTACAACTTCTTCTCTGGTTGGTTGAAAAACGTTTTGAAACGTTTCGTTTTCTCTGAATCTTTTTAGTTTATTTTTACTTCCCACTTTTACAAAAATTTTCAGCAAAATTAAGGAATATAAACGAATGAAAATAGCGCAACGGTGTTTAAAGTTTTTTGCTGTGAATTAGACGAATTTTCGCTAATTTTTTTGCACTCCCGATCTATCGTGCAATGTCGTTAAGTTAAGCTTTTAAAAATAAAATTATTGCAAATCAAATCCGTTTTTATCCGCGTTTTTACGAAGTAAATCTGTTTTATCCGCGTCAAAATTAGACACTGATTTTACTGATTCGCTAAAGCGAAAATGCTGATAAAAACGGATTTTTCTAATTACTTTCTTGATTAAACTGTTAAGTAATTTTATAGATCTCGCCTTAACTTAATGACATTGAGCTATCGGGAGGGGCATATTTTTCTAACCGTAATGCGCCTCGGTGATAGGTTTTAATTTAGGATCAAGCGTTTCATCGTGTTGCGATAAATCAAGACCAATATGTTCATTCTCTTCAGAAACACGAAGCGGAATAATAAAGTTGGTTACTTTGAATAAGAAATAAGCTCCGAAGAACGTAAAGATCGAAACCAAAACTAATGCCATCATATGGTGACCAAAAACGTTCCATCCTCCATGTAATAAACTGGCATCTTCGCCATGAGCAAAAATTGCAGTCAGGATCATTCCCATGATTCCGCCTACACCGTGACAGGCAAAAACGTCAAGCGTATCATCAAATCTTTTCGAGAAACGACAGTTTACCACTGAATTCGAAACCAAAGCCGTAATAAACCCAAAAAACATACTTTCAGGAACTGATACAAATCCTGCGGCGGGAGTTATGGCTACTAAACCAACAACAGCCCCAATACAAGCACCAAGAGCCGAAACTTTTCTTCCGTTCATACGGTCAAAGAAAACCCAGGTTAACATCGCAGCGGCAGATGAAGTGGTGGTTGTTGCAAAAGCCATTGCAGCTGTTCCGTTGGCAGCAAGAGCAGAACCCGCGTTAAAACCGAACCATCCAAACCATAACATTCCCGTTCCTAATAATACAAACGGAATATTGGTGGGAATATGGTCGCTGTTTTTTCTTTTTCCTAAAACCAGAACTCCTGCCAAAGCAGCAAATCCGGAACTCATATGTACTACAGTTCCTCCGGCGAAATCTTTTACGCCAAAATAACTTCCTAAAATACCCGTAGGATACCAAACCGAATGGCACAATGGCGCATAAATAAAAATGGTAAACAAACTGATGAAAAGTAAATACGATATAAAACGCACACGTTCAGCAAACGAACCTGTAATAATTGCCGGAGCAATAATCGCAAACTTCATTTGAAACAACGCAAACAACATAAACGGAATCGTATTTGCCAATTGTTTATGAGGCAAAACGCCCACATAATCCATAAAAGCAAAAGTCGTTGGATTACCAAAAAAACTATAAAAATGCTCTCCGGAACCAAAACCTACCGGATCGCCAAAAGCCAGACTAAAACCTACTACAACCCATAAAAGTGTTACAACGCCCAAACAAATAAAACTTTGCAACATGGTCGAGATCACATTTTTACGGCCTACCATTCCTCCGTAGAAAAAGGATAATCCGGGCGTCATGATCAAAACCAGACAACAAGAGGTTAGCATCCAGGCGACATCGGCAGGAACGATATGATCGGTTGTTCCAAATTCAGACAATACATAACTATTTGTGGTAACAGTTGGCCAGAATGCACCGGTAATACAAACAATACTTATAATAATAAAGGAAATGATCCAGCGTTTTTCTATTTTCATTTTTCAAATACTTTATTGAACCCTATTTTTTTTGGGGTCAAAGTTAAAAAAAAATAAAGATTTTGATTTTTAGGGCTAATAAAATAGAGGTAGTGCTTTTATTTTAGTCAATTTTGTAAAATTCGATCTCTTTTTTTGAGACAATCTTATTTTGAACTTCTAATTTATGGGTAAAATTGCCAATTGTATTATAATTAATTTGATATCTGATGCTGTAAAGCGCTAGAAAAGTTAGGATTATAAGAACAAAGTTCAAAATTGTTTATTTTTTCTGAAGCTTCGCAATCAAAACGTCTTCGATAGGGGCTTTTATCTTCGTAACCGCATCCACCTCGTCATTCGGGATGGTCATCGATAAAACATAATGCTGAATTTTCCATTCTTTCCCTACTTTGATCAAAACACCCGAACCGCGGCAAATTTTCATCTGCGTATTGAGCAATTCATCAAACCACGCAATTTTCCCCGATTTATCAAAAAAGATATGACGTTCAAGAGCCGTAAAATTCCAGGTCGTTCCTTTGTCAAAAAATGGTTTTGCCCAAACTTTAAAGTCTTTTTTGGTCCAGTTTTCGGTAGCGTCGGTTCCAATAAAAATTCCGTCTTCGGCAATTAAATCAAAGTAAGCGTCGAATTTTACCTCACCAGCCGCTTTGTGCCAGGTATCCAGAGTTTGACTGACTTTGTCTTTTTCAGAAGTTTGTGCATTTGCAAAAGTCGCAACGAGTAATAAAAGGAGAATTGATTTTTTCATAGTTTATCTTGTATTTGGATTTAAAGTTAGCAAAAATTCTTTGAAAGGTGCAAAGCGACATAGGTTCAAAGGTGCAGAGTTTTCTTATCGGCATTCGTTTTAATCTCGCAAAGGCGCAGAGTCGCAAAGTTTTTTCTTTGTAAATTTAGAACTTAGCGCCTTTGCGTCTTTGCGCGAAATTCTCAACGCAAAAACTTAAAAAACTTAAAATTTAAGTACACCAAGTCCCAAAGAAAAATAAAACTTCGCGACTCTGCGCCTTTACGAGATTATATTACAAAGCAATGCAAATCTTAAATTATCTTACATCACTTATATGGTATAATATGATTTAGTATATTTGAGTGCTCTAAAAATCACACATCATGAATTCAAAAATACTCATCACCACTATATTTGTTACTTCCTTAGTTTTTACTTCCTGCAAGAAAGAACTGGAACCACAGGCAAGTACACCAACATCTGAATTGGTCAAATTAGGATTGGCAAAAGATACTGCAAAAACACAGCAATCGGTCGTTCAAAATCCGACGACGAATCCTAACACCGTAATGGGGGCAACGCAAGGTATAAATCCTGCACACGGACAGCCAGGACATCGTTGCGATATTGCCGTTGGTGCGCCATTAAATTCGGCTCCAACGCAAGGACAAACGACTACAACTCAAACCGCACAGCCTGTACAAGTAAACGCAGGTCAGCAAGTAACAACAACAACCGTAGCACCGGCAAAAGTAGCCAAAGGAATGAATCCGTCGCACGGACAGCCCGGCCACAGATGTGATATTCCGGTTGGAGCGCCTTTAAATTCTCCGGTAGCGAAACAACCAGTTGCAGCTACTACGGCACAAAGCGGAACTACTTCACAAAGCTTTACAGTAACGCCACCCGCAAATTCAGTTCCGGCTTTATTAAGTACAGAAGAAGTTGCAACAGCAGACGGAATGAATCCTGCACACGGAAAACCCGGCCACAGATGTGACATTGCCGTTGGAGCTCCATTGCCAAAATCATAATATTTACGTCAATCATAATCTGGGCGTGCCACCAATAAAAAAAGGGGCCAACTATGCAAATCGCTTAGTCGGCCCCTTTTTTTATTGCTGTCGGGCTATCCGCGCTACTTCGGTAGCCAGCTCCTATCCCTCACGCAAAAACTAGATTGTGTTATAAAATATGTGTAATCCCTATGGGCAATGTCACTAATTTAAGCTTTTAGAAAATAAAATCATTGCAAATAAAATCCGTTTTTATCCGCGTTTTTACGAAGTAAATCTGTTTTATCCGCGTCAAAAATTAGACGCTGATTTTACTGATTCGCTAACGCGAAAACGCTGATAAAAACGGATTTTTTCTAATCCCTTTGCGATCTCAAAGCAAAGCGTTATTCATAAAAACTTTGCGACCTTTGCGTAATCCTTTGCGGCCTTTGCGGTAAAATTTTCTCTTTATTCAATTTCAAAAATCGCCTGAATTTCCACAGCCGAATTAATCGGTAACGAAGCCGCACCAATAGTTGCTCTTGCATGTTTTCCTTTTTCTCCAAAAACCAAAGCCGTCAAATTCGAAGCCGAATTCATAAGTCCTGCATGTTGTGTATATTCCGGAGTGGTATTAAAATATCCTGTAAGCTGCACACATTGTTTTACTTTGTTCAAATCGCCTCCGCAAGCTTCTTTCAAAACAGCAATTACATTCAGCATCGTTTGATAAGTGGCTTCTTTCGCCTGATCTTCAGTAACTGTTGCACCAACTTTTCCCGGATTTAGAATTTTTCCGTCTTTTAATGCCACCTGATTAATATATACTTTATGATCCGAAATCGTAAACGGAACATAATTTCCAACCGGTTTTGGTGCTTCAGGAAGTACAATATTATTGTCTTTTAATGTTTTGTTGATGTCGCTTTTAGTTTCTGCCGAAGTCGTTTTTACAGACTTTATATTCTCTGTATTCTTCAATCCCGAAGCCACTCTTGCCAGAGCTTTTCCTTGTTCCTTAGCCAGATTCAATTCGCTTTGCGACGGACGAGTTCCGGTAGATCCCGCCAATGCAGTTGCTCCAAAAGGCGTATTTCCCTGAGGAACCGTTTTGTCTAAAGTAGCCGTTCCCATAATTCCGGTTGGTACAATCACCATTCCGTGTGAGGCAAGAATGTTCCAGAAAGACAAAATCGCAGCTTCTTTTCCTGCTCCAGATCCTGCCGACATGAATACAGTTGCCGGTTTCCCCTCCAGAGTTCTTGCAGTCCAAAGCGGAATACTCTGACTGAAAAAGTAATTCATATCAGCGCTAATATTCGCAAAATGAACCGGGCTTCCAAAAGCGATTCCGTCATAATTCGCCAATTCTTCGATCGTTGCAACAGGTAATTTCTCTACATCAGCATTTAGTTTTTCTTTTGTGTTTATCGAAGGAACACGTTTTAAAGTCGCTTTTGTATTGGGGTATTCCTGAACTCCTTCGGCAATTGCTTTTGCCATTTTGTACGTTCCGCCGTTTTGAGAATAGATCAAAACCAGCACATTGGTTTCTGATGATTTTGTTTGTGCATTGGCACCAAAACCTATAAATATTGCGATTAATAATACAAGTAGTTGCTTTTTCATGAAGATATTTTTTAATAATTTGTAATGGATAATCTCAATTAAGAAACTGTTTTTATTTCAAAAACGAGTTCCTTTTTTGGGACTGCAAAATTACTTCTTACAATACCAAAAAGCGTTATTATTATGTTAATCGTGTTTTTCTTTGTATTTTTTGTTGTTGATCTGTTATAATATTGTGAGTGTGTAAAATTTTTAAAATGGGCTGAAAGCCCTAAAAGCACTAGCGTAGTGCAACGCACTACGAATTAAATCAAAACTAACAATTGCCCTGAAAGGGCCAAAGCATATTATAGATTCAAAGATAATAGGTGTTTTTTCAGAAATCATATTGTAAATAAGAGAAATATCCCTTTTAAATTAGGCTTTTGCCCTTACAGGGCTTAAATAATTATCGGTTTTCATTCATAGCGCTTCGCACCATGCTATTGCTAAAGCTCTTTCAGAGCAAAAGGTTTCGAACAATTAGAAATTGGAAAATCAAATCTGTGTAAAAAATATTTAAACACATAGAAACATAGGATCAAAAAATGAATAAAAGAGAGTTAAATACAAATCAAGATTTGACACATACCTATGTGACTTTTAAATAAATGAAATGCCTTTTTAAGTTTACAAATCCTATGTCTCTATGTGTTTAAACAACTCAATCCAAAAAGTTAGCTATTAATTTTCTAACTTCGAGGAAACAAATCGCCTTATTATGAAAAAAGCAATTGTATACGGAGCAAGCGGATTAGTAGGATCTTATATTCTCGAAACGTTGTTGAATAACGCCAATTACGAACAAGTAATAATTGTAGTCAGAAAAGGGGTTAACATTCAGCATCCAAAACTAAAAACCATACTAGCTGATTTTAATTCATTGCCCGAAGTGGTAAAAGACATCGAAGTCGATGAAGTTTTTATAGCAATAGGAACCACGCAAAAGAAAACACCCGATAAAAAACTATACTATCAAATCGATCATGATTATCCGGTATTGGCGGCAAAACTGGCCAAAGAAAACGGAGCAAAAGCAGTTTTTCTGGTTTCAGCTATTGGAGCAAATGCAAAGTCGTCGATATTTTATACGAAGATGAAAGGCGAAACCGAGCAGGATATTATCCATCTGAATTTAGATCATACCTATATATTTCGTCCATCGATGATTTTGGGAGACCGAAAAGAAAGCCGGCCTCTGGAAAAAGTATTCATCGGAATATTCAAATTCATCAATCCGTTGTTTATGGGAGGAATGAATAAATACAAAGGGATAGAGGCGAGCGATATCGCCAAAGCAATGGTCAATAGTGCGAACCAGCTGAATGAGAAAGTCAAAATATTGCAGTGGGAAGAAATGACCAGTTTGCTGAAATAAAAAATGGCATTATCCTGATTAGAGATAATGCCATTTGCATTTGATATATATAAATTAAAACGATTTCTGTTTTTCGAAAGTCGTAGTAAGTGATTTTTTTGCTTTGGCAAGAGCACCGCTAAACGCTTTTTCAAGTGTATCGGCGTGGTCTGTTACGGTTAAGGGTTGTAGATTGGCTACACGAACTTCAATCACGCATTTTTTATCGTTTAAGCTGAATTTTTCTCCGTTTTCATCTCCAAAATGTACTTCAATGCGGGTTATTTTTTCTTCAAAACGCGCTAAACCTTTTTCTAATTCTTCAGAAAAATAAGTTGCTAATCTTTCGTGTCCTTCGATGTTCTTGTCGGTATTGATTTGAATTTTCATATCGGTTTATATTTAATGATTATTCTCAAAGCTATCTTTTTTAGAATGAAAAGCCAAGTGAGTTAATAAAACATTATGAAAAAATGTTGGAAAATTTAAAGACCATTTTTCTGTTAGGCTTGGCGATTATGAAATGTTATTATCGAACGCGGATTTAACGGATTCACTTCGTGAAAACGCGGATAAAAACAGATTTTTTTATTGTATTTTTTGTTAGGCTAATCGAAGTCGATATGTCAGGCTAATCGTCCCGATCCCGAAACTTCGGGACGGGAAAAGCCCCCAACGCACCAACCAACTAAATTCAAAAATCTTTTAGATTCATAAAGAAAAACCATACAAATCATAAGGCTTTTTGGTATCTTCGCAGTCCTAAACATCGAGATTATGAACACAACAAAACTTTTTGCCCGTATGGTACGCTGGCGGTATTGGAAACAACTGCAACGCGTTCTCGAAGGCGTAGGACAGCTAACCCATACGGGTTTTATATTTCCTAAATTTCGAGATTATGAGTACCAACACCCTTTCAAAAGAAACCGAATTGAGGTTAACCGATTTCTTCAACAATTCGATTGATCCTGAACTAATGGCTAAAACCATCAGAAAACTAAATTATATCCTCGCCTTAAGCATAATGCGGGATTGCGAAACCCTCGAAACCGAAAAAACAAACCTCGAACAAGGTTTTTATTGGTTGAATGAATTAGCAGAAATTCTAAATCCTTATCTGGATGCTGAATAAGTAAGAATGAGAAAAGCCACTGCGAAGTGGCTTTTTTTATTTTGTGGTTTCTCTTTCGTTTATTGCGTTTTGAATTTCCAGAATACACGAATCCAAATTCTTTTTGATATCATTACTCCAGAAACGCAAAATCTTCCAGTTTTGAGATTCTAAATATGCATTGACTTCTATATCTCGTTGCATATTTCGTTCTATTTTTTTTATCCAGAATTCACTATTTGTTTTAATGCGATTTCTATCAACATCCCAATTTTTACCGTGGAAAAATTCTCCATCAACAAATATGGCTAATTTTATTTTTTTAAAAGTGAAATCGGGTCTTCCAAAAACAGTTTTGTTATTTCTGCGATATCTATATCCTAGTGCCCATAATGCTTTTGCCAAACGTACTTCGTCTTTGGTATTTGTGCTACGAATTGCACTCATGAGTTTGGAACGTTGTTCGGGAGTTAGAAAGTCCATAATCCATAAATTGTTTTAATAAATTTATGGATTAAAGATTTTTTAAACATTATAATTTAATAATAGAATGTTTCATTATTTACTTAAGGAGGATTAAGATTCAAGTGTATTTTTTATTTATATCTTCTTCTTTTTTTAAAATTTTTAAAGATAATTCCTCTTTTATTACTTCTTTATTTTTTCCATAATGGGCCTCTTTATGACAGTTTGGACAAATTGCCGCTACATTAATTGGGTGATCTGGGCCATCATCTGCTAAACTGAAAATATGATGAACTTCAAGAAACGGAATTTCATTTAAATTTACAAAAGGAGCATCTTTTCCACAGTTCTCACATCTGCCGTCTGCCCTCAATAATGCATATTTTTTTATTTCTATGGATCTATTTTTATATTCAGTTAGAATAAAAGGAGCGGCTTTTGATGTTCTATCAACACTTTTAAGAACTTTTTTTCTGAGGTTATAAAATTCAGAAGGTTCAAGTAAGATATTCTCTAGAGGATCCTTAATCGGAATGTTTTCTTCTTCTAATTCATTAGTATTTATTGGTTGGAGAATATATTTAACTAATTTATCTCCTTTTCTCTTTCCTTCAGACTGTGTTTCTATTTTCCAATCTATAACTTCGAATAGTCCTTCAAACTGGTATTGTTTTTTATGATGCCCTCTTTCACGAACTTCTTGTGCATTTGGTTCACGTGTCGTAAAAAGCAATATCTTTTTGTCAAGATTGGTTAGTAGCGAATTAGCAAAATTATATGGATTTTGATCGCCTTTTTCACCTTGGCCGGTATAAATCCAACTACCATCTTCTAATTGAGAATCTGAATAGCTTACTCTTTTCGTATGTCTTCCTCCCGTAGTAATAATTATAGTGTCAGAACCTTCTTTGTTCCAAAGAATACCAGATTGTTGCTGGTTACTTCCAATAAAGTTTAGAAGTTCATTTCTTTCGTATAGTTGATTTTGGATAAACATTATTTTTGTGAGTCATTAAATAAGGCATTAGAATTTCCGACAAGTATCATTTCTTTTTTTAATTCAAACATTAATTCTCCCGCTAGTCTTTCATTTGGATCTTCTGAAAGTGAAAATTTACAAATACATTTATTTATTCTAAGCTTGAGTGAATTATAATATTCTAAAAAAGTGTAATTCATTTCATTACTTTCTACAAATGAACTTATAAAAAGATTAACTAAACTTTCTCTAAATATTCTAATACTATTCAAGTCTCTATATTTTTTTTTGTCGTGCTTGCTAGTTAAATCCTCTTTTGTAGTTTTTATATCACCAAATCCAATTGCAACTTCGAAAGTCTCACTGAAAGTAGCTATAAATTCAGAAGAACGACAAGAAAATAAAATTACTTTTTTATCTTTAAATAAAACTTCGCCCTTATCCTTCCTTAATAAAACTTGTTTTCCTTCCGCAACATAACAGCCGCCATAAAGTCCCTCAGAAAAACCATGTCCAAGGAAAAGTAAAGTTTTTGATTTATGACTTGAATTTATTAAATCTAAAGTGGTCTTATATTTTTCAGGCATTACCTTATCAATCTCGCATGAAATTGTTCTCTTAGCAGTTTCTATTATTTTATTTAAAAATTTTATCGAGGGATCTGATGGATTTATTATTATCATTTTTCTAAAAAAATAAAATGAGCAACAGACCTTTCCAAAAATTCTGACTCAAAATCATCACTCTCAGCAGAGCTTTTTTGAATCATGTTAGCTAATTCTAAAAGCGTCTTATCTTTAAACCTTGGGAAAATGTTATTAAATTTCTTTTCCGGGTATTCTCTAAGTTTAGAATCAAGTTTTATACTTAAAGGGGTTTTGTTCTTTTTTAGGAATTCAATGATAGAGTTATAGTATGAAGTTCTTTCTATTACAGCATCTGGTTTAGAATCAAAATATGACTCGAGAAAAGTCATCAATGTATTTTTGTCATCTATATGTTGTCTAACTTCTCCTTGTAATTTATCCTTTACTTCTTCATGATCATTAGAATAAATTAAATAAGGCATTTTTTTTCCTTTAAAATTGTTTTCTTTTAAGAACTGAATTAGTTTTAAACCATCAATTATTTTGTCATCATATTGATAATCACAAGCTATCAAATCAAATTGATTATTAATATATTTTATTTTTAACTTTTCAATAACCTTATCTACATCAATTAAATCTACAGGCTTTCCATCCATTATTTCACGATACAATAAATCTGGTTCAGTAATATTAAAGAAATGACCAGTAATAGGAAATCCTAATCTCAATGATTCTGATTCAAGCAATGCTATTTGATCTTTTTGATCTTGATCATCTATAATTAAACAATGTTTCATACTAATTATTTAAAGTTTATTAAAAAAGAAGCTCCCTTTAATATTTGTCCGTTACCATAAAAAACAATCGAAGCATAATTGTCTTTTAGAACATTTGAGACAGTATTAAGACCTATTCCAGATCCATCTGTATCAGTCACTCCAAGATCAAAAATTATATCTGAATTTTGCACATACTCCGGATTTAAGCCAATTCCATTGTCCGAAAAAATCATCTCTAAACTATTATCCTTTGTCCTAAAGTCAATCCGGATTTTATTAGCTTCCTTTTTTTCGGAATTAGAAATTAAATTATCAATAATAACTGATAAATCTAATAGGCTAACCTTTCTAAAAAAAGGTGCGCCAATTCGATTAAATTCGAACTTAAGTTTTCGATCTTCAAAAAGAGTATTGTATTCGTTTATGTATTCAGTAATATAATTAGCAACTTCAATAGTAACTTTTTCTTGTTTAGATCTGAAATCGGCTTTAGTCATTAGTCTACTCATTTTGTAAGCCTTTTCAACACTAAACCTAATTGTTCCTAGTCGTTCGAGTAATTCATTATTATTTAAATTACCACCTTTTACTTTATCAGTTAATATTTGGATGTTTGCATTAATTCTTTCAGTAACTATCTTGAAATTATGAAGCATTCCGCGAACGTCATCACTAATATTTTTATCAGTAGATAACAAATATTTATTTTTTTGTTGCTCAAATTCTAAAGCTTGCCGTGCTTCTTTTACGGTTACTTTAGCTTCTTCAGCAATATTTTCAGCTTGTTCAGTAATTTTTTCTAATTCGAAAAGACGTTTTTGTGCTAAATTAATATCTTGTACTAATTCTTTTTGTCCAGTTTTTTCAGCAGCTTTTTGCAGATTTAAAAGTAACGTATTAGCAGAATCTTCCTGTTTTAATGCAAGAATATCTACTATTTTATCATTGTACCAAAGTTTTTTAATAGAATCACTTCCTGTAATTTCAGAAATTAATTCTAGTATTTCTTCTTTTCTTTCGCCTTGTTCAATATCTTTAAATTCAATTTTATTTCCCCACTTAACAACCTCAACCACATATTTTTCAAATCGTGTTAAAATATCAAAATAACAATTCTTAAGTTCTTTGTAAGAATTATTTTCTAAAAAACCTGCATCACGACTAGTAGATTCGATAAATTTAATGTTTTCAAAATCTCCATTTATTTCGATTTTTCCTGAAAGAGATCGAGTTCCTATGCGGCTAAACTCCTTATGTGATTTACGAATATCTACAGCAAAATGATCTTCTTCATAATCTCCAAAAGGATAAATCCTAAACCCATTTTTATATACAAACACATGACCATAACGCATTATTGGAAATCCCATTCGTCGCGAGAAAACTAGTTTTGCTGATTGATTTAAATGATAAAGTTTAAATCTTATATTTTTTAAATCATATTTGTTTTTCTCAGTAATCCTATAAATGTCGTCACCTTTATCATTAAGAATTGTTGAAATTTGTTCGCCATCTTCAGAAATAGAAACTTCAATTGAAGCGGTTCTTAATCCAAGGCTATCAAAAATAAAATTCCTTATTGGTCCGTTTACAATTTTATAATAATCTGTGTTTTTTTTATCTATTGCCTCTTCATCTTTTACTTCTATATAAATAGAAAAACCAGCTCTTTTTTTATCTTTTAATTTCTCTTCTTCGCTTTCTGGGAGAATAAGTTTTTCTAGACTTAATTTTAATTCAAGCAATTTATTTCGAGGCCAAACACTATCTTCTAAATTTGTTATCTCTAAACGTGTTCCATGACTAAATAATTCTTTGTTTTCAGCAAGAGTTTCGTGTCTAACACCAATTTCTTCAAATCGAGCTTTAGGATTTTCCTCAAAACTCTCCCAATCAGTATAAAGAACCTCTGTTTTAGAATTTGATTCGTCTTTTTTAGTTGTTAATTTTAATTTATTTCCAAGTCTATCGCAAGAAAATCTACCCACACCTTTTGCTCCCGCATATATACGTTTGACACCAAGTTCATGTCTATAGTCATTGTCTTCTGTGCCATCCTTTTTAGCTGAGTAACCAACAAACAACCATTTATTCTTTAATTCGTCAAAACTCATCCCTTTTCCATTATCTTGTATAATGATTGTGGCATTTTGAGTTTTAAGTCCTCTGAAAATTATTTTTACTTCTGTTGCATGAGCATCAAATGAGTTTTTCACTAATTCAAAAATGGCAACAAATTCGTCTGTTATTAATTGTTTTCCTATTAGATTTTTTAAGCCAGAGCTAACTACATAGTTTAATTGTTCTCCAAAAACACTTTCAATCTGAGTTTTAAATTTTGAATCCGTATTTATTGGGATAACATAAAAAGTATCATCTCTTGAAGCAAGATAAATCCAATCAAGACCTCTAACATTTTTGTTAAGATTATATATCCATATTCGTGGATCACCAGGTCTATTTGGTTTAGCATTTGGCCTAACTAAACTTACTTTTCGTTCAAATAAGCTTCCTTCATGAAACAATTGGCAATTAATATATTCTGTTTCACCTTTTGCTAAATCTTCAAAGTCAAATAGAGAATGTTTAACTAAAAAATCACGAATGTTTTTACTTGCATCAATGGTGCTTTTTTCAAGCATTGTTTTTGTAAGCTGAATAGGAACTCCATCAGGGAATAGCTTTCGTAATAATTCAATATTTTCTTGAATAATTTTATCCATTTTATTGTGATAAAGTTTCTATTTGAGTTTTTATAACATTGCCTAAAGCTTTTGCTAATACTGGAGGAACAGCATTGCCAACTTGTGTATATTGTGGTACTTCAAACTTTCTCATATCACCGCCAGTTGTAACTTTAGATCTGAACTCATACCAGTCAGGAAATGATTGAAATCTTGCCATTTCACGAACAGTCAAAGTACGAGGTTCTTTAGGATCATAATGACATAAGTCATCAGGAATAGTTAATTGGGCAGGCGCTGGTTCAAGTTTTCTTAAAGCTCTTTGTGAATGTTTACGAGTTGGTATCGACTTTATTAGAGTTTCAACTTCAGTATTTGTAGCAACTTTCGAAATTTCGTCTCCATTATTATTAAGAAATAATAGTTCGTGTTTCGAAAATTCAATTTTTAATTTATCAAGTAATTCTTTAGAGATATCTTTGCCTGTAAATAAATCTGTAGCTCCTTTTTTCAATCCATTTTGAAATTGTTCAATAACTTGATAAAATCGAAATCTAGATTTGACTAAAAAGTTATGGGTCCTAACTTCATGATTTTTGATTTGATTTGAATTATTTAAATCATGAGAAAATATTGCATTGATTGAGTTTGCATATTTACCATGGGTTTTATTTAATTCATATTTAATTGATGTGTCCTTTATGTCTTCAATAGCATCATTCGTAGTAATAAAGTCATTATTTAAGTGTGATATTTTGGGTAATATTATGCCATCAAACAATTCGGGATTGTTTTCGATGTCATAATATTTAAAATCTTTTACTGTAATATTATCTAAATTGTTTTTATTAGTAATTACTAAATTATAGAATCCTTCAGAAGTTAAAAGAATTTTATTCTTTGCCTGCAATTTTTTCAATTTAGTGAATACATCTTTTCTATACGCTTGTAAAATGAAACGTGGCCTATTTTGTGGGACACCAAAATATTTTGAATTTAGCATCATGCAAACAGGTACAAAACCTTCTAAGGCAAATGCTTTTGAAACCTCCAACCATGCATAATATTTATGTTTACCTTCCTCATCTTCTTCTGTAAAAGGTGCCGTTATTCCTTTAACGTTTTCTAACAAAACAGTTTTAGGTTGTAATAATCCTGCAAATCTTGCAAAAGAAAGCGGTAATTGATTTTTGTGATTGTCTTTTTCTCTTCTTCCTGCTAAACTAAAGCTTTGGCACGGCGGTCCACCAGAAACTAAATCAATATTATTTGCTTTTAGTTCTTTAACAATTTTAGGATTTTTGTCAAGAAAATCTAATAAATGATCAATATTTCCAATTAGTAATTTTTCTTTTAAATTAATGTTTTTGCTTAAATCAGAAAATTTTCCAGTTGCTGTCGAAAAGGGATTTTCACGTAATCTATTTTCTAAATCATTTTGTGGATAATTGCTTTTGATCCAGAGTGATTTAGAAGCATTTTTTCTCTCTTTTGACAGAGAGTTAAGGTTTTCATTTAAAATATTATATGCAAAAGTTTCTCCTGCCATAGGAGATAGTTCATTGGCAAAAAACAATTCAAATCCAGCGGAATCTAATCCTAGACTCATTCCTCCACATCCAGCAAAAAGCTCGATATGTGTTAATTTATTCTTCATAATTAAATAATTCTTGAATGTTTACTTCAAGAGCTTTTGAAAGTTTTTCGATGATTAAGAGTGATACATTTCTTTTTCCTTTTTCAATGTCAGAAATATATGTCCGATCTATATTGGCAATATTAGCCAGATACTCAATGGAGTATTCCTTTTGTTCTCTTAAGAATTTTATTTTATGTCCAAATTTTTCTTTCAGATTCATAACCGATAAATGTACTTATGTGCGGACAATTGTCCGGTTGACAATTGTCCTCATTCTGGATTAGTTTTTAACTGATTTTTTTGATGTAATACAAGATTTTGTCAATAAAAAAACGCCAATCATTTCTGACTGGCGTTCATTAATATTTCTAAACTTCTTATGAAAACAAAAGCCCTAGCCCTGATGGGAGCGGCATCCTTTTGTTGCTTTCTTTAAGCAATAAAAGATATAGTGGACAGCAGGAAATAGCTCCTGAGAAAACTAAATTCCAATATTTTATCCCGAAGCATTGGGACCAAATTCTTAGTTGCAAAAGCTCTTCGATTTCGCTCAGAGTGACAAATCTTTGGCGAGTTACTAGTGTGATTTGCTTCGCCTATTCGCTATCGCTCGGGTCTCCTTTCGTCGAGATGACAAGATTGTGGTAAGTTTTGCGATAATTGATTCGTTCGGAATTGCGATAAAAAAACTACTTCCCCTTCTTCCCCCATTTAATTTTCATTTTTCCTTCATCATCCAACGCAATTAAATGCAGGACAATTCCACGGTCGCGGACGGCATCGCGTTCGGCTTTGGTGGCGAGTTTGATGTCGTTTTTGGAGTTTCGGAGGGGGATGGTGAGGGCGAGATTGGTGCCTCGGCCAAAGGAATAAATACCTTCGGCATCGAGGTTTAAGACGCTGGAACTAATGGTAAAATTATTGACATCGATTTGCTCTCCGCGCAATTTGAGATTACCGGATAAATCGCTAAATGTAATATTCTCGACATCGCGGAACGGAAAAGCAAACTTGCCAATTTTTACGATAGGCTCAAAGTTTAACAAAGCGCCCTGATTGACATTGAACGTTAGATTGCCGTGCATAGAATTGGTGATCAGCGCGCCATTGCTGTTGATGAATCCGGTTACATTGGCCTTACTGCTCAATCTGCCTTTGATGTTGCCGGGATGAAATGAGGTAACGCCAAAGTTGTTGAACGACTTTAAGAAACTCGCAATATCGACCCGGTTTACCTGCGCGTTGGAGCTAAAGGCAAAGTTTTTTCCGCTTGGTTTTACCTCGCTGTTAAACGTGATGCTTCCGCCGGAAGTTTGCAGCGAACCGTTTTTTATGACCAATCTCGAATCGATCATTTGTACGGTTGCGGTGGTATTGGTCGCCGTTAGTTTGTTGTAGTTGATTTTATCGGCTTTGATGTCGATGACTACAGAACATTTGTCGATTGCAGTGCGTATCTGGTTCGAAATCGTGGTTCTTTTGGTATTTTTTGCCGTGGCTTTCGTTTTTTGAGAAGTGGCCAAAACACCCAGAAATTGTTTCAGGTCTATATTGGGGCAATAGATTTTCCAGTTTACGATCATTTTTTCGGGCGCATCATAATAGAGGTTCAGGAAATTGTCGATTTTGCCTTCGATGAAAATCGTATTCTTATTGTGTTTGTAAGCAATTTGTTTGATAAGTAGAGCTTTCTCAGTAAAATCAAGATGTATGTTGGTTTTTACGGCATGAACATTCTTTGGGATATAATGAAATGAGGCATCATCGACATCGACTTTACCAATAAAACGAGGTTTGGTGATGTACAAATCGACAATATCAAACTGAAATTTCAGGTTGGCTTTTGCGTGACCGGCCGTAAACTGAATCCATTTGTCGTTGCTGATTTCGTTGAGTCTTTCGACATCAAAATCTGAACTTACGTTTCCGGTGGCGACTGGTTTTTCGAGATTATTAATGGCCAATTGCGGAATGGTAAGCGGAATATTTTCGTATTCGCCCGTAAATCTCGTTAATATTATGGCCGAATTGGCATCGTTGTAACCGTCTTTTGGTTTGAAATTATTGGTAAAAATTCCTTTAAAATTACATTTTTTGATTAATCCGTCGGGAATACTCAATTCGTTGTCTTTTATGATGGCCTGAACGACAATTCTGGGATCTCCTTCGGCATTAAAATCACCTTTTATGTCGCAATTTACGTCGATAGGTTGACGCAAATTGAATCGGTTTAGCTTCGAACTGATATTGGCAGACAGTACATTCGAGGCATTTTGCCATAAAATAGAAGTCCCAATATTGATTCCGAAAAGGGCATTTCCTTTGGCAAGATTAAAAAAAGCGGTAATGTCAAAAGAGTCTGTTCCTATTTTTAGATTGCGGGTTACGACATCAATTTTTTCTTTTTCGGCAGAATACGAAACATTAAAAGTTCCTTTGAGTTCTTTTTCTTTGGCGAAACTTCCGTGCACGGTATTAAACGCTAAACTTTTTATTTGCGTATCCAGAAAAACATCGGTTTGCCAATCGCTTCCGTCATAATCTACTTTGGTTTTTAAACTCGCCACATCAAAGTCAAACAATTTATGCCCAAGGCGATTGTCCAGGATAAAATGAACATTGTTGAGGTCGATCTGGTCAACGGTAGTTTCTCTATCGGATTTATTTTCGGGCGATTTTTTCTTTTTTGGTTTAAAGATATCGGCGTTCGAATAGCCATTTTCGGCTTTATAGACATAGATATTGGCGTCGTTGATGAGGATTTTATGAATGTTGATTTCGTTTTGCAGTAGACTCCAAACATTCAGACGCGCTTCGACTTCGGTAGCTTTCAGTAAAGTATGTTTGTGCTTTGCCCATTGGTTGTCTTTGAGTTCGACATCTTTTAAGGCCAATGTAAAATTAGGGAAACCGGTTAGAAACTTATAATGAAAATCGCCAATATGAAACTGTCCGTTAATATTTTCGTTGATTTTGGAATTGATCTTAGCAATGATTTCGGTTTTATTTCGATTAAAATAAATAGATAATCCGCCAGACGCAATCAATAGTAATGCAATGAGTCCTAAAACAAAAAAGCCAAAACGTTTGGCATATTTTTTAAATCGAACCGACTGAAAGAAGTTTTTTATATGAAGTAAAGTTACTGACATCTCGAAGAATTTTCTGGATCATTAAAGATAAGCTAAAAAAATGATGTTATTTTAAAAAGATGGCCCTCAATATGTGTAAGTTATAACTTATTTTTTAAAAACATGGGAATCGTATAATAAATGACAATGCATTTATAATTAAAACTAATTTAAGAATGGTGTATGATTAGTATTTAATTTTTAAATTTGTACTCTAGTTTGAAACGAAACAATTCAGACAATAATTTTAAAAGAAAAGAAATTATGGCATTAGCAATAACAGATGCTACTTTTGATGAAGTAGTTTTGAAATCAGATAAACCAGTAATGGTAGATTTTTGGGCAGCATGGTGCGGTCCTTGTAGAATGGTTGGTCCAATCATTGACCAAATCAGCGAAGAATACGCAGGTAAAGTAGTTGTTGGTAAAGTCGATGTAGATGCTAACCAGGAATTCGCTGCAAAATATGGTGTGCGTAACATACCTACCGTTTTGGTTTTTCATAACGGTGAAGTAGTAGGAAAACAAGTAGGAGTTGCTCCGAAACAAACCTACGCAGATAGTTTAGACGCTTTGTTGTAATCGTAAGATTATGATTTATATAAAAGAGGTTTGGCGAAAGTCAAGCCTTTTTTATTGGAATAAAATTGAATTGAGCATATTTTAAACACATAGGAACATAGCTTTTCTGGCTTAATAAAAAGGCATTTCATTTGTTTGAACACACATAGCTATGTGAAAGAAACGTGTTTCTTTATGCATTCTTAAAAAACTTTGCGCCTTTGCGTCTTCGCGCGCAAATTTTCAACTAATAGTTAGAGACAGCTTAAAATTATAATCGCGCAGAGACGCAAAGGCGCAAAGTTTAAAAACTAATAGATCTATGTTTCTATGTGTTTAAAAATTCAACTCAAAGATGAAAATTAATAGTAAATGTAGTTCCTGAATCTTGTTGGGAGTTTACTTCGATTTTGCAATTGATGGCGGTGGCGAGATCTCTTATTAGGTGTAAGCCTAAACCGGATTTGATCCCTATAACTTCTGAGTCGTCGTATAAGGCTTTGAATTGTTGCTGAGTGCCGCCGGGACCGTTATCTGTAATAGAAAGATACGTTTGATTATTTTCTTTTCGGGCTTTCCAGATTATTTTTCCGTTTGAGGTTTTGTCCAAGGCTTTTATGGCATTTCCGGTCAGGTTTCTAATGATGGTTTTGAGGTAATTTTCATCGGTATTTAGGATGATGTTTTCCGGATCTTCAAATGAAATCTGAATATTTTCTATGCCTGAAAAATGTTTTTGGGTTTCTTCGAATAAAATCGCTATTGGAATTTCTTTAAAATGAGGTTTAAAGTTTTCCATTTCGCCTTTGCTCCATAATAAAATATCTTCCATAGAGGATAATAGATTTTCTGCTCCGGTGATGACTTTGGTTTGCATTCGTGCAGCCATTTCTTCATCAATGAGTTCAGGATTTTCTTTTTGAAGATGCAAAAAGTGAATTAAATTCGAAACCGGACTTCGCAAATCATGGTTCAGAATACTAAAGAAACGGGCTTTTATTTTATTGGCTTCGTCTAATTGCTGATTCAAAAGCTGTAATTTCTCATTCGTTTTTTTACGGTTTTGGTTTTGTCTGAACAATAATAACCCTATGATGCCCACGAGAATCAGTCCCGAAATTAAAAAGATGCGTTGTTTCTTAGCTTCCTGAATCTGAATGTTTTTAAGCGTATTTTGAGTCGAAAGGTTTTTGATTTCCTGTCCTTTGGTTTTGTTTTGATAACGGGCTTCGGCATTGGCAATATTTTGTTTTGCCGATTCCTGCATCATTTCGTCATTGTATTTGCTGTAGATTTCGTTGTAATAAAATGCTTCTTTCCAAAGCCCTAATGCCGCATAACTTTGAGACAGTTTTTTATTGATGCTTACAAAGGATTCCTTATCATAATTTAAAGCATTTTTTGACGCTTTTTTTAAGGTTTCGATTGCCTTTTTATAATCTCCTTTTTCATACAAAACGTTTCCCATTATAGTGTTAGCTTCCATAATAATATCTTCGTCATTTGATTTTTTTCCAAGTAAAACGGCCTTTTTAGCATAATTATAGGCTGTATTTATTTGATGTTGGCCAACATAATAATCTGCCATACTTCGGTTGGCAAAACTCAAATTAAGAAATAAAGAATCTTTTACAGACGGAAGTGTATAAATTAATTTATAATATTTTTGAACGCTGTCGAGTTTGTTTTCTGCGACAAAACATTGCATGTAATAGTTACAGGAAAAAGCACTGATATAAGGAGAGGTTTTTATATAAGGTGTTGCATCGTTTAAGTATTCAATTGCTTTGTCAAATTGCTTCATCTTAATATATGCGCTGGCAATCTGGCTGTATGAAACGCCAATATTTTCTGTATTTGAGATGCTTTTTGGAAGCAGTTTTTTATACGTTATCGCCTTTAATTGGTATCCGATAAAATTCTCATATTGAGAATAATCCAGATAATATTCTCCAAGACTTCCGTTTAGTACAGATTGTGTATAGGTGTTTTTTGTAGTATCAAGAACCTTTTTTATATATCGTATTAGATTTTCTCTTTTGGCAGTATCATTAAGAGAATAATAAATATAATTGAGACGCATTAAAGCCGAAGTTTCATTTTTAAGATGTTTAACACTTTTGGCATATTTTAGCGAAAGCTCATAATTAACCAACGCTTTTTGATATTGGTTGTTACTGAATTCGTATGAAAGTCCTTTGTAAAGATAAAATCTGCTTAGATAAGCAGGATTGTTTTTAGAAATACTAATTCCTTTTTCGGCAACACCTAAGAGTTTGGCGTAATCTTCTAAATCAATAATTTCATTAGCATACTTAAGCCAGACTTTTAGTTTTTCATCCGGGCTTTGATATCGTGCCAAATTAGGTTCTTGCTGTGCAAAAACAGAAATAGTAGTGAAAAGCAGCAATAAAAACCAGACTTTTCTCATCTAGAATAAGTTTAGGTTTTCTTTGTAACTTCTTCCCACAGGAATAGCTACATTGTTATTTAAGATAATTTCAGTCGAATTGATCTTGTGAATAAACTGTTTTTGAACCGCAAAACTCCTGTGAATCCTGATGAAAGACTGAAAATGATCTTCTTTTAAAAGATTACCAATACTCGATAAAACGCAATGTCTTTTTTTATCGGTGATAACGAGGGTATAATCTTTTAAGGCTTCGAGATATAAAATTTCATGCAATTTGACTTTCGTTTGTTCGTGACCTTCTTTTATATAAATGGTATCACCTCCAATACTGGCTTCAAAAAGGGAGGCTTTGAGTTTGATTTCCATAAACTCTTCGATACGGCTTATGGTTTGTGCAAAGCGATCGAGTTTTAATGGTTTTACGATAAAATCTAAAGTTTCGATCTCAAAACTTTCTACGGCATGTTCAGGATGTGCGGTTATAAAAATACAAACCGGAATTTCCAACGCTTTTTTTCTGAATTCGATTCCGTTTAAGCCCGGCATATCGATATCGAGGAATAAGATGTCGACTTTTTCTTTTTCGATAAACGGAAGCGCCTCTTCTGCCGATTCGAAAACCTCTAAAATATCCAGAATGGGAAATTTTTTGGCAAACGATAATACCGTAAGTCTGTCTATTTCGTCATCGTCGATAATAATACACGTGTATTTTTTGGTCATTTGATTCGGTTTTATGTCGTCTGTCTATTTAAAATGTCGTCTGTCTATTAGTGGTTTTTCGACCCGTTTTAATCCTGCAAATTTGTCTCGTAATTAAGTCCTCAGATAAAAAGAAACGTTCTTTTACTATCAGTTGACCTTTGCAAAAATAATGTTATTGAATTAAATAAGAATCATTTAGCCCAATTTAAAACCAAAATTATTATGAAAACTTTAAAAACCATTTTTACCATTTTATTAGTTGCCCTTTCTACCATTTCCTGCAGCAGTGACGATGGAAAAGACGGAATCGACGGAACAAACGGAACAAACGGCACGAACGGAGCAACAGGAACAGCAAATGTTATTTACAGCGCGTGGATAACAGCGCCGACAGCAGTAGCAGAAACAATAGACGGAACTTCAGGAATGTCTACTTCTATTAATGCACCTGAACTATCAGAAGATATTTTAGCAAAAGGAACCATATTGGTTTATGTGTCTTTTGGTTCAGGCACTTATACGCTGCCTTATACATCAACAGCCGGGGGATTTGTTAATACGATTACAGCTATTTCTACAGCAAAGAAAATCAAACTGTTCAGATTTAGACATGACGCAGGTGGAACTGTAAATTTGCCAACAACGCTTAGCTGGCGCTATATTCTGATTCCTGGAGGAGTTGCAGCTGCAACATCAAAAACTGCAAAATTGGATTATTCTAAAATGAGTTACAAAGAAGTTTGTGCGCGTTTTAATATTCAGCCATAATTCTTAAAAGGAAAACTAAACAAAAGGAATTCAATCTATTAAACGAAAGAAGAACCAAATAATTAAATTATCATGAAAACTTTAAAAACCATTTTTACGATTTTATCAGTTGCATTATTAACCATTTCATGCAGCAGCGACGACGACAAAGATTCTGTTAAATATAGTGAAGAAAATCCTCTGGATGCTTATTTGGCAGGTTCAGGATTTAGCCAAAAAGCAGTCGATGTAAAAAACTCAGGAATTTACGAATATGGCTTTAGCTTTAAACCAACGGTGACGGGAAAAATAAATTCTTTAATTGTAAAGATTCCGGATGTAAATAGTGCTTTAAGAATCACTTTATGGGATGCAGCGACTAAAACAGTTATAAAATCTGAAACTGTAAATGTTGCAACAGCAAATGTTACGGTCGAAAAAGTAATAACACCAATTGCGCTTACAAAAGACAAAGAATACTTTTTTACCGTAAACAGCGACGACTGGATCAACAGAACAAAAACTGACGGATCAGCAGCAACTTATCCAATTGTGGCGGGAAACATTACTATTACAGGTTATGCGTATATCTCAAGCACAGCTACAGAAACAATTTTTCCAACAAATGCGCGTAACACCTATTATGCGGGAGATATGACGTTTAAATTTCAGCAAACACAATAATTTTATTTTTGGATAGTTAGAATTAGTATGTTTGAAAAGGTCTGGCGCTAGTCAGACCTTTTTTATTGGAATAAATTGAACATAATTTTTTAAACACATAGAGATATAGTTTTTCTAACTAAAATAAAGACATTTCATTTGTTTAAACACACATAGCTATGTGAAAGAAATATGTTTCTTTATGCATTCTTTTTTTCGGAATGTAAAGCTATGTCTCTATGTGTTTAATAATTTTTCGCTGTATAAAATGATTCTCATAGATAAAAAAATCATTTTAATCTGTGATCCCGATAGCTATCGGGAGTAGTAAAAAGAATTTTAATTCGTGCTAATTCGTGAAATTTGTGGCTAACTTTTTTTTATTTTTACAAATCTAACATTCCCTTAAAAATGAAAATTTTCTACAGCTTTTTCTGTGTTCTTGTATTTACTGCCATTGGTTTTTCTCAAACGAAACAAAAAGAAAATCTTCTTTTAGAAAATGGGGTTTCAGAACAACTGGCTGTTTTTAGAAAACATCAAATCTCAAATGTAACTTACGGGCTTTCGTTTGAAATTCCGCAGCAAAAACAGCAGGAAATCAATTCAGATCTTACTTTAAACCTGACAATATCAGATTTGAGTCAGCCTTTGTATTTAGATTTTAAAGAGAAAACGTCAAACATAAAATCTATCGAAGTAAATGGAAAAAGTACTGGTATTGTTCACGAAAAAGGACATATTGTTATTGTTCCTGAAAGTTTAGTTCTAGGAAAAAATACGGTTGTCATTTCGTTTATTGCAGGTAATTTATCACTGAATCGCAACGATGATTTCTTGTATACTTTATTAGTGCCGGATCGTGCGAGTACCTTATTCCCGTGTTTTGATCAGCCCAATATTAAAGCGACTTATAAATTGAGTTTGTCGGTTCCTAAAGACTGGACAGTTTTGGCTGGAGCCGATATAAAAGAGAAAATAGAAAAAGGTGATTTTACGGCTTATAGTTTTGGGGAATCGGATAAAATGAGCACGTATTTGTTTTCATTTGTTGCCGGAAAATTCAAAAGCGTAACAAAACAACCGGGAAACCGCGAAATGACGATGTTGTATCGTGAAAACAATCCGGAGAAATTTCGAGTAAGCGTTGATACTATTTTTAATTTGCACCAGCAATCGGTAGACTTTTTAGAAAAATACACCAATTACTCATTTCCTTTTCAGAAGCTAGATTTTGCTTCAATTCCTGTTTTTCAATATGGCGGAATGGAACATGTTGGTGCGATTCAGTACAGAGAATCGACCTTGTTTTTGGATAACAGTTCAACCGACAGTGAGAAACTAGATCGTGCGAAACTTATTGCCCATGAAACCTCGCACATGTGGTTTGGTGATTTGGTGACTATGAAATGGTTTGACGATGTCTGGATGAAAGAGGTATTTGCCAATTTTATGGCAGACAAAATCATGAACCCAATTTTCCTGAAAGTCAATCATAATCTACAATTTTTAACGGCGCATTATCCTAACGCTTACGCGGAAGATCGCTCGTTAGGCACGCATCCTATAAAACAGCATTTGGCGAATTTGAAAGATGCAGGTTCGCTTTATGGAGCTATTATTTACAACAAAGCACCGATAATGATGCGCCAGTTAGAAGCTTCGATGGGGGCGGCAGCTTTCCAGAAAGGAATCGAAAAATACATTAAAAAATATGCCAATGACAATGCCGACTGGAATAATCTGGTCGAAATCCTGGATGCCGAAACGCCGCTCGACATGCAAAAATGGAGCGAAGTTTGGGTAAATAAATCAGGAAGAGCCATCTTTACCAATAAAATAGAATATGATGCCAAAAAACGAATTACAACCTTTGAAATAAGCCAGCAAGCCGAGGATCAATCAGACAATGTATGGCCTCAGATTTTTGATATTGGTTTGGTATATCCGGATCAGGTAAAAGTGATGAATGTTACTATAAAAGATAAAAATCTGTTGTTGAAGGAAGCAATCGGACTTGAAAAACCGCTTAGCATCATTTATAATTATAATGGTTTTGGTTATGGTGTTTTTCCGCTTGACGGGAATATAACATCTGTTTTGAGTTTGAAAGATGAGGTGGCGAGAGCTTCAACTTATATTAATATTTATGAAAATACATTAACCGCAAATGTGGCGCCAAACAAAGCTTTTGATTGTTTTATAAAAGGAATCCAGCAAGAAGAAAATGAATTGGTTTTAAAGATAATTACCAATCAAACAAGTAACGTTTTTTGGAAATTCCTAACCCAAAAGCAACAAACCAAAGCACAAAAACAATTGAAGGATGTTTTGTATAAACGTTTACAAGCCAATTTGTCCAGCAATATCAAGAAGACTTTGTTTAATTTATTCAGTTCAATTGCATATTCAGATTCGGCGAAAGCCAAATTATATGCGATCTGGAATAAAGAAAAAGTTATCCCGGGTTTAAAATTAAACGAAGACGATTACACCAATATCGCCATGAATCTGGCGATATTTAAACATGCTAAAGCAGATGAAATCCTGAATAAAACCAGAACAACAATCACAAATCCGGACAAACAAAAGCGATTTGAATTTTTGCTTCCTTCTTTGTCGAAAGATGAATCCGTTCGTGATGCCTTTGTAAAATCATTAAAAGACGATGAAAACAGAGAAAAAGAATCCTGGGTTGGAGTAGGTTTGGCGAATATCAACCATCCGTTGCGTCAGGAAAGTGCACAAAAGTATATCCGGTTTTCATTAGATTTGGTCGAGGAAATTCAGCGCACGGGAGATATTTTCTTTCCAAAAGACTGGCTGAATAATACGATTGGAAAATATTCATCGAAATATGCTTTTGATGAAGTACAGCGATTCTTAAAAGAAAACCCTAATTTTAGTCCGATATTAAAACGAAAACTGTTGCAGGCGACAGACGGTTTGTATCGCGCACAAAATATTAAAAAAGAAACCGAATGAAAATCGAATCGGAAATAGAGAAAGTATCCAGTTTTCAGCATCTCGAAATGCTGGCGAATCAGGTTGTAGAAGGTTTTATATCGGGAATGCACAAGAGTCCGTTTCATGGATTTTCGGCAGAATTTGCGGAACATAAAGTCTATAATGCCGGAGAAAGCACCAAACATATTGACTGGAAATTGTTTGCCAAAACAGATCGTTTGTACACCAAACGTTTTGAGGAAGAAACCAATATGCGCTGTCATCTTATTGTCGATAATTCGTCATCGATGCATTATCCCGAACTAAAATCCGGTCAGCCTTTTTATGAAAAGAAGATTGGTTTTGCGGTTTTGGCATCTGCAGTTTTAATGAATATCTTAAAGAAACAGCGCGATGCAGTTGGTTTAAGCGTTTTCTCAGACAGTTACGAATATTATGCCCCGGAAAAAGGAAGCGATCGTCATCATAGAATGCTTTTGAATAAACTAGAGCAATTATTAGAACAGCCAAAAGTCAAAAAGACGACCGATACGATTACCTATTTGCATCAGATTGCAGAGAAAATGCACCGCCGTTCGATGATTATTATATTTACGGATATGTTTCAGTCAGAAGATGATGAGAAGTTATTTAACGCCTTGCAGCATCTTAAACACAACAAACACAAAGTTGTTTTATTTCATGTCGTAGATAATGAAACTGAGCTTAAATTCGACTTTGATAATACGCCAAGAAAGTTTATTGACCTGGAATCAGGCGAAGAAGTATCGATTTTTGCCGATAATGTAAAAGCAGAGTATGAAAAAAGGGCCGAGGAGTATTTTAAAAAACTGTCTTTGACCTGTGCAAAGAACCAAATTAAGTATGTTCCGGTGAATGTGGGAGATAATTTTGAAAAAATATTGACTACATATTTAGTTGAAAAACAAAACTTTGGCTAATAATTTAAAAATATATTTAATTTTTTTTAGCAAAACACTTGCAGAAATGAAATTCTGTACTATCTTTGCAACCGCAATAACGCAGAGGTTTGGTAGTTCAGTTGGTTAGAATACATGCCTGTCACGCATGGGGTCGCGGGTTCGAGTCCCGTCCAGACCGCAATATTGGGAAAAGCCTTTCTTAACGGAAAGGCTTTTTTGCCCAAATACGGTATCTAAGATTAGTTGTGTTGTTTTGCTACGACTTTGTAACTCGTAGCTGGTTTAGTAGTTAGACCAATGAAAAGCTTTCCACTTTTGTGGATGGCTTTTTTGATTTAGGACACTTTTGATTTGAACCATATAAGTAATATGAGTTCATTTAAAAAAAAGTTTTAACCACAAAGATTTACGCAAAGTCCGCAAAGTTTTTTTTAAGCTTTGCGGATTTTTTGGTTTTACTTGTGTGGTTAACCGCAAAATGTGCTAAAATTTACACAAAGGTTTGCAGAGTTTTATTTATAGTTTTGCGAACTTTGCGGTTAAATAGTCTCTTTTTTGGGTTTTAAACCTGAAATTTTAAATTTTAAAAGATTGGAATTTAGTTCATTAAAAATTTCTCAAATTTTATTCCCAAAAAACCTTGCAAAACCCAGTTTCTATTGTATTTTTGCACTCACAATAACGCAGTTGGTTTGGTAGTTCAGTTGGTTAGAATACATGCCTGTCACGCATGGGGTCGCGGGTTCGAGTCCCGTCCAGACCGCAAATATTGGGAGAAGCCTTTCTTAACGGAAAGGCTTTTTTGTTTTTATAACTTAACCGCAAAGTTCGCAAAGATTTACGCAAAGGACACAAAGTTTTAATTAAGCTTTGTGGATTATCTTTAGTTATATTTCAAGCATAGTCAGAGGTTTCAACCTTGGGAAACGTATTGTGGTGATTTGTATTGAGATAATGTATTGCGATCCAATGGTTGAAACCATTGGCTATGTTTTTTTTAGCTTTGCGAACCTTGCGTTTTTACCTTGTGGACTTAGCGGTTAAATCTGCACAATCCAGCTTTGGAATTTGGAATTTTTTAAAATTTTGGAATTTAAATTTCCCTACATTTATATATCGAAAGATATTCAATTACTTCAATGGAACATTCCGGTCAGAAACTAGATAAATACTATATTAAAAAAGTAGATGCCGATAAAAAAAGCATTTATTGTCACCACGATCTGATGGGCGAATTGTTTGTGCCTACGCATAAACACGAGAAAGCACAATTGTTATATGCTGAAGGCGATGTTGTGTTTGTAACTACAGAAACCAAATCCTATTTTTTACCCGCAAGGCATTTTATCTGGATTCCGAGTGGTGTTGCACACAGTATTGAACCAAAATCTGAAAGCGTAACGATGCGTAACTTGTATTTTCCGGTTGAAAAAGACGAAGATGTATTTTATAAAAGCGAAGGCATTTACCCGGTGAATAATTTACTGCTTCAAATGATGCTTTTTACAAATCGTTGGAATGGTGATCTTAAAAAAGGAAGTCCGAATTTTGCGATTGCCAAAGCGATCAAAGCAATATTACCTCAAATTTGCCTGACCAATTTGCCTTTAGAATTGCCGCAGCCCAAAGATCCGCGTTTGAGTAAAATTCTGCGACATATCGAGAATAATCTGGGAGAAACGATTCTGTTTGCTGAGGTTGCACGTGAATTTGGGTACAGCGAACGCTCTTTGTATCGCTTGTTTCAGAAAGACCTTAATATGTCATTCATTCAATATTATACTATTAGAAGAATTCTAAAAGCGATCGAACTTTTGCTTGACAGAAAACTTTCGGTCAAAGAAGTCGCCCTGGAAGTAGGGTATAGTAGTGTGCCGACGTTCAGTAATACTTTCTTTAAATTCCTTGGACAAAGACCTTCGGATTATCTGAATGGAGAAGATATCCTGAGGACAAAATAAAACATATTTGCCCACGGATTTTACTGATTTAAAGGATATGAACAGATTTATATTTCATATTCTCTCCAAAATCAGCTTTAATTCTTTTAATCTGTGTAAAACCATAATTCATATTAATCTTTATAACGTATTGTTTTTCAATATTTTAATATAACGTTTTCGGAAATTAAAATTTTAACATTTGTCCGAAATGAATATGTTATTGACTTTTTAGAATTATCAGTCACCAAAAAAATGCAGGAACTTTGCAGTATTAAAATCTTAAAATATTCATGTTCCTTAAAACAACAAATTCTACAGACGATTGTTTTCTCAAAATCGTGTTGGTATTTCTAATTGTATTGACATTTAGTAATGTACAAGCACAGGAAATTCATTCGGTTTCGTTAAGCGAAGCGGTGAAACTGGCAAAAGAAAACAACAAAAAAATCCTTAGATCTCAATTAGAGACGACGCTCTCAGAGCAAAATATCAAAGAAAGAAAAGAGCTCCGTTTGCCGGATATCGAATTAAACGGTGAATATTCCAGAATTACTAATATTACGGAATTCAAAGGAAATGGTTTCTTAAACGGCAAAGAAGTAACCAAGGCGATTCCTGAAATCTATCAGGTCAATTCAACCTTTAAAATGCCAATTTATGCGGGTAATAAAATCAATAATGCCATCAAAATTGCCAGTCAGGAAAACGAAATTGCCAAAATAAAAACTGAAAAGACTGAAAATGATATTGAGCTTGAAGTGGTGGCCAATTATCTGGCGATTTATAAAATGATGGAACTTCAGAAGATTTTTGAAGAAAATATCAAAGAAGAAAAAAGCCGATTGAAAGAAGTCCAGTCCCTGCAAAAACACGGAACGGTGACTAAAAATGAAGTCATCAGAGCTGAATTGCAACTTTCGGATCGTGAATTAAACTCACTGACAAATTCTAAAAATATAAAAATCGCACTGCATGATTTAAAAACTTTGATTCAGCTTCCGGAAAATGAAGAAATAGCAATTGATACTACCGCGAATATTGATGAAATGAATGGTTTAGATCCGTATGATTTTTATTTGGAAAAAGCTTTTCAGAATGAAGAAATGCGAATCGCCAGCCAGGAATTAAACATCAAGAAAACCGAATTGAAACTGGTTAAAGGAAATTATCTGCCAACGGTAAATTTCTTCGGGAATTATGGTTTTTATTATCCTAACTACAAGTTTTTTCCGCCAAATCCGTATTTGTACACTTTGGGACAAATTGGTATCGAGGCACATTTTGATATTTCGGCTTTGTATAAAAACAAAACCAAAGTAGAACAGGCTACGACACAAATCGAATGGCAGAAAATGCAGACTGAAATTACCAAAGATGAAATTCAGGATAAGCTGTTTAAAGAGCATACGCAATATCAGGAAATCCTTGAAAAATTTGTGGTGGTAGATAAAGCTTTGGATTTGGCCAATGAAAATTACCGAATCGTAAAGTTGAAATACCTCAATCAACTGGTTTTGATAACCGAAATGGTCGATGCTGATAATGCTTTACTACAGGCGAAATACAACAAGATTTCTACAAGACTGGACGCCGTTCTAAAACATTATGAATTGTTGCACACCGCGGGGATTATGCCAAGCGAGATTTAGTTTAAGAAGAAAGAGAATAGAGGCAAGAAGATAGAGCAAGAAGAAAGAAGCAAGATAATAGAGCAAAGAGTATAGAAAATAGAAATAAAGAATATAAAATAACATGGTTAAGATAAAAAATGAAACTAAGAGAAACAGAACGTTTCATATATTAATAACAATTATTGCCTGCGTATTGGTGGCAAGCGGAATCATCTTAGGGATTTGGTTTTATGTGTTCAACAGAAACCACGAAGAAACCAATGACGCTCAGGTGGAACAATACGTAACGCCAATTATGTCGCGTATTACGGGTTATATTCAGGAAGTTCGTTTTGATGAAAATCAATTCGTGCATAAAGGAGATACTTTGGTAATTATCGACAACAGAGAATACAAATCGAAACTGAATGTGGCTTTGGCCGATGTTCAAAGCGCGAAACAAAGCAGCGTTGTGGCCGAGAAAAACGTTGCAACAACAGCTAGTTCAGCCGCAATTGGAGAATCGCAATTGGCGGCTGCCAAAACCAATCTTTGGAAAACAAAATTAGAATACGAACGTTATCAGGCTTTAGTAAAAGACGAAGCGGCAACATCGCAACAATTAGAGAAAGTAAAAGCAGATTACGAATCGGCACAGGCACATTTTCAGGAAATGCGAGACAGAATTCAGTCTTCGAATTTAAGTACTTCTCAGGCGCAGGCCAATGTTCCTGCATCACAAACCAATATCGCGTCAAAACAAGCTGCGGCAGATAATGCAGCATTGTTTCTTTCGTACACCATAATTACCGCGCCTTATGACGGTTGGGTTGGAAAAAGAACTTTGCAGCCGGGACAAATGGTTAAGGAAGGTCAGTCGTTACTTTCTATAGTAAGCAAAGAAAAATGGATTACAGCCAATTTTAAAGAAACGCAATTGCAATATTTAAACGTGGGTCAGGAAGTTCGAATTCAGGCCGATGCTTTAAGCGACAAAGAATTTACAGGAATCATCACTTCATTATCTCCTGCAAGTGGCGCCAGATTCTCGTTATTGCCTCCGGACAATGCAACAGGAAACTTTGTGAAAATCGAACAAAGAATTCCGGTTCGTATTCAATTGAAAGAGACTGATAAACACGCTGATTTTTTAAGAGCGGGAATGAATATCACCGTTATTGCGGAACACAACTAAAATGGAAGATAAAAGTATTTTTAAATCCTGGGTTCCCAAATGGGCAATCATTATTATTTTGTTCGTCTGTTTGCTGCATTCCATGATTTTATTGGGAGTTTATACTTCAAACGTAACCTACGCAGCAAGTTTTCTGGATATTGAGCCGGAAGATTTGCAGTTTGCAATGTGCGTTACCTACGGAACTTTGCTGGCCACGATCTTGATCGAAAGTAGGTTTTCGAGTTTTTTTCCTGCAAAAAATTACCTGATGGCGGTGTATTCTTTAATAGGAATTACAATTATTTCATCAGCCTATATTACCAATTTTTATCTGTTTTTATTGCTGAGAGTGGCCGAGGGAATCTTAATGGCGCTTCCGGTAATCACAATCAGACAATTATTGATCGAGCAATTTCATTCTAAAAATGCCATCATAATTGGTTTCTCCTTTTATTACGGTTCGTTGTTATTGTCAACGCCTTTTATTATGAATATTGCCGTTTGGTTTCTGGATCATTACGATTGGAAATACATGCTGTACGTTTCAGGAGGACTTCAGGTTTTGAATGTCTTTTTGATCTTAGTGACTTTTCGCGGGCACAGGATCACCAAGAAAATACCGTTGTATCAAATCGACTGGATCAGTTATATTTTGGTTCTAACGGCAATTCTCTGCGGAGCGTACTTTTTTGTTTATGCCGAAAAAAAATACTGGTTCGACTCTTCTCAAATGGTTTTAATGCTGATTATTGCCTTGATAACAGGAGGTTTATTCATCTTTAAAGAGCTTTTGGTAAAAAGACCCACTTTTGATTTTGAGGTTTTTAAATATGCCAATCTGCGAATTGGGTTTTTATTGTTCTTCCTGTTTTACATTAGCAGGGCAACGTTGAGTCTTTGTCATTCGGCGATGTTCTCGATCTGGAATTGGGATCCGTCCCGGGTTGCCGGCGTGCAATACATAAACGGACTAGGAAACGTAATAGGACTTATTTTGGCCGCTTTTTTTCTGATGAAATCCGTTTCGACCAAGCTTATTTTTATAATAGGATTTTCGCTTATTGCCTTGTTTCATTTTTGGTTTACGTTTCTTTTTGTGCCGGATGTCGCGTTATCCGATATTATCATTCCGTATATTTTGCAAGGAATTGGGGTTGGGTTTTTATTTGTTCCGTTAATCTTGTTTACCACATCATCTGTTCCGGCAAAAATGGCGGTTTCTTCGGGAATTGTTGGGGTTTCCGGGCGTTTCTGGGGAAGCACAATTGGGTTTTGTGTCATGCAGAATGCGATGGTATTTTTAAATAAAAAACACTTTCTCAAATTAAGCCAATTCGTAACAGGTGATAATCCGCAAGCTCAGGAAACAATCTCTAAAACAGCACAGAGTTTCGCTGCAAAAGGATATTCACTAGACGAGTCGAATGCGCTTGCCCTAAAAAAAGTCTTCGGAACCCTCACCAAACAATCGACTTTACTGGCCGATATGGAAATTTATACCATTGTAGGTTATGGCTTGGTAGTTTTGATTGTTCTTATTGCTTGTAATCAGCATTTAAGACAAACGATGACTTTGGTGAAAAGTAAAGTTTGGATAGGGTAATGAATTAATCGCGCAAAGTCGCAGAGACGCAAAGTTTTATTTTTAGCCACAGATTAAAAATATTAAAAGGATTTTTTCACGCAGATTCTGCAGATTGTAGCAGATTTATTTTTGATTAATTATAATAATTATCTGCGTATATCTGCTTAAATCTTTTTAAATCTGCGTGAAAAAAAACTTTGCGACTTCGCGACTTTGCGCGATTAAAAAAACTCAGCGAATCTCCGCGAGTAACCTTCGTGAATCTCTGTGAAATAACCCTTTATTACCTTATCTTGCAACCGTTAAAAAAAACAAAATATACAATGAAACAGCAATGTGTAATTTTTGATATGGATGGCGTGATTTCTCACACCAATCCGCATCATGTAAAGGCTTTCGAGGCGTTTTTCGATAAATATCAGGTTCCTTATACCAACGAAGAGTTCGAAGAACATATGTACGGAAAACACAACAGTTATATCCTGTCGCATTTCTTCAAACGCCCAATTGCCGGAGAAGAACTTACAAGGCTTGAAGACGAAAAAGAAGGAATGTTTCGTGAAATTTATAAAGATAAAGTCGATACGATCCCACATTATTTGGATTTTTTAAGCGAACTGAAATCTCGTGGTTTTAAAACCGCTGTGGCAACATCGGCACCTCGCGCGAATCTTGATTTGATTATAAATACCTTAAAAATCGCTGATAAAATGGATTCTATGATGTCAAGCGAAGATGTAACGTTTCATAAACCCAATCCCGAAGTATATTTAGAATCTGCCAAACGTGTTGGCGCTGCGCCGTCTGATTGTGTGGTTTTCGAAGATTCTTTTTCGGGCGTTACAGCAGGACTAAATGCAGGAATGACAGTCGTTGGTGTTTTGAGTACCCATACAAAAGAACAGCTTCCGCCATGTAGTTTTTATATTAATGATTATAGTGAAGTGAATGTGGATAAGGTAATAGAATTACTAAAGAAAGAATAAAATCCCATTTTTTTTCAGGAGCTAATCCCGCTATCCGTTACAATCTTTTGTGGCGAACCCCGCCACAAAAGGATTTTCACTTCTATCGGGGCTAGAACAATAATTTTCATAATAATATTTTCCTACAGTTTGTCATTTCGAGGAACGAGAAATCTCCGCAAGTAACTCCGTAAAGAAAATTGCCAATTTTTGTTGAACTTCTTGTAGTTTTGCGCTCCAAGGGAATTTTAATCCATTCAATAGTTAGGAATTAGAATTTAGACAGATTTATTCTTCTTCCCAGAATATGGTTTTATTATGCTCTATTAAATACAAGCAAATATTTCCTTTGAAATCTATTTCTTTTTTCAAATCAAAAATATACGATCCTTTAGATTCTGTATACCTCTCTGTGCCGCAATCACTCCAGTCGAGTTGATATAACTTTTTGTTTTGTACAACTCCACTCATTTGTTCGTATGGTATTCCGCTATCAAAAGCAAATTCTTTAAAATCAATATATTCTGTTGAATTGCCATTTTTCAAATGACCAATTAAAGTTCCTGCTATAACCAATGAGTCAATATCCTCTCCTGTTTTGTTGTAGAATTTGACATGGAAATTTTTATAGTTGAGATAAAATGCAAAACCGATTATCAAAATAATAAAGATCAAGAGTCCTGTTCTTCTTCGTTTTGATAATGGCATTTTATAAATGGTTTTTTGCTTTTATTTAATAGAAAAATCCAACAAATCTTTAGGCTCTACATCTAAAGCATTCGCAATTTTTATAAGAGTTTTTACTCCAGTATTTATTTTGGCAACTTCTATTCGTGCTATTTGAGATTTAGAAATATTACAGTCGTCAGCTAAGCCTTGTTGAGATAAGCCTTTCTTTTCACGCAATTGTCTGATGTGAATTCCAAGATTTACAATAAAAGTTTCTTCTGAAATATTCATATTCCAAAAGTCACAAGATTTATTTTGTTCATGTAAGCAAATTTGCCTACAATTTATTATATTTGACGAATCTAAAAAATAAGATAATGACTACAGATGGATTTTCCAAAGAAGTTGAAACAAGACTAAAAGATTTTTTTATTGATGTTATGGATCCTCAAGATATGGCAAAAAAAATACGAGAAGTAAATTTTGCTCTTTCCTTATGTGTAATGCGAGGATGCGAAACGGTAGAATCTGAAATAAATAATATCGAAGATAATTTTTATTGGCTCAATAAATTAGCCGAAGCTTTAGATCCTTATTTGGATGTGGAGTGAAGTAGTTATAAGCTCAACCCAAATTTAAGGTATGCATAAATTTGTTTTGCTGACTTGTTAAAAAGTTTCTTTTAGTTCTCTGAACATTGTATAGGGGAAATAAACCTTACTCCAAAATCCAGACAAGGTTCAGGTATTTTAACTCTGTTTTTTCTTTGAGGCTGGCTCACTTCATGAGTAACAATTACACAATTGTATTTTTTGGCATAAGCAATTAACCAAGGATCTGCTAAATCAGTTTCTAAAAACTCATCTTTTGCACTTTGTAAAAAATTTGCATGAGATTGTGTCCAAGCAGCAATTTGCGCATAAATATCTATTGCAGATGAGGTATCTACGAAAAAATTATTATCTAATGCATTTGAACACCAGACCGCAAGCTCGTCTGGCGTCAAACCATCGCAAATTTCTTTTCTAACTTTATCAATACTAATTATTAAATCTTTATTAGATAAATCAATTAATTTGTTCCAAAAATTAGGAACTACATCAAATGGATAATGCATTCGATGTGCTTGAATTAAAATGTTGCTATCTAATAAATATTTTTTCACTAATATAGATATTCGGTTATAAACTTATTATAGGTATCTCCTTTCATGTTCGTTAGCTTGTATGCATCACGATATAATAATTTATTATCTTTAACAGCATTATTAACGAAGGAAGCGAATCTTAAGCTGACACGTTTTTTAGCGGTTGCATAAAAATTACCACCAGAATTTTGATTTTCTTTTTTTAATCTAAAATCATTCATGTAATGATTATAGAAAGCCAAAAAATGATTTTTACTAATCAGGTTTAAGTCCAAGGCTCTCCTCCCAATAACAATCGGACTGACTTTAAAAATTCTACTTAGATATGTGAAATTTTGAGTTGTTTCCCATTTCTTTAATAATTGAATTTCAGGCACTAAAAATTCTGCAGCGACTTTATCACATAAAATTTCTAATGGATCTTCAGCTGGCAATAAATTTTGATTATCAAACCCAGCACTTTCTCCAAGCCAGACATGAGCTAATTCATGAATCAATGTAAACATTTGAGCAGCTTTTGCATCAGCAGAATTTATAAACATGAATGGAGCTTTGTTATTTACTAAAACAAATCCTCGACATTCATTTATATCAATTACTCTATGTGTATTTGTACCCACAATTCCATTAAAAGTTACTATTATTCCAGCTTCTTCAATTTTACTAGATAAAAAATCTAAAGCTAGCTCCCAATTATTATGTTTGTTTGCCCAGTCTAATTCTAATTGAAGTACATTTCTTATGTCATTAACAATTGTTTTATAATCATTTGTTATGTTAAATTTTCCAACAAAATCTAATTTAGAGAAAGCTAACTCATCCAAATGTTCTGTTAGCCAATTTTGTCTGTCTTGGATTATTTGAATTGTATGATAAACATTTAGGCTTACTTTATTGCCGTCATTGTTGTGAATTGTTCTGAAAAATGGTAAGGGAATATTTTCCTCAGGAGGATGTGTTAAAAACATATAACCAAACGGAACATGTACTTTGTGAGTAAAACTTTCAAGTTGTTTGACAGTTGGTTTTTTTTCTCCTTTAATCCAACTCTCAACATTTGAGTTTTGCTCATAAAAATCTTCTAAGCTATTTCCATTTCTAATGATAGCCCATTCTATAATTTCTTTGTTAATATTTTCAATTCTTGTACTCACGGCACAAATATATTAATTTTCATCTTTGGATGTTATAGAGTCGGAAAGTTAAATATAAATTTCAAATCAAAGAAAATATTTGTTAAAATAAATTACAATATAAATCAAAAACAAAAAAGCTTCTGATTTCTCAGAAGCTTTTTTTTAGTGCGGATAATAGGACTCGAACCTACACGCCTTGCGGCACCAGATCCTAAGTCTGGCATGTCTACCAATTTCACCATATCCGCTCAATTGTGGGTGCAAAGATAAACATAACTTCTATATTTCAAAGCATTTTTTGAAAAAAAATATTAATTCTCTTTTTTGTATTTTTGAAATTCTATAAAAATTATTTCAATGGAAAATATTAAGTCCTACGTTCAACAACATAAAGATCGCTTTATCAATGAGTTGATCGAATTATTAAAAATTCCGTCGGTAAGTGCCGACACTGCATATTCGCAAGATGTTATCGATACTGCCGAGGCAGTAAAGGAAAGTTTAACAAAAGCAGGCTGCGATTTAGTCGAAATTTGCGACACTCCGGGGTATCCAATTATTTATGGAGAGAAAATAATCGACCCAAATTTACCTACCGTTCTAGTTTACGGACATTATGATGTTCAGCCACCAGATCCAATCGAATTATGGACATCGCCACCATTCGAACCCGTAATCAAAAAAACCGAAATTCATCCGGAAGGCGCAATCTTCGCTCGTGGAGCCTGCGATGACAAAGGACAAATGTACATGCACGTAAAAGCCTTAGAGCTTATGGTGCAAACCAATACTTTGCCATGTAACGTAAAATTCATGATCGAAGGCGAAGAAGAAGTAGGTTCAGCAAGTTTGGCCTGGTTTGTAGAACGCAATCAGGAAAAACTAAAAAACGATGTAATCCTTATTTCAGATACCGGAATGATCTCGAACCAGCAACCGTCGATCACGACAGGTTTACGTGGTTTAAGTTATGTAGAGGTTGAGGTTACAGGTCCAAACCGCGATTTGCATTCAGGTTTATACGGTGGAGCAGTGGCGAACCCAATTAATGTTTTGGCAAAAATGATCGCTTCTTTGCATGACGAAGACAATCATATTACCATTCCGGGCTTCTACGATAAAGTTCAGGAATTATCTGCAGAGGAAAGAGCCGAAATGGCAAAAGCGCCTTTTAGCTTAGAAAAATATAAAAAAGCCTTAGACCTAAATGATGTTTACGGCGAAAAAGGATATGTAACCAACGAACGCAACTCAATCCGTCCAACATTAGACGTAAACGGAATCTGGGGCGGATACCAAGGCGAAGGAGCAAAAACCGTTATTGCAAGCAAAGCTTTTGCTAAAATCTCTATGCGTTTGGTTCCTAATCAGGATTGGCATGAAATTACAGAATTGTTTACGAAACATTTCCTAAGCATTGCACCGGCTGGAGTTACTGTAAAAGTGTCGCCACATCATGGTGGACAAGGTTATGTAACACCAATTGACAGTATTGGATATCAGGCAGCCAACAAAGCCTATACAGAAACGTTTGGAGTTCCTGCCATTCCGGTTCGTTCCGGAGGAAGTATTCCAATTGTGGCGTTGTTTGAGAAAGAACTAAAAAGCAAAACCATCCTTATGGGCTTCGGTTTAGATTCTGATGCGATTCACTCGCCAAACGAGCACTTTGGAATCTTCAATTACTTAAAAGGGATTGAGACTATTCCGTTGTTTTACAAATATTTTGTAGAGCTTTCTAAGTAGTTTAACCGCAAGGACGCTAAGATTTCGCAAAGCACACAAAGTTTATTTTCCTAACAGGTTTTCAAAACCTGTTAGGTATCAAAATACAATCCGTTTATTCTTTATGAGTAAGCGGATTTTTTTATGGGTGTTCAAAGGAGCAAAGGGACAAAGGTTTAAAAAAGGTTCAAAGTCGCAAAGGAACAAAGTGACAAAGGTTTTTCGCATCAGAATTGAATAGGTTCCAGCTTTAGCTGGAATTTTTGTTTTAGGAAGGAATTGGCTTTAGCCAAAATATTTTGAATGCGTAAGAATTTATTCGGCTAAGCCATTTTTCTCTGAATTCATTCTAGACCCCAGCTAAAGCTGGGACTATTCAAAAATCTTTGTCACTTTGATCTAAAATAAAAAATCTCAGAGCCTTAGGAACTTAGCGTCTTAGAAACTTTTTTCAATAACCTCTTGCACATTAAAAAAATAACTCTACATTTGTAGAGCAACGTCTATAATTGTAGAGTAAAACTAAAAATATGAAAAACTTTCTTTTACTATTTTTTTGCGCAATGATGCTTTTTAGTTGTAAAAGCAAACCCATCAATCAGAAAATTGATAAAAAGAAAGAAGGTCTCTGGATTGATAATTACGAACAAGATAGTACGACCTATAAATCGTTCGAATATTATAAGAATGACCAACCGGTAAAAAAGTGGAAATTCTACATCAACGGAAAAATCTATAAAACCGAAAAATACAAAAATGGAATCTGCATCGTAAAATATTATTATGAAAACGGAAAACTACAATCAAAAGGAAAAACAAAAATCGAAGTCGATACATTCGAAACACATTGGTTTTATTTTGGAGATTGGAAATTCTACTCCGATAAAGGAAAACTAACCGAAATTAAAAAGTATAATAACGGCGATTTGATTTCAGAAAAAGCAATAGAATAGCCCACGGATTGGCATATTAAACGGATTGACGCGGATTTTTTTTAGAATATAGAATATAATCATTTTAATCATCCTAATCAGTGGCAAAAAAAAACTCAGCAACTTAGTAACTTAGAACCTTAGCAACTTAAAAAATAAAAGAAATGCAACTATCAAATTCAGAAGAACAATTAATGGAACATCTTTGGAAGCTCGAAAAAGCTTTTATGAAAGATTTACTCGAAGCCTATCCCGAACCAAAGCCGGCAACTACAACCGTTGCGACGCTTTTGAAACGAATGATCGACAAGAAATTCGTCGCCTATAACGAATTCGGAAATTCTCGGGAATATTATCCTTTAGTCGAAAAAACCGTTTATTTCTCGAAACACGTCAACGGATTAATCAGCAGTTTTTTTAATAATTCGGCATCACAATTTGCTTCTTTTTTTACGAAAGAAACCAATTTAACGACTTCGGAATTAGAAGAACTAAGAAAAATAATTGATTCAGAAATTCAAAAAAAGAAAAAATGATACTCTACATTTTAAAATCAGGAATACTGCTTTTAATATTTTATGCAGTATATAAATTAGCATTAGAAAACGAAAAAATGTTTCGATTTAATCGGATTTACTTGTTGGTGAGTTTGGTTTTTAGTTTTGTAATTCCGCTGCAGATCATTTCGTTTGGATCTGCGATTTCAAATAAAATTGGATTCGTTCAGTTGGATGCATTAGTGATCCAAAAAAGCAACGAAAGTTTAAAAGTCACATCATTTAATGATTTTGTACAGGTTTTATTTCCTATTGTTTATGCTTTTGTGGTGTTGGTGTTAACAGTTCGTTTTATTCTTGGGTTGTATTCATTTTATAAGAGAACAAAAAGGGGTGAAGTACAATTTGTAAAAGGTGATAAAATAATTTTAATCGAGGAATCCATTTTACCACATTCTTTCTGGAACTCTATTTTTATCAGTAAAGATGCATTCGGGAACGGTAAAATTCCATCAGAATTAATAGCGCACGAAAAAGCCCATTTGCAGCAAAAACATACTCTGGATATTCTTTTTGTTGAAGTTTTGCAGATTGTCTTTTGGTTCAATCCGTTGCTTTTACTTTATAAAAGAGCGATCAAACTCAACCATGAATTTCTGGCCGATGAAGCGGTGAATAAACAGTTTGGAGCTGTTAGAAATTATCAAAATCTGTTGCTTGAATTTGCGTCAAATAAAAACACCATTGCTTTGGCGAGCAATATCAATTATTTAATAACTAAAAAACGTTTACTCATGATGACCAAAAAAGAATCTCCGATTAAAATTGTATTAAAAGTATTTAGCGTAGGTGTAATTTATACTTTATTATTATTTGTTTTTAGTACTAAAACAATGGCCCAAAAAGTGTCTAACAAAGCTGAGATTAAAGAAAAAGACCTTTATGTACTGGCCGATGTTGAAAAATTACCTGAATTTCCGGGTGGAATTGAAGCGTTTTATAAATTTATTGGAAAAAATTTTAAAACGCCTACTGCAGTTGGAAAAAATAAGATTGAAGGAAAAACGTATATGCAATTCATTATTGAAAAAGATGGAACTTTGTCAGATATTATAACATTAAAAGATGCCGGTTACGGAATAGGGGATGAAGCAATTCGTGTTTTGAAACTTTCTCCAAAATGGATTGCAGCAACTCAGAAAGGAAAAGCTGTTAGGGTAATGTATAGTTTGCCAATTACAGTTCAGGCTGAGAAATAAGTTTTTTTTAAGGTTGAGTAACAAAAGTTCAAGCTGTAGCATATTAAAAACCTTTGAGCCTTTCAAATAAAAAAATCCGCTTCCTTTAACAGAAGCGGATAAAATAAAAAACTAAAAAAAAAATTCTAAAAAACTAACAAATCCAGGCTTAAAACAAGTCTGGATTATATCCAAAATAGGGCATATTTTGTTCGTTAAAAACAACCCCGTATTCTTCTAACTCTTTTAAAATAGGCAAATACACTTCTTTTTTTATCGGAAGCTGTACGCCTGGCGTGGTAATTTTTCCGTTCAAAATCAATAATGTCGCCATAGCAACCGGTAATCCCACTGTTTTTGCCATTGCGGTATAAGTTTGATCGTCGCCAATGCAAACCATTTTTGAATCGATTTGCTGTTTTTTGCCATTGAGTTCGTATCCAAATTTGTGGTACATGACAATCATATCTTTATCGTTGGGTTCCAGAGTCCAGCTGTCTGAAAGTATTTTTTCTAATATTTGGGCAGGAGTAGCGTTGGGTAAATTTACCTTCTTGTCGGGATTAAATAAATCAAGTTCCAAGAGTTTATCCCACATGATATCGTCCTGATCGATTTTTAAGATTAATCTGGTTTTAATCTCTACAGAATCTGTCGGGTGATACGGTAAAAATGAATTTACGAATTCGCGGTAACTCATGTTTTCTGAACCTTCCATGATGTAACTATCATCGGTCATGCCCAATTGCACAAACATATTCCATGCTTTCGAATAACCAACCCTTCTAATGGTTCCGCGATATAAAGTCAAAATATCGTCTAAGCCATAAATCGATCTGTATTTAAGAGAATCACGGTTAGAATACGCTTCAAATTTTCCGTAACCTTCCACTTCCAGAAATTCGGTTCTGCGAAAAACAGTCCCGTAAGGGATATATTTATAAGTACCTTCCTGAATAAATTTTGCTGCACCGCCCTGACCTGCTAGAACCACATTTCTGGGTGCCCAGGTAAATTTGTAATTCCATAAGTTGTTATCACATTCCGGAGCTACTAATCCGCCGCAGAAGGACTCAAAAAGCAGCATATTACCTCCTTTTGCCCTGATTTCATCAATGACCTTCATGGCGCTCATGTGATCGATTCCCGGATCAAGGCCAATCTCGTTCATGAAAATCAGGTTGTTTTTTTTAGCTTCTTCATCCAGCGCCTGCATTGCATCGCTTATATAAGATGCTGTAACGAGGTGTTTTTTGAATTCAATACAATTTTTGGCAATTTCGATATGCAAATGAGCAGGCAGCATCGAGATTACAATTGTTGCTTTTTCTATTGCTGCTTTTCTTTCTTCGGTTTCAAAAATATTCAAAGCAATTGGAGTTGCGTTGGGGTGATTCTGTGTCTTTTTTTCGGCTAAAGCCAAAGACAAATCAGCTACAACAAGATGTAGATTTTCGCTTTCTGATTTTGATAGTAAATAACGAATCAGTGACGATGCAGATCTACCGGCTCCAAAGATTAAAATGCTTCTCATGTTTTAAATATATAACACAAATATATTAAATTGTTAAATATGTAACAATTTTAATTTTCCAAAAATGCATTATTTTTTATTTTGAAGCCAAATTGTAGTAGATTTCTTTTTCCTGAAAAGATTTTTGAAAACTAAAATGCTTTTTAGAATGTATTGAAGTATTTTTACCGGAGAATAAAAAGACTAGAAAATATGAAAAGAAGAATTGTTTTAGCAGCAGCTTTTATGGGAATGTTATCCATCATTTTGGGCGCATTTGGCGCGCATTTACTGAAAAAATATTTGTCTATAGAAGAACTAAATACTTTTGAAGTTGGAGTTCGTTACCAAATGTATCATGCTTTATTTTTACTTTTTCTTTCGACCAGAAAAGATATCGCTGAAAAAACCGTAAAAACAATTTATAATTTAGTTGTTGCAGGAGTATTTCTTTTTAGCGGTTCTATCTATTTATTAGCTACAAAAAGTCTTACAGTCTTTGATTTTAAAATTATCGTATTCGCAACACCTTTGGGAGGTTTTCTATTAATTATTGCCTGGGCGGTATTATTTCTTACGATTTTGAGGAGAAAATCATAAAATCCCGAATAAAAAATTCTATCTAAAAATTAATCTTTAATTTTGTCTCATAAATAACATATAATCTTATTTATGTGAATTTTTATTGTTTTTTACTTTAATACGTAAATAATATAACAAATTCATTTTGTGGATTATAAGAAAACAAATTAGAGGCGGTTATTTTTTTATTTTATTGATTTTTAAGATCGAATTTTACCTTATTGATATAAATAAAAGTAAAATTTAAATATTTTTAAAGGATTAATAATAAATCTATAATTTTGCTTTTTATTAAATATCACACACAACTAAAAATTTATGGACAGTCAAACAGTTTTCACGCAATCGATTTCGCTAAAGGAGTTAGGAATTGAAAATGCAAAAGTTCGCTACCAATTATCTGCTGATGAATTGCATGCGATCACTTTGCAATTGGGCCAAGGTGTTGAGAACTCTACAGGCGCATTGGCAATTAATACAGGTGAATTTACAGGACGTTCTCCTCAGGATCGTTTTATTGTAAAAGATAGTATTACTGAAGATAAAGTTTGGTGGGGGAATGTAAATATTCCTTTTGAACCAGCTGCTTTTGAGAAACTATATAATAAGGTAACTCAGTTTTTATCAGACAAAGAAGTTTTTGTTCGCGATTCTTATGTTTGTTCTGATCCTAATTACAGACTAAATGTTCGCGTTGTTACAGAAACTGCGTGGTCTAATTTGTTTTGCTACAATATGTTCTTAAGACCGGAAGATTCTGAGTTAGCCAACTTTACTCCGGAATGGACTGTTATTTGTGCGCCAAGTTTTATGGCAGATCCTGCTGTAGACGGAACACGTCAGTCTAATTTTGCTATCCTGGATTTTACTAAAAAAATAGCACTTATTGGCGGAACGGGTTATACGGGAGAAATGAAAAAAGGGATTTTCTCTGCTTTAAATTTCATTTTACCGGTTTTCAAAAATGCTTTACCAATGCATTGCAGCGCCAATGTTGGTGAAGCCGGAGACACAGCAATTTTCTTTGGATTATCAGGAACCGGAAAAACAACTTTATCAGCAGATCCTGCACGTAAATTAATTGGAGACGATGAACATGGCTGGACTGCAGAAAATACCGTTTTTAACTTCGAAGGAGGTTGTTACGCAAAAGTAATTAATCTGACAGAAGAACATGAACCGGACATTTTTAGAGCGATCAAAAAAGGAGCGCTGTTAGAAAATGTAGTTTTCAAACCGGGAACAAACGAGGTGGATTATGATGATGTTTCGATCACTCAAAACACACGTGTAAGTTATCCAATAACACATATCGATAATATTCAGCCTGGTTCTATAGGGCACAATCCTAAAAATATATTTTTCCTAACGGCAGATTCTTTCGGAATTTTGCCTCCAATCTCAAAATTAACTCCAGGTCAGGCAGCATACCATTTTATTTCAGGATATACAGCTAAAGTTGCAGGAACAGAAGCGGGAGTTACAGAACCACAACCTAATTTCTCAGCTTGTTTTGGGGCGCCATTTATGCCATTACATCCAACACGTTATGCCGAAATGCTAACGAAAAAAATGAAAGACGCAGATGTAAAAGTCTGGTTGATCAACACAGGCTGGACAGGCGGAGCATACGGAACTGGAACGCGTATGAAATTAAAATATACCCGCGCCATGATTACCGCTGCATTAAATGGAGAATTGGATAACGTAGAATATAAAAATCATAAAGTATTCGGGATTGCAAAACCACAATCTTGTCCGAATGTTCCAAGTGAAATTTTAAATCCAAGAAATACCTGGGAAGATCCTGAGTTATACGATAAAAAAGCAGTGGAATTAGCACAGAAATTCAAAGCTAATTTTGCCAAATTTGAAGAGTTTGCCAACGCTGAAATTTTAGCCGGCGCACCGATTACAGAATAAGGAAAGTTACTAATTCAAATTAAGAAAAGCTGTTCAGTGATGAACAGCTTTTTTTGTTTCAGGTTTCAAGTTTCAAGTTTAGTTTGAACCTGAAACGTGAAACCTGAAACCAAAAAACTATTTCTTAGCTTCGTCGATACGTTTCTGGATCAAATCCCAGGCGTAGTAATGAAACGTCATTCCGTTGCTCATGGCTACGAAAAGGCCATTTTTTAAATTTCCGCCCAAATTTATACTCGTAGCATCGGCACCGTCACATTCAATAGTAGATGTTGGAATTTCGGCTAATAAAGGATAATCGTTTGGATTTCCTTTTGCACCTTCTCTAGGATATACCATAAAAGTATTGGCTTGCTGGTTTGATACTAAAATATATCCGGTAGAATCTGTTTTTTTGTAAATCGCAATTCCTTCATTATCGGCTTTGAAACCTGTTTTTCCAAACAGAGCTATTTCTTTATTATCGTTTAAAGCAGGATCAGCTTTGTATTTTCTGATTCCGAATTGTTCGTCACAATACAAAACAGTTCCCAATTCGTTATCAACAGCAATGGCTTCGATTTCTTTTTTCCCGCTGTAAGCACCAAATTTACGAACGACTTTTGCTGTAGCGAATTTTCCGTTTCCTGAAAGTTCATATTGCCATAAATAACTTCCTGATGGTCCTGATTTTCTTCCTACGATAGCAAAAATTTTCCCATCGTTTTTTCTGGTGTATAAAGCAATTCCCATTGGATCGCGTAGTGCTTCACCTTCAAAAACAGCAATTCCGCCGTTGTCAACTGCTTTTAAATCAGGTAAACTAAAAACCCTTATTTTGTTCGATTCGCGTTCTGTGGTTACGGCAACGTCAACTTTTTTTCCGTCGATTACTAAACCGTAAGCGATGTCAACATTGTTAGGTCGTTTTAATACTTCTGACTTTGCAACAATTTTTCCTTTCAAATCAAAAGCGTATAAAGCTCCGTCTGTATCTTTATCAGTTCCCACAATAATACTTTTAGAAGCATCTGTTGGGTGAATCCAAATCGAAGGATCATCTGTATCGTGTGGTAGAGCTTGTGTAACAACAGTTGGTTTTACTGCATTTGCAGCAACGGGTGCTAACTTATCATCTTTACAAGCTATAAATAAAGTACTTAAAAGTAAAAAAGCTATTATAGATTTATTTCTCATTATGAATTTCATTTGAATAAATTAGACAGAACCGCTAAGTCCTGCCTAATTTAAGAATTTTATAAATTGATTATTACAAGTCAAGTTTCAAACCAAAATTATATCGGGCCTGATAGTACTCTGCTTGTTTGGTATGCGCCTCGACTCCCTGGTAGTAACGTAAAGGCTGGTTAGTTAAGTTGTTGGCTTCGGCAAAAAGGCGAAGTTTAGGTGTGATCTTGAAAGAAGCATTTGCATCTAAGAAAAACTGCTTGTCGTAATAACTGTCTTTATAAGATTCAGAACCCAATTCATCTAAATAATCTGAAGTAAAATTGGTTGAAACTCTGGCAGAAAAACGTTTGTTTTCCCAAGATAATGATCCATTAAACATATGTGGTGTCGTTCCCGGAAGACTGATATTATTTCTTTCGTTTCCGTCTTCATCGGCAATTCCTTTTGCTTTCGATTTTGTATACGTGTAGTTTAAATAAATACCGAATCCTTTAAGGAATTTCCCCGGAAGGAAATCTAACTGACGTTGAAACGCCACTTCAAAACCATAAACATCTACCGTATCTCCGTTTCTTGATTGCAAAAACGACCAGTTTTCTCCTGCCGGAATCGGGTTTGTTTGATTTGGGAAATCAGCAGCAAATTTTGCAGCATCGTACTGATTGTCGCTGTAATTGTAAATGAAATTGTCTAATTTTTTATAGAAAACACCTCCTGAAATTAATCCAACAGATTTGAAATAATTCTCTGCCATGAAATCATAGTTATAAGAATAGGTTGCGTCAAGATCCGGATTTCCGGCTGTAATTTCTTTTTCGGCAGCAATATTGTTTACATAAGGAGCTAATGCATAATAATTTGGTCTTGCCAAAGCCGTTGTAATAGCAGCTCTTAAAACTAAATCTTTGGTAGCATTGTATTGCAAAGAGATACTTGGCAATAAATTAGTATACGAATTTTTAGTGTTGATCTGGCTCTCTAATTCTTCTTCATCTAAAACACGGTTTCCGGTATAATCAATGTGGGTATTCTCTACTCTGAAACCTAAAACCATAGAGAGTTTGTCATTAAAATCCTGATCCCATCTTACGTAAGCGGCATAAATACTTTCTTTTGCATTATAGTTTACCGCTAAAAATTCTGCTGGATCTGCTGATTTATCAAATAATGTTGAATTATTCAAATCTAAACTTCCTAAGAAATTAGCCGAAGCAAAACTTCCCGGAACATATTTACTTCCCGGATTAAAGTTTGTACCGTCATAATAACTGTTTGGAACTTGCGATAGCAAAGCCATATCAGTATTGATTGGCGTATAAGCGTAGAAATTGTTATCTCTTTCTTTTTCTTTCAAACGAAGTCTAAGTCCGGTTCTCAATCTTCCTTTTTCAGAAGGAATGATCGTAAAAGGGAAACGGATATTCACTTTTGCTCCAAATTCACTTTCGCTGGTTTCATCTGTATTTTCAGTAACCGTTTGAAATTTGAATTTATTCAGCGCTTCTCCTGTTGTTGTAATCAACGGAAACCTAATATTTGATAAGTCCTGAGTCATATCCAATCCTTTCTGACGGTATTCGATATAACGCTCTCCCGGACGGTATTCCCTTGCTTTTGCATAGTTGGCAGACCAGTCTAGATCTAGTTTTGAGTTGATTAGATGTTCTCCTCGAATCGAATAATTCTGAACTCTTTGATCTTCTAATCGTCTGTTTTTATCACGATCATTGTCAATTCCACCTTTGGTCTGACGTTTGACACGACCTTCAAAACCTGTAATTTGTTCTCCGTTATAAATAGGTTCGATGTCATCATAAGTCGTTCTGAAACGGTTTTCTCTATCGTCTCTCCAATTATAAATGGCATTGGCAAAAATGGTATTGTTTTCATCAAATTTATAATCTAATGCTACAGATCCGCTGCGGCGAATACGCTGTACATCATACTTTCTAATTTCTGATGCCTGCAGATATTCATTCCCAAATTTATCTTTTACCCATTCGTTTTCAATATTATCAGATCCGTAGTTGACGTTATTGTATGATCCGCTAAAAACAGCGCCCAATTTATTATCTAAAAAACGATTTCCATATACTAAACCAGCTGTATAAGTAGCATGTTCACGAATTGGCATAAAACCACCTGCAAGCGTTGCTGAGATTCTTTCGCCGTTAGGAGTTGCTCTGGTCACTAAATTTACAGAACCTCCAATCGCATCTGCATCCATGTCTGAAGTTAACGTTTTGTTGACTTCGATCGTCGAAATCATATCCGATGGAATCAAATCCATTTGTACATTTCTGTTGTCTCCTTCTGCAGACGGAATTCGGTCACCATTTAAAGTTACCGAGTTCAATGATGGAGCCAGACCTCTAATGATAATGTTACGGGCTTCACCCTGATCATTTTGCATCGTGATACCGGGAACACGTTTTAAAGCATCTCCAACATTGGCATCCGGAAAACGTCCCATTTGATCAGATGAAATGATGTTTCCGATGTTTTTACTGTTTTTTTGTTGATTCAATGCTTTGGCCTGACCCTTTAAAATGTCTCCAACCACCACTTCGTTCAACTCTGTTCCTGAAGTTTTAAGTGCAAAATCAATCACATTATTTTTACCTTGTTCTATAGTAATTTCCTGAATTACGGCAGTATATCCTATATATTTTACTTCAACTTTATAAGTCCCAACATTGATGTTCAATAATTCAAAACGACCATTGTAATCGGAAACGGTATACTTGTTTTCACCAACAATTTGAATCATCGCTCCTGGTAACGGAAGTTTATCGTCAATATCTAATACTTTTCCTGAAATTATGGCTTTTTGAGCATAACCTGAAAAGGCGAATAGCATGAATGTTACTATTAAATAAATTTTTTTCATTGTGTTTTAGTTTGTTTTGTTGCGAAACTAGAACCTTAATGTTATTAAAGACGTTGAAAAAAATTAACATAGTGTTACGATTCCTTTCCAACATTAGAAATAGATTAATGTTAAAATAACATTTAATAAAAAAGGAATTTTTATGAGTGCAAGTCAAAACAAATCAACTATTTAACTCAGAATTAAATTTTTGGCGCTAAATTTGCCCTATCACACGAGCCCGAAGGGCGAACTGACGAAGTAATCATCAATCAAAAATCATCAATCATGTTAAAACAATTTTTTATCGTATGTTCTGGGGCTGATCGGGACTTACTCGAAGGCTGTTCAGAAGGCGAACAAACCAAATATGTTGGTATTGGCGCCACCGTTTTCTTTACTGCAGTTATGGCTTTCTTAGCCAGTGCTTATGCTCTTTTTACTGTTTTCGATTCTATTTATCCGGCTTTAGCCTTTGGGTTTGTATGGAGTTTACTGATCTTTAATTTAGACCGATTTATTGTTTCGACCATTAAAAAAAGAGATCGCTTTTTTGATGAATTTCTACAAGCAACGCCACGAATTTTGTTGGCGGTTATTATTGCTATCGTAATTTCGAAGCCTTTAGAGATTAAAATTTTCGAAAAAGAAATCAATACCGTTTTATTGAAAGAAAAAAACGAAATGGAATTGGCGAATAAAAAACAAGTAGGTAATTATTTTAAATCAGATTTAGATAAAAACAAAGCCGAGATCGCCGCTTTAAAAGGCGATATTCTGAAGAAAGAAAAAGAAGTAAACGCTCTTTATTCGACTTATATTACAGAAGCCGAAGGAACTACCGGAACTAAAAAACTGGGAAAAGGCCCGGTTTATAAAGAAAAACGCGAGAAACATGATGCGTCTTTAAAAGAATTAGCAGCTTTAAAAACGACTAATGAGGCAAAAATTGCTGAGAAAGAAAAAATCGGTAAACAACTGCAAGCTGATTTAGATAAAAAAGTATCGCAAACACAACCTATTATCGAGGGTTTTGATGGATTAATGGCACGTATCAATGCTTTGGATAAATTGCCATGGTTGCCGTCATTCTTTATTATGTTGTTGTTTCTGGCTATTGAAACCTCTCCAATTATTGCGAAACTTTTAGCTCCAAAAGGCGAATTCGATTTTAAACAGGAAGAAGCCGAAACTGCGATGAAAGCTACTCTTGCACAAAATAAATACCAACGCGAATTATTAGTTAAAACCAGTGCCTCGATGCACGATAAAGTATATGCTGATATCGCCGAAGATAAAAACCTATACGATCTGCAGCGTAAAAATGCAAAGGAGTTATTAGAACTGCACTCGAATAGTTTTGTAGAAAAACAGAAAGCGACTTTATAGTCTGAAAGTTTAAAAGTCAAAAGTCTGAAAGTCATATTCAGATTACATAAAAGTAAAAGCCCTAAATAGAACTTCTATTTAGGGCTTTCTTTTGACTTTATGACTTTAGACTTTAAGACTAAACTACATATAACTCAATATCTCTTTTTTATAAGCATCGTATTCACCTTGCATTATTAATCCGTTATCAAGCAGTTTTTTATAATTCTGTAATTTATCAAAAAGTTCTTCTTTAGATAAATCACTTAATTTACGCTCTCCTGTTGAAGGTTGGGTTGGCTGAATTGGCTCGTAAGTTTCGTAAGGAGTTGTTGCAGGTAAAATTTCCGCATAATTCGTTACTTCTTCCGTTTCAACTTCTTCTACTTGGTCAAGATCATCTTCTTCTTCGATAACTTGCGCCGTTTCTACGATTGGAGTTTCAGCAACAATTGGATTTTTTATTAAATCTAATTGCTCTTTTGCATAGGTATATATTTTTCTTGCCTGGATTTTCGGAATGTAATCAATCGAAATTGATAAATCAGTATTGGTATTAAATGAGAATTCTGAACCTAAAATATTTTCTTTTACAAAAGCACCCGCAACATTATCCCAGGTATAATCTGTAAAATCCATTGAAAGGCCTAAATTTTTAGGTTGACAAATAATGATTCGTTTGTTTGTTAATACAATACTATCAGGAAAAACAGTAATTGCCGGTTTTTTTTGAACGGCAATATATCCAACTTCTTCACCTTTCATCAATAAATCATGGAGTTTCGAAGTGATTTTTTCAATTGCTTTTGGATCTTGTTCTTCGTTCAGAAATTTTTTAAATTGTTCTTTCATAGTTGAATAAAGTTGCTGAGTTACTAAGTAACTGAGTTGCTAAGTTTTTTGACTGATATTGCAAATGTAATGCCTAATTTTCTAATTCAATAATTTCATTCTGAATTTTCTTTGTCAAACTTTTGAAAACCAATTCATAGGAATGATCGATTAATTCTTTCACAAAAGCAGTTGATAAATTTCCGTTTAAAGCAATCGTGTTCCAATGTACTTTGCTCATATGGAATCCCGGTTTTATCTCATCATACTCCGCTCTCAGTTCCTGCGCACGTTCCGGGTCGCATTTTAAATTGACCGAAGGTTCGTTTTTTTCCCATTGTAATAAGGAGGATAAGGCAAACATTTTTCCGCCCACTTTAAAAACCAAAGTATCTTCATCAAAAGGAAAATGTTCGCTAGCGCCTTTTTTCGAAAGGCAATATTCGTAATACGTTTCCAGATTCATATCATTTTTTATTTACCAATTTCACCTAAATGAGTGTATTTAAAACCTTTTTCATATTTCAATCCATAACCAAAAATCCGATCCATTGCAGAATGTGAAAATAAAATAATTCCGGCTAACTGAATGGTTTCGATACTTAAATAGCATCCTAAAGCGTAAATTAAAAGCGCGATTCCTTTATGATGGAATATGTTATAAAAAAAGGCTCCGCTTTTGTTTCCAAAAAGATAGCCCAACATAGACAAATCCGGCGCTAAAATTAAAACCAAAAACCACCACCAATCAAAATTTAGGCGATTGAATAAAAAGATTCCGAGGATAAATAAAGCCGCTTCTTCGAGTTTGATTATTGTTTTCATTATAATTTTTTCTCCATTAATTTTTCGGGATATTCTAATTCAGTAAAACCAAATTTACGATATAAAAAGTGCGCATCAGTGGTTGCCAATCTCCATATTTTAATGTCTTTAAGAATCGGTTCATTCATCATATTTTCGATCAAAATAGACGAATATCCTTTTCCCCGATGTTCTTCGGTAATAAAAACATCCATTACATATCCAAAAACGACATAATCAGTAATGACTCTGGCAAAGCCAATTTGTTTTTCATTTAAGTAAATTCCAAAACAAACCGAAGCATCAATTGTAGTCTGAACTTCTTCGATGGTTCTTCCCGCAGCCCAATATATGTCTTTTAAAAAGTTTTGTATGAAGGGAACATCAAGTTTAGTTTTATCTGTTGAAACGGTTATCATAGTATTGTTTTTGTTGCCACGAATTGCACGAATTTACACGAATTAATTTTCTGCTTCAAGCATATAAAAATTAGTGAAAATTAGTGAAATTCGTGGCAGACTTTTAAAATTTATATAAAATTGGCTTTGATGGACTTGCATCATTTTCAAACGAAGCGATTTGAAGATTTAGTATATAATTTCCATCTTCAATTTCGTCCGGAACAAAAATCATTTCGGTGATTGTTGCATTCAATCTGGCATCAGAATTCAAGTGTAAAGTGTCTTTTACATTCCAGAATGCTTTGTGAGCTAATAATTTGCCTTCGTCATGTTCTTTGTCAACACTAGGTAAGTCGATTAGTAAATGCTGAATTTCGCTTTCGCGGATGAAAATCGCTGCCTCTTCAGACAAATAAGGAGGATTTGTATTGGAGTATTTTCTTGATTTTTTTTCTTTTTGGTTGGGAATTGTTCTGATAATTAGAGCTTCTGCTTTTTCATTTACTAAAGCTGAAACTTGTTCTCTCGTAATGACTAAATCATCTCCAATTTTTTCCGGTTCAACCGTAATCACTTTCGCAAAAAAGAAAAACTGTTTCAAAGATTGATTGATACTATAAAAACCATTGGTAATATGCCCTAAACATTCCGTGTGCGTTCCATGCCCATGCGGATTGAAGAAAATATTATTGAAATTCGTTGATGATTTTCCTTCAGAAACTTTCCCGATCCAGTCGCCAAAAACAACAGGTTCAATAACTGGTTTTTCGATATACCAGGCAATTGGGTTTTCGTCTGTATTCGTTAACGGAATCGAGATATCAATAGGTTTTGATAAGTCTATTTGATATTTGTTGTCAATAAGTGCTAGCATAATGGAACGCGGATTTTACAGATATTCTAACGCGGATTTTTTCGGATTTTTATCAGTGTTGCTTGCATCCGTTTTATCAGCGTTCAATTTTTATTCTTCCAAATTTAGATAAAATAAATCTGAAGCAATTCCATCTGTCAAAAATTTTCCTTTTGCGGTTGGTTTTAAGATATCATTTTCTATTGAAAGCAATTCATCGTCTAAGAATTTCTGACTTTGTTTTTTTAGATAATTCAAATATTCCAAACCAAATTCATTTTCAATTCTATCTAAAGAAACACCCCAAATTGTTCTCAAACCGGTCATAATATATTCATTATAACGATCAGAAATGGTGAGGATTTCAGTTTCAATTGGAAGTTCATCGTTTTGGATAGATTTTAAATAAAGAGAATTATTAGCAATATTCCAGCCTCTTTTTTTGCCATCATAACTATGCGCCGAAGGACCAATTCCGATATATTTTTTCCCTAACCAATATGCCGAATTGTTTTTAGAAAAATAATTTTCTTTCCCAAAATTCGATAATTCGTAATGAATAAAACCATTTTTCTGAAGCATTTCAACCAAAATCATAAAATGATTCGAAGCTGCTTCGTCTTGCGGTTCAGCAATTTTTCCGGTATCGATCAGTTTTCTTAAAGCCGTTTTTGGTTCAACGGTCAAAGCATAACTTGATATATGCGGAATGCCAAATGACAATGCCGTTTCAATATTTTTTCGCCACATTTCATCTGTTAATCCCGGGATTCCGTAAATTAAATCAAGCGAAATATTATCAAAATATTTAGTTGCTTCTTTCAAACAATTTATGGCTTCCGCCGAATTATGAGCGCGATTCATCAGCTGCAAATCTTCTTCATAAAAAGACTGAATACCAATACTTAAACGGTTTATAGGAGTTTTTGATAGTTCAATAATTCGTTCTGTAGATAAATCATCCGGATTGGCTTCAAGCGTAATCTCAGGATTCTCTACAACTTCATAATTTTTGTAAACTTCTGAAATTAGAAAGTTAATTTCGTCATTACTCAAAACCGAGGGAGTTCCTCCGCCAAAATATATGGTTTCTACAACTTCATTCGAAAACTCATTTTTACGCATGACAATTTCTTTGGCTAAAGCCAAAACCATATCGTCTTTCTTCTTCATAGAAGTCGAAAAATGAAAGTCGCAATAATGGCAAGCCTGTTTGCAAAAAGGAATATGAATGTAAATACCGCTCATTTTTTTTAATTAGATAATGTGTCAATTTGATAATTAGATAATGAAAATTAGGTTCTGAGAAATTATCTAATTGACTAATTATCTCATTTTCTAATTTTGTCTTCATTTTGTTTTACAAAAGCATCCCAACCCGTATAACTTTTTCCGGCAACGATTTTTCCTGAATTGAAGAAATGACAAACAGCAGCAGCCAAACCATCTGTTGAATCGAGGTTTTTAGGTAATTCTTTTAAACCTAAAAGTTGTTGCAGCATTTTTGCCACTTGTTCTTTACTGGCATTTCCGTTTCCGGTAATCGCCATTTTGATTTTTTTAGGTTCGTATTCTGTAATTGGAATATCTCTGGAAAGTCCTGCTGCCATTGCCACGCCTTGTGCACGCCCCAGCTTTAGCATTGATTGTACGTTTTTACCAAAGAAAGGCGCTTCAATGGCGATTTCGTCCGGATTGTGTGTTTCGATTAATTCGATCGTACGTTCAAAAATGATCTTTAGTTTTTGGTAATGATTGTCGTATTTGGAAAGCTGCAATTCGTTCAATTGCAAAAATTCCATTTTTTTATTGATTACTTTTATCAATCCAAAACCCATAATGGTGGTTCCGGGGTCAATACCTAATATGATGCGTTCTTTTGTCAAGTGATTTTTTGTTTCAGGTTTCAGGTTTCAAGTTTGAAAATTGCCGGAAAAATGAATATTATTCATTTTCTCATTTTCAAATTGTCACATTTTCAAATTGATTACTTTTGCGGCATGATTTCAATTCCTCACAAAGCTAAACAATTCCTAGTTCTTCTGGTCAAACTTTTGATTGTAGGTGGTGCTTTTTATTTTATTTATAATCAGTTGGCGAACAACGATAAACTCGACTGGCAAAAGTTCATTACGCTGTTTCGGAAAAATCAGTCGGTTTTAGGAATTGGGTTTATATTGCTTTTGAGTGTTTTGAATCGTTATTTCGAGATTTTGAAGTGGCAGAATTTGGCCAAAGTCATTCACGAGATTTCATTAGGAGAAGCAACGAAGCAAGTTTTAGCGGCACTTACAGCTGGAATTTTCACACCAAACGGGGTAGGAGAGTATGCTGGAAAGGCTTTGTATTATCCGAAATCTGAGACTAAAAAAGTAGTTTTCCTGAACCTGATTTGTAACGGAATCCAGATGATTTTAACCGTTGTTTTTGGGATTTTCGGATTGCTGTATTTCAATGCCAAATATGAGATCATTACGGCTCAAACGGTTGCCATTTTATTTGGAGGTTTTGTGTTGCTTTTTATTGTCTTGTTTTCATTGAAGAAAATAAAAATCAAAGGATATTCGATCGAAAAATTAGTTCATAAAATCAATGAAATCCCAAAACCAATTCATCGTAAAAACATTCTTTTAGGAGTTTTGCGTTATTTGGTTTTCTCGCATCAGTATTACTTTTTGTTTTTGGCTTTTGATGTCGATATACCTTATTTTACCTTAATTGCTACAATTGCAGTAGTTTACTTTTTGGCTTCATCATTGCCGACTTTTCAGTTTTTAGATTTTGCGGTAAAAGGAAGCGTTGCCATTTACTTTTTCGGGATTTTGGGCGTAAACGAATGGATTGTGGTTTTTATCAGCACTTTGATGTGGTTTCTCAATGTGGTTTTGCCTGTTGTTATTGGTGCTTATTATGTTTTGAATTTTAAAGCGAAAGCTGTAGCATGAGTTGGGTTTTATTTTCCATATTAGGTATTTATGTCATTGCGATAGCATTTCTTATTTATGGTTTTTCGAAAGTAAAAAAGTGTCAAAAGAAAGATTTAAAACCTCAGACGAGTTTTACTATTATAGTTCCGTTCCGGAATGAAGGAGAGAATTTACCAAATCTTTTGGAAAGTTTTTCTAAATTAAATTATCCTATTGATTTGTTTGAAGTGATTTTGGTGGATGATAGTTCGAAGGAGAAATTCCAAATTTTAAATTGCAAATTCCAAGTTTCGATTGTTGACAATATTCGTGTTTCGAATTCCCCTAAAAAAGATGCCATTTCTACTGCAATGAAACATGTAAAAACCAATTGGGTTATTACAACCGATGCAGATTGTTTAGTACCTGAAAATTGGCTATTGACATTTGATAACTACATTCAGCAAAACGATGTTTCAATGCTTGCGGGCGCAGTTACTTATCAATGTGCGGATTCATTTCTGGATTATTTTCAGCAATTAGATTTAACAAGTTTACAAGGTGCAACAATAGGAAGTTTTGGACTTAAAAAGGCTTTTATGTGCAATGGAGCGAACTTTGCCTACACAAAATCTTTGTTCGAAAAACTAAACGGATTTGATGGAAATAATAAAATTGCCAGTGGCGATGATGTTTTTTTGTTACAAAAAGCAGCTAATTTATTCCCTGATAAAGTTCATTATTTAAAAGCTAAAGAAGCAATTGTTGTTACAAAACCAACAGAAAACTGGAAATCCTTATTTTATCAAAGAGTACGTTGGGCAGCAAAAACAAGTTCGTATCAAAGTAATTTCGGAAAAGTTTTAGGGTTGATTGTTTTCTTTGGAAATCTCAGTTTTGTAATTGGATTTTTCTTTTTTGCTTTTGGGATTTTGCCTTATCCCTTTTTTGTTTTGTTTGCTTTTTTAAAGTTCATAACAGACTTTGTTTTGCTTTATAAAACAAATCAATTTCTAACAAAAACCAGAATAAAAAGCTTGGTGTTGAGTAGTTTATTGTATCCATTTTTTAGCACATCTGTAGCGTTGTATAGTTTGTTTGGAACGTATGAATGGAAGGGGAGAAGATTTGGGAAATAAATTTCAATTTATAAATTCCAAATTCAAATGCAATACGTATCATCTTTTGGTTATGTTGAAACGGTAAATTTGTACACGGATGACACGGATTCGCTTCGCGAAAGCGCGGATTTGAACGGATTTTTTCTTTTGTGTTTTCTTTTGAAATCAAGAACTCCAGCCTTCATAGAAGCAGATAGCAGGAGAGTAGCTCCTAAATTCCAATGCAGATAAAGTTAAAGATGAGTAAAATTAAATGAACTTACATCACTTATATGGTGAAAAAAAAATTATTCTTTAGCTTTAAGAATAACAGGCAAAATAAATTGCGTTTTTACGGGAAGTCCGCGTTTTAGTGCCGGATTTATTTTTGGAAAATCGACTAAACGGGCATGCAAAATACTATCGATTTTGATGGTATCATATGCAACTGAATCTTTAGGAAATTGTGGTTCGAATTTCATGGTTGAGTTAGGAAAAACCGTTACTTTCACCTGAATCGTGTCGAGTTCCGGATACAGTATAGAAAGGGTGTCAATATCTAGTTTTTCCTGAATAAGTTGTGCCATTACCTGAAAAAAACATTGCTGACGGTGTTTTTTATCGGCTATTTTTTCGCAATTTGCTACTGATGGATATTCGTCAACTTCTTTCCAGTTGATTGATTTTAATTCTTTTTGAAGTAACTCTTTCTCAGACGGAATCTGCTTCTCAAAATATTGACAAGAACTGAAAAATAGGATCACTAAAAAGGGGAAAAACTGCTTCAAGATTTTGATGTTGAATTGGATAAAATAATTAAGGTATAAAAATACGATTATTTTTTTTGAGAAGCTTTGTATTGCAAATAATCTTCATAGCTTTCTGTAAGCCATTTTTCTTTGTTTTTTGCTGCAACTTCCTTTTGGTCAGGATATAATTTTGCCAATCGATCTGAAAAAGTAGCAATTTGAACCGTGTAGTTATAAAATTCTTTCCTGGTTAAAACAACATTTTCATCATTTTTACGCTTAAAGTATTCGAAGAAAAGTACATCAAACTCTTTCATAGAAAAATTGAGTACTTTTTTCTTCGTACTTTTATAGATACTATCCTGAATTAATTGATCATTGATTGGCAGCTTTTTAATTTGGGCACAAATATTATTGTTGATTAAAAGAATCAAAAAAGTAAATAATACGAATTTCAAAAGTCCTTGCATTGACTGGCTTTGTTTAAAAATTTGTAGGTGCAAAATTACAAAAATATATGGATTTATTATTGTTAATACTGGGCTTTATATGTATGATAGTAGGTGTTTTTGGTAGCTTTTTACCAGTTCTGCCGGGTTTGTCCATTTGCTGGGTGGGATTGTTATTGTTGTATATGACAAAAGCCGTCGAGAATAACTATTGGGTTTTGGGTATTACCCTTTTAATCACAATAATTATTACGGTTCTTGATTATGTAATTCCGGCTAAAGGAACCAGGAAATTTGGTGGAAGCTCATACGGAATTTGGGGAACTAATATTGGTTTAATTGTTGGGATTATTGCTCCCATTCCTTTTGGAGTTATCATTGGTCCTTTTGTGGGGGCTTTTGTGGGTGAATTAATATATGATTCTAAAAACCATAAACGGGCATTAAAAGCGGCAACAGGATCTTTGCTTGGTTTTCTGGCTTCAAGTTTTATCAATTTTATGTTTTGTATCATCTTTCTTGGTATATTTTTGAGTGTAACATGGGAATATCGAAACTTTTTGTTTTAATTGTATAACATACATTTAAGCTTTTTCTTATATTTCGAATTTTTTCGAAAAAATATTTATTTTTCTAATTCCCCTTTTTTTGTATGTTTTGATAACGAAAGGGTTATGTTTGCTGATACTTCTAAAAAATGTTCTTAACAGACTGTTTTTCCCGCGCTTAAACTTTTAACTTATTTTTTGGAAATGTTAAAATATTTTATATTTTTATCCTGATAAACGATAAAAAGCCTCACTTTATCGGTTATTTTGAATGGATTTAAATAATTTTTAAACAATTTAAGTATGACTCCAAACCTACAAATTGAACTTAGACGTTTTATTTCTTCTAATGTTGTCTCAAAGCTGAACAAGTTTTATTTTGAAAACGATGCGCTTTTAATCAAGGGAATTGATGTTTCGATAGGTACAGTTTTAATGGGGTTGTATAATAGGGCCGAGGAATCGGATTTTTATAAAGGAATTGTTTCATTGGTTAAAGACGACTCTACTTTTTATCAGGAAGTTGATTTTACTTCCGGCCGAATTTTATCAGTAGATGATTGTTACCGCTTAGAAGGGAATGCTTTACTAAAAGAAATTTTCACGAATAAAAAAGGGAGAATTTCTGAAATGATTTCAAACGAAGTCGGAATCAAAAGCGAGACGGCAAGAGAGATTCTTAACTTTTCAGCCTTATTAGTGGTCTCTTATCTTAAAAATAATCTTCAATTATTAGAGAGTTTAAAATTACTTCTTGACGATCAGAAAAGAGATATTTTAAATAGTATTCCACCCGGAATCAAAATCATCCTTGGTTTTTCTTGTTACGAATCAGTTGAAGAAAAAAACCAATCTATCGGAAGATCAATATTCACACTTTTCGGGCATAACTTTTTTAGCTTCTAAAAATAAAAAATCCCGTCTTACAAAGAGTAAAACAGGATTTATATTTAAATCAATTTGAGACGTCTTTAAACATTTTTCAAATTGATGATTTCTTGCTCAGTCAAAAAACGCCAGTTACCTCTCGGTAGATTCTTTTTTGTTAAGCCAGCGAAAGATACACGATCAATACGTAAAACATCATAGTCAAAGTTTTCGAAAATTGCACGAACGACTTTTACATTTGATGAACGTAATTTAAGACCTACTTCACTTTTTGCTTCTTTTTCAATATAGCTGATTTCTTCAACAAATACACGGTGTCCGTCAAGAACTAAACCTTTACTTATTTTTTCCAGATCCTCAAATTTCAAGTTTTTATCTAATGAAACCTGATAGATTTTAGATGATTTCTGACTCGGTAAAGTAAATTTACGAATCATATCAGTATCATTTGTAAACAATAACAAACCAGTTGTATTTTTGTCCATTCTTCCAATCGGAGCAATTTTTGCCGTTGTAGAACCACGAACAAGTTCCAGGACGTTACGGTATTCCTGACCTTCGTCAAGAGCTGTTGTAAAGTTTTTAGGTTTGTTTAGCAAGATGTATTCTTTCTTTTCAGGAGTTAAGACAACACCATCAAAATTTACAACATCATTTAATTTTACTAAATAACCCATTTCAGTTACCGGTACGCCATTTACTTTAACGTTTCCGGATTGAATGTATATATCAGCATCACGACGTGAACAAACACCAGAATTAGAGATGTATTTGTTCAAACGAATTTCGTCTGCAGCTTTTTGTCTTTTTGGAGCCTGATTCTGTTTTTTCAATTTTTCTGCTTTTTCTTCTTCAGCAGCCTTAACAGCAGGTTTCACTTTTTTTGGCCCTTGCGCACGCTTTGCCATAGGAGGTTTTGGCTTGCTGGAGTTTGATCTTGAGCTATTTGGTCTCGATCCGCCTCTTTTATTATTGCCTTCCTTATTGTTCATAAATTCTGTAATTTGTGCAAAGATAGTTTATTCTTGCTAAATAATCCTAAGTTCATTGTTCTTAGATTAATAGCCCTTATTTTTTGGAGTTGCAGGAGCAGCACAATTGGCTTTTTTTCAGGCATATTGTCCCGCTTTTCGTTTCAATCTTTTATTTTTTTAAAGGAAAAAAATAAAAGGATTTCCACTGCAATCAGGGCTAGTTCGAGACAATTGGGTTCTTTTCAGACATTTTGGGAGGAGGTTTTACCACAGAGATACACAAAGGTTTCACAAAGATTCACAGAGTTTTTTAAGCTTTGCGTAACAAAAAATCAGTCCAAATCTGTCAGAATCCGTATTATCCGTGGGCTATCACTCTAAGGATGTAAAAGCAAATTTTTCCCGTGCCATAAAACACTAGGATTAATCAAAACAATACAGCAAACGCCCGAAACAATCAGGAATTTCAGCACATTATGCAAAAGTAGAAACTGTCCTTTAGAATTTGATTTCCATAAATAAATCAGGAAAAAAAGTAAAACAGCAAAACACACATAAAAGTAAATGTCCATATAACCCACATCATAAATGTTGATTAAAATATAAACCGGAATCACGGTTAGAAATGTTAGAGCTGTAATAACCTGTTTAGAAACTATTTCGTTATAAATAATCGGAATTGTTCTGTAATTGTTGACCAAATCTCCTTTTAGGTTCTCAAGATCCTTTATCATTTCCCGAATCAGCAATAATAAAAACAAGAAAACGGCATGAGCAGAAATCACCATAAAATGACTCATATGGTCTTCAATTTCTTCAAACGAAATTTTGTTGTAGAAATATAACAAAATGGCAAAAAATGGAATGACAGCTAATAATGCCGAAGTTAAATTGCCAATAATAGCGTATTTTTTTATTTTATGAGAGTAAAACCAAATCAGGAAAATATAGGCCGAAAAGAATAAGAAAGCACGCCACGAAACAATTAAAGCCATTAAGGCAGCAATAAAGTTAAGCGTAAAATAAACCGAAAGTTTCGTTTTCTGGCTTACCAGCCTGTCCAGCATAGATTTGTTAGGTCTGTTGATTAAATCTTTTTGGCTGTCGTAGAAATTATTAATGATATATCCGGAAGCAATCGTAATGGCCGAGGCAAAAACGATTAAAAACAAGTTGAAGTCAAGTAGAATATCAAGCGCTCTTTTTTCAGGAGCCAATATAAAAATAGCAGATAAATATTGCGCTAAAACAATAATCGGAATGTTATAGCCTCTCACTACGGAGAACAAACTAACAATTTTCATGACTAAAAGTTTGTGCTGTCTGCTTAACATTTTTTAAAGTTAGTTATGGTATTTTTAATTAAAGGCTTTTTTTGAGCTGATACAAATATTAAAGTTTGTCTTTTAATAAAGCTGCAGAACCCAGACCTAGCTTTCGAATGCAAGCTAAGGCTTCTTTTTGAGAAATTCCGACTTCTGTTATGTCTTTTTTTTCTACAAAACAAACAGAACCGCTCCATGGACTTGGTGCATCCGGAACAAATACAGCAAAGTTGTTTTCGTTTATTTGCTCTATCAAAAAGGCAAATTGTAAACCTGCATCTGTTGGAACCAGGATCACTTTTAAATTTTCATTAGATTCAAAACCCATTATGCTTTCATTTATACCTTTCATAAATGAATATCCGGGCACGAAACTTAAAATTCCGTTTTCTAATTTTTGAACCAATCTTTTTGCATAGGCTGTTCTGGCAATTAAACCAGCCGTAATGCAAATAATAAATAGGATTAATATGGCGATTATTTCCTCAATTGCCAATCCCAGAATTTTTACTTTTGGAAAATGGCTTATAATTGGTAGCGTGATTTTTTGGATGATGTGATATCCTTTTTCCAGAATAACCAGTAATAGCACTAATGGTGCTAAAAACAAAATTCCGCCTAAAAAAGTAGCCTTGATAATCTTTAAAATACTTTTCATATTAAATAACTTTTAGGTGATGATTTCTAGGAAGAATATTCAATAAGCCAGATTTTAAAGACTTTTAAATTTAGAATTGATAAACAACTTCTAATTTATAATCTTTTAAAGATGCTTTAGCGCGCTCTAAATCTTCGGTAAATCCAAGAATATAACCACCTCCGCCAGAACCACAAAGTTTTAGATAATAATCATTTGTGTCGATTCCGTTTTGCCAGATTCCATGAAATTGTTCCGGAATCATTGGTTTGAAGTTGTTTAAAACGACTTTTGACAGCTTTTTAGTATTTGTAAATAACGATTTCATATCGCCATGCAAAAAGTTTTCTACGCAGGCATCTGTATATTTAACAAATTGGTTTTTAAGCATGGCACGGAAACCTTTGTCTTTTAGGCTTTCCATAAAAATGTTTACCATAGGAGCAGTTTCACCTACGATTCCCGAATCTAATAAAAACACAGCTCCTTTTCCGTCAAAACTTTGAGTAGGAATACCGGTTGCTTCAATATTGTCTTTAGAATTAATTAAAATCGGAATGCTTAAATAACTGTTTAAAGGATCTAAACCAGAACTTTTTCCGTGGAAAAAACTCTCCATTTGAGCAAAAATATTTTTTAGCTGTAACAGTTTCTCACGGGTTAAATTCTCTAAAACTGTAATTTTATGTGTAGCATATTTGTCGTAAATAGCAGCTACAAGAGCACCGCTACTGCCCACTCCGTATCCTTGCGGAATACTTGAATCGAAATACATTCCTGTTTCAACATCATTTTTTAAAGTTAACAAATCAAAAGTAACCAAATCAGGCTGCTCATTTTGCAAAGCTTCTAAATAGGTAGTGTAACGTCTTAAACTTGCATTTGATGCGATTGCTTCTGCCGAAGGATCTTCGATTTTCTTCAATGCACCATTATAAAAATTATAAGGAATAGAAAGTCCTTTAGAGTCGCGGATGATACCGTATTCTCCAAAGAGTAATATTTTTGAGTAAAATAATGGTCCTTTCATGTTTATTTTATGTCTTTCTTAATTTTATTTGGGTCTTGTCGTGTGTCAAAAAATGTAATTATTTCTACTCTTTTTGTGTTGAATTTATATTATATTGTTGTTTGTTTTGACAAGACGCATTTGCGATAATTTTTATTTAGTTCCGATTTAGGAAAAATTTCAGGTTCTATTTGTATTAGATAAATCACTTTGTCCAGATTAGATATAAATTTATCTTTTACTTTTTTTGGACCATTTAATTTCTAAGTACTCAAATAATTCAAATAAACTTTTTTCTGCATTTTTTGAAAAGATTATCGTTCTTTTCATTAACGATGTTTTTTCATCATATCTTCATACAAAACAAATTCACCTCTTTCAATTTGTCTTTCCCCTTCTTTAATTTCCTCTTTCTGCGCCTCTGTTAAATCATCCCACCAATCTTTTTTCTTTTTGGTTAACAATTTTTTGACTGCCAAAATGATTGAAAGGTCATCTGTACCTTCAAGAATATCTATCACTTCACGTTTTTCTAATTGAATGTCCATAATCAAAATTTTAATTAAAGATACGCAAAATTATAATGCAATTGCACCCTCTCCAATTTGATCGCAAATGTACTGACGATTCTGACAAAATACAACTAATTCGTCCTGAATAAATTGTAACACTTTATCGCTAACGTTTTCGGGGTATAAAACATGAACATTTGCTCCTGCATCCAGCGTAAAACAAACCGGAATTTGGGTTTCATTCCTGAATTTCCAAATGGCATTTATAATCTGTAAAGTATTTGGTTTCATCAAAATAAAATACGGCATCGAAGTCATCATCATGGCATGCAAAGTCAAAGCTTCGCTTTCGACTACTTTAATGAATTCGTCTAAATTTCCGCTTTCAAAAATGGCAATTAACTGATCCAGATTTTCATGTGCCTGAGCAAAACGTCTTTCGGCATAAGGATGATTGTGCATTAAATCATGACCAACGGTACTCGAAACTTGCTTTTCTCCTTTATCAACCAATAAAATAGTATCCTGATAATTCTTAAAATTCTCATGAATAGTATACGGAAATTCAACTCCGTATAAATCCGAACTTCCTATAGTTTTGTGCTGATTTGCTTCGCCAATTCGCTCTCGCTCGTGTCCCCAAACAACAATATTTCCTTTTACGCTTCGGCAAGCACTTCCGGAACCTAAACGGGCCAAAAATGATGCTTTTTGATAAAAATACTCGTCTGTCATTTCAGGATTCAGCACTTTTTCTAAACTCATAAAATTCATTGCCAAAGCTGCCATTCCAGAAGCAGAGGATGCAATTCCGGAACTGTGTGGAAACGTATTTTGAGTGTTAATTGTGAAATGATAATCTTTCAAAAACGGCAAATAGATTTCAATTCGTTCTAAAAATTTCTGGATTTTTGGTTTGAAATCTTCTTTTGGTTTTCCTTCAAAAAGTAAATCAAATGAAAAGCTATTATTTGTCGAAATGTCTCTTTTTTCAAAACCCAGTTTGGTAATTGTTTTGCAATTATTAAGTGTAAAACTAACCGATGGATTTGCCGGAATTTGATTGTCTTTTTTTCCCCAATATTTTACTAATGCAATATTGCTGGGTGCACTCCATTCAAAATTTCCGTTTTCGATAGTCGAAGTATATTTTTTAGGAATAAAATCAGTTGCTGTAAACATGAATTATAAAATTTTGGCAAAGATAGTTTTTAAAATATTTCACCATATAAGTTATATAAGAAATTATAAGTTTGGCTTCAACTAAAATGAACTTATAGTACTTATATGATTTAAACTTTCTTTTTGACTATTTTTGGATAAAAATTGAATAGAATGAATAAGGTAGTTAAAATCGGAATAGCATTAATAGTGTGTCTAATGGTAGGATATTCTGCAAGTGTCGTAACAAGACCAAGCGTAGAAATATGGTATCCAACCATTATAAAACCAGGTTTTAATCCGCCCAATTGGATTTTCATGCCTGTCTGGACTTTGCTTTATATATTAATGGCAGTTGCAGCCGGATTGGTTTGGGATAAAATAAAGGAACAAAACGAAGAAGTAAAAAAAGCCTTAGGTTTCTTTGTAATTCAACTGATCTTAAATGCTGTCTGGTCGTATATATTCTTTGGATTAAAAAACCCGATGCTGGCTTTAATCGAAATCGTACTTTTATGGCTGATGATTTATGAGACCTACTTAAAGTTTTCAAAAATAAATAAAACAGCAGGTTATTTATTAATTCCATATATAGCTTGGGTTGCCTTTGCCGGTATTTTAAACGCAAGTATTTGGTGGCTGAATAGATAAAGGTTTTTGAAAGTTTTAGTTTTTAGGCTCTGCTTTTTCTTTTTTGAACATTTCATTTTTAGTGTACAAAAAATCCATTGTAGTTAATACGTTATTGTTTTCCAAAAGGTTTTTAGATCTTGGATCAGCATCGCAGAAATCCAGAAACAGCCCAACTTCTTCAGGAGCTAATTTTAAATCTTTGGTAAAAAAAGTGGAAGGAATTGACGCTGCTACGAGTTTTCTGAAAACAGTTTCCTCAGTTTTCTTTTTGAGTTCTTCTTTCTTGTCATTTTTAAATAGATTAAAAACTCCTTTTCCAATTTGGCCAAAGTCCATACCATTTGGAATAGTTCCGTCATAAACTCCGGTATATTTTTGCAAAGATTGTGTATCTTTTGTGAGTTTTATATCATTTATATCTTGTTGGGAAATTTTAAAAGGATCAAGTTTCATCGTAGTTATCACTACTTCGTTTAATTCTTCGGCCCTGATGGCCATATTAACAGTAATATTGTTTTTGTCAATATTTTCCCTGGATATTTTTAATCTTGTAAAAAAGTAATCTTTAGCAAAAAACAGCAAACTATCTTTTTCTTTTACCACAATAGAAAACTCTCCCAAATAATCTGTTGTTGTGCTGGTTTTCGCTGTTTTATTGATAACCTCTACTTTTTTAAGCGGATAGTTGTTCGACAAGACTTTTCCGTGAAGCAATTTTTCTGTCTGGGAAATAGAAAGTTGATAGGTTAAAAAAGAAATTGTAGTAAGTAATTTTACTTTCATTTAGTGGTGTTTATCTGAGGGTAAAATTATTAGAACTGTCTTAATGAAAACTTATCGAATCTGTAAATTCTTGTTAATTCGGCTTTGTGTAGTTTTCAGTCCCAATTCTTAGTTCTCAGTTTACAGTCACAGTTTACATTTGCTAATAACTGAAAACTGGGACTGTATACTTTTTTGAGACTGTATACTTTTTTACAATATATCAATTAAATCCAAAGGTGCGTCCAATACTACTTTTGCACCACTTGCTATCAATTCGTCTTTTGTTCGATAACCCCAGGAAACGCCAACAGCAAACATATTAGCATTATTCGCAGTTAGCATATCAATATCCGAATCTCCTACAAAGAGTATTTCTTCGGTCTTTAAGTTCCAATTTTTACTGATTTCTATCGCTTCAAACGGATTTGGTTTTTTAAGTTCTTCAGTACTCAGACCAATTGCAGCGTCAAAATAATCAGGGAATATTTCTGCCGCTATTTTTTTGGTAAGTTCATCGGCTTTGTTGGAGAAGACGGCTAATTTGATGTTTCGCGAAACCAAATTATCTAATAATTCGATAATGCCTTCGTAAGGTTTTGTTTTTAAGGTACAAATTTCACGATATTCAGTAATCATACAATCAAAACAGGTTTCAATTTGTTCTTCAGTATTGTTTGATGCAGGCAAAGCTTTGCTGACCAAATTTCGCAAACCGCTTCCAATAAAGTATTGGTAAGTATCGTAAGTATGAGTAGGGTGGTTTAGACTTGTAAGTACGGTATTCATCGCATCAGAAATATCTTCTAATGAATTTACTAATGTCCCGTCTAAATCAAAAATGATTCCTTTAAATTTCATTGTATTAAATATTGTTTGCCAAAATAAACCCGCTCGTCCAGGCATTTTGAAAATTAAAACCTCCGGTAATAGCATCAATATTGACGATTTCACCGGCAAAATAAAGATTTTGATGCAATTTGCTTTCCATGGTTTTGAAGTTGATTTCTTTTAAATCGATTCCGCCTGCGGTTACAAATTCTTCTTTAAAAGTACTTTTTCCGTTTACTTTAAATTCTGCTTTTGTCAACTGAGAAGTTAGATTCTGCAATTGAATTTTAGACAAGTCAGCCCATTTTGTCTCGGTTTCAATTCCTGAAGCTAAAACCAGACTTTCCCACAAACGATTTGGGAAGTCGAAAGGAGATTTTTTTGAAACGGCTTTTTTAGCGTGTTCCTGTTTTAAGTCTTTCAGTATTTTCTCTGTATCTTCAGTATCAACATCATTTAGCCAATTGACGAAAATGGTAAACTGATAATTTTTATCGAATAAAGTACGCGCTCCCCAAGCCGAAAGTTTTAAAATCGCCGGACCGCTCATTCCCCAATGTGTAATCAATAAAGGTCCTGTCGATTCGAGCTTGGTATCTTTTACGTTTACGGTAACTTGTGCCGCAACGCCGGGTAATTCTTTGATACGGGAATCTTTGATGTTGAACGTAAATAGGGAAGGAACAGGGCTTACAATCGCGTGTCCTTGCGATTGCAGCATTTCCCATATTTTAGGATTACTTCCGGTTGCGAGAACTAGTTTTTCGGTAGCGTAATTTTCATCCTGAGTATCAATTTTCCAATGATTCTCAGCCTTGAAAATCGATTGTACACTTTGACTTGTTAATACTTTAATGCCTAATTTTCCGGTTGCTTCTAAGAAACAATCAATAATAGTTTGTGAGGAATTAGAGACCGGAAACATTCTTCCGTCGTCTTCGATTTTTAATTCTACGCCATGTTTTTCGAACCATTCGATTGTATCTCCGGAACAAAATTGGTGGAAAGGTCCACGAAGTTCTTTCTCGCCACGCGGATAAAATTTGACCAGTTCATTGGGTTCAAAACAAGCGTGTGTTACGTTGCATCTTCCACCGCCGGAAACGCGAACTTTAGACAGTACTTCTTTTCCTCTTTCTAAAATGGCAATTTTCAGTTTCGGATTTTTCTCTGCAATATTAATTGCTGTAAAAAAACCTGCAGCGCCTCCGCCAACAATGATTATATCGAAATTTTTGATCATATTTATTTAGGTTGCCACGAATTACACGAATTGGCACTAATTTTTTTATTTGCCACAGATTAAAGGATTAAAAGGATTTTAAAAATCTGTGTAAATCCTTTAATCTGTGGCTAAATTTTAAATTTTATCCGGAAAATCACTGATAATCCCGTCTACATTATAGCTTTTTATTTTTTGAATGTCTTCTTCTTCGTCAACTGTCCAGGGCAAAACAAGCAAACCTTTTTCTTGTATTTGTTTTACGTTTTCCGCATTCAATAGCTGATAATCGGGATTGATTGCACGTGCTTTTATTACTTCGGCGAAGGCCAAAGCTTTAGCCAGATCTTCTTCTGTTAAAACTCCAATGAGAATATTCGAATTTAGATTTGATGTTTCCTGCAGTAAATCCCAATCAAAACTTGAAACGATGAAATCTTCGTAATTCCAGTTTTTCTCAGCAATATATTCTTCAATTAAGGCAACAACTTTAGCCGCAGTTCCTAAACCTTTTAGTTCGATATTGATCAGGCATTTTTTGTCAACTAAATCAAAAACTTCGTTTAAAGTTGGGATTTGATATTCCCCATCAATCAAAAATGCCTTTAATTCAGATAGAGAAAAAGTATTTACTAAACCTTTGCCGTTGGTCGTTCTGTCAATCGTTTCGTCGTGAATGACTATAATATGTCCGTCAGAACTAAGGTGAACGTCAAGTTCGATTCCGTCAGCCTTTAAGTCTAATGCTTTTTGGAAAGACTTTAGCGTATTCTCAGGTTCGTATCCTTTGGCACCGCGATGAGCTATTTTTAGCATATATGGATAGTTTAACCGCAAAGGTCGCAAAGTTTTACGCAAAGTGTGCTAAGGATTAGATAAAAAGTTAGCTGGAGATTATAGGATTAAAATGATTTTTTCTTTCGCCACGAATTTCACAAATTTCCACGAAGTAATTTAGTCTCTTAAATTTGTGAAATTGATTCGCCTGTTCGCTATCGCTCGAGCAATGTCATTAAGTTAAGCTTTTAGAAAATAAAATCTGCTTTATCTGCGTTTTTATGAAGTAAATCTGTTTTATCCGCGTTAAAATTAGACGCTGATTTTACTGATTCGCTAAAGCGAAAACGCTGATAAAACGGATTTTTCTAATTACTTTCTTGATTATACTGTTAAGTAATTTTGTAGATTTCCCCTTAACTTAATGACATTGATCGCTCGAGTCGTGGCTAAAGAACTTTGTGAACTTTGCATTCTCTGCGGTTAAATCTATTTGCAGTTAAAATTTTAGATTTTTTCCAATAAAACAAGTCCAAATTCAGAATGTACAAAAGCTTTTCCGTCCTGAACTTCTGTTTCTTCACCAGAAAAAGTATCTCTTAGTTTTGTTCCATCTGTAAAAATAGAATTAACAGGAAGTTCTTTTAAACCAACCCCAAGATCTAAACCGATTATAACCTGATCAGTATAATTTCCATTCGTATAACTTCTCGAAAATATATAAGGTTTTGCTGAAATCATATTATGTATTCCTGCACCAACTGCGGGATGGTTTCTGCGAAATTGTCCTAGTTTTTGCCAATGCCAGAGTATTTTTTGTGTTTCGGGATTGTTTTGAATATCATCCCAATTCATGAAAGACCGTAAAGTAGCATCTCCCTCTGTACCTTCAATGACAAGGGAACGACCTGATTCATCACCATAATAAACCTGAGACATGCCGGGAGAAAGCAATAATTTGGTTCCTGACTCGAAAGTTCTGTTGCGATGTGCATCAAAAGGATCAGGATCATCGTGCGAGGATATATAATTAAGAACACTATACCCTTTTAATTCATTTTGAAGTTTGGCGAAATATTTCGAAAATATAACTTCATAATCGTTTTGAGCATCTAGTTTAAATTCAAAATTGATCATGGAGTTAAAACCATGTTCAAAGTAATTTACTTTTCGATCTCCAAAATCATAATCCTGTCCACTGCTGATTTCGTAGCCATACACTTCGGCAATACTATAAAACGGATTTTCATCTAATATTTCTGTCGGATGGTTTTTCTTCCAGGTTTCGAATGCATAATCACATTCTTTTTTAAAATCGACCCAGACATTTTCTTCGGTATGTTTTACAGTATCGGCTCTGTAACCATCAATTCCGAATTCCAGAATATAATCTGTCAGCCATTTTATAATGTAATATTTAGGCGTTCTTGGATAACCTGTTCTCCTGAAAAAATCATTTAATGAAGCAATTTCTTTCTCATATCGCCCTTCTTTATTCCATTTTTCGATTAAAAAAAAAGGTATTGGCACTTCCTGATCGCTTTCGGTTCTCACATCCGGAAGATTATCTACTAATGTACACATCGTAGTATTTTCGAATGATTTGTAATCACAAACGACTCCGGTTCTCACCCAGTCTTCCGGCCACATAGGATCTTCTGGAGTTACAGGGCCGGTATGGTTGATAACACCGTCAAGCATAATTCGGATCCCTTTTTCATGCGCTTTTCTGACCAGATTAGCGAGATCTTCTTTGGTTCCGAAGTTAGGATCTAAAGATGTCCAGTCTCTTGCCCAATAACCGTGATAACCATAAGTGAAACCCGTTCCTTCGTCTACGCCATCGTGAATTTGCTCTACAATCGGAGTAAGCCAAATGACATTTATACCTAATTGATCAAAGTAACCTTCGTCGATTTTCTTAATAACTCCTAATATATCTCCACCTTCAAAACCACGTAATTTTCCGGGAGGTTTGGTTCGGTTAAAATTTAAGTCATTAGAGGTATCTCCGTTATAAAAACGATCGGTAAGTAAAAAGTAAACATTTGCTCCTTCCCAAACGAAAGGTGTTTTCGAAGTATTGTCGTTATTCATTTCAACTGATTTTGAGTCAGAGTAACCCATTATTAATGAATAATAAAGATAAAGGAAAGGAAAATGGATTTTCTTGTTTATTTTAAATTTAACAAGTATTTATAATAAAAAATTCCGCCACGTATTCACGAATTATTGTTTTATAAAATTCGTGAATACGTGGCGGAAAAGTATGAGTTTAATTTTTAACACATAGAAACATAGATTTTATTCCTTATAAAAAGATTAAAATAAATGACTAGTCATTTACACATAGCTATGTTTGTTAATGCAAGTGAAACGCCTTTTACTGCACTAAGAAAAGCTATGTTTCTATGTGTTTAAAAATATTTATTCCAATTCTAAAACCACAGCCGATTTAGGTTCTAAACTAATTTCAGAAGACAAATCGAATGTTTTTCCAGTCAAAACATCTTTCCCTGATTTAAAGTTTTTGATGTTTTCTTTAAAACGATTTGTTTTGATAGTTTGCACTGTAGCATTATTATTGAAAACGACCATTACCGTTTTAGCATCTGTATATCTAAAATAAACATACGTATTGTTTTCCGGAATGTAATGTGTCATTTTTCCGAAATGAACTGCCTCATTTGATTTTCTCCAGTTGAATAATTTCGATGTAAAATCGAAATATTTAGCTTGTTCAGGCGTTCTTCCTGCTGAGGTTAAAGCGTTGTTTTTGTCGCCAGCCCATCCGCCAGGAAAATCCTGTCTAATATCAGCATCGCCTTTGCTTTTGTCACCACCCATTCCAATTTCTGAACCGTAATATACTTGTGGAATTCCGCGAACGGTTGCCAATAAAGTCATTACCAATTTGTATTTCGTAAAATCGTATTTATAAGTATGATTGATACGATCTGTATCATGATTTTCTGCAAAAACCAAAATGCTGTTTGGGTTTGGATATAAATAATCTAAAGCAAAATTGTTATAGAATTTAATCATTCCGTTATCCCAGGTTGCATTATCATCATTAAAAGCAGAACCAATCTGATCTTGCAAAGTAAAATCCATCACACTTGGTAAATTCGAATTGTAGTTTTCGATTGCACCAATTTTACTGTCTTTTTGCCAAAAGGCTAAATTCGCCTGATTGTGCATCCAGATTTCTCCAACGATATTAAAGTTTGGGTATTCATTAGTAATTGATTTTGCCCAATTTGCCATGGCAGCAGGATCAGAATAATTATATGTGTCTACTCTAAATCCGTCAAGATCGGCATATTCAATCCACCAAATTGCGTTTTGAGTTAAGTATTTTGCTACCAAAGGATTTCTCAGGTTCAAATCCGGCATAGAAGGTACAAACCATCCATCGATACAAACTTCCTGATCTAATTTTGAGGCATGAATATCGGTAATTACTTCACGACGGTGATGTGTTTGTGTAAAAGTTTCAAACTGATTGAACCATGTTTTGGTAGGCATGTCATTAATCATCCAATGTGTAATTCCCCAGTGATTGGTCACGTAATCCATAACCAGTTTCATGTCTTTTTTATGCATTTCTGCCGCAAGGCGAACATAATCTTCATTGGTTCCGTAACGCGGATCTATTTTGTAAACATCAGATTGTCCGTAAGTATGATACGAATGCTGTTTGTCATTGTCTTCTAATAAAGGCGTGTTCCAGATTGTGGTTGCACCTAAAGAGGAAATGTAATCTAAGTTTTTGATAATTCCTTCGATATCACCACCATGACGACCGCTTGGATCCTGACGGTTTCCTTTTTCGGTTAAAGCTGTGTTACTATCGTTTTTAGGATTCCCGTTAGCAAAACGATCCGGCATGATTAAGTACATCATATCTGATGCATCGTAACTTTTTCTGTTTGCGGAATTTGCTCTTCTTTCTTTAAGCGAATATTTTTGTGTAAAAGCTACTTTGTTTTTGGTTTTGAAAGAGAAAACCAATTCTGAGGCTTTTAGGTTTTGCGTATCTATGGTAACAAAAAGATAGTTAGGATTCTCTGTTTTTTCTACATTTTTAATTACCACGTTATTAGAAACAGAAGCTTCATATTGTGCAATATTTTTTCCGTAGAACATAATCTGTAGTTCCGGATTTTTCATTCCTGCGTACCAAAATGGCGGTTCTGTTTTCTGTATTTGTGCTTTCGCGGAACCAGAAAACAATAAAATAAATAAGATTATTGTATGGAATGAATGGTTGAGGTTTAGTGTTATTTTTTGGATATTCATAGTAAAGAAGAATTTAAACCCTATAAGAAATGTAAGAACAATTAAGATAGAACTGGGGAGGTTTCTAATTAAATGAACTTACATTTCTTATAGGGTTAATTAAATTATTTATTTGGTTTCGATAATGCTAATGGCATAACCTCCGCCCGGAGCAGATAACTGCGATAATTTTGATTTGTTTGTTACAGCAATTTTTTTGATAGTGTAAGCTTGTGGATTTGTTTTGTAATGCGCATCTTTTGCATCAGCATAAATGGTTGCCGTATATTTTTTACCTTTTTCAAGGAAACTGAAATCGATATTTGATGTACGAGGTGTTTCTCCGTTTACGTTTCCAACAAACCAGTTGTTTGTTCCTTTTGCTTTACGGGCAACCGTGATAAAATCTCCTGGTTCAGCTTCGATATATTTGCTTTCTGACCAGTCTACAGCTACATCTTTGATGAATTGGAATGCATCCGGGAAACGGTTGTAGTTTTCCGGAGTATCAGCTGCCATTTGCAACGGGCTGTACATGGTAACGTATAATGCTAATTGGTTTGCAATGGTACTGTTTACATGCGATTTGTTATCCGGATTCATTTTGCTGATATCCATTTCGAAGATTCCAGGTGTGTAATCCATTGGTCCACCAATTAAACGTGTAAATGGTAAAACGGTTACGTGATTTGGTTTAGAACCTCCAAAAGCCTGGTATTCTGTTCCTCTTGCCGCTTCGTTACCAATTAAGTTCGGGTATGTTCTGCAAATTCCTGTTGGACGAACTGCTTCGTGAGCATTCACCATAATTTTATAATCAGCTGCTTTTTCAATTGCATACTGATAGTGGTTTACAATCCATTGATCGTAGTGATTTTCACCGCGAGGCAAAATATCTCCAACATATCCGCTTTTTACAGCATCATATCCGTTGTCTTTCATGAATTGGTATGCTTTATCCATATGGCGCTCGTAGTTACGAACAGAACCAGAAGTTTCATGGTGCATAATGATTTTGATTCCTTTTGATTTTGCATATTCGTGCAACCCTTTTACATCAAAATCAGGATAAGGCGTTACAAAATCAAAAACGTAATCTTTTGAGTGACCAAACCAGTCTTCCCAACCTTCGTTCCAGCCTTCAACTAAAACAGCGTCGAAACCATTTGCAGCAGCAAAATCTATGTATTTTTTTACGTTAGCATTGTTTGCTCCGTGTGTTCCGCTTGGTTTCGCTTTCGAGTAATCAGAAACTCCCAATTGTACTGTAGGGAAATCGTTAGTGTAGGACCATGAACTTTTTCCTGTGATCATTTCCCACCAAACACCTACATATTTTACAGGTTTAATCCATGAAGTATCATCAATTTTAGATGGATCGTTTAAGTTTAAAGTCATTTTTGAAGCTAAGATTTCTCTCGCGTCATCGCTTACCATAATCGTTCTCCAAGGCGAATGACTTGGTGCTTGCATATAGCCTTTATCTCCTTTTGCATCCGGAGTCAACCAGGATTCGAAAATCATGTTTTTATCATCTAAATTCAAGTGCATACATGAATAGTTGATCAAAGCTGCTTCGTGCAGGTTGATATAGATTCCGTCATTTGTTTTTAACATCAAAGAAGTCTGAACTCCTGTTGGCGAAAAGTTTTTTTGCGAAACATTTGCGGTATATGCTTTTTCAGATAAACCTCTGATTTCAGATAATTTAGATTTTGTGTAATCGTATTCCTGAGTGTCATAATCTCCCGGAATCCAAAATGCCGTGTGGTCGCCCGCCATAGCAAATTGTGTTCTTTCTTCTTTGATTACGAAATAGGTAAGATTTTTTTGTGCCGGAAATTCATATCTAAATCCAAGTCCGTCATCAAATAAACGGAAACGAATTACGATTTGTCTGTCGGTTCCTTTTTGATTTAAAGTAACCGCCAATTCATTATAATGATTTCTGATATTGTCTACTTCGCCCCAAACTGGTTTCCATGTCTCATCAAAAGTCGAAGTTTTTGTGTCAACAACCGTAAAATCATTCAACAAAGATTTTTTATCATCTTTAAGTTCAAGACCTAATTTACTGGTTTTTACAACGTCTTTGTTTTTGTATTTTAAATTATAAGTTGGAGTTCCGTCGTTTTGAAGCGAAAATTCCATTACGAACTTGCCTTCGGGTGATTTTAATTGTTGCGCTTCTGCAATAGAGCTAAAAGCAAACAAGATTAAACTTGCGAAAAATAAGTTTTTCATGTTTTTTAGTTTTTAAGGGTATTATAATTTAATTAATTTGTACAAATCTACCTGCAGTTATAGGTTTTCCGTTCACTACAATTGTTAAATCCTGATCGCCATCTACAGTAAAAGTAGTTTCATTGTGATTTACAGACACTTTTAGAATTTGATTTCTAAAGTTTATTTTAAAAGAATAGCCTTCCCATTCTTTTGGGATTTTTGGAGAAAAATGAAGCTGGTCATTTTTAACGCGCATTCCGCCAAAACCTTCTACAATACTCATCCAAGTTCCTGCCATTGAGGTAATGTGACAGCCTTCTTCTACTTCTTTATTATAATCATCAAGATCAAGACGGGATGTTCTTAAATAGAATGTATACGCCATATCCATTTTGTCTAAATGAGCAGCCTGAATCGAGTGTACGCAAGGCGAAAGTGAACTTTCATGCACTGTAAATGATTCGTAGAATTCGAAGTTGCGTTTTAATTCTTCTTTAGAAAAATGATCTTCAAAGAAATAAAAACACTGTAAAACGTCGGCTTGTTTGATATAAGGTGAACGTAAAACACGATCCCAAGACCATTTCTGGTTGATTGGTCGTTGTGAACGATCAAGGTCTTTTACAGGAACTAAATCTTTGTCTAAGAAACCATCTTGTTGCAAATAGATACCCAATTCTTCAGAAGTTGGGAAGTACATATCATCGGCTACTTTTTTCCATTCCTGAATTTCAGCTGCCGAAAGATTTACTTTCTCTATAATTCGTTTGTGATCTGCAGGATATTCTGCAGCTACTTTTTTGATTTGTTCTGATGCATAATCAATACACCATTTTGCAATATAATTGGTGTAGAAATTATTGTTGATGTTATTTTCGTATTCGTTCGGGCCTGTAACTCCAAGAATAACGTATTGATTTTTGTCTTTAGAGAAAGAAGCTCTTTGGTGCCAAAAACGCGCAATTCCGATTAAAACTTCCAGACCTTTTTCAGGAATATAAGAGTAATCTCCGGTGAAACGATTATAGTTGAAAATTGCAAAAGCAATCGCACCATTTCTGTGGATTTCTTCATGTGTGATTTCCCATTCGTTATGGCATTCTTCTCCATTCATGGTCACCATTGGGTAAAGTGCTGCTCCGTTTTTGAAACCTAAATTATCTTTGGCATTTTCAATCGCTTTATCTAATTGATTGAAACGATATGTCAATAAATTACGGGCAACTTGCTGATCTTTGGTTGCCATGTAAAACGGAATACAATATGCCTCGGTATCCCAATAAGTAGACCCGCCGTATTTTTCTCCGGTGAATCCTTTTGGTCCAATATTCAAACGAGAATCTTTTCCTAAATAGGTTTGATTTAATTGGAAAATGTTGAAGCGAATTCCTTGCTGTGCTTTTACATCGCCATCAATCGTAATATCTGACATTTCCCAGATTTTACTCCAGGCATCAATTTGATTTTGAAGCAAAGCATCGTATCCTAGATTAACAGCAGATTTTATTGTTTTTTCGGCTGCAGCCAAAGTATTATCGTGGTTTAAAGAAACGGTATATCCTCCAATTTTCTGAATTGATGAGGTTTGTCCTTTTGCAATAATAGTTCCGTATGTATATTGAACTTTATCAGTTGTTGAATCGATTGTAGAAGGCGAAACATGAATATCTTCACCGTTTGCCAAAATCGTATTGTGCATGAAAGTCGTAACTTTAAAATGCGTTTTGAAGGTTTGTGCGGTTACAAAAGCTTCGTTTGTTCCTTTTTTAACTTCAAGAGGCTCCCAGAATTTTTCTTCCCAGTTGGCATCTTCATTGGTTACACCAGCGTCGATATATGGTTTGTAAACAATTTTGGCATCTTTGTTTAATGGCGTAATATCATATTTAATGATTCCTGCTTCATCCAAATCCAAAGAAAGAAAACGACGAACGTTTACGGCAATTTCGGTTCCGTTTTTCAGCGTTGCTTCAAAAGAACGATTGTACCAGCCTTCTTTCATATTCAATTCTCTGCGGAAATTTCTAACCTCGGTACACATATTTAAATCAAGATTTTCTTCGTTGATTTCAATGTCAATTCCAATCCAGTTTGGCGCATTTAATACTTTTGCAAAATATTTTGGATAGCCATTTTTCCACCAGCCCACTTTGGTTTTGTCCGGATAATATATTCCGGCAATGTAACTTCCCTGGAAAGTTTCACCGGAATAGGCTTCTTCAAAATTGGCGCGTTGCCCCATTGCACCGTTTCCGATACTAAAAAGACTTTCAGACGACTTTACTCTTTCTGCATCAAATCCTTCTTCAATGATGGACCAGTTGTCTGGTTTTATATAATCTTGATTCATTTTTTTTAAAATTAGAGAATTGGGCAATTAGTGAATTAGATAATTAGAAAATGTGTCAATTAGATAATTATTTTTTTGACGTTTCTAATTTGATTTTATCTTTAATTGCTGATTGTTTTATTGTTTTGTTGATTAGATGATTTGTAATGTTATTTTTAATTAGATAATTATTCTTTTTAGAAATTATCTATTATCAAATTTTCTTATTGACTAATTAAGTCGTTAATAAAGCTTTCATCTATTAAAGTAAAATCTTTAAAAATATAATCAGCTTCATTTAGAATTGTTTTCTCACCAATTCCTACACTTACCATTCCGCCAATGTTTGCTGCCTGAATTCCGGCAACAGAATCTTCGAATACAATGGAATTTTTTGGATCAATATGTAATAATTGAGCCGCTTTCAGGAAGACTTCCGGATCCGGTTTGGCATTGGTAACATCGTTTCCGTCAACAATAACATCGAAATACGAAAGGATTCCGGTTTTCTCCAGAATTGGTCTTGCATTTTTACTTGCAGATCCCAATGCAATTCCCTGATTTTTTTCTTTTAAAAGTTGCAGTGTTTTAAAAACTCCCGGAAGAATCTCGCTTTCATCCATGTCAACTAAATAAGATAGGTAATCTTCATTTTTTTGAATCAGCCATTTGTCTTTGTCTTCCTGAGAAGCCTGAACATTTCCTAATTCAAGAATTATGTCTAACGAACGCACGCGGCTTACACCTTTCAAAAGCTCGTTATCTTCGTGTGTGAAATTTATATTTAAGGATTGGGCAATTTTCTGCCAGGCTAAAAAGTGGTATTTAGCGGTATCGACAATTACGCCGTCAAGATCGAAGATGAATGCTTTTTTATTATTCATGAATTTCAATTTTAGTTCTACTATTTACTCTAAGGGTAAGTAATCCGGCAAATATCATCGATACTCCTCCGATTATTAAGGCGTAAATAGGTTCATTATGAAAGAATTGTTTGATTACAAAACCTAATATTGTAGCTGCTACAATTTGAGGGATTACTACAAAAAAGTTAAATACGCCCATGTAATAACCCATTTTTGCGGCTGGTAAAGCACCGGATAACATGGCATAAGGCATTGACAAAATACTCGCCCAGGCAATACCAACTCCTAACATTGGAAGTATTAGCATTTGTTTATCACCAATAAAATAAATAGAGATTAAACCAACACCTCCGGCACATAGTGCTAATAGATGTGTTGCTCTGACGCCTACTTTTTTTGCAATAACCGGCAATAAGAAAGCTACGGCAGCGGCAATTCCGTTATAGACTGTAAACAATACAGAAACCCAGTCTGCAGCATCATTGTATACTTTTGATGTTGTATCTGTTGTGCCAAAAATGTGTTGTGTAACGGCCTGTGTGGTATATATCCACATAGAGAAAAGGGCAAACCAGGAGAAAAATTGAACCCACGCCAATTTTTTCATTGTAGCTGGCATGTTTAATAAGTCAGTCATGATAATAGTAAAGCCATTATGAACTTTAGAGGTTCTTAGTTGCGATGCTATTACGAATAAAACCCCCATGAATATAAGACCAACAAAAAGTATGTATAGCTCTTTTGCGAGACTGTTTTCGAAAATAAAAAAAGAAACAACAGCGCCAATAACCGTTAATAATAATCCTAAGGTTAATTGTCTTTTGATATTACTGCCGGATTCTGTTTCGGGATTGATGATAAGATCTTCTTTGTCTTTTTTAGCTTGTTCTTCAAAAGCATGAAGTTCTTCCGGAGTATATTCTGTTGTTTTAAAAACAGTCCATAAAACAGAAAGTAAAAAAACAATTCCTCCAATATAAAAGGACCATTTTACAGAATCAGGAATTATCCCTTCTGGAGCAGTATTGCTAACCCCAAAAACATTTGTAAAAAGATAAGGCAAAACAGAACCCACAACTGCACCAGTGCCAATAAAGAAACTTTGCATGGCAAAACCTAAAGTACGTTGTTTTTCAGGTAAATTATCACCCACAAAAGCACGAAAAGGTTCCATTGAAACGTTTATTGAAGCATCCATTATCCATAAAGTTCCTGCGGCTATCCATAAAGTTGGAGAGTTTGGCATAATGAATAAGGCAACCGATGACAAAATAGCTCCAATTAAAAAATAAGGGCGGCGTCTTCCTAAACGGGTCCAGGTTCTGTCACTAAAATAACCAATAACGGGCTGAATTATTAAACCTGAAACAGGGGCAGCAATCCATAAAATTGGAATTTCATCTATTTTAGCACCAAGGGTTTCAAAAATTCTTGAAGTATTTGCGTTTTGCAGTGCAAAACCGAACTGTATTCCCAAGAATCCGAAACTCATGTTCCAAATTTCCCAGAAACTTAATTTACGCTTTTCCATTATCGTAATTAAAAAATTAATTATACGATAAGCGCTTTGCTTATCAAAACTTACTGTTTTTTCGAAGTAAAAGTAAAAGCCTTGACGGCCGTAAAAGTATAAATTATTTTTAGATATATACTAACAAAAAAGCCATAAATGTTATTTACGGCTTTAGAATATGTTGATTTTAAGAAAATTAATCAGTAGATTCTCTTTTTATAAGATGTGTTTCTATAACTTCTGTGGTGTAGTTTTCATTTTCTTCCTCATCATCTTCATGCTCGGCTTCAAGCCTTTCGATCAGCATTTTAGCGGCTTTATTACCCATTTTTTCACCACTCTGACTAACGGTTGTAATACTTGGGGTAGAGTATTTAGAGATAATTCCGTCAGTAAAAGCAATTACGGCAAGATCTTCCGGAACTTTAAGTCCCATTTTGTTGGCTGTTTTGATAATTGTTACGGCAAAAAGCTCATTTACAGCAAAAACAGCGTCAAAAGCTCTGTCGTGTAAAAGCTGACTGATAGTTATCTCGCAGGTATCAACATCTTCAATTTTTATAATCAAATCTTCATTAAATGGTAATCCGTTATCGAGAAGCGCTTTTTCATAACCGTCGGTTCTTAATTTACCAACACTTACATAATCTACTGTGGTAACTAAGGCAATCTTCTTTCGTCCATTATCAATCAGGCTCTGTACTGCTTCATATGCCGCTGCTTTATCGTCAATAATTACTTTATCACATAAAATGTCATTCGTGACACGGTCAAACATCACAACTGGCATTCCCTGATTGATGACTTCAGTAATGTGGTGAAAATCACCTTTGTATTGTGTTTCTTTAGAAAGAGACATGATGAAACCATCGATACTGCCATTGGCTAACATCTCCATATTTAAAACTTCTTTATCAAAGGAATCATCAGATAAACAGATGACAACACTGTACCCATTTTCATTTGCAACCTGCTCAATTCCGTTGATTACAGTAGAGAAAAAATAATGTACAATTTCCGGAATGATAATGCCAATACTTTTGGTTTTTCGGTTTTTTAGACTAAGGGCAATGTTGTTGGGTTTATAGTTGTAAAACTTTGCAAAAGCCTGGACTTTAAGACGGGTTTCTTCTCCTATTTCGAGACTGTTTCTAAGTGATTTTGAGACAGTTGAGATAGATACGTCAAGTTCCTTTGCAATCTGTTTTAAGGTTATTTTGCGTTTCATAGTGATTGTTGAAAAAAATCTAATTATTAATAAAGGTATCTTTTATTTTTTGATTTGACATTTTTTGACTTAAAAGATTACAAAAAATAGAAAGTTTTCAACACTATCACGTTTTCGTAAACCAATAAAAATTGTAACTGGTTGGTCGTGTTAATAAATTCCTAATTTTGAAATTCGAAGTAAAATTAAAAACTTAACTAACAATCAAAAACTCAAACTAATTTAAACAAAAAGTATGAAAACAATTTACAAAAAGTTGTTATTTTTATTCTTACTGTTACCGTTTACTGTACTAGCTCAAAGTACTTTAAAAGGAACAGTTGCCGACCTGGCAACGGGACAACCAATCCCGGGAGTAAATGTAAATGTACAAGGTGCTCCGGGCGGAACATCAACAGATTTTGACGGTAAATTTCAGTTGTCTAATGTAAAAAATGGAGACAAAATTGTTGTTTCATTTATTGGATACAAAACGTCTACTATAACTTTTAACGGTCAGCAAACATTAAGTGTTTCCTTAGAAGAAGATACGAATCAACTTAAAGAAGTTGTGGTACAAGTAGGTTATGGTACTGTTAAGAAAAAGGATGCAACAGGTTCTGTATCACAAATTTCTGCTAAAGAATTTAATAAAGGAATCAACGTAACTCCGGAGAGTTTAATCAGTGGTCGTATTGCTGGTGTAAATGTAACTGGCGGAGGAGCTCCGGGAGCTAAAGCAGATATCAGAATTCGTGGAGGATCATCATTAAATGCTTCAAATGAGCCTTTAATCGTTTTAGACGGACTTCCTTTGAGTAATGCGGTTCCAAGTGGTGCAACAAGTATATTATCTACTATTGACCCTAATGATATTGAGTCTTTTACAGTACTTAAAGATGCATCTGCAGCAGCGATCTACGGATCAAGAGCAGCAAATGGTGTAATCGTTATTACTACTAAAAAAGGAGCAAAAGGAGGCGTAAAAGTTAACTTTAGTTCTCAGGTTGGTATTAATACAGTAGCAAATACAGTTGATGTAATGAGCGCTGATCAATTTCGTGAATTAGTAAATACAAAAGGTACTCCGGCACAACAGGCTTTATTAGGTAAAGCAAATACAAACTGGCAGGATGAAATTTTTCATACAGCGCTAACAACTAACAATAATATCTCTGTAAGCGGTTCTTTATTTAATAAATTACCGGTTCGTTTATCTGTTGGGAATGTTGATAATCCTGGAATCCTAAGAAACACTTCTTTTGAAAGAGCTACGACATCGATATCGTTAAATCCGGTTTTATTTGATAACCACTTAAAAATTGATATTAGTGGAAATTTATCTTTCGGTAAAAATCAATTTCAGGATGAAGGTGCAGTTATTGGAAGTGCTATCGGATTTGATCCTACACAATCTGTTTATCAAACAGGTTCTCGTTACGGAGGTTACTTCGAATGGTTAGAGCCAAACGGAAATTTACCATTATTGCCGGCAAGAAATCCTGTTGCAAGATTAAACCAGGACGACAGAAGAGCAACTTCTACCAGAAAATGGGGTAATATTAGATTAGATTATAAACTTCATTTCTTTGAAGATCTAAGAGCTGTTGTAGAAGCAGGTATTGACAGATTTGACAGTAGCGGATATACAGAAGTAAGTACTCAAAGTGCTTTAGGATATCAGCCAAAAGCATTTAGTGATCCTGGTTATGTAAATTTAGGAAACTACTCAAGCTACACTGATGCACTTCAGAATAAAAACTTAAATGCTTATTTTAATTATACTAAAGACATAGGAAAAATTAAAATTGATGCAACTGCAGGTTATAACTACCAGTTGTTCCAAAAAGAAAAATACTCTTCTGGAGAAACAAGACAGCCAAATCCTAATGAGGATGTTGCTACAGATCCGGATGTTAACTTACAATCTTTCTTCGGACGTTTGAATTTAGGGTACGATAGCAGATATTTGTTGACTTTAAATTACAGAAGAGACGGAACTTCACGTTTCTCTAAAGATAACAGATGGGGGAATTTTGCAGGAGGCGCTTTTGCATGGAATTTGTCTGAAGAAGCTTTCTTAAAAGACAATAAAACTTTCTCAACTTTAAAATTAAGAGTTGGATATGGTACAACAGGTCAACAGGATATCTCTGCTCAGTATGATTATTTGCAAAGAGTAACTATAGGAACAATTAATTCACAGTATATTTTTGGTAATACTATTTATTCTACAGCAAGACCTGAAGGATATAATGAAAATATCAAATGGGAAGAATTGGCTGAGATGAACTTAGGTATCGATTATGGATTCTTCAATGATAGAATTACAGGATCTATTAACTATTTTGATAAAAAATCAAGTGACTTATTAGCTGATATTGCTGTTCCTGATGGTGCAAATCTTAGAAATCAAGGTTTCTTTAATATTGGTAGTGTAAGAACAAAAGGGGTTGAGTTTAGTATTGCATCAGATATTATTAAAAACGATAATCTAACCTGGAATGTAGCTTTTAATACTACTTACATTGATCAAAATATTTCTGAGTTAGGAATTACGGTACCAGGTTTTCAGGGGTATTTGACAGGAGATAATATAGCTGGTGGTAATGGAAATAAAATCCTTATTAACTCAGTAGGATATGCGCCAAATTCATTTTTCGTGTATGAGCAATTGTACGATAGTAATAAGAAACCAATTGCGGGAGCTTATGCTGATAGAAATGGTGATGGAAAAATTGATGCAGGTGACCGTTACAGAGCTGGAAAAGCAGCGCCGGATTATACTTTTGGTTTGTTCTCTACTTTAAACTACAAAAAGTTTGATTTTACAATGAACTGGAGAGCAAGTGTAGGAAACAAAATTTTTGATAACGTAAGTTCAAACTTGGGTTATTCTGATGCCGGTTTAAGAAGACAGACAGATTTGTCTAACGTAAGTTCAGATTATTATAATACTGGTTTTACTTTTGAAGATAACGGAACATCACGTTACTTGTCTGACTATTTTGTAAAAGATGCTTCTTTTATCAAATTAGATAACGTAACGCTTGGGTATACTTTTGATAAAACAATAATTAAAAGTGCTTCATTAAGATTTACAGCGGGTGTTCAGAATGTTTTCATTCTTACGAAATACAATGGTTTAGATCCTGAGAGATTCAACGGAATTGATAATAATGTTTATCCAAGAGCCAGAACTTTCTTGTTTGGGGTAAATGCGAATTTCTAATAGTAGACTGAAAATCAAAAATTTAAAAATAAACAAAATGAAAATATCATTTAAATATATATCTTATTTTTTCCTATTCATTTTAGGATTAAGTATGACGCTTACCTCGTGTACGGACGACTTAAACGTGACGCCAAAGGATGATGATGAATTTTTATCTGAAACCTTTTTTAAAGACCCTGCATCGTACAAAGAAGTATTAGCTAAATTATATGCAGGTTTGTACGTTGGAGGTAATGATGGTGACGGAACTGTCGGAGATCCTTTAAAAAGCCCGGATATTGCAGGGCTTGGCGGTGACTTTAGCAGTTACTTAAGATTGCTTTTTGTAACACAGGAGTTTACAACAGACGAAGCAATTATTGCATGGGCTGATGGTACTTTGCCAACATTAAATTCTCAAACATGGGCGCCTGCTAATGAATTTTTAGAAGGAACGTTCTCAAGAGCATTTTATCACATTAGTGTTGCCAATGAGTTTTTAAGACAAACTACTGATGAGAAATTAACAGCAAGAGGTGTTGACGCTAGTTTAAAAGCAGATATCGCTAATTTTAGAGCTGAAGCTCGTTTTTTAAGAGCTTTCTCTTATTATAATTTAATGGATTTGTTCGGGAATGTGCCAATTACAACAGAAAAAGATCCTGTTGGATTCTTTTATCCGGAACAAAAAACAAGAGCAGAAGTTTTTGCTTTTGTTGAATCTGAACTGAAAGACTTAGACAATAGTTTAGTGGCTTCAAAAGCAAATGAATATGGTAGAGTGGATAAAACTGCCGCTAAATTTTTATTGGCGCAAATTTATTTAAATTCTAAAGTATATACAGGTGTAGACAGAAACAATGAAGCTGCTACATTGTGTAATGAAATTATTACCGGTTCAGGATATACTTTCGCAAGTGTTCCTTACCGTTACTTATTCTCTGCAGATAATAATAGAAATGGTGCTCAGTCTGAATTTATTTTCCCAATTGTTGGTGATGGTAATGCGATTAGAGCGACAGGTGGAGGAATGAGTTTTATTATGCATGCTTCTATTGGAGGCAGTATGGATGCTGCGTCCAGAGGAATGGACGGTGGATGGCAAGGAATCAGAACTCGCAGAGAGTTTGTAAACCTTTTCCCGGATGCAACTGCTACAGCAGATAACAGAGGAACATTCTATACAAATGGTCAGTCAAAAGACATTAATAATGTCGGGACTTTTACAGATGGTTATGCTGTAACAAAATATATCAATAAAAATGCAGATGGTTCTGCAGCACAAAGAAATGATATCCCGGATATCGATTTCCCAATGTTTAGATTAACAGATGTGTATTTAATGTATGCTGAGGCAACTCTTAGAGGAGCTTCAAGTGGTAACCTTAATACAGCTTTAGGGTACATAAATAAAATTAGAGCCAGAGCAAATGCACAGCAAATTACCCTTCCTGAGTTAACACTTGATTTTATCTTAGATGAAAGAGGAAGAGAATTGTTCTGGGAATGTCACAGAAGAACAGATTTGATTCGTTTTGGAAAATTCACAGGAAGTTCTAAAATCTGGCAATGGAAAGGTGGTTCTGTAAATGGTAACGCTACAGAGTCATTCAGAGATTTAATGCCGATTCCTGCAAGAAACATTCAGGCAAATCCAACATTGAAGCAAAATCCAGGATACTAACATCTTATAAACATTAAAATGAAAAATATATATAAAATTTTAATCGCATTTATTGGTGTACTGGCGGTTTCATGTAATGCCGATGATGTTGAAAACAGACCTGTTATTGAGGCAGGGACTGCTCCGGTATTATTAACACCAAAATCTGATTTTAGCATTGTGCTATCAAAAGAAACAGAGAAAAACGTTGCAACAACCGTAACGTGGAACAAAGCAACATATATAGGAAAGGAAACAATCGTGAATTATACAATTCAAATTGCAAAAGCCGGAACTAGTTTTGCTAATCCAATAACTTTAATGAACACTACTGCTGTTTCACAAGAGGTAACAGTTGAAGAATTAAATTCTGCATTAGTTAATGGAGGTTTTGTTGAGAAAGAAGTAAACAATGTTGATATTCGTATTAAATCTGTTGTAGGAGCTTCAGGGATTCCTCAATATTCTAACTTTTTTACTATTAAAGCAACTCCTTATCATGTTCCTTTAGCGAGCTCTCATTGGCTGGTTGGAGCAGCGACTCCAGGAGGATGGACTTGGGATGGTGACGCTGAAACGGAGTTTCCTTTAGTTAGTGGTCAAACTAATATTTATCAGGTTTCATTAGTTCTGAAATCCGGAGAGGGTTTCAGAGAGTTTTTATCAAATAATTTTAAAAGCGATGGCAATTGGGATTCAACCAATAGTCATAATTATACTTACTATGCAGATGCTGGTTATACAATTGATGCAGAATTAGTAAATGCAAATGATGGAGATAAAAATTTCAAGTATACCGGCCCAACAGGTCTTAGAACTTTGAAAATTGACAACGTTGCAAAAACAATAACATTAGATTAATTTTTAATGCACATACTGAAAAGGCTATCTCTATGATAGCCTTTTTTTATACTAACTAAACCAAACCACATTATGAAAAAAACTATACTATCAATATTTCTTTTATTGTCAGTAACATGTTTTGCGCAATTGCAAACTATTACTTATTCAGTAAATCCGCCAACTTTTGATGATACTAGCTCAATAACAATTACAATTAATGGATCCAGTATCAACGAAAACACATGGTCAGTAACAGGAAATGCATTATATCTCTGGTCCTGGTCTTATGATTTAAATGATGCAAACCAAATGGATTCTCCATCAAACGGATCCTGGACAGCATCAAACGAAGCGAGTAAATTCACCTATAATCTGGCTACGGATACTTATACCAAAACCTTTACGCCATCTGTTTATTTTAATAGAAACGGAATTGGAAAAATGGGGTTTCTGGTTAAAGCTAAAGACGGAACGGGTACAAAACAATCACAAGATGTTTTAGTGGAAGTAGGTACTTTTCAGGTAAGTTTGACTGCTCCGCTTGAGAATAGTACTACAATCCTGACTTCAGGTTCAAGTTTTAATATTACTGCCTCAAATACTAATGGAGCAGCAAGTTATACGTTAAAAGCAAACGGAACTGTAATTAATACAAATACCGGTACTTCGGCTTATTCTTATTCGCATACAAACATTACCGGTAATCAAACTTATGAATTAGCAATAACACAAGGCGCCACCACAATTATAAAAAAGTTTTCTACTGTAATAAATCCAAATACAGTTTCTGAGACAATGCCTGCAGGTTTGGTTGACGGAATTAATTATAATGCTGCCGATGTTACAAAAGCTACTTTGGTTCTGGATGCACCTTTAAAAGATTTTGTTTATGTTGCCGGAAGTTTTAATAACTGGCAGCCTTCATCGGCGTATGCCATGAAAAAAGATCCTGTTTCCGGAAAATTCTGGTTAGAGTTAACCGGATTGGTTTCAGGTGTAAATAATACCTATCAATATTGGGTAGTAGAAAGCACTCCAATTGCAAATTCACCTTCATTGGTAAAAACGGCTGATCCTTACTCAACTTTGGTTTTGTCTCCTTATGATGATCCGTGGATTCCTGCAGCTTCATATCCAAATATGCCGGTTTATCCAACAGGGCAAAATTTCGAAGTTACCGTACTTAAAACAGGTCAGACACCATACAATTGGCAGGTAACGAATTTTACAAAACCAGAAAAAGAAAAGTTGGTAGTCTATGAAGTTTTGGTACGTGATTTTGATGCCGCCAGAAATTATCAGAGTTTAATAGATAAAATAGAATACTTTAAAACACTAAAAATAAATGCTATTGAATTAATGCCGGTAATGGAGTTTGAAGGCAATGAAAGCTGGGGTTATAATACTTCGTTTCATATGGCTTTGGATAAATTTTATGGTACATCTGATAAATTAAAGGAGCTTATTGATTTGTATCATCAAAACGGAATCGCGGTTATTCTTGACGTAGCTCTAAACCATGCTTTCGGACGCAATCCGATGGTAAGAATGTGGATGAACGATCCTGACGGAGATGGCTTTGGATCTCCAACTGCTGAAAATCCGTATTTTAATACTGTTGCAAAACATAGTTATAGTGTTGGGGAAGATTTTAATCACCAATCTCTAAAAGCTCAAAATTATGTAGAGCGCGTAATCAAACAATGGATAGAAGAATACCATATTGATGGTTTTCGTTGGGATTTAACTAAGGGTTTTACACAAGCTTGTACTGCTTCAGATGAATCTTGTACAAATGCATACCAGCAAGACCGGGTAGATATATTAAAAAAATATGCAGATTATTCATGGGGCCTGGATCCTACACATTATACTATTTTTGAACATTTAGGTTCTGATACTGAAGAACAGCAATGGGCAAATTACAGAATTGCAGAAACGCCAGCTAAAGGAGTTATGATGTGGGGAAAAATGACAGGGCCATACAATCAATTGTCAATGGGATATGCGTCAGAAAGTGATATTTCAAGAATGACAAGTACAAGTCGTGGTTTTACGGCAAATCGTTTGATGGGTTATGCTGAAAGTCATGATGAAGAACGTTTGATGTATAAAAATGTACAATACGGAAATTCTGACGGAACGTATAATGTAAAAACATTAAATACCGCTTTGTCAAGAATGTCTGCCATTGGTGCCGTTTCGTTATTGATTCCCGGCCCTAAAATGATTTGGCATTTTGGAGAATTAGGGTGGGAGAATTCGATTTTCACCTGTAATGATAATTCGGTAAACACAGATTTTGATGCTACATCCGGTGATTGTAAACTTGATACAAAACCACAGCCTCAATGGGTAAATAATTGGTTGGGAAATTCTGGCCGAAATAAAATTTACAATGACTGGGCAAAAATGATTACCCTTAAAACAAAAGAACCTGTTTTTCTGGGAACTCCTGTAATGGCAAGTGTAAATTCGCTATCCGTGAATATAAAAATCACGAACGATAATTTGTCTTCAACACAATTGAAAGATGTTTTAATTCTGGCCAATTTTGATGTTACAGCACAAAATGTTGCAACAGGTTTTAAGTATGCAGGAACCTGGTACAACTTAATGGATAATACTACGATTAATATTACAGATGTAAATGCTCCTATAAATATTCCGGCTGGAGAATACAGGATTTATGGTAATAAACAAGCAAGTTTAGCCATTGCCGATTTCGAAAAAGGAAATACGGTTAATCTTTATCCTAATCCGGTTTCGGATTATTTTACCTTAAATATAAAAACGAATAAGGTTCAGATTTATGCTATTTCAGGTCAATTGGTAAAAAGTTTTAATACAAACGGTAATTCTGATTTTCAGTTTGGCGTAAGCGAATTAAAAACAGGTCTGTATATCGTAAAAGCGATTGATGAGAATGGTAAAATTCAGGTGATGAAGTTTATTAAAAAATAAATACACCTAAGGAGGTAGAAAATTTGGTTTTGTTAGTAATGTAAAGGGGCTGTCTGGAAATAGACAGCCCTTTTATTTTGTAATTTTTTGCTATTTCTTTTTGTTGTCATATTCTCCAATCACAGAGAAATAACCAAAAGTTCCCAGTCCTAAAACGATTAGAGGGGTAAGGATAAAAAGAATAATGATTCCAAATACTAAATCGTCTTGTTTGTCAGATAATAGTTTGGGTAATCCAAATTCAAATACGCAAAAATAAGCCGCTGCAACTGCAAGAAGAATCCATAAAACACCTAAAATTTGTTTGATCGCATTCATAGTTATAAAATATTAAAGGTGATTAGTTTTGTTTTTATTATCGATATAAATCATTCCAATTACAAAGCAAACAGAAGCTATAATAATAGGGTACCAAAGTCCGTCGAGATAAAAGTCCGGTTTTCCGGCTTCTTTAGCGTGTGTAACAAAATAAGTTGAAATAGCGGGAAGTAAACCTCCAAAAATTCCATTCCCGACATGATAGGGGAGAGACATCGAAGTATATCTGATTTTTGTTGGAAACATTTCGACCAGAAAAGCAGCAATTGGCCCGTATACCATGGTAACAAATAAAACCTGAATGAAAACTAAAAGAATTAAAGTCCATTCATCGCTTGAGTTAATAGTGATTGACGTATTTGTTTGAGATTCTTTTTTATTCAGGAAATGCGTCTTTTTTTCTAATAAAATAGTCCCGTCGCTGTATTCCTTAGAAGTAGTGTAAAGAGAATCTTTATTTTTAGTTATTTCTATTGTCTCTGAAGTTGCGGCAACAAGTTCAGTTTTATAGTTCAGATTAGTTGTATTGTACATCATTTTATAGATTGGCCGATAGAATAAAATGGCCAGCAGCATTCCGCTCATCATAATATATTTTCGTCCTATTTTGTCACTTAGCCATCCAAAGACAATAAAAAATGGAGTGCCTATCAATAATGCAATACCTAATAGTTCATCAACTTGAGAAGAATCGACATTCATGACGGTTTTCATAAAACTCATGGCGTAAAACTGTCCCGTGTACCAAACAACACCTTGTCCCATGGTAGCACCAAATAATGCCAGTAAAACAAATTTTAGATTATACCTGTTTCCAAAACTTTCCTTCAGAGGGTTTGTACTCGTTTTCCCTTCTTTTTTCGCTTTGGCAAATACAGGAGATTCATCCATGTTTTTACGGATTAAATACGAAACGCCAACCATCACAATAGAAACCCAAAATGGTACACGCCATCCCCACGAATCAAAATCTTCGGCTGAAAGTACATTTTTTGTAGCCAGAATCACCATTAAGGAAATAAATAACCCAATTGTAGCTGTGGTCTGAATCCAGGAGGTCCAATATCCCTTTTGTCCAACAGGGGCATGCTCGGCAACATACGTAGCAGCTCCGCCATATTCTCCACCCAATGCAAGTCCTTGCAATAATCGAAGAATCAAGACTAATAAAGGTGCCATAAAACCAATAGTTTCATAACTAGGGATACAGCCAATTAAAAAAGTAGAGCCACCCATTAATAACAAAGTCGCCATAAAAGTATATTTGCGACCAATAATGTCACCAAGTCTTCCAAAAAATAATGCACCAAAAGGACGTACTACAAATCCTGCCGCAAAAGTGGCTAAAGTGGATAAAAATGCTGCAGTAGGATTGTCACTTGGAAAAAATTTGGTTGAAATTACAACAGCTAAACTCCCAAATATATAGAAGTCGTACCATTCGATCATTGTACCCATTGACGAGGCTGAAATTACTTTCCAAATGCCTTTTGTAGAAGTTTTACTCATAAAATCACTTTGTGTACTTAGTAATAAATAAAAGTATTAGATATTGTTTAACGAATATAAAAGATAATTTTTTAATTTTTTAATACTTTTTTAACAAATAGTGTTTATTTGTCAACATTGCAGGATTTAACTTAAAGAAGTGCAGTTGCGGCTAAAAAAAATGGAAAGAAAAAGATTAATAATGATAAATTGGCTAAGATTTTGGACAAAATTTAGCAAAGTTTTTAATGAAAAACTGAAAAAATTTGTGTTTTCAATTTGCAGTAAAACCTATTTAGGAAAGTATTAAAAACAAAAAACCCGAATATTGCTATTCGGGTTTTGGTGGTGCCTCCAGGGATCGAACCAGGGACACATGGATTTTCAGTCCATTGCTCTACCATCTGAGCTAAGGCACCGTGCTGATTGCGGGTGCAAAGATAGAATCATTTTCCGTTTATCCAAAACATTTTTTAAAAAAAATCAATTCGTATCTTTGCGTTCATAAAAAAGTAAACATGATTTTAACTGTCGATGTTGGTAATACAAGAATTAAAGCTGCTGTTTTTGAGGGAAATAGTATTCTTGAGAGTTTTGTTTTTAGCAAAAATGAGTTTGAAGAAAAGATTAAAAAAATTTTAGAAAAATTTCAACATTGCTCTGATTTGGTCGTTGCATCAGTCGGAAAAATTGAAAAACAGTCTTTTTGGGCTTTCGAAAAAGAGCTAAATATTCATTTTTTAACCCATGAAGATCCTTTTCCTTTTGTTAATAAATATGCTACCCCAAAAACTTTAGGAATCGACAGGATGGTTCTGGCTTCCGGGGCAACTTTACAGTTTCCTAAGCAAAACAGGTTAGTAATCGATGCAGGAACTTGTATTACCTACGATTTTATCGACGAAAATGATAATTATTTGGGCGGAGCCATTTCTCCCGGCTTAAGATTACGTTATGAAGCATTACATAATTACACGGCCAAGCTGCCTTTGCTGCCTTTTAAAGAGCCTGAACAATATATAGGAAACTCGACATCAGAGGCGATTCATTCCGGAGTTGCAAATGGGTTCGTCTATGAGATTGATGGTTTTATCGATGAATATCGGGCAAACTTTTCAAATTTTATAATAATTTTAACGGGAGGAGATGCAGATTTTTTGGCTAAACGATTAAAAAATACCATATTTGCCAATTCAAATTTCCTTTTAGAAAGTTTGAACCAAACATTTCAATATAAAATCGACAATGATTAAAAAAATTATAGTAAGCGCTTGTTTGCTTATCTCGTTCGTTTCATTCGCTCAACAGGGTACTGCTTCTCCTTATTCTTTTTTCGGAATTGGGGATATAAGATTTAAAGGAACTCTTGAAAACAGATCTATGGCAGGGGTTTCGGTAGAGCAGGACAGTATCCATTTAAATATTGAAAATCCATCAAGTTATGCCAGTTTGGGACAGACGACTTTTACAGTTGGAGGAACTTTTGGAAGTTCAACACTAAAAACCAGCGAAGAATCTGCAAAAGCACAAAGAGCTACTTTTGATTATTTGGCAGTAGGAATTCCGATGGGAAAATTCGGAGCAGCATTTGGTCTGGTTCCGGTATCTTCAGTTGGATATAAAATTCAAAATGACAACACAGATACAGCCGGTGCAACAAGTACGCAACTTCAGGGAAAAGGTGGAGTTAATAAGGTATTTTTTGGTTTAGGATATAAAATCAAGAAACACTGGACTATTGGAGCAGATGCGCAATATAATTTTGGTAAAATTACGACAACAAGTGTTGAGCTTGTTACAGGAGTTCAAAATGCTACCAGAGAAACAAATGCATCAGAGCTATCTGGAGTTAGTTTTAATATTGGTACGATGTATCAAACAAAAATTGATAAAAAATTAAGTTTGTTTACTAGTCTTAATTATACATTTGCAAGTACTTTAAACTCTAATAGTACACGAGTTATCGACGTAGATGGTGATCCGGATCCTTATGAAGTTCCTGCACATACAGATAATTTAAAATTGCCAAACAAAATAACATTTGGTGCCGGTATTGGCCAGGCCAGAAAATGGTTGGTAGGTACAACAGTTGCTTTTCAGGGTAACGGACAGCTTGCAAATTATTACAATGCAGCAGATAATGTACGTTATGAAAAGTATCAGAAATATGCAGTAGGTGGATATTTTATTCCTAATTATGCTTCATTTACAAGTTACTTAAGCAGAATTACTTATAGAGCCGGATTAAAATATGAAAAACTTGGTTTAATAGTGAACAACGAATCAATCAATGATATCGGAATGAGTATTGGAGCGGGTATTCCTCTTGGTAACGGATCTTTTTCAAATGTGAACGTTGGTTTGGAATTTGGAAAAAGAGGAACAACGGCTGCAGACTTGGTTCAGGAGAATTATTTCAACTTTAGTTTGAGTTTCTCATTTAACGACAGATGGTTCGTGAAAAGTAAATTCAATTAAAGATAAGCTTTTGTGTTTTTTTAAGCTCATACAATTTACTACATTTGGCAAATGAATTTACCAAAGAGATATATTATAGCGGTTGTCACAGTTTTTACTGTGACACTGTTTTTTGGATGCGAAAGTAATTTTAAAGAAGTTCAGAAAATTAACTTTTCAGAATTTGTACCGGGAAGTGATGCCGATACTGTAAATATAAAATATACAGATTCCGGACTTATAACCGGGGTTCTTAAAAGTCCAAAAATGTTAGATTATTCTAATCTGGATTTCCCTTTTACAGAATTTCCAAAAGGAATTGATGTTACCTTATATGATAAAAAACAAAAACGTACTTTTATAGTGTCGAATTATGCCGTTTCATATAAACCAACCAGTATAATTGATTTGCAGGGAAAGGTTAAAATTACCTCTGAAACAGGACAAATGCTGGAAACTGAACAGTTGTATTTTGATCAGAAAAACGAATGGTTTTACACCGAAAGAAAATTTAAGCTTACAGATGCAAAAGGCGTTTCTTACGGTCAGGGAATTGATTTTAGTAAAGATTTTAAAGTGATTAATTCGCAACGTGTCAGTGGCGAAATCGAATCAGACGAAAAGATATAATTATGGGTTATTTAAAATATACACAATACGTTTATATAGCATTTGCAGTTTACTTCATTTATGATGGGATCACAAAAATAAACGCCGGAAATGATACTGCTACATTAAGCTTTATCATAGCAGGTATGGCCGTTTTTATGTTTTTCTTCAGAAGAAAATTTGTCAAGAGATTTGATGACCGTAACAAAAAACAGTAAAAATGGAAATTAGTATTATAATACTATGTTTAATACTATCAGCCTTTTTTTCAGGAATGGAAATAGCTTTTATTTCCTCGAATAAAATTTATCTTGAAATCGAGAAAAAGCAGGATAATTTTTTATCGCAAATCTTAACCAAACTCACCGAGAATCCTTCTAAATTTATTGCCGCAATGCTTATTGGTAACAATGTAGCATTGGTTGTGTATGGGTTTTTTATGGGAGATTTAATTCTAAAATGTATTGGCAATTTAGGATTTCATTTTTCTGATTTGACAAGTTTAGTTGTTCAAACCATAATTTCGACATTTATAGTTTTACTAACGGCAGAATTTTTTCCCAAGGTATTTTTTCAGATATATGCCAATTCATTAATCAAGATTTTTGCAATTCCGGCGTACCTGTTTTACAGATTATTTTATTACATCTCTACTTTTTTTATCTGGATATCGGATTTTGTTTTGCGAAAATTTTTCAAAACAGAAGGCGATCAGGTACAGCTGTATTTTAGTAAAATAGAACTCGGAAATTACATTACAGAGCAAATGAATTCTGTTGAAGATGATGATGAAGTAGATTCAGAAATTCAGATTTTTCAGAATGCATTAGAATTTTCAGGCGTAAAAGCACGTGATATTATGACGCCCCGTACTGAAATAGTCGATATTGATTTGTTTGACAGTATTGCAGATCTTAAAGAACTGTTTGTAGAAACAGGTTATTCTAAAATAGTAGTGAGTCAGAACTCGCTTGATGATATTGTGGGATATGTACACTCGTTTGATTTGTTTAAAAAGCCCAAAACAATAAAATCAGTTTTAATGACTGTTGAATTTGTTCCGGAAACCATTTTGATAAAAGATGCGTTGAACTTATTGATCAAAAAACGAAAAAATGTTGCGGTTGTTTTAGACGAATATGGAGGGACTTCCGGGATAATTACGATAGAGGATATAGTCGAAGAACTTTTTGGTGAGATTGAAGATGAACATGATTCAGAAGAAGAAGAGTTGATTGAACAGGAATTATCCGGGGGTAAGTATTTGTTCTCGACAAGATTAGATGTTGAATACTTAAACGAGACCTACAAGTTAGGAATTCCTGAAGAAGATTCTTACGGAACGTTAGGCGGGTTTATTGTCAATTCTACAAAGGAAATCCCTCAAAAAGGCGATGAAATAGTGATAGACAGCTATCATTTTGTAATTGAGGAAGCCACAAATAAGAAAATCGAATTGGTTAAATTGACAATAAAAGAGTGATTTTTTAAATTAATAAAAAAAAATGTGTAAAATAAAACGCTAGTTGTATTGTTATTAACTAGATAATTGTATTTTCGCAAACTGAATATAAAATTAACGATAATAAAATGGCAGTTTTAGCAAAAATTAGACAGCGTTCCGCTTTATTGATAGGAGTTATTGCACTTGCATTATTTGCATTTATAATACAAGATCTTTTCACTAGAGGAAGTTTCGGTCAAAGTTCAAAAGATGTAGGAAGCATCGATGGAAAAGATATTTCATTTGAAGACTTTAGAGTTAAAGTTAGTAATGTTGAAAAAAGTGGACAAGGAATTACTTCCACTGAAGCTGCAAACAGAGTTTGGGATCAAGAAGTTTCAATCGCATTATTATCAGCGCAATTTGATAAATTAGGATTAAGAGTAGGTGAAAAACACTTACTTGAAGTTTTAAAATCAGATCCAAATATTGGTAAAAACCCAATGTTCTTAAACGCAGCTGGTGCTTTTGATGTGGTGAAATTTAAAGAGTATTTTAAAACAAATCCGGAAGCGGCACAATATATTTCTGAAAAAGAAAAAGATGCTGAATTAAATGCAAAATTTCAAATCTACAGTACTTTAGTAAAAGCAGGTCTTTATACTACAGCTAGTGAAGGAAAATTGAAATATGAAATGGAAGCTAACAAAGTAAACTTTGCTTATGCTGCTGCATTATATTCTTCTATAAAAGATAGCGAAGTAAAAATTTCTGATTCAGAAATTGTAGATTATATGAAGAAAAACGAGAAAAAATTCAAAGCGGATGCAACTCGTGAAATTCAATATGTTTTAGTAGAAGACAAAGCTTCAAAAGAAGACGAAGCTGAAATTAAAGCTAAAATTACTGCTTTGTTAAACGGAAGAGTAGAGTATAACGCTAAAACAGGTAAAAATGATACTTTGCCAGGTTTTAGAAATGCAACTAACATTGCTGAATTCGTAAACTCAAATTCTGATGTTCCTTACGATTCTACTTATGTGCCTAAAAATGCTTTACCGGCTGTTGATGCTGATAAATTATTTAGCTTGCCTGCAGGTGCAATTTACGGACCATATGTTTACGGAAGATACTATGCAATCTCTAAATCTTTAGGATTTAAAGCTGGTGTTAACGCAAAAGCAAGTCATATCTTAATTGGATATGAAGGATCTCAGACTCCTAATCAAAAAGAAAAAAGAACTAAAGAAGAAGCAAAAGCTAAAGCAGAAGAAATTCTTGCTCAGGTTCAGGCAAATCCGGATAGTTTCATGATGTTGGCTTTTACAAATTCTGATGACTCATCTGCACAACAAGGTGGTGATTTAGGATATTTTGGTCCAAACCAAATGGTGAAACCATTTAATGATTTTGTATTCAACAACGGAATTGGAAAAGTTGGTTTAGTGGAAACTCCTTTTGGATTTCACATTATCAAAATTACTGATAAACAAGACGGAATTCGTTTAGCTACAATTGCTCAAAAAATTGAGCCATCTGAAGCGACTTCTGATAAAGTATTTACATTAGCAACGAAATTCGAAATGGATGCTGCTGATAAAGATTTTAATGCTACAGCAAAAGCCCTAGGTTTAAAAGTAGCTCCTCCTGTAACTGCAAAAGCTATGGACGAAGCGTTTGGTCCTCTAGGAAACCAACGTAATATCATTAGATGGGCTTATGATAAAGAAACAAATGTAGGAGATGTAAAACGTTTTGAAATCGCTAATATTGGTCACGTAATTGCTCAATACAAAAGCGAGAACAAATCAGGTTTAGTATCTGTAACGTTGGCAAGACCTTATGTTGAATCAATCTTGAAAAACAAGAAAAAAGCTGAAATTCTAAAAGCTAAAATGACAGGTTCTACAATCGAAGCTGTTGCCAAAAGTGCTGGTGTAGCTGTTCAACAAGCAACTAATGTAACTATGGATAATCCGGTTTTACCTGGTGGAGTTGGACAAGAGCCAAAAGTTGTTGGTAATGCATTTGCATTAGCTGCAAATAAAGTTTCTGCTCCAATTGAAGGAAATACTGGAGTTTATGTTGTAAAAAACATTAGTACTGTAAAAGCTCCTGCAATTGCTAACCACGCTGAATATGTTGCGAAAGTAAAAGCACAAAGCGCATCTGATGCAAGCAGAATTTTACCGGCTTTGAAAAGCAATGCTAAAATTGAAGATAACAGATTACAATTTAACTACTAGTTTTTAGTAGATAAAGGTTTACATATAAAACCCGAAACGTTCTGATGAATGTTTCGGGTTTTTCTTTTTTTATAAATTACCAAATTCTTTTTGTAATAATAATCTTCTTGTTTTTCTTAAGTTATATAGGAATAATAGAAATATGATTGAAAAGTTTGTGATATTCAGAATATTACAGTTAATTTGTTCGAATTTTTATTTTAGTAAAATTTAGTTGATTAACAATTTGTTAAATACAATTGCAAAAGAACCAGAATGAATACGTACTTTAATAATCAAGCATTTAATGTTTATGTTTAATTTATTGAAAAAAAGGCCCAGAGTATACTCCAAAATCGAGAATCATATTTTTGGAATTATTACGGAGCTTTTAAAACTTAGCAGTACTGATATCAATAGTGATGAATTGGGCGGTAAGTATTATTTAAGCAACGAAGAGCAGCACTTTAAGGTTACAATCATGAGTAACGATTATGTAATCAGGTTAACCAATACGCGTGATTCTGTTGCTGAAAAATATGATAAAGCTTTTGTGGAAGATGTTTTAAAAGCAGTAAAAGAAGAGAAGCATCGCAGGATGGAGGTAGTTTATGATTCTATTACAAATAGTATCGAAAAAATGGCAGAGCGCCTGCATAATACGTTAATCGAATCTAACGAGCTAGAAACTCAAAAAGTGAGACGTCTGGAAAAAACATCATAAGAAAAACAAAAAAAGTAAACTGGTTTAGTTTACTTTTTTCTTTTATAATTATATCAGGTCTTTATTCCTGTAAAATCATTTCATCGTAAGAAAGAATAGTTTCATATCCTTTTGAGGTAAAATAAGCCGCCGGGCTCTCTTTTGAAATTGCCATTACAAAATCACCTCCCCAAGCACCAAGACTTTTAACGACTCCGCTAAAATCAGGAAAAGCAACTTCTTTTATGGTTCTTATTTCTAAAATAGTGCTCAAATGAATTTCATGTTTTTCTACAGCGATTGCAAAATCTTTAAGTGTTTTTGCATTTAAAATTGCCTCAGTAATTGTATTGTTGTCAATAATGTTACGGGCTAAATGTTGATTTTTGTTGTTGTAATAAGCGCTAATAGCTGCTTTGCTGTTTTGTTTTTTATTAAGATAAACAAAGTAAATATGTTGGGTAAAATCCGGATTAAAGTTAACGGTTTCTACTACAGGTAAACTATTTTCTAAACGATATACAATCGGAGTATTGTTTTGAGCGCAGGCAATATCATATCCGCTTCCTCCAAAACTGTTTTTAAGTAATGTAAAAGCATCTACTTTTGTCCATTGGGCAATGTTGTTTAAAAGAGTAGAGGATGTACCCAAGCCCCAGTTTTTAGGGAACGTCAGTTGCGTGCTGATTTTATATCCTTTTGAGTTATTGATAAAATCCGGATTTAACAGATAGGCTTCATGAAGAATATTAATTAAAGTCGTTTTTACGGTTTCTATTTGTGAATCAATAGTATTGATGATTTCAGAAAAAGAAATCATGTCTTCGTACCACAATTGTTCGTCAAAATTGTAGCTTTTCCATTGAATTTCCTGGTTTGAACCATTTTCTACAATTAGATTTTGTCCAAATTTGGTTGGTAATGCAAAAGCTCTGGCGCCGTCTAGAACTAAATATTCGCCTGTAATGAGGAGTTTTCCGTTACTGTAAAAGGTTGTTTTCATGCATATTATATTTCATATAAATTCCAATGTTTTAAATTCCAAATTCCAACAATTGGGATTTGAAATTTTATTCGGTAACTATAATATTTGGAATTTATAAAATCAGGTTATTTTCTTAAATTCTCTATAAACTCGACAACTGCACTATGAGAAACGGCATTTTTCTTAAAATGAGATTTAATCAGGCGACGTTCTTCTTCAGTGGCTTCAAATTGATTGATGATGTTGTTTAAATGCATTTTCATGTGGCCTTCCTGAATTCCTGTAGTAGTTAAAGAACGTAAAGCGGCAAAATTTTGAGCTAAACCGGCAACTGCAACAATTTGCATTAGCTCTTTTGCAGATGGTTTTTCGAGTATTTCGAAACATAATTTTACTAACGGATGTAAAGATGTTAATCCGCCAACGGTTCCTAATGCCAAAGGGATTTCAAGCCAGAAAGTAAAAATTCCGTTTTCGATTTTGGCATGGGATAAACTTGCATATTGACCATTTCTCGAGGCGTAAGCATGAACTCCTGCTTCGACAGCTCTGAAATCATTTCCGGTTGCCAGAATTACGGCGTCAACACCATTCATAATTCCTTTGTTGTGGGTTACGGCTCTGAAAGGTTCTACTTCGGCAATTTGAACAGCTTGTAAAAATCGCTCGGCAAATTCTTGCGGATTTGGAATGTGTTTCTCTGTTAAATCTTCAATTAGGCAGGAAACCTCGGCTCTTACAACACAATGTGGGACATAATTCGACAATATGCTCATGATAACTTTTAGCGTTTCATCTTCTGAAAACAGATCAGAATTTTGAAATTCGTCTTTTAAAGTTGTTGCAAATTGCTCCAGGCAAGAGTTGATGAAATTTGCTCCCATGCTATCTTTAGTTTCAAAAGTAGCATGAAGCTGAAAATAATTTTCGAGTAAACTACGTTTGTCTTTTAGTTTAATATCTAAAATTCCTCCCCCGCGCTGTTGCATATTTTTGGTAATGCTTTGTGTGTCAGAGAAAAAAATAGGTTTTATATGATCAAAAAAAGATTGAAGCTTTTCTGCATCTCCATTGAAAGTAAAATGAACCTGGCCAATTTTTTCGGTATCAATAACAGTTGCTTTAAAACCTCCTCTTGTTAACCAGTATTTTGCTGCTTTTGATGCGGCAGCTACAACTGAGCTTTCCTCAATTGCCATTGGAATAGTTTTGTACTGTCCGTTTATTAAAAAGTTAGGTGCAACTCCAAGAGGGATATATAGGTTTGTAATCGTGTTTTCTATGAATTCGTCATGCAATTGTTGCAGCTTTTCGTCTGAATTCCAGTAATTTCTTATAATAGTCAGTGCTTCTTCAGGGCTTGAAAAATAAGTATTGGCGATCCAGTTTATTTTTTCTTTTTTGGATAATTTAGAAAATCCGGCAACAGCGTTGTTCATTCTCAGTATTTTAAATAATAATATCGCGGCAAAGATACCATTTTAAGAGTTTTGTTTGCAAAGTATTTGAAATTTGAAAAGTACGCAAACGTTATTTTTTTTAACATTTAACAGTTGAAATGTGTATTATGTTCATTTTTTTTACTAAAATTGGGCTCTTTTTTATATTTAAAATAATTCTAATGAATACAAGTAAAATTACTGTAATACTTTTATTTTTAGTTGCCACGGTTTTTGGTCAGCAAAAAATTACTGTCGAGGATATTTATGGCGGGGCATTCCGGGCAAAAGGAATGGATGAGTTGCAATCGTTAAAAAACACAGATCAATACACGGTTTTAAATATAGATCAGGCAAGTAGAAGTATGCAAATTGATTTATACGATTTTGCAACCCTTAAAAAAGTATCTAATTTAATTGATACTAAAAACCATAAAGCTCTTGCTGAAGGAATTGACAGTTATACTTTTGATGCTTCTGAAAAAAAGATTCTGATTGCTTGTAATTCAAATAAAATTTTTCGCCACTCTTTTACAGCGGACTATTTCTTATACGATATAACGTCTAAATCATTGACCAAACTTTTTGATTTTCAGGTTCAGGAGCCAACTTTTTCGCCTGACGGAACTAAAATTGCTTATGCCAGAGAAAATAATCTGTATGTTTATGATGTAGCTTCAAAAAAATCAACGGCAGTTACTACTGACGGAAAGAAAAATGCTGTTATCAACGGTATTACGGATTGGGTTTATGAAGAAGAATTTGCTTTTGTCCGGGCTTTTGACTGGAGTAAAGACAGTAAAAAACTAGCTTATATCCGTTTTGATGAAAGTCAGGTGCCTGAGTTCTCAATGTCGATGTTTCATAAAGATTTGTATCCAACAATTGAAACGTTTAAATACCCTAAAGCAGGAGAAAAAAATTCAGAAGTTTCATTACATATATATGATGCAGCGAGCAATACTGGTAAAAAAGTTAATTTAGAAAATTATAAAGACTTTTATATTGCAAGATTACAATGGACAAATGATAATAATACACTATCTGCGCAGGTTTTAAATCGCCACCAGGATAATCTTGACTTGTTGTTTGTTGACGGAACTACAGCAACTGCAAAGGTAGTTTTGAATGAAAAAGATAAAGCATATGTCGATATTACAGACAATTTGACCTTCTTAAAAGATAATAGTTTTATCTGGACTAGCGAAAAAGACGGATTTAATCATATTTATGTTTATGATAAAACCGGAAAACTTAAAAATCAGGTTACAAAAGGAAACTGGGAAGTAACTTCATACTACGGTTTCGACGAAAAAACAAAAACTGTTTTCTATCAATCTACAGAAAACGGTTCAATCAACAGAGATATTTATCGTATTGCATTAGACGGAAAGAACAAAGTACGTTTATCTAAAAATACGGGAACAAATGCGGCTACCTTTAGTCCTAATTTCCAATTCTTTATTAATACTTTTTCAAGTGCATCTCAGCCAACGACCTATACTTTAAATGAGTCAAAATCCGGAAAAGAGATTCAGGTTATCGAAAACAATCAGGAACTTGCTGCAAGATTAAAAGCTTATAACTTACCTGTAAAAGAATTTTTTGTTTTAAAAACAGCAAAAGGAAACGAACTTAATGCATGGATCTTAAAACCAAAAGATTTTGATCCTTCAAAAAAATATCCTGTTTTTATGTATCAATATTCCGGTCCCGGATCTCAACAGGTTAATAACGACTGGAATAATAATGACGATTATTGGTTTGCTTCACTTACGCAACAAGGCTATATTGTAGCTTGTGTTGATGGAAGAGGAACGGGTTTTAAAGGTGCTGATTTCAAAAAAGTTACTCAAAAAGAATTAGGGAAATACGAAGTACAGGATCAGATTGATGCTGCAAAAGTAATTGGGGCTTATCCGTATGTTGATGCATCAAGAATTGGAATCTTCGGATGGAGTTATGGCGGGTTTATGGCTTCGAACTGTATTTTTCAGGGGAATGATGTTTTCAAAATGGCAATTGCCGTTGCTCCGGTAACGAACTGGCGTTTCTATGATAGTGTTTATACAGAAAGATACATGCAGACTCCACAGGAAAATGCAAGCGGATACGATCAAAACTCTCCAATAAATCACGTTGATAAATTAAAAGGTAAGTTTTTATTGATTCACGGATCTGGTGATGACAACGTTCATGTGCAGAATTCTATGCAAATGATGGAAGCGTTAATTCAGGCTAACAAACAATTTGATTCTCAGATATATCCAGATAAAAATCACGGTATTTATGGCGGAAAAACGAGAATTCAGCTTTATAATAAAATGACTAACTTTATCAAAGAAAATTTATAATTTAAAACTTTAAACCTTAAATAAATAATGAATAATATGGGAGAAACTCAAGTAAAAACTGCGCATCCAAAAGGACTTTGGGTATTGTTTGGAACGGAGATGTGGGAGCGATTCAATTTTTATGGAATGCGAGCTTTATTAACTTTATTTCTTGTGAATTCATTATTGATGAAGGAAGAAGAAGCGTCTTTAATTTATGGAGGTTTCCTTGGACTTTGTTACCTGACGCCAATGTTGGGAGGTTTTGTTGCCGATCGTTTTTTAGGTAACAGAAACTGTATTTTGCTAGGCGGATTATTAATGGCAGCCGGACAAATGCTGTTGTTTACCAGCGGAAGTGTTTTTGAAGCGAATTTACCTTTAGCTAAAATAATTATGTACTCTGCATTAGGAGTGATTGTTTTTGGTAACGGATTCTTCAAGCCAAACATTTCGAGTATGGTTGGAAGTTTGTATCCTAAACAAGAGAAAACCAAATTAGATAGTGCTTTCACTATTTTCTATATGGGAATTAATATCGGGGCTTTTTTAGGTCAGTCTATTTGTCCTTTGTTAGGAGATGTTAAAGATGCTGGCGGAATTAGGGACATTCACGCTTTTAGATGGGGATTTATGGCAGCTTCTGTTGCAATGCTGTTAGGAACAATTCTTTTTTACTTTTTAAAAAATAAATATGTGGTATCTCCGGAAGGAAGACCATTAGGAGGTTTGCCTTCTAAAAATGATGCTTCTGATTTTGAAGAAGGTGAAGCACAGAAAGCTAATTTTTCTGGTAAAGCTTTAGCAATTGCAGGAATTGCATTTATTGCACTAGGCTTCTTTTTTCATTACGTGGTAGGTCAGAATTTGATTTATACCTTAATTTATTCAAGTGGTTTATCATTGGCCGGATTAATTATCTCTGATACTTCTTTAACTAAAATCGAAAGAGACAGAATTATTGTAATTTATATTGTTTCGTTCTTTATTATTTTCTTTTGGGCAGCTTTTGAACAAGCTGGTTCATCTTTAACTTTTATTGCCGATAATCAAACAGATAGACATTTCTTTGGCTGGTTAATGCCTCCTTCTATGGTTCAGATTTTTAACGGACTATTTGTAGTGATCCTTGCAGTACCTTTTAGTATACTTTGGGATACTTTGAGAGCAAAAGACAGAGAGCCAATTTCGCCTGTAAAACTAGCGGCTGGTTTAGTAGTTATTTCTTTGAGTTTCTTTATGATCGCTACTCAGGTTTCTTATATTGGAACTTCAGGATTGTTACTGGTTAAATGGCTTATCTTATTGTATTTCCTAAATACATGTGCTGAATTGTGTTTGTCGCCAATTGGTTTATCATTAGTAGGTAAATTATCTCCAAAACGTTTTGCCTCTTTATTATACGGAGTGTTTTTCCTGTCTAACGCATCTGGTTATGCTTTAGGAGGAACATTAGGTTCGATTTTACCGGCTACTGGAGATAAATTTGCAAAAGCAAAAGAATTAGGAATCGATCTTCAGGCAGTTTTAGATAATAAAGTAGTGCCAACTGCAGAACAATTATCTCTTTTAGAACAACATCAGATTAGTGCTCATAATCACTTTTTTGCTGGATTTGAAATTCATAATTTATATGAGTTTTTCATGGTGTTTGTTGTGCTTACAGGTATCGCAGCATTAATATTGTTTGCTTTGACTCCGTTCTTGAAAAAAATGATGCACGGTGTTAGATAAAATGGAAAAAACAATAACATTAGAAGAAATTCAGAATTTTAAAGGCAATTACCCAAAACAACTTTGGTATTTGTTTTTTGTTGAAATGTGGGAACGTTTTTGCTTTTACGGAATGCGTGGCGTACTTACATTTTTTATGGTAGATCAGCTTTTATTAAAAGATGAGCATGCCAATTTGCAATACGGAGCAATTCAGGCTTTTGTATACGCTTTTACTTTTATTGGAGGAATTTTTGCCGATAAAGTATTAGGATTTAAAAAATCGTTGTTCTTTGGAGGAATCGTTATGATTCTAGGAAATCTTTTGATTGCCTTTTCTCCACAGGCTATGTTTTATTACGGTATTGCGTTCTCAATTATTGGAACAGGCTTTTTTAAGCCAAATGTTTCCTCAATGGTGGGTGAATTATATCACGAAGACGATGGCAGGAGAGATGCAGGTTACGGAATGTTTTATGCCGGAATAAACGTGGGAGGCCTTTTAGGAGGTGCTTTGTGTATTTATTTAGGAAAATACTACTCTTGGCAATTATGCTTTTTATCAGCGGCAGTAGTGATGTTTTTAGGACTAATTACGTTTTTATTTACTAAAAAGTATTTAGGCCCAATCGGAGATTCGCCGTTATTGAACTTAGAACCAGGAAAAAGAAGAATTCGTGAGATAGCGGTATATGCTTTGTCAATTTTAAGTTTACCGTTTATTTTTATAATGGTAAAAAATACAGATTATACAGATTATTTCATGTATACAATTGGAATAGTGGCTGTTTTGTATTTTACTTATGAGCTGATTAAACTAGGAGATGTAAAACTGCAGAAAAAACTGTTCGCAGCCTCTTTGTTTGTGTTCTTTTATTTGTTGTTTAATGCTATCTATGAGCAAAGTGGCGGTTCATTATCACTTTTTGCAAAGGATAATTTAAGTGACAAACTATTGTTTTTTACTATTGATCCTAATGTGGTAAACAACAGTTCGAATACATTTTTTGTGGTGGTTTTAAGTCCGCTTATTGGTTTGCTGTGGCTTTGGCTTGGAAAAAGAAAAATTGAGCCCAATACTTTAATTAAATTCGGAATTGGATTTTTGTTTTTGGGAGCTTCATTTTATATTTTCTATCTGACTAAGTTTTTTGCAAATTCTGAAGGTATTGCCTCTTTAAATGTATTTACGTTTGCTTATTTAGTGACTACTATTGGTGAACTTTGTTTAGGGCCAATTGGTATGTCGATCATTACGAAGTTATCTCCAAAAAGATTATTTGGGATGATGATGGGATTATGGTTCTTAGCAAGTGCATTTGGACAGTTATTCGCAGGAAAATTAGGTGCCGAAATTTCAAGGTCAAATACAGGCGTTACTTTGCTTTCTAAATTGCAATCCTATACAGAAGGGTACTATCAATTGGCAATTTATTCTATTGTTGCCGGAGTTGTTTTGATAGCAATTTCGCCAATTATTAGAAAATTAATGCAAGAAGTAAAATAGACAACATTTTGCAATTCTTTTTTTGTTTAAATTTGTCAAAAATAAGATAAAAATGAAAAAAATATACTTAATAACATTGTTTTTAGTTGGCGCATTTGCAACACAGGCGCAAGAACTAAAATGGTACACTGATGTAAGAGAAGCGATTACTGTAAGTAATAAAGAACAAAAGCCAATGCTGATGTTTTTTACCGGAAGTGATTGGTGCGGATGGTGCATTCGTTTGCAGAATGAAGTTTTAAAAACTCCGGAGTTCAAAAAATGGGCTTCTGATAACGTTGTTTTGGTTGAATTGGATTATCCTAGAAGAACACCTCAGACTCCTGAACTTAAAAATCAGAATAATGAGTTACAGCAAGCTTTCGGGATACAAGGATTTCCAACAGTTTATTTTACCAGCGCTGAGTCAAAAGATGGGAAAGTAAATTTTAAAGGACTTGGGCAAACAGGTTATGTTGCAGGTGGTCCTTCAGCCTGGTTAACAGTTGCAGAAGGAATTGTTCATCCTAAAAAATCTTAACAGAATATACATTATCATATTTTTAAAAAACTCCTTACGTTTTCGTAAGGAGTTTTTTTGTTTAAGTAAGAAAAGTTATTCATTAGTTTTGCTGTATTTAAGACTTTGATATTTTAATGTATTAAAAAAAGCATATAATGTATTTTTTATATTAATAAAAATTGGAAAATTAAAATAATATGTTAATTTCGTCATGCTATACTAACCAAAACCAATTGTATTATGACCAAAAAATTACTTATCCTACTCTTTTTTTTAGGTTCATTTTTTCTGCATTCGCAAAATTTAGTTTGGAGAACAAACATGACTGATGCTATTGCTATAAGTAATGATGAAAGAAAACCAATGTTAATTCTGTTCACTGCTTCAGGTGCGCCGGAAAACCTTCAGAACGAAATATTTAAAACCCCGGATTTTGCTGTTTGGTCCCGTGACAATGTAATTCTTGTAAAACTTGATTTGTCTGATGCTTCGGCAGATCAAAGTGATAAAGAGCAGAATATCAAACTCAAAAATGCTTTTGGTGTTGAGGACCTTCCGGAAGTATGTTTTGCCAGTGCTTCGATTCGAAAAAATAAAACAACATTTAGTGCCCTGGGAAAAATAGCTTATAAGCCAGGAGGAGCAAAAGCATGGATAGCCGAATCAAATGCAATTTTGCATCCTAGCGAATAATTAAATTTAAATTAAGTTTCTTAGTTTAATTTGTAGATTCCCTTTTTGCTTTCGGGTAAAAAGGGATATTTTTTATAAAACAGTTTCCTTTTTTATAAGAGTATTTGATATTTAAAAGGGTAATTTATTTTTGTTTTATTAATTATTTGAGACTTTATTGTTAAATTCGTGTTTGTGTTGTTTTTTTGTCATTTTTTGTTTAAATAACAGTTATTTGGTGTGAATATTATGTTAATTTAGTCACGTAAACCTATTTAAACCAATACAATATGACCCAAAAACTACTTATCCTACTTTTATTTTTAGGTTCATCTTTTCTGCATTCGCAAAATCTAGTTTGGAAGACAGATATGAATGATGCATTTTTAATGAGCGATGAACAAAGAAAGCCATTACTGATTTTTTTTACTGCAACTGGTACTTCACAGAGTATTCAGAATGAAGTTTTTGCAACGCCTGATTTTGCAGTGTGGTCACGAGACAATGTTGTTTTACTAAAGCTTGATTTATCTGATTCTTCAGTATCTGAGGCGGTTAAAGAACAAAATTTTAAATTAAAAAATGCGTTAGGTGTCGAGGATTTGCCTCAGGTTTGCCTTGCAATAGTCTCCATAAGAAAAAATAAGCCAACAATTAATAAACTTGGCCTGCTTGCATATAAATTTGGAGGTGCAAAGCAATGGATAGATGATGCAAGAGTAATGTTGCGCCCGGAATAAAACATTTTAATTTTTGTTTTCTAATTGATAATATCCCTTTTCGTTAGTAGAATGAAAAGGGATGTTTTGTTTAAGGCATGAAGTTTTCCATATTTTCTGAAGGGCATAAGAATTAGAACCGTCAGCAATTATAATTTCTGGATGTAAATCTTTTAAAATGCGCTCTACATTTATTTTAGGAGATTGAGTCAGTATTAAAATATCTGGCTGAATCTTTTTTTCGTAAACTCCTGTACTATCTATTATGAATATTTTTTTTCCGTTAAAAAATAAAGTATTCTTCATGGCGTTAGTTGATTTTAGTTTGCTGAAATTTCCAACTAAGTAAGAGTTTAAAGCAGTATTTTCAGAAAGTGTATCTTTTGTAAAAAGGATAATATCTCTCCCTTTTCTTTCTGAAATTAAGGTGTTTTTCTTTACATTATAGACAATCATTTCTTGTTTGCTTTCAATTTCTTTTTTGGTATATATAAAGGAAACCTGCAGGAAGATTATTGTGATTAATAAGAATATAAATTTATTGTACTCTGGTTTTTTTGCCCAAATAATTAATGAAATAATAAACAGATAAAACGTTAGCAGATAATAAGAATTAAAGCTGATATCTCTTATCACAAACCATTCAAATGAAGCCACAATATGAATTGTTTTATTTAGAAAGTAAATACTTTTTTCAAAAATTTCAATCAATAGTATTGGAGGGGAAATAAAAAGAGCTACAATCATTACTATAATTCCGGCAATCATTATAAAGGATAATAAAGGTATAATGATAATATTGGTAACAAAAAACAAGCCCGGAAATTGATGAAAATAATACAAACAAAGCGGTAATGTACCTATTTGAGCTGCAAATGAAACTGTTAATGCATTCCAGATCGAGGTTTGAATTTTGTTTCCGGGTTTCCATATTTTCTTTAATAGAGGCTGCAGCCACACAATAAAAAATAAGGCCAGATAGCTTAGCTGAAAACCAACATCAAATAGAAAATAAGGTTCAAAAAGAAGTATGAGTAAAATAGAAACCAATAAAGTATGATAAATACTTCCGCTTCTGCGTAAATGATTTCCAATGGCTAAAAATGAAAACATAACAACAGAACGCAAAACTGATGGTGAAAGTCCTGAAATTATAGCAAAAACTGCTAAAGAAAATAAAATTGACATTAGTTTTATAAAAGAGCCCTTTCTTGTATTGGGAATTGGTTTTAGAATAAAATTTATAAAAATCATTATAAATCCAACATGTAATCCTGAAACAGATAGTATATGGGTAGCTCCGGAATATTGATAATCCTGAATAATTTCGGATGAGATATCCTGTTGCTGGCCTAATATTAAAGCCAGTGCAACATTCATTTCTTCTTTATTAAACCTCGCTTTTTCAAGATTGTGAATTATTCTGGCATGTAAGCGGCCGGAATAATACCAGATATCTTTTTTTAGTTTTTTATTAATAGTGATTTCTGTTTTATTGAGATAGATCTGAGCATAAATTTGCTTGTCTTCCAGATATTTACTGTAATCAAACTGGTTGGGATTTTTGCTGATAGTGTTATGTTGTAAAGTGGTTTTGACTTTTATAATGTTTCCAATAATAGGGTTTTTAGTACTGTCTGTCTGAATATTGACAATTATCTTTCCGGAATAAGGCTTTCCATTAATAGTGTTTATTAATCCTGTAAATCTATCATTGTACGAATTGCTTTTTAGTTTTTCGCGTAGCGTAAATGTTATAAAATGCGGGCTTTCAAATGCTTTTTTACAATGAATATAATTTGATTTTTGAAGTGAATTGGTATGCAATAGCAAAGTTAAAACTCCAATAAAAAATGAAATGAAGTAAGTAGTTATACCAAATGATGAATTGAACTTTTTGTTTCTTTTAATTATAAAATAAAAAAGTGAAAAAAGAATTGCGCCAATAAAAAAAAATGGAACAACCACTTCAATTGAAGGCTGATAATAGTAGCAACATAATATGCCGAAAAGAAACCAAATTGTAATTTTGGCCAAAGGGAAATCTAATACTTTCATTTTTTAAAAGTATTAAATATTTGTAAGAAAAAAAGTATATTTTTTGTTAATTCAGTTTATTCAATAATTCTATTGACCTGAACAAAAGAATTTTGATAATAAGGTTCTTTTGTAGAAGAAATTATAACTCCTTTTGAAGTAGAAGAATGAACAAATTTTATTTCATTTGAATTTACTTCGGTAATGAGGCCAACATGATTGATTTGTTTGCTTCCGTTGGTTTTAAAAAATATTAAATCGCCTTTTTGAGCGTCACTGAATTTGATTATTTTTCCAACTTTTGCTTGTTCGTAAGATGGTCTTGGCAATTTTATATTCTCTGACTCAAATGTAGTATAAACTAAGCCCGAACAATCGAAGCCGCTTTTTGTTGTACCGCCAGCTTTGTAGCGAACGCCAATATTATCGGTTGCTTTTTCAATCAAATTATTTACTACATATTTATTCTCCCTCTTCGACTCCTTTTTGCCAACAGCAGTCGAAGTGGATTTACAGGAAGTAAAAAAGAGTGCAAAAAGCAATAAGACAATTATTTTTTTCAAACCAAAAAATCTTTATACTTGTTTTAAATCGGCTACAATAAGTTTGGCTGTTTTTTTACTTGCGCCAACACCGCCTAGCTTTTGCTCCAGAATGTCATAATTCTTAAGCAGTTTTTCTCGATAATTGGGTTCCAGCAATTTTTGTAATTCTTCTTTAATGCGTTTTGTGTTGCATTCACTCTGGATCAATTCAGTAACTACTTCCTGATCCATAATTAAATTAACGAGCGAGATGTATTTTAAAGTAATAATGCGTTTTGCAATTTGGTAAGAAATGTTGCTTCCTTTATAGCACACTACTTCAGGTACTTTAAAAAGAGCAGTTTCTAAAGTTGCGGTTCCTGAAGTTACTAAGGCCGCGGTCGAAGAACGCAACAAATCATAAGTTCTATTCGAAACAAATGCGATGTTTTTGTTTTTTATAAACTGTTGATAAAATTCATAATCCTGACTTGGAGCACCTGCAATTACAAATTCGTAATCCTGAAAATCATCAACAACACTTAGCATAACACTCAGCATTTTGGTAATTTCCTGTTTACGGCTTCCGGGTAAAACGGCAATAATTGGTTTTTCACCTAACTGGTTTTCTTTTCTAAATGTAGTCTCATCAAAAGGAGGCTGATTCTGAATGGCATCAATTAACGGATGGCCAACAAAATCTACCGGAAAATGATGTTTGTCTTCGTAAAAGCTTTTTTCAAAAGGCAGAATCACAAACATTTTGTCGACATCTTCCTTAATTGCTTTAATACGATTTTCTTTCCATGCCCAAATTTGAGGTGAAATATAATAATGGGTTTTATAATTTAATGCTTTTGCCCATTTTGCAATACGCATATTGAAACCCGGATAATCAATAAAAATTAAAACATCAGGCTGGAATTCTAAGATGTCTTTTTTGCAGATTTTGATGTTGTTTAATATGGTTTTTAGATTAAAAATAACTTCAACAAAACCCATAAAAGCCAATTCACGATAGTGTTTTACTAAAGTTCCGCCTGCTTTTTGCATTAAATCACCTCCCCAAAATCTAATCTCGGCCTGAGGATCTTCCTCATATAAAGCTTTCATTAAATTTGAACCGTGTAGATCTCCAGAGGCTTCACCTGCTATTATGTAATATTTCATATGAATTTTCTTGAAAGTGTGTTTTAATTTTTAAACACAAATTTTTTTTTTGCAAAGCAAAGATAAGATTTAAATAAATAAAGTAGAAATGGCTAAAACAATCACTGCCAGAACGACACCTCTTGCCATAAGTTCCTGATCTCTTTTTAGCAAAATTCCAAAAACAGCAAGGTCTAAAACTGTACCTATAGTAATCACTTTTCCCAGATATCCTTGTTGTTTTATGGTTTGGATTCCTGTTGAAAAATCAAATTTTGTAAAAAAAGTAACGAACAAATAACTCCCCAATAAAGCAGTAAAAATTCCGACTATAAAACCAATAAGTATTTCTTTTTTATTCATTTAAATTCCAGGTATTAAGTTGTTGCATAGAATGATGTGCTGTTAAATCAAATTGAACGGGAACTACAGAAATATAACCATTTTCTAAAGCCCATTCATCTGTATCTTCGCCCTGATCTTCATTGGTGAATTTTCCTGTAAGCCAGTAATAATCTTTACCATAAGGAGTTTGTCGTTTGTCAAATTTCTGTGCATAATAAGCTTTCGCCTGACGACAAATTTTTATCCCTTTTATCTCTTTCTCTTTTAATTTCGGAAAATTAACGTTCAAAACGACACCTGGAGGCAGTTTGTTTTTGAGTGTTTCTAAAGTAATTTTTTTAACGAATGATTTTATTTGTTCAAAATCTGCATTCCAGTCAAAATCTAATAAGGAGAAACCAATAGCCTGAATTCCTTCTATTCCCGCTTCAACAGCAGCACTCATGGTACCGGAATAAATTACATTTATAGAAGAATTTGAACCATGATTAATTCCGGAAACACATAAATCAGGTTTTCTTTTTAAAATTTCATTTACTGCCAGTTTTACACAATCAACTGGAGTTCCGGAACAGCTATACTCTGTTATTAAATCTTCTTCTTTTGATATTTTATCCAAAAATAAAGTATTGTTTATGGTAATTGCATGTCCCATTGCACTCTGAGGTTTGTCTGGAGCGACTACAATTACATCACCAATTGTTTCCATAACACTTATTAAGGCTCTGATTCCCGGAGCTAAAATACCGTCGTCATTGGTTACTAATATTAATGGTTTTTCATTTTTCATGCTGCGATTTTTATTCTGATTTGTCAAATTTAAAGCTTATAAAAGCAAATGTAGTAACAGATTTTGGTAGAATACTAACAAATAAGTAAAAATTGTAAACTAAATACAAGAAGACTTTTGGGCATCAAACATTTTTATATCTTTAACAAAAAATTATAGTGAACTTGGCATGTTGGCATAATTTTTACTGTTAACTTAGATTAAAAAATTTGATGAATGCTATTATTAAGTTTATGAAAAGAAATTATAAAATACTTATAGCCGTATTATGCTTGTCTTTAACCTTATTTGCTTTTAAAATCAATGCAGATAAGTCAGTTGATCCGGACCCGAACAGAGATAAAACGCTTTTAGAATTACTTGCATTTGTTATTGAAAAAGGGCATTACAGTCCTGCAGAAATAAATGATGAATTCTCGAAAGGAATTTTTAAAGATTATATTGAAGCACTAGATCCTTCAAAAAGATTCTTTTTGCAATCTGATATTGATGAATTCAAACAATATGAGTTGCAATTAGACGATCAGTTTTTGAATAAGGATTTAACGTTTTTCAATCTTACTTATACAAGATTGATGAAACGAATGGAAGAAAGCAAAAAACGCTATAAGACTATTTTGGCCCAGCCATTCAACTATGATGTTGATGAAACTTTTAATGCTGATTATGACAAGTTGCCTTATGCAAAAAATGCAACGGAGATCAATGAAAGATGGAGAAAACAAATCAAATTATCGACACTTTCTTCTCTTGTAACTAAGCAGAAATTAGAAGAAGATAAAAAGAAAACAGATCCCAACTATAAAGTAAAATCTTTCGAAACCCTGGAGAAAGAAACGCGTGACAGTTCCCTGAAATCTTTAGATGATAACTTTAGTCTTATTAAAGATCTGAATAAAGAGGATTGGTTTTCTGTATATGTAAACTCTATAATGACTCGTTTTGACCCGCACACAAGTTATTTTGCTCCGGAAGAAAAAGATCGTTTTGACGTAAATATTAGTGGAAAACTAGAAGGTATTGGAGCCAGACTTACCAAGAAAAATGATTTTACTCAAATTGACGAATTGATTTCTGGCGGACCGGCATGGAAAGGAAAACAACTTGAAGCCGGAGATTTGATTTTGAAAGTAGCACAAGGAAACGAAGAACCTGTAGATGTTGTAGGGATGCGTTTAGATGATGTTGTGAAAAAAATTAAAGGGCACAAAGGAACTGAAGTAAAACTTACAGTTAAAAAAGTAGACGGTACTATAAAAGTGATTTCGATTATCAGAGATGTGGTTGAAATTGAAGAAACGTATGCTAAATCAAGTATTGTAGAAAGAAACGGATTAAAATATGGTGTAATTTATTTGCCTAAGTTTTACATCGATTTTGAAAATAAAGATGGTCGTGATGCCGGAAAAGATATTGCCCTTGAAGTTGAAAGACTGAAAAAAGAAGATATCAACGGTATTGTACTTGACGTTCGTGATGATGGAGGCGGATCTTTGTCTACAGTAGTAGATATTGCAGGTTTGTTTATTGAAGAAGGACCGATTGTTCAGGTAAAATCTGCAGGTAAAAAGAAAGAAGTTTTATACGATAAAGATAAAAAAATCGAGTGGGACGGACCGTTAGTTATCATGGTTAACAGTTTCTCAGCTTCAGCATCAGAGATTTTGGCTGCCGCAATACAGGATTACAAACGTGGAGTTATCATTGGCAGTAAACAAACTTACGGAAAAGGAACAGTCCAAAATGTTCTGGACTTAAATCAATTTGTTCGTAATGCAAATTATGGTGATTTAGGAGCTTTGAAAATTACCGGACAAAAGTTTTACAGAATTAACGGAGGTTCAACTCAGTTAGAAGGTGTTCATAGTGATGTTGTTATGCCAGATCGTTATGCTTACTTAAAAATGGGAGAACGTGATATTGATAACGCTATGCCATGGGATAAAATAGATCCAGCAGATTACAGTACATGGAAATCAAATGAGAATTTTACTAAAGCAATTGAAAATAGTAAAGGCAGGATAGCGCAAAACGCTCAATTCAAATTAATTGAAGACAATGCAAAATGGATTGATATTAAAAACAAAGAGAACACATACAGTTTAAATATTAAAAACTTTAAAGCTACTCAGGAACAAGTTGAAAATGAAGGTAAAAAATACAAACCAATTTCAGATTACAAAAACAACTTGGTTTTCAAATCTTTGCCATACGAAGAACTTGAAATGACTAGTGATGCAACCCTAAAAGAGAAAAGAGAAGCCTGGCATCAGGCATTATCTAAAGATGTTTATGTTGAAGAAGCATTAAATGTTTTAGATGATTTGCAATCTAAAAGTAGTGTAGTAAAAGGATCTGTTTCTCCTAAAATGAAAAAGGATAAATTAGTAAAATCTTAGTTCTTTAAAGAATTAATTTGTTAGAAAACGCTTCAGAAAGTTTGACTTTTTGGAGCGTTTTTTTGTAAGTTTAGCTCAAAATAAAATAGAAATAAATGAAGCATTATATTGTTTTAAGCCTAATGGTGTTTGTGTTATTATCCTGCAAAAAAGAAATGAATGATAGAACTGAGCCAATTCAGAATCAGGAATCTACTTTTGTCTCCAATCAAACTAATACAGGTTCTTTATATAATGTTTCTTATTTGCCAACTTCGACGACCAAACAAGTTGTAAAACATAAATATTATACACTTTCCTATAATGAGAAGTTTGAGCAGGCAGAATGGGTTGCTTATGAATTAAAGAAAGAGTATCTGAAAAACGGAAATTATAAACGCCCGTATTTTATTGAAGATCCAAGTGTAACAACAGGTTCTGCAGATTGGAGAAATTATAAAAAATCAGGTTATGATAAAGGACATCTTTGTCCTGCCGGAGATATGGAATTTGATGAAAATGCCTACAATGATACATTTTACACCTCGAATATTTCGCCTCAGAATCACGATTTTAATAGCGGAATATGGAATAGATTAGAGCAAAAAACACGCTATTGGGCAAGTAAGTATAATGATGTGTATGTGGTTACTGGCGGGATATTGAAAGATTCAGATAAAACAATAGGAACAGAAAAAGTTTCTGTTCCTGAATATTTTTATAAAATCATTCTCGCTAAAATAGGTAAGGAGCACAAAGCAATTGCATTTCTGGTTCCGAATGAGGATAGTAATAAGTCGCTTTATGATTTTATGGTTCCTATTGAAACGTTAGAAAAAATGACCGGAATTGATTTCTTTCCGAATTTAAAAAATCTAAAGACAAGTAAGGATTTTTAAATCATAACTTGTTTTGTACTTTTTTCTGGATTAAATAGTATAAAACTCAAAAGAGCTAAAATCCAGACACCAATACCGCCATAAAGTAATATCATCTCAAAACCATGTGAGAGCGCTGCATGTAAGATTGATTCGGATGAATTTAATACACTTAGTTCTGGAAAGTCATGATTAACAGATGTGAAATTTCCTGCTGCTACTTTTTCGGAAATTGACTGCAGTACATTTTTATTTACAGATCCGGAAAAAGCAGCATCTAAATAAGAAAAAATTCCTTTCACCAGTATAAAGCCCATTAAAGCGATATTAATAGACAAAGTAATTAATCTGGCGCTCATGTCTATTCCTGACGCCATTCCTGATCTGTTAGAAGGAACCGAGCCAGTGGTTGTATTGGTTACAGGGGTGTTGGTTAAACCTAAACCAATTCCTGCCAGTAAAGAACCGGGAAGCATAGTGAGCCAGCTAGGATGTTCTGAAATACTGCCATACCTCATCACGATAAAACCTAATCCTATTACAAACAAACCTAATGGAATTATAATTCCTGAACGATATCGATCAGAAAGATATTCGGCCAGAGGAGGAATAATTAAAGTAGGAAGGGTGTAAGCAAGCAAAGAAAGGCCTACAGTTACAACATCATAACCTAAACAACTTTGAAAATAAATTGGCAGATAAATTATAAAAGGCCAAAAGCTGAAGTTCATACCAATTGAACCTAAAATAGCACCTGAAAAATTACGAATTTTGAATACCGAAAAGTCAAACATTGGGTAAGGATTTGTTTTCTCGACCCATAAAAATAGAATAAAACTTATTATTGTAACCATTATAATACCTAAAGCCATTGAGCTGGTAAAACCAAGATCTGGTCCTTGTGTTATAAAGTAAGTAAGACCAAATACGGCTACAGATAATGTAATCATTCCCCAAATATCTATTTTTTTAGCATCAGGATCTTTGGACTCGTTGACATAGCTGTAAACAAGAATCACAGCAAGAATAGCTATAGGCACATGTATTAAAAATACCCATTTCCAGGATAATATTGCTATGATTGATCCTCCTATTATAGGGCCAAAACCTAGTCCAACACCAAGAATAATTCCCCAGATACTAAAAGCCCTGCTGCGTTCTTTTCCTTCCTGAAACTGATGCGATAAAGTAGCTACCTGACAAATTAACATTGCGCCACCACTTATTCCCTGAAAGAAACGACTGATGATCAATACCGCGATATTTTCTGCTAAACCACAGACTAAAGATGAAATACCGAATAAAATTAAAGTAATAGTCAAAATACGTTTTCGGCCATATCGATCTGCCAGAGTTCCTGCTGCCATTAAAACCGTGGTACAGCCTATTGTATAAATATTCATAATCCATTGCATGTCTTTAAGATTTGCATTTAATACTTTTTCAAGTGTTGGAAGGATTACTGGTACACTTGAAATTTCAAGTGAGAACATTAAGGTTGCCAGACAAATAGCTATTAAAGCGATGTTGTTTTTGCTGGAGTAAAATTTTTGCTTCATTTTTTATTATATTTTTAGCAAAAATAAACTGGATAAACCTTATTTTTCAGTACAATTATATGATAAAGAAGTACTTTTGTGGTATGAGAAAAGAAAACATGCATCAATCGGTAGAAGTGCTTTATAAAAAAGTAGATGAATGCCCAATTGTAAATTCACAATTTAGTTTTTTTCAGATGGTTTATGTTATTTCAGGAAATGGATTTCTTCATATCAATGGAAATGCAATATCCTATCAAACAGGAAATTTAATGTTACTTACACCAAATGATTATCATACTTTTGATATTGTAAATACTACAGAATTTTTATTGGTTAAGGTAAATAGTGAGTATGTGAAAGAATATAAATCAAAAAGTATTGATCATATAGAATATTTATTGCATTATGCGACACATTTATCAGGTTGTATTTTAAATAGGAAAGAAGATGAATTTCTTGTAAAATCGATATCAGATTCTTTGATTTATGCCATTGATAATAAGGATATCTACGATGAGGATTTAATCATTCATTATGTAAATGCACTAATTGTTATTGCTGCGCGAAACATTGCAAAAATAAAACCGGAAGGAATAAAAGAAAGTGCTGATAAAAGAATTCTGGAAATCATTAATTACATTCAGGCTCACATTTTCTTTCCTCAAAAATTAAAAGTTGCTGCTATAGCCGAGAGATTTGATATATCAGATACTTATTTAGGAAGTTATTTTAAAAACCATTGTGGAGAAACAATTCAGTCTTTTATTTCAAATTATAAAATAAGACTGATAGAGCACAGATTAAGTTTTAGTGATATGAGAATTAATGAAATTGTAGATGAATTTGGCTTTTCTGACGAAAGTCATCTCAATAAGTTTTTTAAAAAACATCGGAATATTAGCCTGACGGGTTATAGAAAGGCTAAAGTTTTATCGAATTGATTTTTAAGAGTATAAATGGTTTGTGCAGATTAAAGATTTAATTATATAAATAAGCCGAAGAGAAATCTTCGGCTTAATTTTTTATTCCTTTAAAGCTTAGAAAGTTGTCAAAGCTTTTAATTCTTCAATAGTCTGAGTTGGATTTTCAGATTTAAACACAAAGCTTCCGGCAACAAGTACATCTGCTCCGGCTTCTACTAATTGTTTTGCATTTTTACTGGTTACACCACCATCAATTTCGATAATAGTCGATGCGTTTTTTCGAGTAATCAAATCTTTAAGCTTTTTGACTTTGGTGTAAGTATTTTCAATAAACGACTGTCCTCCAAAACCTGGATTGACACTCATGACACAAACTAAGTCAATATCGTTTATAACGTCTTCTAACAAGTCGATATTAGTATGAGGGTTAATGGCAACTCCGGCTTTCATTCCTTCGGCTTTAATAGCCTGAAGTGTTCTGTGAAGATGAGTACAGGCTTCATAGTGCACACTTAAGATATTTGCGCCCAAATCTGCAAAAGTTTTAATATATCGATCCGGATCTACAATCATTAAATGTACATCGATTGTTTTTTTTGCATGTCTTGAAATTGCTTCTAAAACCGGCATTCCGAAAGAGATATTCGGAACAAATATTCCATCCATAATATCAATATGAAACCAATCAGCCTGACTGTGGTTGATCATTTCGATATCACGTTGTAAATTGGCAAAATCAGCTGCAAGAACAGAAGGAGCAATAAGTGTATTTTTCATTGTGTGTAGTTGTGTGTGTTGTTTTTTTTGCAAAGATAGATTTTTTATGATTTACATTGAAATTTAACCGCAAAGTCCGCAAAGATTTACGCGGAGTTCGCAAAGGGTTTGTAGATGATTTATTCAGTAAAATTAAAAGTTCGTAAAGCTTTGCGAACTCAGCATTTTTACAACATCCTCAACGAAAAAAAACTTTGCGGACTTTGCGGTAAAAAAAGCATTAGTTCAAGCCAATAAAAAACTCCGGTAATCAGCCGGAGTTTCAATCATCAATCAAAAAACGAACAGTCAATCAAACTGTTGTTTGCTTTAATACCCAATATACGTGATTTCACAATAAATTCCAAATCCCAATATTTGGAATTTGGAATTTTATATTGGTTTTGGGGTAATTACCCAAGATAAGTTTTAAGAATTTTACTTCTTGAAGTATGTTTTAATCTACGGATTGCTTTTTCTTTAATCTGACGAACACGTTCACGAGTTAAGTCGAAAGTTTCTCCAATTTCTTCTAAAGTCATTGGGTGCTGATCGCCAAGACCAAAATACAAACGGACAACATCTGCCTCTCTTGGAGTTAATGTTTCTAATGAACGCTCGATTTCAGTACGTAATGATTCGTGAATTAACTCTCTGTCCGGGTTTGGAGATTCTCCAGAACGTAAAACGTCATAAAGGTTTGAATCTTCACCTTCAACAAGAGGTGCATCCATAGATAAGTGACGTCCAGAGTTTTTCATCGACTCTTTTACGTCATTTACAGTCATATCAAGTTCTTTTGCAATTTCCTCAGCAGAAGGCGGACGCTCATTAGATTGCTCTAATAAAGCATACATTTTGTTGATTTTATTGATAGAACCAATTTTGTTTAATGGTAAACGAACAATACGGGATTGTTCTGCCAAAGCCTGAAGGATCGATTGACGAATCCACCATACAGCGTAAGAGATGAATTTGAAACCACGGGTTTCATCAAAACGTTGAGCCGCTTTAATTAAACCTAAGTTTCCTTCATTAATTAAGTCAGGAAGAGTTAATCCTTGATTTTGATATTGTTTAGCAACCGATACAACGAAACGTAGGTTGGCTTTTGTTAATTTTTCTAAAGCTCTTTGATCACCAGCCTTTATTCTTTGTGCTAATTCTACCTCTTCATCAGCGGTAATTAGGTCAACTTTTCCAATTTCTTGTAGGTATTTGTCTAACGATGCAGTTTCACGATTTGTTACCTGCTTGGTGATTTTAAGTTGTCTCATGTTTTTTGTCTCCTCAATTTTTAAGTGTACAAGTAGTTATACGTAAGGAGATACGAAAAGGTTACATTTTATTTTAAAAATATTTTATTTTACTTCAAAAGTTTCTTTTACAGACACAGGAGTTCCGTTTTTTGTAAATCCTTCGAGATCTATTTCGTATGTCCCTGGAACATCTGAAGTAAAGAATGAAATTATATTTTCATTCTTCTCCAAAGCCAATTCCGGCTGCCAAAGCAATTGATATCTATAATCCGGGATTTTAGCATATTTATTTGGATCCGTATAATCTTGTTTGAAATATATGGTCTTATTTAAAGGTCGCTGGATTTCAGATTTCAAAATATGGCTACCGGTTTCTTTACCTATATAGTCATTGTTTTTTGTTGTAAAACTAATAATACCATTAAATGCCTTTGGTCCGTAAAGATAGATTCCGGGAACGACGCTGATTTTGTATATATTATCAGTTTTGTAATCGAATAATTCATTTACATTCTGAATTAATAATCCATCAACTAATACCAATGATGGTTCCGCAAAATATTTCAGGTCGTAATTTATATCTCTTACATTTAAGCTGTAGTTGTTGTTCTCTTCGCGATAATATACTTCTTTTACTACTTCGGTAATTGTTTCTTTTAAAGTTGGAAATTTTGTATAATCTCCAAGAATATAATCTTTTTCTAAGGGATGATAGAAAGGAACAGCTTTCGCATTCATTTGTAAACTGTCCTTTTTTGTAGCATAATATGCATTCTCTATTTGATTTGCAATTGATCTTTCTTCAATAGCAGTTTTATAATTTGAAGTAAGATTTAGTTGATCTGTAAATTTTAATTCAGATAAATTATATCCTGTATTTTGGTCAATTTGTATTTTATAATCCTTTCTGTCGTTATCTATTACTTGTGCCACAAAACTAGAATAGTTAGGGCTTTTATCTAAAGTAAAATTGAATTTACCATATTGGTTTGTTTTAACAACTTTAAAAGCAAAATCTGTTCCTGGTATTGATAATGCTATATTTTTACCACTTATTTCCTGTGGATTTTTATTATTTGTGATTGTACCGGATATTATTTCTCCTCTAAACTCTGGTAAAAACAAAATGTTTTCATCTAAAATATTTACGGTTTTATCATCAGAATTAAATTTTGCAAATTCATAAGAGCTCCATTGTTTTTTAGAAGGTAAATCGTCAAGTTTTTTTATAGAAAGTGAATAACTCCCTTCATTAGTATCAACTCCTGAAGATTTTATTTTAAGTGAAATTTGCTCTCTTTTAGTTGCATTTCTTTTGCTTAATTCTATTGTAAGAGATTCATTTTTTACAACGCTCTCTAGGTTCGGTTTGGTTTCTGAAATTTTCGTTTCCTTTTGTTTCTCAGTATTTTTATTAATGCCATTTTTCTGGCTGATTAAATAAGGATTTATTATCAAAAGGTCAATTTCGGAAACTTTAGAGTTTTTTTTATTTAACATCCAGTTTGTATAGGTAATAAGTTTGTAATTACCTGTTTGAACTGTTGTTGGTATAAAGAAATCACCCTGTCCTGTGCCTTCATCTAAATAGATTTTATTCATGAAAACTATTTGATTCTCACCATCAACAAGTTCTGTATGGGCAATCTTGCTGATTTTACTTAAAGTATTGTCCTGAGGATTTAAACAATAAAACTTGCAGTGTAAGGTCTCACCAACAACTAATGTTGTGGTGTTTAAATGAACAAATATATTCTCATTGGTTGCTTTACTTATAATTTCATTTTTGTTTAATGAACTACTTTGTGCAACGCAAAATGTATTAACTGCCAGAAGCATTACTATGCCCGCTATTTTTTTTAATCTATCCAAAATAAAGGTTTAATGTTAGATGAAATTTTTGTACAATCGCCACAAGGTGAAGGAACAAATATAATTGTTTCCATATTGCTCAGGTATCCATAAAATATTTTTTCAGGTACAGGAGACTTAATTAAAGCAAGTATAGTAGCACCCGCACATCCTTTGGCATCCCAGCAGTTTGCAAGTTCTTCCGGTTGACAGGGAATATAAAAAGGAGGATATGGATCAGCAATAAATATATCTCTAAAATTAAAAAAGATTCTTTTTGAGGAAATAGAAGATACTTCGAAATAGCCAATTATTTTCTCGTTAGGATCGTCATCTGATTTTAAATTGCCGTAATTAAACCCTGGCTGAACTTGTGATAGGAGACTTGAAGAGGTAGAAAGGCTTTTTAATGTCTTATAATAAGTGTATGATTCTAAATTCTGCACATATTGACGTACTATAATACTATAGCGCTCATTAAGAATAGGGCTTTTTACATCTATAAAGCGTATTGGCAGATTAATACGGTCTTCGCTTAAGCCCACTGTGCTAAGCAAAATTAAATCATCTGATTTTTTTGTAGTAAAACACACTCTTGATTCCCCTTCTCTGGAAACAAGTAAATAATCTGGATGCGGCCCTGTACTGTTTGGATCTACAATAAGTTTGTTTGGTTTCCAGTAAGGAGATATGATTTTATATGTTTCTTCATATTCGTATCTGTAGAACCTTGACTTTGCATCTGGATCATAACTGCTTACAACTATTTGTACTCCTTTATTGCCATCTATAGTTTCAATCTTTGGCTCAACCTGAATTTCGCTAACTGCAGTCAAAGTCTGAATTGCAGAAGAATACGATTTTCCATCTTTTGTTGTAATGTGTAATTGATATGATTTTCCCGGAATTGCCTGAAAGTCATTTTTTGAAACATAAAGACCCGAAAATTCCTCTAATTCAAATTCATAGGTATTGCTGTCACTATCAGATACATAAACAATAGCTCCTTTTTCAAAACTTGGTCCGTTTTCTTCAAGGCGATATGATCGGGTGATTTTTATTTCCTGTTTTTTTAATTCATTTGTAATATTTGCCTGAACTACCAATATACTTTCAAATGTGCTTTTTGTTTGAAAAACATATTGTTCTGTACAACTCCCAATAGAAAGGCAAAAGAGGATTAAAACAAATGTTTTATATAAAAGTTTGATATTGCTGATTATAAATTTCATTTATTTTGATTGTTAGAATTTGATATTATAAGTTATGGTTGGAATTGGCACAGAAAATATAGACGTTTTATATGCTTTTATTTCACCATTTGTTGTAACAAAAAAGATTGAATATGGATTATTTCTGCCTAACACATTGTAAACAGATATATTCCAGAAACTATGTGTCAGTTTTTTTATTTTATGGTTACCTTCAATATTAAAGCCAATATCTAGTCGGTAATAATCAGGGATTCTAAATTTATTACGATCACTATATAAAGTATATTCCAGACCGTTATATTCATAACTTCCAATAGGATAGGTAATTGGTCTTCCGGATTGATAAACAAAATTACTTGATAAACTGTATCTTTTTGTGAATTTGTAATTTAATACCGCGCTCACTTCATGAGGTTTGTCAAAATTTGTTGGAAAATATTGACCGTTATTTACTTTTTCGTCGATAAACTGACTATTTATTTTTATAAATGTACGAGAATAAGTGTATCCTAACCATCCGTTAAGTTTTCCGGCATTTTTTTTAAGTAATAATTCAACTCCATAAGCCTTTCCTTCGCCTTGTAATAATTGTGTTTCGGTATTTTCTTTTAAAAGTAACTCAGCTCCAACTTTGTAATCCAGAAGATTGTTAGATTTTTTATAGTATCCTTCCAGGCTAAGCTCTATATTATCATTATCGAGATTTTTATAAAATCCTAATGAGTATTGTTGAGCTTCTTGTGGCGCAATATTTAAATCAGATAATTTCCATGCATCTGTTGGTGATTGGGTTGTATTACTTGTTAGTAAATGAATGTATTGATATGTTTTGTCATAACTTGCTTTTACGGAGAAATCATCAGTAAATAAATAACGCATTGCTATTCTTGGTTCAAAACCGCCATAAGTCTTAATTACTTCATTCTTTTTATAGTGTTGTGTTCCAATAACTGTATTATCATTTACAGGGGCATTGTTTTCGTAAATTCTTTGTGTTGATTCTCCCAAAGCTGAATAAGATGAATAACGCAAGCCCAGGTTAATCAATATTTTTTCGCTTAAAGTATAGTTGTCGGAGAAATAAACAGCAGATTCTAAAGCTTTTTCATCTTCTATCTTTATTGGAATTATAGTTGATTGCGTACTTTTAGGATTTAAATATCCCGGTGCAACATTATAGAGTTTGCTCGAAATACCATAGTTAAAAGCATGTTTGCTATTAAGTGCGTAATTGCCATTTAAAATAACCTGAGTCTCATTTAATTTATATCCATAATCAAAAGAGTTTGCCCCTCCATTGTCATAGTCGATGTTAAACTTATATTCACTATTTGTAAATATTAAGTCGGCCTTGCTTTTGTTGTTAAATGAATGATTCCATTTTAATGAAACTAATGCATTACTATATTTATAGACTGAATCTGAAGAGATACTAAAGCGGTCTTTACTATAATAAAGCGTCGATTCAATATTGTTATTGGCGTTTATTTTGTGATTGTATTTTATGATTCCATCAAAAAATGAAGCTTCGCTATTTTTTAAAGATTCATCCTTTAGTCTTTTCAAAATCCATTCAGAATAAGTAGTTCTTACCCCAACCAATAAACTTGCTTTGTTTTTTATTACTGGTGTACTAATAGTAAGATTGCTTGTTACAGATCCAATTCCGCCTTCACCGGAAAATTTTTCCGGATTACCATTCTTTGATGTAATATCAAAAACAGAAGATAATCTGCCCCCGAATCTTGCGGGAATACTACCTTTATAAATGTCTACTTTATTGATAGTGTAGGGATTTACAGCTGAGAAAAATCCTAAAAAATGAGAGGTGTTGTATAAAACAGCATTGTCTAAAAGTATTAAATTTTGGTCATCTTTTCCTCCTCTGACATTAAATCCTGCAGAACCTTCGCCAGTCGTTTTTATTCCGGGTAAAGTTGTAGCTACTCTAAAAATATCTCTTTCACCAAGAACTAAAGGAATGTTTTTTATTCCTTCAACATCTATGCTGGAAACACCGGCGATTACATTTTTTACATTTTTATTTGCATTTTTCTTTATGATGATTTCATCCAGCTCATTTATATTTTCATAAAGGTTAACGTCTAATTTACCATTGTCATAAACCATAACCGTTTTTGTGTCTTTTCTATGGTTGATAGATTCGACTTCGATATAGTTAAGGCCAAATGGCACTTCAATAGAATAATATCCATCATTGTTAGTAACCGTACTGGTATTTTTATCACGTACTCTTATTGTTACATTTGAAAGTGTTTTTTTTGTTTTTTCATTTTTTATAAAACCAGAAAGTGTATATGATTTTAATGCACCTCCCTTTTTTTCTTTGCCTATGTAAGTTATGCCATAATTAGTGTTGTTATCTGTTATTGTATCATATTGTTGATGAAATACAGGTTTTACTAAACTTTTGTTTTCAGTTTTAGCGGTTTGGGCATCTATTGCAGGTTCAAAATAATTATCGGGCAGCGAATTGTGAATAATGCTGCTTTGCGTTAAAATTATTTTTTTATCAGTGATAAAATAATTTAGATCAGTTTTTTCAAACAGGCCGTCTAAAACATCTTCAATAGGTACATTATTATAGCTTTTATTTATTGAAACAGTCTCTTTATTAAGCCAGTTCTGGTCAAAATAAAATTTGTAATCTGTAACTTTCTCAATATTATCTAATGCTGTTTTTAAATCAGTATTTTTAAATTCGATGGATATTTTATTTGTCTTTTCCTGGCTAAATGATAATGCATGAAAAGTTAATAAAAATAGAGTTATTATAATTTTTCTCATTTTTTAGTTAATTCAGTTTGGGAGAAGATCGTTTATTTCTTTGATTAAATTTTCGATAAAAATTTTATTATCCGATTCCTCTAATTGAATGTTGTGGTTGTAATAATTTTTTATTTTACTTTTATGTTCGGGGAAAATTTTGATAATGTCAGTTTTTGAACCTATCTTATAATAAGTGTCTTTGTATTTTAATACAAATTCATTTTTTTCTTTAAATACGTCTGATGTATTTTGATTAACACCTTCAGAGATTATGTGAGTGTCAATAACTTTTGACCTGTTCTTATGGTGTTTTATATAAAGAATGTTGTTTTTAGAAAAAGTAATTTCCTGATAATAACCATTCATATAGCCGGGACATGTTGGATTATTATAGTTTATATTTATAAACCTTTTGTTGTTGATGTTAAAGCTGGCTGTTTTTTCTTTTATGACATTAATTCCCATATAATCATAATCACCAATGGGTTTTAAAACTAAAACATCATTATTTACATCGTATTTAAGATCGACATTGTAATAAATCTGACCTTCGTAGGTAAGCTCTCCAGTGCTAAATTTGGGAGAGAAATAATAACTGTGACTATTATCCAGAGTTCTGTAATAATTGACATGACGTGATCCATTGTAAATAGCAAGGTTTTCTTTGCCTACTGTTTTATCAAAAAACTCATTAATAGAAGTTTCTTTGCTGGTTTGTGAGTATAGGCTAGTATTTAAGGTAAGAGCTAATAACAATAATAATGATAATTTGTTTTGGTAATTTTTCAAATTGTATCTTTTGATATAAAGTTAATTTTTGGTCTTGAATTTCAAAAATATCAAAAAAAAGTGTTAATACAAGGGTAATTATTGTTAAAATGTATTATTGTTTTAGTTTTAGTTAAAATTGAACGGGTTTAAATTTTATTTAAAACAAAAAAAACACCCAGACTTAAAAAAATAAGTTGAAGTGTTTTTATCGAAAAAAGGGCAAATTTTTTATTGCTCAGATAAGTCATCATAAACATCCAGCATGTTGTCAAATATTTTTTTTAATGATTTTATATATAGGGGGAAAGCAATAACTAATAATATATATTCTTTTCTTAGAACTGTGACATCATCAAGAATTTCATATAAACTCGGAATAATTAATGTTAAAGAAACAGCAATACCAACCCAGGGATTGTTTTTTATTTTTTTTAGAATGGATAAAATTTTCATATCTGGCTGTCTGTTTAATTCGATTCTCATTTATAGTTGTTTTGTATTTGGGGTTTCTTGGGGTAAAAGTAATTTCGAATTTCCCGTTTGAAATTAAAAATGTCATGAAAGCCATTTTTCCTGTCATGAAATTTTTAAAACTTCCTGAGACCCGTAATGTTTCTGGCTAGACAAAAAAAAATCCTTTCACAATGGAAAGGATTTTATGGAATTGTAATTTTTTATTTGATTTTTTAAGACAGTATATTCATCTTTTTCAGGAAATCTTTATAAGTGTCGCTTAGGTTTATTTTGTGATCGCCTTTTAGAATAATAAGATTATCTGCCAGGATAATTTCTTCAATTTTATCCGTATTGACAATGGTATTTCGATGTGTTTTTACGAATTTATTTTTATCCAGTAAATTGCTGATTTTAGTCAGCGAAATTTGAATTACAAATTTTTCTTTTTCTGTAATGATATTGCAGTAACGTTCTTCTACTTCGATATAAAGAATGTCATTTATAGCTACTTTTTTTAGTGAATTTTTCTTTTTTATAAATAAATAATCATTGCTGACTACGGTATCCTGTTCTTCGCTCATAAAAACATTGATTTGAGCATAAAATTTTTCGACAGCCATTTCAATTGCATAAAGAATCTCAAGCTCGTTAAATGGTTTCATTAAAAAGCTAAAAGGCTTTGTAAGTTTGGCTCTTTCAAAAATCTGGCGATCTTGCGAACTGGTCAGGAATACAAATGGTTTTGAGGAGTTTGGAATAATGTTGATGGATTCTGCAAATGTTATTCCGTCCGGTTTTCCGTCCAGAAAAACATCGATGATAATAATATCAATAGTATTCTCATAAAAAAGCTTTAATGCATCTTTAAAATTTGTAGCAATTCCTACAGTGTTATAATTGTTTTCAAGAAGAACTTTTGCAAGTGCCTCACTTTGTTCGGGTGTGTCTTCTATAATTAAGACATTAATATTATCCATTGTTTGTTGTTTTATGAAATGTCAATATCATTTTAGTTCCCTTGTTGAGTTCGCTTTCTATGGCTAATGTTCCGCCATTTTTCCTGATCATTTGTTTACACAATTGTAAACCTAAACCTGTTCCTATAATTTCAGAGTTGTTTTTTTTGGCTAATAATGGGCTGTCTGCGAGTAGTTCTTTAATGGTATTCTCATTCATTCCAATTCCATTATCTTCGATGACGAGTTCGCAAAAATCAGAAATGGTTTCTCTGGTATAAAAACTTATTTTTCCATTTTCATTAGAGAATTTAATAGCATTGTCTAATAAATTTCGAAGTACAATCTTTAAGGAATCAAGATCTGCAAAAATAAAAATATTTTTTGACACAGAATTCTCAAACGTAAGCGTTTTATCAAGAAGTAAAGGCTTGTAGTTGTATTCGATTTGTTGAACAATAGAATACAAATGAATTGATTCTTTATGAAAATACAATTGTTTAGTCTGTAACATTGCCCAGTGCAGTAAATTATCTAATAAACTGTAAGCACCATTTGCAATAGTACTATTCTGGATAATGAGCTGATTTAGTTCGTTATAATTTTTGGTTTCGAGTGTCGCGGATAGTTTAGAATTACTAGTTTTTAAAGCATTTACAGATGAGCGTAAATCATGGCTTACGATAGAAAATAATTGATCCTTGGTTGCGTTGAGTTCATCTAATTTGTTCTTTTGCAGTAATATAATTTTGGCGTTTTTTACTTTTTGGCCGTATAAATAAACTCCGGCGGTTAGAATTAATAGTAAGCCAATAGCTGAAAAGAATAAACCATTGCGCTGTGTGTTTTTAAGTTTGTTCTCGACTTTTAAAACTTTGATTTGCTTTTGTTTTTGCGCTACAGCGAACTTTTTCTCAAAATCAGCAACTGCCCAGATTTTATTCTGGTTGTGTAAGGAATCCTTCCATTGTTCTAATTCTTTTCTGTAAATCAGAGCTTTTTTTAAATTTCCTCTATTTTCTTCAACAACAGCCATATTGAGTGAAGCTTCTCTTTTTTTGTTAAAATCATTTACTTTTTTAGATAAGCTATATGCTTTTTCAAAATATGGAATAGCCTGCTTGTCTTTGTATTGAACATAAAAAAGATTTGCAAGATTTAGGTATGAACTTATAATAGATAATGTGTCGTTTTCTTTTATTTTAAGTGAAGTACTTTTAAAAAGATAATCTTCCGCAATGTCATATTTTTCAAGATGTAGATAACTTGTTCCTAGGTTTTCGTAGATATTACTTAATTTATAATCTCCATTTTTTACAATTGGGAGTTTTTCGATTTTATTAAAATAGCTTATGGCTTTATCAAATTCTTTTAATTCTAATGAAATGGCGCCAAATTTATAATTTACTAAATTGTAGAATATGAATTTTTTTGAAACTAAATTTAATTCTGATCTGGCTTCTTTTAATAGCTTCAATTCTCTAAAGCTATAACCTCTAAAGTAATGACAATAGTCAGCAAGTTCAGTATTGTTGCTTGAGCTTAATTGCTTCATAGAATATACCAATGTAGAATCCCAATTTTTTTTTAAATAAAAAAATTGTGCTTTATTGAAGTTTACTTCTTTTGGAAATTTATCAGCTTTTTTCTTTATGCAATCGCTAAAAGTAATGAGGGGGGGATTTACTTGACTAAAGATAAATAAAGGAAAAATTAATAAAATTAAAAAAAAAAGAAAGTGAAGTTTTCGCATTATTCCCTGATTCGATGATTATTTTAAAACATCGTTTAATTTTTTTTAGTTAAAATTAAACGATGTAATTATTGTAAAATTTTAATACTACCCATCTACAGATGTTGTAGTTCCTCTTGAAGTTTCAGGATCAATATCTCTTAAATAAGATATCACTTGTTTTATATTGTCAACAGTACTAGAGGTATAATCTATTTCAACATACCAGACGTCATAAGTTTCCGGTGTTTCATCATCCCAGTCATAATCAAAATAAATTTCTACAGTATCATCATTTTCTGTTAGTGTACCAACTACCGGGTTTTGTGAGTCTTTAGAATTAATGTAAAGCGTAGCACAGACTTTTAATGTAAGTACTCCATTGTCTTTGTACAGTTTTGCCGAAGCCAAAGGAGGAACTGGAAAAGTAAGATTGATTTTGTCTTTGAACTCGAAATCTAAGGTGTTAATTTTTGTAATTTGGATAACATTAAAGTCCATAATAGGGTTTTTAGGATTAATAATTTTATTTTTGGTGGGTTAAAGTTATTTTTTTTCTTTGAATAAAGGATGAAATTGGTGTTTTTTTTTAGTTTTATTCTCGTTAAAAAATAAACAAGGAAGTATTTTATCAATAAATTTTGAATAAAAACGAAAAACCCCAATTCAACTAAATGAATTGGGGTTTTCTATGAATAAACCTTTAGTAAACTAAGATCTGATTACTCTTTTTTCTCCTCGCGTGGAGGCCTTTGTAAAAGTGCTTTTCTGGACACTTTTTCTTTTTTAGTTTTAGGATCAACACCTAAGTATTTCACTTGGAATACATCACCCATGTTTACAACATCAGTAACATTTTCAGTGCGTTCCCATGCTAATTCAGAAACGTGTAATAAAACCTCATTTCCTGGCGCGGCAGTATATTCTACTACAGCTCCAAAATCTAACATTTTAATTACTTTTACTTCGTAAGCTTCTCCCATTTGTGGTTTGAAAGTGATTGACTTAATTTTAGCCAATACTGCTTCAATTCCAGCAGGATCTGTACCTAAGATTTCGATAACACCTTGTTCGTCAACTTCGTTGATTACAATAGTTGTTCCTGTAGCTTTTTGTAATTCCTGAATTACTTTTCCGCCAGGTCCAATTAATGCTCCAATAAAGTTTCCAGGAATAGTTCTGGTGATGATTTTTGGAGAATGTGCTTTAACGTCTGCTCTTGGAGCAGCAATAGTCTCAGTTAATTTTCCTAAAATATGTAAACGTCCTTCACGGGCTTGACCTAAAGCCTGCTCCATAATGTCGTAACGTAAACCATCAATCTTAATATCCATTTGACAAGCTGTAATACCGTCAGCAGTTCCTGTTACTTTAAAGTCCATATCTCCTAAGTGATCTTCATCACCTAAAATATCTGACAATACAGCAAATTTCTCACCATCAGTAATTAATCCCATAGCAATACCAGAAACTGGTTTTACCATTTGAATTCCGGCATCCATCAAAGCCATTGTTCCTGCACAAACCGTAGCCATAGAAGAAGAACCATTAGATTCTAAAACTTCAGAAACAATACGGATAGTATAAGGACAATCAACAGGAATCATATTTTTTAAAGCTCTTTGAGCTAAGTTACCGTGACCTACTTCTCTTCTTGAAGTTCCTCTTAGAGGTTTTGCTTCACCAGTAGAGAAAGGAGGGAAGTTGTAGTGCAAATAGAATTTCTCTTCACCTTGTTCAGATGGAGAATCAATTTGGTTGGCTTCTCTTGATGTACCTAAAGTTACTGTAGCTAATGCCTGAGTTTCTCCACGTGTAAATAAAGATGAACCGTGAACTCTTGGTAAATAGTCAATTTCACACCAGATTGGTCTGATGTCTGTAGTTTTTCTACCATCTAAACGAACACCTAATTCTAAAACTACATTACGAACAGCTTCTTTGTTTGTTTTGTAGAAATATTTAGAAACTAAATCTCCGTCAGCAGCTAATTCTTCTTCTGTAAATAAAGCTTTTACTTCTTCTTTTACTTCAGCAAATGCAGCAGTTCTTTCGTGTTTAGCCGAACCAACTTTTGCAATAGCATATATTTTATCGTAAGCTGCAGCTTTTACTTTTTTGTAAATTTCTTCGTTTTCTTTCTCACCTTCGTAAGTACGAATTTCTTTTTTACCAAAAGCAGCCTGCAAACGCAATTGTGCCTGAATTTGAACTTTAATAGCTTCATGAGCAAATTTAATTGCTTCAACCATTTCAGCTTCTGAGATTTCTTTCATCTCTCCTTCAACCATAGCTACAGAATCTAAAGAAGCTCCAATCATCATGTCGATGTCAGATTTTGCTAAGTCTTCTCTGCTTGGGTTGATAACAAATTTTCCGTCAACACGTGCAACACGTACTTCAGAAATTAAGTTATAAAAAGGAATATCTGAAACTGCTAATGCAGCAGATGCAGCTAAACCAGCTAAAGCATCAGGCATAACATTTTCGTCATGAGACATTAATTGAATCATAACTTGTGTTTCAGCATGGTAATCGTCTGGGAAAAGCGGACGTAAAACACGGTCTACTAATCTCATTGTTAATACTTCGCTATCGCTTGGACGAGCTTCTCTTTTAAAGAAACCACCCGGAAAACGACCAGCTGCTGCGAATTTTTCGCGGTAATCTACCGTTAATGGTAAAAAGTCTACTGATGGGTTGGCGCTACGTGCAGATACAGCTGTTGCAAGTATCATCGTGTCGCCCATTCTTACTACTACCGAACCGTCAGCTTGTTTCGCTAAACGACCCGTCTCGATTGTGATGCTTCTGCCATCACCTAAATCGATCTTTTCTACAAATAATTGTGGAATCATAATTTTTCCTTATTGGTTATACAATGGGTTTTAGTTGTGTTGTAGTTGTTGTGTGTGTAGTTGTATGTTTCTAAAACCCAATGAAAAACCAAACTTTTTTTCTTATAAAATGCTTGTAATGTAAAAACAAAAAGAGGCACTCTCGCACCTCTTTTCTATATTGATTATTTTCTGATATTCAATACTTTGATAATCTCACGATATCTGTTGATCTCTTTCTTTTTCAAGTAATCCAACAAAGCTCTTCTTTTACCTACTAACAGTACAAGTGAACGCTCAGTGTTGTAATCGTGACGATTTTTTTTCAAGTGTTCAGTTAAGTGTGAAATTCTGTAAGTGAACAATGCAATCTGACCTTCTGCGTTTCCAGTGTTTGTTGCACCACCGTGTTGTGCGAAAATCTCTTCTTTCTTTTCTTTAGTTAAATACATTCCAATATTATTTAATGATTTTTATGTATGTCATACAACTTTTGTAAGACGGTGCAAAAATAATACTTTTTTTTCGAAAAAATAAATTAAAAGATTGAAAAATTTGAAGATTTAGCAATTAAGGCTAAAAACCTTTTCAGTTATCAGTCTTTAGATGCTGAATTTTTAATACAATTTAGCAACTTCCTGATTTACAAATTCTAAAAATCTTTCGTCAGCTTCTGTAAACGGATCGATAACGTGACTATCGATGTCAATTTGACCAATATTTTGTCCGTTTACAAATAAAGGAACTACGATTTCAGATTTTACAGTAAAACTACATGCAATATAATTGTCCTGGGCAGCAACATCCGGCACCACAAAATTCGCATTGCTTTCGGCTACTTGTCCGCAAATTCCTTTTCCAAAAGGAATAACAGTATGGTCTGTTTCAGCGCCAACATATGGGCCTAAATGCAAGGTTTTAGTTTCATGGTTGGCAAAATAAAAGCCAACCCAGTTGTAATATTCTACATTTTCGTTTAATAGTTGGCAAATTGCTAATAATTTTTCGTCTCTAAGGGTATTAGTATCAGCGACAATAGCGCTTATTTTTGGTTGTAATTCCTGAAATGTCATGATGTGAAAATTTTATACAAAAGTATTTAAAGCTAATCTCAAAAAATACATAAATTTGAAAAAAATTTACGTTGAAAAAATACCTGATACAATTTAAGCCCTTCCTTATATTTATATGCACTTTTTTTGCAGCATATATTTTGCTTACAATAGTTTATAAACTTTATTTAGATAGTTTTAAAACTAATGATGTTGATGGAATAACTTATATCGTTGGTAAAAATGTAGAGCAGTTAATGAATCTGTTTAATTGTGACATAAATATCCATAAGAGTAGTGCCGATGCATGGTTAGAGGTTTGGTACAATAAAAAATATGTTATTAGAATTATTGAAGGTTGTAATGCTGTAAGTGTTATTATTTTGTTTATCTCTTTTATAGTTGCTTTTTCCGGGAAACTTAAAACGACATTACTCTATATATTATTTGGTGTTTTGTTTATTTATATTCTCAATGTTATCCGGATTACTTTGCTATCAGTTTCTTTGTTTTATGTTCCTGAAAAAGAACATATTTTGCATGGCGTTCTTTTTCCGCTGGTTATATATGGGGCGGTTTTTATTTTGTGGATTATATGGGTGAATAAATTTTCAAAATATGCTAAATAAATTATTAAAGCATAAAGTAAAAATTTTAATAGCAATTCTTATCATTTTTTGTTTTGGTATGATAAGAGCTTTTGAGAATAAAATATTTTATGATCCGTTTTTGATTTACTTTGAGTCTGATTTTAAAAGTTCACCTTTTCCTGAAGCAGATTCTTTTAAACTTTTTTGCGGACTATTACTTCGATATGTTTTAAATACTGTTTTGTCGCTTTTGCTTATTTATACCTTGTTTCGGGATCTTGAAATAATGAAGTTTAGTGCCTTTTTGTATGTGTTTTTTTTGATATTGCTTTTAGGAATGTTTGCGATAATTATTGAATATTTTCCTGATGGTAGCTGGCTTCTTTTTTATGTTCGAAGGTTTATTATTCAGCCCATATTTGTATTGTTATTTATTCCTGCATTCTATTACCAGCAGCAAAATCTAAAAAAATAACATTTTATTAAATGGTTTTTCAAGTCTTTTAGGTAGTTTTGCAGTATGAATCTAAAAAAGTGCACAGGATTATTTTTAGCTTTCCTATTGTTGGTTTCCAACATCGGGTTTGCTTTTGATGTGCATTATTGTGGTGGCGAAATCGCTTCTGTTTCATTAAATACTTCGGTTTCTGCATCTCCTGAAAAAAAATGTTGTGGTGCATCTGAAAAAAAATCTTCTTGTTGTAAAGACAAAGTAGTTCATTTTGAGAAAAAAACGGATAATGCAACTCTTAAGTTTTTCTTTTTTCAATTTGCTTTTCCAGCCGTAATTCAGGAATTTAAACCAATTGCTTTTTTATCAATTCCAAATTTTAAAAGCAATCAGATCATTTCGTATTATTCTGATGCGAATGCTCCCCCGTTATTTAAATTATACAGCCAGTATCTTTTTTATTCCTGATTTTAATGTTTAGAATCAAGCCTGTTTTGGTTTGTGCTATGCTGTTTGCTTATTTCTCGTTTGTTGAGATTTTTTAAAGCAGCTTTCTATTTTAACATTAAAATCTTTTTTATGCAAAAAAATATTATGCTTTTGGTCATGATCTTACTTTCTATTTCTGCTTTTTCACAAGAAGATTTAGAGGAAGTGAAAATCACCAAAAAGCAAAAAGGAATTAAAAAATCCTATACGCTTACCGCCAATACAAGTATTATTACAAGTAAAGAATTACTAAAAGCTGCTTGTTGTAATTTGGCCGAAAGTTTCGAAACAAATCCATCTATCGATGTGAACTTTTCAGATGCCTTAACGGGAACTAAACAAATAAAAATGCTGGGTTTAACAAGCCCGTATTTGATGATTACTGAAGAAAACATACCTTCGGTTCGTGGAGCTTCCCAGGCTTACGGCTTGTCATTTACTCCCGGAACATGGATCGAGAGTGTTCAGATTACCAAAGGCGCAGGAAGTGTTATTAATGGTTATGAAAGTATCTCAGGGCAAATAAATACCGAACTCTTAAAGCCTTTAAGCGACATTCCGTTCTTTTTGAATGTTTATGGGTCTACTGATGCCCGTTTCGAAGTAAATACCCATTTCAATAAAAAGTTATCAGATAAATGGGCAACAAGTTTGTTTGTTCACGGAAATGCACGTGTAGCAAAAAATGACATGAATGATGATGGATTTTTGGATAATCCGCTAGGGAAACAAATCAATGTCCTGAACCGTTATCAATACTACAATCCCGAAAGCGGTCTGGTTAGTTTTATCAATTTCAGATATATGAATGATAAAAAACAAACTGGAGAGGTTGATTTTGATAAAGACAGAGATCGAGGTACGACCAATCATTGGGGATCAGAAATCAATACGGAACGTTTTGATGTTTCTACAAAAATCGGTTATGTTTTTAAGGATATGCCGTATCAAAGTATTGGTTTTCAAAACGCTTTTAATAGTCACAATCAAAATTCTTATTTTGGTTTGAATCTCTACGATATTAGGCAAAATAGTTTTTATTCGAATTTAATTTTCAATTCGATTATCAATAATACCATGCATAAATTTACGACCGGTTTGAATTTTTCGTACGATCAGTATCAGGAATTTGTAAATACAAATGATTACAGTAGGATTGACAATTCGGTAGGCGCCTTCTTTGAGTATACGTATGATAATACGGATAATTTTAGTTTGATTTTAGGCGGAAGGGTTGACAATCATAATCGTTTGGGTTTTTTTGTAACTCCTCGTTTACATATGAGATACAATCCGTGGAAAAATGGAGTAATCCGTTTTTCTGCCGGAAGAGGAAAACGTTCAGCTAATATTTTTGCAGAAAACCAACAGCTTTTCGCAAGTTCAAGAACGTTCTCGATTTTAGATACCGGTGGAAAAATTTATGGTTTAAATCCTGAAATTGCCTGGAATTACGGTGTGAGTTTTTCTCAAAAATTCAAACTTTTCAATAAAAATGCCGAAGCCGGATTTGATTTATATCGCACTGATTTTCAAAATCAGGCCATTGTAGATTTAATGCAAAGCCCACAACAGGTTTCTTTTTATAATTTAAGAGGAAGTTCTTTTGCAAATAGCCTGCAGGTCGAATTTAACTACGAACTTATTCATAATTTAAATTTAAGAACAGCTTATAAATATTACGATATTCAAACGGATTATTTAACCGGTACTTTTCAGCGTCCATTGCAGGCAAAACATCGTTTTTTAGGAAATCTTGAATATGAAACTAATTTGAATAACGGCAAACAATGGAAATTTGATTATACTTTTAACTGGTCCGGAAAACAACAATTACCTTATACGGCATCGAATTCTGTTGAGGATCAATTTCCTGATTTTTCACCATCATATGCAGTTATGAATTTTCAGGTTACGAGAATTATTTCGCCAGTTTTAGAGGTATATGCCGGAGGAGAAAATGTTGGAAATTATAAACAGGAAAAAGCAATTTTAGGTACCGAGGATCCATTTGGTCGTAATTTTGACGCTTCTATCGCATACGCTCCAATTTTTGGACAGATGTATTATGCAGGATTACGATTTAAAATCAAATAAACAATTCAATATCAATTTCAAAAATCAATTTTAATATACAAATAATAAAATATGAAAAATTTAATTTTAATCGCATTAGTGACTTTTTTAGGATTTTCAGCGCAAGCGCAAACTAAAAAAAATAAGAATTTAAAATACACTACAGAAGTAAATGGTAATTGTGAGCAGTGTAAAAAACGAATAGAAAAAGCTGCGTTTAGTGTTCCCGGAGTTAAATCTGCTACCTGGGATATTAGTTCACATCAATTAGCTGTGATTTTAAACGAAGAGAAATCATCTCCTGCAGATTTAAATAATGCTATTGCAAAAGTTGGACATGATACAAAAGATGTTAAAGCAACAGAAGCTGATTATGACAATTTACATTCTTGCTGTAAGTATGTAAGAGAATAATGATCTTGAGGGCCCAAGTTTATACTTGGGCTTTTTAATAGTTAATTTATCTTTAAAATATAGCATTTTATTGGTGTTGACGCAAATTATTGTTAATTTCACGAACTTATAAATATAACCAAGCGCATTTATGAATAATTTTGATTGGACTCAATTAATCAACCCTGAATTTTACATAACTTTAAGTATCGGAGGTGTTCAAATTGGTTTATTTATCGTTTTGTTTATTGTTTTTGCTGAGACAGGACTTTTTGCAGGTTTCTTTCTTCCGGGAGACAGTTTATTGTTTTTAGCAGGTATTTACAGTCGTGACTTAATGCTGAATGTTATTGATATTCCATCTGATTTTATAAATGTCTTTTTACTTTCTACTTTGGTTGCTTTGATGGGAGTTTTTGGTAATATGACAGGATATTGGTTTGGAGCCAAAAGCGGTTATTATTTATTTAAAAAAGAAGATTCTTTTTGGTTCAAGAAAAAGTACTTGTTACAATCTAAAGATTTCTTTGAAAAATACGGAGGCAAAGCTATTATTTATGCCCGTTTTCTTCCAATTTTCAGAACATTTGCGCCAATCATTGCAGGTATAGTTTCTATGGATAAAAAGAAATTTATGTTCTATAATATTTTGAGTTCTTTTTTATGGTCGTTCATTCTGATCTTTGCGGGACACTACTTATATGGAGTCTTTTTAAAACAAGGAATTGATCTAAAACATCATATTGAATACATCATTATCATAATTGTTATCATATCTACATTCCCGGTTTTAGTAAAGCTTTTAAAGAAAAGACCAAGCGAAAAGATATAATTGAAACAACAAATAATAAAAAAGTCCGAAGTTTTAAGCTTCGGACTTTTTTTATGCTTGAATATGATTTTTTGAAAATGGTTAAAATTGAAACATTGGAGTGCATCTATTATTATGGATGCGTAATCCAAGGCTGAAACCTTGGGCTATCTGCCTTATATTTTTAAATTATTCTTTATTGAATAGAACTTATTATTTTCAGGTAATGAACGTATTTAAAGAGAACTACTTAACTTAAAATACCTTAGATTTCTGATGGATTCTCGATCTCGCTTTTAAGTTTGGAATTTGGATTTATTTTTTACCTTGTAATTTTCAGGACAGGGTTTACCATTCATTTACCTTATTGGCATCCATTTTTAAGAAGATAAACAACAAAATAGTGAACCCCCAAAGTCCGGAACCTCCATAAGAAAAGAATGGAAGAGGAACTCCGATAGTTGGAAAAATTCCGACAACCATTGCAATGTTTACAAAAAAGTGAGTGAATAAAATTCCGGCAACACAATAACCATAAACCCTGCTAAACTTTGTTTTTTGTCTTTCGGCCAAATAAATTACTCTTAATAATAATCCGACAAAAAGGGCAATAACTACTACTGAGCCGGCAAAACCCCATTCTTCACCAACAGTTGTAAAGATGTAATCTGTATGCTGCTCAGGAACAAATCCTCCTTTGGTCTGGGTTCCTTCTAAAAAACCTTTTCCAATCCAGCCTCCGGACCCAATTGCAATTTCTGATTGGTTTGTATTGTATCCGATACCTTTCATGTCGACTGTTTTACCTAATAATATATTAAAACGGTCACGGTGGTGTTGTTTGAAAATATGGTCAAAAACATAATCTACAGATAAAACAAAAGCCGAAATGATGGCTAATAAAATACCGCTTAGAATAATGTTTCGATCGACAGCCCTGCCTTTAAAATGTATAATTATTAATACGCCCAAAGCAATTAAGATAACGGCATACGGTTCTAAAACAAGCGTTAAAACGAATAATAAAATAGTAATAAAGCCAGTCCAAACGTACCATGACGGCAATCCTTCTCTGTATAAAACAACAATAAAAATACTGTAGATTAAAGCACTCCCGGGATCGGGTTGGGGTAAAATTAGCATTACCGGTAAAAAAACAATTGCTAAAGCCTGAACCTGCCTGTTTACGTCTTTTAGATTGATTTGGGTATCACTTAAATATTTTGCTAACGCTAATGATGTGGCAGCTTTTGCAAATTCAGAAGGTTGTATTGTAAAACTACCGATAGCATACCAACATCTTTGACCGGCAATTGTTTTTCCGAAAAGAAATAAACCGGCTAAGGATAGTAATGAAACCCCAAAAATGATACTGGCATATTTTTCGTAAAATTTTCCGTCAACAAAAAGCACGATGAAAATCAAAGGTATTGTACACCCAATAAAAATTAATTGCTTTTGATACGTTCCGTCAGTTGATAATAATGATGATGAATAGATATTTAGCCACCCTAGTATCACTAACGCAATGTAGATAAAAACACTTATCCAGTCAATGTTATTTTTTACACTCTGATTTCTCATTTGAAATAATCTTGTTAGTTTTCTTTAGTGGTGTCTATAGGTGTAGGTTTAATGTCTACTTTTTGTTTTACGATTTTAGCTTTCATAACAGAATCTTTAGGAGTAGATTCAATTGCGCTGGCTTCGCTCATTCCGCCTAATTTTGCATATTCGCCTGCAAGACTTTTGTTTAATACTCGAATTTCTAAATCAGTTCTTGTAATTTTCTTTCTCAAATATTTTTCGATCATCAAACTTGCAATTGGCCCGGCAACAGTAGCACCAAAACCTCCATTTTCGATCATAATCGCTATGGCAATTTTAGGATTGTCTTTTGGTGCAAAAGCAACAAATATAGAGTGGTCTTTAAGCTGTGTTCTTTTTCCGTTAATTTTGGCAAAGTTCTCTGCTGTACCCGTTTTTCCACAAATATCGATACCATTTACTCTAAGTGCGTAAGCTGTTCCTTTATTATAAACATCAAATAATCCGCTTATAACAGGCGGGAAATATTTTTGGTCAACTGTAGTAACGTGTTTTGTGGTAAATTTAGCGTCAATTTTTTTGCCCTCAATTTTTTTGATAATATGAGGCGTATAATAATAACCCTGATTGGCAACTGTAGCCATCATGTTTGCTAATTGAATAGGTGTCATTAAAACCTCACCCTGACCAATGGCGTTTGATACAATTGTTGTACTTCTCCAGCCTCCATTAGGATAGATCTTTTTATATGTTTTAGAAGTTGGAATGTTTCCTTTTTTACCCGTTGGTAAATCGTAACCCATAAACTGACCTAATCCAAAACTCTTCACGTGATCGCTCCAGACATCTACTGCCTTTCCCGGATCTTTATATTTGTTTATCGTTAACATATAAGATTGCGCAAAATAGGTATTACAAGAATTGTAAATCCCATTGTGCAATTGGTGTGGACCAAAACCGTGACATTTCATAAAACGACCTCTACCATAGCTAAATCCATGATGACACATAAATGTCGTTTGTTCGTTAATAACGCCTTCTTGCAGAGCTACCAATCCGGTTAAGATTTTAAACGGAGAACCTGGAGGGTACTCGGCTAAAAGTCCTCTGTCATATAAAGGTTTTGCTATAGAATCATGATATAAAAGCGTATAGTTTTTAGATCTTTGTCTTCCAACCAAAATACCAGGATCATAAGAAGGAGCGGTAACTAATGCCAGAATCTCACCTGTTTTAGGTTCAATGGCAACAATTCCACCTCTTTTATTGATCATAAGTTCTTCGCCATATTTTTGAAGTTCAGCATCAATAGTTAAGTTGATGTCTTCTCCGGCTACAGCAATAGTATCGTATTTACCATCTTTATAAGAACCAATTTCTCTGTTGTATTTGTCTTTCTGAATGTATTTTACACCTTTTATACCTCGCAGAACTTCTTCGTAACTTTCTTCAACACCTTGTCGTCCAATTAAATCTCCGCTGTTGTAATAAGGGTTTTTCGCTATTAATCGTTCGTTTACCTGAGTAATAAATCCAAAGATATTGGCCCCATAATCTACCTCGTAATCACGAAGGGAACGTTTTTGAAAGTAGAAGCCTTCATACTTTCTGATTTTTTCCTGAAAAGCGGCAAATTCATTTTTGTTTAATTGCGACAAAAATACAGAAGGTAATCTTGGACTGTATATTTTTGCTTTTGCAATTCTTTTTTCGTAATCTTCTTTTGTAATGTTTAATAAAGCACAGAATTCAGGAATATTCAGGTCTTCCTTAATTTCGCGGGGAATAACCATGATATCATAAGAAGCCTGATTAGCTACTAATAATTTGCCATTTCTATCATAAATATAACCCCTTTCAGGATAGTCATACTGTTTCTTTATTGCATTATTTTCTGATTTTAATTTGAAAGAATCATCTATAACTTGCAAATAGAATACCCTGATCACTAGCAAAGATGCTGCAATAATAATTAAAGAGGGCAGCAGAACTTTTCTCATCGTTTATTGGGCTTAATAAGGTAAATTATTATAATTGAAGTGATTATTGTAAATATCGAACTAAATAAGGTTCGGAGTAAAATGTCCCAGATAAATTTAAACTGAAAAGCTTCCAGTACAAATAATACAATATGATGTAATAAAACCGATACTAAAATAAATGAAAATCGCTCAGGAGTTAAGGAGTCATTTAATTTAATAGTCTGATATTCATAACTCAGTCCAAATGAGAATTTAAAAATATAAGGTCTGTAATAGGCCAGGATGACACATGCCGTAGCGTGAATTCCGCCTGAATTACAAAACATATCCATTGTTAATCCAAGTAAAAAGCTAGAGAAAATAAGGCTGGATCTATTGCTGTTTACCGGATACAAAATAATGTATAAGACATATGGGAAGGGACTTATATACCCTAAAAAATTCATATTATTGAAAATAACAACCTGGATTGTTAGTAACATAATAAATCGAAAAATATTGACTAACAAAGCGCTATTCATCTTTTTCCTTGTTTTCTAAATTAATAAGCTCTTCTCTGTCCTTACTCTTGATAATATACACGTGACCTAAGTTTGTCATGTCGTTAAATAGTTTAACGTCTATGACATAATAGCTAGTGTTTGTTCTGACATATATTTTCTCAACTGTACCAATATTAATTCCTTCAGGAAAAATTACAGATTGACCACCTGTAACAATCGTATCTCCTTTTTTGATTGAAGCTAATCTTGGAACATCTTCCAGCTGAACAAATCCTGTGCTTTTTCCGTCCCAGGTTAATGAACCAAAATGATTTGATTTTTTTAGTTTCGCATTAATGTGTGACTTCATGTTCAAAATACTAACTACTGTTGAGTATCTTGGCGAAGTATTGTCAATTACCCCAATAATCCCTAAACTATTGATAACCCCCATGTCTGGTTTTATACCATCATTAGCTCCTGAATTTAGAGTAATAAAGTTCTCGTGTGTATTATATGAGTTATGAATTACTTTTGAAACAATTATATCTGCAGGTTTTACGCCTTTTACGCTATCAGCCAAAGGAAGTTTTGTGGTATCTTCTTTATTAAATAATAGACTTTTTAATCTTGCGTTTTCAAGTACAAGTTCGTCATTTTCGGTTCTTAAATTCAAATATTCGTTTACGCGATTTATTTTTTCATAAACACCTCCGCTTAAAAAATTGGCTGAACTGATTATTCTGCTTCTATGATAAGAGTGCGACTGAATTGTGAGAGCCAACGAAATACCTAAAAGCAGCAAAAACAGCAATCGATTACTGTTTCTTATAATGAAATTAAAAATTTGCTGCATTTCTTGTTTGGTTATTTTGTTTCAGGATATGCTATTAAGTTTCAAATTTTATAAGAGTCAAATTCAATTAATTCAACTCTTATAAAATATATTGATTATTTAGAATCTTATTTAATTAAGATGCTTTTAAATTTTGCAATGTTTTTAAGTGCCATTCCGGTTCCACGAACAACGGCTCTTAACGGATCTTCAGCAATATAAACAGGTAAATCAGTTTTTTGCGAAATACGTTTGTCAAGACCTCTTAACATAGATCCACCACCAGCTAAATAAATACCGGTGTTATAGATATCTGCAGCTAATTCAGGAGGAGTTTGAGATAACGTTTCCATTACAGCATCTTCAATACGTTGAATAGATTTATCCAATGCTTTTGCAATTTCACGATAAGAAACATCAACTTGTTTTGGTTTACCAGTAAGTAAATCTCTACCCTGAACTGACATATCTTCCGGTGGACCATCTAAATCTTCGATAGCCGCACCAATTTGAATTTTTATTTTTTCAGCTGTACTTTCTCCCACAAAAAGATTGTGTTGTGTACGCATGTAATAAACGATATCGTTTGTAAAAACGTCACCTGCAATTTTTACAGATTTGTCGCATACAATACCACCTAATGCAATAACCGCAATTTCTGTAGTACCACCTCCGATATCAACAATCATGTTTCCTTTAGGTTGCATAATATCAATACCAATACCAATTGCTGCTGCCATTGGCTCATGAATTAAGTAAACTTCTTTTCCGTTTACTCTTTCACAAGATTCTTTTACAGCTCTCATCTCTACTTCAGTAATACCGGACGGAATACATACTACCATTCTTAAAGCCGGAGTAAACATTCTTTTTTTCAATGCCGGAATACTTTTGATGAACATGTTGATCATCTTTTCCGAAGCATCAAAATCGGCAATTACACCATCTTTCAAAGGCCTTATGGTCTTGATGTTTTCATGCGTTTTACCTTGCATCATATTGGCTTCCTTACCAACAGCAATGATTTTGCCTGATATTCTATCACGTGCAACGATCGACGGACTATCAATAACAACTTTATCATTATGTATGATTAAAGTGTTTGCGGTACCAAGGTCTATCGCAATATCCTCGGTCATGAAATCAAAAAATCCCATAAGTTTTTTAGGGGTTTAAAATGTTATAAATTATTTTGAACAAAGTTAAACAAATTAATGTTTAAAATGACGTGTTCCTGTAAATACCATTGCAAGATTATTTTCGTTGCAATAATTTATGCTTAATTCGTCTTTTATTGAACCTCCTGGCTGAATAACAGCTGTTATTCCCGCTTTTTTGGCTAATTCTACACAATCCGGAAATGGGAAAAATGCATCGCTTGCCATAGAAGCACCGGTTAAATCAAATCCAAAAGCTTTAGCTTTATCTACAGCTTGTACCAAAGCATCAACTCTTGATGTCTGGCCAGTACCTGAAGAAATTAATGTTCCGTTTTTTGCAAAAACAATCGTATTTGATTTTGTGTTTTTGCAAATTTTAGAAGCAAAGATCAAGTCTTCTATTTCCTGAGCGGTAGGCTCTGTAATAGTAACGGTCTTTAAATGCTCTTTAGTATCTGTAATATTATTTCTGTCCTGAATTAACAAACCATTAAGACATGTTCTTACTTGTCTTGAAGGTAATTCAACTTCATTCTGAACTAATATGATTCTGTTTTTCTTTTCTTGTAAAACTGCAATTGCCTCATCATCATAATCAGGAGCAATAACAACTTCACAGAATAATTTGTTGATTTCCTGTGCTGTAGCTAAATCAATTTTAGTGTTTGCAATCAAAACCCCGCCAAAAGCTGATGTTGGATCACAGGCCAATGCTGCTAAATACGCTTCACTAATTGTTTTTCTTGAAGCCAGACCACAAGCATTGTTGTGTTTTAAAATCGCAAAAGTTGGTCCGTCAGTTTTAAACTCATTAATTAAGTTTACTGCTGCATCAACATCTAATAAATTATTGTAGGATAATTCTTTTCCGTGAACTTTTTTGAACATGGCATCAAAATCTCCAAAAAAGAAACCTTTTTGATGCGGGTTTTCTCCATATCTTAAAACCTGACCATCTGCAATGCTTTCTTTGTAGATCGTTTCGTCAGTATTGAAGTAATTGAAAATAGCACCATCATAATGAGATGAAACATGAAACGCTTTTGTAGCAAACAATCTTCTGTTTTCAAGAGTTGTTGCCCCGTTTTGCTCTGTAATTAAATCTAAAAGCAAACTATACTCATTAACTGAAGCCACAATTACAGTATCCTTGAAATTTTTTGCACCGGCACGAATCAATGAAATTCCGCCAATATCAATTTTTTCGATAATATCCTGCTCACTTGCACCAGAAGCAACCGTTTTTTCAAACGGGTACAAATCAACAATAACCAGATCGATCTGCGGAATATCAAATTCCTTCATTTGCTGAACGTCGCTTTCGTTATCCTGACGGTTTAAGATTCCTCCAAAAATTTTCGGATGCAGCGTTTTTACCCTCCCTCCAAGAATTTCCGGGAATGAAGTAATATCTTCAACCGGAACTACAGGAATTCCAAGGTTTTTTATAAAATCTTCAGTTCCTCCGGTCGAATAAAGTGTTACGTTTTGTTCGTGTAATTTTCTAACGATTGGCTCAAGTCCATCTTTCGAAAAAACAGATATTAATGCTGATTGTATTGTTTTAGTTGTGCTCATTGTGTAGTTATGATTTTCAGACTGCAAAAGTAGTTTTTTTAAATATTATTTTAAAGAAAATTAATGTAACATTATGCTAAAAAAATCTACTGATGAGTAAGTTAACTTTTATTAGGTTTTTGATTTTAAATTATTGAATTTTACTTTAATGAAAAATACACATACATGCTTGTTTATCTAAGGTTATTAAAAGAAAGTTTCCGCTTTGCAATAAACGCTTTGCGAAATAATAAGTTACGTACCTTACTGTCTCTGTTAGGTGTTACAATTGGGATTTTTTCGATTATTGCGGTATTGGCGGCAGTAGATTCTTTAGATCGAAAAATTTCAAAAGATTTGAGTAGCTTAGATAAAAATACGATTTATTTAATGAAATATTGTTTCGGGCCTTCTGAAATTCCACAATGGAAAAGAGAACAGTTCCCGAATGTGAAATATGATGAATATATAAGTTTAAAAAATTCTTTGAATAATACAGATCAGGTAGCATATCAGCTTTTTGTAAATCATGAAACTTTAAAATACGATTCAAAAACAGTTAGCGATGTTAATGTAGTTCCTTCTTCCAGCGAAATGGTCGATATAGAAGGATTGAGTTTTGATAAAGGACGATTTTATAATGAATCCGAATCAAATTCCGGTAGTGCTGTTATTGTTTTGGGATATGACATTGCCGAAGGTCTTTTTGGCACAAGTGATCCTATCGGAAAAAATATTCGTTTATACGGACAGCGTTTTACAGTGATTGGAGTAATTGCCAAACAAGGTGCAGGCTTTTTTGGAAACAGTAATGATACATCTGTTTATTTGCCAACCAATTTTTTACGCCGCATGTATGGCGACAGCGATGCAATGACTCCGGTAATTGTTTTAAAACCCGTAAAAGGTGTAGATATGGAAGCTTATAAGGCTGAAGTTGCTCAGAAATTAAGAGCAATTCGCGGAATGAAAGCTGGCGAGATGGATAATTTTTTCATCAATGTTCTTTCCGGGTTTACTGACTTTATTGATGGAATTTTAGGCAGTTTAAGGTTTGGAGGAATCTTTATAAGCTTTTTCTCTTTTCTGGTTGGAGGTTTTGGAGTTGCAAATATTATGTTTGTTTCGGTAAAAGAGCGTACGAGTTTAATTGGAATTCAAAAATCTTTAGGGGCAAAAAACAGATTTATATTATTCCAGTTTTTGTTTGAAGCTGTTATTCTTTGCTTAATTGGCGGAATAATTGGTTTACTGATTGTTTGGTTAATGTCTGTTCTTTTAACCAACTTATTAGATTTTGAATTTGTTTTAAGTTTCTGGAATGTCGTCATCGGAGCAGGCTTGTCGATTCTGGTTGGTGTGATTTCAGGAATTCTACCGGCAATTTCAGCATCAAAATTAGATCCTGTTGAGGCCATTAGAACCGGGATGTAGGTTTTTTCAAGGTTCTGAGTTTCTAAGTTGCTAAGGTTCTGAGAAAGGCTCAAAGGTTTTAAAGGGGCAGGGTTTTTGGTTTTTTTATAAAGTTCCGGAGGAATGTTTATATAGACGGGAATTCATTCCGTTGAAAATCGCATAATATTTTTCTAAGATTTTATGCTGAATTGTCTCCAGCTTTAACTGGAGATCTAAATGCAGGCAAAGAATTAGGCTTTAGCCAAAAGTACTTTGTATGAAAATATATTATATAAAAAAATCCCATCAGCCGAAGCGAATGGGATTTTATATGTTTAAGAAGTTCGAAAACTATCTAATTGTATTGTTTTGAATCAAATCAAGATATAAGTTAATCTTATCTTTCAATTCTTTTCTAGGCGTGATAAAGTCCAGGAAACCGTGCTCTAAAAGAAACTCAGCAGTCTGGAAACCTTCCGGTAAATCTTTTCCTGTAGTGTCACGAACAACACGAGGACCGGCAAAGCCAATCAAAGCACCCGGTTCAGAAATATTGATATCTCCTAACATGGCATATGATGCAGTTGTTCCTCCGGTTGTAGGGTCAGTACATAAAGAAATGTATGGTAATCCTGCTTCTGCAAGTTGGGCAAGTTTTACGGAGGTTTTAGCTAATTGCATTAATGAATAAGCCGCTTCCATCATACGGGCACCACCTGATTTAGAAATCATTACAAAAGGCAGTTTGTTTTTGATAGCGTGATCAATACCTCTGGCAATTTTTTCTCCAACAACAGCTCCCATAGAACCACCGATAAAGGCAAAATCCATACAGCAGATAACAAGTTCTTTTCCTTTAGATTTTCCCACTCCGGTACGCACAGCGTCTTTCAGGTGAGTTTTCTCCATTACATCTTTCAGTCTGTCTGCATATTTTTTTGTATCCACAAAATGCAAAGGATCTTTTGATGTCATGTTTTTGTCTAATTCAACAAACTCGTTATTGTCGAATAAAATTTCAAAATAGGTTGCGCTTCCAATTCGAACGTGGAAATCATCTTCAGGACTAACAAATAAGTTTCGGGCTAATTCGTCAGCATCAATAATTTTTCCGGTAGGAGATTTGTACCACAATCCTTTCGGAACGTCCATTTTATCTTCAGTCGCAGTTGTAATCCCTTTTTCCTGTCTTTTAAACCAAGCCATTTTTTTAATTTTAGAATGTAGATTTTAAAGTTTAGATTTTTCAATCTGATTCAAAATTTAGATTTCAGGCTTTTTTAGAAGTCTGAAATCTAAAATCAGACCCGAGCCTAAAAGGCGAACGGGCGTAGCAAATCTAAAATTTAAAGTGTATTTACGTTATTCAAGTCTGCAAAAGCTTGCTCAAGTCTTGTATTGAATGTTACTTCGCTTTCACGTACCCATCTTCTTGGGTCATAATATTTTTTGTTAGGAGCATCAGCACCTTCCGGGTTACCAATTTGAGATTTCAAATAGTCAATGTTTTTAACCATATAATCACGGATTCCCTCAGTATATGCAAATTGTAAATCGGTATCAATATTCATTTTGATAACTCCGTAGCTAATTCCTTCTCTGATTTCTTCAAGTGTAGAACCTGAACCTCCGTGGAAAACGAAATCTACCGGGTTAGGACCAGTTTTGAATTTGTTTTGAACGAAATCCTGAGAGTTTTTTAAGATTTTTGGAGTCAATTTTACGTTTCCTGGTTTGTAAACACCGTGAACGTTTCCAAAAGCAGCAGCAATTGTAAATTTAGGACTTACTTTAGATAATTCTTCGTAAGCATAAGCTACTTCTTCTGGTTGAGTGTATAATTTTGAGCTATCAACATCAGAGTTGTCAACACCATCTTCTTCACCACCTGTAATACCAAGTTCGATTTCTAGTGTCATACCCATTTTGCTCATTCTGGCCAAATATTCTTTACAGATTTCGATGTTTTCTTCGATTGGCTCCTCAGACAAATCGATCATATGGGAACTGAATAATGGTTTTCCTGTTTCTGCAAAATGTTTTTCAGAAGCATCTAATAAACCATCAATCCAAGGTAATAATTTTTTTGCACAGTGGTCAGTATGTAAAATTACAGTTGCACCGTAAGCTTCTGCCAATGTATGAATGTGTTTTGCTCCGGCGATTCCTCCAGCAATTGCTGATTTTTCACCTGCATTAGATAATCCTTTTCCGGCGTTAAATTGTGCTCCTCCGTTAGAGAATTGAATAATAACTGGTGCATTTAGTTTTGCTGCAGTTTCAAGAACTCCATTGATTGTGCTTGATCCGGTAACGTTTACTGCCGGTAAAGCAAAACCTTTTTCTTTCGCATAATTAAAAATCTCCTGTACTTGATCTCCTGTAGCTACTCCCGGTTTAATATTGTGTGCCATTGTAATTTTTTTAGTTGTTTTTAGTTTTTAGGTTGCAAAAATAAGAATTAATTAGCATTAGAAAGGATAATTTATTCCAAAATTTAAAACGGAGTGTCCAAAATTGTATTCTTTGAACCAGCGATCTCCTTTCTCATGTGCTGGATTATAGGTCTTAAAGCCTAAATCTAAACGAATAACAAAAAAGCTTAAATCGTAACGTAAACCGAATCCTGATCCTAAAGCAATTTCAGCTAAATCGTTTAAGTTCTTAAATCTTGCCTTGTCATCTGTTACATTATCGAGCACATTCCAGATATTTCCGGCATCTGCAAAGATTGCCCCTTTTACATCGCCCAGGATTTTAAATCGAAACTCGGCACTCATGGCAATTTTCATATTTGCCTCATTAAAATCGTTTGCAGCATTTGTGCTTCCGGGACCTAAAGCATATGGTTGCCACGCACGGTTATCGTTTGAACCTCCTGAGTAATAACTTCGTGAAAACGGAATGTAATCTGAATTACCAAACGGAATCGCGATACCAAAAAAGCTTCTTACGGCTAATACTTGTTCTTTTCCAAAGTCCCAGTGCTTGATGTAATCAAATTCGGTTTTTATATACTCTGAATATTCTAAATTGAATATCTCGTAGTTTCCATTAGCATTTTCAGGCAGTTTTGCGATACTTGAAATAGCAGACAATAAAGTACCTGCAGATTCTATTTTTGTTTTAAACTGATAAAAAGTATTATCAGCAAGATCTTTTTTGGTGGTTTTGGTAAAGGTATAGCTTGTCGCTAAAATAAAATCGTTTTCAGTCAGACGGATTCTTCTTTCTTCGATGCTTTTTACATCTTTGTAGTCGGCGTCTGTTGAAACTAATGCCGTTCTGTTGTTAAGTACATCGTCAGTAAAACCAGTTGTTCCCTTAGGAATAGTAAGGTTTTTGTCAATTGGATCATCAAAATAAGCAGGATTTGTATTGTAATCTTTACCAATGCCATTTAATTCATTGTAGGACGAAGTATAAACGTTGAAATAGTTGCCGGGATTTAAGTTACGTACAAATTGTGCATTAAGCAGGTCCAGTTTTGCAGTATTACCTCTTTTAGGAGACCAGTTATAAGCGATACCTCCGGTAAAATTTTCTTTATCCAGGCCAATATTTCTTTGTTTAGAGAAACCTCCTGCGATAGTAGTAGAAGGAATCATTCTTTTCGGAATAACTTTTTCGGTTCCAAAAGGCAGTAAAATCCTTGGGAAATTTAATTTTAAATCGACACCATATTCAGAAACGTTAAAGAAATTGTTATTCGGATTGGCCATGTCTTTAGATGAACCAATGTTTAAACGGGTAGAAATTTCAAGAGTTTCGGCCCTGTTAAATACATTCCGAATCGTTTCAGAAATACTTGCCCCGATACCAAAATCCTGTATATTAGAGTGTGTTACGTCAAAAGTAGCACCAAAACTATATTTCTTTCTTGGCGTCAGGTAAACATTGGCGATAAGGGATTGTGCAGTCGAATCGCGTTTGTCGACTTCGTATTGTATCGAAGGATAATTAAAGATTTTAAGATTGTTTAAATATCTTGAAGACAGGGTTGTTCTGGTGTCAGAAAAAGTGCTTCCTTTATTGATAAAAATTGCATCAGTAATAGCACGGGGTTTATATTTTAGCTTTTTATAGCTATACAAATTAAAGTTGTTGTAGGTTGTACTATCCTGAATTTTTGTTTTTGCATTTGCAGGAGAATAGTCCGTATAAATATTAACGTCGCTTATTTTGTATAATTTAAAAGGCTCAGTTCTGCTTGAATCTCTTTCCTGGATATTATTGTTGTTAACAATCAGGGTTACATCGGCTTTGTTCTTTTTGCCAATTGTGTCAATATCAAAAGTAACATAAGTTGGTTGGAAAAAATAGGCACCATGATTTCTAAAATAAGTAGTAACACGATTTTTTTCATCTTCAAAATCAGCAGTTTTGTATTGCTTGCCTGATTTTAAAAATGAAGGTTCATTATTATTTTTGTATAATGAATCCAGAGCCGGAGTCATAATATTAGTTTTAATAGTGTCTAAAGTATATGCCGGCCCAGTTGTAATGAGGTAATTAATTTTGGCTTTTTTTCTGGCAACACTATCGATGCTGTAATCTGTTGCAACATTAAAATAGCCATTATTAAAATAATAGAATTTTAAACGCAAAAGAGATTTTTTTGTTTTTGCCGTATCAATAACTACAGGTGGTTCTCCTGTGTTTTTCAGGAAATCATTAATACCTTTGTTTATAAACGATTGTCCAAGGCGATCTACTTGTTTTGCCGATAATATCTTAGCCTGACGCTCGTATAAACCAGGATGTTTTTTAAATTTTGCCTGATAAGTAGAGTCTGGATTTAAGTTGGCTAAATTGTATAAATTTAAACGTAAACGATATCCTAACAAAGTACCATTTGGTTTTTGATACATTTGATTAGACGCTATTTCGTCATTTGTTGACTTTCCGTTTACAAGAATAGTGTTTTTAACAAGAAGGTTTTTTCCATCTGGAACTCTTTTTACAGCATTACAACCGCAAATAAATATTGCTATTAGAATAAATGCTGTTATTTTTGTGGAATTCTTTTTCAAGTGTTCTTAAATATTTAATTCAAAAGTACATTATTTTATGGTTAGTAAAAACCAAATAAAACTTATCTCAGGTTTACATCAAAAAAAGCAACGTTTTGCGAATCAATTATTTTTCGCCGAAGGAGTAAAAGTAATTCAAGAATTGTTGCTATCCAATTTTGAATTAGAGCATTTATACACGACTCTAAATGATTTTGAAGAGGTTGAATCTTCAAAGCGCACGCTTATTTATGAGCAGGAACTTAAAAAAATCAGTGCATTATCAACTCCAAATACATGTTTGGCGGTTTTTAAAATTCCATCAGAAAATAAAATCATCAATTCAGGTTTGATTTTAGCTCTGGACGATATTCGTGACCCCGGAAATTTAGGAACAATTTTGCGTCTTTGTGACTGGTTTGGTATCAGGCAAATCATCTGCTCAAAAGAAACCGTCGATATTTATAATCCAAAAGTAGTACAGGCAACGATGGGGTCTATTGCGAGAGTAAATGTGAATTATGTTGATTTGAAAACTTTTATTGCACAAACGAACCTTCCTGTTTTTGGAACTTTTATGGATGGCGATAATATTTATCAATCAAATTTACCTCAAAACGGAATCATTATTATGGGTAATGAAGCCAATGGTATTTCATCAGAGATTGAAAAAACAGTTACAAGCCGACTCACAATTCCAAGGTTTGGAGAGCTGCAAAAAACCGAAAGTTTAAACGTAGCTACCGCAACAGCAATTATTCTCAGTGAATTTAAACGAAATAGTTAAGATTTTGTTTTAATGAAAAGTAAAATTAATTAAAATTGCTCTCGATTTCATAGAATCAATATTATCTGTCCATGGGCTAGGGCCTTTTGATGCATTGTCCCGAATTAATTCATCAGTAATACCAAACATCCCTCTAATAGAAGGGGAGAAAATAAAGTATTCAGAGAAAATATCAATTCCAAATCCAAGCTCATAAGCAGCAGTCCATGGTTTTACCCTGAATTTGCCTTCAAAGTTGTCATCTTTTGATTTTGAGTTGCTGGATAAGTTTAGCGTAGTAGACATTCCTCCAACTAAATAGGGGCGGATATTTCCGGTACGCAAAGAAGAGAATTTTAATAATAAAGGGAAGTGAATATAGGTACTGTTTACTTCTCTTAAGTAATCTTTTTGCAGAGGAAGTTCCGGGTAATATAAGTCACGCTTCGTATAGTACAAACCTGGTTCAAAACGTAAATTAATATATTCCTGCAATCTTAAATCGGCCACAACACCAACATTAAAACCAGTAGTCTTTTTTACCTGAATGTCCTGAGCGGGATTTTTATAGTCGAATTTAAAATCGAAACTATTAAAACCTAAATAATATCCAAAATACAGACGTTGTTTTTGCCAGTTTTCAAGATTTATAATAGGATCCTTGCTAAACATGCTTTTAGCAAATTGAGAATATCCTTGTGTCGTTAAGACTAATAAAAGTAAGACTACAGTTTTTTTCATACTATTTTTTAGATGCAGAATAAATGGTTGCAACGCCAAATGTTTGAGGCATAGCTACAACATCTATAAACCCAGTTTTTCTCAAAATATTGTTCAGCGCTTCTCCGTATGGGAAAACAGCAGCAGATTCAGACAAATAGCCGTAAGCTGAATTGTCTTTGGAAAACAATTTTCCTATAATTGGAAGTATGTTTTTACTATAAAATTTGTATCCTTGTTTATAAGGTGTTTTATCCGGAACCGAAGTTTCAAGGATTACAAATACCCCATTTGGCTTTAAAACTCTTAAAATTTCAGCAAAGCCTTTTTCTAAATTCTCAAAATTTCTAACGCCAAACCCAACTGTTATCGCATCGAAGTAATTGTCTTCGAAAGGTATTTTTTCAGAGTCTCCTAAAACTAAATCAATAATAGTAGATAATTTCTTTTCTTCAATTTTCTTTTTTCCAACCTCAAGCATTCCGGAAGAAATATCCAGGCCAATTATTTTTTCGGCATTAGTTTGTGCCATCAGAATGGCCAGGTCGCCGGTTCCTGTTGCAATATCAAGAATGATTTTTGGTTTTTTGTCAGAAACAATTTTTAATACTTTTTTTCTCCACTTAATATCAATACCAAATGAAATTACGCGATTTAAATTGTCGTAGTTCCCGGAGATGTTATCAAACATTTGGGCAACTTGCTCTTTTTTACCTAAAGAAGAGTCTTTATATGGGGTTATTTTTTCAGACATTTTTTTTATTTACGCAAATATAATACAATCTGACTTAACTGTAATTGAGTTTTTTAATTTGTAATTAAATGTTTTAAACGGAAACTTTTAATTCTTAATTACCATTCCGTTTTTGTCTATCACCAAAAGTAGGTATTGCGGGATGAAGATAATATGCCCACTTTTGTAAAGTAAAAATGACAAAATTTTAATGATTGATATAATCAATGACTAAATCAAATGAACACTTTTTTGCACTGGTAATTTCATTTGTTCTGGTAAGTAGTTTTGAAAGTATTGTTCTTGGGGTCAATACTCTTTTAAAGTGCGAAATACGTTCTTAGGATTAAATTTGTTTTTGGAAATTTTAATTTTCTTGCCTTTAATATCTTAGTGGTATTTGTTATTAAAGGCACCTTTGAGATTCGTTCTCAATTAACATTAAATGTTATTCATTTATTTCAAATGTTTTCATCATTTGTAATTTTTTTTTACCAAAACTATTTCTGGAATAAGTCAGATTTAAAATCAATCGTTTTTTAAAAAACATCCTTCAAAAGAGGATGTTTTTTTATTTTCGGATATATGTTTCGTAAGTATAATCGTAAAGATGTTTCTCGTCTTTAAAGTTTTCTTCAGATTCTACAAGTTGCCATTCGTTAGTATTGATTTTAGGAAAAAAAGCATCAGCATCAAAAGTATGGTGAACTTTGGTTATTTCTATGATATCAGTATAAGGTAAGGCCAGGTTGTAAATTTCTCCTCCTCCAATAACATACGAATCTTCGTTTTCAGGACATATAGCAATTGCTTTTTCGATACTGTCAACGACAATACAACCGTCCGGATGATAATCTTTCTGGCGGGTTATTACAACGTGAACTCTGTTAGGAAGTGGTTTAGGAAAACTTTCAAAAGTTTTTCTTCCCATAATAATATGATGATTCGTTGTAAGCGTTTTGAATCTTTTAAAATCATTTGGTAAATGCCAGACTAATTCATTGTCTTTTCCAAGTGCGTTATTTTCGGCAACAGCCGCTATCATTATAATCATGGTATTCTAAAACTAAATTTTATTTTCAGTATCCTCGTTGATTCTGGACTCTAATTGAGTAATTCTTTTTTGCTGTAAAGCAACAAGTCTGTCAATTTGCTCTCTTTCCCATTTTTTATTCATGAATCTATCTGTAATGTATACTTTTATAAAGTGCAGAATAAAGATAAAGAACCATATCGTGATAGCCCAAATACACCAGTTTTGTTCTGTGTTTGCGCCAAAATCAAAAAATCTGTTAGCAATAAATATAAATAAACTTCCTAGTAGAAAAAGTACAAAATGAAAATATAGAATCTTTTTTTGTCTTAATCTTCTTCTGGCATATTCGTATTGTTCGTGCACTTCTTTTTCCATAAGATATAAATGAGGTCATAAAGTTAAAATTTATTTTGTAATCACCCTATTTAGATTCTGGAATATTTCGCCTAAAATAAGCTGAGAGTTTGAAATCCAAAATTTAATATGGATTTAATTATTGATAAAGCTAAAAAAATATTCGGTTTTTGATATTATCATAAATCGGTTGTCAAGGTATACAAAGTTTATGTGAATTTATGTAATTTAGTCTATAAATCTAAAAACTAAATAGTTATGTCTTTAAAGAAACAATTTATTAAAACGAAGCCGGTTTGTAAAGTTACATTTTCTATAGATGCTAAAGACGCAAGTTCGGCAGCCGTTGTTGGTGATTTTAACAACTGGAATATTGAAGAAGGGACTTTGAGTAAGTTAAAAAATGGTACCTTTAAAGCTACTTATGACTTAGTTAAGGATGCAATTTACGAGTTTAAATACGTAATTGACGGAAGTTATGTTAATGATCCTGAGGCAGATTCATATAAATGGAATGATTATGCCGGAAGTGAAAATAGTGTTCTGGTAATATAAAAATAGATTATAAAAAAAATCCGCTTAAGTTCGTTAAGCGGATTTTTTTTATAATTTATACAGCAACACTTCCTTTTATGCCGGCATGTGGTTCGTAATCTAAAAGTGTAAAGTCTTTATAATCAAAATCAAAAATATTTTTAATCTCTGGATTTAATACCATTTTTGGTAATGGTTTTGGTTCACGTGTTAATTGCAGTTGTAATTGCTCAAAGTGATTGTTGTAAATGTGAGCATCTCCAAAAGTGTGAATAAATTCACCATATTCTAAATCGCAAACCTGAGCAATCATCATCGTTAAAAGTGCATAAGAAGCAATATTAAAAGGAACTCCTAAAAAGATGTCAGCACTTCGTTGATACAACTGGCAGGATAATTTTCCTTTAGTTTCACCTTTTTCAGGATCCGGACTAGTAACATAAAACTGAAAAAAAGCATGACAAGGAGGTAAAGCCGCTTTGTTGTTTGCAACGTTCTCCTCAAATGATTTTTTGGTATCCGGCAAAACTGAAGGATTCCATGCAGAAACCAGCATTCTTCGGCTATTTGGGTTTGTTTTAAGTTCTGTAATCAATTCAGAAATCTGATCAATTTCTTCGCTGTTCCAATTGCGCCATTGATGTCCGTAAACGGGGCCTAAATCTCCATTAGAATCTGCCCAGGCATCCCAGATTTTTACGCCGTTTTCCTGAAGATATTTTATATTGGTATCGCCTTTTAAAAACCAAAGCAATTCGTAAATAATAGATTTTAAGTGTAATTTTTTGGTTGTAACCATTGGGAAACCTTCACTTAAGTCAAAACGCATCTGGTACCCAAAAACACTTTTTGTTCCGGTTCCGGTTCGGTCTCCTTTTTGGTTCCCGTTTTCTAAAACATGTTTTACTAAATCTAAGTATTGTTTCATAGTTGTTTATTCGGTTATTCGTTTAATTGTTTAATTGTTTAATCGGTTAACCGAATAAACAAATCCACGATTAAACATTGAATTTTATCTTTTCGAGATTTCGTCTCTGATTTTGGCTGCTTTTTCATAATCTTCCTGAGAAACCGCCTGATCTAGAAGTTCGTTTAGTTCCTGTAAACTATGTTTGGCATAAACATCACCGGATTGATTGCTCTCTTCTTCCTGTCCAAAAGTTTCAGGGTTAGAAAGTACATCATCAATTTCCTGAGAACCCTGATCTGTTTCTGCTGTATTTGACTTTAAATAAATTCCGGCTTTATCGAGAATATTTTTATAAGTAAAAATTGGAGCATTAAAACGTAATGCCAAGGCAATGGCGTCAGAAGTTCTGGCGTCAATAATTTCCTCAATTTTGTCTCTCTCGCAAATTAAACTTGAATAAAAAACACCATCAACAAGTTTGTGAATGATGACTTGTTTTACAACAATGTCAAATCTTTCAGCGAAGTTTTTAAATAGATCGTGTGTTAATGGGCGGGGAGGTTTAATCTCTTTTTCTAAAGCAATAGCGATTGATTGGGCTTCAAAAGCGCCAATAACTATTGGTAATTTTCTTTCGCCATCAACTTCATTCAAAATTAAGGCGTAAGCGCCATTTTGAGTTTGACTGTATGAAATTCCTTTTATGGATAATTTTACTAGACTCATATATGTGGGTAAAAAAGGGCAATTATTGCCTCATTTTAATACTTTTTTTGATTGGAAAATAAAGGTGCAATTTTAATCAAAAAATATGGAACAAAAAAGCCACCTAAAACAAAGATACGATTATCTTGTTTTTAGGCAGCTATATTTTTATAGAGAATTTTTAAATTAAGAATGTTGTGCTTTAAAAGCTTTCAGTTTCTCAATTAATTGCGGAACAATTGTGAAGGCATCTCCAACTACACCGTAATCAGCAACTTTAAAGAAAGGAGCTTCAGGGTCATTATTGATAACGACTTTTACTTTTGAGGAATTAATACCCGCAATATGCTGAATTGCTCCTGAAATTCCAATTGCAATATATAAATTAGTAGCAACTGGTTTTCCTGTTTGCCCAACGTGTTCGCTGTGAGGTCTCCATCCTAAATCAGAAACGGGTTTAGAACAAGCAGTTGCAGCACCAAGTACAGCAGCTAAATCCTCGATCATTCCCCAGTTTTCAGGACCTTTTAATCCACGACCTCCGGAAACTACGATATCAGCATCAGCGATAGATACTTTTCCACTTACTTTTTCTACAGACTCTACTTTTACACCAAAGTCATTGTCTCCAATTGATGGATTGAAATCTTCTTCAGTTGCAGAGCCTGCGCTTTCAAAAATTCCGTAAGAGTTTTTAGCTAAACCAAGAACTTTTACATCTGTACTAATTTCAGTAATATTGAAAGCTTTGTTTGAGAAAGCATTTCTTTTTACCTGAAAAGGTGAAGTACTAACCGGTAATCCCACAACATTAGAAGCAAAGCCGGCATTTAAAGCTACAGCCACTAATGACGAAAGATAAATACTGTCTGTAGTCGAAGAAAGTAAAACTACTTTTGTTCCTTCTTTTTCAGCAGCCTGTTTGATCACATCGGCGTAAGCCTTAGCTGTAAAACCTGCTAATTTATCGTTGTTTACTTTTAATACTTTATCAACTCCATATTTAGCTAATTCGCTAACGTCACCTGTGTTTACAGTTAAAGCAGTTACGGTTGTTCCAAGTGATTCTGCTACTTTTTTAGCGTAAGAAGCTAATTCAAAAGCAACTTTTTTAAATTTTCCTTCTGCAGATTCTGCATATATTAATATTGACATAATTTTTTGTTTAGAAGTTTAAAGTTTCAGGTTTAAAGTTTCAAGTTCGAAAACTGAAAACTGCGACTGAAAACTGTTTACTAGATTACTTTTGCTTCGTTGTGTAATAAATTGATTAACTCATCTAAATTATCAGGAGAAACTAATTTTACTGCTGATTTTGGAGCTGGTTTTTCAAATTTCACTGCTTTTGTATTTACAGGAGCGTCAACCGGCTCAAGAATAGTAAGTGCTTTTGTTCTTGCAGTCATAATCCCTCTCATGTTCGGGATACGAAGATCTTTTTCCTCGACAAGGCCTTTTTGACCCCCAATAATTAATGGTAAAGAAGTGCTTAAGGTTTCTTTTCCACCATCGATTTCACGAACTGCTTTTACATTATTTCCGTCAACAGTGATAGCTGTACAAGAGTTTAAAAAGTTAGAACCTAAAATTCCTGCAATCATTCCCGGAACCATTCCGCCATTATAATCTAAAGATTCTTTTCCGGCAATTACAAGATCATAACCACCATTTTTAATTACTTCAGCCAATTGTTTTGCAACAAAAAAACCATCAGTTGGATTCGCATTTACACGAATTGCTTCATTTGCACCAATTGCCAAAGCTTTACGTAAAGATGGTTCAGTATCCGGCCCTCCAACATTTACTACAGTTACAGTAGCGCCTTGTTGTTCCTGAAACCAGATAGCACGTGTCAAACCAAACTCGTCATTAGGATTAATTACATATTGTACACCATTGGTATCAAATTCTGAGTCACCATTGGAGAAGTTAATTTTTGAAGTAGTATCAGGCACGTGGCTGATGCAAACTAGTATTTTCATAAGTATATATTTTGAATTTATAATATGCTTTGACAAATTTAGAAATTAAAATCGGAATAATATACTATGCATGCATAATATTATTTAAAAACTATTACGATTTCGCAGATTATGAAATTTAGAGGCAGTTTCATTGTAATCGAAAAGAGATAATTTATCCATTTAAGCTGATTCTTAGGAATTTTGCAAAGTGCGGAACATAGACAACTGTTAAACTTTTAGCTAATTTATACTAGTATTTGAATTATTACGTTTTAAAGAAAGAATTTTGAAAAGCAGAATTAAACAAAAAAAGTTGAGTTGGTCTGAAAAGTGTTTTTTATGAAAGACAGATACTTTTACATCGATTTCGTAAATGTCACAATAATTTTTTAAAAAGTTAAAAGCACAAGGCTGGAAGAAGTTCGTGTGATTTTAAATTCAATTTATGCTTTTAAGTTATTTAAAATATTTATTTTTGCTCTTCAGAAAATTCAACATACAATATAAATATGAGAACAATACAATTTAGAGAGGCCATTTGTGAAGCGATGAGCGAAGAAATGCGTCACGATGAATCCATATATTTAATGGGCGAAGAAGTTGCAGAATACAACGGGGCATACAAAGCTTCAAAAGGAATGCTTGCTGAGTTTGGCGGAAAAAGAGTAATAGATACTCCAATTGCTGAGCTTGGTTTTACAGGAATTGCAGTAGGATCAGCTATGAACGGTTGTCGTCCTATTGTGGAGTACATGACTTTCAACTTCTGTTTAGTAGGTATTGATCAAATTATAAATAACGCTGCTAAAATGCGTCAAATGACTGGTGGACAATTTAATGTGCCTATCGTTTTTCGTGGACCAACTGCTTCTGCAGGTCAATTAGGAGCTACTCACTCTCAGGCTTTAGAAAACTGGTTTGCAAATACTCCGGGTCTTAAAGTAGTTGTACCATCAACTCCTTACGATGCAAAAGGACTTTTAAAAGCAGCCATTCGTGATAATGATCCTGTAATTTTTATGGAATCTGAGCAAATGTATGGTGACAAAGGGGAAGTGCCGGACGGAGAATACACAATTCCGTTAGGAGTTGCTGATATTAAACGTGAAGGAAAAGATGTTACTATTGTTTCTTTCGGAAAAATTATCAAAGAAGCTTTTATTGCTGCTGATGAATTAGAAAAAGAAGGAATCTCTTGTGAAATTATCGATTTAAGAACAGTTCGTCCAATGGATAAGGATACTATTCTTGCTTCTGTTAAAAAAACAAACCGTTTAGTAATCTTAGAAGAAGCCTGGCCATTTGCAAGTGTTTCATCTGAAATTACATATATCGTTCAGGAACAAGCTTTTGATTTTCTTGATGCGCCAATTCAACGTATTACAACAGCAGACACACCTGCACCTTACTCTCCTGTTTTGCTAAAAGACTGGTTGCCAAATGCAGCTGATGTAGTAAAAGCAGTAAAGAAAGTAATGTACAAATAGTAAATTAAAGGATACTTATAAAACTTCATCAGTCATATTAATTGATGAAGTTTTTTTTTGCCAGATTATGAAAAAGATAATTTTACTCAGCCTATTTTTTGTATTTGCATTTGCAGGTATTGCTACTGCGCAAACTAAAGTGAGTGGAATTGTTTTGGATAAATCGAATCAGCCTGTTCCTTTTGCAAATGTTGTTTTTAAAGGATCAAATACAGGAATCGTATCTAACGAAGATGGTCGTTTTTATCTGGAATCGCCAACTACGTATACAGCCTTATTGATTACTTCGGCAGGATTTTCAGATAAAGAAGTTCCTTTGGAGAAAGCTGTAAATTATGATTTTAAAATTGTTTTGAGCGAAGCCGAAGCACTTAATGAGGTTGTAATTTATACCGGGAAAACATCTAAAAAGAACAATCCGGCATTAGATATATTGAGAAAAATCTGGGAAAGAAAGCGTAAAAACGGTTTGTACCAATTCAACCAATATCAAATGGAAAAGTACGAGAAAGTTGAGTTTGATATGAACACAATTGATAGTGCTTTTATGAAAAACAAACTCTTTAAAGGAATGGAGTTTATTTTTAATCATATTGATACTTCGGATGTTACGGGGAAAACCTATTTGCCTATTTTTATCAACGAATCTGTATATGATGTTTACGGAGATAATAAATTAAAGAAAACAAAGGAAAATTTAAACGGAAGTAAAACTTCTGGGTTTAACGGAAATCAACAAATTTTAGCCTTTGTAAAAGACCTTTATTCAGATTATAATATCTACGATAATCACCTTAAGTTTTTTGATAAAAGTTTTACAAGCCCACTTTCAAGAACCGGAATTGACGTATATAATTATGTCCTGAAAGACAGTGCTTATATCGACAAAAAATGGTGTTATAATATTGTTTTTTATCCGAGGCGTAAAAACGAATTAACCTTTAAAGGTGATTTTTGGGTAAATGACACCACTTTTGCGATCAAGAAAATTAATATGGGCGTTACTAAAAGCGCCAATATTAACTGGGTAAAAGATATTTATATCGAACAGGAATTTGAGGTAGAAAATGATTCCGTTTTTCTATTGACCCGAGATTATATGATGTCTGATTTTGCTTTGAATAAAAAAGAAAAATCAAAAGGAGTTTATGGAAAAAGAACAACTTTATTCCGAAACCATAAATTCAATATTCAAAAACCGGAGAAATTTTACAAAGAAGAAGTCAATTATATAGACAATGCTGTTTATGAACGACCGCCTGAATTCTGGGAAGAAAACCGTTTCGAGAAATTAAATAAAGATGAAGCCGGTATTTATAAAATGCTGGATACTTTGCAGACCGTCAAGCGATTTAAGCAATTATATAGTCTCGTCTCCATATTAGGAAGTGGTTATGTCGAGTTTAAAAACTTCGATTACGGCCCCATTTTTTCTACATTCGGTTATAATGAAGTCGAAGGTTTAAGGTTAAGAGTAGGAGGAAGAACCTATTTTGGACCAAATGACCCATGGCGTTTGCAAGCCTACACAGCTTACGGTTTTGATGATAATAAATTCAAATACGGAGCTTCAGGAAAATGGATGATTGATAAGCAAAAACGACTTATTATTTCTGGAGGAAACAGGCGCGATATTGAGCAAATAGGTGCCAGTTTAACGACGACAAATGATATTTTAGGACGAAGTTTTGCTTCTTCTGCCTTGTTTACAACGGGAAGTAACGGAAAATTAACCAACATTAATTTGAGCAATGTTTCTGTAGAGATGGAGCCCATAAAAAACTTTGTTGTTCAGGCCGGTATTTCGTACAGAACATTAGAATCAGCATCACCAACTTTTAGTTTAGATTATTACACCACTTTGCCAACTGCAGCAAATCCTGCTGGTGTTATAAAAAGTGACGTAAAACAATTTGAAGCCAATGTTCAGTTTGAACTAATGCCAAAACGTAAAACTATTGGTTTTGGAGTAGAAAGAGACCTTGTTGACAGTCCGTTTAGCCATTTCTTTGTGAATTTTAGTTATGGACTTAAAGGCGTTATGAATAGTGATTTCGCTTACGAGAAAATACAATTGTTTTACAAACAACCTATTATTATAGGGCCTTTAGGAAGATCAAATATTATCCTTGAAACCGGAAAAACCTTTGGTACAATTCCGTTAGGATTAATGAGCGTAATTCCGGGTAACCAGACTTATTTTACAATTGAAAATACGTTCAGTAATTTAAATTTCTACGAATTTATCACGGATCAATATACCACTCTGCAATGGAATCATGATTTTGGAGGAAGGTTATTCGCCAGAATTCCATTTATGAGAAAGCTAAACTGGAGGGAATTCGTTGGTGTAAAAGGAGTTTACGGAACAATTTCAAATGCGAACAGAGCTATCAACGCATCAGATCAACCCTACAATGCGCCTGAAAATGTATATTGGGAATACAACGCCGGAATTGGGAATATCTTCAAAGTTTTCCGTATTGATTTCTCCTGGAGAGGCAGTTATTTAAATACACCGGATGCCAATAAATTTGCAGTAAAAGGATCTTTCGGATTTTATTTCTAAAAATCATTGAGGTTAAAAATAATCTCGCAAAGACGCCAAGTCGCCAAGTTTAATTTCTTGCTGCTTGGCGTTTTTGCGTGAGATAAGAACCCAATCTTCTTATTTGCAGGTTCGCGAAACCCGACAGGTTTTAAAAACCTGTCGGGTTTATTATACATAAATGTTGAGGTGTGATTTTTCTTTGTAATGATAAATTGAAGCGTTTTTTGTTGGTATTAATAAGCTTGAATTGTTAATCATAAGAAAGATCAAAAAAAATCTGCTTAATCTGCAAAATCTGTGTGACAACAAAACTTTGCGTTTTCGTCATTGCAAGATTTTTTAATTAATTTTAGAAGCTAATCCCGCTATTCGTTCCAATCTTTTATTTTTTAAAGAAAAAAATAAAAGGATTTCCACTGCTATCGGGGCTAAAAATCACGTCATGCAAGAAGCTATCGATTTTCTATCTACTAAAAATCCAATATTTCAGCAAATCATAGATAAATATGGATTGCCGCCAATCCCGAATCGTCCGCAAGGTTTCGAAACATTAGTGTTATTAATTCTCGAACAGCAAGTTTCGATCGATTCGGCGAAAGCCACATTCTTAAAAATCAAAGCATATACAACTTGCAATCCTGAAACGATGTCTGTTTTATCGGACGAAGAATTTAGAAGTCTTGGTGTGAGCCGCCAAAAAACAAAATATATTAAAATCTTAGCTGATGCCGTGTTAAATAAAGAACTTGATATTGAAAGTTTAGCGTCAAAATCAGCAAAACAGGTTCGGGAAGAACTCATTAAACTGAAAGGAATAGGCAACTGGACTATCGATATTTATTTAATGTTTTGCCTTCAGGAGCCGGATTTAATTCCGTTAGGGGATATAGCAGTTGTCAATACAATCAAAGAATTACTGAATATTCACGACAAAAATGAAATGGAAATTCATGCACAGCAGTGGAGTCCATATCGATCTTACGCAACATATTTGCTTTGGCATTATTATTTAAATAAACGAAATCGCAAGATTACCTATTAACTACCTGTTTTTTAAAAGAAAAGTAAGTAGATTAATGTAGTTTTTTATTGTGAAAAAGGATTCTTTAGTTACTTTTGCAATCGAATTTATAGAAATAATAAAAAACGAAAATGACCGCAGACAAACTAACAACTTTCGATGTATTAATCGAAATACCACGTGGAAGTAGAAATAAATACGAGTACGATTTTGAAATCAAAAGAATGCGTTTTGACAGAATGTTATTCTCTTCAATGATGTACCCGGCTGATTACGGATTTATTCCTGAAACTTTAGCTCTTGATGGTGATCCTCTTGATGTATTGGTTTTGGTAAACGAGCCAACTTTTCCAGGATGTGTTATGGAAGTAAAACCAATTGGTGTTTTCCATATGGCTGATGATAAAGGACCGGATGAAAAAATTATTTGTGTACCGGTTTCAGATCCAATCTGGAATTCATTGACAGATCTTTCAGATATGAACCCGCACTTAGTAAAAGAAATCGAACATTTCTTCCAGGTTTATAAAGATCTTGAAAATAAAAAAGTAGATGTAGAAGGATGGGGAGACGTAAACGAAGCTTTTGAAATTATTGCAGAGTGTACAAAGCGTTTTAATGATATTGAAAACAAACCGGAAGGATTATTTAGTATTAAATAATTTATACCCTATTTTATTATAAAAAAAGCAATACTACCGTCAGTAGTATTGCTTTTTTGTTTAAATTCGTTTTAGTTAGTTTATTGAATATTAACCAATAACCATTAAAATATTATGAACGAATTTATGATTTACTTGCCAATTGTCATGGCAATTATAGGATTACTTTTCATGGGAATAAAAAGGACTTGGGTTTTAAAACAGGATGCTGGCGATGGCAAGATGAAAGAGATCTCGGATCACATCTATGAAGGCGCATTAGCATTTTTAAAAGCCGAATACCGATTACTGACTTTTTTCGTAATTGGTGCAAGTTTAGTTTTAGCCGGAATTTCTTTTATTGTTCCTACTACACATATATTAATAGTTGTGGCATTTATTTTTGGCGCATTTTTCTCTGCTTTGGCTGGAAATATGGGAATGAAAATAGCTACTAAAACAAATGTCAGAACAACTCAGGCCGCGCGTACAAGTCTGCCAAAAGCCTTAAAAGTTTCTTTTGGTGGGGGAACCGTAATGGGATTAGGCGTTGCAGGTTTGGCAGTTTTAGGACTAACAGGATTTTTTATTGTTTTCTTTCAGATATTCATGCACGGTGTTTGGACATCTTCTGAAGATATGACAAAGGTTTTAGAAACTTTAGCCGGATTTTCATTAGGGGCTGAATCAATCGCTTTGTTTGCCAGAGTAGGTGGCGGAATCTATACAAAAGCGGCCGATGTTGGTGCAGATTTAGTGGGTAAAGTCGAAGCCGGAATTCCGGAAGATGATCCTCGTAATCCAGCAACAATTGCGGATAACGTAGGGGATAATGTAGGAGACGTTGCCGGTATGGGAGCCGATTTATTTGGTTCGTATGTAGCAACTGTTCTGGCAGCAATGGTTTTAGGAAATTACGTAATCAAAGATATGGGTGGAAACATTCAGGATATTTTTGGCGGAATTGGACCTATTTTATTGCCAATGGCGATTGCCGGTTTCGGAATCTTATTTTCGATCATAGGAACTACTTTGGTAAAAATATCTGATGATAATGCCAAAGAAGCACAAGTACAAAAAGCATTAAATATAGGAAACTGGGTTTCGATCGTTTTAACAGCGATTGCTTGTTTCTTTTTAGTACGATACATGTTACCGGAAACGATGCAAATGAGCTTTTTTGGAGAAGGTTCTAAAGATATCTCATCAATGCGTGTTTTCTATGCTACTTTAGTTGGATTAGTTGTTGGTGGAGCTATTTCATCCGTTACGGAATATTATACAGGATTAGGTACAAAACCGGTTATGGCAATTGTACAAAAATCTTCAACAGGGGCGGGAACAAATGTTATTGCAGGTTTGGCAACAGGAATGATTTCTACGTTTCCAACTGTAATTTTGTTCGCAGCGGCAATCTGGATTTCTTATGCTTTAGCAGGTTTTTATGGTGTTGCATTAGCAGCTTCAGCCATGATGGCTACAACAGCGATGCAATTAGCTATTGATGCTTTTGGACCAATATCAGACAACGCAGGTGGAATTGCGGAAATGAGCGAATTACCAAAAGAAGTTCGTACCAGAACCGATATTTTAGATTCAGTAGGAAATACGACTGCAGCGACCGGAAAAGGATTTGCAATTGCTTCCGCAGCGTTAACTTCTTTAGCTTTATTTGCTGCGTATGTAACTTTTACAGGAATTGACGGAATTAATATTTTTAAAGCGCCTGTTTTAGCCATGTTATTTGTGGGTGGAATGATTCCGGTAGTGTTTTCGGCTTTGGCCATGAATTCTGTTGGAAAAGCTGCTATGGATATGGTGTATGAAGTACGTCGTCAGTTTAAGGAGATTCCCGGAATTATGGAAGGAACCGGAAAACCGGAATACGGAAAATGTGTCGAAATTTCTACAAAAGCCGCTTTACGCGAAATGATGCTGCCTGGAATCTTAACGATTGGTTTCCCGATTGCAATTGTATTATTGGGGAAATTAGTTTACGCTGATAACAATCAGTTAATTGCAGAAATGCTAGGCGGATATATGGCCGGAGTTACGGTTTCAGGAGTTCTTTGGGCCGTTTTTCAAAACAATGCCGGAGGTGCCTGGGATAATGCTAAAAAATCTTTTGAAGCAGGAGTTCTAATCAACGGCGAAATGACATATAAAGGTTCTGATGCACACAAAGCGGCCGTAACCGGAGATACTGTTGGAGATCCGTTTAAAGATACTTCAGGACCATCAATGAATATCTTAATTAAACTGACTTGTTTGATTGGATTGGTGATTGCGCCTATTTTGGGTGAAGGGCATTCGACTTCAGGTATGTCTGAAAAAGGTTCGTGTTGTGCGAAAACTGAAATGCATGCCGGAGGTATTTCTAAATGCGGAGATATGTCAGGTATGACAAAAGAAGAATGTATTAAAATGTGTAAAGAAAAAGGCTGCACTGCCGAAGAAACAGCAAAATGTCTGGCTCATTATGATGCAAACGGAAAATATGCACACCAAAGAACAGATTGTTTCGATACAACTAAATACACCAAAAACAGACTTGAAGTTAATTTATCTACTGTCAATGGTGTTACGACCGGAACTGTAACCAAAACAGAAAACGGTAAAACAACTACAGAAGTTTATGAAGGTACAGAAGCTGAAGTAAAAGCAAAAATTGAAGCAGCGAAATAATAATACGTGATAGCTTTGTCTAAGTTTAAAACTTTGACAAAGCTTTTAAAAAAAATGCCTCTAAATTTTAGAGGCATTTTTTTTAAACTTTTTTAATTCTAAGAATGTCTATTTTATTGTTCTCCAGACAATGAATTTCTATTCGCATCCCAATGTAAACTTCTGCAAAGAGAAAGATAGGTATATTATCAAGAATAGAGATTCCATACGAATCTATTCTTCTGTAATCAGTTTCTACAACATATCTAACTCCTCTGTAAAATTGCTTTTCGATATTGGTAACAACTGTAGATATTATCAATTTTTTAGTTTCTTTAGTGTTTTTGTATGAATTTATGAAAAATGGGATTACGTATTTAAATACTAAAAAACATACCAGAACGATTAGTGCGATAGAAAAAAATGACATACCATCATAAGTAGAAGTAGAAAATTGGTCAACAGTTTCATTAAACATTAAGATCATACCAGAGAATAATGGCAATAAAAATATAATGGCAAAAATTACACGAAATTTAAATGCTCTTCGGAGTAGTTTTTTTTCATGATCTGATAAAGGCTGAATTGTAATTGTCATATGACTTCAAAATTAAATCTGTAACAAATGTAATCTTTTTCTTTAAAATAATATTACTTATTTATGATGAAGTATAAAGCTATAGAGAACAAAAAATGCCTCTAAAATTATTTAGAGGCATTTTTTGTATTTGTGTAAATTGTGAAATTCGTGTTTCTAAAACAACCCATTCAATTCAGCATCAATTCTATTAATGATGTTTCCTAAATCTTCCGGATTATCAACGAAATTAATATTGTCAACATCAATAATCAACAATTTTCCTTTCGTATAAGTCTGAACCCAGGCTTCGTATCTTTCGTTTAGACGACTTAGATAATCAATAGAAATGGAGTTTTCGTAATCACGTCCGCGTTTGTGAATTTGTCCTACTAAGTTAGGAATTGAACTTCTTAAATAAATTAATAGATCAGGAGCTTTTACCAATGATTCCATTAATTCAAAAAGTGAAGTATAGTTTTCGAAATCGCGGCTTGTCATCAATCCCATCGAATATAAGTTGGGAGCAAAGATATAAGCATCTTCATAAATGGTACGATCCTGAATGATTTTCTTTCCGCTTTCACGAATTTGTAACACCTGACGAAAACGACTATTTAAGAAATAAATTTGCAAATTAAATGACCAACGTTCCATTTGGTGGTAAAAATCATCTAAGTACGGATTATCAACTACATCTTCATAATGAGGTTCCCATTTAAAATGTTTCGCTAATAATTTAGTTAATGTTGTTTTTCCGGCTCCTATATTTCCTGCTATTGCTATGTGCATTACGGTGTTACGATTTTATAATTTATTATTTTATGATCTGTAAAAATAGATAAAATTTGGTCTTTGTAGCAGAATTTGTCAAACGATTTTTCTAAAATTTCAATTTGAGAAAATGCAGCTGAATTTGTACTTGTAATGTCTTTAAAATACAACAAATTAGCCTTGCTAAAAACGTATTGATGGTCGTTGATTATCTCGATTGAATCAAAATCGGATACTTTTCCTAAAGCAGTTGTTTTTCCGAAAATATCACAGGAAAACCAGTTATTTTTTTTATCAATCCAATAGAACGTATTGAAATCAGTTTGGTAATATTTTATGGTTTCTATCAATGGTGTTGAAACCGTTTTGTATTCATTCTTTAAATAATCAAAAAGTCCAATTTGCTGGTTTAAGGTGTTGTAAATCCATAATTGGTTTTGGGTCGACATTCCAATTGCCGAAACAACAATTGGTGTATTGTTTAAAGAAAAATTAATCTCGGTGATTTTATTCAGTTGATTGTCTAATAAAATTACGGTATTAAAATCTTCGTAAAACAACACAATTTTAAGGGGATTTTGTAAATCGACTTTAGTAATTTGTCCAAGCGAAACACTTTTATATTCAAATATTTCCTTTCCTTTTATCTTACTAAAAACATTGTTTTTAATCTGATACCAATAGCCAAAAGAATCATACCCTGAAAATTCATCTGCATCAATTGTAAAATGAGAAATTGAACTGGCAGTTGTTTTTTGGTTTTGTGAAAAAACAGCCGAAAAAGAGCAGGCGAGAAATAGAAAAGATAAAAAAAGAGTTGCCGTTTTGCTCATGATATTGAATTTCTAAAGAGCCAAATTACAAAAAACTACACTAGAAAATGCCTAAACAATAGAGATTTAGTCTTTAATCTTTATGATATCGTAATAGTCTAAGTAATAGTTGGTTTTGTCTATATCTTATAGGTATTGATATATTTAACTTCCTGTATTTTAAAATAAATAATACATTTGAGTGTAAGTTTAATTGGATTTACTCAATTTTAAAGAAAGCACAATGAAAAAAATAATCTATTATATGTCCGTGATGCTTGTATTTACTCAGATGCAGGCTCAAAAAGATTTTCAGGGAATGGCTGTTTATGAGTCAAAAACCCAAGCACCAAAATTTGAAGCTATGCGGGGTAATCGTGATATTACACCCGAAATGCAGAAAACCATGGAAGATCGAATGAAAAAAATGCTGGAAAAAACGTTTATTCTGAATTTTGATAAATCGGCTTCGATCTATAAAGAAGAAGAAAAACTGGAAGCTCCGGGACAACAAAGCGGCGGAATGCGAGTGGTGATGAACTCTTTTATGGGCGGCGGCGGAACTTTTTATAAAGATGTAAAAACCAAATCCTATACAGTTGATAAAGAATTTATGGGGAAAGAATTCCTGGTGGTAGATTCTTTGCCAAAACTAAACTGGAAAATGGAATCTGAAACCAAGCAAATTGGCGGCTATACCTGTTACAAAGCAACGGCAGTAAAAGAGGCCAGCAAAACCGATTTTAGAAACTTCAGACCTAAAAACAACGACGATAAAAAGCCTGAAGAGAAAAAAGACGACGCCAAGAAAACTTCCGGAGAAACGAAAACCAATTTCGAAGATAATTTTGAAATGCCAAAAGAAGTTACCATAACAGCCTGGTATTCGCCAGAGATCCCGGTGAATCAGGGACCTGAAAATTATTGGGGATTACCGGGTTTAATATTAGAGGTGAATGATGGAAGAACAACCATTTTATGCTCAAAAATTGTTTTGAATGCTAAAGATAAAGTCGAGATAAAACCGTCTAAAAAAGGGAAAGTAATTTCTCAGAAAGATTATGATGATACCGTAATTAAAAAAATGGAAGAATTTAGAGAAATGAATCGTGGTCGTGCCGGAGGACCGCCACCAATGATGGGAAGATAAAAACTTCAACTCTAATTTTTTTATTTATTCTAATCATTTTTTTAATGAACAAGACTCTTTTTATCTTCGCCTTACTATTTACTTCTATATGCTTTTCGCAAAGTGTTCGTTTTGATGGTTTTATTCAGGATGAACAAAAAAATCCGTTAGAAATGGCCAATATTATGGCGGTTAATAGTGCTACAAAAGCAATGGATTCTTATGGAATTACCAATGACAAAGGAAAGTTTCAACTCACATTGAAACCCAATACTTCTTATTCGATTAAAGTGAGTTATCTCGGAATGAAATCGAAAGAAATTGCCATTACAACACAAAATGCAAATATCGTTCAGAACATTGTTATGGATGGCGCCGGAATTGAGCTTCAAGGAGTTGAAATTGTGCGTGAAATGCCCGTTTCTATAAAAGGTGATACTATCGTTTACAATGCAGATTCATTTAAATCCGGAACAGAAAAAAAGCTTGAAGATGTTTTGAAAAAATTGCCGGGTGTTGAGGTAAATGCAGATGGAGAAATTGAAGTGGAAGGAAAAAAAGTAAGCAAATTAATGGTAGAAGGAAAGGATTTTTTTGACGGAGACACTAAACTTGGTGTTAAAAATATTCCGGCTGATGCTATTGATAAAATTCAGGTTTTAAGAAATTACAATGAAGTTGGCGCTTTAAAAGGATTAGAGAACGATCAGGATAATGTAGCGATGAACATTAAGCTGAAAGATGGTAAAAAGAACTTTTGGTTTGGCGATGTCACCGCCGGAACCGGAGTTGGGGAACTCGATAGCCGCTATATCATTAATCCAAAATTATTTTATTACAGTCCGAAATACAGCATTAATTTAATCACCAACTTTAATAATATCGGAGAATTACCGCTAACTGCCCAGGATTATTTTAAGTTCACAGGTGGATTTAAAAACCTGATGAAAAAGGGCGGAAGCAGCTTTAATGTTTCCTCAAACGACTTAGGGATTTCGATTTTGAGAAACAATCGTGCAAAAGAAATTGAAACAAAATTTGGAGCTACAAACTTTGCATATTCCGTTACAAAAGCCTGGAATATTAGTGGGTTCGGAATTCTTTCGACTTCAAAAACAGAACTGGAAACTAAGTCTCAAACCACAATTTTAGATTCTGGTGATCAGCAAAAACGGGATGAAGAAACGCATCAAAAAAATAATTTAGGATTGTTTAAATTAAGTTCGACTTATAAGCCAAATGACAAATTTCAGTTTGATTATGATATCTTAACCAAGATATCCAAACAAAATGAAGATACAGATTTGCTCCGTGAATCCGTTGTTGATAATGTTTCGGATACAGAAAGTATTTTAACCAATAAAAAACAAGATCCAACATCTGTAAATCAAAATCTGAGTTTGTATTATACACAAAGTGATAAGAACATTTTTGCTTTTGAAATGCAGCATTTATATCAGGATGAAAATCCATTTTACAATGCCAATTTGCGTACACAGCCTTTTAACTTTTCGGGCTATATTTCAGGACAGGACAGAAATGACCTGAATCAGGATCGATATGTAAAAACGAATAAGTTAGATGCTAAACTGGACTACTATTATATGGTAACACCCAAAAGCAATATCAATATCACATTGGGAAATACATTCTCATACCAGGATTTTAATTCCCATATTTTTCAAATACTGGACAACGGAAATAAAAACGACCTGAATAGTGCCGAAAATAACAATCAGGTAAACTATAATTTTAATGATGTGTTTCTGGGATTTCACTATAAGATTTTAGCAGGAAAATTTACATTAACGCCGGGTGTCAGCGTACATTCGTATACGATGAAAAACACACAATTAGGAACTGACTATTCCCAAAACTTCATGAAAGTACTGCCTGATTTTTTTGCTTTGTATCAAATCAAAAAATCAGAAACACTGACTTATAATTTTTCTTTGTCTAATGATTTTACAGATATTAACCAATTGGCTGCAGGTTATGTTTTATCAGATTACAGCAGTTTGTTTCGGGGAAATCGTTTTCTGGAAAATGCAACTTCGCAAGTTCATTCGTTACGTTATTTCAAATACAATATGTTTAATTTTGAGAACATATTTGCCAATGCAACCTATACTAAAAAAGTCGATGCCATTAAAACCAGTGCAGATTTCACCGGAATTAATCAGTCTTCATCACCTTATAACTCTAATCTGACCGATGAAACTTTTACCGGAATGGGAAACTACGGGCGTTCTTTTTTAAAGAATTACAAAGCATCTGTAAATGCGACTTTCAATTGGTCTAAATTCAATAATATTCAGAATAATGCATTGGCAACCACAGAAAGTTTTAGTCAAAGTTATACCGTAAAAGCTTCAACAAACTATAAAGACTTTCCTAATATCGAGTTTGGTTACAATGCACTGATCAACAAATATAGTGGCTCAACTTATTATACAGACAAGCCTTTTGCAAGATTGGATTACTATTTTCTGAATAGTTTTTCGTTTGTTTCAGAGTATGAGTTTTACCATTATTATAATGGAAATAAAACAGTAGATAACGAGTATGATTTTTTAAGTGCCAGTTTAATTTATCAAAAAAAGGATAGTAAATGGGAGTACAAAATAGCAGCTACAAATCTATTAAATACTAAATACCTCAATGACGACAGCTTCTCGCAGTTTTCTACGAGAGTTTCACAATATACTGTACAACCTCGCTACATCATTTTTTCGATGAAATATAATTTATAGTATTTTAATTACAGTTCTTTACGTTTTTGATACTTCTTTTTAATAAGAAAGAATATCTTTGTTTGAAATAGTAACAACTAAAATTTTAAGCATGCGTAATTTTATATGGAGTTTCTTATCGTTCTTTTGTTTAATATCGGCTTCTTTTTCTCAAACAAACAATATTGAAAAAGGATCTTATTTGTCTACAAACAAAGGGCAAAAGATAAAATTGAATTTATTAGATGATAATAAATACGAATTGGTTTTTTATTCAGGCGATTATGAGATTAAAGGAGATTCGTTATTGTTTGTCCCAAATACAAAATCAGAAAGTGCTTTTGATCTGGCCTTTAAAAATGATAAAAAAGCAAAAAAAGTAAAAGTAAAGTTTTCAGATGCGGTTTATTATTACTCTTTCTATGTAGGTACACAAAATGGTTCAGGAGATGTTCAGTACCAAAGATTGTCAGACATTAGAGATAAAGTGAATCCTGAAGATGATAAACCTGATGTAGATTTTGAAATCGAACGTGCCGATTATTTGTATTTGGTGTATGAAGAATATGGAGGAAATAGCAAAGTTTCGAAATTTGCTTTGCCAAAAGAGGTTTCAGAAGTTACAATCAAATACCAGCCTGAAGTTTTGGGCGATTTAAAAATTAAAGGCTTTTTTAATAAGAAAGCAAATGAGTTGATGATTTCTGAACAATCAGGAAAAGATCCGTTAGTTTTTCGTAATGCAAAAGAAGCTCAGCCTGAAAAAATATCAAAAGTAATTCCGCTAGAAAATAAAACAGTTTCAAATTGGACATATCCGGGAAAAGAACCTTTGGTCAGTGACAATTTCGGGATGGCAACGGATTCTACCGTTGTTGGGGTAGATACTCCACCTGTAGCAACATTTAATTTTAAGTATAAAATAGAGAATAACCTAAAAAATGCTATAGCGGCAACAAAAAGTGCTAAGACCAAATTTTTGGTAGTGGCTGTTGACAGCAAAAATGCTTCGGCAAAGACTGACTTTGATACTTTCATTAAAGATCAGGAAACTCAACTTGGATACACGATGTATGATGTTTACCATCCGGAGTATGATTTGTTCAACTATTATCTGGCTAAAGACGAGGATAAAAAATGGTTAAAAACAAATAAAATTACAGATACTCCAAGTGTGATTGTTTTAAATAGTAACGGAGAAATTTTAGCCACTGCAAAATCTAATTTAGCAGATAAACAATATCAGTTTAATTATTATGATGGGCTTTATAAGAAATTACAAAGAATAGATGGGCTGCTGGTTTTTAATAAAACAATAAAAAATAAAAAAGCAACTGATGCTGACTTAATTCAGGCTTTTAATAAAGTTGCCATTCTTGAATTACCTTATGATTATGAATCAGATTATACCGGAACTGCAGATGAAAATCCTGCTGAATTTAAGCTGGCAAAGGCTACTTTAGATAAAAAAGAAGTTGCCCAAATCTGGAAAAAATTAATTGAAGCACATCAAAAAGATACAAAACCAAATATGTATTTGGTAGAAACCATTATAAAAGAAATTAAAAATCAGGGATTCTCTAAACAGTTTTTTAAAGAAGATAAAGTTTTAAATGATGCTGATTTTCTTGCGATAGATTATTTGATCAAACATTACGATGCCATTGATGCAGAACGTGCTGCTTTTACAGCTAAAGAAGGCGAAACGCATATAATAGGAAGTTTAAATAGTGAGATTGCAGCAGCATTACAGCAAAATAAATATGTTGCGGAAAATGATATTGCAGCAGAAAAAAATTCAGACAAAACAATTTCAGTTTATAAAAAGTTAATCGCAGCAGGAAAAGGAAACTTTGAATCTTACCAAAATTATTTTGCTTATTTAGCAGAAGTACAAGACAGAGACGGTTCTAATACAAATTATTTAAAAGAATTCAGTACTTATTTTAATGCTAATCTTGCTACTGATAAAGGAAGCGTAATCGAAAAATTAGACGATATGTTTACTTCTTTAGATTCTAATTCTGATTATGCATATAACGGTTGGAATTCGTTTAAGGAATATCATTCGAACCTATGCAATTCAGCTGCATGGACAGTAGTTTCAAAGCCCGGGAATACTGGTTTTATAAAATCGGCTATTACCTGGTCTGAATATAGTTTGGTGGTCACAAAAAACAACCCTTATTATTTAGATACTTTGGCACAGTTGTATTATAAAGACGGACAAAAAGAAAAAGCAATTCAGACACAAACTTTGGCTGTAAAATATTTGACCGATGATGTAGAAGAAGAAACAGCAACAGAAATAAAAGATACGTTAAGTAAGATGCAAAACGGAACTTATTAAAATTAAAAAAGCCTTTGAAATGTTCAAAGGCTTTTTTTTTTAGTTCTTAATTTTTACGAGCACTTTTAAACTATAATTGTTTAATACTTTTTTATTGCCTTTAAATTTTCCATTAGCATTAAGATAGGTGATCAAAACTTCATATTTTGGAGTTTCTATTTCCTGAGTAATTTTTTCATTTGAATTGTAGTTTTGATTAAAACCAGAATTTTTATTCACAAAATCATGGATTAATAATGGGATACTGTCGTTATTGATTTTTAGGTTAATACCATAGCTTTCAACTTTAGATTTAATGGTGTAGCTTTTATTTCCGATTTTTATACAATCCCTGCATTCGAAATTTTCATCATATGAAGAAAGATTAAATGCCATATCGTATCCATGAATATTTTCTACAGCATATCGGTTATTGTCGTTATAATAGTAATAAAAATCGTCATTGTTTTTATCTTTTTTTTCATAAGGAGATTTATATTCATACCCCAAAGCTTTCATTATTTCGTAATCACTGGGAGATTTGTCTTTTTTAAGAAATGCCTCAAGTTTTGCTTTGGCATAGGGAGCCATAATTTCCACGCCATAATTATTTTCCAGAAAAGAAACAATGCTGCTTAAGTCTTGTTCTTGTTCGAAAGTCAGTTTTTTAGAATCTGATTTCTGCATGTAAGTTTCAAATCGGGACAACTGACTGTATTTTGAAATAGAATTGGCACTTTGCGGACCTGCAATAGAAAATAATCCGGCGAGACACATGCTTATAGGAATGAACTTAATCTTAGGCTGTTTCTGTATTAAAAAGTATGCCACAACAGTACAAAGCCATATCGACAATAATAAAACATAATAACGTTCGTGTGTAAATCCGTAAAGATTGATTCGGTATAAAATTGCCCATAAAAGTAATCCAAGCAGCGGAATCAATAGAAAATAAAACCAGCGACTGAAGGTTCTCATCCAAAGATTACCAGTTTCTGTTGCAATCGGGTGCACCAGTAAAAAAGAGAGAATCCCGAAAATGGCAAATACCAAAACAAGATATGAAACCCATCCAACGGGCAACGAAAGCGTGACTATAATTTTAGCCTCATAACAGATTAAAATGATCAGATAAAGGCTTATTAAAGGTAACAAAACATATTGAGTGAAGTTTTTAAGACCTTTTGGATAATTTAAAACCAAAGGAACCTGACTGTTATTAGTTTCCGGAACCCCGTTTAAAAAGAATATTGTATTAAAGATTCCTGCAATGACAAAAAAGATATGTAAATAAATATGATTATAAAATTCGACTTTGAATAATTTGTCAATTGCCAGTATCGCCAATGCTAAACCCGAATAAAGCACAACACTGTACAATCCGGCAGTTAAAATCCTAAGAAAAAGCTGCTTGTTAAATTCCCAAAACTCATCCTGATTATAAGATCTTGGTAAGAAACCGGCAAAAGAAACTAATAAATGAAGTGTGATGTTAAGTACCAAAAATTGCTGAACTTCCAGGTCGGTAATATATTGATGGAAATTAAAAATAAAAAGAACAATAAAACTACCCAGCAGTATACTTGTTATAAAACGTAGAATAATATTTTTTTTTGCAGCCAGGAAGAATAAACTAACAGACAGAAATAAAACCAAACATAAAGAACAGCTCATTAAAGCTTTTTCATAAAGCTCTTTGTCCGGGTCGTTATAATTTTTTTCATTAAGAATGATTGCTATAATCGTTCCTAAAATGGCAGTGATGGTTTCTAATGGAAATCTAAGAACTGTTTTTAGTGTTGCTTTAAGAACGTTTTGTAACGAAGGAAGTATGTTCATTTTTTAATCAGTTATTTTGTACAAAGTAAAGTAAAATGCAAAGGATAAGCAAATAAAAATACCAATGACAAAAAAATCCTGTTGCCATTTTATTGATTTTGTATTTTAGTACTATTTCAAAAGTAAATAAGCATTTTTTTCTCTATAAATTACTAAGTTTGGAATACTAAATTAAAACGTATGAAAAATATAATGATCCTTGTTTTGATTGCTTATGGAGGAGTAGTTTTTTCGCAGGCAATTAAAAAACCTTTAGTTTCAGCAATTACAGATAAGGACCTTAAAACTGATATGTACCAAATGGCTGGCGATCATTTTAATGGTCGTGAAGCCGGAACTTTAGACGAACTGAAAGTGTCGATGTGGCTGGCAAATAAAGCAAAAGAAGCAGGAATGGCTCCAGCTGGTGATGATGGAACATATTTTCAGTTTTTTGATTTGTACAGGCATCAGGTAACTCCAAATACAAAATTTAAAATTGGACAAAAAGAATATAAATTGTGGAAAGATGTTCTCGTGGCAGAAACTACAAATATTAAAGTAGAGGCACCATTAGTGTACTTGGGAGCTGCAACAAAAGCAGAAATTGAAAAAGCAGATATCAAAGGAAAAGCAGTTGTTTTACTGGCTTCCAAAGAAGGAATTGCAGATGATATCTCGTTGTTTGACAGACGTTATCCGGGGCTTGTGAGAAATAAATATTATGATCTTGTCGTTAAAAAAGGAGCAACAGCACTTATTATGGTTGCAGATAAAATAGCAGAAGAAAGCTGGTCTCAGGTTGAACCACAAATGACAAGAGGAATTTACGGAATTGAAGGTTTTCGTGATAAAATTGGAGCAACAGTACCGGTTTTCTGGCTACACAATGATCAGTTAGAATATCTAAAAACAACCAAAGATCTTTTATCTACAGAAGTAATTTCTGAGACTTACAAATATCCTTCGGTAAATGTAGTGGGGACAATCGAAGGAACAGATGCCAAACTAAAAAACGAATATGTTCTTTTTAGCGGACATCAGGATCATGATGGGGTAAGACAAAAATACCGTCAGGATTCTATCTATAACGGAGCTGATGATAATGCCAGTACTTGTGTCGCCATGTTAGCAATTGCAAGAGCCTATAAAAAACAACCCGGAAAAAGAACTTCTCTGTTTGTATTTCACGGTTCAGAAGAGCGTGGTTTGTTAGGTTCAAGATGGTATGCATCGCATCCTACTGTTCCTGAAAAGGATATTATTGCAGTATTAAACGGAGATATGATTGGTAGAAATAATGTAAACCAGGCAGCTCTGTTAGGTTCCAGTTCTCCTCATGAAAACTCTTCAGATTTAGTGGCGATTGCGAAAAAAGCAAATGACGAAGGTCCGAAATTTGACCTGGATAAACTTTGGGACAGACCGGAACATCCGGAGTATTTTTACTTTCGTTCAGATCACTTGCCTTATGCAAAAAAAGGAATTCCTTCTGTTTTCTACACCAGTGTTTTGCACAGTCAATACCACACACCAATGGACGAATCTGAAAATATTGATTTCGTAAAATTGCATAAAATGACCGAATGGATCTACCGTACAGGCTGGATTTTATCTAATGATGCCAATCGTCCTAAAACATTACCAAATGTACAATTAGAGCGATAATCTAAAGGTTTAAAAAGAAAAATCCGTTTTATCTGCGTTATAATTCGACGCTGATTCAACGGATTTACTTTGTAAAGACGCGGATAAAAACAGATTTTATATTTAAAAACTTATTTAACCTGCTGGAAATAAAAAAAGCTTAATTATTTTATATTCTGTGTTCAAAGCAAAAAGAAAAAAATCCGTTTTTTCAGCGTTTTCGCAATAGCGAATCTGTGTCATCTGCGTTGAATTAATACATAGATTTAAAATTATTAACTAAAAATAAAAGAGGCTGTCTAAATAAATAGACAGCCTCTTTTTATGTTTAAGAGCAACTAGTTGTCAAAAAAATCAACAATCTAAGTTAGTCTAATAATCTAAATTTACAAACCGAATTCAGCTTTTACTTTGTCAACGAAATCAAGTTTTTCCCATGTAAATAACTCAACAGTAACCGTTTTTACATTTCCTCCCGGAGCAGAAAAAGTTTTGGTTACCACCTCTGGTTTACGTCCCATGTGTCCGTAAGCAGCAGTTTCGCTATAAATAGGATTTCTTAATTTCAAACGCTGCTCAATAAAGTAAGGACGCATATCAAAGATAGCTTCTACTTTTTTAGCGATTTCACCATTGGTTAAGTTTACTTTAGAAGTTCCGTAAGTATCAATAAAAATACCCATTGGTTCTGCAACTCCAATAGCGTAAGAAACCTGTACTAAAATCTCATCAGCAACACCGGCAGCCACTAAGTTTTTAGCGATATGACGTGTAGCATACGCAGCACTTCTGTCTACTTTACTTGGGTCTTTTCCGGAGAATGCACCACCACCGTGAGCACCTTTACCACCGTAAGTATCCACAATGATTTTTCTTCCTGTTAAACCAGTGTCTCCGTGAGGTCCTCCAATAACGAATTTTCCTGTTGGGTTAATATGGTAGTTGATTTTATCATTGAATAAATGCGCGTGAGTTGGATTTTTAGCAATGATTCTTGGAATCAGGATTTCGATAATATCTTTTTTGATTTTAGCCAGCATTGTAGCTTCTTCATCAAAATCATCGTGTTGAGTTGAGATTACAATTGCATCAATACGAGTTGGTTTGTTATCATCGCTATATTCTAACGTTACCTGAGATTTTGCATCCGGACGTAAATAAGTGATTTCTTTATTCTCACGTCTTAAAATTGCTAGTTCCTGTAATAAGCTATGAGATAAATCAAGTGCCAATGGCATGTAGTTTTCAGTTTCGTTAGTGGCGTAACCAAACATCATTCCCTGGTCTCCAGCACCTTGCTCTTCTGGCTTAGCTCTGTCAACACCCTGATTAATATCTGCTGATTGCTCATGAATTGCAGAAAGAATCCCACAAGAATTGGCTTCAAACATATATTCGCTTTTAGTGTATCCAATTTTACGGATTACATCGCGGGCAATTTGCTGCACATCAAGATAAGTATTCGATTTTACTTCACCTGCTAAAATTACCTGACCAGTTGTAACAAGAGTTTCACAAGCTACTTTTGAGTCAGCATCAAATGCCAGAAAGTTATCAATTAAAGCATCCGAAATTTGATCTGCAACTTTGTCTGGATGCCCTTCACTAACAGATTCTGACGTAAATAAATAAGCCATAATAATTTATTAAATTAACATTAAGCGAGGAAAAGTAATTGCTGAAAGTGCTAAAGGAGGTATCCTGCTTTAGCATTTTTTACTACTGAAATTAATCTTTCAGCATTCATAACGAACCGTTTCATTATGAAGAGGTTGCAATCAGTTCAAATTTTTCCTCTGTATTAGGGTGCAAAGGTATAAAACCATTTTGATTTGCAAATTAAACTTCTGTTTTTTTTAGTTTTATACATAGAAATTTAACATAACATACTATTTTGATAGGGTAATAGAAATTATTTCTGTTTTTATTTGGTCGATTAAAAAATAGTTTGCAAATTTGCCCCATCAAAATAACAGAAAAGATGAAATCAACAATTTGCAGTATGTCTTGTAAGATGCCGGAGCCTTCCGCAGAGACGCTGTTGTAGTTTTTTTTTCAAAAATATATATAAAGCCTCTGCCCAACCGCAGGGGCTTTTTTATTTCAAAAAGAAATCAAATTGTAAATAACTTCTTAACTTTAAATAGTAATCAATCAGAAAAAGCAATGAAAAAAAATGTACTATTAGCATTAGGTCTTTTAACATTTTCAGGAATCTATGCTCAGGATAACAAAAAAGAGCAGGATACTTTAAAGAATAATGAACTATCGGAAGTAACGATAGTAGGGTCCAGAAGTAAAAACAGAGTAAAAACAGATGTTCCTGTTCCCGTAGATGTTTTTAATATTTCAGAGATCACAAAAGGATCTCCGCAAACCAGTGTTACGCAGATCTTAAATTATGTTGCACCCTCATTTACGAGTAATGCAACTTCTACAGCAGATGCTACAGATCACGTCGATCCGGCACAATTAAGAGGTTTAGGACCAGATCAGGTTTTAATACTGGTAAATGGTAAGCGCAGGCATACAAGTGCATTGGTAAATATTAACGGATCGCCGGGAAGAGGATCTGTTGGAACAGATTTAAACGCTATTCCATCATTTGCAATCGAAAGAATCGAAGTTTTGCGTGACGGTGCAGCAGCTCAATACGGTTCAGATGCCATCGCCGGTGTTATTAATATAGTACTGAAAAAGAATGCTAATTTTATTTCAGGAGGCATTCAGTACGGTACCAACTTATCATCAGGATCTAATAATTTTAAAGGCGGAGCCGATGGTCAAAACTTACAGGTAGATTTAAATTACGGAACATCTTTAGGCAAAGCAGGAAGTTTCCTGAATATTACAGGTAGTGCCGTGACCAGACAGGCAACAAGCAGGGCCGGGATTAGAAACAATGCTATTTTTAATGCGTATAATGCTGTCGAAAACAGAGCCGCTCAAAACGGTGTTGCCATTAATTCCTTGTTTAGCAATATTAATAACACTCCAAATTCAGCACAGATTCTTACTTCGCTAAAACAATATGCACCACAGGTAAGTTATTTTACACCGGCACAGCAAACTGCAATTTCATCTGCAACAACATTAGCTCAAATGCAAACGGCTTTGAATTTTGATGTAACCAATAATGAAATTGCCTACAGGGGTCAGGAAAGAAGCGATTATAATATGAGTGTGGGTCAGTCAGAACTGGCTTCGGGACAACTCTATTATAATACCAAATATCCTTTGACAGAAACTACCGCTTTATACTCTTTTGGTGGGGTTTCGTATAGAAATGGTAAATCATATGCATTTAACAGATTGCCAAATGGTTCCGGAACTTTCACTCAAGTGCATGAAAACGGATTCCTTCCGGAAATACAATCGGATATTTTAGACGCTTCATCTGCGGTTGGAGTGACAACAGAATTATTTGGATTTGATACAGATCTTAGTACAAATCTGGGGACAAATTCTTTTAAATATGATGTAAACAATACTAGTAATGCCACCTTGGGAACCAATTCAGCGACCAGTTTTGATGCCGGTAAAGTTTCATTTTTACAAAGTACAACCAATTTGGATTTTAGTAAAAAGTTAGATGTATTAGAAGGGTTAAATGTTGCTTTTGGTGGAGAATTCAGATATGAAAACTATCAGATCAAATCAGGAGAAGAAGCCTCTTACGGATTATATGATATAAATGGAAATTTAGTTTCAGGAATTCTGCCAAGTAATTCACCGTTAATTGTAACTGATTTTTTTGGTAACAAACGTGGAGCAGGAGCACAGGGATTCTCTGGTTTTCAGCCATCGGATGCTAAAGAAAAAGACAGAAAAAGTGGTGCAGCTTATATAGATTTAGAATTAAACGCTACTAAAAACTGGCTTATAAATGGTGCTGCACGTTATGAGAATTATTCAGATTTTGGAAGCACGGTTATCTTTAAGCTGGCATCTCTTTTAAAATTGAATGATAATATCAACTGGAGAATTTCAGGTCAAACGGGTTTTAGGGCTCCATCATTACAGCAAAAATATTTTGAAGCAAGTTCAACCCAGTTTATAAATGGTTCTCCTTATCAGGTAGGTTATTTTACAAATGATTCACAGGCAGCTAAAAGTATTGGAGTGGAGAGTCTGAAACCTGAAAAATCTAAAAGTATTAGTACAGGATTTACATTTAAAATTCCTGAAGCAAACATTACGATTGCAACAGATGCCTATTTTACAAGAATCAATGATAGAGTTGTGCTAACAGGGCAATATGCAAGACCAACAGATGCACAAATAAATGCAGCAACATCACAACAGCAAAAAGATGCTTTGACTTTGTTTCAACAAGCATTTGATTTAAAAGGAGTAGAAAGAGCTTCATTCTGGACGAACGGAATTGACTCTGAAACAAAAGGTATTGATGTAGTGATTTCTCAAAAATACGATGTGATTCAGGATTTTACGATCAGAAATGATTTTGCTTTAAGCTACAATACTACTAAAAGAGTAGGGAAGTTAAATGTTCCTCAATCTATTATTGATGCAGGTGGTGATCCTTATATATATTCGTTTTTCCCGGAATCAAGCCGAATTTACTTAGAAGAAGCAATTCCTAAATTAAAAGCGAATTTGATGACTACCTTCAATATCAAAAAACTGGATATTTATTTAAGAAACAGTTATTTCGGAAAAGTGACTGATCCCGGAGCAACAGATGTAAACTTAGACGGATCATCTTCAGTTTACGAACACCCTGTGTACAGTTCAAAAATAGTTACCGATTTATCTTTTGGATATCAGATCAACGAGAAATTCAGATTGACACTTGGATTTAATAATATAGGAGATGTTTATCCAGACAGAAATAATCCGTCAACTCCTGCATTTACCAATACAACACCAACATTGTCTCCTGCACCAAGCACTGATTTAACAAATGCAAATCAGTTTGCTTATTCAAGAGCGGTATCCCAATTTGGATTGAATGGAAGATTTGGTTTTGCCCGATTGAGTTTTAAATTCTAAAGTAGAATAATAAGATTAGCCACAGATTAAACGGATCGAACAGATTTGCACAGATTTTTTTTAATCATTTTAATCCTTTAATCTGTGGCTATTTTTTTAAGTAGATAGAGAGAAGTAAAAGAATCCATATAAAACAGTTCAAATCCGTAGAATCAGTGGGTTAATTTTTTCAAAGCGAGACCTTATATTTACAGGGCTTCTAAAAAAAATAATGTTAAATGTCACTTTTTGTTTTGGTAGTTCTAAAAATAGTTTCTATATTTACTCTATCAAATTAGTCGAGTTTAAAAAAAGAGAATTAATTTTAAATAAAATGAAAATGAAAACAATAGCGAATAATATGATGATATGTTGTGAGATGATGCAAATGTGCATCCCAAATCGCTGTTGCCAAAAGTGAAAGAGTAAATCTTTGTTATAGTTAGAACTATAAGCCCTTTTGGTAGCCATCCGAAAGGGCTTTTTTTTATTTCAACACTTTTTAAATTACAAATTATGAAAACATTAAACTCAATCGCAATAGAGTATTTATTGAGAAACGATTCTCAAAAAAACAATAATAAATCAGAAGAGATATCAAGAGAAGTTATAAGAATAAATGCAGAGCAGCATTTAAAAACTCAAAAATCATTACTGTTTCACATGTATGACCTTGAAGAAGAAGGAAATTTCAATTTTAATTTCAAAAATCAACTACAATAGCAATTACAAAAATCAATTATAAAATATAAAGTATTAACATACCTAAAAAACTAAGATCATGAGCACACAAAAATTCGCAACAAACGCACTACACGCAGGACACGATGTTACTAAAAATGCAGGAACCAGAGCAGTGCCAATTTATCAGACATCATCATATGTGTTTAACGATTCAGATCACGCTGCCAATTTATTTGGTCTTGCCGAGGCCGGATTTATTTATACCCGATTAAATAACCCAACAAATGATGTTTTAGAACAACGTCTTGCCGCACTTGAAGGCGGAATTGGCGCTGTAGTTACAGCATCCGGAGCATCTGCAATTTCTACAACATTATTGACTTTGCTAAAAGCGGGCGATCACATTGTGGCTTCGAATAGTTTATACGGTGGAACTTATAATTTACTAAATGTAACTTTACCCCGTTTAGGCATTACAACAACATTTGTAGATCCTTCCCAGCCGGAAAACTTTACAAAAGCTGCCAAAGAAAACACAAGAGCCTTTTTTGTAGAATCTTTAGGAAATCCAAAATTAGATGTACTAGACCTGAAAAGAATTTCGGCGGAAGCCAAAAACTTTAAAGTACCTTTTATTGTAGACAATACAGTTGCGACTCCTTATTTATTGAACCCAATTGAATATGGGGCAGATATCGTAATTCATTCCTTAACCAAATATATTTCAGGAAACGGAACTTCATTAGGAGGTGTTATTATCGATGCAGGAAAATTTGACTGGTCAAACGGGAAATTCCCTGAATTTACAGAACCTTCTGCAGGATATCACGGATTAGTGTATCATGAAGCTTTAGGAAATGCTGCTTTTATTGCAAAAGCAAGAATTGAAGGTTTGCGTGATTTTGGTGCAGCTTTGAGCCCGTTTAATGCTTTTCAGATTATTCAGGGATTAGAAACATTACCAATCCGAATTCAGAAACATAGCGAAAATGCTTTGGCTTTGGCCTCTTGGTTAGAAAAACAAGAAGAGGTTGTCTGGGTAAATTATCCAGGTCTTAAAAACAATAAATATTATGATTTGGCACAGCAATATTTGCCAAAAGGACAAAGTGGTGTGATCACTTTTGGACTAAAAGGCGGTTTTGATGCCGCTAAAAAAGTAGTCGATCAGACTAAGTTGTTCTCGCTTCTGGCCAATATTGGTGATACAAAATCACTGATCATTCACCCGGCAAGTACCACACACCAACAATTGTCTGATGCTGACCAACTAGAAACAGGAGTTTCTAAAGATCTAGTCCGACTTTCTGTTGGAATAGAAGATATCGAGGATTTAATAGCTGATTTGCAAGCCGCTTTTGCAAGCGTTACCCAATCGCAATACAGTATTAATAAAAATTAGGTTTTTTTGTTTTTTGTTTGAAAAATTGCCTTTAGTAGCGTGAGTTCTGCTAGAGGTGATTTTTTATAAAAAACATTCAATATAAAAATTTCACCATATAAGTGATATAAGTTCATTTTAGTAAAGGCGCACAGCTTAGTAGAGACGTACAGCAGAGCGTCTAATATATAGAAACTAGTACTTCTAAATCCATGCGTTGATAATTAAATGAACTTATATCACTTACATGGTTTAATCAAACCCAATAAATTAGAAATTATGTCAAAGCTAAAAATAAATATCATCCTTTTTGGAATTGGAAATATCGGAAGTACTTTGATCAATCAAATTATCGAAAGTCAGGAATTTTTTCTCGAAAGTAAAAATGTTGATTTTCATTTTCCGATTATCACAAATTCAACAGTAGCTTTTTTTGAGAAAGAAGGTGTAGGATATGCCTGGGAAACCAATTTTTTAGAATTGGCTGTTCCGTTTAAAGTGCAGGATATTATTGAATTTGCAAAAGAAAATGAATTTGAGAATCTAATTGCAGTTGATGCAACGGCAAGCGACGAACTGATCCATCATTACAATACCCTGATCGAAAACGGATTTAATATTGTAGCGGTAAATAAAAAAGCCAATACATTGCCAATTGATTTATATAAAGAGATCAGGGCAAATCTTAAAAAACACGACAAAGAGTTTTTGTACGAAACATCAGTAGATACAGGCTTTCCGGTATTGCAGACCTTAAGGGATTTGTATTATTCAGGAGAAAAAATCACTAAAATACGAGGTGTTTTCTCTGATAACCTAAGTTATGTCTTTAATAGGTTTGCCAATGAACAAGTGACTTTTTCATCCCTTTTAAAAGATGCAAGCCTGCTGGGTTTAATGCGTTCTACTTTTAAAGAAGATTTATCCGGAAATGATACCGCAAGAAAATTGCTGATTTTGACGAGAGAAATAGGCAAAGACTTTGAACTTTCAGATATAAAAATCCATCCTTTAATTACCGAAGAACATTTAGAGCAAAACGGAGTCCTTAATAAGGAAGCAATAGACAGGTCGTTTAAAATTGCAAAAATAACCCAGGCAGACCATCACGTATTAAGATATGTAGGGGAATTTGATGTACAAAAAAACACATTAGAAGTCAAATTAGTTTCAGAACCTGTTACATCGGCTATTGGTCAATTAAAAGGGTCAGATACTATTTTTGAGATTTATACCCAATCTTATGCAGATGTTCCTATCGCAATTCAAAGTGCTTCGGCATGTAAGCAAGCCATTTCAAGAGGGATAATAACTGACATTTTAAAAGTAGCTGAAAAAATTAAAAATAAAGAAGCAGTTTGGCTGTAAGTGGTTTCTAATAGTAGTGAGTTGTTCTTTGATATGTTGAAACAGGAAAGTTTATTATGTATTTTTTTGTAGGTTTTAACGCGCAATTTTTTAAATATTAAATTTGTAAGATGTTTTTTAACGTTTAAAAGATGTTTTTTAACGTTTTTTAAGATTAATTTGCTGATCCTCACTTGCATAATTGAAAAAATATTCGCACATTTGTAATACCTCAAAACTGCCAGAAAATAAATTTAAATATTCGGAATAATAGTTATGTCGATCGGAACAAAAGTTGAAAAAACTTTACTTCTTATTGATTATAAAAGAAGAACAGGATAGAATTATTTCGACAGTTTCGGGAAGCTTATTAAAATGAAACAAATGCAAGAATTTTTTAAAATAGCAAGTAAATCACAGATGAATAAATCCCTACAGATGAACAAGATGTTTAACGTCGCACGTATTTGTGTACGCGTCTGTTGATACTAAAAGTATATATAAGTTGTAAAAAACTTAAACCCTTTTGGTATTGTGATCCAAAAGGGTTTTTTTATTCCATTTGGTTGCCATAACAAAAAATTAAACAAACAATAAATATTATAAAACGAACACTAACGTAAACTTAAATATCATGAGCACATTAAACTACTTAACAAAAACTTTTTCTACATTGAAAAACTTAAGAGCTAAAAGAAACAATCCGCCACCGCCAGCAAATGAATTGGTACATCCAAGATTCGGGATCACAGAGGCAGATAAAATAGCAGAGAAAAAAGAGCCAAACTCATTATTGTTTTTGATGTATTCAAAAGAAAATGAAACACTTTTTATCTAAATCGAAAAGTATCATAAAATAAGGGGATACCTGCTTAATTTTACTGGGCAAACTGTTCGGTAATTTTTTGCGTACACTAGTTTTTGTTTGAATTATGTTTAAGAAATTGCGGAATCAGTTTCGATAAAATTTGTTTGTTTAAGAAATTAGTAGTTAATTTGCACCTTTAAGTTCAAAAACGTATTGAAATGTTATAAAGAAAGGACGAGGGATTAGACCCGATGAATCCTTAGCAACCCTTCGTTAAATCGAAGAAGGTGCTGCATTCTACCACGCCCAAACGTGGAAAGATAACAACAAGAATTTTCTAGTTTCACCCTAGTACTTTCTTTCTAATATTTCCACATACAAATCAATAATAAAAAGATTTGAAATTGGAAAATATACCAAGTCCCATTATAATTCAGGATTTCATCACCGAAAGTGGTGCAACATATCCATTATTGCCATTAAGCTTTACCCTTTTCGGGTTACCATTGTATAGCGCTCCTATAGTTTTGGTTAACCATGCCTTAACAGGAAATGCTCAGGTTACAGGCGAAAACGGCTGGTGGAATGATTTAATTGGCGACGAAAAAACAATAGATACCAACAGATATACCGTATTGGCATTCAATGTTCCGGGAAATGGAAACGATTCGTTTGTAATTGATAATTACCAGGATTTTACCACCAGAGATATTGCCCGCATTTTTATTAAAGGACTTCAGGCTTTGCAAATTGAGCAGGTTTATGCCATTATTGGAGGTTCTGTTGGTGGAGGAATCGCTTGGGAAATCCTGGCATTAGAACCTAATATAACCCAGAACTTAATCCCGATTGCAACCGACTGGAAATCGACCGACTGGATGATTGCTAATTGTTATCTGCAAGAGCAAATCCTGAACAATTCTTCAAAACCTATAGAAGATGCCAGAATCCATGCTATGTTGTGTTACCGCTCTCCTGAATCATTCAAAGAAAAATTTCAACGTACCATCAATAACAACCTTTCTATTTTTAATATAGAAAGCTGGTTGGCGCATCACGGCGAAAAATTACAAAAGAGATACCAATTGGCATCGTATAAACTGATGAACCAATTGCTCAAAACCATAGATATTACCAGAAATAGTGACGATTTCGAAACTTTACTGTCAAGAACAAATGCAGCGATTCATATTATCGGAATCAACTCGGATTTGTTTTTTACGCCAAAAGAAAATCGCGACACTTTTCAGGATTTAAAGAAGTTCAAAGACAATGTTTTTTACAGCGAAATAGATTCGGTTCACGGACATGACGCTTTTTTAATCGAGTACAAACAATTAGATCATTTACTTGCCGATATTTTTAAGGCAGAAACAATAGAAAAATAAAATGAAAATATTAAAATTTGGAGGCAAATCGTTATCAAACGGAGAAGGACTTAACAAAGTAGTTTCAATCATATCTGATAAAGTAAATCAGGGAGAACAAATTGCAGTTGTCGTTTCGGCTCGTGGAAAAGCTACTGATGAGTTAGAATATATTTTGAAACTTGCCGCTAAAAATGGTAATTACAAACCATTATTTGAGAATTTTAAAACCTATCAAATTTCAGATTATCCTCAAGTAGATTTTTCTGAAGAATTTAATATTTTAGAGAAACTTTTTGAAGGCGTTAGCTTAATTGGAGATTACAGCAATAAAATCAAAGATCAGATTTTATCTAAAGGCGAATTGCTTTCGGCTAAATTATTAACAGCGATTTTAAAAGAAAAAGGAATTCCGGCAAATTTTGTTGATTCAAGAATATTATTAAAAACCGATTCTAAATTTGGAGATGCGCAGCCGTTAGAACAACTTTCGAAGAAAAATGTTGTCAATTATTTTAAAGAACACAATGGTTCGACTGTAAACATCGTAACTGGTTTTATTGGTTCAAACAATAATAACGATACAACAACTTTAGGTAGAAATGGCAGTAATTATACCGCATCATTAATTGCAAATTATTTAAATGCCGAAGAACTTCAAAACTTCACCCACGTTGACGGAATTTACACAGCAAATCCGGATTTGGTTGCGGATGCTAAAAAGATCGAATTTTTATCATTTAATGAAGCGAACGAATTGGCCAATTTTGGAGCAACAATCCTACATGCCAAAACGATAATTCCTTTATTAGAAAAAAATATTCCGCTTCGTATTTTAAACACATTCAATCATGAAAACCGCGGAACTTTAATCACTTCAGATTCAGCTAAAGAAGGAATCAAAACCCTTTCGGTTTTAGAGAATTTATCATTGGTAAATCTTGAAGGACGCGGATTATTAGGAAAAGCGGGTGTTGATGCCCGAATTTTCAAGGTAATGGGCGATCATAACATTAGTGTAAGTATCATTTCACAAGGTTCTTCAGAAAGAGGAATCGGATTGGTTGTGGCTACAGATAAAGCAACAACAGCCATGATCGAATTAGAAAAAGAGTTCGAAAATGACTTTTATTCTAAAGATGTAAATCAGATTACAGTAACAGATAATGTTTCGGTTATTTCGATTATTGGCCAGGATTTGAGCACTTTCCATAAACCTTACACCGCTTTAATCAAAAATAAAATAGTTCCGATTTTGTTTAACAACACCGTTACGGGTAAAAACGTGAGTTTGGTCGTTAAAAAATCAGAACTAAATAAAGCATTAAACGTAATTCACGGTGAGATTTTTGGAGTTTCCAAGAAAATCAACATTGCCATTTTCGGTCACGGATTGGTTGGAGGAACTTTAATCAATCAGATTCTGGAATCGACTGCAGCGATCGAAAAGCGTAAAGACATTAAACTGAATGTTTTTGCAATCGCAAACTCTAAGAAATTGCTTTTAAACAAAAATGGCGTAACTTCTGACTGGAAAAATGACATTCAGAAAAACGGACTTGAATACACTATCAATGATGTGATTGCTTACGCTAATCAACATCATTTAGAAAACTTAATTGCGATTGACAATACAGCAAGTGCCACTTTTGTAGAAAATTATATTTCTTTGATTGAGAGTAGTTTCGACTTGATTTCTTCTAATAAAGTGGCCAATACGTTAAGTTATGGCTTTTATAAAGAACTGAGAAAATCTTTAGCAGATAATCAGAAGAATTATTTATACGAAACTAATGTTGGTGCAGGTTTACCATTAATTGATACGATTAAATTATTGCATCTTTCAGGTGAAAATATCACCAAAATAAAAGGGGTTTTCTCCGGAACATTAAGTTATTTATTTAATAATTTCTCTGCAAAAGACGCTCCGTTTAGTGAGATTCTGCAAGAAGCAATTGATAACGGATATACAGAACCAGATCCGCGTGAGGATTTATGCGGAAACGATGTGGGAAGAAAGTTATTGATTCTGGCAAGAGAATTAGATCTGCAAAATGAGTTTGAAGAAATCTCGATCCAGAATTTAATTCCGGAACATTTACGTGATGGAAATGTATCTGATTTCTTAAACAAACTAAAAGAATTTGACCCAATTTACGAGAAAATAAAAGCCGATCAAAAACCAAATCACGTATTAAGATACATTGGTGAATTGTCCGGAGATTTGCAAAATGACAAAGGAATTCTGGAAGTAAAATTAGTTTCGGTACCTTCTGATACCGCTTTAGGCGGATTAAAAGGGTCTGATTCTTTCTTCGAAATATATACAGAATCTTACGGAGATCGTCCAATCGTAATTCAGGGAGCCGGTGCAGGTTCTGCGGTAACAGCGAGAGGTGTATTTGGAGATATTTTGAGATTATCAGATAAAGGATAAAAATTTTAGATTGAAGATTTTAGAGTTTAGATTATGGTTTGAACTCAAACAAAAACAAAAAAAACAAATACCATGAAAGTAACCTTAAACAGAGTAAACGACGCATTTCATTTTAAACTCAAAAATGAGCGTGGTCATGTAGTTGATGTTGATAGCAGAGCCGAATTTGGCGGAAGCGATTTAGGTGCAAGTCCAATGGAATTAGTATTGATGGGCGTTGCGGGATGCAGTGCAATCGATATGATTTCGATTTTGAAGAAACAACGTCAGGAAATAACTTCATTTAATGCTGAGGTTGAAGGAGAACGTGTAAAAGTTGGAGAAGCAACACCGTTTAAAGAAATCAATGTGGTTTTTTATTTAGAAGGTGATATCAATCCTGAAAAAGCAAAAAAAGCGGCACAGCTTTCTTTTGAGAAATACTGCTCCGTTGCTAAAACAATTGAACCAACAGCTACAATAAAATACAAAGTTGTACTAAACAACGAAGAATTATAGAATTAGAAAATTAGTCAATTAGAAAATTAGTCAATTAGAAAATTAGATAATTTTTATGTTGACTTTAAACTCACTATCGTTTCGATTTTAAGTGTTGGTTTTAACTCACAGTGAGAACCTGAAACTTGAAACCTCAAACAAAAAAAAACAAAAAATACACAATGAACGAAGAAGAATTTGGCTTTGAAACTTTAGCCATAAGAACACATTTAGAAAAAACACAATTTCAGGAACATTCTACCCCCTTGTATTTATCATCAAGTTTTGTATTTGAAGATGCAGAGGATATGAGAGCATCTTTTACTGAAGAAAAAGTACGTAATATCTACTCACGTTTTAGCAACCCAAACACAACCGAATTTGTAGATAAGGTTTGTGCGATGGAAGGTGCCGAAGCGGGTTATGCTTTTGCAACCGGAATGGCGGCGATATATTCGACTTTTGCAGCATTGCTGGAATCAGGCGATCACATTGTTTCTGCAGGAAGTGTTTTTGGGTCTACACATGCATTGTTTATGACTTATTTTCCAAAATGGAATATTGAAACAACGTATTTTGATATTAATAAACCGGAAACGATAGAGAGTTTTATTAAGCCAAATACTAAAATTTTATACGCTGAAACACCTACAAATCCCGGTGTTGATGTAGTTGATTTAGAATTATTGGGGCAAATTGCCAAAAAACACAATTTGATCTTAATAATTGACAATTGTTTTGCAACACCATACATTCAGCAGCCTATTAAATTTGGTGCGCATTTGGTAATTCACTCGGCAACAAAATTAATAGACGGACAAGGTCGTGTTTTAGGAGGAGTTGCAGTTGGAGAAGCTGAATTGATTCGTAAAATATATTTATTTTCAAGAAATACAGGACCGGCAATGTCGCCATTTAATGCTTGGGTTTTGTCAAAAAGTTTAGAAACTTTGGCAGTTCGTGTTGATAAACATTGCGAAAATGCATTAAAAGTAGCTGAGTTTTTAGAAAGTCATCCCAATGTTAGCAGCGTAAAATATCCGTTTTTAAAATCGCATCCAAAGTATGAAATTGCCAAAAAACAGATGCTTTTGGGAGGTAATATAATTGCAATTGAAATTAAAGGCGGTCTTGAAGCAGGAAGGAAATTTTTGGATAAGATTAAATTATGTTCGCTTTCGGCAAATATTGGAGATGTAAAAACGATTGTAACACATCCGGCATCAACAACACATAGCAAATTATCTGTTGAAGAAAAGTTAGCTGTTGGCATTACAGAAGGACTAGTGCGGGTTTCTGTAGGTCTGGAAACCGTAAAAGATATTATTGCAGATTTAGATCAGGCGCTTTCTTAAGAATTTTAGATTCTGTAGTTGTTTAAAATTTATTATAATAACGATTTTTGATTGTAATTTAATTACTATTAAAAATCGTTATTCTTTTTATTGTAGTTTGAGTAAAAAGTATATTTTTGTCAAAAACAGAATTTAAGAAAAATATTAATTAATCAACTTAAACGAATTACCAAATGGTTGACTCTACTTACATTATTGACGACAAATTACTGGTTTCCGGCGGAAAACGTTTTCTTAATTATATTTTGGATATTATATTTATTTTGATAACAGTATTTACTTTGGCTGTCGTTTTGGCCATTGTGGCTAGTGTCTTTGGATGGCAAGGATTCTTAATTTGGATGAGAAGTATGAGTGATCTTGATGGGCAAATAGTTTTTGTTGGGACTTCAATATTTTATTATATATTTTTTGAAGGTATTTTTGGAAGATCGGTGGCTAAGTTTATCACAGGGACGATAGTAGTCAATGAAAATGGTCTAAAACCAGACTTTGGCACTATTGTAAAAAGAACTTTTTGTAGATTAATTCCTTTTGATGCTTTATCTTTTTTAGGAAGTAGAGGTTGGCATGATTCCATATCAGATACATATGTCGTGAATAAAAAGGCTTTAAGCGAAGAATTAAAAATGTTTCATGAATTTAGCCTAATCGGAGTTGAAGAAATTAATTAAACTATACTATTTTAGTAGAACTTAGTTTTTCATTGTGTTATTTTTCTCATTCAAAAAGCTTATTTTTGTTGCAGAAAAATATGCAGTTTGTTATTTTAGACATAAGATCTAAAATCAACATTCTACAATCTAAATTTATTTAAGTGCTTTCAAAGAAAACAAAATACGGCATTAAGGCTTTAACTTATTTGGCTAGACGTGAAAATAATGAACCTGTACAGATTGCCGAAATTGCTAAAAGCGAACATATTTCGATAAAATTCTTAGAAAGTATATTATTACTGCTTAGAAATTCTGGTTTTCTTGGAGCAAAGAAAGGAAAAGGCGGAGGTTATTACCTTATAAAAGATCCAAAAGATATCAGTATGGCAAAAGTCTATCGTATTCTCGAGGGCCCAATTGCGTTACTGCCTTGTGCGAGTCATAACTTTTATGAAAGATGTGATGATTGCGATGATGAGACCACTTGTGCCGCAAGACGTTTGATGATGGAAGTTCGTGATAATACACTTAAAATATTAGAAAGTAACTCCCTGGCGGATATTGCATTTTAAATAAAATATTAAACCATATAAGTCATGTAAGGTAATATAAGGGTTACTGTAAAAATATAAGTTTTTATTAAATGAACTTATATCACTTATATCGTAGAGAAATTAAAAAATCAATTTATATCCTGCTAAAAATAACATTACGGCAATAGCATTTCTAAGGAAAGCGTCAGGAACTTTTCCACTTAACATACTTCCTATAAAAATTCCGGGAAGTGATCCCATTAGTAATTGACCTAATAAAAGTAAATCTAAATTTCCCATAGAGGCATGTCCTATTCCGGCAACAAGCGTTAACGGAACAGCATGGGCAATCTCGGTTCCTACCAAACGAGGTGTTGGTAAAAGTGGATAAAGGAAAAATAAAGTAACGGTTCCTAAAGCTCCGGCTCCAATAGATGTTAATGTTACAGTTGCTCCAAGTAATACTCCAATCCCGATCGTCAGCATGTTTTGAGTGTGACTTTCGCTATGAAATCTGTCTCCTGCATGTTTTTGAGAGTATACGAGTAATTTCTTTTTAAATAAAATGGCAATAGAGGTAAAAAGCAATGCCCAGCCTAAACTGTATTTTATTACTGCATTTATAGTAGAAATATCAGTTTTAATGCTGTTTAGAATCCATAAAGTCAATAAAGCTGCAGGTACACTTCCTAAGGTAAGCCATCCTGTAATAGTCCAATTGATGTTGCCTTTTTTATGATGCACAAATACGCCTCCCATTTTGGTAAAAGCAGCATATAATAAATCAGTGCCAACTGCTGTTGTCGGGGGAATGCCAAAATACAATAAAATAGGAGTCATTAAAGAACCGCCCCCAACACCTGTCAACCCCACAACAAAACCTACTACTAAACCTGCAATTACAAGACCTATCTGGAAATCCATGTATAAAAATTTGCTGTAAAAATAAGAACAATTTTATAATAATCCGATGGATTTTGTAGACTTTAAAATGCTATATTTGCAATTGAATATCTTTAATGTTTTATCTGGTTGAAATACAGGTTAATACAGTTTTTAACTTAAGAAGCCAATTTGTTATATTTTTTAAAGTTGCTGCTTGCTTAATCAAAAGAGGATTAGCGTTGTAAAAAAATTAAATAATATTTTGATATTTAGAAATAAGTACTAATTTTGCATAGTAATCTATTAAGCCGATAGGGTAATAGATTTAAAGCTCAAAACCAAACCAGTAATATGGAAAAAGAATTGAAAATAGATAGTGTAAGTATCAAATCAGATGCATTAATAAAAGAAAAACTATGGGTTGTTATTCCTGTTGTTTTATTAATAGGCTTATTATCTACACTGATTTATAATCACTATGCAGATTTTTCAGTAGACGGGTTTATTAATGGATTTGATGAGAATTTTTTGGTGTTTTTTGCTATTGGTGTTTTTGCTCAATTGGTAGACGGGACATTAGGAATGGGATACGGAGCAACTTCGACTTCATTTTTATTAGCTTACGGAGTTCCTCCGGTTGTGAGTAGTACCGCGGTTCACGTGTCAGAAATGTTTACCACAGGCGCATCGGCACTTTCTCATCACCGTTTTGGAAATATCAATAAAAAACTGGTAAAACATTTGTTGATTCCGGGGGTTTTAGGTTCGATAACAGGAGCTTATTTATTATCAGATGTGATTAATGGAGATATTATTAAACCATTTATTGCAGTTTATATGATTATTTTGGCGGTTGTCATTATCAAAAAGGCGCTGAAAAAAACGATTGTAAAAAAGAAAACTAAAAAATTAAGTGTTTTGGCAGCTTTTGGCGGGTTTATGGATTCAGTTGGAGGAGGAGGCTGGGGGCCAATCGTAACGTCTACTTTATTAGGACGCGGCAGAAACCCAAGATATACAATAGGTTCTGTAAATGCAGCAGAGTTCGCGATTTCATTTGCAAGCGGAATCACTTTCATGCTTTTTGGAGGAATTCATGGCTGGCAGGTTATTATAGGTTTAATTGCAGGAGGAGTAATCGCAGCGCCAATTGGAGCTTATCTGGTGAATAAAATCAAAAGAAAACCAATGATGGTTGCGGTTGGAATTTTAATTATATTATTGAGTTTAAAAACATTATCTAAATTTATTGGAAGTATTTTTTAGAGAAGGAAAGAAAGAGATTATGAGTGCGACGATTATACAATCATTATTAGATAAAACAAAAGATTTTTCGCTGGATGAAACATTGGTTTTTTTAGCCAATGAATATCCGGGAAAAGTAATTTTTTCGACTTCTTTTGGTCAGGAAGATCAGGTAATTACAGATTTTATTGCAAAAAGTAATACGGATATTACCATTTTTACCTTAGATACCGGAAGATTATTTCAGGAAACTTATGATGTTTTTCACAAGACATTAAAAAAATATAAAAAACAAATCGAGGTTTACTTTCCCGAAGCAGCATCAGTAGAAAATCTATTGCAGCAAAAAGGACCCAACAGCTTTTATGATTCGGTAGAAAATAGAAAAGAGTGCTGTTTCATTCGTAAAGTACTTCCGCTAAGAAAAGCTTTGGCAGGAAACTCAGTTTGGATCACGGGTTTAAGAGCCGAACAATCTGAGAATAGAAATGATTTACAATTGTTTGAATACGATGGCGGTTTCGAAATCATCAAATTCAATCCGTTATTAAAATGGACTTTAGAAGAAGTTGAAACGTATTTGTCAGAAAATAATGTTCCTCAAAATGCTTTACACAAACAAGGCTTCGTAAGTATAGGATGTGCCCCATGTACAAGAGCAATTTTTCCTGGTGAAGATATAAGAGCCGGAAGGTGGTGGTGGGAATCAAGCCATAAAGAGTGTGGTTTGCATAGCGCTAAGAAAGAGTAAAGAAGAAAGAGGCAAGAGAATAGAACAAAGAGAACAGAATAAATAGTGGAAAGTTTTAGAGTAACTCACAAACTTAAAACCTGAAACCTGACACTAAAAAATATCAAACAAAAAACAATGAGTTCAGTATTAAAAACAAACGCTTTAGAGAGTGAAGCGATATACATTTTCAGAGAAGTAATTTCACAATTTGACAAACCTGTTTTACTTTTTTCTGGAGGGAAAGATTCTATAACATTAGTACGTTTAGCTCAAAAAGCATTTTTTCCTGCTAAGATTCCGTTTCCTCTTTTACATGTTGATACGGGACACAATTTTCCTGAAACAATCGCTTTCAGAGATAAATTGGTTGAGGAATTAGGTTTAGAATTAATTGTTCGTAATGTTCAGGATGCTATTGATGAAGGAAAAGTAGTGGAGGAAACTGGTAAATACTCAAGCAGAAACAGTTTGCAGACCACAACACTTTTAGATGCTATTGAAGAATTCAAATTTGATGCTTGTATTGGTGGTGCGCGTCGTGATGAAGAAAAAGCAAGAGCTAAGGAACGTATTTTTTCAGTTCGTGATGACTTCGGTCAATGGGATGAAAAAAATCAACGTCCTGAGTTATTTGATATTTTGAACGGAAAAATAGAAAATGGTCAAAACGTTCGTGTTTTCCCAATTTCAAACTGGACAGAATTAGATGTTTGGAGTTATATCGAAAAAGAACACATTGAAATTCCGTCAATCTATTTTTCACATAAAAGAAAAGTTTTTTTGAGAGACGGTTTAATCTGGTCGCATTCTCCTTATGTGTACCAGGAAGAAGACGAACAAATCGAAGAAAGAATTGTTCGTTTCAGAACCGTTGGAGATATGAGTTGTACAGCCGCTGTTGAATCTTATGCAGCAACAATCCAGGAAGTTGTGGGAGAAATCAGAGAATCAACAATTTCTGAAAGAGGTGCCAGAATCGACGACAAACGTTCTGAAGCCGCAATGGAAAAGAGAAAACAACAAGGATACTTTTAATTCAATTAAAAATTTGGAATTAAAAATTAAAAATCTCTAAAGTAAAATTCAACAAAAAACATACAGCTTTTAAAATTTAGTGATAGCGTTTCAACAACTTGAAACATTAAACTTGAAACAAAATTTTTTAAACCTGAAACAAAAATACAAGAATGGAAGTTTTAAAAATAGCAACAGCAGGAAGTGTAGATGACGGAAAAAGTACTTTGATCGGGAGATTATTGTACGATACAAAATCACTGACAACTGACAAAATAGAAGCAATCGAAAAAAGCAGTAAACAAAAAGGATATGATTATCTTGATTTTTCATTGGCAACTGACGGATTAGTGGCTGAAAGAGAACAAGGAATCACGATTGATGTGGCGCATATTTATTTTTCGACTGCAAAGAAAAGTTACATTATTGCCGATACTCCAGGCCACGTAGAATATACGAGAAACATGGTTACAGGAGCTTCGACTTCTCAGGTTTCTATTATTTTAATTGATGCGAGAAAAGGTGTAATCGAGCAAACATATCGTCACTTTTTTATCAATAATTTATTGAGAGTAAAAGAGGTAATTGTTGCAATTAACAAAATGGATTTAGTTGATTATTCTGAAGAAGTATACAACAAAATAAAAACTGATTTCCAGGCATTAAATGCTAAAAGTACTTTCAAGGAACAAAACGTAAGTTACATTCCTTTAAGTGCGATCAATGGCGGAAACGTAGTAGATCAATCTAAAGATATGCCTTGGTACACAGGTCAAACCGTTTTAGAGCATTTAGAAGGATTGCATTCTTCAGATGTTTTTGAAACAGGAAAAGCACGTTTCCCGGTTCAGACTGTTATTCGTCCGAAAACAGAAGAATATCATGATTTTAGAGGTTACGCAGGAAAATTATACGGAAACTCGATTAAAGTGGGAGATGCTGTAACGGTTTTGCCTTCTTTAACCGAATCAAAAGTTTCTAAAATTCACTTTTTCGATAAAACATTTGATGAAGCCGTTGCAGGTTCTTCAATTACAATCGAATTAGAAAATGATATCAATGTTACAAGAGGCGATATGATTGTAAAGTCATCAGAACTTCCAAAAATTGAAAAAGAAATAACCACAACCGTTTGCTGGATGGACAGTAAAAAACTGGTTGCAGGAACAAAATATATCGTGCAGCACAATACCAATTCGGTTTTAGCAAAAGTAGAAAGTATCAAAAATACCATCTCAACAGATTATTCCGGAACAAAAGAAGCTTCACAACTAGCAATCAACGAAATAGGAGAAGTAAACATCAAATTAAGCAAGCCTTTATATTTTGACGCTTATAACGACAATAAATCAAACGGAGCTTTTATCTTAATTGATACAGCAACGAACACAACAGCAGGAGTAGGATTCATTCGATAAATGCATTAGGCTTTAAGCAATAAGCCTTAAGTAAAAACACAAAGTTAAAAAAGCCTAGAGCGTACAGCTTAAAGCCTAAAGCCAGAAATAAAATGGAAAGTTTTAGAACAGAAATAGAAAATCCGATCGTTCAGAAAGAGATCATCGATTTAGAAAAAAAGATTCATTTATTCCGTGGAGGAAAAATTGATGATGAGCGTTTTCGTAGTCTTCGTTTAGCGCGCGGAATTTACGGACAACGTCAGGAAGGCGTTCAAATGATTCGTATTAAATTGCCTTACGGTAAAGTAACCAGCGAGCAATTGGTACGAATTACTAAAGTTTCTGATGAATATTCTACAGGACGTTTGCATATCACAACACGTCAGGACATTCAGATTCACTATGTAAGTCTGGACAGAACTCCGGAACTTTGGGCAAATTTGGCTAAAGACGATGTTACCTTGCGTGAAGCTTGTGGTAACACCGTTAGAAATATTACAGGAAGCGAATTAGCAGGTGTAGATGTAAATGAACCATTTGATGTTTCGCCATATGCACATGCTTTATTTCAATACTTATTAAGAAACCCAATCTGTCAGGAAATGGGACGTAAATTCAAAATTTCGTTCTCATCATCTGATGAAGATACGGCTTTGAGTTATTTGCACGATTTAGGATTTATTCCAAAAATTGTAGATGGCGTTCGTGGTTTCAAAATCATGTTTGGAGGAGGCTTAGGATCTCAACCGGCACATGCTGAATTGCTTTCAGAATTCGTTCCTGCGAATGAAATTATTCCAACAGCAGAAGGAATCATCCGTATTTTTGACCGATATGGTGAGCGTGCCAAAAGAATGAAAGCACGTATGAAATTCTTAATCAAAGAAATGGGAAGAGATGTTTTCCTTGATTTGGTTGAAAAAGAGAAAAAAGCAATCGCTTTTGAAACTTACGAAATTGATACAACCGCTTTTGACGGACCAATTCCGGAGCCATTATTAGAAGCACCTCAAGTTACAATCGAAGATGCTGCAGCTTATGAAGCGTGGAAAAAATCAAACGTAATTGCGCAGAAACAAGAAGGTTATTCGGCTATTGGGATCAAAGTTTTATTAGGTGATTTTTATACCGATAAAGCGAGATTATTAGCTACTTTAATTAAGAATCACGCAGCAAATGAATTGCGTTTTTCATTACGTCAGAATATTGTAATTCGTCACGTAAAAAACGAAAATTTACCATTCTTTTATCAGGAATTAGCAAAATTAGGATTTGTAGATTTAGGCTATAATTCTACCGCAGATATTACGGCATGTCCCGGTACAGATACTTGTAATTTGGGGATTGCAAGTAGTACCGGTATTGCAGAAGAATTAGAAAAAGTTTTAAATGCAGAATATCCACAATACTTAAACAACCGCGAAATTGAAATTAAAATCTCGGGTTGTATGAATGCTTGCGGGCAGCATAATATGTCAGCAATTGGCTTTCAGGGAATGTCAATCAATTCAGGAAAATTAGTCGCTCCGGCTTTACAGGTTTTATTAGGCGGAGGAAGATTAGGAAACGGATCAGGACGTTTTGCTGATAAAGTAATCAAAATTCCAAGCCGTAGAGGACCAGATGCATTGCGTACGATTTTAAATGATTTTGATGCCAATGCAAACGGAGAAAAATTCCTGAATTATTACGATCTAAAAGGAGAGAAATATTTCTATGAAATTTTAAAACCTTTCGCAGACGTAACCAATTTAACCGAAGCTGATTTTGTTGACTGGGGTAACGCAGACAATTATGTAAAAGCAGTTGGAGTAGGAGAATGCGCCGGAGTTGTGATCGATTTAGTAGCGACTTTATTATTAGAAGCCAAAGATAAATTGACTTTTGCTCAGGAATCATTCGACGAAAATAAATGGTCAGATGCAATTTACCATGCTTATGCAGGATTTGTAAACGGTGCAAAAGCATTATTGCTTGCTGAAAATGAAAAAACAAATAATCACGCTGGTATTGTTGATTTATTTGATACCGTTTTTATAGCAACCGATAAAATTCAATTACCAACATCATTTAGAGAATTGGTATATCAAATCAATCAAAATGAACCTACGGAAGCATTTGCGAAAGCATACATTCAACAAGGAATTTCATTTTTTGACACCATAGAAAAATACAGAGCTCAAGAATTAGCAAATGCATAATACAGTAAAACCCAAAGTAACTTTAGTTGGCGCAGGTCCCGGCGATCCGGATTTGCTTACGCTCAAAGCCGTAAAAGCACTAGCTGAAGCGAATGTGGTTTTGTACGATGCCTTGGCCAATGAAGAAATATTAGCACACGCTCCTCAAAATGCCATCAAAATTTTTGTTGGAAAAAAAATAGGAAATCACGCTTACACACAAGATCAAATCAATCAGTTGATTGTTGATAATGCATTGACGTACGGAAATGTAGTACGTTTAAAAGGTGGAGATCCGTTTATTTTCGGACGTGGAAGCGAAGAAATAGAATTTATCGAAAGTTTCGGAATCCCAACAGTTGTCGTTCCCGGAATATCTTCGGTAGTGGCAGTTCCGGCAAGTCAGGGAATTTCGATTACCAAAAGAGGTGTTTCAGAAAGCTTTTGGGCAATTACAGGAACAACTTCTGATAGAAAATTATCTTCAGATGTAGCTTTGGCCGCACAATCATCTGCGACAGTGGTTATCTTGATGGGAATGCACAAATTGCCTCAAATTATCGATTTGTTTCAAAAAGAAGATAAAGGAGATTTGCCCGTAGCGATCATTCAAAACGGAACAACTTCTGAAGAAAAAGTAGGCGTTGGAACAGTAGATTCTATTTTAGAAGTTGTAAAACAACAAAAATTGAGCTCGCCTGCAATTATTGTTCTGGGAGAAGTTGTTCGCGAAAGCAACAAACTAAAAGGATTTTACGAAGAATTTCTATCAAAAGAAATCGCAAGATAAAGTTCCGGAGGAACTACCCATATTGTAACGTCGGGTTTTAACCCAATGTTGCCAAAGAGATTGTTCAGTAGGAACTATATATTGGTAATGAAAAATCATCTAATTTTGATTGGATGAAAATAAAATAAAATGGAACAGAATGAATTATATCCAATATTCTTAAAACTTCACAATCTGAATGTTTTAATTGTTGGAGGAGGAAATGTCGGATTAGAAAAGCTTTCTTTTTTACTAAAGTCGAGTCCAAATGCAAATGTTGAGGTTGTAGCACCAAATTTCCATTTAGAAATAAAGGTTTTAGCCGAAAAACATCCTTCGATTAGGTTAATAAAATCGAAGTTTAAAAAGAAAATGCTCAAAAAGCGTCACATGGTAATCGCTTGTACGGATGATTTAAAAGTCAATAAAAAGGTATACGATTTATCCCGAAAGCGTTATTTGATTTGCAATATTGCCGATACGCCAGATTTATGTGATTATTATTTAGGGGGAATCGTAACAAAAGGAAATGTAAAAATTGCCATTTCAACCAACGGAAAATCACCAACAACAGCCAAAAGGCTACGGGAATTTTTTGAAGAAGTAATTCCGGAGGATATCAATAAAATGGTCGAAAACCTCAATGAATACAGAAAAACATTGAAAGGCAATTTTGAAGACAAGGTTAAGAAAATGAATGAAATTACCGCTTCATTAAAAAATAAAGAGTAAAAAATTTCACAAAGAAATCAATGATAAAAATCATTGGCAGTCGAATAAATTATTCGTTTCTTTGCATTATTAAGAATGATTATAAACAACAACCATAATGATTAAAACAGATATACTTATAATTGGAGCAGGCCCAACAGGTTTATTTGCCGTTTTCGAGGCAGGATTATTAAAATTAAAATGTCATATTTTAGATGCTTTACCACAAGCAGGAGGACAACTTTCAGAATTGTACCCAAAAAAGCCTATTTATGATATTCCTGGTTTCCCTGAAGTTTTAGCAGGAGATTTAATAGATAACTTACAAGAACAAATTAAACAATTTGAGCCAGGTTATACATTAGGAGAACGCGCTGAAACAATCGAAAAACAAGAAGACGGAAGTTTCATTGTGACATCAAATAAAGGAACAAAATTTCATGCACCCGTAATCGCTATTGCAGGAGGTTTAGGAAGTTTTGAGCCACGCAAACCACTTATAGAAGATATCGACTTTTATGAAGATAAAGGAGTAAAATACTTCATCAAAAATCCGGAGAAATTCAGAGACAAAAGAGTTGTAATTGCAGGAGGAGGAGATTCAGCATTAGACTGGAGTATTTTCCTTGCAAATGTAGCTTCAGAGGTAACTTTAATTCACCGTAGAAACGAATTTAGAGGAGCTCTTGATTCTGTAGAAAAAGTACAGGAATTAAAAACAGCCGGAAAAATTAAATTAATTACACCTGCAGAAGTAATCGGAATCAACGGTGCTGAACACGTTGAATCATTAGATATCGAAGAAAACGGAGCACACCGTAAAATCGAAACAGATTATTTTATTCCACTTTTCGGATTAACACCAAAATTAGGTCCAATTGGAGACTGGGGATTAGATATCGAAAAAAATGCTATTAAAGTAAACAACGCATTAGATTATCAAACCAATATTCCGGGAATCTTTGCTATTGGAGACGTCAATACCTACCCAGGGAAATTAAAACTGATTCTTTGTGGTTTCCACGAAGCTACTTTAATGTGTCAGGCAGCATACCAAATCATCAATCCAGGTAAAAAATACGTACTTAAATATACAACAGTTTCAGGAGTAGACGGTTTCGACGGAACCCGTAAAGAAGCTCCAAAAGCAGTTGTTAAGGCGATTGTCTAGTCTGAGGTTCTAAGTTGCTAAGCGACTAAGTTTCTAAGATTTTTATATATAAGGCTCAAACTTGTAATATAGTTTGAGCTTTTTTTAGTATTATATGTAAATCCCAGCGGGATGTTATATGTATAGAATTACCGATATTTGTTGGACGGAAACCCCATCGGGGTGACATATTAATTACAATAATTACATATCGCTCCGCTGGAGCTTTGTTTGAATAAATAATTATTGGCTATAAATATTACGTTCCGCTGGAGCTCTTTTATTTCTATCTTTATTTCATAAACAAAAAATGGCCTTCGACGAAAACAACGCACAAAGAATCCGAACGTTTCTCCAACACAAAGAAGCTGATTTTTTCGAAAAGAAAATGTTTGGTGGACTTGTCTTTATGGTCGATAACAAACTGTGCTGCGGAACCCGACTTGATAAACAAATTGTCGAGAATCTTTTACTCTGCAGAATTGATTATAAAGCCTATGCAAGCGCCATAGAAAGAGACGATGTACTACCAATGCCAAATGCCGAAAGACCAATGAAAAACTACATTTTTGTCACCGAAAATGGCTGGCAAAAAAGCCAGGATCTCGCATTTTGGTTAGAGCTTTGTTTAGCATTTAATCCTATTGCAAAAGCAAGCAAGAAAAAGTAACAACAGAAAAATATTTATAATATAGGTAAATCCCAGCGGGATATTATATTTATAGAATTAACGATATTTATGGAAAGAAACCCCATGGGGTGATATATAAGATATCGCTCAGCTGGAGCTTTAGTTGAATTTAGAATCATAAACTATAAATATTGCGCTCCTCCGGAGCTTTTTTTATAAGTAGAGCCTTAAACTTAGCTCCTTAGTATCTTAGCGTCTTAGCGTTTTTAAAAAAAATCTTAGAACCTCAGAACCTTAGTATCTTAGAAACTTAAAAAAACACTTGCAATTGTTCAGGTTATGTCTTTACTTTGCACTGTTCTTAAATTTATTGAAAGTTATCACGAAAGGCGGAGGGAAAGACCCAATGAAACCTTAGCAACCCTTTATCATAAAGAAGGTGCTACATTCTACTTTATACTATTCTTAGTATCAAAGATAGATAACACAAATACATAAAAGTATTTCTCAAAACTCTTCCTGACAACTTACAATATAATTTTACCGAATTCACTTTGGTATCATGAGCGAATCATTGGCGCATTTTTGCCGTCAATTGTTCCCGCTTTCGCCTATATCTCTCCATTTCATTGCGAGGATACCGGCTCAATCGGGGCTAATGAGCTATCAATAGTGAATTTTTGAAATTAATGTGAATCAAATACGTATTAAACCCGACAGGTTTTTAAAACCTGTCGGGTTTGAAATCGGAAATTATAATTAATAAAAACTTAGCAACTTAGAACCTTAGCGTCTTAGTAGCTAAAAGATAAAAATATGGCAATAACAATTCAGGAAGCAATTAAAAAAAATATCCTAATCCTTGACGGGGCAATGGGGACAATGTTGCAGCGCTATAATTTCTCCGAAAAAGATTTCCGTGGAGAGCGTTTCAAAGATTTCCCGCATCCGTTAAAAGGAAACAACGATTTACTATCCATAACACAACCACAAGCAATCCGCGATGTCCACGCCGCTTATTACGAAGCGGGTGCAGATATCGTAGAAACCAACACCTTTTCAGGAACGACTATCGGTATGGCCGATTACTTCCTGGAAGATTTGGTTTACGAATTAAACTACGAATCGGCTAAGCTTGCAAGAGAAGTAGCCGACGAGTTTACAGCCAAAAATCCGGACAAACCACGCTTTGTTGCCGGTTCAATTGGGCCAACAAACCGTACGGCAAGTATGTCACCAGACGTAAATGATCCGGGTTACAGAGCCGTAACGTTTGATGATTTAAGGATTGCATACAAACAACAAGTAGAAGCCTTAATGGATGGTGGCTGTGATTTACTTTTGGTAGAAACCATCTTTGATACTTTAAATGCCAAAGCAGCACTTTTTGCAATAGAAGAAGTAAAAGACGAACGTAATCTTGATATTCCAATCATGGTTTCAGGAACGATTACAGATGCTTCAGGAAGAACACTTTCCGGACAAACGGTTGAGGCGTTTTTGATTTCAGTTTCGCATATTCCGTTATTGAGTGTAGGATTCAATTGCGCTCTTGGAGCTGATTTGTTGAAACCTTATTTAAAAACATTAGCACAGCATACCAGTTTTAATGTTTCGGCGCACCCAAATGCAGGTTTACCAAATGCATTCGGGCAATACGATGAAACACCAGAACAAACTCAGGCTTTTATCAAAGAATATTTAGACGATAATTTAATCAATATCATCGGTGGTTGTTGTGGAACAACTCCGGATCACATCAGATTAATTGCTGAAGTTGCAAAGGATTATAAACCGAGAATTGCGCCGGTTTTCGCGTAACATTTACGTTTCCTGCAAGGTTTTCAAAACCTTGTAGGTATGAATTGTCGTCGAATAAAAAACTAAACCTACAAGGTTTCGAAAACCTTGTAGGTTGAACTGAGAATAAAAAGTTTAGTAGGAGCAAAATATTGGTAGCGACAGAATTTATTCCGTTGAAAAATAAAAAATGACAGAAGATAAAAGAGATTTAAATAAAACAGAAAAGATTGTAGGAATAATTTTTTTTGCACTAATATTTTTGTCTGTTGTCTTTTCAATTAAGAATGGCAATAAATATGATGAATATAAGAAGACGTTTAAAGGTGAAACGATTGGACTTACGACTAGATTTGAACGTAAAGGAAAAAGAGATTATTTAAGGTATTATTTTTATGCAAATAAAAAAATCTTGTCTGAGATTTATAGCAAAGATGATGGTCTTGTAGATAAGTTTTATAAAGTAAAATACGATTTGAATAATCCTGAAGAAAACTATATTGTTTTAGAAGAAAAATTAGAGCCTGATTCAATTTCATTAGTTAAAGCAGGGTTTACCAAAACTAAATATTACATATATGATGCAGGTGTAACTTGTAAATATATAGAGTACTCAAAATGGAAATAAAAGTTCCGTAGGAACGAAATGTTGGTAGCAACGGAATTTATTCCGTTGAAAATGATAAACGATCCAAAACATAGTTCCGTAGGAACAACATATAATAGGTTCAAAGATTTGAAAAACGATAATCGAAATCGTTAAGAATATAAATTTCTTCTGAAACCGAGTTTGCGTGAGGGATAGAAGCGACTAGCCCACAGCCTGACGAAGGAAGTGCGAGGACTAATAGCGGATAGCCCGACCCGGAGGGACACGCCCAAAATAAGATTAAAGAAAGATAAAGGATATTTTAAACCTTATAACAATAGAATAAAAACTCAGAACCTAAGCAACTTAGGAACTCAGTAACTTAGAAAAAATGGCAGAAAACAGAAGAGACCTTGTATTAGCAGGATTAGAACCGTTGATTATTACGCCGGAAAGTGTTTTTGTAAACATTGGCGAACGTACGAATGTAACAGGTTCGAGAAAATTCCTTCGCTTAATCAAGGAAGAGAAGTATGACGAGGCGCTTGATATTGCAAGACAACAAGTAGAAGGAGGAGCACAGATCATCGATATTAATATGGATGAAGGAATGCTTGATGGTGTTCAGGCAATGACTAAATTTTTGAATTTAATTGCATCTGAACCGGATATTTCGAGAGTGCCCATTATGATCGACAGTTCGAAATGGGAAATCATTGAAGCAGGTCTAAAAGTAGTACAAGGAAAAAGTGTTGTAAACTCAATCTCTTTGAAAGAAGGTGAAGAAGCCTTTATTCACCACGCCAAATTAATCAAACGATACGGAGCTGCAGCTATTATTATGGCTTTTGACGAAGTAGGTCAGGCGGATAATTTTGACCGAAGAGTCGAAATCTGTCAGCGTTCGTATGATATTTTGGTTAACAAAGTTGGTTTCCCGCCACAGGATATCATTTTCGATTTGAATATTTTCCCAGTTGCAACCGGAATGGAAGAACATCGCTTAAATGCTTTGGACTTTTTTAGAGGTACAAAATGGGTTCGTGATAATTTGCCACACGCACATATTAGCGGTGGCGTGAGTAACGTTTCGTTCTCTTTTAGAGGAAACGATACGGTTCGTGAAGCGATGCACTCGGTGTTTTTATACCATGCAATCAAGAACGGAATGACTATGGGAATCGTAAATCCGGAAATGCTTTCGATTTACGATGATATTCCAAAAGATTTATTAGAACACGTTGAAGACGTAATCTTGAACAGACGTGACGATGCAACGGAACGACTTTTGGATTTTGCGGAGAACGTAAAAGGCGAAGTAAAAAGTGATGAAAAAGCGATTCAGGAATGGCGTTTAGGAACGGTTCAGGAGCGTATTACGCACTCATTAGTAAAAGGAGTCGACGCTTTTATTGAAGAAGATGTTGAAGAAGCGCGTTTAGCGGCAACAAAACCAATTGAAGTGATCGAAATCAATTTGATGACAGGAATGAATGTCGTTGGAGATTTATTCGGAAGCGGAAAAATGTTCCTGCCTCAGGTAGTAAAATCGGCACGTGTGATGAAAAAAGCCGTGGCGTATTTGTTGCCTTATATAGAAGCAAGTAAACAAGCCGGAGACAAACAAGGAAACGGAAAAATATTGATGGCTACCGTAAAAGGCGACGTTCATGATATTGGTAAAAACATTGTTTCGGTAGTTTTGGCCTGTAACAACTATGAGATTGTAGATCTTGGTGTTATGGTGCCTCCGGAAAAAATTATTGCTGCTGCGATTGAACATAATGTAGACATTATTGGTTTAAGCGGGCTGATCACGCCTTCGCTTGACGAAATGGTGTATTTGGCCAAAGAATTAGACAAACAAGGAATTAAAATCCCGATTATGATTGGTGGAGCAACCACTTCGCGCGCGCATACAGCCGTGAAAATCGCACCGCAATATAGAGAAACTGTAATTCACGTAAATGATGCTTCGCGCGCAGTTACCGTTGCAGGAAACCTTTTAGATCATAACCGAAAAATATATGCAAGCGATATTCGCGCAGAATACGATGCATTTAGAGAAACGTTTTTGAATCGTTCCAGAGATAAAAACTTCCTGACGATTGAGCAAGCACGTAAAAATAAATTACAATTGGATTGGGACGAATATACTCCGACCAAACCAAAAGTAATTGGTAAACAAATCATCGAAGTAGAATTGGATGTTTTAGTTCCCTATATCGACTGGACACCGTTTTTTAGAACTTGGGAATTGTTCGGAAAATATCCGGCGATTTTGACGGATGAGGTTGTGGGAGAACAAGCAACATCGGTTTTTGCAGATGCTCAGGAGATGCTGAAAGTAATCTTGGCAGAGAAAAAACTAACGGCAAAAGGAATCTACGGAATTTTTCCTGCGAATCAAATCGATGATGATGATATTGAATTGCGTGATGAAAATGGAAAAGTATTAGAGAAATTCTTAACGCTTCGTCAGCAATCACAAAAAACAAAAGGAGCGCCAAACATCGCTTTGTCTGATTTTATCTTGCCAAAAGATTCAGGAATTACAGATTATATGGGAGCTTTTTGTGTAACAACTGGTTTTGGTGTAGACGAATGGGCAGCAGAATTCGAAAAAGATCTGGACGATTACAATTCGATTATGGTAAAAGCATTAGCCGATCGTTTTGCTGAGGCTTTCGCCGAATATTTACACGAAAAAGTACGTCAGGATTTCTGGGGTTATGATCCTCAGGAATCACTTTCGACAGAAGATCTGATCGAAGAAAATTATAAAGGAATTCGTCCTGCACCAGGATATCCGGCTTGTCCGGATCACTTAGAGAAACCAACAATCTGGAAACTCTTGAATGTAGCAGACGAAATTGGAGTAACCCTGACAGAAAGTATGGCGATGTGGCCGGCATCTTCGGTTTCAGGATATTACTTTGGAAATCCAAAAAGTAAATATTTCGGACTGGGAAAAATAAAAGAAGATCAGGTCGTAGATTACGCCAAACGACGCAATGTACCAACCGATTACGCCATGAAATGGTTAAACCCTAATATAGCAGACTAAAATAGTCATAAAGTCAAAAGTCATAAAGTCTCAAAGGACATGACTTTCGACTTTCGACATTCAAACTTTAAGACTTAAAATGAAAGTAACAGAACATATAGAAAACGCCAAAGGAAATACATTATTCTCATTTGAAATTATTCCGCCTCAAAAGGGGAAAAGCATTCAGGAATTATACGATAATATCGATCCGTTGATGGAATTTAAACCACCGTTTATTGATGTAACGACTTCTCGTGAGGAGTATATTTATATTGATAAAGGCAACGGACTTTTAGATAAAAAACTAACTCGTATGCGTCCGGGAACGCTTGGAATTTGCGCTTCTATAAAACATAAATACAACGTAGATACTGTTCCTCACGTACTTTGCGGAGGATTTACCAAAGAAGAAACAGAATATCTTTTGGTAGATTGTAATTACCTTGGAATCGACAATGTGATGGCTTTACGTGGTGATGCCATGAAAGACGAACAATATTTCATGCCAAAAGCAGGAGGCAATGATTATGCAATTGATTTGGTGAAACAAATTAGTTTACTAAATCAGGGAAAATACCTTCATGAAGTAATGGATGCTGATAACAGAGCCAATTTCTGTATTGGAGTTGCGGGTTATCCGGAGAAACATTTAGAATCGCCATCGTTGCAATCAGACTTAAAAAGACTAAAAGAAAAAGTAGATGCCGGAGCTGATTATGTGGTAACACAGATGTTTTTCGACAACTCAAAATATTTCGCGTTTGTAGAGAAAGCCAGAGAAATGGGCATCACAATTCCGATTATTCCGGGAATCAAACCAATTGCGGTTCAAAGACATTTACAGGTTTTACCACAGATTTTCCGTATCGATTTGCCGGAGGATTTAATTCATGCCGTAGATCAGTGCAAGAACAATGCAGAGATCAGACAGGTTGGTATCGAATGGGCTATTCAGCAATCGTTAGAACTAAAAGCTGCCGGAGTTCCTGTATTGCATTATTATTCTATGGGAAAATCTGAGAATATTCGCCAGATTGCGAGCCATCTTTTTTAAAGGTTTTTACTCGTTTAGTCATTGCACATAATATTGTCATTCCGAGGAACGAGGAATCTCCGCAAATAACTCCGCATAGAAAAGTAGACAATCTTTGTCGAGCTTCTCGCGGAAATTGCTTCGCCAGTTCGCTATCGCTCGTGTCCTCGTTCCTCGGAATAATAAAAAGCCGTAAAAATGTTAGTGAGGTTGCTTCGTTCCTCGGAATGATAAACAGCTTTGGAATTTGGTCCCGAAGCTTCGGGATTAATTGGAATTTAAAATTTTATGAAACAAGAAGAATTACAAGCAATAGCTTCTCAGCTTAAACATCCAACGGGAGAAAAAGGAATCGAAATGGCTAATATGATGAATGAAACCAACATCAACATGACGCGTCATTCGGTTAAAAATCTACAGATAGAGTCAGGGAATACAATTTTGGAATTAGGTCACGGAAACGCGGGACATGTAGATTTTATCTTCGAACAAGCTGAAAATATTAAATATTACGGACTGGAAATGTCTGAATTAATGTTTCAGGAAGCGCGCCGGACCAACAGAAATTATGTTTCTCAAAAACAAGCATTTTTCTCGCTTTATGACGGAAACACAATTCCGTTTGAGGATAATATATTCAATAAAATATTTACGGTAAATACCATTTATTTCTGGCAGGAACCTGAAAAATTGCTTTTGGAAATTTACAGGGTTTTACAGCCAAAAGGAATTTTATGTATCACTTTTGCCGAAGAAAGTTTTATGAAGCAACTTCCTTTTACTCAATTTGAATTCGAACTTTACAACACAGAAAAAGCAGAAAAACTAATTGAAAAGACTTCTTTCAAAATCATCAACAAAGAAAAGCTGACGGAGAAAGTAAAGAGCAAAACTGGAGAATTGGTAGACAGGGCTTTTACTACTTTGGTTTTAGAAAAATAATGATTCATGCGAATCAAGGATTAAAATGTGCCTTTAGGCACAAAATGTAGGTAGAAAATCATAAATTAGAATAAATTTAGCGTGCCGTAGGTACGCAATAGCAATGGGCTTGTTGCGTACCTACGGCACGCCGTTACATTTCGCATTTAATGGCTGCCGACATTTTGTGCCTAACGGCACATTTTTCGCATAAATCAAAAAATCATTTAAAATCCTTTTAATTAGTGGCATAAAAAAAAATAATTTCAGCACTCTTTTTTTGAGTAATTTAATTGATTTTTATTTCACGTTTCTATTTCCAAATTGTAATACGACTAAATCATGGAGGTTAAAAAAATCAATTTTCTAAAAAGTTACAGCAGTGTTTTATTACTTCTGGGAGGAATTATAATTGGAAGCATTTTCGGTTTAGTTTTTAAGGAAAAAGTAGCGGTTATAAAACCTGTCGGCGATATATTCTTAAACTTGCTTTTTACGGCTATTATTCCGCTGGTCTTTTTTACTATTACTTCTTCAATTGCTAATCTGGAAAAAACAGAAAAGTTAGGAAGACTATTTATCATTATGATAGCAGTTTTCTTAGGGACACTTTTGATTTCGGCAATTGTAATGATTATAGCTGTTTATCTTTTTCCCATTCACGAAAACATTATAATTACTAAACTTCCGCTGGAGAATATCCAGTCCGGAAGTGTTGGCGATCAAATAGCACAATTGCTTACGACGAATGATTTTTATGAATTATTATCCCGTAAAAGTATGCTGGCGCTTATTATCTTTTCATTCTTAATAGGTTTTGCAACTTTGCAATCAGGAGAAAAGGGAAATGCCTTCAAAAGTTTTCTGGACTCAGGAAACGAAGTCATGAAGCAGCTGCTAACGATGATTATGAAATTGGCTCCAATAGGTTTAGGAGCTTATTTTGCTTATCAGGTTAGTTATTACGGTCCTCAATTATTTGGAGTTTATGCCAAACCATTAGGCGTTTATTATGTAGCTTGTATCTTTTACTTTTTGGTGTTTTTTAGTTTATATGCTTTATTAGCTGGAGGTAAAAAGGCTTTTATTGTTTTTTGGAGCAATAATATTACGCCTTCATTAACCGCAATTGGAACTTGCAGCAGTATTGCAACTATTCCGGCAAATTTAGACGCAGCCGAAAAAATGGGTATTCCTAAACATGTACGCAATTTGGTTATTCCGCTTGGAGCACCTTTGCACAAAGACGGATCGAGTATGTCATCCGTCTTAAAAATTACCTTTCTTTTTGCCATGTTCGGTAAAGATTTTACCTCACCGTCCACAATACTTTTAGCATTGGGAATTACGATAATCGTTTCGATTGTCGAAGGCGGAATCCCAAACGGAGGTTATATAGGAGAGGTTCTTGCCATTACGGTTTACGGATTTCCAATGGAACAAGCCTTACCGGTTGCCATGATTTTGGGAACCCTCGTTGACCCAATCGCGACTTTATTAAATGCCAACGGCGATGTGATTTCTTCTATGATGGTCTCGCGATTCTCTGAAAAAACCAAGTGGTAAAAAAAGTTTTTCAAAATAAAATCAATCAATTTTAAATTAATAATCAGTGTCAATCCGCTTAATCAGTGCGATCCGTGGGTAATTTCCACAATCGTTTTAATTAGGCATTAAAAAATAATATATAATGAATTCAGTACTTCAACATGATCTAAATGATCTCGAAAACATACTTAATCAAGCGAAACAACAAGGAATAGGTTTTTTGAATAATCTCGAAAATATTCCAACTTCCAGTAAAAATACAATTGATCCAACCCGAGTTTTAAATGATTCAGGCTTAGGATCACTAGCAACATTAAAAGAATTTAACGAGCGATTAGCGCCATTAATGGTCGCTTCTCCGGGACCAAGATATTTAGGATTTGTAACCGGAGGTTCAACACCAGCTTCAATTGTTGGTGATTGGCTGTCGACAGTTTATGATCAAAATACACAAGCTGTAAAAGCACAAGGAGGAACATCAGCTTTAATTGAATTTGAAACCATTAATTTATTATTGCAACTCTTTGATTTGCCTAAATCATTTTCAGGCGGATTTGTAACCGGCGCAACACTTTCAAATTTTACTTGTCTGGGCGTGGCAAGACAATGGTTTGGTGCGCAGTCAGGAAAAGATTTTGCGAAGAACGGAATATCCGAAAAAATAAATATTTTAACTGCAACACCACATTCTTCTTCGATCAAAACATTGTCAATGTTAGGTATTGGAAGTAACAATTATACGACACTTAAAACCATTGAAGGAAACCGTGAGGCAATTGATATAGATGATTTAGAAAAAAACATTCAAAATTTAAACGGACAACCATTTATTTTAATCTCGAGTGCCGGTACAGTAAATACCGCTGATTTTGATGATTTTAAAGCTATAACAAAACTAAAAGAAAAATACAATTTCTGGTGGCATATTGATGCTGCTTTTGGAGGTTTTGCAGCTGTTTCAGAAAAGTTCAAACATCTTACCGAAGGTTGGGAAGGTGCTGACAGTATTACTATTGATTGTCATAAATGGTTAAACGTACCATACGAAAGTGCTTTTTATCTGATTAAACAAGAACATATGACTGTGCAGATAGAAACTTTTCAAAATTCAAATGCGCCTTATTTGGGGAATCCTTTAGAGAATTTTAATTACCTGAATGTATTACCGGAAAATTCACGCCGTTTACGGGCTTTACCAGTTTGGTTTTCGTTAGTAGCTTACGGAAAAGAAGGTTTTCAGGATATTGTAGAGAATAGTGCAGCCTTAGCCCTGCATTTTGCAAACGAACTTATAGAAGATGATAATTTTGAACTTCTGGCTCCAATCCGACTGAATAACGTTTGTTTTACTTTAAAAGGAGATCATAATCAGGACAATGTTAGCCAGTTTTTGACCCGTTTAAATGATAAAGGAAAAGTGTTTATGACGCCAACAGTATATCAAAACCGCAAAGGAATCAGGGCTTCTTTTGTAAACTGGCGCACAACAGAAGATGATGTTAAGATTATAATAGAAGAATTGAAAGAGACGATTTCGGAGCTTTAAGTAAAAAAACAGAAAGAGCCTGCTAACTACAAACAGGCTCTTTTCCATCAAAAAAAAACAAAAACAAGGAAACTAAAGATCCAAAATATTAAATTCTATAAGTAAAGGCTATTGTTGCAATGCGATTATCAAGATCATATCTTTTATTGATACTGGTTTGTGCTATAACCGAATTGATGTGGAAATTATTGGTATTGAAAATGTCGGTAATATTAAGTTTGATACTGCCTTTTTTAGAAAGCACCTGTCTTGAAATTCCGATGCTAAAATCGAAGAAAGCATCTCTTTCATAAATACCCAGATTCGATTTTGATTGGTATTGTGCGTTTGCTTCTGCTTTCCAGCTTTCTGTGATCGTAAAGGAGTTTTGTACGCTTAAATTTAAAGTTACAATAGGATCAATTTTATCAGTATTAACTACATTACCCATAAATTTATTCTCGAAAACATTAAAAAGTGTATTTACAGACCACCATTTATAAATTTCGTTTGTATTGGTAATGTTAATACCATAATTGTATGATTTATCTACATTAATCTGAGATGTTACTGTAGTATTATTGTCCGGATTATAGACGTAGACTTCAGTAAATACATCTTTGGTTTTGCTGAAATACAGGGAAGCCATAAAAGCACTTTTCCAGGCATATCCAATTTCTGCTGCATGTGTGATTTCGGGAATTAAATTTGGATTTCCCTGAGAATAGTTGAAGGAATCATCATAAAAACGAAACGGGTTCAAATCAAATTGACTTGGTCTGTTGATTCTTTTGCTATAGGAAGCATGAAGCGAATGATTACTACTTAGTTCATATTTCATGGAAACACTCGGGAACCATTTTAGATAATCATCTTTATGCTCTTCATTCAGGGTTTTTTGTAAAATGTTTATCGCGGTATATTCAGAACGTAAACCACCCTGAATATTAAACTTTTCCATTTGATATTTATAATTGGCATAAGCAGCATAAATCTGTTCTTTATACTCAAAATGATTAGTCGAATTAAGGTCAACGATCCATTGATTGTTTTCATTGTATTCGTATACAGATGGATTATCGTTGTTTTTTATGCTGGCTTTAAATCCCCATTCGACAGATTGTTTTTCCTTTAACGGATTTGTAAAATCAACTTTTCCTGTAAAAACTTTCAATTGCGACGGAATAAAACCTCGTCTGTCGTTTATGTTAGCTGTGCTTAAAGGATCTGTATTTTTGGCACTCTGAAACTGATTTGACCTGAATTTTGAAGTTTCATATTCAAAATCAAAAGACATATTTTTTCCTTCGCTGTTAAATTTATGAACTCCGGAAAAAGCATACGTATAATCATTCCATTTCTCTTTGCTGTCATTATAGGTCAAAGCATCAAATTGTGCCTGATCCATTGCATTAAGTAATGTGTTTCTGCCATTGGCAATATTTTCATAACGTCCGAGTTTAGCATCTACATACACTTCCAAATTGGTTTTAGGAGAAACTTCGTAAGTAGTTCCAATCTTAAAATTGTTTGATGTCAGCGGTTCATTAGTCGTTGAGGTTTGATGATTTCTTGTCGAAATGGTTTGACGCGTTGCATCGGTATATTGATTTTGGTCAAATTCTTTACGTTCTTCCTCACCTCTAAATGTATAGCTGTAGTTCCCGTAAACACCAATTTTTTCCTTGTTATAACTTAAATTTACGCCGGAATTGGTTCTGTTTTTTCGGCTTCTTCCATAATTGGTAAAAACAGTTCCTTTAAGTCCGCCGGCATTGGGTTTTTTTAATATGATATTGATAATTCCGGCTTTTCCGGTTGCATCATATTTAGACGAAGGATTCGTAATTACTTCGATTTGTTTGATATTCGATGAGGTTGTCGATTTTAAATAATTCGCCAATTCCTTTTGCGAAAGCTGTGTTAATTTCCCATTAATCATTACACCTATACCTTGCTGTCCGCGAATCGATAATTCGCCATCCTGAGACACGACAACGCCGGGAGCGCGTGATAAAACATCCAGCGCCGTTCCGCCTTCAGATACGATACTATTTTCTACATTAAAAACTAAGCGATCTGATTTTTGAGTATAGAGAACTTTCTTTTTTTTGATTACAATTTCATCCAGAACATTTATAGAGGTTTCAACAATACTATCGGTTTCTTTTTCAGTCTGCGAGTATCCATAAACAGAAAATGCGAGCATAATGGATGTTATAAAATTCTTCATGATAGCTGGATTTTATTTTTTTGGAGTAAGAGGGATTAATGTGATCTTAAATTTGAAAGGAGCAATTCGAGATTGTTTTTAAATAGAATTTTCTATTTAAAACAAGTTGTTCCAGTTTATCAGAAAGTGCTTTTCTTAGTCGTAAAGATTTAATAACTTTAAAAAATAGGCTTTGATAAGGTTGAGTGCAGAGAACATTATAGTGGTATTTTGAAGTTTCAGTTTTCAAATATAACACTATTTATATCAAGTCTAAATAAAAATAGTTAAAATGTGTATTCAAAAAAGATAATAACCTGATAGTTAATTGTTCAGGATTTCGAGAAAAAGACGAAATTTTGAAATAAAAGTGAATTTTGACAAAAAATCCAGTAGAAACAAGGCTTTATGTTTGTCGATAAGGAGGGAAGGGGAAGTATATTTGCATAAATAAAAAGCCAACTCTTCAAAAAATAAAGAATTGGCTTTTATGTAAACTGAGACTGTAAACTGAAAACTTACTTAGTAATTTCTCTAAAAACAGCTTCCAGGTTTTTATTTTTCTGATTTAACTGTAATGTTTTTAATCCGTTTTCGTTAGCAAAATCAAATATAGCCGGACGCATATCTTTTTCGGCAACAAAAGTTAACTCCCAGGTCATATCGTGGATATTTCTATATGAAGTAATATTTTCAAGCTTTGCCAAAAGTTGTTCTTGAATCTGATAATCAAATTCTACTTCGATTACCTGTTCTTTACCTTCAGATACTAAATGGTCTAATTTTTTGTCAGCAACAATTTCTCCTTTGTCAATAATAATGACACGATCGCAAATGGCTTCGACTTCCTGCATAATGTGTGTTGATAAAAAAACTGTTTTATCTTTCCCTACATTTTTAATAACATTACGAATTTCCATTAACTGGTTCGGGTCCAAACCTGTAGTGGGTTCATCCAGAATTAAAACATCGGGATTATGCAATAAAGCATTGGCAAGCCCCACACGCTGGCGATATCCTTTAGAGAGTTGTCCTATTTTTTTATGACTTTCCGGTGTCAGTCCTGTCAGTTGGATCACTTCTTCAATTCTTGATTTGGCAACCTTATAAACATCGGCATTAAAAGCCAAATACTCACGAACATACAAATCCAGATACAACGGATTATGCTCCGGCAAATAACCAATAGAACGTTGAACGGCTTTTGCATTTGTCATGACATCATGACCATTTACAAGGGCTGAGCCATTATCTGCCAATAAATATGTGGTCAAAATTTTCATTAACGTAGATTTTCCAGCTCCGTTAGGCCCTAGAAATCCTACGATTTCTCCTTTTTGAATAGAGAACGAAATTGAGTTTAACGCTTTTTGTGTTCCGTAACTTTTTGATATGTTGTTTACTTCTATCGACATGAATATTTATTTGTTACAAAAGTAAACAGAAATAGTGTTGATTTCTACATTTTTGTCTTTTAAAGAAATCATAAAAAAATCACAAAGCCCAGATGCTGCGGCACCGTTATTGCTAAAGGAGTATTAATTAAAAAAAATAATTTACAATGAAAAAAATTTTACTTATTCTGGCTTTAGCTATGTTTAGCTTTGCAAATGCACAAAAAGGAACAATCTTAGTTGGTGGAAACATTGGATTCACTTCTGAAAAATCAGAATTTCAATTTGGTGAAGCAACAACAAATACTTTTAGCTTTTCTCCTAAAGTTGGTTACCAGTTTAATGACAACTGGACTGTTGGAGGTGAATTTACAGTAGCTTCATCGAATGATGACAACGGAACCAGAGAAATTAAAGACAATAATTTCAAAATTGGAGCATTTGTTCGTTATGCAGTGCCATTGAGCCAGACTTTCTCTATTTTTGCTGATATGGGTGCAGGTTTTCAAAATGCAAAATCTAAAGTATACGGTCCTGGAAATGCTTTCTCTAAATCTAAAGCAGATGGTATGTATGTAGGTGTTACTCCAGCTCTTTTTATCAACATGAAAAAAGGTTTTGGTTTAAACTTTAGTATTGGTGGTTTAGGATATGAAACACTAAGTTATGATAATAACGGTGCTGATTACAGTAAATTCTACTTCAACTTTGGACAAACATTTAACATTGGAGTTTCTAAAAACTTCTAATCTTAAATTATATATTCAATTTCAGAAAAGCACTCCATTTGGGGTGCTTTTTTTATGGTTTCGTATTTTGAAAGCGAAAAATTCTTGTTTAGCCCCGATAGAAGCGGTATCCTTTTTCTGGCTTCTTTAGCCAGGAAAAGATATAGCGGATAGCGGGACAAAAGGTGTGTTGAAAACTGAACTTTTTCTGCTTCAAGAAAAAATGAAACGCAAAAATGCCAACAAAAGTGAAGTCGGAAAAATTCATAACTACAAGAATTCCGACTCCACCAGCTGGCACTAAAAAACAAAAATATTTATAATAAAAATGATTAATTTACTGTGCTTTCTACAGCAGCACGCATTTCCTGAGCTGCTTTAACCATCTCGATCAAAGCTTTTTTAGTTTCATCCCAATGACGTGTTTTTAGACCACAATCCGGATTTACCCATAATTGATCAACAGGAATTACAGCTGAAGCTTTTTCTAACAAGCTCACCATTTCAGCACTTGAAGGCACACGTGGCGAGTGAATGTCGTAAACCCCGGGACCAATCTCATTTGGATATTTGAAGTTGGCAAAAGCATCTAAAAGTTCCATTTGAGAACGTGAGCATTCGATGGTGATAACGTCAGCATCCATATCAGCAATATTCTGGATAATATCATTGAATTCGCTATAGCACATATGAGTATGAATTTGTGTATCATCGTTTACACCGCTTGCTGAAATTCTAAATGCTTTTACAGACCAATCCAGATAGTTAGCCCATTCCTCTTTTCTCAAAGGCAATCCTTCACGAATGGCTGGTTCATCGATCTGAATGATTTTGATTCCGGCCTTCTCTAAGTCTACCACTTCATCACGAATCGCTAAAGCAATCTGCGTACAAGTCTCAGAACGCGGCTGATCATTACGAACAAACGACCATTGCAAAATTGTTACAGGACCGGTAAGCATTCCTTTTACCCATTTAGAGGTCAAAGATTGCGCATATTTAGACCATTTTACCGTCATTGGGTTAGGTCTTGAAACATCACCGTAAATAACCGGAGGTTTCACGCAGCGGCTTCCATAACTTTGAACCCATCCGTTTTTTGTAAACGTAAATCCTGCTAATTGTTCCCCAAAATATTCGACCATATCGTTACGTTCGAATTCTCCATGAACCAAAACATCGATTCCGGTTTCTTCCTGAAAACGAATTGTAGCTTCGGTTTCTTTTTCGATAAGGTCGTTGTATTGTTCAGTAGTTAGTTCCCCTTTTTTAAATTTCGCTCTCCAGCTTCTCACTTCAGCTGTTTGAGGAAAAGATCCAATCGTGGTGGTAGGGAACAAAGGCAGGTTTAAAGCTTCGATCTGACTCTTTCTTCTCGTGGCAAAAGCACTTTTACGTTTGTCATCAGCTGCGGTAATTCCGGCAACACGTGCTTTAACTTCGTTATTGTGAATTAATGTTGAGGTTTTACGATTTTCGTTTGCAATTCTGTTTCTTTCAAAAGCAATCGAATTTTTCTCAATAATTTCGTTAGAAGCCAGTTGTTTTAATACTACAATTTCGTTGATTTTTTGTTTCGCAAAAGCCAGCCATTGTTTGATTTCCGGAGTAAGTGTTTCGTCATTTGTTTCTAAATCCAAATCGCAAGGACTGTGAATTAAAGAACATGATGGTGCTACCAGAATTCGGTTTTCTCCCAAAGCATCAGTTGCTTTTTTAATCAAAGCCAAAGAATTTTTGTAATCGTTTTTCCAGATATTTCTTCCGTCAACAACTCCCAAAGAAAGGTTTACGTTGGCAGCCAATTGTCCTGATTCTAAAATATCATCTAATTGAGACGGACAACGTACTAAATCTAAATGGAAAGTATCAACCGGCAAAGCCAATGCTGTTTCAAGGTTTTCTCCAAAACAATCAAAATAATTCGCCAGAACAATTTTGATATTCGGGAAACGCTCGTTGATTTGGTTGTACACTTTCGTGAAAGTATTACGCTCTTCACCCGTTAAGTTCAAAGCCAGGAAAGGCTCGTCTAACTGAATATACTGTACTTTTTCGGCTTGTAGTTTTTCGAAAATTTCGAAATAAACAGGCAGTAATTTATCGATAAGATCAATTCGGTGAAAACCTTCTTCTTTTTCTTTTCCTAAAAGTAAATAAGAAATTGGCCCGATTAAAACTGGTTTTGTAGCTATTTTTAAAGCATTTGCTTCTTTGAATTCATTGATTATTTTTTCTGAAAACAATTCGAATTTTTGGTTCCTGGTAAATTCAGGAACAATATAATGGTAGTTGGTATCGAACCATTTTGTCATTTCCATGGCTACCACATCCTGACCGTCTTTTTGTGCTCCTCTGGCCATGGCAAAATACAAATCGATAGACGAATTTGTTTTGGCTAGTTCGTGGTATCTTTCCGGAATTGCGCCTACAGTTAAAGTAAGATCCAAAACCTGGTCATAAAAAGAAAAATCATTAGAGGGAATCAAATCTACTCCTGCTTCAGCTTGTAAATGCCAGTTTCTGCGACGAATATCTTTTCCGGTTTCAATAAGTTCATCAACAGAAATTTTTCCTGCCCAGTACAGTTCACAGGCTTTTTTTAATTCTCTGTTGCTACCAATTCTTGGGTAACCTAAATTATTTGTTTTCATTTTTATTTCAGTATTTTTTACTGAACAAATTTATTGTTTTAGGTTTTATAACTTATATTTGATGCTTATTTAAGTAATTAGTGTTTTAAAACTGTATTTTAGAAGATTATATTACTGTGAAAACCTTTTAAAGAGAACTTTAGCCGTAAAAAAAACTATGGAAAACCTGGATAAAACTGATTTATTGATCCTGAAACATCTTCAGGAGAACTCTAATATCAATACAAAAGATCTTGCCAGTAAATTATTTCTGACCGTTACGCCAGTTTACGAACGTATTAAAAGATTAGAAAGAGACGGGTATATTACAAAATATGTGGCACTGCTGGACAAGAAAAAGATGAATCGCGGAATGACGGTTTTTTGTAATGTCCGTTTAAAAGAACACGCAAAAAATGTGGGCAGTAATTTTGTAAAAGATATTGTAGCACTTCCTGAAATCATAGAATGTTATAATATTGCCGGCGATTATGATTTTATGCTTAAAATACTGGTTCAGGATATGGCTAGTTATCAGGATTTTGTAATGAATAAATTATCAACGATAGAAAACATCGGAAATACCAATAGTATTTTTGTAATGGGAGAAATCAAACACAGTACTGCATTAGAGTTTTAGGATTACAGATGAGTAGGACAAAATCCTAAAATAAAATGTATTTTTGAATTTTTAAACCATCAATCTAAAATCGTTAATCTACAATCTAAAATTAAATGAACTGGGAACAACTTTTATCACTCAAACGCCAAGGCGATACAAGCAAGAGATTACGTGTAGAACAAGATGATACCCGATTGGGTTTTGAGGTAGATTATGACAGAATTATCTTTTCGGCTGCTTTTCGGTCTTTACAGGATAAAACACAGGTTATTCCGCTTTCTAAAACAGATTTTGTACATACAAGATTAACACATAGTTTGGAAGTTTCGGTTGTTGGGCGTTCGTTAGGACGTTTGGTTGGAAAAAAAATCATTGAAAAATATCCTCATTTAAAAGAAGTTCACGGATATCATATGAATGATTTTGGAGCTATTGTCGCTGCTGCTTCTTTGGCACATGACATTGGTAATCCGCCGTTTGGACATTCCGGTGAAAAAGCAATTGGAGAATATTTTTCGATAGGAAAAGGACTAAAATACAAAGATCAGTTAACCGCCAAACAATGGCAGGATTTGATAGATTTTGAAGGAAATGCAAACGGATTTTCGGTACTTACCGCTAGTCGCCCGGGGATCGAAGGCGGACTTAGAATTTCATATGCCACTTTGGGCGCTTTTATGAAATATCCTAAAGAAAGTTTGCCCAAACGACCAACGAATGATATTGCCGATAAAAAATATGGTTTCTTTCAGACAGATAAATCATTCTTTGAGGAAGTAGCGCAAGATATGGGAATGATTGCCAATAAATCCGGAGAGGATGTTGGTTTTGAAAGACATCCTTTGGCCTATCTGGTAGAAGCGGCAGATGATATTTGTTATACGATAATTGACTTTGAAGACGGAATAAATTTAGGTTTAGTATCTGAAGATTATGCTTTAGAATACCTGATTAAACTTGTAAAAGACAATATTGGAGTTGCGAAGTACAAGACTTTAACGACCAAGGAAGACAGGATTAGTTATTTGCGTGCTTTGGCAATTGGTACTTTAATCAATGATGCTGTAAATGTTTTTGTCGAAAATGAAGAAGCCATTCTGGCTGGAAAATTTCCTTTTGCCTTAACTGATAAAAGTAAATACAAAGCCCAGATGAACGATATTATCAATTTAAGCGTTGAAAAAATATATCAGAGCCGCGAGGTTATTGAGAAAGAAATTGTGGGTTATGAAATCATCCAGACTTTATTGGATAAATTTATAACAGCTTTTAATAATCAATACGAAGGTATCGCTTCAAACTATGATAAATTGATTTTGAAAATGCTGCCGGAAAAGCATCAGTTAGAAAAAGACAATTTGTACGAACGTTTGTTGCATATCTGCCATTATGTTTCATTATTAACAGACGGGAATGCGTTAGAATTGTTCGAAACAATTAACGGAAGAAAAAAGAATTAAATAAGCCTTTTCGCTTTATATAAAAAAAGAACACCTGAAAATAACGTTTCAGGTGTTCTTTTTTTATTGAATAGTATTTTATTATTGAAAAGCATAAACCAAACCTACGCCTAAAACTTGTCTTAACTGCGCTCTTGGTCCGTCGTTGACCTGAGAAGTTGATCCTGTATTGGGGTCAACAACATCTTTTTTGGTTTTAATATCATCATCATACACCAAATGAATACCAATATTTGCTTTTACGTAAGCGTTAACAACAAGATCTAAACGCGTATCGTAATCCACATCGACATTTCCGAATTTATTCAGATAATCGGTATATAAGCTTAATCTGTTTTCGTAAAAAATGTTTTTATAAATCTCACTTTTCATGTATCCGGTTAATAAAATACCAAATTCGGCTTTTACCTTTTGTCCGTTTTCAATTAGAATTTGAGCATTAGGATCTAAAGGGTCTGGGGCATAAACAGCTTTTTTAACACCAAAAGATCCCTGATTCGCTAACGTTTGATCCAGAACCAAAGTAGTTTTTAATGTAATAGGAGAGAAATAAAACGTTCTGTTTTTCTTTTTATTTGAGTTTTCAGCTCCGGCTCCTAAAAACACATAAGCCGGTGCAAAAGGTTTAGAGATCGCAATATCCCGATTTGGATAATTATATCCATCTGTAAACTGGGTATTAAAGTTGAATTTAGCAGAATAATACCAGTTTGAAACTGTATCTTTTCTGAACCCGTAAGTAGAATTCAGCATAACAGCATCATCTGTTTTTCTAAGTTCAGTTCCGTCTTGTTTGTTTAATCCGTATTTTACAATAAGTTCATTTACCCATTTATGATTTCCTTTAACATATGTTCTGTTAAATTCGCCTTTAAAAAGACCGGAAATAGAACTTGTTCCCCCTGCACTCCAATTCACAAAAGCAATTTCGGAAATATCAAAACCTAATTGATTTTTTTTGGTCCAGTTAGAAGGTGGTGGAGGTAATTGGTTTGGTGCTAAAGTCGTTTGTATAATTTGGGCAAAGTTATGTGAGGTACACAAAAGCAATAGAAGCAAAAGGGTAGAACGCAATAATTTCATTATGATTTCATTTTTTTTTGGTAGTGCAAAATAATTATTTTGTGTCGTTTGAAAAAAGATTTACCAAACTTTTAACGTCAATGTTGCACAATTGTTGTAACTGAGTTACGGTCCCATGCTCAATAAATACATCTGGAACACCTAAAATTCTTACTTTATTTTTGAAATTATTTATCGCTGCAAACTCTAAAACAGCGCTTCCAAAACCTCCTTTTATAGTGCCGTCTTCGATCGTTATTATACTTTCGAAATTAGAGAAAATATCATTTAATAGTTTGGTATCTAATGGTTTAATGAATGGAAAGTCATAATGGGCAATGAATTCGGGATTGCTGCATTCGCTGATGGCTAAAGTCACATTATTTCCAATTGTTCCGGTAGATAAAACAGCCGTTTTTGTTCCCTTTTTTAATAGGTTAGCCTGTCCTGTAATAATTTTTTCATAATGTCCGAAATTTTCTACTTCCCAATTCTGAATAACACCCCGACCTCTCGGATATCGAATGGCGATGGGATGATTTAAGCCTAATTGAGCGGTATATAAAATGTTTTGCAAGGCAATTTCGTTGATTGGTGCGTAGATAATCATGTTAGGAATTGCCCGTAAATAAGCAATATCAAAAACACCATGGTGTGTTGCACCATCTTCGCCAACCAAACCTGCGCGATCTATACAAAAAATAACGGGTAGGTTTTGTAAAGCCACATCATGAATAACCTGATCATAGGCGCGTTGCAGGAAAGTCGAATATATGGTACAATAAACAATCATGCCTTGTGTCACCATTCCTGCTGCAAGCGTTACAGCATGCTGTTCAGCAATCCCGACATCAAAAGCACGCTCCGGAATTTCATCCATCATAAATTTTAAAGAACTGCCGGATGGCATTGCTGGCGTGATACCGATGATTTTATCGTTTTTTTTGGCTAAATCTAAAATGGTCAGGCCAAAAACATCCTGATATTTTGGAGGTAAATTTTCTTCAGATTTTAAAATGATTTCTCCCGTAGAAGCATCAAATTTTCCGGGAGCATGATATTTTACCTGATTTTCTTCGGCTTGTTGCAATCCTTTTCCTTTTGTAGTTACAATGTGCAGGAATTTAGGCCCTTTTATGTTTTTTAATCGATTTAATTCTTTGATTAATGTTGGAAGATCATGACCGTCGATAGGTCCAGAATAATCAAAATTCAAAGACTTGATCATATTATTCTTCTTCGGGTTTTTTCCTTCTTTTACGGCAGTAAGATATTTTTTGAGAGCGCCAACACTAGGGTCAATTCCGATAGCATTATCATTTAGAATAACCAATAAGTTGGCATCCGTAACTCCGGCATGATTTAAACCTTCAAAAGCCATTCCGGAGGCAATCGAAGCATCTCCAATTACGGCAATATGCTGTTTATCGAAATCGCCTTTTAATTGAGACGCAATTGCCATTCCCAGTGCTGCCGAAATAGAAGTAGAAGAATGCCCAACACCAAAAGTATCATAAATACTTTCGCTTCTTTTTGGGAAACCTGAAATCCCGTCTATTTGCCTGTTGGTATGAAAAAATGCTCTTCTCTCGGTCAAAATTTTATGTCCGTAAGCCTGATGTCCAACGTCCCAAACTAACAAATCTTCGGGCGTATTAAAAACATAATGCAACGCAATTGTCAATTCAATTACACCTAAACTTGCGCCCAAATGACCTTCTTTTACTGAAACGACATCAATAATAAACTGACGTAATTCTTGTGCAATTTCAGGAAGTTGCGCTTCGGTTAATAAGCGTAAATCAGTTGGATTGTATATGTTTGAAAGTAAGTTGCTTTTCATTGTAAGGTAAAAAGCAAATTTACGGTTTTAAATTTAATTAGGACATAAGGTTCTATTAGCAGTGTTTTACTTTTTAATTATAATGGGTAAAACGTAAGTTGATCGAACAATTTTGTTTTTTAGTTTTCCGGGAATCCAATTTGGCGCCGTTTTTAAAACTCTAATAGCTTCTTCTCCTATTTCTTTCGGTGTATTTTTAACAATGCTGAACTTCCTCAGGTAACATTGTAGTGAAGTCCACAACGGTTTTAGAACAGTTCATGCAAAAATGACCGTTATCTTTCGGAGTCATTTCATCCCAATTCTCATGGCAAGGTTCAGGAATCGTTAATTTGTATTTTCTTTCCATTTATAAATATCAAAAAATAAATGTAATAAAAAATAAATAGTAAAACCCTATTTTTGCAATTATGATAAACCCTTTCACCGACGAATATTTTATGAAAAAAGCTTTGCAGGAAGCTGAAATAGCTTTTGAAAAAGGCGAAATTCCTGTTGGTGCCATTGTTGTTGTGGCTGATAGAGTAATTGCAAGTAGTCATAATTTAACCGAATTACTGAATGATGTTACGGCTCATGCCGAAATGCAATCGATAACTGCCGCCGCAAACTTTCTGGGCGGAAAATATTTAAAAGATTGTACACTTTATGTTACACTCGAACCTTGCCAGATGTGTGCAGGCGCTTTGTACTGGAGCCAAATTTCTAAAATTGTTTTTGGTGCCCGTGACGAACAACGTGGTTTTATGGTTATGGGAACAAAACTGCATCCTAAAACTACTGTAGTTTCCGGCGTTATGGCAAATGAAGCAGCCGATTTAATGAAGCGGTTTTTTGTGGAGAGAAGGAAGTAATGTATGAAAACGAATCCCCTAGCCCAGATAGAAGCGGTATCCTTTTTCTGGCTTCTTTAGCAAGGAAAAGATACAAGCGGATAGCTGGAAATAGCTTCTTATAAAACTAAATATCATACTAATTATTTAAGAAATCTTCCTCAATTTTAAATAATAGTACGTACTGAATTTTCCTCTTAAAATATTTAGAAAAATACTTTATATTTACTACAATATAATTGACAAACCCTTAGTTATGCATTTAACCCGAAGTGGTTAAAACGTTCTGTCAATTTTAAATTTGTAACCTTATAACTCTAAATAAAAGTGAAAGCAAAAGGATTAGTTCTCGTGTTTTGTGTGTTTTTTATTTTTCAATCCTGCGGTAAAAAATCAGCCGCTGATTTTAATTCCGATTTTTCATTATTTAAAGAGTATATAACCAGTTTTACAGGCGGTATCGTTTCTTCTGATTCTGATATTCGCGTGGTTTTGGCTTTTGATAAAAAAGACTGGAAAGTCAATCAGGAACTAGATGACGACTTATTTGATATTTCACCAAGCGTTAAAGGAAAAGTAGTGGCGCTTTCGAGTAATACACTTGCCTTTATTCCGGAAAAAAAATTAAAACCCGGCACAGAATATCAGGTTACTTTAAACCTGGATAAACTAATTACAATCCCAAAAGAGAAAGAGGCGACACTTTCAAAATTTAACTTCACTGTTAAAACAATCAAACAGGATTTTACAATCAATACGACCGATATTCAGTCGTATAGCAAACAATACCAATATTTGAATTGTGTACTGAAAACGGCAGACAATATTGATGTTGAAACGGCTCAAAAATTAGTTTCGGCAAATCAAAAAGGAAATAATCTTAAAATTAAATTCGAAAAAAAATCAGGTACAGGTAAAGAATTCAATTTTATCATTGATAGTATTCAGCGTTATGATGAAGCGACAAATCTTGAGATTAAGTATGACGGAAATGATTTTGATATCGATCAGAAAGGTCAATTAGATTATGCAATTACGAGCATTAATGAATTTAAAATCGTAAAAGTCGATGTTCCGGAAGGTAGCAATCAGTCGGTTTTGATTAATTTTTCGGAACCTTTAGAAAAAGGACAGGATTTTAAAGGATTGGTTTCGATTCAGAACACCAATAACTTAAAATTTTCGACTCAGGGAAATGTATTAAAAGTTTACTTTACAAACGAAGCTGAGGCTAAAAAAGAAACTCCTGCTCCGGTTGTGGTACAGGAACCGGCATATGTTACGGTTGACTCTGCGGCAGTTGCAGTAGATTCCGCCACTGTTGCGGTAGATTCTGTTTCAAGCGATGCAGTCGAGGTTGTTCCTGACGAAGAACCTGAACCTGTTATAACAGGAGAATTGCTCTTAGAAGTTTTTCAGGGAATCGAAAGTCAGTACGGAAAAAAAATGGACTCGAATTACACGGGGAAAATTACTTTTGACCAGATAAAGCCAAGTGTTCGTTTTATAAAAAATGGAACCATTTTGCCAAGTTCAAACAATCTAAAATTGAATTTTGAAGCGGTGAATCTAAGTGCAGTTGATGTAAAGGTTTATAAGATTTACAAAAACAATATTCTTCAGTTTCTTCAGTATAATGAATTAAACGGAAGTCAGAATCTTAAAAAAGTAGCACAGCCCATCGCTAAAACAACCCTGAAATTAAATGAAAGTAGTTTAATAAATCCTACCAGATGGAACACTTTTGCTTTAGATTTATCTAAAATAATTACGCCGGAACCGGGTGCAATCTATAGAGTAGAATTTGTTTATAAAAAGAAATATTCTTTATACAAATGTGAAACTACTGAAGCAGATGAAAGTGATGAAGAGGAAGAAGATGTTGATGAAAATGATGTAAACTATAGCGGAAACTCTTATGACGATTATTATTATGATGATTATGAATGGAGAGAAAGCCAGGATCCGTGTTCAGGTTCGTACTACTACAATGCCAGAATTGCAACCAATATTTTAGCGACAGATTTAGGGGTTATTGCCAAAAGAGGTGAGAATAAATCGTATGTGTTTGCTGTAAATAACATCGTTACAACAGAACCGGTTTCAAATGCGAGAGTAGATTTGTATACCTATCAACAACAAAAAATAACAACAGGAACTACCAGTAGTGAAGGAATAGCTTCTTTCCAGCTGGATAAATTCGCTTATTTTGCGATCATTACTTTAGGAGATCAGTCGACTTACGTAAAATTAGATGATGGACTTTCGTTATCAGTAAGTAATTTTGATGTTGCCGGCGAGACTTTACAAAAAGGACTAAAAGGATTTATTTACGGAGAACGTGGCGTTTGGCGTCCGGGAGATAATTTGTACTTGTCATTTATCTTAAATGATGCTGCGAATAAACTTCCTAAATCACATCCGATTAAATTTAGACTGAATGACCCGAATGGAAAAACAACCTATCAGACCATTCAAAAAACGAATGAATTAAATCATTATTCTTTGGTGGTTCCAACAAGTGCAGATGCGCCAACAGGAAATTGGGAAGCCATGATAAGTGTTGGTGGTGCCAAGTTTTACAAAAGCATTAAAATTGAAACGATCAAACCAAATCGTTTAAAAATAAAGAACAATTTCTCCAGAAAAACACTTTCATCATATTATCCAAATACCAGTAATCTTGAAGTTACATGGCTTCACGGTGCTATTGCGAAAAACCTGAATGTAGAAATGCAGGCTAAATTTTCGCAACAGACGACCACTTTTAAAGGATATGAGAAATTTATTTTCGATGATCTGGTACGTAAATTTAGTACAGAAGAAATCAATGTTTTCTCGGGAAAATTAAATGAAAACGGAAAAGCAACAGTAAATATTGAGCCTAAATTACAAGGTCAGGCCCCGGGAATGCTTCGCGCTTCGTTCATTACCAAAGTGTATGAAGAAGGAGGAGATTTTAGTACAGATGTTATTTCGACAACCTATTCTCCTTATAAAACATACGTTGGTATAAAATCCCCGGAACCCAATAAATATGGAATGCTGGAAACAAGAACCAACAATCGTTTTGATATCGTTACGGTAGATGAAAACGGAAGACCAAAGGCCGTTAGCAATCTTGAGGTAAAAGTATTTAAAGTAGAATGGCGTTGGTGGTGGGATGCTTCAAGTGATAATTTATCGAATTATAATTCTTCGAATGCGACAACTTCTTACAAAACATATGTAATCAATACTGATGCGAACGGAAAAGGATACATTCAGCTTTCTTTGACAGATGAAGAGTGGGGACGTTATTTAATTCGCGTTTCAGATGGTACAGATGGTCATGCAACAGCATTGACTGTAAATATTGACTGGCCAATCTGGTCGGGTAAAACACGTAACAGAGATGCTTCTACAGCCAACATGTTAGTGTTTTCTACCGATAAGAAAAATTATGCAGTAGGCGAAAAAGCACAGATATCTTTCCCGTCAAGTGAGGGTGGTCGTGCTTTAATTTCGATCGAAAACGGGTCAAGAGTAGTACAGACCATTTGGGCGAAAACGCAAAAAGGAGAAACAAAAGTAGAAATTCCGATAACGGCGGCAATGGCTCCTAATGTGTATTTTAATATTACACTTTTACAGCCACATGCTTCAACCAAAAATGATTCGCCTATTCGTATGTACGGTATTGTACCTATCGAAGTGGTAGATAAAAACACGATTCTTGCACCAACGCTTTCTATGCCGGATGTTTTAAAACCAGAGCAAAACTTTACAGTAAAAGTAGGGGAAAAAACAGGCAAAGAAATGACCTATACTATTGCAGTTGTTGATGAAGGGTTATTGGATTTAACCCGTTTTAAAACACCAAATGCCTGGGATAGTTTTTATGTTCGTGAAGCTTTGGGCGTAAAAACCTGGGATATTTATGATGATGTAATTGGGGCCTATGGCGGAAAAATAAACCAAATTTTCAGTATTGGTGGGGATCAGGATTTAGGTGGCGGAAAAGCTAAAAAAGCCAACCGTTTTAAACCTGTTGTGTTGTATTACGGTCCATTTAAATTAGAAAAAGGAGAAACGAAATCACATCAGTTAAAATTACCAAAATACATTGGTTCTGTCCGAACTATGATTGTTGCGGGAGATGCCAATACAAGTGCCTACGGAAGTGTCGAAAAAGCAACTCCGGTTCGTAGTCCGCTAATGGTTTTGGCTTCGTTGCCAAGAAAAATATCCCCTTCGGAGAAAGTGACGATTCCGGTAACGGTTTTTGCAACCGAAAGTAAGATTAAAAATGTTTCCATTCAGATTAAAACTAGTGCCGGACTAAAAGTAATGGGAAGTGCAACTCAAAGATTAAATTTTGCACAGCCTGATGAAAAAATGGCTTATTTTAATTTAGTTGTGGGTTCTGCAACCGGAATTGCAAAGGTTCAGGTGATTGCTACTTCAGGAAGCGAAAAATCGGTTTATGATGTCGAAATTGATATGACGAACCCGAATCCGGTTACGAGCACTTATACTGATATTATATTGCCTCCAAATAGTTCCAAAACAATTTCATGGCAAACTTTTGGAATTGCAGGAAGTAATAAAGCGAGATTAGAAGTTTCGTCAATGCCAACAATCAACCTGAACGGAAGATTGCAATTCCTGATTCAATATCCGCATGGATGCGTGGAACAAACGACTTCATCTGTTTTCCCGCAGTTATTCCTGAACGATGTGGTTGATTTAGATGCAACCAGAAAAGGCCTTATTCAGAAAAATATCACTGCCGGAATTACCAGATTAGGAAGTTTTCAATTGTCAAACGGAGGATTGTCATATTGGCAAGGGAATACTATTGCAGATGATTGGGGAAGTTCATACGCCGGACATTTCTTAATTGAAGCAGAGAAAAAAGGATATGTGTTGCCAATTAACTTTAAATCAAAATGGATTTCGTATCAGCAAAAAGAAGCGAAACAATGGCGTTTTGAACCTAAATATGGTAACGATCTGGCTCAGGCTTACAGATTGTACACATTGGCTTTAGCCGGAAATGCTGATTTATCTTCAATGAACAGATTACGCGAAACAAAAGGTATTTCGAACGAAAGTAAGCTTCGTTTGGCTGCTGCTTATGTTTTAGCCGGTCAAAAATCAGCAGGACAAAACCTATTATTACGCACTAGTATTGATAATGAATCAGATGATTATAATTATTACTATTATGGTTCAAGCGAAAGAAACAGGGCAATGGCTTTAGAAACGATGTTGCTTTTAGGACAAAAACAAAAAGCATTTGCAATGGCTTCAAAATTAGCCAAAGAAATGTCTAATAACGAATGGATGAGTACGCAAACAACTGCTTATTGTTTGTATGCGATGTCGAAATTTGCAGCGAATAATGGTCCAAAAGGAATCAATATTCAGTTTAGCAAAAACGGAAAAGGCGAAACTATAAGCACTCAAAAAACAATTGCCGACAGAAGCCTGGTTGTTCAAACGGGTTCTAATACTGTCACTTTAAAAAACAATAAAAGTAATACCATCTATGTTCGCGTTTTAAATACCGGAATATTACCTATCGGACAGGAAAACGTGATTCAGAGTGATGTTTCGGCAGCTATTGTTTTCAAAAACAGAAAAGGAGGCGTTATCAACGTTTCGAAAATTAGTCAGGGAACCGAGTTTATTGCTGAGGTTACGATTAAAAACCAAAGAAACGAAAGTGTTCAAAATGTAGCCTTATCACAAATTTTGCCTTCAGGATTTGAAATCGTCAATACCCGTTTTACGGATTATGGCGATGCTACAAATAATATTGCAGATTATATTGATATCCGCGACGACAGAACAAATTTCTATTTTGGAATAAAAGCAAGAGAAACAAAAGTCTTCCGAATTTTGCTAAACGCCTCGTATCTTGGTAATTATTACTTGCCTGGATTACAATGCGAAGCGATGTATGACAATACATTCCTGGCAAGAACTAAAGGATTCTGGGTTGAGGTGGTGAAATAAAATATGGCCCATGGATTTATGGATTTTTTATAGATGAGTCATATTAAAAATTAAACTGTGTAAATCGTTTAATCTGTAAAACCAGTAGGCTAAAAACTTTGCGCTCTTTGCTGTTAAATCATTAATAAACTTTGAAAAATAAACTAATAGCGTTCTTGCAACGCATTATAAACTGGATTAAAAAAAATAAAATAAAATCAGCAATTGCATTTCTGCTCTTGCTGATTTATTATTTCTCCATACCCCGAACTTTATTTCAGGAACCTTATTCTACGGTTATTGAGAGTAAAGAAGGAGAATTACTGGGCGCTAAAATTGCCCGTGACGGACAATGGCGATTTCCAGCACAGGATAGCGTTCCCGATAAATTCAAGAAATGTATTGTTTATTTTGAAGATGAATATTTTTACAAACATCCCGGTTTTAATCCGGTTGCAATGGTAAATGCTATCAAACAAAACAGAAAAGCCGGAAAAGTGGTTCGAGGAGGAAGTACATTGACACAACAAGTTATACGATTATCCAGAAAAGGAAAAGGAAGAACGTATTTTGAAAAGTTTATCGAAATTATCTTGGCAACGCGATTAGAATTAGGGTATTCTAAAAATGAAATTCTCGAATTATATGCTGCTCATGCTCCTTTTGGAGGAAATGTTGTGGGACTTGAAATGGCTTCCTGGCGTTATTTTGGCGTGCAGTCGAATCAATTGTCCTGGGCAGAAAACGCGACCTTAGCCGTTTTACCCAACGCGCCAAGTTTAATTTATCCGGGTAAAAATCAGATTAAGTTGTTGAATAAGCGTAATAGGCTTTTATTAAAACTTCATGATGAGGGAATAATTGACAAGCAAACATACGAACTTGCTATCGAAGAGCCATTGCCTCAAAAACCATATGATTTGCCTCAAATAGCACCTCATTTATTGCAAAGAGTGGCTAAAGAAGATGAAGGAACACATGTAAAAACGACTATTGATTATGCTTTACAAAATAGGGTCAATCAAATTGCGAGATATTACTACAATCAGTACAAGCAGAATGAAGTTAATAATTTAGCCATTTTAGTAATCGATGTTTCGAATCGAAATGTAATGAGTTATGTGGGAAATGCCCCAACAGATAAAGATCACCAGAAAGATGTCGATATTATCGATGCGCCAAGAAGTACCGGAAGCATTCTAAAACCTCTTTTGTATGCTGCAATGTTAGACGATGGCGAATTGTTGCCCAATACTTTAGTAGCAGATATTCCAACACAGATTGCAGGTTATACACCTCAGAACTTTAATCTTACATTTGACGGAGCTGTGCCTGCACATCGGGCTTTATCGAGATCTTTAAACATTCCTGCAGTTCTGATGTTGCAGAATTTTGGTGTAAATAAATTTTATGAAGAACTACAAAAATTCAAATTAAGGGATATCAATAAAACACCGGATCATTACGGATTGTCGCTTATTCTGGGTGGTGCCGAAAGTAATTTATGGGATTTATGCCGAACGTATGCGAATCTATCTTCAACAGTAAATTATTACACTAAAAACAATGCAAAATACCGAACCAAAGAATTCACGGAACTAAATTACAGAAACAATTTTGAGCCTGATTTTGGCTCCGAAAGTGATCAGAAGAATATCTTAGGTGCCGGATCGATTTGGTTAACGTATAACGCAATGGAAGAAGTGAACCGACCGGAAGGCGATGAAGCCTGGAAGTTTTATGACAGTTCATTGAAAATCGCCTGGAAAACCGGAACCAGTTTTGGTAATCGAGATGCCTGGGCAATTGGAACAAATTCGAAATATGTAGTAGGTATTTGGGTGGGTAATGCAACCGGAGAAGGAAGACCAACGCTAACGGGAGTTACAAGTGCAGCGCCAATTTTATTTGATGTTTTTAATTTATTGCCTCGACAAAGATGGTTTCAAACACCTTATAAAGATCTTGATCAGGTTGAGGTTTGTCGTTTAAGCGGTTATTTAGCAAAAGACGGCTGTCCGAAAATCAAACAATGGGTTCCGAAAAAAGGAAAATCAACCACCGTTTGTCCGTATCATAAAACAGTTCATTTGGATAAAACGGAGCGATTTCAGGTCAATAGCAGTTGCGAAAGTATTGATAATATAGTCACTAAAAACTGGTTTGTTTTACCACCCGTAATGGCATGGTATTACAAAAGTCAGCATATTGAGTATTTGCCTTTACCTCCATTTAAAGAAGATTGTCAGGGAACACAAACCACAACGATGGATTTTATTTATCCAAAAACGAATAGTAAAATCTATCTAACGAAGAATTTTAATAGCGAAGTCCAACCTGTAATTCTAAAAGTTGCTTATTCTGAAAGGGATAAAGAATTGTTTTGGTATGTTGACGATGTTTATAAAGCCACCACAAAAACCTTTCATGAATTGCCTATTACACCAACTTCAGGGATACATTATATTACGGTTGTAGATGCTTATGGGAATGAAATTAGAAGAAAAATAGAGATTATTAGAGAGTAAAAATTCAAAAGTAAATTGCAATTTTTAAATTCCAAATTCCAAAACGGATTCTTATTGAGATAATCTTTGTCAAAGTTTTAAACATTGACAAAGATGTCGCGTGATCTTGTAATTTCTCCCTTCGGTTGAAATGGAAAAATAAAAAAAGTCTTCTTATAAAAAAGAGTGCCTAGCCCAGATAGAAGCGGTATCCTTTTTATCCGCTTTTTTGCGGATGAAAAGATACAAGCGGATAGCTGGAAATTGCTCCAAATAAAAATATTTTGCCACGAATTATACAAATTAGCACAAATTAATTCGTATTCATTCGTGAATTCGTGGCAAAAAAAGCCACAAAAAAACCGCCAGTCTTTCGAGAGGCGGTTTTGATTTTTATTCTGAAATAACATTTCCTTTTTTATCATAGAAATGGTATTCTAAGTACGTGTAAGCGTCACGAGGTATGATTTTCACCCATTTCTTATGTTCAAAAAACCATTTTGAACGTAATGATGGAAAACCTTGACTGAGGTATGCAGCCACAAAAGGATGTACATTAAGTACAACATTTTTGTGGATTTTTAAAATTCTGTCCAGATCAGATTTGATTCTGTCAATGATTAAAATTGGCGCTTCAATTTCGCCATGTTCATTGTTAGGATCTTCTTCTCTGGTTTTAATATTAACTTCTGGTCTTACGCGTTGTCTGGTAATTTGAACTAAACCAAATTTACTAGGCGGTAAGATTTTATGCTTTGCTTTATCGTCGCTCATTTCTTCTCGCAAGAAGTCGAACAGGACCTTCCTGTTTTCAGGATTAGACATATCGATAAAATCTACTACGATTATTCCGCCCATATCACGCAAACGAAGTTGTCTGGCAATTTCTGCGGCAGCAATCATATTTACTTCCATGGCAGTGTCTTCCTGATTTGTCGCCTTATTCGAACGGTTTCCGCTGTTTACGTCTATAACGTGAAGAGCTTCAGTATGTTCGATAATAAGATATGCGCCTTTACTCATGGAGACGGTACGCCCAAATGAAGTTTTGATTTGTCTCTCTATATTGTATTTCTCGAAAATTGGAGTGTCATTTGATTGATAAAACTTAACAATCGATTGTTTTGAAGGTGCAATCTCTTGCAGATATTCCTTCGTTTGATGGTACAACTCTTCATCATCTATCTGAATACCGCTAAAGGTATCGTTGAATACATCTCTTAATATCGAAGAAGCTCTGTTGAGTTCTCCTAATACTTTTGAAGGATGATGAGCAGTTGGTAATTTTTTACACATTGCAGTCCATCTGCCAAGCAGGTTCTGCAAATCTTTTTCTAATTCGGCTACGTTTTTGCCTTCGGCTACTGTGCGAACAATAACACCAAATCCTTTAGGTTTGATCGATAGAACAAGTTTTTTTAAACGATCCTTTTCCTTTTTGTCTTCTATTTTTTGAGAAATAGAAACGCGGTCAGAAAACGGAACGAGAACAATAAATCTTCCTGCCAATGAAAGCTCAGCGCTTATCCTTGGGCCTTTGGTAGATATAGGTTCTTTTACAACTTGAACTAAAACAGATTGATTGGCACTTAAAATATCAGTAATGATGCCATCTTTGTCAATCTCTTTTTCAAACTGAAAGGTTTTTAGGGAGAAATCTTTTATTTTACCTGCGCTTACAAGTTTTATGAATTTCAGCTGAGAAGCTAAGTTAGGTCCTAAATCGTGATAATGTAAAAAGGCGTCTTTTTCGAAGCCTACATTTACAAAAGCAGCATTAAGTCCAGCAACGGGTTTTCGTATTTTGGCAATAAAAATATCACCAACCTGAAAGTTGCTTTTCTCTTCTTCCTTGTGTAATTCAATTAGTTTTCCATCTTTTAATAAGGCAAAATCTACGGCTTCAGAACTAGATCTAATGATTAATTCTTTATTCACACTGTAAATTTTTATCTGTTTTTTCAGAAAATAGAGTATAGAGTATAGAAAATAGATTCAAAAAAATCTAAAATCTATCCCGATAGCTATCGGGACTAAGATCTAAAATCTTATTTACAGATGGATTAAACAATATTTTTTAACAGGTATTGAACCCGGGGAAAAGAAGATTAATAGAGAATAGAACAAAGAGAATAGACTTTACGTCTATATTCTATTTTCTTTACTCTTTCATCTTTTTTCAATTTCAATGAACGTTTAAAAAGAAAAAAGTAGTTTAAAACTACTTTTTCTTTTTGTGACGGTTAGCTCTCGCTCTTTTCTTACGTTTGTGAGTAGCTACCTTATGTCTCTTTCTTTTTTTACCACTTGGCATATCGTGTCGATTTTATGATTAATTAATAGTATTATTTTGCTTCGTTATTCGTTTTTACTCCTTCTACAAAAACTTTTGCAGGTTTAAACGCAGGAATGTTGTGTGCTGGAATTTTGATAGTGGTGTTTTTAGAAATGTTTCTACCTGTTTTTTCAGCTCTGGTTTTTACGATAAAACTACCAAAACCTCTTAGGTAAACATTGTCGCCAGTCTCTAATGAAGTTTTAACTTCTTCCATAAAAGTTTCTACTGTTGCTTGAACATCTCCTTTTTCAAGACCTAGTTTCTCTGAAATTTTCGCTACGATATCTGCTTTCGTCATTTTCTTTCCTATTTTATTTTATAAATGGTGTACTATTTTTTTGAGTTTGCAAATATAGGAATTAAAAAAATAATTAATCAAGCTAATTCGTTAAATTTTAATTACATAAACATTTACTTTTGTATTCTAAGTATTTTGCAATGAATTTTTCTAACATATTGATAAAATGGTATTTACAAAACAAACGTGATTTGCCATGGCGAAAAACGACCAATCCGTACCATATTTGGCTATCAGAAATTATGTTGCAACAGACTAGAGTTGCGCAGGGAACGCCTTATTTTTTTGCTTTTACGGAGGAATTTCCTACTGTATTTGATTTGGCAAATGCCTCAGAAGAGCAGGTTTTGAAACTTTGGCAGGGATTAGGGTACTATTCTCGTGCCAGAAATTTGCATAAAACGGCTCAATATGTCGCAAATGAACTAAACGGAATTTTTCCTCCTACTTATAAAGAGCTATTAAAATTAAAAGGTGTTGGTGAATATACCGCAGCGGCAATTGCTTCTTTTTCGTATAATGAAAATGTTCCTGTTGTTGATGGAAATGTTTTTAGGGTGCTTTCACGCTATTTTGATGTTGAATCGGATATTAGTTTGCCGGCAACAAAAAAAGAATTTACAGAATTGGCATATGAATTAATGCCTAAAGATAACCCGGCTATTTTTAATCAGGCAATAATGGAGTTTGGTGCTTTGCAATGCGTGCCTAAAAGCCCGGATTGTTCTATTTGTGTTTTTAATGAGAGCTGCGCGGCTTTGCAAAAAAAGAAAGTATCAGTTTTGCCGGTGAAGTCTAAAAAACTTAAAGTAACCAATCGCTTCTTTAATTATCTTATTTTAGAAGATGTTTTAGGGAATACCTTAATCCAAAAAAGAACTGCTAAGGGAATCTGGCATAATTTATATGAATTTCCCCTTTTGGAAACTACTGAAATTGTTGGTTTTGATATTGTTTCAAAAGCGGTCAAAAATGATATTTTTGCTTCGTATACTATATTAGGAGTAGAAGAGTGTAATGAAACAACAGTTGTTCATAAACTTTCGCACCAACATCTTCATATCCAGTTTTGGAAAGTTAAAATTGCAGAAAAATTAGAAAACGGATTGAATACCAGTCAATTAAAAACTTTTCCGTTTCCGGTGGTGATTTATAATTTTATAGAAAAGCAAGAAATAAATTGCTAAAAAAATGTATCTTTGGAGTAAATACCACAAAAAAATTATGAACGGAACATTAAATAAGGTGATGCTAATTGGCCATTTGGGCGATGATGTAAAAATGCATTATTTTGATGGAGGAAATTGCATTGGGCGGTTTCAATTAGCTACAAACGAGGTTTATATTAATAAAACTACCAACGAAAAAATAACTTCAACAGAGTGGCATAACTTAGTTGTGCGTAACAAAGCTGCTGAAATTTGTGAAAAATATCTTTCTAAAGGAGATAAAATATATGTAGAAGGACGTATAAAATCGCGTCAATGGCAAGCTGAAGATGGTACTACAAAATATACAACCGAAATTCAGGTTACCGAGTTTACTTTCTTGACTACCAAAAAAGAAACCGGAAATCATAAACCACATCAGGAGCCAGAATCCGTAAAAAATACTAACTTTGACGCGACGAATGAAGGCTTGCCTATAAATGATTTGCCTTTTTGATTGTTTAACTAATCTTTTTTAATTTGGACCCGGAGCCCAGTTTATTTTTTGCTACAATTTTAGACATCAATTTAATAATTGGTTTTGTCGGAATATTTATTTTGCTGTTTTTATCGGCAATCGTTTCAGGTGCCGAAGTAGCACTTTTTTCTTTGTCTCAAAAAGATATCGATGATACCCTGCAGGAAAATCTCCCAAAAGGAAAAATTATTTCTAATCTTTTGGATAAACCCAAAAAACTTTTAGCGACCTTATTAGTAGCCAATAACTTTTTTAATATTGGGGTCGTTATTTTGTTCTCCTTTATAGGACAAAATATTTTTGCCGGTGTAAGTTCGCCTGTGCTTAAATTTATTTTAGAAATCATTGTCGTTACTTTCTTTATTTTATTGTTTGGTGAGGTTTTACCAAAAGTTTACGCAAGCCGGAACAATATAAAATTCGCAAAACGCATTGCCTATCCAATCGCGGTTTTAGATACATTACTATCACCAATAAGTTTGCCTATGCGTAGTGTTACGCTATATTTGCATAATAAATTAGGGAAACAAAAAAACAGTTTTTCGATCAATCAGCTTTCGCAAGCCCTGGAGCTTACAGATTCTGAAGGAACATCAAGCGAAGAACAAAAAATCCTGGAAGGAATTGTTTCTTTTGGAAACACAGACACCAAACAGGTAATGAGCCCGAGGATTGATATTTTTGCCTTAGAAAAATCAGAATCATTTGCGGCAATTTGTCCTAAAATAATCGAAAAAGGATTTTCGAGAATTCCGGTTTACAACGATAATATTGATCAGATAGAAGGAGTTTTGTTTGTTAAGGATTTATTACCTCATATTGATAAAGAAGAATTTGACTGGACTTCCCTGATTAGAGAAGCTTTTTTTGTTCCTGAGAATAAAAAACTGGATAATTTATTAAAAGATTTCCAAAGCCTTAAAAGTCATTTGGCGATTGTGGTTGATGAATATGGCGGAACATCAGGATTAGTCTCTCTTGAAGATGTAATTGAAGAAATAGTAGGGGATATAAGTGATGAGTTTGATGATGAAAATCTGAATTTCTCCCAAATAGATGAAAGGAATTTTCTTTTTGAAGGAAAAATTAACATGAAAGATTTCTACAGAATTGTGGATGTTAATGAAGATATCTTTGAATCGCATAAGGGAGAAGCTGAAACATTAGCTGGATTTATTTTAGAAATCCTGGGTAATTTTCCGAAAAAAGACCAAAAAATAGCTTTTGAAAATTGTGTTTTTACTATAGAAACCGTCGATAAAAAGCGTGTAAAACAAATAAAAGTAACAATAGATTAAATGTTAAAAAAAACAATTTCAATAGCAACAATTTTACTGGCATTGACTGTTTTAAGCTGTAAAGATGATGTGGTGCCTAAACCGGCAGGTTTTCTTCGTTTAGATTATCCCGAAGCAAAATATGTGAACTTCGAAAATAATTGCCCGTTTAGTTTTGAGATGAATGAAGCTGCTGTTATTAAAGGCGAAAAAGATTGTGGATTTGCCATTACGTATCCTAAAATGAAAGCCACTATTTACCTGACTTATAAACCCGTAAATGGTGATATCAATAAATTACTGAAAGATGCTCAAAAATTAACTTACGAGCACGTTATTAAAGCTGATGATATACTGGAACAACCGTATTTAAACCCTCAAAAAAAGGTTTACGGAATGTTTTATCAGGTGGATGGAAATGCGGCTACAAACTCACAATTTTACGTTACAGACAGTACGAAACATTTTATAACAGGATCGGTTTATTTTTATGCCAAACCTAATTTTGATTCGATTATGCCCGCCGCAAGTTATATCAAAAATGATATGCAGCGATTAATGGAAACATTAAAGTGGAAATAAAAAAAGAAGACATAAAAAAAGGGCGTTTATAAACTAAACGCCCTTTTTTATGTCTTAAAATTAAATCCTAAATCCCGATTGTTGTTCGAATTTAAATTTAAGATTTAAAATTCGAAACCTTATAAGTTTTACCGTCTCCCGTTGCCTGAACAACTTTAGTTAAGTTATCTGGATTTTGAACTGTTTTATCAAATACCACAGTGGCAGTTTTTTTATCGAAATCTACTGTTGCTTTTTCTACTCCGTCAAGATTAGATAATTCTTTTTCTATTGTTTTGGCACATCCCATAGCACAGGTCATTCCTTCGATTGTAAAACTTGCTGTTTGTACATTTTCCACAGCAATTGCTTTATGTTCTTTTGGTGCTTCTTTTTTAGCCTGAGCCTTAATTAAGGCTAAACTTTTATCTTCTTCTTTTTTGCAGCTTACCAATACTAAACTTGCTATGGCAAAAGTGGCTATGATTTTTGTAAATTTCATTATATATGATTTTTAATTTGATAGTGGTGTTCTTTGCAAAATTAATAAAAATGAAGAGGTCAGTTCATAAAATTATTACAAATTTGCATCAAAATGGTATATATGGATGCAAAGCAATTAAAGTGGGCTTATTTATTTGTTCTTTCACTTATTTGGGGAAGTTCTTTTATTTTAATAAAAAGAGGTTTGGTTGGTCTGACTGCAGTTCAGGTAGGCTCTTTCCGAATTATTTTTGCAGCTTTATTTCTGTTGATTTTTGGTTTTAAAAGTCTGAAGAAGATTTCACGCCGTCAATGGAAATTTGTAGCGATAACATCTGTTTTTGGAACCTTTACTCCGGCTTTTCTTTTTGCAATTGCAGAAACTCAGGTCGATAGTTCGATCGTAGCTATTTTAAATTCACTTACGCCCTTGAATACTTTGGTTCTGGGAATAATCATTTTCGGAATTCAATTTCAAAAACGACAGGTTCTTGGGGTTTTTGTTGGTTTAGTAGGTTGTTTGCTTTTGGTCTTAAGCGGAGCATCGGCTCATCCGGGACAAAATTATTATTATGTTGTTTTGGTTGTTATTGCAACGCTTTGTTATGCAATCAATGTTAATTTAATCAAGAAATATTTATCTGATCTGAATTCAGTAAGTATTACAACCGGAAATTTTGCTGTTTTGCTTATACCCGCTTTAATCATCTTAAGCACAACCGATATTTCTCAAAGAATAAGTTTAGATATAACGCAGCATTCGATTTTCTTTGTGATGATTCTGGGAGTTTTAGGAACCGGAATCGCGAATGTTGTATTTTTTAAATTAATACAAATGTCATCGCCCGTTTTTGCAACATCGGTAACGTATTTAATTCCGATAGTAGCATTTTTCTGGGGATTATTAGATAACGAAATGCTTACGCCAATTCAGTTTTTTGGAGCGTTTATTATTTTGATTGGGGTTTATTTGTCGGCGAAGAAATAAACGCTTTGAATTGAATATCTTTGTTGTGAACATAAGGTTCAAAGGTGCAGAGGTTCAAAGGTTCAGAGGTTTGAAAATTAGGATTAAAATATTTCACATAAAGTAACCATAATCATTGTATCCGCAATCTTGTCATTCCGAGGAACGAGGAATCTCCGCAAGTAGCTCGACAATTTAGGGAAAAAACTTTGCGTTAGTTTCTTGCGGAGATTCCTCGTTCCTCGGAATGACAAAAATGGGTGAACAGCTATTTAATTTGTTTTACGAAAAATCTTACTTATTTAAGAAGTTTTGGCTACCTTCGTAGTCCTAAAATTTAAGATTATGAACTCGATAAAACTTTTGCCCGTGTGGTATGCTGGCGGTATTGGAAACAACCGTAACGCTCTCTTAAAAGCGTAGGACAGCTAAGCTATGCGGGTTTTTATATTTTCCTAAAATTTAAGATTATGAGTACAAACACCCTTTCAAAAGAAACAGAATTGAGATTAGCACATTTCTTCAACAATTCTATCGACGCTAAACTAATGGCAAAAACAATTCGGCATGTGAATTATATGCTTGCCTTAAGCTTAATGCGGGAATGTGAAACACTGGAAACCGAGAAAACAAATCTTGAAAACGGTTTTTATTGGTTAAATGAATTAGCCGAGATTTTGAATCCTTATCTGGATGTTGAATGATTAAACAAGAAAGGCTGTCGGTTGAGACAGCCTTTCTTGCTTTTAAGAATGTTGTCTGAGTGCTGTGGTGTAGTCCCTCTGTAATGTTATTAAGTTAAGCTTTTAAAAAAATAAAATCCGTTTTTATCCGCGTTTTTACGAAGTAAATCTGTTTTATCCGCGTCAAAATTAGACGCTGATTTTGCTGATTCGCTAAAGCGAAAACGCTGATAAAAACGGATTTCTTTAATTACTTTCTTGATTAAATTGTTAAATGATTTTATAGATTTCCCTTAGCTTAATACATTTACCCTCCGGGACATTTTTCATTTTTACTTTCATTTTTTTCTACCAATATTAAGCTCCTAGCGGAGTAAAAATATGGATTTAACCAAATAATTAATTGGTGTAGTTATATCTCGGAGAGATTACATATTGGTAGGAATATTATTAAACGCCCATGAATTTTATCCCGTAGGGATTATACCTGTGCGATCCAATTGTAACGGGTTCCTCCCGAAGTCTCGGGACGTTCAGTCTGGCAAATTGCATGCATAAAAAAAAGCTTTGTCAAAGTTTTAAACTTTGACAAAGCCCTTAAAAATCTTAGAACCTTAGCAACTTAGTGCCTCAGTACCTTTAAAGAAAATCTTTCTCAGAAACACCTTCGTTTATTTTGATTTCAGACATTTTAATATCCAATTCAAAACCAACATTCTGTACTAAGTTAAAAGGTACTTTTATACCTTTTACTTCTCTGTAATCATTGAAGTTTGTTATTTGAGCAGATGATTTTCCGCCTTGTTCACGAACTTTAGATTCGGCTACTTTTAAGCCGGATTTAACATCATAGAAATAAGTTGTTTTCCCATCGACTATTGCATAAGCATCGCTGTTGTTTATAGGTTCGATTCTGTCAACTTTTAAGTCTGTTCTTTTTTGTAATTGTAATTCCTCAAAAGGAGCAGCGTTTGCTTTCATATCGGCAAGATCAGCGCCTTCAAGGTTTTTGCGTTGTCCTTGCTGTTCGATATAAGCGCCTTTTTCGTTTACCACCTGTTTCATTAAATTCATAGTTCCCATTGCCAGAGAAACCATCATTTTTCCTTTAGAATCTAATTTAGAAGTAAAAGTTAAAGGACCTGGAGCCTGAGGAACAGTTGTAGTTCCGGTCATTGCCAATGTTTTTACGGCAGAAACTGCTTTTTCTCCACCAATTGCTTTAAGATAATTCTCAAATACAGTTTTAGCGGCAATTCCGGCTGGGGCTTCTTTTTTGGTAACAGGTTTCTCAACAGGATTTCCGTATTTATCAAAATAGAAAATCGGAATTTGAAGTTTTTCTAGACCGGTAATCACATCAGAACCTTTTCCGGCAATCACAATTCGCATATTGTCTAATAAGAAATATTTGTTTGCAACTCGGTAAACATCATCGGCAGTAACGTTGTTTACAGTTTGAATGTATTTTTCGTAGAAATCAGCAGGCAGTTTTTCTGTTTCGATATTCAAAGCATATCGGGCAACAGTTTGTGGTTTTTCGACCTGCATTACAAATCGGCCAATATATCCTGCTTTTACGTTTCTCAAAACTTCCTGAGGAACTTTTTCGGTTCTGATTCTTTTGATTTCTTTTATAAACTGAACTACGGCGCTGTCTGTAACAGTATTTCGGACCGCTGATGAAGCTTTGAATTTTGTTACATATTTTCCGGCGCCAATGCTTGAGTTTGCGCCATAAGTCCAGGCGTGTTGCTCACGTAAATTCATGTTTAGGTAGCTGTTAAAATCTCCTCCTAAAATTTGATTAGCAATTACTGCCGGGAAAAAATCAGGGTCGCTCATTTTTAAATTCACGGTATTCACCAATGAAATTTCAGACTGAACTGCGTTTGGAACATCTACAAAATCAATTTGAAGTTTAGAAACATTCTCTGGATTTGGATAAGTGCTTTTTGGAGCGGTTTGTTTTTTCCATCCTCCAAAAAGTTTTTCTACAGCTGCTTTGGTTTCCTTAAATTTAATGTCGCCAATAATTACCAGATAAGCATTTTCAGGAACAAAATAAGTGGCATAATTTGTCTGAACATCTGCCAGGGTAACATTTTTAAGGGTTTCTTCTGAAAGATATTCTCCCGAAGGATGATTTTTTCCAAAAGCTAAAACATCAACCACTCTGCTTGCAATTGCCGGAACACTTTTTTCATCGGCTTTAAGCCCTTCAAGTAATTTTGCTTTTTCTTTGTCAAACTCTGTTTGGGTAAAATTGGGTTGTAATGCACCTTCGGCCAAAAGTTCTAAAACACGCCCTGAATATTTAGAAAGTGAACTTGCATAAGCGCCTGAAGACGAAAAATTAATATTGGCCCCGTAAAAGTCAATTTCTTCGTTAAAAGCTTCTTTGGTTGTTTTTTTAGTTCCGTTACCAATTAAACTGCTCGTTAATTCATCAACGCCTTTTTTGTTTCCTTCGGTAAAAGGAGCGTTATCCAGGGTTAGATTAAAACTTACTCTTGGTAATTTATGGTTTTCAACTACCAAAACTTTCATGCCGTTTGCCAAAACAAAAGTTTGTGGTTTTTTGATGTTGACTACTGGTGATGGACCTGGTTTTGGTTGTGGACGATCTTGTGCTTGCATAATTCCAGTTAGGAATAAAAGGATTAAAAATGTATGTATTTTTTTCATGATTCGATAGACTTAGTTTTGAACTTTAGCAGAAGGAATGTAATCTAAAATTAAACGCTGGTTAGGATTTAAGTACTTCTTAGCTACTTCTCTAATTTCTTCTCTTGTGATAGAGTGGTAAATGTCAATCTCTGTGTTGATTAAATTGACATCTCCGTAAAGAAGATAATAAGAAGCCAGATTTTCAGCAATTCCTTCTACGCTTGCATTGGCATTCACAAAATTGTTATCGAATTTATTTTGTAGTTTTTCGTAATCTTTTTCAGAAATCAGGTCAGTTTGGATTTTAACAATTTCCTCGTCCATTTCTTTTAAGATATCGGCAGTGGTGTTTGGAGCCATTGGCAAGCCGTATAAAATGTACATTCCGTAATCTTCCTGACTAAAACCTACAGCACCAATCTGAAGTGCCATTTTTTTATCATCAACTATTTTCTTGTACAGTTTAGAACTTTTTCCGTCACTTAAATAAGAAGAAATTAAATCCAAAACCCTTGCATCTCTTGTTTTCATCGAAGGTGTTCTGTAAGAAGCAACGATCATTGGAATCTGAATATTAGGATCTTCGTAGGTTGCTTTTATAGTCTGGTTGATTGGTTCTTCGACAAAAGTTTGTTTTTTAACCTCTTCGCCTCTTGGAATTGGAGCAAAATATTTCTGAATCCATTCTTTGGTTTTGGTCTTGTCAAAATCACCGGCCACCACCAAAACGGCATTATTAGGCGTATAGAATTTTTTATTAAAAGCCTGAAATTCTTCCAGCGTTGCAGCATCAAGATCTTTCATAGAACCGATAGTCGTCCAGCGATACGGATGATTTTTGAACATGTTTTTTTTAACCTCCGGAAGTATGTTTCCGTAAGGCTGATTGTCGTAACGCATTCTTTTTTCTTCTTTTACCACCTCGTTTTGGGTTTCAACCCCAATTTTGTTGATGATAGGATGCATGAGTCTTTCAGATTCCATCCATAAACCAAGTTCTAAACTGTTTGACGGGAAAACTTCATAATAATACGTCCTGTCGTCAGAAGTGTTGGCGTTGTTAACGCCTCCGTTTGCAGTGACGATTTTCATCCATTCGCCACGTTTTATATTTTGAGTTCCTTCAAATAATAAATGTTCAAAGAAATGCGCAAAACCAGTTCGGTCAGGACGCTCATCTTTTGATCCTACGTGATACATTACTGAAGTTACTACAACCGGAGCCGAAGGGTCGTTGTGTAAAATAACATGCATGCCGTTATCTAAATTATATTCTTCAAAAGCTACCTTTTGAGCATGAGCCACTCCGCCGAGCATTAGTGCTGCACTTAACATCATTATTGAATTTTTCATAAAGATTAATAATTTTTATTTACCTAATATATATAGGTAGCCAAGAGTTGATTATCGTTACGCCAAAAATAACTCTTTTTAATTATCAATTATAGTTTCGATATTATTTTGGAGATACTTTAACAGTATTTTACATCGGAAAAATGTTTTTTAAGGGCTCAAATGTCTTGAAAAACAGACTTTAAAGCGAAATAAATATTTTTAGAATAAGAGATTGCACAGTAAATTATTAATTGTATATTTGCAACCTTAAAAATCAATAAATCAATTTGGTATGTATGCAATCGTAGAGATAGCAGGGCAACAATTCAAAGTAAGCAAAGACTTAAAGGTTTATGTTAACCGTTTGACTAATGAAGAAGGTTCAAAAGTTTCTTTTGACAAAGTTCTTTTATTAGACGACAATGGTAACGTAACTTTAGGCGCCCCAGCTATAGAAGGTGCTTCAGTAGAAGCTAAAGTGTTACAACACTTAAAAGGAGATAAAGTTATCGTTTTCAAAAAGAAAAGAAGAAAAGGATACAAAAAGAGAAATGGTCACAGACAATATCTTACTCAAATTGTAATTGAAGGTATTACTGCAGCTGGAGGAACTAAAAAAGCAGCAGCTAAAAAAGCAGTTGTAGCAGAAGAAGTTACTACTGAAGAAGTAGAAGCTCCTAAAGTAAAAAAAGCAGCAGCTCCAAAAGCAAAAAAAGAAGCTACTAAAGAATAATAACAATATTTAAACTCATACGTCATGGCTCACAAGAAAGGTGTCGGTAGTTCGAAGAATGGTAGAGAATCAGAATCAAAACGTTTAGGCGTTAAGATTTTTGGAGGTCAAGCTGCTATTGCTGGGAACATCATCGTTAGACAAAGAGGTTCAAAACATAATCCAGGTGAAAATGTTTACATCAGTAAAGATCACACACTACACGCAAGAGTAGCTGGAGTTGTTAAGTTCCAAAAGAAAAGAGATAACAAATCTTATGTATCTATCCTTCCATTCGAAGCATAATCATTAGATTATTTATTACAAAACCCGTTCTGAAAAGAGCGGGTTTTTTGTTTTTATGACTTAGCAGTTAACCATATAAGTTATATAAGAAAATTTAAGTTTGCTGTGTTTTGTTATTTGTTTAAAGTATGAGTAATTGTGTTCATTTTGAGTCAATCCCAAAAACTGTGGAGAGAGTAAAAAAAAATTACCGCAAAGAACGCAAAGTTTTTTTACTCTTAAGCTTTTATAAAAGACATCCCGAAACCTCGGGACGCAAAGCTTTGTGTACTTAGATTGTGGAAACACAACTTAATCTTAGTGAACTTTGCGAAAAAACTTTGCGTTCTCTGCGGTAAAAATAATTAGATATCTTTATGTTTTTCCATAACCATTTAGTGTTGATCCTTGTTTTTTGTCATTTCATCCAAAAAGAGAAATCGGTTTTCTTTTTGAAATACACATAAAGCGTTTTATTATTGGAATTTTAATTTTTTACCCTGTATTATTGTATTTTTGATTGGACTAATCTATCCTAAGCCTTGAAAAAAATAGTTTTCCTTTTATTTCTTTTCTGCACAAGTTTGTTTGCAAAAGAAATTCATTCTGTCCAGCAAGTAGTATCATTAACAGATAATCAAAAAAAGATTTTATATGAATTTGCTGTTTTGCAAAAAAGCGGTTTTGATGCTAATGCCTATTGGCAGCAACATAAAAATCAGTTTGCTGTTATTAATGATACCGTAAGAAATCAACTGGCGAATGAAATTTATGCCAATTCTCATATTGTTTATATTCCTGTAAAAGATTCTGCGGTTCAATTGTGGGTGCAGACACAGTCTTTAACTAATTGGATGTTGTATCTCGCAGCATTTATTGCAATATGTTCAATCATAGGACTGTTGCGTAATTATTGGAATTCGCTTATAGATATTCTGATAAAACAATTCGCTCCGTTATTCAGGCTTTTATTCTCGGCAATTTTATTAACCTATGAATTATTGCTGATAGGTGTTGCGTGTATTATTTGGGGATGCTTTATAGAAGAAATGACATTGCGTACCGTAGTAATTCATGTAGGTCTGTTTTTGTTATGGAGTCAGTCGACGGCTATTTTTACACGGCAATATTTAGTTAAGAAATATATTTTTAAGATAAAGGATAACTTCTGGGGAAATGATAAATGGGAAGCTGTAAAAACGATTTGCCTTCCTGCTGTCATTGTTACTTTGGCTCTTCTGTATCTGTTGTATAAGGTTCCGGGTGATGTGTTGTATAATTATGAGATAGTCGTGTCTGGTATGGCGGTTATATGTGCATTGCCGGTTTGGCGTATTTTAGAGAAGTATATTTCTCCAATTTTAATTCCTTATAAAGATCCTTCGGTAGAAAGAAGTGTTTATTCGCTTGCTGCTTGTGTTGTTTTAGGCTTAATTATCGATGGTTTATTTATAATACAACATAACCCGCTTTTTTCTTATGTAATAATTGCCTTGACAAGTTTGCTTATTATTTCCTTTTTGCTGTTGTCGCTTAAAGAGAATTTTAAATATAATTACAAGAATTATTATTATTTACAATTTATTACGGTTCTTTTTCTTTCGTCGGCTTTGTTTTATAGTTTTTATATTCATTCAGCCGAGATGATCTGGGCATCCTTAATAGGGACGAGTATCTATATTGTTATTAAATATTGGGAGATTCCAACATTTTTTATAAGCTGGAAAAGAAGTAAAATGTCTGCCTGGGGATTTTTGGGAATGGCGGTATTATTATGGTTGCTGGCGAAAGGCATTTTGTATGTTTCAGCGATAGCATATGTGGTTTAGAAAATAAAAAAAACCTGCTCGTTATGAATGAACAGGTCTAATTTTTATTTACTCCGTATCTTTTGTTTCCTCAAGATCTTCGGTTTTTCTTCCCAATTTTACTTTAGGGCTATTTTGTGTTCCGGTAACGGTTAACGGAATTCCGAATATCCCAAGAGGAGGCAATCCTAAACGCATTTTTAAGTTTAGTTTTCCATCTAAACTTGTTGTGCCTTCAATTCTTGGACGAAAGCCTGCAAACTTAAATTTAAAGCGTTCTACTGTCATGATATTGTTCCTGATTGTAGTTTTAATATCGATCTTAGAAACATCAGGATTTTTTATAGATTCCGTATTTGTTGCCTTGCTTACCGCATTAAACATTTTCAATCCGCGCACTTTTACATCTTTTACAGAAAGTGTCCCGCCACCGGCAAGCGATGGATAAACGGGATCCATATTGCCGTTTAAGCGGCCTTTTAATTGGTAATTCAGAGAAACAATTCCTTGTGCCTTTTCAGCGGCACTGGCCATTTTCCTAAACACTTCAACTTCTTTGTAAGCCCTTTTAATATCAAAGTCTGATGCTTTAATATCAAAATCAAAATTTGCTTTTTGAGTGGTTACCGCCTGATAATTGGCATTCATGCCCACATTGCAGCCAATTAAATTAAAACCGGTATTCTGCATGCTTAATTTGCCTTTGTTCATGCTTAAATTTCCAACAGCATTTTGAAGGTTTAATTTATCGAAATTTACTTTTTGGGCATTTGCTGTAAAAATCAAATTCAAATTGGTCGGAATTATGATCACTCCGCTTTGTCTGGCTTCTGTTTGAGGAGTCGTTTCGGTTTTTGTTTGTGTTACAGATGTATTTGCAGGTGTACTTGACATAAATTCATCTACGTTGATATATCTTGATGTAACTTTAAAAGATCCTTTTAAAACGCCTGTTTTTGTGGTAATGTAATTGAAGACATTTTGCAAATAACCATTCATTTTAAAATCAGATTCACCATAAGCAGCCAGAAAGTTATTGAATGACATTTTATCCTGGTTGATTTTAAAAATCCCTTCTTTGATGATGAATTTTTTTGGCAGATATTCTGATGCAATGCCAATGTTTCTCAATTCAAGTGTTCCTTTGTTGTAAAGTTTGCTGTAATTTCCTTTTTCGGCATCGCTTTGTTTGCCTTTCAAAACTAAATCGGCTTTTACGAAACCGTCTAAGTCAAGTCCTTTTTGAGAGAAAACTTTATAGATTTTATTGACATCAAGTTCTCCTTTTGCTTTAATATTATACGCTAAATCATTGAAGTTGCTTAAATCAGCTTCTACAAAAACAGGTTTTCCTTCAAAAGTAAACTGAGTAGGTTTTAAGTTCACTTTCAAATCATCAAAAGTTCCTTTTTGATTTTCAATTTTAGATTTTATCGTAATATTTGTGATCGGGTTTGGATAATATGGTGTTTTTAAATAACCATTTTCTAAATTCACAATTCCGTTTGTAACCGGGAAAAGTTTGTTTTTCTGATCAAATTTTCCGTTTGTTTTTACATCTCCGGTTAAATTTCCTTTTAAAATGATATCAGGGATTCCGAGTGCTCGGATTAGTTTTTCCAGATCAATTTTAGCTTTAAAATCTCCGTTAATATCCGGTGTATTTACTCCCTTTATATAAAATTTAGATTTTAAATAATCTTTATTGATGTTTAGCGATAAATTTCTGGCATCAACAATAACAAGGTCCGGATTTAAAGACGGAACCTTTGTTTTAATATCTAAATTTAAATTAGAAACCGGAAAAGCGCTTTTGTTATAATTTACAAATCCGCTGTCTATTTTTATATCGAGATTTAAGTCCGGAGCTATTTTTTGAGAAGCAATATAATCTCCTTTTAAAGTTAAAAGTAAATTGGTGTTTCCTTTTAATTCGGTTTTAGAAAGCCAGGTGATGTATTTTGGAGGAAAAGCAGTAAAAACATCATACAGATTACTATTGTCGGATTTAATGACAAAATCCATATTATAACCGTCTTTCAAAAAATCAAATTTACCTTTAAAATCCACCAAAAGCTGATTGATTTTAAGGTTATTTTGTTGAAAATAGAAGGACAACGAGTTTACATTTACTTTTGTAATTAAGTCGGCGTCAATTTTTTTATTCATTAAATACGGTTCACCTTCGTAAGCAATATTTAATTTCTCGATTTTAGCTTTTGAATACAAATCGAAAACAGCCTTGTTTAAATCTCCTTTTCCTAAATAATTAAATCCAAAAGCGTCGAAATGAACTTTAGTCGATAAATCGTCGTAGATAATTTTACTGTTTAAAATCTCAATTCGCTCAAGTTTTAAAGCTGTTTCTGTACTGTCTTTGGGTGTTGTAGCTTGCGAAGATGATTTGTAAACATTGTAATTTGCTTCTCCTTTTGCATTTACTTTTACATTAATAAAGGAATCTGATAAATAAATCTGGTCAATTTTTACTTCTTTACTAAAAATCAGACTTGCTACATCTATTCCAAAAGAAACTTCTTTTGCTGTAATGAATTTTTCGCTTTTGTAAGGAGCTGATCCGTTAAGGCTTAAGTCGCTTAATGTTAAGGTCAGGGAAGGAAAATGTTGAAAAAATGAAACCGAAACATCAGAATAATTCAATTCTGCAGTTAGTTTTTCGTTTGCTGTTTTTTTAATCTGTTCTTTGATTTTATCGGCAAAAACAATAGGTGTCAAAAACAATAATCCTATAATAACGACAAAAGTTATTCCAAGATATTTTGCTGTTTTTAATAAAATGGACTTTGTTTTATTTTTAGACATAACAAATTGTGTATTTATAGGTAATGGTGAATCGAATTATGAGGGATAAATTATCCATGAACGGTTTCGCTTTTTCCGTAATTGGTAATAATAGAGCCTTCGTATTCAATCCATTCTTTCCAGCGTTTATCAATATCTATATTGTCTGTATATTTTCGTGCAAATCCTAAAAAAGTTGTATAATGCCCGGCTTCAGAAATCATTAAATCACGGTAGAATTTGGCTAATTCTTCGTCTTTTATATTTTCTGAAAGTACTTTAAAACGCTCACAGCTTCTGGCTTCAATCATGGCTGAGAATAATAAACGATCACAAAGTGCATCTTTTCGGCTGCCGTCTTTTTTCATGAATTTAAAAAGCTCATTTACATAATGATCTTTTCTTTCGCGCCCCAAAGTCAGGCCTCTTTTTTTGATAATATCGTGAACCATCTGCAAATGTTCCAGTTCTTCTCTCGCAATCACAAGCATTTCGGTTACTAATTCTTCTAATTCAGAATTGTAAGTTGCTAAGCTAATGGCATTTGAAGCTGCTTTTTGTTCGCACCAGGCATGATCCGTCAAGATTTCTTCGATATTTGACTCAACGATATTTACCCAGCGAGGGTCTGTGGCTAATTTTAATCCTAACATAATTTTATTGAAAAAAAGTATCCTGCAAAATTAGTCTTTTTTCTAACTGAAAACTGGGAAACATCGTGTAAATACGCTCAAAAAAGCATTATTTTGTAGCTTGAAACAATTAAAATGAATCAGATAAAAAAACTGTTGATTATTGGGTTTGTTTGGCCTGAACCAAATTCGTCTGCGGCGGGTGGAAGAATGATGCAATTGATTTCTGTTTTTAAACAAAATGGATTTGAAGTTACATTTGCCAGTCCGGCATTGGATAGTGATTTTATGGTTGACTTGCCTGAATTTGGAGTGAAGAAAGTGTCGATCGAACTGAATAATGCCAGTTTTGATGATTTCATAATAGAACTGAATCCTGATGTTGTTTTGTTTGATCGTTTTATGATCGAAGAGCAATTTGGATGGAGGGTTGCTGAGAATTGTCCAAAAGCAATTCGATTACTGGATACAGAAGATTTACATTGTTTGAGAACCGCAAGACAAAAAGCATTCAAAGAAAACAGAACTTTCGAGTTGACAGATTTGTTATCTGAAGAAGTGGCGAAGCGGGAAATTGCCAGTATTTTAAGGTGTGATTTGTCTTTTATGATTTCAGAATTTGAAATGAAAATTTTAAAGGATGTTTTTAAAATCGATTTGAGTCTATTGCATTATTTGCCTTTTCTAGTGGATCAAATGTTTGAAGAAGATCTTTTGGAATTGCCTTTATTTGAAGATCGGAAGAATTTTGTTTTCATTGGTAATTTTCTTCATGAACCTAATTGGAATACCGTTCAGTACTTAAAAGAAACGGTTTGGCCTTTGATCAAAAAAGAATTTCCGGAAGCTGTTTTAGAAGTTTACGGCGCTTATCCTTCACAAAAAGTATTGCAACTGCATCAGCCCAAAAATGGTTTTTTTATTATGGGAAGGGCTGCTGATGCTAATGAAGTGGTTAAAAAATCCAGAGTTGTTCTGGCGCCAATTCGGTTTGGGGCCGGATTAAAAGGAAAATTACTGGAAGCGATGCAATGCGGAACACCAAGTATCACCACAACAATTGGTTCAGAAGCCATGCATAGTAATTTAGTTTGGAATGGTTTTATAACGGATGATCCTGAATTGTTTGCGAAAAAGGCAGTTGAATTATATCATGATGAAAATCTTTGGAAACAATCTCAAAAAAATGGTGTGGCAATTGTAAATGAATGTTATCAATTGAGTAAATACTCGACGGCATTAATGGCGAAAATTAATACGCTGTTAAATGATTCTGAAAGTCATCGTTTGCATAATTTTATGGGAAGTTTGTTGCAGCATCATACCTTAAAAAGCACCAAATACATGGCAAAATGGATCGAAGCCAAAAATAAAAAATAAGCTTTCTTGATGATAAAAAAAATCCCCGACTACCAGGTGTAATCGGGGATTTTTTTAGTCTCAGTTTTCGGCTTACGGTTTCACTGAAAACTGAGACTGAGACTGGATACTGAATGCTATTTTAAAATGCCTTCAACAGCCTGAACAGTTGTAGCATGGTAGCCTGATTTTGCTTTATCAAAAATCTTTTTTGCCCAAACTTTTCCTTCAGGAGTTTTAGCCATTTCTTTATAAAGTATCATTACAGATCCTGTTCTGCTGCTTCCAATTAAAAATTGTTCAATTGCAGGATATGCTGCAGTATATTTATAACGAAGTGATGGAATAAACCATTGACGTTTTATGATGAAATTGCCGCCTTTTGTAAAGTTGAATTCAGCGTCTATTGCTTCCATTTCTTTTGGTGTAATGTCTGTAGGAAGGTGATCTATAAAATACTGTTTTTCTGTAGTGGTAGTGATTTTTTTACTTAATCCTTTTACACCGGTTTCTCTCCAGCTTTTTTGGATTTTATCAATTGCATCAAAATCAGCAGAACTTACCGGAGTAATATTAGATGGAATTCCCGGTTTGTAAATCCAGTCTTCCAGTTTTATTTTATCTGCAAGTGCTTTGTCTCCTTTTATAAGGTTCTCGTTGTAGTATTTAATAAAATCTTCTGTTGTGATAGATTTGAAAGCATGAGCATCGAAGTAGTTTTTAATAAAAATATCAAATTTTTCACGCCCAACAGCGTTTTCAATTACTCTTAAAAAGGCATATCCTTTTACATACGGAATCAAACTTATTCCATCATCAGGATTTCTTCCGGTCAAAGATACTTTTAAACGGGTATCAGGATTTGTATCTCCATATTCAGCTACGTTATCAAGTAATTCTTTACGAGTGATAACATTCTGCATTTCAAATTCTTTTTCGCCAAAGATTTCCTCGCCAATTCTATGTTCTACATAAGTGGTGAAACCTTCGTTTAACCAAATATCATCCCAGGTTGCATTCGTAACTAAGTTTCCGCTCCAGCTATGTCCTAATTCGTGCGCCAATAAACTGGTTAAAGAACGATCGCCTGCAATAACTCCCGGAGTTAAAAAGGTCAGGTTTGGATTTTCCATTCCGCCATAAGGGAAACTTGGTGGTAAAACCAATACATCATAACGTCCCCAGCGATAGGGCCCGTACAATTTTTCGGCAGCAACAACCATTTTGCCAAGTTCAGCAAATTCCCAGGCTGATTTTTTGATTAAAGAAGGTTCAGCATAAACGCCTGTTCTGTTGTCTATAGATTGAAATTCCAGATCTCCAACGGCAATTGCCATTAAATAAGAGGGAATCTCTTTGTCTTGTTTGAAAGTATAAACTCCGGTATCATTTTTCTTTTGTGGATTTACAGCGCTCATTACAGCTAATAATTCTTTAGGAACGGTAACTTTTGCGTTATAAGTAAAACGAATTCCCGGTGAGTCCTGACAAGGAATCCAGGTTCGTGACCATATGCTTTCGCCTTGAGAAAATAAGAACGGTTTCTTTTTATCTGCTGTTTGTTCCGGTGTTAACCATTGCAATGCTACAGCGTCTTTTGTGGTGCTGTAATAAATATTAACCTTTGTTGTGTTAGGTTCGATGGTAATATGAAGTGGTTTTCCGTGAAATTCGACTTCTTTTCCTAACTCAAATTTGGTTTCTTTTTCGTCGTCGCCTAAAGTTACTTTTGTAATATTCAGCGTGTTTTCGTCAAAGATAATTTCGTTTCCTTTGCTGATATTGTCGATTTTCCATGATGCTTTTCCGGAAATAGTTTGCGTATCAAAATCAACTTTAATATCGAGATCCAAATGTTTTACTACAGCAAGTTCCGGTTTAGAGAAAGTGTGCTCGTCTGTAACAACTGCTGGTTTTTCGGTTTGATCTTTTTTCTGGCAGGCAATTACCGTCAGGAATAAAGTAGCAAGGATTAGTTTTGTCATTTTATGAGGTTTGAATTTGAGGAGGAAAATTAAACAAAAAATCCCGTTTTGAATAAACAAAACGGGATTTTATTATGAATTACCTTCGAATTCTCCTTCAGGCTGACAAAAAGATTATGCCAACATTGTAACCGGGCTTTCGATGTATTGTTTTAATGTTTGTAAGAATTGAGCGCCAGTTGCACCGTCGATTGTTCTGTGGTCGCACGCTAATGATAACATCATGGTGTTTCCTACTACAATCTGACCATTTTTTACTACTGGTTTTTCAACAATTGCACCTACAGAAAGGATGGCAGAGTTTGGCTGGTTGATAATTGAATTGAATTCAGTAATACCAAACATTCCAAGGTTAGATACTGTAAAAGTACTACCTTCCATTTCTTGTGGTCCTAATTTTTTGTTTTTAGCTCTTCCTGCAAGATCTCTTACTGAAGCACCAATTTGAGATAAACTCATGGCATCTGTAAATTTCAATACAGGCACTACTAATCCGTCTTCAACAGCTACGGCAACACCAATATTTACATGGTGGTTGATGATGATAGCATCTTCTTTCCACTGAGAGTTAATTTTTGGATGTTTTTTCAATGCTAAAGCACAAGCTTTAATTACCATATCGTTGAAAGATACTTTTGTATCAGGAACAGTATTGATTGTCGCTCTTGCGCCCATAGCTTCGTCCATGCTAACTTCGATAACTAGGTTGTAGTGAGGTGCAGTGAATAATGATTCAGCCAGACGTTTTGCGATAATTTTACGCATCTGAGAGTTTTTGATCTCTTCTGTGAAAACTTCTCCGGCAGGAACAAAAACTTTTGGCGCAGCTGGTGCAGCAGTTTCTTGTTTGGGAGCAGTGGCAGTTGTGTTTGCAGCAGGTTGTGCCTGAGCAGCTGGAGTAAAGGTTTCGATATCGCTTTTTACGATACGTCCGTTTTCTCCTGAACCTTTAACCTGAGTTAATTGGATTCCTTTGTCAGAAGCAATTTTTTTAGCTAATGGCGAAGCTAAAATTCTTCCTCCGTTTGAAGTTTCAGCAACAGCTTCCGGTGCTTTTTCAGCAGCAGGGGCAGCTTTTGTCTCTTCAGTTGCAGGGGCGCTTGCAGTTGCAGTTCCTCCGGCAGTATAATTTTCAGCAATTCCTGAAATGTCAGTTCCTGCAGGTCCTATAATAGCTAATAAGCTGTCAACAGGTGCTGTATTTCCTTCCTGAATTCCAATGTATAATAAAGTTCCTGCATTGAATGACTCAAATTCCATAGTGGCTTTGTCGGTTTCAATTTCGGCTAAAATATCACCTTCAGCAACAGCATCACCTACTTTTTTCAACCAGGTAGCTACTGTTCCTTCTGTCATTGTATCGCTCAAACGTGGCATAGTTACAACTACAACACCTTTAGGTAATTCAGTTGCAGCTTTTGCAGCAGGAGCAGGGGTTTCTGTTTTTGTTTCTGCAGCAGCAGGAGCAGCTTCGGGTTTTGGAGCTTCTGCAGCAGGAGCGTCACCACCGGCTAAAAGAGCAGAAATATCTTCTCCTTCGTTACCAATAATAGCTAATAATGAATCAACCGGAGCAGTTTCTCCAGCCTGAATTCCGATATGTAAAAGAGTTCCTTCGTTGAAAGACTCAAATTCCATTGTTGCTTTATCTGTTTCAATCTCAGCAAGGATATCTCCTTCGCTAATTTTGTCGCCTACTTTTTTTAACCAGGTCGCTACCGTTCCTTCCGTCATAGTATCGCTCAAACGAGGCATTGTTACTTTTATCGCCATAATGTATTATAGTTTATGAGGTGTGAATGGGTAATCTTCTTGTGCGTATACTACGTCGTATAATTGTTGCAATTCAGGATATGGAGATTCTTCAGCGAATTTCACACATTCTTCAACCAGGTCTTTAACTCTTTGGTCAATTGCTTCAATTTCTTCTTCTGTAGCATACTTTTGATCCATAATTACATCTAAAACCTGAGTAATAGGGTCAATTTTTTTGTACTCTTCAACCTCTTCTTTAGAACGGTAAAGTTGTGCATCAGACATAGAATGTCCTCTGTAACGGTACGTTTTCATTTCAAGGAAAGTTGGTCCGTCACCACGACGTGCTCTGTCAATAGCTTCAGTCATTGCTTCGGCAACTTTTACAGGATTCATTCCGTCAACAGGTCCGCAAGGCATTTCGTATCCTAAACCAAGTTTCCAGATGTCAGTGTGGTTTGCTGTTCTTTCAACAGAAGTTCCCATTGCATAACCGTTGTTTTCAACGATAAATACAACTGGTAATTTCCATAGCATGGCCATGTTGAAAGCTTCGTGCAATGAACCTTGTCTGGCAGCACCATCACCAAAGTAGGTCATAGTTACACCGCCTGTTTCAAAATATTTATCAGCAAAAGCTAAACCAGCTCCTACCGGAATTTGTCCACCTACGATTCCGTGACCTCCGTAAAAACGGTGTTCTTTAGAGAAAATGTGCATAGAACCTCCCATACCTTTAGAAGTTCCTGTTGCTTTTCCTAAAAGCTCCGCCATTACGCGTCGAGGATCAACACCCATACCAATTGGTTGTACGTGGTTTCTGTAAGCAGTAATCATTTTGTCTTTAGTCAGGTCCATAGCGTGCAAAGCGCCTGCCAGTACAGCTTCCTGACCGTTATATAGGTGTAAAAAACCTCTAACTTTTTGTTGAATGTATAATGCTGCAAGTTTGTCTTCAAACTTTCTCCAAAGTAGCATGTCTTCGTACCACTTTAAATATACTTCTTTTGTAACTTCTTTCATCTGAATTCTTTCTTTTGCTAAAGTTTGTTTGTGTTATCAATTGTTGCCTATAACGCAAAATAGTTTCCTCCCACAAATTTGCGCCCGAAAGGTCGGGATGCAAAAATAAGACATTCCTATTAAGAAGTAAAATTTAAAAGGTACTTTTTGGCTTTTTTTTACAAGAACTTTTTATCAAACATAAAAGGAAGCAAATTTTTCAGGGATGCCGATTTATAAACTTCGCCAATTTCGCCCATAAAAAAGATTTCTATTGGGGTGTCTTGTCTGATTTCGTATTCTGCAATAGACTGACGGCAAGATCCACAAGGCGGGATCGGGGCTTTAGTTTGATTGGTGTCTGAAGCTGCTGTAATCGCCATTTTTAGAATTTTGGCTTCCGGATAAATGCTTCCGGCATGAAAAATGGCAACCCGCTCTGCACATAATCCTGATGGATAAGCAGCATTTTCCTGATTTGATCCTAAAACTATTTTTCCGTTATCTAATAATAATGCTGCTCCGACTCTAAATTGAGAATAGGGTGCATAGGCATTTTTTCGAACTTCTACGGCCTGGTTCATTAAATCCTGAATGTCTTTTGAAAGCTCTTGTAAGTTGTCGTAAATTATAAATGATGATGTAATGCTAATTTCTTTCATTTCTTTTTATGGGAAAAAAAATCCAAATTTCTAAAAAAGTAGAAATTTGGATTGTTATTGATTTTTTATTTTTTGCTGTTTAATAAACTTCGTATTTGTCGCCAAAGTTAAAGGTTAAAGAAAAGCGAAGTGTATTTTCTAACGGATTTTTAATTTTTGATGTCGAAAATAAATACGAAACATCAACTTTTACGATATTATATTTAAATCCGGCACCTAAAGAGAAAAATTGTCTCGCCCCTTTTTGCGGGCTTTCATGAAAATATCCTGCTCGTAATGCAAAAGCATCCTGATACATATATTCTGCTGCTGCACTATAGGTAATTTCTTTTAATTCTTCGCTGAAACCACCCGGAGCATCTCCAAAAGATTTAAAAATTCCGGAAACCCAGCCAATGTCGTTGTAGTTTTTGTAGTTTGTAGCATTTGCCTGTTCCTGGGAAATATCTCCCGGATCATTATAATCACCATCTCCATTGGCATCTACAGGAGTTCCTGGTCCCGGAGGAGTAGGTACTAAAAGCTTGGTGAATTCAACACTAAGGCCCACTTTGTTATAGTCATCAAGGATAAAATCGAAACCACCACCAACTCTAAGATTAGCAGGTAAAAAGTTGGAACTTAGATCGTCGTTGTCATAACTTATTTTTGGTCCAAGGTTCTGCATGTTAAAACCAGCTCTCCATCTTCCGTTAAAGTCAGAATACGCAATTTCTTCTGATTGATAGAATCCGGCAACGTCTACTGCAAAAGTGCTGGCAGGTGAAGCATCTACATCTTCGGAAGCAATTTTAAGATTCGAACGGATGTATCTCGCAGCTACTGCCATCGAGAATGTTTCGCTCAGCTTCAGTGAATAAGATCCGTCAAGGGCGAATTCATTTGGGGATACAATTCTTGCAGCCTCATTTGGATCACCTGTTGTACGTAATTCAATATCTCCAAAACCAAAATAACGGAAACTTCCTGCAAAGGCGCTTCGGTCGTTAATTTTGTTGTAATAAGTGACCTGCCCAAGCGAAATATCATTGGCCAAATCTGTTAAATAAGGAGTGTAGCTGATTGAGAAACCTTGCTTGTCTACTGAGAAAGCATATTTTGCAGGGTTCCATTGCTGGGAAAAAGCATCTGCTGATGTTGCAACACCCTGATCAGCCAAACCGGCTGCTCTGGCATCTGCCGCAACTAATAAAAAAGGAACTCCAGTCGTAATGGGACGATTTTCCTGAGCCTGTACTTTAAAAAGAATAAAAGAACAAATTAAGAGTAGTGATATTTTTTTCATTTAGGGAACTTAAAGGTATTTATGTTACAAATATATATATTATTATAATATGACAAGCTTTTCGTACTTTTCTGCTTTTTTATTTGTTAAATTAGATTTAACTGTAAGTTTATAGATATAAACTCCTTTACCGATTCTGTCGCCAAAATCATCTTTTCCATCCCAGCTTATTTCTCTTGATAAAAAACCTTCAGTTGTAATAACCTGATTTTTTGTCCAGACTACTTTTCCTGTAATGGTCATTACCTGAACCTGAACATCAAGAGGCTCGTATGGTCTGTTATGTGAAAACCAAAATTGAGTATAAGTCGAAAATGGATTTGGGTAATTAAGAACGTGGGTTAATGTCAGTGATTCATCTCCAACCACTATAAATTGTATTTCACTAGTTACAGGATTGTTGTAAACATCCCAGGCTGTAAAACTTATAGTGTGCATTCCCGGTGCCAGATTTCTTAACGGGAAACGTAAATTTCCGTTCGTATAATCGTCTAATTTTGTCTGATAATAATCATTCAAAATATAAGGATTGCTAACATCTCCATCTAAAATTGCAACAATATCATGTCCGATTCCGCTTGCCGTATTGATCCCATTTTCATCTTCAAGAAACGCCAATAGAAAGGGCGATTCATTGGTTATTCCGCCTGATACAAAAGTTTCATCGTTCATATATAACTTCACTTTTGGATTTATATTGTCCTGAGGTGCATTTTCATTTATTCCGCCTATTTTAATTGTGGTATTGTATCCGGATTGATTCTCTAAAACGGATGTCTTTTTTGAGTAAAAACTGATTCTTCCATAGTCAACAGGAACACGAATATCCCTTGGTACCACGAAGCTAAATTCAAATTGACCATTGGTTACAGAAGCATTTCCCCTAAAGATAGTTTCTCCCAATATTTTAAATGACATTGCAGGGCTATATCCATCATTATTTAAGGTTGTCGTTGTAATTAATTTATCGAAAATCGCTGTTGACAGTTCTCCGTTGTAGTTGCTTAAAAGATTATTATTTTCGTCTGTAATTTCTCCGGTAATTTTAATTTTTGCTAAAGATTTAAAATCCGGAATCGACTGAGAAATAACAATATCGTTTACTTTTGTTAAATTAATCCGTGGTTTTGGAATTGCTAGCATTAAAGCCGGATCTCCAAGATAAAAAATTACGTTACTGGCAGAACTCGGGTTTTCGTTTTTGGAAATTCGAAGCACTTCTGCAATAGTGGTGTATTGATTCGATCCATATGAAAATAAGTTCTTGCTCAGGCTGTCATTAAAATTTTCGGCATTATACTGTCCAATGGCACGAATGGTTGTTAACATTGAGATTGCGCCTCCTTTTGGGTTCCAAAAAGTATATTCTCCGGCTGTTGGTCTTGTTGGGTCGTCAAATCGGGAAAACTCACAGGTAATCGTGATGAATAGCGGGTATTTGTATTGATTATTTAGGTTTTGACCATCAGACTTTTCCCAGATTCTTTCACCTGCCAGTCCATCTTCGCCACCATGTCCTAAATAATTAAATACCAGAGCCCCTTTTTCGAAAGCATTAAACAAATCGGTTCTGGCTTTCGGGTATCTTGATCCTCCTGCAGATGCTTCCTGCGTATAAGAATCCAGAAGGATTTTGTCTATATTAAAAAAAGGTTTCTGAATGTTTATATTATCTGCAAGAGTATTTTGTCGGGATTGTAAACTGGCATCATCTGCTTTGTCTGAGTCATCACTAACCATAACAATATTGTTTCTCCAGTTTCCGTATGATTTAGGATCGTGATATTCCAGTACCTTGTTTACCATTTCATTTGCCTGTGCATTGTCTGAAACCAGCATTCTGCCAACGGCAATATCAATTCCTCCAAAAGGGAAAACTACAACTCCTTCGTTTGCATCCATCAATCCGTAAAAATCATCTGATGCAAATGAAGATTCTCCGGTTGTATTGCTAATGGTCGATTGATATATAGGTACAATATTATTGTTGTTTGTGATTCGGTTTTTATAATCAAACGAAGCGTCTCCAAATAAATTCAGGTATTTTATTTTTTTATCCGGTGAAGAGGCATTATCATAAATGTATTTAATGCAGTTTCTAATAGCAGCAATATCTTGTTTTCCCGAAGAGAATTCCTGATAGATATTGTCCAGCGAAATTACTTTTACATTTAAATTAGAATTGGTACGATGAAAATTAGCCAGTTTTTCGGCTTGGGAAACTAAAAACTTAGGCGTAACAATGACATAGTCTATATCCTGAAAACTGTTTTGCGCATTTTTGAAAAGAGTTCCTTTTAAGTTTTGGTTTGCAATTTTTGACTGGTTTTCTTTTAAAGGTGTAAAATAATCAGCAGCGTCAACAGCGATGTATTTTCTAATTTCTCCCAATGTGGCTTTGAAGCTAAAAGTTGCCTGATTGTTATTGTCTGTTTTTGATACATTATATAGGTCTGTAATATCCCAGATTTGAGAAATGCCTGCAGCGTTTCCAATAGTATAATTGACAATTCCTCCAGTTGATCCGGCTAAATTATATTGAAATTTAAATTGCCTGCCTGTACCAAGAAGTTTTCTTTTTGCAATTAAATTGATATAATCCAGGTATCCTTTTGATCCGGGAACACCGTTATTATTATAGGTAAGTTTGATTTTTATATTTTCTGCCCCTGTGAACGAACTGTTTGAAGGTAATTTCTTGTCGTAGAATTTCTCATCAGAATTTGATAATAATGCCTGAAAATTAATAGTTCCTATGTTTTGCCCGTTAGCAGAAACTGTAAACGAAGTAGGAGTGTAGGCTGCTGAAGCTGCGTTTAATTCTATTTTTACAGGTATTGAAGTGTCCAGGTTTGGAAAATTGAATTCAAATTCCTGTTCCTGATTGATGTCAAAAGATTCACCAAGCCATTGACGGCCCAAGTGTGCAATGTTAGTTTTGTCTACTTCGTGAAATTGATAGTCGTCAAAAGTGTTTAATTCTAATGTACTGTTTCCTGTTGGCTGGCTGATGTTTGAAATTCTTTTTCCGTCGCTTCCGACAGCTGTAATATAATAGTAGGATTTTGTGTCGTATAAGTTTAGGTTGGTTTGGCTTTCTGCATTCCAGTTTTCAACTCCTTCCCCATAAAAAAGAATATAATCTTCATTATTGAAAATTCCATCGTTTTCTCCGACGACCTGAATAGCATTTTCTGTTAAATCATCAGGATAATAGATGTTGTTGGCTAAAGGAAGCATTTTTCCTCCATTTCCATAAATTTTGATTCTTCTTGGGTCTGTTTTTGTCGGGTCAAATCCTAAACTCTGCAAAAATGACTTTGAAATTTTATAAACTCCTGATTTTTCAACATAAAACCGGTACCAGTCTCCAGAGGCTAAAACCGAATTGGAAACTGAATTTGATTTTTGAAAAGAAGATGAAGTGTTGTTGTTTGATGTTGAGATAGTTGTAGTGTAAGAAAATGATCTTATTTTTTTATAGCTGTTTCCTTCCCTTATTATAGGTGATAATAATAAGAAAGTTTGTCTTTTATCTCTTGAAATAGTAGTTTTTAACGTTTCATTTGGTTTTTCGGTGATGTTTTCCGGTAATAAGTCTCCTAATTCTTCAACTGAAATGTTTTCATATACGACGTTGCTAATTTGAATGGAATTGTTGTTCGAATAGCCTGTTTCATTAAGATTAAGTAGCAGGCTTATGCTTTTTTTAGTAGTATTGTATCTGAAACTGCTTCCTGTAAAGTATGGGATTTTTATTTTAAAGTCACCAAAACTCATGTCTTTTTTATTTTGCCAATCTAGTGTTAAGCTCCCGTTTATCTGGGAAAATGAGATAAATGGAATTAAAAAAAGATATAAGATTAAGGCTTGTTTCATCAGTCGATAAATCGGTTTTAAATTAAAAATATTTTAGTAAGTAAAAATATAGTATTTCATGTTATAGTAAATAATAAAAAGTATATTTTTGCGTTCGTAACTATAGGTTATTTTCTGGTAAAAAACAGCTAAATAAAATTATTAGAACAGATGTTGCTAATTAAATGTTAATTATTATATTGCAGCACCTAAATTTATCACCTAAGAATGAGTATGAAAGTAAACAAAATTGTAGTCTTGCAATTAATGATGTCAATGGTATTGATGTTGGGCACGGCTAGTTGTAGCAAAAAATCGAGTTCCAGTCATGCGTCCAGAGCAACTGGTTGGGATGTAGATAGTCAGAATGGAACTGCTGCTAGAAATGCAGGGAAAAAACAACAGGCTGGTCCTGGTTTAGTTTTTGTTGAAGGAGGTACATTTACAATGGGTAAAGTACAGGATGATGTTATGCACGATTGGAATAACACACCAACTCAACAGCACGTTCAATCATTCTACATGGACGAAACTGAAGTTACGAATGGTATGTACTTAGAATACCTGGAGTGGTTGAAGAAAGTTTTTCCTCCAACAGAAGAAAATTACAAAAATATTTACGAAGGAGCATCTCCTGATACTCTAGTATGGAGAAATCGTTTAGGTTACAACGAAACGATGACTAATAACTATTTAAGACACCCATCTTATGCTAACTACCCTGTAGTTGGTGTGAACTGGATTCAGGCAGTTGAATTTAGTAAATGGAGAACTGACCGTGTAAACGAGGCAGTTTTAGAGAAAAATGGTTACCTTAAAAAAGGTGCTAAAACACAAGATGTTACTGCAGAAAGTATCTTTAATACAGAAGGATATGTTGCATCTCCAAGTACTACTTATGGTGGTAATGAAGAGCTTGTGTTGAAGAAAAACCCTAATGGAAGAAGACCAAAAGCCGGAAAAGATGGTGTAGTTCCGGAAGAAAAAAATGTTTACGCACAACGTTCTTCAGGTATCATCTTACCAGAATACAGACTTCCTACAGAAGCTGAGTGGGAATATGCAGCAGCAGCTGATGTTGGACAAAGAGAATACAATATATATAAAGGGCAAAAGAAATATCCTTGGTCCGGTGATTATACACGTTCATCTAAACGTAAAAACAAAGGAGATCAATTGGCTAACTTTAAACAAGGAAACGGTGATTACGGTGGAATTGCAGGTTGGTCTGATGATGGTGCAGATATTACAAACGCTGTAAAAAGCTATGCTGCTAATGATTTTGGATTATACGATATGGCTGGAAACGTAGCCGAATGGGTTGCCGATGTTTACAGACCTATTATCGATAACGAAGCAAATGATTTTAACTACTTTAGAGGAAATCAATACGCTAAAAACAAAATTGGTAAAGACGGAAAAATTGAAATTATCACTAAAGATAATATTCAATATAAAACATTAAGTAACGGTAAAAAAGTTGCTACAAACTTACCAGGAGAAATTGCTCAGGTTCCAGTTGACGAGAATGAAACTTATTTGAGACAAAATTTCAGTACAAGTGATAACATCAACTATAGAGATGGTGATAAACAATCTTCTAAATATTTTGACTTCGGAGATTCTGAGTCAGGATCTAAAGTAGATCAGTCAATGTACAACTCTCCTAAACACAATGTTACAACAGACAGTTTAGGTCAGATGGTTAGAAAATATGACAGCTCTAGTAAACGTACAACGTTTATCGATGATAACGTAAGAGTTTACAAAGGAGGTTCTTGGAGAGACAGAGCATATTGGTTAGATCCGGCTCAAAGAAGATATTTCCCTCAGGATATGGCAACAGATTACATCGGATTTAGATGTGCGATGTCAAGAGTAGGAGCTAAAGCTGAAAAAAGAAAATCGCCTAGAAACTAGGTTTTAGAAATTCCAATAAAAAAATTCCAAATTCCAAAAGCTGATTATTTCAGTATGGAATTTGGAATTTTTTTATTGTTTTTTTTCTATTTTTATGGTCTATAAAAAATTTTATAAATGAATATTCAGGACATTCATAACTTGTTTTTGCAATGTAAATCAGTTTCGATTGATACAAGAAAAATTGAAAAGGATTCTATGTTTTTTGCCATTAAAGGCGAAAATTTTGATGCTAATACTTTTGCTGCCCAGGCATTAGAATTAGGGGCCTTATTTGTTGTTATTGATAATGCATCATATTTTATTGATGAAAGAACTATTCTGGTTGACAATAGTCTGGAAACATTACAGGAATTAGCCAAATTTCATCGTACTTATTTAAAATTACCCATAATTGCCCTGACGGGAAGTAACGGTAAAACAACAACTAAAGAGTTGATAAATGTTGTTATTTCTAAGAAATACAAAACTAAAGCGACCATTGGAAACTTAAATAACCATATTGGCGTTCCTCTTACTTTGTTGTCTTTTACAAAAGATACACAAATAGGGATCGTTGAAATGGGCGCAAACCATAAAAAAGAAATCGAATTTTTATGTGAAATTGCCCAGCCGGATTACGGGTATATTACCAATTTTGGTAAAGCACATTTAGAAGGCTTTGGTGGTGTTGAAGGTGTAATTGAAGGTAAAAGCGAGATGTATCAATATCTTGCAAAAAACGATAAACTGGTTTTTGTAAATCTCGAAGACCCTATTCAGATCAAAAGGTCTGCAGGAATTAAACCCTTTACTTTTGGGATAAATAATGATTCGGCAGATGTCAATATTAAGAGTATCAAAGCAAATCCTTTTGTTGTTATCGAGTATAATAACTTTGCTGTAGAATCGCATTTAATAGGCCTGTACAATGCTAATAATATCAATGCGGCAGTTGCGATGGGATATTATTTTAAGGTTGAAGAAAAAGACATAAAAGATGCAATTGAAAACTATATTCCTGAAAATAACAGATCTCAATTATTAAGAATTGATTCTAATCAGATTATTCTGGATGCTTACAATGCAAATCCGAGTAGTATGGCTGTTGCAATTACTAATTTCCTTCAGTTAGAAAGTCAGAATAAAATAATGATTTTAGGGGATATGTTTGAGTTAGGTGATGAAAGCCGGCAAGAGCATAAATTAATTGTGGATTCCTTATCTCATCAGGATAAATCTGTTTGTTATTTGATTGGGAAATCATTTTATGAAAATAAAGTAGTTAAGGATAATATTCAGTTTTTTGAGACTTTTGATGCTTTTGCAGCTTACCTCAAAACAATCCACTTTAATGATAGTACGATTCTGATAAAAGGATCCAGAGGAATGGCTCTGGAACGAACATTAGAATATATTGGATAAAATCAAAAAAGCCATTCGCCACAAAACGAATGGCTTTTTTGATTAAATGCTCATTAAGAAACCAATTAGGTTTTCTTTTTTGTTAAGGCCTAGTTTTTTTCTTAAACGATAACGTGCCAATTCAACGCCTCCTGTTGAAATATTCATAATTTCGGCTATTTCTTTTGTCGACATATTCATTAATAAGTACGTAGATAAATCGAGCTCACGTGGCGAAATTGTTGGATATTTCTCTTTTAATCTTTTTAGAAATTCAAAATGCACATTCTTGATGTGTTTTTCCAGATCCTTCCAGCTTTTGTCTGTATTTACCTCTTTTACAATACTTTTGTGTAGTTTGTTAAACTCAAACTTAGTAGAATCATCAAGGATATTGGTGTCGATATCTTTTAGCTTATGAATAATTCCATTTAGTATTTTGTTTTTCTTTACTACCTGTAGCGAATTATTTACCAGTTCTTTATCTTTTGCCAGGATTTTAATTTGAAGTTTATCACTTTTTAGTTTTTCGATTTCCTTTTCAAGCTCATGTTGTTCATGTCTGATTTTTGATTCCTTTTCCAGATATAATCTTCTTTGTTCAATAGTTTCGTAATACCTGTTTTTTCTAATTTTTGACTTTATTCTGTTAGAAATTATATAAACAGCAGTAAGAAGGAATATAAAATAGACCAGATAGGCTAAAAAGTGCCTGTACCAGGGCGGTGAAACGGTAAAGGTAATTTCAGAAATATTAGATTCTATTCCGTAACTGTTTTTAGCCTTTAGCTTCATTATATATGTGCCTTCCCGCAGGTTTGTATATTCTTTTATAGACAGAGACGACCAGCTGCGCCAATTCTCTTCAAAAGGTTCTAACTTGTATGAATAAGTTACATTTTCCTGATTCTCATAAGTAGGAGATGAGAAGGTAAACTTTACGTGGTTCGAACTATAAGGAACGGTATACATTTGTTGATTGCCGGATATGTTACCTGTGAGGATGGTATCACCCGGAAATGAAAAGCTTTCTATAAATACCGTTGGTTTAGTTATAAAGGTATTTGAAATTTTAGAGTCATAATGTGTCAGTCCATCTGTTAGCCCTATAAAAATATTTTCAGGATCAATAGTATTAACAGAAATATAGTTGTTTACTAAATTTCCGGATAGATTCGAAAATGGAGCCTGTTTCTTTGTAAAAGTACCATTTTTGTTCTTCGTTAAAACGCCTAACGATTCATTAAAAGCATACCATAAACTTCCTTCAGAATCTTCTATAAGGGTATTGATAGTTGGAATTCCGTGAAACAAAGCTGTAATTTTCCTGTCTTCAAAAAAGGTTCCCTGTTCTTTCGAAAACCTGTAAAAATGATTTTTAGTCTGAAAATAAACCTTGTTGTTTATGCTTTGAAGACTTCCGATACCGGAATATGAAGAAGAGATGTCTTTGTGTTTTTTTATGTACACAAACTTTTTTAAATCCTGAGATAAGGTCATTTGGTACAGGAAAGGATCTTTTTTAAGCCATAAGTAGTTTTCATCTAACGCTATAGAAAATGTATTTGTTGTTTCATCAAAACCTTCTACCTGATGAGAGTATTCAAATCCTGAAGCTGATTTTTTAAAAATAGTAAAGCCATTATAACTTTCCCCTATAATATAGTTTTCATGATTTGGGATTTTCTTGAAACCAAAATATCCTTTTGAATCCATTTTATTAGAAACTTTATTCTGATCAATAACCAAGGCACCGCTATTGCTGGCACAAATGAGTACACCATTTAAAACCTGAATATTCCAGGCTTGCGAAATAGTTCCTTCGACCCTGGTAAACGGACTGTCTTTAAAAGGATTGCTCCAGGAATGATAAAACAATCCCTGATTTGTGGCAACATATAAATTTCCTTTAAAAATTGTTGAAGCATATACGGTTCCTATATTATAACTATAATCAAAATAGGAGAAAGGCGAATTTTCATTGATAAAAGTAATTCCGTTATCCAGGCCAAGCCATATATTGTTCTTATTATCAATAAATGATGTTAATATCGTATTGTTCTGAAGACCTTTCTGACGATTGAGGTGTTGAATTATTTTTCCGCTTAAATCGCAAATTATAACTCCGTCAAGTACAGAATTAAGTACGATAAACTTACCTTTTATTATAGAACCGCCAAGAGATGTATTTTTCTTAATGAAGGCATTTGCTTCTGTTTCCCATGGCTGCACAGATTTGCCGTCAGATATAAACAGGCCTTTTTCTAAGGTAGCAAGGAGCATTTTATTATTTGGGAGCGGAAATACCGACCAAATCTCTTTATCATTAAATACGGTTGTTCCTTGTATGGGTGTTAGCTTTCGGTTTTTGTATTCAAGGATTCCTAATGCTTTATCCTGAAAGTAAAGGTGATTATTAACTAAGAATGAAAACTGAAATTTTGTTGGGGCATTTATAAATCTCAGTTTGTTGTTTTTTAAGAAAAATACTTTTGTAAAAGACTGAAAAATGACTTCTCCATTAAATATATGTATCCTCCATATCAGGTTTATATTTTGCTTGTCTTTTTTATCTACTAAATCAGAAAGTGAATGGTATTGTAAATTTCCTTTCGTGTCATTTTGAAAATATCCAAATTCATTATTACCTCCCACAAAAATTTTACCTGATGAGTCAATCTTTAAACTTCTGATTTCGGTTTGAGATGGCAAGGAATATTTGTGCCAGCTTGAGCCATCAAATTGTATCAGGCCATTGTTATTGGCAAAGTACATATTGCCTTTTTTGTCCTGGTCTATACTCCAGTTTTGCGTTCCTCCCCTATAGTCAGCTCTTTTGTAATTCTTAATATCCGGTAATCCTATATCCTTTACTTGGGCCGAAATACTATTTTGTAAGAAAATAAATATAATTGATGTTAAAAAGTTATTTATGAATTTCATAAAATTTATAATGTATTTTTATTAGAAATGTTTTATAAACGCTTTTAATTTTTAATTAATTATTTGCAATGTTGGGTTTTAATGTAATTATTTTGAATAATTGATTAAAATGTTATTATTTTATAAATGTAGTGTTTATTTTTTTACTTAACATTTTTCTAACAATATATTATTTTATGTAAATATTTATATATCAATATTTTAAAAATTATTTGTTGTGTTTTTGTAGAGTATTAAAATAAGCTTTGATGTGTTTTTGTAATGAAATTTTATTGTAAATAGTAAAAATTTAACTTTATTATTGCATCAAATTACTAATTAATTAACCAAAATTTTTAGAAAAATGAAATTAACAAAATTACTTATTTTTTGTATTTCGTCTCTACTGTTTTCAGTTATCGCGATGGCACAGGATGTTACGGTAAGTGGAACTATTAATGATGAAAGTGGATTACCCGTCCCTGGGGCAACAATTTTAATTAAGGGCACAAGTAAAGCGACAGCTTCTGACTTTGATGGTAAATTTCAGATTACTGTTCCTTCAAACGGAACTTTAACAGTAAGTTTTGTAGGATATGTAACTGTTCAGGAACCAGTAAACGGAAGAACGAAACTTGAAATTAAATTGCGTCCTGAATCTCAATCGTTAAATGAGGTTGTAGTAGTAGGATATGGTACTCAAAAGAAAAGTGTTGTTACAGGTGCAATATCCAGTGTTAAAGCAAAAGACTTAGAGAATTTACCTATAACAAGAGTAGAGCAGGCTTTACAAGGTAGAGTTTCAGGGGTTTCTATTGCTGCAAATGCAGGTCAGCCGGGATCAGCTTCTACAATTCGTATTCGTGGTTTTACTACTTTAAACAATAATGATCCATTATGGGTTGTTGATGGTGTTGTGGTAGATAATGGCGGAATTGGATACCTGAACCAATCTGACATCGAGTCTATCGAGGTATTAAAAGATGGAGCTTCAGGAGCTATTTATGGTTCTCGTGCTGCGGCAGGGGTTATCTTGGTAACTACTAAAAAAGGTAAAGCAGGTAAAATCTCTGTAAACTATACAGGATATGCAGGAACGTCTCAGGCAGCAAAAAAACTAGATTTGCTGGACGCTACTCAATATGTTGGTATAATGAACGAAGCGTATAAAAATGGTGGTGGTGTTGGTGAAAAATTCCCAACTAAAGATGGTAGTGGTAACCCAATCAACTACGGAAAAGGAACTAACTGGCAAGATGCTATTTTTAACAACCATGCGCAACGTATTTCTCACGAATTAAGTTTTAGTGGAGGTAATGATGTTTCTACCTTTTATATGTCTTTTGGTTTAACAGATCAGGAAGGTATTATTACAACTGATATCTCTAACTATACCAGAAAAAACATCCGATTAAACTCAAATCACAAAATCGGGAAGTATATTAAAATTGGTCAGACTTTAGGATACTCTAACGAAAAAACTATTGGTATTGGTAATACAAATGATGAATTTGGAGGACCATTGGCATCTGCAATCAACTTAGATCCATTAACTCCGATTATTGAAACTGATCCTTCTAAAACAGGACCAACTTCTATATATGCAAACCCAAACACGCTTAAAGATGCGAACGGTCATTACTACGGTATTTCGACTATTGTAACTCAGGAAAATACAAACCCTCTAGCGTATACTCAAACAAGATTAGGGAATAATGATTTCTCGGAAAATTTTGTTGGAAACGTTTTTATCGAAGCTGAAATTTTACCAGGCTTAAAATTCAGATCTACTGCAGGTGCAAAACTGGCTTACTATGGTTCTGATAATTTTACTCCTGTTTACTTTTTAAACGGAGCTACAAAAAGAGATAAAAATGAATTGTTCAGATCCTATAAAAAATCATTCAGCTGGAACTGGGAGAATACTTTAAACTATACTAAAAAGTTTGGTGATCATAACTTTAGCATCTTATTAGGTAAAGGTACTTACGTTGATAATATCACATCAGGTAATGATGCAACTTACCAGGGAATTCCTGCTACAACTCATGATGAGGCTTCTTTTAATGTAGATATTCCTCTTACAGATAAATTTGTTAATGCATACAATTCATTAGCGGTTGAGCATAGAGTTGAGTCGTTGTTTTCAAGATTGAACTATGATTACAAAGAAAAATACATTTTTACAGGTATTCTTCGTCGTGATGGTTCTACAAGATTTGGACCTAATCACAAATACGGAACTTTCCCTTCAGTATCTCTTGGATGGGTACCTTCTAAAGAAGGATTCTGGAAAGAAAATGATGTTGTAAACAACTTAAAAATTAGAGGAGGTTATGGTGTAACAGGAAATGATTCATCTCCGGATTTCTTATACCTTTCTACTATCGGAAATAAGAGAAATTATACAATAGGAGGAACGCCTAATACAGGACAAAGTCCAAATGCAATTGCGAATCCTGACTTGAAATGGGAAGAAACAAAACAAGTAAATATTGGTTTTGAAAGTACACTTTTCCATGACTTTAATTTTAGCATAGATTTATTTAATAAGAAGACATCAGGAATCTTGATGAAAGTGCCAATTCCAGGATTTGTTGGAGCTAGTGGAGATACTTATGCCAACTTAGCGGATATGCAAAATAAAGGTATTGATATTGAATTAGGATACCGTAAAAAAATTGGAGATTTAAACCTTTCAGTAAACGGAAACTTCTCTTACATCAAAAACGAAATTACTTATATTGATAAAGGAGTTAATTTCATAGCGGGTGACGAAACAGTACAATCGACTTCTTATGAAATCAACAGAACTCAGGTTGGTCAGGCTTATAACTCATTCTACGGATTTAAAACAAATGGAGTTTTCCAGACTGTAGATGAAGTAAATGCTTATAAAAATGCTGCAGGAGGATTAATTCAGCCAAATGCTAAACCGGGAGATTTCCGTTGGCAAGACATAAACGGTGATGGTAAAATTGATGGTAATGATAGAGATTTCTTAGGAACATCACTACCTAAATTTACTTACGGTTTAACGTTAAACGTAGACTATAAAGGATTTGACTTATTAGTTTTTGGTCAGGGAGCAGGCGGAAACATGATTTATCAGGGTTTAAGAAGACTTGATATTACTAATGCAAATTACCAGACTGAAGTATTGGGTCGTTGGACAGGACCAGGATCAACTAATTCTTATCCTAGAGTTACTACTGATGATACCAACAAAAACTTTAGCAATCCATCAGATTTCAATTTGGAGAAAGGTGATTTCTTCAGATTCAAAACGATTCAGTTTGGATATTCATTTCCACAAGATTGGATAAACAGTGTTTCATTATCAAAAGTAAGACTTTATGTAACCGGGGAAAATTTATTTACCATTACAAAATATACTGGATTTGATCCTGAAATTGGTGGGCCTACAACGGCTGGAATGAACAATGTGCAAGGTGTTGACAGAGGTTTTTATCCTCAGGCAAAATCATACATGTTAGGAGTTAATTTGCAATTTTAATTAAAAAAATAAAATATTATGAAACTTATAAGTTTTAAACAATCATTTATCGCTTTTGGAGTGTTATTGACACTTGCATCGTGCGATACCGATGAAAAGTTAGAGGTAAAAGGAGATGGTGTAGTTCTTGAAGATAATTTTTACAGAAACGAAACAGAAGCTTATTCCGGATTAGTGGCTGCTTATGATAAATTGGGTAAATACGCCGGAGCAATGGAAAATGCACCGCTACTATTCTTAAATTCTGCATCAGATGATTTCTATGCCGGAGGAGGAGGAGCAGGCGACCAGCCAGGACTTCAGGTAGCGTCAAATTACTCGGTAACACCAACTAATATTCCGCCGGCAATCTGGGCAAATTATTATAAAGGGGTTGCAAGATGTAATATCATGATCGTAAAGCTTCCGGGAATTCCTATGGATGCAGGTAAAAAAGCAAGATTCATGGCAGAAGTAAAAGCTTTACGTGCTTATTACTATTTAGATCTTGTGAGAATGTTTAAAAATATTCCATTGATCCTGACTCCTGTAGTTCAAAGCGAAATTTCTATAATTGAACAAGTGAAACCGGAAGTAGTTTATGCTCAAATTGAAAAAGATTTAACTGAAGCAATTCCGGATCTTCCAATTACATTGCCGGTTACTGAATTAGGACGTTTGACAAAAGGAGCTGCAACAGCACTTTTAGGAAAAGCCTATTTGTATGATAATAAAAAGCCTGAGGCTGCTGCACAATTTGCTTTAGTAAATGGTACTCCGGGATCAACTAGTAGCTATGGTTATAAATTGCTGGCTAATTTTGGTCAGTTGTGGGATAAGCAACATGAATTTAATTCAGAATCTATTCTTGAGATTAGTTACTCAGATAAATCAAATGCTGATTGGGGTAATTTTGAAGTAAATGGTGATGACGAAGGTAACGTAGCTGCACAATTAATGGGGATCAGAGATTACTCAAGAAAACCAGCCGGAGTTACTGCCGGATTACCGGACTATATTAATGGTTGGGGATTCATGGTAGTTACCAAGGATTTACAAACCGCTTTAAAAGGTGATCCTCGTTATGCTTATACTATTTTTGATGCAGCTGCTGCAAGAGGTACCGGAAATGATGATCCAAACGGGCTTTTGAGCTATACTGACAGTTATAACGAAACAGGATATCACTTTATAAAATATGCACCGGTTAACGCAGATATTAAAGCTGCAAACCCTTTCCTGAATTTTGGTATTAACACCTATGTAATTCGTTTAGCTGATACTTACTTAATGGAAGCAGAAGCTTTAGGAGGAACAGGAGCAAGAGCTCAGGCACTTCTTGATGCTGTAAGAGCCAGAGTTGGTTTGCCATCTGTACCAGTTTCTTTGCCAGCAATATATGCTGAAAGAAGATTAGAACTTGCAGGAGAAGGACACCGTTGGTACGACTTGATCAGAACAGGTGAAGCAGCTGCTAAACTTGCTTTTAAAGGGTTTGTTGCTAACAAGAATGAAGCTTTCCCAATTCCTTATAGTGAATTCAATAATACTAAAATGGTTCAGAACCAAGGATATAATTAATCCTTAAGAATAAAAAACAGCATTTGTATGAAGGATCGGGATCAAATCCGGTCTTTCTAAACAAGTGAGTACGAAAGTATGTTTAAGTTTAAGTTAAGTTAAGTTTGGTTGCCAAAATAGCCCATGTTCAATTTGATTATGGGCTATTTTTTAAATCAATTATTTTGAATGGTTTTGCAAAAAAGTTTTAATTATTAAAACACAAACAATGAAAAAAAACGGCTTTATTATTACTTGTTTATGTTTTTCTTTAGCTGTTTTTTCACAGCAGAAAAATCAAAAACACCAACAAGCATTTACCACAAATAACAAAAAGATCACAGTATACACTACTGCTGATAATACAAAATTAAGGTTAACCCCTACAGATAATTTATCTTTTACAGCATCAAAACAACCGGTAGAAACTGAAATTTCAGTTTTTGTTGAGCCATCAAAAAAATTCCAGACTTTTATGGGAATTGGTGGTGCTATTACTGATGCAAGTGCCGAGATTTTTGCTAAACTGTCAAAAGAAAAACAGACAGAATTTTTAAATGCTTATTATGACACTCAAAAAGGAATTGGCTACACATTACTAAGAACAACGATTCAAAGTTCCGATTTTAGTAGTGCGAGTTATTCTTATATAGAAGAAGGTGATAAGGATTTAAAAACCTTTTCTATTGAGCATGACAGGCAATATCGCATTCCGTTAATAAAACAAGCCATTAAAACAGCCGGAGGAAAATTAATTACTTATGCAACTCCATGGTCGCCAAACGCTTTTATGAAAAGCAATAAAAATGTACTTAAAGGCGGAACGTTACTTCCTGAATTTTATCAGCCCTGGGCAAACTTTTATGCAAAGTTTATCAAAGCTTATGAAAAGGAAGGAATTCCAATTTGGGGTACTTCAGTACAAAATGAACCAATGGCAACACAAACCTGGGAATCTTGTTTGTATACTGCCGAAGCTGAAAGAGACTTTTTGAAAAATTATTTAGGGCCAACACTTAAAAAAGAAGGCTTAGAAAGAATAAAAATTATTGCCTGGGATCATAACCGTGATTTAATGGTGCAAAGAGCAAACGTTATTTTCTCGGATCCTGAAGCATCAAAATATGTTTGGGGAATTGGTTTTCACTGGTATGAAACCTGGACAGGAGCTCAGCCAATGTTCGAAAATGTTGCCAGAGTTCACGAAGCGTATCCGGATAAAAAACTAATGTTTACAGAAGGTTGTGTAGAAAGATTTGATGCTGCTAAATATCAATTTTGGCCAAATGCCGAAAGATACGGGACATCAATGATCAATGATTTTAATAACGGAACAGTGGGCTGGACAGACTGGAACATTCTATTAGACCAATACGGAGGTCCAAATCATGTGGGCAATTTTTGTTTTGCCCCTATACATGCAGACACGACAACGGGAGAATTAATTTATACACCATCGTATTATTATATCGGACATTTCTCGAAATTTATTCGTCCAAATGCCGTTCGTGTAAGCACTTCAGTAAGCAGAAGTTATTTACAAAGTACTTCATTCCTGAATACTGATGGTAAAATGTCGACTGTTGTTATGAATCATACTGATAATGAAATCACTTATAATTTAATAATAGCTACTGAGAAAACAGTAGTAAAAATACCAGCACACGCAATACAAACCTTAGTGTATTAATTTATTTTTTTAGTAGTTAAGGGCTATTTATTTAGCCCTTATTTTTTTAATAGTATCTAAAACACAATGAAATCAACCCATAAAAATTTAATAATTCCAATATTAATTCTGCAATTAAGTTGTTTTTCATCAGCTATAGCTCAATCTGGTGTTGCTAAAACCAAATCGAATTCAAAAATTAATGTTTACACTACTGCTGAAAACACCAATTTAAGATTAACATTATCAAATGATTTAATCTCAACCTCACAACAAGCAAAATCAACGGTTTCTATTACGGTGGATCCCGAAAAAAGATTTCAGACTTTTCTGGGAATAGGCGGAGCAATTACAGACGCAAGTGCTGAAGTCTTTGCCAAACTTTCTCAAAAAAAGCAGCAGGAATTCCTTACCGCTTACTACGATAAAAATAAAGGGATTGGCTATTCTTTAGCCAGAACCAACATTCATAGCTGCGATTTTAGCAGTGAAAGTTATACCTATATTCAGGAAGGAGACAAAGACCTGAAAACTTTCAATATAGATCACGACAGAAAATACAGAATTCCATTAATCAAAAAAGCAATTGAAACAGCCGGCGGGAAATTAACTTTATTTGTTAGCCCGTGGAGTCCCCCAGCTTTCATGAAAGACAATAATGATATTTTGCACGGCGGCGTTTTATTGCCTGAATTTGCTCAATCCTGGGCTAATTATTATGCAAAATTTATAAAAGCATATGAAAAAGAAGGAATTCCGGTTTGGGGATTAACCATCCAGAATGAGCCAATGGCAAGTCAAAGATGGGAGTCTTGTATTTATACGCCCGAAGCCGAAAGAGACTTCCTGAAAAACTTTCTTGGACCAACTCTAGAAAAAGAAAATCTGGGTTCTAAAAAAATAATTATCTGGGATCATAACCGTGGAGATATGCTGGTAAAAAGAGCCAGTCTTGTTTTCTCAGATCCTGAGGCTTCAAAATACGCCTGGGGTATTGGATTTCACTGGTATGAAACCTGGAATGGCGGAACGCCAAAATTCGAATCGGTAGCTGAAGTTCATAAGGCTTTCCCAAACAAAAACTTAATTTTTACAGAAGGCTGTATCGAGAAATTTGATGCTGCTAAATTTCAGTTTTGGGGAAATGCAGAGCGATACGGACTTAACATGATCAATGATTTTAATAACGGAACAGTGGCCTGGACAGATTGGAATATTCTGTTAGATCAAAACGGAGGACCAAATCATGTAGGTAATTTTTGTTTTTCACCAATTCATGCAGACACTGCAAAAGACGAATTGATATATACACCAATGTATTATTATATAGGCCATTTATCAAAATTTATCAGGCCAAATGCGAAACGAATCGAAGCAATCATTAGTGATAAAAGTTTACTAGGTACGTCGTTTAAAAATACAGATGGCAAAATTGCTACGATTATCATGAATTCATCTGATAAAGAAGTAATGTATACCCTAACAAATCATACACAAAAAACAACGATTACGATACCAGCACATGCTATGCAGACACTGGAATATTAGAGATTTAATTAATGCAATATTAATTTAAAAGTTTAAAATGAAAAATACAAAGTTGCTAGTGCTCGCCTTACTAATTTGTGGAGCGGCATGGAGTCAGGAAGCAAAAAATAAAAAATCAGATATTGATGCTAAGGTATCTGAACTATTATCTAAAATGACACTGGAAGAAAAAGTAGGACAGATGACTCAGATCACTGTTACCATATTTGAAGATCCTGCAAAACCAGGTTATTTTGATGCTGCAAAACTAAAACAAGGAATTCAGGATTACCATATTGGTTCTATTCTCAATGTGCCAAATCCGGGTGCCCCAACAGTAAAAAGATGGCAGGAAACATTAACTGCAATTTCAAACGAAGCAAATAAAACAAGACTTAAAATTCCCGTTTTATATGGTATTGATGCTATTCATGGTGCAAGTTATACTGCCGGAGCAACTTTGTTTCCGCAACAAATAGGATTGGCCGCAACTTTTAATACGGATCTTGTAAAACGTGGTGCCGAAATTTCGGCTTACGAAACCAGAGCTTCTTCTATTCCATGGGTTTTTTCCCCTGATTTAGATTTTCCAAGAAATCCCGCATGGTCAAGAATGTGGGAATCTTTTGGAGAAGATGCGTATTTATCATCAAGAATGGCCGTTGCTCTGGTAAACGGTTTCGAAGGAAATAACAATGTAGGGTCTAAATATAGCGTTGCCTCATGTATGAAACATTACATTGGTTACGGAAGCACCACTACAGGAAAAGACAGAACACCAAGTATTATTCCGGAAAGACTTTTAAGACAATATGACTTAACAATTTATCAGGCTGCAATTAACGCCGGTGCAAAAAGCGTGATGGTAAGTTCTGGAGAGATCAACGGAACTCCGGTACATTCAAGTAAACATCTGATTACCGATATCCTTAAAAAAGAACTTGGTTTTCAGGGCGTAGTAGTTACGGACTGGAAAGATATTATCTACTTGTATACCAGACATAAAGTTGCCGAATCGAAACGTGATGCCGTTCGTATCGCAGTTATGGCAGGAATTGATATGAGTATGGTTCCAGAAGAATTTTCTTTTTATACTGATTTAGTTGATTTGGTAAAAAAAGGAGAAGTGCCAATTTCCAGAATTGATGATGCTGTTACAAGAATTTTAAGAATGAAATACGAATTGAATTTGTTCGAAAATTCAGTTGCAAACCTAAAAGATTATCCAAAATTCGGATCTCCGGAGCACATTCAGGAAGCGTATAATACAGCTGCTGAATCTATTACTTTATTAAAAAATAAGGCAGCTGCTTTGCCATTAAATAAAAACGAAAAAATATTGGTTACAGGAGCAACTGCAAATAGCATGAAATACCTTAACGGAGGCTGGTCGTATACCTGGCAGGGAGAAAATTCAGATACCTATGCAGCTGATAAGTTCACCATTCTGGAAGCTTTTCAAAATAAATTAGGAAAAGAAAATGTACTCTATACACCAGGAGCTGATCTTGAAAAAGAAGATGATGCCGAAATTCAGAAAGCAGTAGAATTAGCCAAAACAGCCTCTAAAATAGTGTTGTGTTTAGGGGAGAAAAATTATACCGAAACTCCGGGAGATATCAGCAATCTTTATATGAGCCCGTCACAAATAAAATTAGCCCTGGCTTTGTCTAAATTAAATAAGCCGATAGTTTTGGTTTTAAATGAAGGAAGGCCAAGATTAATTAGTGATTTTGAAGATAAAATGAGTGCCGTTATTCAGTGTTACCTTCCGGGAAATGAAGGAGCAAGAGCATTGGTCGATATTTTATACGGAGATGTAAACCCAAGTGGAAGATTGCCTTACAATTATCCAAAATATCCTAATTCATTAGAAAAATACAATAGAAAATATACTGAAAGTATCTCTGAAAATGAACAAAATAATGATGCAAAATACGAGAAAAGTTATTCACCTCAATTTGAGTTTGGAACAGGATTATCGTACACTACTTTTAACTATTCAAATTTACAAATTGACAAATCTGAAATCAATACTACAGAGGATGTAAATGTTTCAGTAGAGGTTACAAATTCGGGAGCAAAAGCAGGAAAAGAAGCCGTTTTATTGTATTTGTCAGACAATGTAGCAAGTATTACACCAGAAGTAAAAGCATTAAAAAGATTCGAAAAAATAAGTTTGAATCCGGGTGAAACTAAAACTGTAAAATTTACTTTGAATCAAAAAGACTTACAATTTGTAAATGAAGATTTGAAATGGATTTCTGAAAAAGGAACCTTTACAATTCAAATCGCTAATCAAAAAAAGGATTTTCTTTTGAAATAAAAACATAATAATTTCAATTATCCTGTAGCTTTCAAAAATCCTGCAGGTAGTTGAATTTATAAAATAAAAGACGATTAAGGTTTTAAATAAACAGCATGAAAAAATTAATTATCACATTACAACTATTCCTTTCAATAGCTTCTTTTGGGCAAGGATTCCTGCACAGAGACGGACAAAAGATTGTAGACGGCAACGGAAAAAACATACTATTAAGAGGTTTGGGCGTAGGAGGCTGGATGGTACAGGAAGGATATATGTTGCAGACACAGCCTTTTGCAAGTCCGCAATATGTTATCAGACAAAAAATCCGCGAAGTTGTTGGAGAAGAAGGAACAAAAGAGTTTTATGCCGCATATAAGGCAAACGGAATCACAAAAAGAGATGTTGATTCACTTGCAGCCTGGGGTTTTAATTCGATTCGTTTACCCATGCATTATAACCTGTATACACCATCAATTCAGGAAGAAAAAAATGGAGAAATTACCTGGATAGAAGAAGGTTTTACCATGACCGATAATTTACTGAAATGGTGTGCTGAAAACAAAATGTATCTTATTCTGGATTTGCATGCTGCTCCCGGAGGACAAGGAAATGATGCTGCAATTTCTGACTATGACACTACACAACCCTCTCTTTGGCAAAGCGAAGCCAATCAGAAAAAAATGGTGGCATTATGGAAAAAACTGGCTTCACGTTACAGAGATAATCCCTGGATTGGAGCATATGATATTATTAATGAACCCAACTGGAATTTTACCGGAACCAATAAAAATGGTTGCGACGAAAACTCAAACGGACCTTTAAGAGAATTAATGGTTCAGGTTACAAAAGCCATTCGCGAAGTCGATACCAATCATTTAATTTTTATTGAAGGAAATTGTTGGGGAAATAATTACAACGGAATTTTTCCTTTATGGGATGAAAATATGGCATTGAGTTTTCATAAATACTGGAATTACAATACCAAGGAATCGATACAAAAAATGTTGGATTACAGAACAAAATACAATGTACCAATTTGGCTGGGAGAAAGTGGAGAAAATTCAAATGTATGGTTTAAAGATGCCTTAACATTAGTAGAAAGTAATAATATTGGATGGGCTTTTTGGCCGATGAAAAAGATCGAAAATATTGCCGGTGTAACATCAGTTACCAAAATTCCGGAATACGATGTTTTGTTGAAATATTGGAAAGATGGCGGTCAAAAACCAACAGCAGATTTTGCAAAAAAGACATTAATGAAAATGGCGGACAATTACAAAATGGAAAACCTTACCGTTAAACCGGATGTAATTGATGCTATGTTCAGACAAGTACAAACGAATGATACCAAACCATATAAGAAACATTTGATTCCGGGGAAAATTGCGGCAACTCAATATGATTTAGGAACAAATGGTTACGCATATCTGGATAAAGATTTTATAAACTACAGGGTTGAAACCGGAAAATTTGACGAATGGAACAAAGGAAATACCATGCGAAATGATGGTGTTGATATTTTACCATGTAAAGATGCAGGTTCAAACGGTTATCAGGTTTCGTTTATCGAAGATGGAGAATGGCTGCAGTTTACTGCCGAAGTTGCCAAACAAAATATTTATAAAGCAGCAATTCGTTATTCAAGTGAAAATTTGGAGGGAAAACTATATCTGGAAACAGAAAACGGAAAGAAATCAGAAACAATTACACTTCCTGTAACCGGAGGAAACGAAAAATGGAAAACCATTATTTTATCCGGAGTAGAATTAAATTCAGGAACGAACAAAATTAAAGTAGTTTTTGAAAAAGGAGGATTCAATTTAAATTATTTAGATTTTTCAGAAGGTAAAAAAACAAACCTGAAACAAAACAAATAAGAAAGAAAAATCTTGAATTTAATACTTATGATGAATTTAATACTGATCACAACTGAATATATAATTAACATTGTTTTAAACATAATTTTTTTCTGTAACGCTACTGAAATGTTAGTTTTACCGAATTAAATTTTTTAATATGAAAAAGATAAAAACATTTTTTTTAGTAGTAATGCTACTTTTTGTTAGTGCTTCATTTTACGGTCAGAGTTTAAAAATCATGAGTTACAATATTCGTTTGGATGTTGCTTCTGATGGAGAAAATGCATGGCCAAACCGGAAAGATTATTTTGCCTCGCAAATTCAATTTTACAGCCCGGATATTTTTGGGGTTCAGGAAGCAACTCCCAACCAGGTTACAGATATAGCTTCGGCTTTGTCAGAGTATAATAGATTCGGGATAGGCAGAGAAGAAGAAAGAAAAGGAGAAGCATGTACGATTTACTATAAAAAAGATCGTTTTCAGGTACAGGAATCAAACACGTTTTGGTTGTCAGAAACACCCAATAAAGTTTCAAGAGGCTGGGATGCTGCCTGCAATAGAATTTGTACCTATGGACTGTTTAAAGATTTAAAAACAAAAAAAACATTTTGGGTTTTTAACTTACATCTTGATCATATGGGGGAAGTAGCGAGAGTAAAAGGAGTAGAATTGGTCCTTTCGAAAATAGCCGCAATAAACAGCAGGAAATATCCGGTTTTTTTAATGGGCGATTTTAACTCAGAACCTGAAACAAAACAAATTGCAGAAATAAAAAAAGTAATGGATGATACGAAAGATGTTTCTAAACAAAAGCCTTTTGGACCCTCAGGAACTTTTAATGATTTTAAGCATAATGAACCGGTAACGTTATTATTAGACTATATTTTTATCTCTAAGAATAGTGGTTTAACGATTCAAAAACATGCAGTTTTAAGTGATTCAAAAGATTTAAGATATCCGTCAGATCACTTACCTGTTTTAATAGAAATTAATTAAACAAGAATGAAAAAATTAACCACATTTACCTTGTTGATGGTATCCTTTTTTGCGGTCGCCCAACAAGAAACAATAGATCAGAAAGTAAATGCTCTATTGAAAAAAATGACTATTGAGGAAAAAATAGGTCAGCTTAATCAATACACAGGTGATAATCAGGCAACGGGACCAATTACAATAAATCCCAACAAACAATCTGAAATCAAACAAGGCTTAATAGGTTCGATGCTGAATATAATCGGAACAAAATATACCAGGCAATATCAGGAATTAGCGATGCAATCCCGTCTTAAAATTCCGTTGTTATTTGGTCAGGACGTCATTCACGGTTACAAAACAACTTTTCCTATTCCGTTAGCAGAGGCTGCAAGTTGGGATTTGGTTGCCATTGAACTGGCTGCGCGTGTTGCTGCTACAGAAGCTGCTGCAAGCGGTATTCACTGGACATTTGCACCAATGGTAGATATTAGTCGTGATCCGCGTTGGGGTCGTGTTATGGAAGGAGCCGGAGAAGATACTTACCTGGGATCTAAAATTGCGTATGCAAGAGTAAAAGGTTTTCAGGGCAATAAACTGGGTGATTTAAATTCGGTTATGGCTTGTGTGAAACACTTTGCAGCTTATGGAGCAGGTGTTGGCGGAAGAGATTATAACTCTGTAGATATGAGCGAAAGAATGTTATGGGAAACCTATTTACCACCTTTCAAAGCTGCCCTTGATGCCGGAGCAGCAACTTTTATGAATTCATTTAATGATTTAAACGGAATTCCTGCAACTGCAAATGTTCATTTACAGCGTGATATCTTAAAAGGAAAATGGAACTTTCAGGGCTTCGTAGTCTCAGACTGGGGTTCGATTGGCGAAATGGTGGCACACGGTTATTCAAAAGATCTTAAAGCCGCTGCATTTTCTGCCATTACTGCCGGAAGTGATATGGATATGGAAAGTAATGCCTACAGATATCATTTAGCTGAATTGGTTAAAGAAGGCAAAGTTTCTGTTGATTTAATTGACGATGCCGTAAAACGTATTCTTCGTAAGAAATTCGAATTAGGATTATTTGACGATCCGTACAGATATTCAGATCAAAAAAGAGCTGATAAAGCCCTAAATGATCCTGAAAACAGAAAGGCAGCCCTTGATGTGGCGCAAAAAAGTATTGTTTTATTAAAGAATGAAAAAGAGACTTTACCACTTTCTAAAAACTTAAAAACGATTGCTTTTATTGGACCAATGGTAAAAGAGTACAAAGAGAATATGGGATTCTGGTCTGTAGAATTACCGGATGTAGATTATAATAAATGGATTGTTTCGCAATGGGACGGTTTGCAAAATAAAGTAGGCAAAAACACAAAGCTGCTTTATGCAAAAGGCTGTGAAGTAGACGGAGATAACAAAGATGGTTTTGCCGAAGCTGTTGCAACTGCAAAACAAGCCGATGTTGTTATTTTAAGTATCGGAGAAAGACGCGACATGAGCGGCGAAGCAAAAAGCCGAAGCGATCTTCATTTACCGGGTGTTCAGGAAGATTTAGTAAAAGCAATTCAGGCAACAGGAAAACCGGTTGTAGTATTGGTAAATGCAGGCAGACCATTAATTTTTAACTGGACAGCAGATAATGTTCCTGCAATTGTATACACCTGGTGGTTAGGTACAGAAGCAGGAAATGCAATTGCCAATGTTTTATTTGGAGATTACAACCCGTCTGGAAAATTGCCAATGACGTTCCCAAGAGAAGTAGGGCAGGTGCCAATTTATTACAATCATTTTAGTACAGGAAGACCCGCCAAAGATGAAAATGCAAGTAACTATGTTTCGGCTTATATTGACCTGAAAAATTCGCCTAAATTTCCTTTTGGATATGGTTTGAGTTATACAAAATTCAATTACTCAGATTTAAAATTATCTTCAGTTAAAATGAAGAATACCGAAACGATTAAAGTTTCTTTTCAATTATCGAATGTTGGAAAAGTAGCCGGAGAAGAAGTGGTACAATTGTACTTAAAAGATAAATTTGGATCTGTCGTAAGACCCGTTTTAGAATTAAGAGATTTTCAGAAAGTGAAATTAAATGCCGGAGAATCTAAAACAATCGAATTTACAATTGACAAAGAAAAACTGTCTTTCTACAATGATAAATTAGTGTGGACAGCAGAACCGGGAGATTTTCAAGTAATGATTGGAGCTTCATCAGCAGATATCAAATTAAAATCTGATTTTGAACTGCTTTAAGAAATTACCTAAATATAAAAAGGGCTTTATTTAAAGCCCTTTTTTATTATCATTATTTTACCAGTTTCCTGAAATTAAATTTCATCAAATTCATAAAACCTTGCTCTATAATATCAATTCCAATTCCAAAATTGCTATCTGAAACCTCGTGATGTGCATTTCTGAATTCTTCAAAATCAGCCGGAGGAATCTCAAGATTTACTAACGGCGTATAATCAATATTGATTGTTGCGCCATTTTTGGCGATCTTTTTACGGCTTGTGTAGTCAAAATACGGATTTTTGATGGTGCTTTCCTGAACCGTATATTTTTCTTCTACATCTATTCTTTGATCCGTATAAAGATTAATTTCATATTTTTCGTTGTCAAAATTATGCCAGAAAGAAATATCTGTATGCATAAAATCCCTGGCGTTATTTTTAATTATATTTCGATCAAAATACATTAAAAAGCGATTCTTTTGTGAGTCTGTAAAATAAGGATCTTCGACAGTAGCTTTGTACTGAATCGTATATTCGTTCAGCTGTTTATCATCGCTTAAAGTTTCAATAGCAGCATCTTTGAATATATTTCTGACATCAGTTCCGTTTCTGTCATTATTATAATTCAGTGTATAAAAGAAAAAATTATTCCAGCTGTCAATGATCTCCCTTTTATTCGTGTTTTTAAAATATTTACGCATATAATTGGCACGATTTCCTTTGTAAGTAGTCGTTAACAAAAGTTGCCCGATATTATTCTGAACATTAAAATCGGCTTTTTCATTTATACCGTAATAAGGGAATCTATGTGATTTTTTTATCTGTAATTCCTGATTTGGTTTAACCTCTAAATAATGCATAAAATAAATGAATCCGCGATTTTCAATTAATCCAAATTCATCACGGGTAGTGGCATCTATAAAATAAGTTTCACCTTTATAATCGATTTTTACAATAACATGATTAAAAGTCAGTAGTGATGGCAAGTAATATTTCAGGTAATGATCCGTATTAAAATTAACCAATACCACCGAAGAATCAACCTTGATATAATCTAAAACGACTTTTAGCAAAACCGATTTTGCCTTACAATCTCCCTGTTTATTTTGATATGTTACAGAAGGTTCCTGTGGTTTGTGACCGTTCATTTCATCCGCATTAAAAACATAGTAAACATGATTTTGCACATAGTCTATGGCAAATTGCAATTGTTCATCTTTGTTCGTAATGGCATCCAGCTTTTCAACCAGATTAGGAGCAAATTCCTGTAAAGAAGCTTTGCGGTAAACATCTTCGTATAATGGAGAAATATAATTAGACAAGTCGATCCAGTTGCTGTCAGTTGCAAAATCAATAAAAGGAGCAACTTCACGATTAGAGTCTACAAAATTGATATAATTTTCCTTGTCAATTGTAAATTTTTGCCCTTTTTCTAAATAGCTGATTTCCGGCTGCAATACATTTCCCTGCTCGTCCCTGAAAAAAGTTTTTTTGTAGGCAATAGGTTTCTTACGGTCATTGATAAATGTAAATTTATAACTTCCGTAAGCCCAGTAGGTACTTGGACTTACCCAAACAAATTTCAGGAATTCCTTGCGCATAAAATCGCGTTCAGTAAAGACTTTTACCCTCGAATCCTCCATTATTAAAACATCATAAAGACGTAAATCCTTTATGGTAATATTGATCTTTTTGTTGCTGCTCAAAACACCGCCGTCACTTTGGTTTTCGCTGTCAAGTACTTTGATTTTAGTGTCAGGAATTTTATCAACTAAAACACCTTCTCTTAAAACACTTATTCTGTGTATGATATAAGTTTCGTTTTCCTCAACTACTACATCCATTACAGAGGCATTTTCAAGATTTGAAGGTTCGTTAAGCGTATATGCTACACACGCATATTCACTGTTTTCTTCGTCATTTGTATAATAAATTTTATCTAAAAAATAGCAGTAATCACGCCCTTCGTCTATTTGTTTATTTGCAAAATCTGATTCTTTAATGTATTCAATGAGTTGATTGTCATTGGTATTAGTAGCCCATTCTGCAGGCTTTTGAATTTTGTAATTCTCTGATTGAATAAGATTTTCCATCGTTGTATTTTTAATATTTCAATAATTAATTATAAGTATAATCTTATATTCTGTAAATTAGCAAAAATAGAGAATTTTGATTATACCCGAAGATTATTAAAATTAATTAATTTAATTTTTCTTAATAAAATTGCATCATTTTATTGACACTGACAAATTGAAATTAAAAAAAGTATCTTATTTTAGTATTGTTAACCACTCTTTTTAAATAGAAAAAGGACTATAATATATTGTAAGCAGATGATTTTTAGGCATAAAAAAACCTCGCTTTGGCAAGGTTGAGTAAATCTTAGGAGTTACCAATAAATATTAATTAAAAACCGATGTTCCCGATTTAAGGAAGTTTCTAAATTATTTCAAAACAGTATTTATAAAATCCATGGCGCCAATTCCTTTATAAGATGCAAATAATGCTTTATCAAAAGCTTCTCGTTTTGCTTTTTTATCTTTTGCTTCGGTTTCAATAATCATTTGATTGAAAATTCTTTCCTGTTCCTCACTATACTTTATAGAAGCTTCTAAAAGATCGTTTTTTGATACTAATCCAAAAGAAGAGTATATTTTCTTCATAAACCTCTTATTCAGTTTTTCTAAATTTGGAATGCTCATATTAAAATCATTAATGTTTTCTGTAATTATTAATAGATTATGCTTTATTTTTTTGTTACAAAAAGAACAATGTTAAAAACTGTCAATTAATACGTTACCTGCTTTGTAATACTCTTTTATCGAAAAAAAACAACAAATTAAATGGCTAATGTGTTATTATGACGCAATGTACTTATTTTTTTTATTCAATTTTAATTTTAAGCAAAAATTGTGATTTGTACATTTCATCTTTCCTTTAGGAATTTTAGTAACTAATGATACCTGTTTGTAAAAAAATGTTTCGGATTTATAAAAATGATTTAAATTGCATTCTTAATTGAACAATAAAATTGTTTTTAAGAAAAATTGAATGTCAAAAGAAAGTATAATAAACAACGAAAATTACCAACCGGGCCTTTCAATAGATTGTGTTATTTTCGGTTTTCATGACAATCAGCTTAAAGTTTTGCTCATTAAAACACCTTATGAAGACAAATGGTCTTTGCCTGGTGGTTTCGTTCCTATTGATCAGGATATTGATACGGCAGCAGTCACTGTTTTGAATGAACGTACCGGAATGGAAGGAATTTTTCTGAGACAATTTGCTGCTTTTGGAAGAGTAAAACGCAATGATAAACATTTTGGGAATGCAGTTTTAGAGCATTTTAAAATTCCAAAAGAAGCCGGAAAATGGTTTAGACAGCGTTTTGTAACCATTGGATATTATGCTTTGGTTGACTTTTTAAAAGCAATTCCCCAAAAAGAAAATAGTCAGGAGAGTATAGAATGGATTGACCATAAAGAAGTACCCGATCTTATTTTAGATCATAAAGAGATTCTGGATAAAGCCTTAAATACACTCCGAATCGAATTGAATTTGATGCCGGTTGGCTATAATTTATTGCCTGAAAAATTTACTATTCCGGAACTTCAGAAACTGTACGAAACTATTTTGGACAAAAAACTGGACAGAAGAAACTTTCTACGCAAAATTAACAACATAGGAATCTTAAATAAACTCGACGAAAAGAAAAGTAATGTCGCCCACAAAGCACCATATTTATATACTTTTGATAAAGACAAATATGAAGAAGTCCTTAAAAATGGTCTCAATCAAGGTTGGTAAGATATAGTAAAGTCAACTGAGACCTAACAGGTTTTTAAAAACCTGTTAGGTCTGAAAATAAATGAGAAATGGTCACAATTGAAACATTTAGAAAATTAGCTTTAGCGTTTGAAAATGCAACCGAAGAATCCCATTTCGAGAAAACATCTTTTAGGATCAACAAGAAAATATTTGCCACTTTTGATGAAAAGAATAATCAGGCCGTTTTGAAATTAAACGAAATCGATCAATCTGTTTTTTGTGCTTCAAGCGAAATGATTTTTTATCCAATACCCAATAAATGGGGCAAACAAGGCTGGACAATTGTTGAACTTCCTAAAGTAAGACCGGAAATGTTTGAAGACGCATTAAAGCTTTCTTATCAAAATGTTGCAAAAACAAAGAAGTAATTACGAAACTGCCAACCCCGACAGGTTTAACCAATTATTATATTTGCAAAAAAATATTGATATGATTGGTAGTGAAAGTTGGAATATAATAGTAGTTCCATACAATCCTAATTGGGCAGAAGAGTTTAAAAAAATTGAAAAAGAATTGCTTGCCGTTATAAACAATACAGTATTGTCAATAGAGCATGTTGGGAGCACATCTGTGGAAGGATTATATGCAAAACCTATTATTGATATTGATGTTGTAATCGGAGATAATATGTTTTCATTAGTAAAAGAAAAGCTTAAGACAATTGGTTACGAGCATGTTGGTGATATAGGTATAGAAGGCCGGGAAGCTTTTAGTTATAAAAATAAAGAACATCTTATGGAGCATCATTTATATGTATGTCATAAAGATGCCAATGAATTAAAACGACATATTACTTTTCGCAATCACCTTCGTGCGCATAATGATGACAGAGATCGATACAGCCAGATTAAAATTGAAATGGCCAAAAAATTTCCTCATGATATTGATAATTACCTTTTAGGAAAGCAATCTGTAATTTTGGATATTTATAAAAAATGTGGGTTATTATAAATTCGTTCTTTGTTGAGAAATAAGAATTTAAACTTAATGAATCTTAATCTCTTAATGGTTAAACTTTTACTCAACAATCGTTCTAAAAGTCAAATTTACCCGAGGTTTTGATGTTGTTTTGGTTGGCGGTAAACGGTGTAGCCAATGCGTTTGTGTCGTATCTTTCATCACTAATAAACTGCCATGTTCCAGGATTAAGGAAACCGTTTCTTTGGTTTCTTTATGTTTAAATGCAAATTTTCGTTCCGCACCAAAACTTACGGAACCAATAGCACCGTTCTTCTTTAAATCTTTTTCTGCATCGCTGTGCCAAGCCATTCCTTCATCGCCGGAATGATATAAATTCAGCAGACAAGAATTGAATGTTTCGCCCGTTTCTTGTTCAATGACAGCTTTTAATTCCAAAAGTTCCTTCGTCCATGGAAGTGCTTTTTTAGTAGTATTCGAATATGTATATTCAAACCCCGAATCACCATACCAGGCAACTTTTCGTTTGGTAAGGATTAATTTTCCGAAGATAATCGCTTCATCATTCTTCCATTCGATATTGTTTAATAAAACATCCAGATAATGATTTGAACTTTCTCTGGAGAATAGTTTACCATAATAATTTACAGTTCCGTCTTTAGGAAGCAGATTAGTATTTGCGTTAGTTTCGGGATTAAATAAGTTCATTTTTCCAGTTTTGATAGTCGTTTTTCATGCAATGTCCACAAGGTCTGAAACCATTTTGTCGGGCTTCATCTTCGGATAAAAAGAAAATCCTGTTTTCTCGTTTCATTCTTTTTCCCGAAGAACACTTTAAAGTGCCGTAGATTTTTAGTTTTAGGTTTCCACCAAAGCAAATTTCCGCATTTTTAATTTTATTTAGGAGATCCCGGTCGAGAATTTTATTGTGTTGAATCATTTGTTTTAAGTTACAAAGTTACATAGTTGCAAAGGTTCAGAGGTTTCTGTATAAGTTGTAAATCTTTGTGCCTCTGTGCCTCTGACCCTTTGCACCTTAAAATTAAGACAACGCATCATGAAAAATAATCCCCAATGTATGTCGTTCACCGGAATGAATTTCGCTAACGCCGTGTTTCATATTCACACGATAATATCCTTTTGTACCTTTTACAGGTCTGAAATTGGTTGTAAAAACCAAAATATCGCTTTTTTTAGGTTTTAAAACAATTGCTTTCGATTGTGCTCTGGGAGTTTGCTGTGTTAAAACAAATTCACCACCGGTAAAATCTTCATCAGGTTCGTTAAGAAAAAGCACTATCTGAATCGGGAAATAAACGTCTCCATATAAATCCTGATGCAAAGTGTTAAAACCACTTTTACCATATTTTAAAATTAAAACAGTCGCTTTTAGTTGATTATTTGAATGGCATTCTTCCAGTAATTTTTCATGTGTTTCAGGAAAAACGGTACTTATATTCAACGCTTTCATCCAGGCATTTGCAATTGGCGATAATTTAGGATAAATCGAAGATCGAATACTTTGAATCAAATCAGGCAGTGGATAATTGAAATATTTATATTCGCCCAAACCAAAACGATAACGGTCCATTACAACCGTTTTTCGGTATAAAGTTGGATTGTCATAATCGAATTTTAAATCTTCACATTGTTCATTATTCAGCACATTTGGAATGATTGTAAATCCATTTTCGTGCATAGATTCGGTAATGCTTTCCCAATTAAGAGACGCAATTTTTGATTGTATATTTTGCATGAAATTGGTTTTAGAGGTCTGAATTAATCTGAACACCTTCCCAGCCAATAATAGCCGTTTTACGGGTATTTCCCCACATATATCCGCCAAAGGTTCCTGAAGACTGAATGACGCGATGACACGGAATTAAAAACGCAACCGGATTACTTCCAATTGCAGTTCCAACAGCTCTGGAAGCATTTGGTTTTTCGATTTGTTGTGCAATTGAACCATAAGTAGAAAGTTGTCCCATTGGGATTTTAAGCAAGGTTTCCCATACTTTTAATTGAAAATCAGTTCCCTTTAAATGCAGTTTAATTTCAGATAATTTACTCCAGTCATTCTGGAAAATAAACAATGCATTTTGTTGTGATAAATCCAGTTTTCTTGAGAATGTCGCGTTTGGAAATTTGTTTCTCAGATCCTGGAATCCGGTTTGTTCATCTTCGGCGAAAGCCATAAAACAAACGCCTTTATTAGTCGAAGCAACAATAATATTCCCAAACGGACTTTCGGCAAAGCTGTAATTAATAGCTAAGTTTTTGCCTCCGTTTTTGTATTCTGCCGGAGTCATTCCTTCGATGTTTACGAACAAATCATGTAAACGGCTTGTTCCCGATAGTCCCGTATCAAAAGCAGCGTCAGATAAAGTAGCCTTATTGTTTTTAAGAATTTTTTTGGCATGTTCTACACTAATATATTGTAAGAACTTCTTCGGACTTGTTCCTGCCCATTCTGTAAACAAGCGCTGAAAGTGAAACGGACTTAAATGCACTTTTTCGGCAACCTCATCTAAGTTGGGCTGATCCTTAAAGTTCGACTTGATATAATCGATCGCTTCGGCAATGCGATTATAATTGATGTTTTCCTGTGTGTTCATTTCGTTCAATTTTATAATGCAAATATCGACAGGATTGCGCGGTCATAAAATCCGAAACTTGCGGAAGTTTATTGTTTTGTTTTGTTTCAAGTTTCAGGTTTCACGTTCTGCAGCAACTTGAAACTTGAAACTTGAAACTATTGTTAGTTTTTTAGTTCTTTTTCCATTTTGTAATTGATAAGCTCAACGCCTAATCGGATATTTTTTTGCTCGGCCTTTATGATAAAACCTTTCTTAATGAAAAAAGGTTTTGCAGTTATACTTACATCTGCTGTGATTGCTTTTGAATGTTCTTTTCTAGCTTCAATTTCTAATTGATTGAATATTTTATCAGCAATTCCTTGTCGTTGAAAATCTTTATGAACACAGAAGAAGTCTATGTAATTTCCGTTTTTCAGAGTTCCGTAACCCACAATTTTATTATCGATAAGAGCCAATAGAACAAATTGCGTATGAATAACTTTTAACCATCGCTCTGTATCATTAAGCCCTGAAATCCAGGCATTAATTTGCAACGGATTGTAATCGCTTTTACAAACCCATTTAATGGTTTCGATGTACATTTCCTGCATTTCTTTTAAGTCTGAAATAGTAGCTTTTCTGAAATCCATTATTTTAAATTTTAAAATTAATGTACGGTAGTTTTAGAAAAAACATTAATTACAACAACTCCAATCATAATTAAAGCTAAGCCAATAATTGCCGGCAAATCTGGAATTTGCTTAAAGAAAACGGCTCCAATAATAGTAATCAGAACAATCCCAACTCCAGACCAAATCGCGTAAGCAATCCCCACAGGAATGGTTCTAATGGCGAAACTCAAAAAGTAAAATGCCGCAAAATATCCCACAATTGTAATAATGCCTGGGATAAGCTGTGTAAATTGCTCTGACTTTTTTAAGGCAGAAGTAGCAATGATCTCAAATATAATGGCAATACCTAAAAAGAAAAAGTTTTTCATGGTTAACGTTTTTACAAAGTTAACCTTTGTATTGATGTGAAAAGAATTATTTAAGATTCTCTTTCCCCGCCGAAACACTAATCAGTTTATAACCATTTTCGGTTCTTAGAAACTCAAAATGATCTTGTTTGCCATTTTTATTAGTGATTACAATATTTTTCACCGGATACATCCATTCTTTAGCCTGATTGCAATTATTAAAAAATTCATTAAACTCATTGCCTTCATAAATAAAAGGATTCAGGCTTTCAGAGAATATATGATAATCAGGTTTTGCTGTTGATAACTGAGTCAATTTGGCTTTTATAATTTTATAATTATTATTAATGAATTTAGTTTTTGGTTCACTTTTCCAGCCTTTTGGTTCTTTCCAAAACGTGATTTTATCATAAGATTTTTTTACTAAATTTTCTTTGGATAAATCAGAAAGGACATTGTTTTTTAACCACAATTTAAACTCTTTATCATAATTTATAAACGAATAATATTGTCCGTCAACGCCAGGAAAATTCTCTCTTGTTTCGTCTTTGTTGGGCTCTTTTGATTTTTGTACAGAATAAAAATTGAGTTCATCATTATAACCAAAATTCTCTATTAAAATTTTATTATTGGTATCAATAAGATATTCTTTACCGCCAGACCAGCTAAAATGACCATCTCCGCCAGGATCTTTTATCTTTGTCGCACCTTTAAGTGCGATAATCATTCCGTTTCTAACTCTGGTTAGATCACTATATTCAGCAGGAATTACAATATTTCCGTCACCATCAAACAAACCCATTTGATCTGTTTTGTAATCTTTAAAACGAATAAAACCTTCGTTTTCGCAATCAGGGCCATTGTCGTAAATGTATAAACTATCGCGGCCAACTATTTTTCCGGTTTTTGTTAAGTAATAACTCTTCCAGCTTTCATTTATTTCTTCTGAAACAACAATAATATCATCAAATTTATTGGCAGAAGTCAAACCCATAAATTTGGGTGTTATCTTAATTTTGCCGTTTTGATCTTTAAACCCGATATGGGTGCTGTCTTTATCCCAAAATGAAATCCAGGTATCTTTATTTTGTGCTAATAGAATGCAGTTGGTAAAGAGAAATATATAGAGAATGATAATCTTTTTCATGTCATTTATTTATCGTAGATGAATTTCTAATTCATTGTTTTTTGCTTCATCAAAACAATCCGCACATAACATTTTAAAATCGGCTTTGGCTTGAAAAACGTCAGTCCATTCTTCGCCATTATCCAGTAACCATTGTTCGCATTCTCCGCACCAGGCAATTTGCGGAAGATCTTCTTCTGCTTCCGAATAAAAAAAGCCAACTTTTTCTTTTGGGTCTATTGCCATTGCGATATGAATGCATGTAAAAGACATATCTTTTGAACCATGCTGTTCGCATAAAACTTTTTCAATCATAATTTTTTTTTCCTGCTTTTTTTTTATTTTTTTCTCCTCCTTTATTTTTGAAGAATTATTGAAATTTCAAATTTAAACTTTAATATCAAGAAACGTATATAATATCTGACTAATTTAATTTTATTGGTTTACGTTGCATACCCAATTATAATTTTAGATCAAAAAGAAAACCCGACAGGTCTTTAAAACCTGTCGGGTTGATATAAATAATCAAAAAAATCTATCCCGATAGCTATCGGAACTGAAATCTTCAATCTAAAATTTATTTAGTATCTGTAGTACTCTGGTTTGAATGGACCTTCAACCGGAACACCAATATAAGCAGCCTGATCGTCACGTAAAGTTTCCAATTCAACTCCTAATTTAGCTAAGTGCAAAGCAGCAACTTTTTCATCTAAATGTTTTGGTAACATATAAACGTCGTTGTTGTAAGCAGCACTGTTTTTCCATAATTCGATTTGTGCCAAAGTTTGGTTGGTGAATGAGTTACTCATTACAAAACTTGGGTGACCTGTAGCACAACCAAGGTTTACCAAACGACCTTCGGCAAGAATGATGATGTCTTTTCCAGCGATAGTATATTTGTCAACTTGTGGTTTGATTTCGATTTTAGATGCACCGTGGTTTTTGTTCAGCCAGGCCATATCAATTTCGTTATCAAAGTGTCCGATGTTACAAACAACGGTTTTGTCTTTCATTTGCTCGAAGTGCTCTCCAAGAACGATATCTTTATTTCCGGTAGTTGTAATGATGATATCAGCATTAGCAATTACAGTGTTTAATTTTTTAACTTCATAACCGTCCATTGCAGCTTGTAAAGCACAAATTGGGTCAATTTCAGTAACAGTTACAATAGATCCGGCACCTCTGAAAGAAGCAGCAGTTCCTTTTCCAACATCACCGTATCCGCAAACGATAACTCTTTTTCCAGCTAACATTAAGTCAGTTGCACGACGTACAGCATCTACAGCAGATTCTTTACAACCGTATTTGTTATCAAATTTAGATTTAGTAACAGAGTCATTAATGTTGATTGCAGGCATTGGTAAAGTTCCGGCTTTTACTCTTTCGTAAAGTCTGTGAACACCAGTTGTAGTTTCTTCAGACAATCCTTTGATTCCAGGAACCAATTCAGGGAAACGGTCAATAACCATGTTCGTTAAATCTCCACCATCATCTAAGATCATGTTCAATGGTTTTCTGTCTTCACCAAAGAATAAAGTTTGCTCAATACACCAGTCAAATGATTGCTCATCAAGACCTTTCCATGCATAAACCTGAATTCCTGCAGCAGCAATAGCAGCAGCAGCCTGATCCTGAGTAGAGAAAATGTTACAAGATGACCAGGTAACCTCTGCACCAAGAGCGATTAAAGTTTCGATCAAAACTGCAGTCTGGATTGTCATGTGCAAACATCCGGCGATACGAGCACCTTTTAGAGGTTGTTCGTCTTTATATTCAGCGCGAAGAGCCATTAAACCTGGCATTTCAGCTTCAGCTAATTCAATTTCTTTTCTTCCCCAAGCCGCTAGAGAGATGTCTTTTACTTTGAAAGCCACATAAGGCGTAGTTGTAGTACTCATTTATAGTGTATATTTGTATATTGTAAAATTTTTGCAAATTTACGGAATAGGTTTTTAATTTTGACTACTTTCTATAAGATTTGTGAAATGTTTAATTTCTTAATATATAGAAGTTTAGTTTGCGAAATCTTTTTAACCCTATAAGTGATGTAAGTTCATTTAAAAAAGATTCTTAATATTTAAATTGCTATTTGAATACACTTTAATTGCTTAAATTTATAATACCAATTTTCATTACGACCATATTATATTTACTTATATGACTTATATGGTTTAAAAATAATTCATAATTAAAAAAGAATGCCTTTATTTGAAACCATACAATTCAACGAAAACACCAAAATTTTAATTTGGCATATAACAGAATCTTTTGAGGAGTTATTGAGCAAGGTAGTTTTAAAAGAAAAAACGCAACTTCGCCTAAACGGAATGAAGTCACAAATGCATCAGCGTGCTTTTTTGAGCGTTCGTATGTTAATTCAGGAAATGGGGTTTACGGATCATGAAATGCATTATGACGAATTTGGGAAACCTTATTTTAATTGTCATAATCATATTTCGATTACGCATTCGCATGATTTTGCGGCTATTATAATCAGCCACGAAACAGTAGGAATCGACATGGAATTGCAACGCGAAAAAATCCTTAGAATCGCCGATAAATTTGTTGACACCGAAACCAATTACCTGAACACTCAGAATACGGTAGATTATATTAAGGAACTTACTGTAATCTGGGGAGCAAAAGAAGCCATTTTTAAAATCAGAAACGAAAAAGGAATCAGTTTCAAAGATCACATCAGGATCGATGCTTTTTCGCTAAGCGAAAATCTTACAGAAGCCAGTCTGCATTTTAATGATTTGGTCGTAGATTTTGATGTGCACTATAAAGAAATAAAATCAAGTACTTCAGGGCAGGACTTTACTTTGGTGTATGCTTTTGAGAAGTAGTTATGGAAAGGAAATTCCAATCTTTTAAAATTCTAAATTCCAATTTTGCGTAAACTTTATCCGTAATGTTGTCATTTCGACATAGGAGAAATCTTCGCAAGTAACTCCGTTCCTAATATTGTCAATCTTTGCCGACTTTGCAATGGAGATTTCTTCTCCGTCGAAATGACAAAAAATGACTAAATCTCAGCCATCTTCTTACGATGTTCAAACATACTCATAAACAAAAACGTTCCCATTTTTCGGGCACGACGTTTTAGAGTTTCGACATTCTCACCTTCAAAATGTTCTTCTAAAGTCTGAAACCAATAGTTGAGCCAAATTCCAAATTCATTTGAGGTGATTTTACTTTCAAAATGAACGTCAACTTCATTATGTATCGCATGTGGATTACCCTTATACTTTTTTACGGCAAATAAATTGGTTTCCCAAAAATCAGTCAGCTTTTCAAGATGTGCGTCCCAATCTTTGATCATTGTAGTAAAATAAAAGCCGATTTCTTCATCGGCTCTTATTTTAGCATAAAACTGATGCACTAAAAATGAGATATCAGCTCTGTTTTCTATTTGTTTTCTCATAGTATGAAATTATTCAATACTATAAAGATAACGCTTAAAAAAGCACTTACAAGAATGAAATTAAAAACTACTTTGTGTTTCATTTGAGCAAGGATAGAAGTGTTTGCCAGAATACAAGCTAACACAATAACAGCCAATTGTATCATTTGCCCAATAGAAGTTCCGTGAGAAAGAATATACATCGCTGCCGCTGCACCTAAACAGCTTTGACCAATTACAGCCATTGCTGCAGAACCCATATAATTTTTATTGAAATTTTCGAATGTTGTTTGATATAGTGTCATGATATTGAGATTTTTATACTACAAAGGTACATGCACTTTACAGCTCCAATTTATGATTTAAATCATAAAATAAGAACTATTTTATCGGTATACTTTTCTGTTTATAATCTTCAAAATGCCTTTTTTTTCTAACGCTTTAATGGTTCTGATAACGGTCTCTACGCGTAACCCGGTTAAATCTCCCATTTGCTGTCTCGTAAAATTGATGAGGTAACCGTTTTCGTCTTTCTGAAAATTAAAATAAGCAATTCCGTGATCGATTAATTTTAAGATGCGATGTTCCGGTTCCTGTGTCGACATTTCGGCCGCCATAACCGATTTGTAATACAAACGCTGTGCTAAATTCTCAATTATTTTAATACTGATATTTGAATTTTCTTCCAGCAATTTCATAAAGTTACTTTTTGGCAAAAGAAAAATTTCCGAATCATTTACTGTAATGGCATTGGCGGGATAATTTTGGTTTAAGAATAAAGGAGGTTCACCAAAAGATTGATCCTTGTAGAAAATGCCCTGGATAAATTCACGTCCATCATCATTATAATTACTCATTTTGACTTCGCCGGAAATAATTTGATAATAATGCGTTGGGAGATTACCTTCTTCAAAAATAGTTTCATTTTTGTCGAAAGATTTTTTCAGAGCACCATATTTTTCCAGAAGATCAGTTGCAATCATAATTTTGTTTGGATATAACACAAATATAATTCATTCAAAATAGTTCTTCTACATTAAAAAACTTTTACTTTTACGGCCATTATGAGACAAAAAATACCCAATATACGCCAGCAAATTTTGGATGCTAAAAGTAATGGACAAAAGTTATTGGCCATACTTTTAGATCCTGATAAAATTGTTTGGGAAAATTTAGATCATTTATTGCTTAAAATTAATCAGTCTCCTGCCACCCATATTTTTGTGGGAGGAAGTATTGTTGAATCTACAATCTTAGAAGATTTAATTACCGCATTAAAACAAAAAACAAATTTACCCGTTGTCATATTTCCGGGTAATCCGTCGCAAATTTCACCTCAGGCCGATGCTATTCTGTTTTTATCTTTATTGTCTGGTCGAAATCCGGATTATTTAATAGAATATCAGGTTCAGGCAGCACCAATTCTTAAAAAAACAAACCTTGAGGTAATTTCAACAGGGTATATTTTGATAGAAAGCGGCAATGAAACTGCCGTAGCACGAGTCAGTAAAACAAAACCATTGAACAGAGAAAATTTTGATTTGGTTTTAGCCACTGCACAAGCCGGAGAAATGTTAGGCAATCAATTCATCTATTTAGAAGCGGGAAGCGGAGCTGAAAAACCGGTTCCATTGGAAATGATAGCGTTAATTGCTCAAAATATCAATATTCCTATTATTGTTGGAGGAGGAATTGTAGATTTGCACGGAATTCAAAATGCCTATAATGCTGGTGCTGATCTGGTAGTTATTGGAACTGCTTTTGAAAACGACAGCCATTTTTTTGAATCATAAAAAAAGAACAAACCCAAAATAGCCAGCCTAATGATAGATTTTTTTCTGGAAAGTTACAAAAATGCTCCTTTTTGGCATATTGCCTTGGAGTTTCTGGTTTTTGTTTGTGGGATTTTAAGCGTTTGGTTTGCTAAAAAAGAAAATATCTGGGTATATCCAACAGGTTTAATTGCGACTGTAATATCTGTTTATCTATTATATATTGCAGGATATATTGGCGATATGATTATTAATGGATATTTCTCAATAATGAGTATTTACGGTTGGTATATGTGGGCAAAAGGAGGAACTGTAGAAGATAATTTACCTATTACACGAACGAACTTTAATGAAAAAATAATCGGAATTTTACTGTTTTTTGTAACCGTTTTTGTAGTTTTCGGAATTTATAAATATTTTGATTATGAAATTAAAAAAGACAATTATGTCGATATGATTTCGTCAGGAATATTTTTTGCAGGAATGTGGTACATGGCCAAGAAAAAGATCGAAAACTGGACACTTTGGATCATTGGCGACATTATTGTAGTGCCTCTTTATGCTTATCGCGGCTTAGGGATGCTGTCACTTCAATATTTAATTTTTACAATTTTGGCTATTTCAGCTTATTTAGAATGGAGAAAAATCTTAGACAGCAAAAAACAGCTATCATAAAAATTGCTTTATTTGGTCCTGAAAGTACAGGAAAAACCACATTGGCAAAACAACTTGCAGAATATTATGAAACCGAATGGGTTCCTGAATTCGCACGTGATTATTTGCAGAAAAAATGGGAAGAGAATCAGCATATTTGTGTTGCCGATGATATGCTGCCTATTGCTTACGGGCAAGTTGCATTAGAGAATAAAAAGCTTTCATCAGCAAAAAAGTATTTGTTTTCTGATACTAATTTGATGGTTACCAAAGTTTTTTCTGAGGTGTATTATGGTTTTTGTGATCCGTTTTTAAATGAAGCCGCATTAGAACATGAATACGATTTGTTTTTCCTTACGGATATAGATGTTCCCTGGGAGAAAGACGATATTAGAGATACTCCGAATGGTAGAGAAACCGTATTTTCAGTTTTCAAACAAACCCTGATTGATGCTAAAAAGCCATTTATAACGCTTTCTGGTAATAAAGAAAATCGTTTGGCAAAGGCAATTGGAATTGTTGATAATTTGTCAATTGCGAAGCAACATGGTATTTCGTCAGCAGATTTTGTGCAGATATACAATCATGGAATTCCTTTTGATAAAATTTTACGTCAGCTGGAAATTTTCAGGAATGGAATTGCAAAAGCTAATTTAATAAGTCCTGCAACTATTAATAACGGAATTCTAAGTTTATCAGAAGCTGAATTCGAAGAAAAAGCCCATTTTTTTGATCTTCAAAAAGAGAAACTAAAACTAAAGAAGTTTGTTCCGGCATCAGGCGCGGCAAGCAGAATGTTTAAATTTTTAAGTGCTTTTTTGAATGATTTTGATATTCATAAAGAAACTATAAATGCTTATATCAATAGAAAAAAAGACAGCGAATTGTCTATTTTTATTGTTGCAATGGATAAATTTCCCTTTTTTGAAGATCTGGATAAAAAGTTAAGAGAGATCTATCCTGATTTTGAAATTTTAGACAGAGATTATAAAAATTACTATTTTATAAAAACGTTATTGTCTTCTGATTATTTTGATTTTGCCAATAAACCAAAAGCGGTATTACCGTTTCATCAATATAAAACACATATTGCAAATCCAATTGAAGAACATTTGAATGAGTGTGTGCATTATGCAACTGCAAATCAGGTTTCTAATTTGCACTTTACAGTTTCTGAGGCTCATCAAAATTTGTTTGATTTTGAAGTTGAGGTCCTTAAAGATAAGGTAACAGCAGATTCTGGAATTAAAATTGATATTGCTTATTCCTATCAAAATAAAAGCACAGATTCTATTTGCGTCGATGCGAAAAACATTCCTATTAGGGATAAAAACAGCAGTTTAGTTTTCAGACCCGGAGGGCATGGTGCATTAATCGAAAATCTAAACGAGTTAGAATCAGATATTATTTTTATAAAAAATATTGACAATGTAATTCAAAATCATATTGATAAAATTGCATTGTATAAGAAAGCTTTAGCTGGAGTTTTAATTGAAGTGCAGCAAAAAGTTTTCGATTATTTAAAAGCTATTGAAGGCCACGAAATAGATGAAAAGAATCTTGAAGAAATTGTTGCCTTTTTATTGCAGAAGCTAAATGTAGAAATGAGCAGTGATTTTAATAAATTTACTTTTGAGAATAAAATAAACAAGATCAAAGATTTATTAGACAGACCAATTAGAGTTTGTGGAATGGTGAAAAATGAAGGAGAGCCCGGTGGGGGACCGTTTTGGGTCATGAATGCTCAAGGATCTGTTTCGTTGCAGATTGTAGAAACGTCGCAGGTAGATTTAACAAATAAAAAGCAGCAGGAAATTTTAGCAGAGGCAACTCATTTTAATCCGGTTGATTTAGTTTGCGGGATTAGAAACTATAAAAATGAAAAATTTGATTTACTACAATTTGTAGATCAAAAAGCAGGTTTTATTGTCGAAAAAAGTGTTGAAGGAAAAATAGTTAAAAGCTATGAATTACCGGGATTATGGAACGGAGCAATGGCCAATTGGTTAACTATTTTCGTTGCAGTACCTTTAATTACTTTTAATCCGGTCAAGACAGTAAATGATTTATTAAAAGCAGCACATCAGCCACAATAATGGGTATCGAAAAAATTATATCAGAGTTAAGTTTTAAAGCCGTTCGAAGTAGCGGTGCGGGCGGGCAAAATGTGAACAAAGTTTCTTCAAAAGTAGTTTTAACTTTTGACGTGAACGCTTCTCAGGCTTTATCTGAAGAAGAAAAATTGCTTTTGCTAACGAATATCTCATCACGCTTAACAACCGAAAACATTCTGATTTTAAATTGCGATGAAGACAGAAGCCAGCTTAAAAACAAAGATATTATCATAAAACGTTTTCTCGAAATAATCAAAAAAGGATTGTTTGTTCCTAAAGTTCGAAAAGCAACCAGAATTCCAAAATCTGTAATTAAAAAAAGAATAAAAGACAAAAAGAATATTTCTGAAATAAAACAATCCCGAAGAAAACCGGACTTAGATTAAATTCCAAATTCTAATCTAATATAAAAAAAACAGGAATGAGAATTTGTTTTTGAAATTGGTATTTGATTGTTATTGATATTGATTTTTGTAATTTTTAACACTACATTTGCACTGTCTCAAAGGGGTGCTCTAAATAACGAGCTGAGATCATACCCAAAGAACCTGAGCGAGTAATGTTGCTAAGGGAAAAAACGACAATTTTAGCGTGCACACTATATTTTGTCGTGAAACATTTATTAATTTAACAAAGAATAATTCCCCCTTTTATTCGTAATTTTTTTACGGATGAAAACTTTTTTTTTAGGTGCTAAGGCACAAAGTTACAAAGGTTCTAAGTCTCATAAAATGAGCGCAACCAAATCTATTTTCTTTCTTCTTTCTTCTATTTTCTTGACACAATTTTCTTTCGCGCAGGAGCAGGATTCAACCAAAGTCAACAAGCTTGATGATGTATTAGTTTCAGCAGTTCGTGTGACTACAAAAACTCCGGTTACTTTTAGTAATATGGATAAAAAAGAAATTAAATTTAGAAATCTTGGACAGGATATCCCTGTTTTAATGAATTATCTGCCATCTGTTGTTACTACTTCTGATGCAGGAGGCGGAATAGGGTACACCGGAATCAGAGTCCGAGGAAGTGATGCTACAAGAGTAAACGTGACCATTAACGGGATTCCGTATAACGATGCAGAAAGTCAGGGAACTTTTTGGGTAAATATGCCTGATTTTGCTTCGTCTGTAGAAAGTTTGCAATTGCAGCGCGGTGTAGGAACTTCTACAAATGGTTCAGGAGCTTTTGGTGCGAGTTTAAACATGCTTACAGACAGTTATGCTTCAAAACCAACCGGAGAAATTTCCAGTTCTTACGGAAGTTTCAATTCAAATAAAAATACTGTAAAATTCAGCACAGGTTTATTAAACGATCATTTTGAATTGGCGGGACGTTTGTCTACCATCAAATCTGATGGTTATGTAGATCGTGCCAGTTCAGATCTAAAATCTTATTTTCTTCAGGGAACTTACGTTGGGAAAACAACTTTAATCAAAGCATTGGTTTTTGGCGGAACTGAAAAAACATATCAATCCTGGAACGGAATTGACGCTGAAACCCTAAATACAGATCGTACTTTCAATTCTGCGGGAATGTATACAGATGAATCAGGAAATGTTCGTTTTTATGATAATGAAACTGATAATTATAAACAAGACAATTATCAATTGCACTGGAGCGAATCATACTCAGATAAATGGAGCAGTAATTTAGCTTTTCATTACACAAAAGGAAAAGGATATTACGAAAATTACAAAGAAGACGCTACTATGGCAGAGTATGGTTTACAGCCTGTTGGCACAGTAACTACAACTGATCTGGTACGTCAGAAATGGTTGGATAATGATTTCTACGGAACTACTTTTTCAGTAAAATATAAAGAAGAAAAACTGGATGTTATTTTAGGCGGAGGCTTGAATAAATATGAAGGCGATCACTATGGAAAAGTAATCTGGGCGAGATATGCTTCACAATCAGAGCCGGGAGATCATTATTATGATGATTCATCGACTAAAACAGATGGAAATATTTTTGCAAAAGCAAATTATCAGTTTACAGAAAAATTGAGTTTCTATGGTGATTTACAATACCGAAGAGTACAATACAAAGCCAATAGTGCCGAAACGGGTCTGGTAAACGATACTTTTAATTTCTTTAATCCAAAAGCAGGATTAAATTACGAAATCAACGACAAGAATACACTTTATTTCTCTTACGCCAGAGCCAATCGTGAACCTAACAGAACCGATTATGAAGGTGGAAATGTAAAGCCTGAAAAATTAAATGATTTTGAATTAGGATGGAGATTTAATTCGGAGAAATTTCAACTGAATTCTAATTTCTATTATATGGGTTATAAAGATCAATTGATCTTAACAGGAAGACTTGATGACGTTGGATCGCCAATTCGTGCCAATACCGAAAAAAGTTACCGTTTAGGATTTGAAGTAGATGCGACAATCAAACTTTCAGAGAAGTTTATTCTTAGACCAAACTTTACTTTAAGCAGCAATAAAAATGTAGATTTGGCTGTCGAAGGGCAATATTATGGAACAACTAAAATAGCCTATTCTCCGGAAGTTATCGCAGGAAATATTATTGTGTATAGTCCAATTGAAAGTTTACACGTATCATTATTACAGAAATATGTTGGAGAGCAATACATGAACAATATCGAATTGCTTTCGGCCAAATTAGCGGATTACTTTGTAAACGATCTGAATGTTTCTTACGAAATCAAACCAAAATCAATCTTTAAATCAATTATGATTACCGGTTTAGTGAATAATATTTTAGATAAAAAATATGTTTCAAACGGAGCAATGTATGATATATATCCATACTATTATCCGCAAGCAGGAATTAATTTTTTAGCGGGACTGACATTGAAATTCTAGAAGATTCAAAACACAAAAAAAGCCTGAAGTTTACATTTTCAGGCTTTTTTTATTTTAATTATATACGTGAATCACAGTCCCGCTTACTTCAACGCGGTATTGTTTTAAAGGATATTCTTTGCCGCCAAGTCCGGTAAATAAACTGTATTCTGATTTATCGCAAGAACAAACAGCATTAATTCCATTTATAGTCATAGCGATACATGAAGTTATAGCCTGATTTGGACAAGCTGCATCAAATGCATTATAACCACTTCCGGCATTAAAAATGATAATTCCTTTTGCACCATAATTTGGAATAATAACACCATTACTCACAAATTTAAGATTGGAGTATGCAGGTAGATTCATGTCGACAGATAAGTTAACAGAATAATTTGGTATGTTAGGATTTTTGTTGCTGACACCGTTATCACTACACGAGAAAAGGATTGAAACAAACGCGATTAAAAACCAGAATTTTTTCATTATTTTAATAAGAATTAGTGAAACAAAAATAAATTATTTAGATTTGATTTTTATATGATTAACATATAATTATGTACTATTAAAAATAATAGTATATTTGTAATACAAAATCCCGTCCCGATGGGATTTTTTGTATTTATATAAACGACGAAGTTATGAGTAAAGTATCTTATTATACAGCAGAAGGATTAAAAAAGTTAAAAGATGAGTTGGAGCATTTAAAAAGTGTAATGCGTCCGAAGGCATCTCAAGATATAGCAGAAGCAAGAGACAAAGGTGATTTATCTGAAAACGCCGAATATGATGCAGCAAAAGAAGCACAAGGTTTACTTGAAATGAGAATTTCTAAACTCGAAGAAGTGTATTCTAATGCAAGATTAATAGATGAATCTCAATTGGATGTTTCGAAAGCACTGGTACTTTCTAATGTAAAAATTAAGAACCAAGGCAACGGAATGGAAATGAAATATACGCTTGTTGCTGAAAGTGAAGCCGATTTAAAAACAGGAAAAATCTCTGTAACATCTCCTATTGGAAAAGGTTTATTAGGGAAATCTGTTGGAGAAGTAGCCGAAATCACAGTTCCAAATGGAGTTTTGAAATTCGAAATTCTTGAAATTACCAGAGACTAAATAGTTTTAAAAGTTTGACCGTTTATTTATTTAATCGGTTAAAGAGATAACCGATTAAACAAATAAACAATGTCAATATTTACCAAAATAGTAAACGGAGAAATTCCTGCATATAAAATTGCTGAAGACGATAATTATTTGGCTTTTTTAGATGTAAATCCAAATGCAAAAGGACATACGCTTTGTATTCCGAAACAAGAAATCGATAAGATTTTTGAAATGGATGATGAGTTGTATTTAGGACTGATGAAGTTTTCTAAGAAAATTGCAATTGCTTTGGAGAAAACTGTTCCTTGCAAAAGAGTCGGAATGGCAGTTGTAGGTTTAGAAGTTCCTCATGCACACGTACATTTAATTCCGTTAAACGAAATGGATGAAATGCGTTTCCATAATAAAGTATCACTTTCTAAAGAAGAATTTGAAGCTTTGGCTAAAAGTATTCAGGCGAATTTATAAAAGCCTGACGGAAAAAATAAAAGTGTAGCAAAGTAATCTTTTGCTACACTTTTTTATTTAAAGAAATCTGAAAAGTGGTTCCTTTTCCAATTTCAGAATGCAAAACTTTTATTTTTCCGCTATGGTATTCTTCAACGATTCTTTTGGTTAGAGAAAGGCCCAGTCCCCAACCACGTTTTTTGGTAGTGAAACCCGGTTCGAAAATTGTTTTGAATTGTTTTTTAGAAATTCCGGTTCCGGAATCTTTTACATTTATTTTTACATGATGGGCATCTTGCTCAATTTGAAGGTTTAGAGTTCCTTTTCCTTTCATGGCATCTATGGCATTTTTTACCAGATTTTCAATCGTCCAGCTATGTAACGTTGGATTTATCATAGCCAGGATAGGTTCTTTTGGACCATTATAGGAGAATGCAACTTGTTTAGAAAAACGAGATTGCAAATATTCGTAAGTGTCCAAAGTCGCCGCAACAATATTTTGCTCTTCTAAAACCGGAACAGATCCAATTTTAGAAAAACGATCTGTAATCGTTTGTAATCGCTCGATATCTTTTTCTATTTCAGATGTTATCGATGGATCAATATCCTCAGTTTTTAATATTTCAACCCAACCAATCAAGGAAGATAAAGGTGTTCCAATCTGATGTGCTGTTTCTTTTGCCATTCCTGCCCAAAGTTTATTCTGAGTAGCCATTTTGGTGCTTCTGTAAAAGTTATAAATCAAAGCACCAAACAAAAAGATAATCAGTAATAAAGCAACAGGATAATATTTCAGTTTATTAAGCAATGCCGAATTCCCATAATATACTTCCTGGTGTTTTCCGGGAGCATATTCAATAACTATAGGTTCATTTTCGCTCTTTAAACTATTTAAATATGACATTGATTTCTTTTTGTCCGCCAGAACTTCTTCCGGAACATTCACAGAACTAATCACTTTGTCATACATTGTCAGCATAACCGGAACAGAGGTGTTGTTGTTTAAGATATTAAGCGGTAAATCTAAATCTGTATTTTCATCAGCGTTAACCAATGTTTTTTGTGCATTTGCCCAAAGGTTCATTTTTAAACGTTCTTCGTTTTTAAAAATTTGGAAAAAAGTATAAGTATTCCACAAAATCAGAGAAATGATTAAAAAGGAAATGGAAATAATAATCCATCGAGTTGTATTTCTACTTTCAGAAAAACGCATAAACTAATTTTTGAGGTATAAATATAACGAAATAAACACATTTAATATTTTGTGAAGAGCTAAAGATTTTTTGTTTTTAAGTACTAAACTATTTCTTTGACAAAAACGATTTCTATACTTTTGTAGTTGCCGGAATGAGATTCGGTTAAAAAGATAAATTCTATGATTAGCATCGATCCTAAAGAAATTACAACGGCAAAATTGCAAGGTTATCTGCAAAGCGCTATCGGACCAAGACCAATTGCATTTGCAAGTACAATTAGTACTAAAGGAATCCCTAATTTGTCGCCTTTTAGTTTCTTTAATGTGTTCAGCGCTAATCCGCCAGTTCTAGTTTTTTCGCCGGCGCGTCGTGTTCGTGACAATACCATAAAACATACTTTGATTAATGCCGAAGCCACTCGTGAGGTAGTGATTAATGTTGTCAATTATGATATGGTACAGCAAACGTCATTGGCAAGTACAGAATACGGAGATGGGGTAAACGAATTTATCAAAGCCGGACTAACACAAATCCCGTCAGATTTTGTAAAACCGTATCGTGTAAAAGAGTCTCCGGTACAGTTTGAGTGCAAAGTCACGCAGATTATTCCGTTAGGAACAGAAGGAGGAGCAGGAAATCTGATTCTTTGTGAAGTAGTTAAAATTCATATTCACGAATCTGTTTTAGACGAAAACGGAGGTATTGATCAACATAAAATAGATCTGGTTTCGAGATTAGGAAGTAACTGGTATTCAAGATCGAATCAGGGACTTTTTGAGGTGCCAAAACCCTTAACAACATTAGGAGTTGGTGTAAATGTGATCCCGAATTACATCAGGGAAAGCCCCGTTTTTAACGGAAATGACCTGGGGAAATTAGGTAATATTGAAGCCTTGCCTACAACGGAAGAAGTTAGTATATTTGTGAAAGAAAACTTTTCGGTAAAAGGAGTATTAAGTTCCGATGATCAGGAAAAGGTACATTTAGAAGCTAAAAGATATCTGAATGAAGATGATATTTCATCAGCCTGGAAAGTGCTTTTAGCAAAAAAATAAGAAAAGAAACAATAATTAATATAGAAAGAAGATGGAAGTTACAGGAAAAGTAAAAGTGGTGAACCCAGAGCAACAAGTTAGTGCTGCATTCAAAAAAAGAGAGTTGGTTGTTACCACAGATGAGCAGTATCCACAGCATATTTTGATCGAATTTACACAAGATAAATGCGATTTATTAAGTAGCTACAAACAAGGTGAGGCGGTAAAAGTTTCTATCAATTTAAGAGGAAGAGAATGGGTTAATCCACAAGGAGAAACCAGATATTTCAATAGTATTCAAGGTTGGAGAATCGAAAGAGTAGCACCAGAAGGTCCTGGGCAAACTCCTCCAATGCCTGCTGCAGAAGCTTTTGCTCCGGCAACTAACTTAAACGAAGACGAACCGGACGATTTGCCTTTCTAAGAGTTTAAATCTCAAAAAATAAATTCCAAATTTCAATTCATAAAATATGTAATTGGAGTTTGGAATTTTGTTTTTTAGTCTCAGTTTATATTAGATCTTTGTCAAAGTTAATATGCGCATTTTTTGTCATGATTGAGGCTACTTTGTGCGAAACACTTTTAAATCTTTTTTAAGTTTAAAATGACTCACACTTTTGGTTAAAAACTTTGACAAAGGTTTCTAACTAAGCGTTTGAAATTTCACACTTGGATTTTGGAATTAAAAAAAATTGGAATTTATAAAAATGTACTACGTATTCAAAGATTTATTTTTTCCTCCAGTTTCTGAAGCCGATGAAGAAGGTATTTTGGCAATTGGCGGCGATTTAGATCCGGAAAGATTGAAGTTAGCTTACAAAAGTGGAATCTTCCCCTGGTTCAATGAAGGAGAACCCATTCTTTGGTGGTCGCCGGATCCCAGAATGGTTTTGTTTTTGGATGAATTGATTGTATCCAAAAGCATGCGTAATATCTTAAACCGAAATCAGTTTAAAGTTACTTTTAATCAAAATTTTAGAGACGTTATTTCGAATTGTCAAAAAATAAAACGTGAAGGTCAAAACGGAACCTGGATTTCAAACGAAATGATCGATGCTTATTGTAAACTCAATGAGCAAGGTATTGCAAAATCTGTTGAGGTTTGGCAGGATGAGGTTTTAGTTGGAGGTTTATACGGAATCGATTTGGGACATGTTTTTTGTGGCGAAAGTATGTTTTCTAAAGTTTCAAATGCGTCAAAAATAGCTTTTATTGCTTTGGTAAATTATTTACAGAAAGAGAATTATAAACTTTTAGATTGTCAGGTTTATAATCCGCATTTAGAAAGTTTAGGTTGTCGCGAAATCGATCGTGAAGAATTTATGTCTATTTTAGAAAATGACATTTAGAATTGAGAATAAAAAATAGTTGTTTTAAAAATTCAGTTTTGTAAAACTCCAATTTAGAGTATTAAAAAGGACCAGTTCATTTTTTAAAGTGGGTAATTCCAAAATTAATTTAAGTGTTTCATGTGCCATCATTGTGCCAATAATTCCCGGTAACGTGCCTAAAACTCCATTCATATTGCAATTCGGGACATCTTTCGGATCCGGCATTTCAGGAAATAAATCGCGTAAATTTTTACTTCCGTTATGATTGAAAAGGGCAACTTGTCCTTCAAATTTTAAAATGCTTCCGTAGATCAATGGTTTTTGTAAAGCAACACAAGTATCATTTACCAGATAACGTGTGGTAAAATTATCTGAACCATCTACAACAATATCGTATTGCTGAATAATTTTTGATGCGTTTTCAATAGTCAGTTTTTCGCGAATGGCAATTACTTCGATCAATGGATTTAGCTTTGAAACGACTTCTTTAGCAACAAGAGCTTTTTCCTGACCAATTTCATTTTCAGTATATAAAATCTGTCGGTGCAAATTATGAATTTCGATAGTATCAAAATCCATAATCCCTATAAAACCTACACCTGCGGTAGCAATATATTGCAAAATCGGGCAGCCCAATCCTCCGGCACCAATAACCAAAACTTTTACCTTTTTTAATTTTTCCTGACCTTCGTCGCCAATTTCAGGTAAAATAGTTTGTCTGTTGTAGCGCAGAAATTCTTGTATAATGCTCATGTTTTAATTTTAGATTGTTGATTTTAGACTTTAGATTATTGGAATTTGGAATTTAAATTTTAGGATTTTTAACAAAAACTCTTTTCCCAGTCTTTCCAAACGGGTTCATATCCTGATTTTGTAATAATTTGCGCGATTTCTTTGGCTGAACGTTCATCGCTAATTTCAAATTGTTCCAAAGATTGCGGATCAACAACATAACCTCCCGGATTGGTTTTAGAACCGGCACTCATACTCGTAACTCCAATTGGAATTATATTATTTCTGAATTTTTCATTTTCTCTTGTTGAAATTGAGATTTCCAAATCTTCATTCCATAAACGATAGGCACAAATAAGTTGTGTTAAATCCTTATCGTCCATAATAAAATTGGGCTCGATAATGCCTTCTGCCGGACGAAGCCTCGGAAATGAAACGGAATATTTCGTTTGCCAATATTTCTTCTGGAGATAATCCAGATGCAGAGCATTAAAAAAGCTATCGGTTCGCCAGTCTTCCAAACCTAATAAAACGCCCAAACCTATTTTGTGAATTCCAGCGGTTCCAATTCGGTCAGGAGTTTCGAGTCTGTAATCAAAATTTGATTTTTTACCTTTTGTATGGTATTTTTTATATACTTCCTGATGATACGTTTCCTGATACACTAAAACGGAATAAACTCCGGCTTCATGCAAACGTTCATAATCTTCGGTAGAAAGCGGCTGAACTTCAACAGAAATAATCGAAAATTCTTTTCGTATTAAAGCAATGGCATTCAGGAAATAATTAATATTTACGGTATAATTTGCTTCGCCGGTTACTAATAAAACATGATCGAAACCTGTGTTTTTTAATGCTCCAACTTCCAATTTAATTTCGGCGTCTGAAAGGGTTTTTCGTTTGATTTTATTGTCTAAACTAAAGCCGCAATAAGTGCAGATATTTTGGCATTCATTGCTTAAATAGAGTGGGGCATACATTTGGATGGTTTTGCCAAAACGTTTTTTGGTAATTTCGTGGCATTCCTGCGCCATTTGCTCCAGATAATTTTGTGCAACGGGAGAAATAAGAATCAAAAAGTCATCAAGATTGCGTTTGGTTTTGGCCAAAGAACGTTCTACGTCTTTTGATGTGGTTTGGTATATTTTTGATTGGATGGCATTCCAGTCGTATTGCTGAAAAATCGATTTAAAGGTATTCATAGGAATGTATTTTGTTTCACACAGATTTTGCAGATTGATCAGATCTTGTTTGCGACTCGATGTATATTATCTAGAATATTTATGCAATTAAAATTGACTAGTAATCCTAGTTTTTTATTTGTGAGTTTTAAATAAGTATTTAATTGTTTAAAGTGGATTGATTTCAATTCATCAACAGATTTTAATTCAACAATTACTTTGTTTTCAACTAATAAATCTAATCGAAAGGTGATGTCTAATTCAATATTATCATATTTTACGGGTAGATTAATTTGTTTAATGGTATTCAGTCCATCTTTATTTAATTGATAATGTAAAGCGCTTTCGTAAATTGATTCTAATAATCCAGGACCTAGAGTATTGTATACTGTAAAAATGGCACCTCTTATTTTATATGAAATTTCATTTTCTGACATAGTGATGATTTTAATTTTAAATCAAATTTAGTGAAATTTCTTACTTTTCGGTAAAATGTTTTTCTCGCAGATTTGGCAGATTGAGCAGATCTATTTAATTAAAATATTTTAATATATTAAAAGTAAAATCAAAAAAAAATCTGCTCAATCTGCCAAATCTGCGAGAGATTAAAAAATTAATCATATAAAAAAGAAGTCAAAGGACTAGACGCAGCAGCATAATTTTGCTGATGAGCAATTTTGGCTTCAAAAGCTTTTCGTCCTGCAATAACAGCTTCTCGAAAAGCCTCTGCCATTAGTTTTGGATTTCCGGCTACGGCAATTGCAGTATTCACCAAAACAGCATCGGCACCAATTTCCATTGCTTTTGCAGCGTCAGAAGGAGCACCAATTCCGGCGTCTATTATTACCGGAACATTGCTTTGTTCTATAATAATTTCGAGGAAATCAATCGTTTTTAAGCCTTTATTACTTCCAATAGGAGAGCCTAATGGCATCACAGCCGAAGTTCCTGCATTCTCTAAATGCTTGCATAAAACAGGGTCTGCGTGAATGTAAGGCAAAACAAAGAAACCAAGTTTGGCCAGTTCTTCCGTCGCTTTCAAAGTTTCAATCGGATCCGGCATTAAATATTTTGGATCGGGATGAATCTCCAGTTTTAACCAATTTGTCTCTAAAGCTTCTCTGGCTAATTGTGCAGCAAAAATAGCTTCTTTTGCGTTTCTTGCTCCTGAAGTATTGGGTAATAAATGAATATTAGGATGTTGTAAATGCGATAAGATAGCATCGGTTTCTGTTTCTAAATCGATTCGTTTTAGCGCAACGGTAACTAATTCACTTCCTGATGCTAAAATAGCTTCTTCCATTTCGCGGTTCGAACCAAATTTCCCGGTTCCTAAAAATAGGCGGGAGGTTAAGGTTTTGTCTCCAATTTTAAACAATGACGTTTGCATATAACTTTTCGTTTAGTTGTTGAATTAGTTTTTTCTGTTTGTCACTTTTTGTGATCATTCCGGAAATGGCGATACCATGAATTCCGGTTTCCATTAAAGGATTTATATCTTTTAGTGTAATACCTCCAATGGCATAAATGGGAATCTCTATTTTGTTGCTTTTTAGTTTTTGAAGAATTTCGTAATAACCTGACAAACCTAAAATTGGGCTTAATTTTTCTTTTGTGTCAGTAAATCTAAAAGGTCCTAATCCAATATAATCACAACCATTTTTTACATGATTCTCAATGTCTTTATAGGTATTCGCAGTGCCTCCAATGATTTTTGTATTGCCTAAAATAGCTCGTGCTTCATTGATTTTCATATCCAAAAGTCCTAAATGAACTCCGTCTGCAGCTACTTGCTGGGCAAGATAGAGATTGTCATTTACAATAAAGTTGGCAAGATATTCTTCGCACAAGAACTTTACTGCTTCAGCTAAGGTAAAAGTGTCTTGCATCGTTTGATTTTTAAAACGCATTTGTATCCAGTCACATCCAGCATCTAATGCACGGTGAATATTGTACAATTGTTCTTCGATTGTATTTCCTTGTGAGATGTATTGTAATTTATGATACATAATGATATCCGATTAAATTTGAAGTTGAACTCAGGTATTTTTCGATGTAGATTTTGGCATTTTTGCATGCTTCTTTTAACGTTTGACCCAATGCGAGATTTGCTGCAATTGCTGAGGCTAAGACGCAGCCGGAACCATGTTTCTCATAGCATTTTGTTACAGAAGGAGGCAAATCAATAATTTCGTTTTTCAGAAATAATTGATCAAATCCAACTTTAGAAATATTATGTCCGCCTTTTAATAAAACAGAAGTTGGGATTTCATTTTGTAGCCAAAGTTTATCAGTAATAAAACCAGGAAATAAAACTTCTATTTCATTATAATTGGGTGTGATTAAATCAATTTTGGATAAGATTTTATTTAAGCCCAAATGATCTTCGATGTTCATGAATTCGAATTTTGAGGTCGACTTTAAAACCGGATCCCAAACAATTTGTGTTGTTGGAGATAATAATTTTATAGTCGAAAGAAGTCGGTTTAAATAATGTAAAGAAGGAACAATTCCAATTTTGACCACTTTGATTTTATGGCTTTGAAATAAGGTTTCAATCGAACGAATTACAAAACTCAAATCTGTCCATTGAATAGTATGAAATTCATTTTCGGACTGAATGGTATTAGCGGTTAGAATAGCAAATCCATTAACGTGATGCTGTTCAAATGTTTTGATATCTGCCAAAACACCGGCGCCTCCTGAAGGATCAAAACCGGCTATACTGAGTACGAATGGACGATTTTCTGACATAATTTGAATTGTTTTATTGGGTGTTCATGATTCCAGACAGCTCCTAAAACTGCGACGTCATCAAAGCCGTTTTCAAGTGTTTTTTTAATATTTTCATCACTAATTCCGCCTAAAGCGATCACTTTTGTGTTGAAATTTGTTCTTCGTTTTAAAGCTTCAAAAAGGTTTTGTTTTGGATAATAATTTTCCTTAGAAATACTTGTAAAAACAGGACTTAGAAATGCATAATCAAAATCATTTTCTAAAGCATTAAAATCTTCAATAGCATGTGTTGATGTTGAAAATATCTTCTGATTACGATCTGTTAAAAAACTATTTTTTCTTTCCTTTTCAGAAAAATGAATTCGGTTAATTCCAAAATCTTCTGCTAAATTGTGATGATTATGCAAGGCCAATTTAGATCGATATTCAAGTTTTATCTGCTGAATAAATTGAGCTATTTCGAAAGCAGAAAAACCAGGTTTCCGAATATGAAGCAAAGACAATCCCTCTTCAAATAAAGAATCAATAATGCTGATTTCATTTGCAATAGCAGAAGGATTTGTAATTACGATCATAGTCTTTCCTCTTTATTCTTTATTCTTTCCTCTTTATTCTTTTCTCTATCCTCTTTCTTAAATATAAATCTCTTTCCCTTGCTCAATAAACTCTTCTGATTTCTCCTGCATTCCTTTTTCTGCGGCAGCAACATCACGAATTTCCTGAGATATTTTCATGGAGCAGAATTTTGGTCCGCACATCGAACAGAAATGTGCCACTTTTGCACCATCAGCCGGAAGTGTTTCATCATGGAATTCTCTTGCTGTATCGGGATCTAATGCCAGATTAAACTGATCTTCCCAACGAAATTCGAAACGCGCTTTACTCAACGCATTGTCGCGATATTGTGCTCCCGGATGCCCTTTGGCTAAATCTGCAGCATGGGCAGAAATTTTATAAGTGATCACGCCATCTTTCACATCTTTTTTGTTGGGTAAGCCAAGATGTTCTTTTGGCGTAACATAACACAACATGGCACAACCATACCAGCCAATCATCGCAGCTCCAATGGCTGATGTAATGTGATCGTAACCTGGTGCAATATCAGTTGTTAACGGACCAAGTGTGTAAAAAGGCGCTTCATGGCAATGTTCCAGTTGCTTGTCCATATTTTCTTTTATCATGTGCATGGGTACGTGACCGGGACCTTCAATGAAAACCTGAACGTCATGTTTCCAGGCAATTTTAGTCAGTTCGCCTAAAGTTTCTAATTCTGCAAATTGTGCGTCGTCGTTAGCATCTGCAATAGAGCCGGGACGCAAACCATCGCCTAAAGAAAATGCAACATCATATTGTTTCATGATTTCACAGATTTCCTCAAAATGGGTATATAAAAAGTTTTCTTTATGATGAAATAAACACCATTTTGCCATTATCGATCCACCACGAGAAACGATTCCTGTAACACGATTAGCGGTTAAATGAATGTAACGTAACAAAACGCCGGCGTGAATAGTAAAATATGAAACGCCTTGTTCTGCCTGTTCGATTAAAGTATCACGGAAAACTTCCCAGGTTAAATCTTCGGCGATTCCTTTTACTTTTTCCAGAGCCTGATAAATAGGAACCGTACCAATTGGAACCGGAGAATTACGAATAATCCATTCTCTGGTTTCATGAATGTTTTTTCCTGTTGATAAATCCATGATAGTATCTGCGCCCCAACGACAAGCCCAAACGGCTTTTTCTACTTCTTCTTCAATGCTCGAAGTAACAGCACTGTTACCGATATTGGCGTTGATTTTAACCAAGAAATTACGCCCGACAATCATAGGTTCGCTTTCAGGGTGGTTGATGTTGTTGGGGATGATGGCTCTTCCGCAAGCCACTTCACTACGAACAAATTCCGGAGTGATCTTGCTTTTTGGAGTGTTTGCCCCAAAGCTATGTCCGCTATGCTGACATTTCATAGCGCTGGTTTGCTCGTTTAAAAGCTCAATGCGCTGGTTTTCACGAATCGCAATATATTCCATTTCCGGAGTTATGATACCTTGTTTGGCATAATACAATTGTGTTACATTTGCACCTTTCTTAGCTCTTTTAGGATGATGTAAATATTCAAATCGAAGATGATTCAGACTTTCATCTTTTAATCTGGTTTGACCATAATCAGAAGTGATTTCGTTTAATATTTCGACATCATTTCTGCCTAAAATCCATTCTTCTCTTAATCGTGGTAGTCCTTTGCGAATGTCGATTTCGATGTTTGGATCTGTATATGGTCCCGAAGTGTCATAAATAGTTACTGGTGAATTCTTCTCAATTCCGCCGTTAGAAAGTTTAGTATCGCTTAGGATAACTTCACGCATAGCAACTTCTATGGGGTGAATTTCACCTTTTACGTATACTTTTTTTGAGTTTGGAAAAGGGGTTCTGGAGATTTTTTCTTCTGTAGTCATAGGGAGAAGTTTATAGTTTGTTGTTTATAGTTTGTTGTTTATAGTTTGTTGTTTATAGTTTTTTTTTGTTTCAAGTTTCAGGTTTCAGGTTGATGTAGATTGTGTTTAAATTTGGTTTTTTGTAGGGACGCACAGCAGGGCGTCTACGACTTGTACATCAATTGGAATTTGGTCCTGAAGCATTGGGATAATTTTTGTAATTTGTTTTTTCTGCCAGGGATAGAAGAGGAAAGCCCGTAAAGGAAGAAACCGTAAAAAATAAGGATTAGGAAAGCGACCAACGGAAGCTTTGCTAAGACTATATTTTTTTGGTTTATGACTGCGGACTTGCAACGGATAGCCCGTTTAGGCAGTCCTATTATCCTCCTTGTGTTGCTGAAATAATTAAAATTTCGTCAGTTTCTTGTACAAGATGTTGATTCCAGTTGATTTTTGGAACAACGGTATTGTTAATCGCAACGGCGATTCCGTTTTGTTTGTTTGGAATTTCGAGATCGAGCAATGATTGAACGCTTAGCGATTCAGCATTGAATTGTTTGATTTGTTGGTTGATTTTTAGTTCCATTCCTTCTGAATTTAGTATATAGTTATACTTTAGGAATGGCTACAATTACGCATAAGAATGCGCGCAGAAGTCATCTTACTTTTCCCTACGCTAGTATGAACTAGATCAGGTTCAGAGGGTAAAATCTCAGCCTACTTATCAGTAGACACCCCTAAAGTGTGAAGCAAATGTAATATATTTTTGTTTGAAAGTTGAAAAAAAAATCAAGTTTCAGGTTTCAAGTTGTTGGAAAACTTAAAATTGCGAATGTTTACTTAGTTCTTGTCCAGCAATCTTCGATATGATCATTGACTATTCCGGTAGCTTGCATGTGCGCGTAAATTACAGTTGAACCTACAAATTTAAAGCCTCTTTTTTTTAAATCTTTACTGATTTTATCTGAAAGTGGAGTAGTAGCCGGAACGTCTTTTAGGGTTTTTGGATTGTTATTAATGGGTTTTCCGTTGGTGAATTTCCAGATATAATGAGAGAAACTACCAAATTCTTCCTGCACTTTCATAAAAGCCTTTGCATTTGAAACAGCAGACCGAATTTTAAGTTTGTTACGGATGATTCCAGTGTTTTGTAGCAATGATTCTATCTTTTCTTCGGAATAATCAGCAATTTTTTTATAATCGAAATGGTCAAAAGCTGCTCTGAAATTTTCTCTTTTGTTTAAAATAGTAATCCAGCTTAAACCGGCCTGGAAAGTTTCTAAAATTAGAAATTCAAATAATGACGGATCATCATAAACCGGAACTCCCCATTCTTCGTCATGATATTTTTTATATAAATCGCTGGCAGAGCACCAGCCGCATCGTATTTGATTTTCGTTTTCCATTATTTTCCAATTTTCCAATGATATCCTTTTACAGAAGGAATATATGCTGAAGTTCCTATAATGATTAAATCCGTATAGATTTTTTTATTGTATTTTATTCCGATTGCTTTGCCTGAAGTATACATTTTGTTGGCTTCAAATTTAATTTTCATTCGGGCATCTGTAAATTTTGCATCGGATATTTTTTCAACAAACCAGGTTGATTTCCATTTGATGGCAATTTCATCTTCGGCAGTTTTAGTGATACTTTTAATTAATTTAACACCCTCTTTCGGAATATTATGATCTTCGATTAATTCTTTTTGGGTTAATGTTTCGCCCGTTTTACAAGTCAGAAGCAATTGTTTGAAATAACTGAAGCCTTTTAGTTTTTCATTGTCTAAAGTGCCTATTGCAGTAGTGTCTTTTGTAGTATTTGCTTCTTCTGTAATTGTTTTGGCAGTTTTTATTTTCTTTGGTAATATTGTTTTTACGATAGAATCTTTAACAGCTGTTATGGTTTCTGCTGTATTTTTTGAGATGTTTTTTATTTTTTCTGAAATTTTGGAAGTCGATTGTACCAACTGTTCCCTGTCGCTTTTATTACAGCTGAGAATGCAGCATACTAGTATAATTGACAGAATTTTTATGTGTTTTTTCATTCGATTAAATCATCTTTTTTCTCTGTAGCGTTATCTCCATCAAGATATTTTTTGATCATATGATGTCCGCCATAAATCAGTGGAGTTAGTAAAACGGCAATTGATAATTTGAAAGTATATCCAATTAATGCGGAGGAGAGAAACGTATCAAAATTAATTTTTCCAGGCAGCCAAAAGGCAATTCCAAGGACTATAAAAGAGTCAAATAATTGTGAAACCACGGTTGATCCGGTTGTTCTAAGCCAAATTTTTCTTTCGCCGGTACGTCTTTTAAAAAACCAGAATATCCAAACGTCGATTAGTTGAGATGCCATAAAGGCAATTAAGCTACCTACGATTATCCACATACTTTGCCCGAAAACGGCTTGAAACTGTTCGTCATTTACCGGGCTAATTCCTTTTGCGGCGGGAATTACGATAGCCATAAATAAGATCAGGAAAGCATATGCAATTAAACATGCCGTTATAAAAGATAGTTTTTTTACGCCTTTTTCTCCAAAGTATTCATTAATCAAATCAGTGGTTAAAAAAACTACAGGCCAGGGCAATATACCAATACTCATTACAAATGGTCCAACTTGAATTAATTTCCCTCCAATAAGTTCAGCTACAACGGCATTAGTTATAAAGATTCCTGCTAGAACTACAAAAACAATTTCTTTTCTGGTTTTAAACATGTGATATGGTAAATAATGTCCCAAATTTAAACTATTTCTCTATAACTTTTGATGGATAAATTTAAATTAAAGTACGGTTTGAGTATATTCTGAGAGTTAAAAATTTATTTCGAATGCTGATTTTTAGTTACATTTGAAACAATAACATGTTTTTATTATATTTTAAATCAAATTAATGATAATGAAAAAATTAATGACAATTTTTCTCATGGGAACAACTTTATTTGCGGCCAACGCACAAACCAATTCTGATAATCCGCTGCTTAAAAAATGGACAGGACCATATGGAGGAGTTCCTGCCTTTAATGAGTACAAGGTTTTAGATTTTAAACCTGCTATTCAATTTGCGATTCAGGAAAAACTAAACGAAATTGATGCTATTGCTAATAACCCAAAAGCACCGACTTTTGATAATACTATTGCGGCTTTAGAACGTTCCGGTAAAACAATGTCCCGAATTTATACAGTTTACGGAATTTATGGTTCGACTTTAAGTACTCCGGAATTTGATGCCGTTGAAACTGAAATGTCTCCAAAATTATCTGAGTTTAATGATAAAATCTTTCAGAATAAAAAACTATTCACTAGAATAGAAACGTTGTACAATTCAAAAGAAAGCAAAAAACTTACCAGTGAACAGCAACGTTTAATTTGGTTGTATTATACTGACTTTGTTCGTGAAGGTGCTAAACTGAATGAGAAAGACAAAGAAAAGGTAGCTAAGATTAATCAGGAACTGGCAAGTCTTTTTACGAAGTTTAGCCAAAATTTACTGGCAGAAGAACACAATCAATATGTAGCATTGAAAACAGAAAGTGATTTTGATGGTTTGCCAAATGAGGTAAAAAATGCTGCAATTGCTGAAGCTAAAAGCAGAAAACTAGATGTTATGGGTTGTGTTGCAAATACGCGTTCGTCTATTGAGCCATTCTTAACTTTTTCTACCCGCAGAGATTTAAGAGAAAAAGCTTTTGATATTTTTGTAAAGCGTGGTGACAATGGTAATGCAAATGATAATAATGCAACTCTTGTTTCTATTTTGCAATTGCGTACCCAAAAGGCAAAATTATTAGGTTTTCCTACTTTTGCTGACTGGAGTTTGTCTAACAAAATGGCAAAAGATCCTAAGAAAACATTAGATTTGATGTTATCAGTTTGGGAGCCTGCTGTTGAAAAAGTACATCAGGACGTTGCTGAAATGCAGAAGATTGTAGATGCTGAAGGAGGTAAATTTAAAATTCAGCCTTGGGATTATCGTTATTATGCTGAAAAAGTTAGAAAAGCAAAATATGATTTAGATCAAAATGAGGTTAAGCCTTATCTGCAATTAGAAAACTTACGTGAAGGTATGTTTTGGGTGGCTGGAGAATTGTTTAATTTAAGTTTTAAACAAATTACGAACGTACCTATTTATCATCCGGATGTACGTGTTTGGGAAGTAAGTAATAAAGTTACCAGTAAAGTTGTAGGATTGTGGTATTTTGATCCTTATGCACGTGCAGGAAAACGTTCAGGTGCCTGGATGAATGCTTATCGTGATCAGCAAAAAATGGATGGTGAGGTACTTACTATAGTTTCTAATAATTGTAATTTTATTAAAGGAACGGCAAACGAACCGGTTTTAATTTCCTGGGAAGATGCTACAACTTTATTCCATGAATTTGGACATGCACTTCACGGGTTATGTTCGAATGTAACTTATCCTAGTTTATCAGGAACAAATGTTGCCAGAGATTACGTAGAGTTTCCTTCGCAATTGTTAGAGCATTGGTTAGCGACTCCTGAAGTGTTGAATAAATTTGCTTTGCATTATAAAACAAATCAGCCATTGCCACAATCATTAGTAGACAGAATTGAAAAAGCAGCTAATTTTAATGAAGGTTTTTCTACTGTAGAAACCATTTCAAGTTCTCTAATTGACATGAAACTTCATTTAACGACTACAGCTATTAATCCTCATAAATTTGAAAAAGAGACTTTAGATGCGCTTCATATGCCGTCAGAAATTGTAATGCGTCATAGAATCCCGCAATTTGGGCACATTTTTTCCGGAGATGGATATGCAGCAGGATATTACAGTTATTTATGGGCTGATGTTATCAATGCAGATGCTTATGAGGCTTTTCTGGAAGGAAAAGGGCCTTATGACAAAGAAGTAGCTAAACGTCTTTATGATAATATTTTTAGTGTTGGAAATACTATCGATCAGGAGAAAGCGTATGAAAACTTTAGAGGAAGAGCGCCTAAATCTGATGCTTTAATGCGTGCCAGAAATTTCCCGATCGTGCAGAAAAAGAAATAAATAAAAGGTATGCTAAAAAAAAAGCCCGAATAAATTAATATTCGGGCTTTTTATATTGAAATAATAATATATTAACCTAAAGTAACTCTTTTGAAACCTGTGATTTCAACGTTGTATCCTTTAACGTAATCACCAACTTTTTTACTGTCATCTTTGATGAAGTTTTGGTCTAATAATGCTTTTTCCTGATCTAAAGTAGTGTTGTCAGAGATGAAACGTTGCACTTTTCCTGGAATAATTTTATCCCAAATTTGTTCTGGTTTACCTTCAGCTTTTAATTCAGCTTTAGCATCTTCTTCAGCTTGTTTTAAAACTTCTTCAGTCAATTGAGAGAAAGAGATATATTTAGGAACATTTTTTAAAGTTTTTCCTAAACGTTTTGCTTCTTCATTATCCTTTTCGATTACAGCAATACGAGCAGCAAGTTCAGATTCAACAAAAGCAGGATCAAAATCTTTGTAAGATAATGTATCAGCTCCCATAGAAGCAACTTGCATAGAAACATCTTTAGTTAAAACGTCAGCGTTAGGAATTGCAGCAGAAATTGCAGTTAGTGCAGCAATTTTATTAACGTGAACATAAGATCCAACAAAAGCACCTTCTAAAATTTCAAAACCACCGATTTCGATTTTTTCTCCGATAACTCCAGTTTGCTCGATTAATTTTTCAGCAACAGTAATTCCGTTGAAATCTGAAGCTAAGAATTCTTCTTTAGTAGAGAAGTTAATAGCTCTTTCAACTAATTCTTTAGCCAAAGTTACGAAAGCTTCATTTTTACCTACGAAATCAGTTTCGCAGTTTAAAGTGATGATAGCTCCTTTAGTATTGTCAGCATTGATAAAAGAAACAGCAGCTCCTTCAGAAGACTCACGGTCAGAACGGTTAGCAGCAACTTTTTGTCCTTTTTCTCTAAGGACTTGTATCGCTTTATCGAAATCTCCATCAGCCTCAACTAAAGCTTTTTTACAGTCCATCATTCCGGCACCTGTAGATTGTCTTAATTTATTTACGTCTGCAGCAGTAATTGTTGCCATAATATTTTGAATTTTAATGTTAAAAGTAAAAATTCCATCTTCTAAATCCCAAACTCCAATTTTATTAAATTATCAACATAACGTTTTTAATTTTGTATTTGGAATTTGGAATTTAAAATTTGGAATTTAAATTTGATTTATTCTTCAGTTGCAGGTGCAGCAGCTTCAACAGCCGGTGCAGCTTCTACAGCAGGAGCAGCAGTAGCTTCTTCTGTTGCAGCTTCAGTTTCTTTGTCAGAACCTCTGTCAGAAAGACCGTCGATTACAGCAGCAGTAACTAAAGATAAAATTTTGTCAATTGATTTAGAAGCATCATCATTTGCAGGAATAACGTAATCAACCTCTCTTGGGTCAGAATTCGTATCAACCATTGCGAAAACTGGAATGTTTAATTTTTGTGCTTCTTTTATTGCGATATGTTCAGCTTTGATATCTACTACGAACAATGCAGCTGGTAGTCTTGACATGTCAGCGATTGAACCTAAGTTTTTCTCTAATTTAGCACGTAGACGATCAACTTGCAAACGCTCTTTTTTAGATAACGTCATGAAAGTACCATCTTTCTTCATTTTATCAATAGAAGACATTTTTTTAACTGCCTTTCTGATAGTTACAAAGTTAGTTAGCATTCCACCAGGCCATCTTTCAGTGATGTAAGGCATGTTTGCAGCTTTTGCTTTTTCAGCAACGATGTCTTTTGCTTGTTTTTTGGTAGCTACGAATAAGATTTTTCTACCTGATGCAGCGATTTTTTTCAAAGCTTCATTAGCTTCTTCAATTTTAGCTGCAGTTTTATATAGATTGATAATGTGAATACCATTACGCTCCATATAAATGTAAGGGGCCATATTTGGATCCCATTTTCTAGTCATGTGTCCAAAGTGAACACCTGCTTCTAGTAAGTCTTTTACTTCTATTTTGTTTGCCATTTTGTACTAGTTTACGTTCTGTTGATTAGCAATGCATAAATGGCGGTTTCCCAGGCTTTATACATTTAGATGCTAAACTATTTCCTACCTCGGTAGGAGAGCAACAACAACTGTGTTTTTTAATTTCAATAAATAATTGATGATGTCCTGTACCATGTGTACAAGACAGGTAATATTAACGTTTAGAGAATTGGAATCTCTTACGAGCTTTCTTCTGACCGAATTTCTTACGTTCAACCATTCTTGGATCTCTTGTTAATAAACCTTCTGGTTTAAGGATACCTCTGTTTTCAGCATTTACTTCACACATAACGCGTGCTAATGCCATTCTTACAGCTTCTGCCTGACCAGTTGAACCACCTCCGTAAACGTTTACTTTTACATCAAAGTTGTTTACATTTTCTGTCATAGACAATGGTTGTAAAACTTTGTATTGTAAAGTTGCAGTTGGAAAGTAAGTTGCGAATTCTTTTTTGTTTACAGTGATTTTTCCTGTTCCTTCAGAAACATATACACGTGCAACAGCGGTTTTTCTTCTACCGATTTTGTGAATAACTCCCATTACTTAAGATCGTTTAGGTTAACAGTTCTAGGTTTTTGAGCTCCTTGTTTGTGCTCAGGTCCTACAACAACATTTAGATTTCTAAAAAGTTCAGCACCTAATTTATTTTTAGGTAACATTCCTTTTACAGCTTTCTCTACTAATAATGCAGGGTTTTTAGATTGCAATACTTTAGCAGTTAAAGTTCTTTGTCCTCCTGGGTAACCTGTATGACGCATGTAAATTTTGTCATTCATTTTTGTACCTGTAAGGTTAATTTTTTCTGAGTTGATAACAATTACGTTATCTCCACAGTCAACGTGCGGTGTGTAACTTGGTTTGTACTTACCTCTTAAGATCATTGCAACCTTTGAAGCAAGACGACCTAAGTTATGACCTTCAGCGTCTACAACGATCCACTCTTTCGTTACAGTGGCTTTGCTAGCTGAAATTGTCTTGTAGCTTAATGCGTCCATAATATTATTTTAATTAAACATTCCATCCCCAATAAAGGGGATGCAAAAGTACAATTAATTATTTTAAAACCAAATACCTTAAAAGAATATTTTATCTGCTGAAAATCAGGCGGTCAGTTTTATATTTAAAACAATAAAAAAAAACCACCTTCACAATAACGCGAAGGTGGTTCAATATTTAGAATTGTTTTGTTAAACAATAAATAAATTTGCAATGTCAACGACTTGTTGTGTCGTAAGTGGCTCATCGTAAGCTTCTGAGCCTGCAGAGGCTCCAAATGCAGCAGCCGTATTAAATCCTGCCTGTACAGTAACTCCTTCGCCATTATATACAGCTTGTGTTGCATCAGGCATTCCTGCCCCTTTTTCGCTATTAGAAATCCATCCTTTCAATCCGCGTAATCGTCGAACTTCAGAAGCGTGACGTGCTTCTACAGAATGAATTTGTAGTGCGGCAGTCAATAAATCCGGTGTTGTAATTAAGTTTGCCGCCTGACCTTTATACGCTCTTACGCCTGTATCTTCAAATGCCTGAGCCAATGCTAAAAAGGTTGGATAATCATGAAACGGATCAAATGCTCCGCCAACAGTAAAATCGAATGTTGGTTTAGGAACAAAGTTCGCGCTTGCTGTTCCGCCCAGTCCGGCAATCAAAAATTTAACATGATTGGATTCGTGTGCCGCTATTTGCTGGAAAACTTTTAAATCACGGCCTCCATTTTCTGATGCCGGGATTACGCCTGAATCTAATGCCATCGCATAAAATTCGTTTTCCAGATATTCTAATGTTAATGCAAATTGTAATGCTCCAATTGGCGTTGCCGGTGTCGCAGTAATATCTTTTGCTAATGCTTTATTTGCCATAGCCGATAATCCGAATGGGATTGATGCATATGCCAGTGTTTTTCCTATGTTTCCAAACTGATTAAGACTATCTCTTCTAGATCCAGTGCTTCTCATTAAGCTGTCATCAGTAAATGTTTCTATAAATTTTAAAATATTCATAATTTCTAAGTTTTAGCTAGTTAAGATTAAGGTAAAAAGTTCGCAGTAAATTTTGTAGTAATAAAGCCTCCTGCAATTGGCAGAATTTTAGAAGGATCTTTAGCAACATCCAATCCTGTTGATGTACTTATAATATCATCACCGGCAAAATCCTTAGAATTAGGATTAATTAAACTTCTGATAGCAGATGCATGTCTGGCTTCTACTGAAACAATTTTCCCTGCTAATAATAAGTAGTCCGCACTTTTAATTAGTTTTCCTGCTCCATTATAAGCTGCAACTCCTGTATCTTCAAGAGCTTTTGCTGTAGCAAGAACGTCAGTACGACTATTAAAATTTAAAGAGCCATAGTTAAAGGCCAAAGTAGGAAGTAATTGTGAACTTGGATCAGGAAGTGCTCCGCTTAAAGCAGCTTTAAAAAAATCTCTGTGAATCACTTCATGATGATACAAATCAGTCAGTACCTGGCGTTCTGTATCATTAAAGGCACTGTTAAAGCTTGTAGAATTTACAACTTTAGTATAAAAATCAGCTTCCAGTTGTTCAAGGGCATAAGCATAAGTTAATACTCCAAAATCCCCGGAGCCTAAATCAAATACACCATTTCTTACTCCTGGTAATGATGTGTCTTGCTGATTATCATCATCATCATTGTTATTACACCCAGCCATTACCAAACCGGCGGTTACTAATGTTAAACCGCTGAGCTTTAAGAAGCTCCTTCTGTTATTCAATGAGCGGTCAACTTCATGAATTTTAACTTCGTTTTTCATAATTTAATTCTTTAAGTGTTATTAATAGTAATTATAATTATTCCGTAAATAGATATAAACGAGATTTTAAGCTGTGCGGTTTTGAGTTTTTGCTTTTTTTTAAGATTTTTTTTGCTTTTATAAATAAAGATAAGTAATTACGTCATAATATTATTTAATTATGATGTAAAATTCTGTTATTTAGTAAGTTGCGCTTGTCTTTGTTAGAAGGATATTATAATAAAGCCTTTAATTCCTTGAGGTTGGCGGAATTTTATGCAAAATTTTATTTTTTAAGACAATATCAATAAAGGTAAGTAAATTCTTTAAAAATAATATAAAATTATAGTAGTTTTTAATGAATAAAGTTCAATATTTAACATTTCTTATAAAATTTTTAATAAGTGCTATAATTAACTAAAAATCGCACTATTTTTATTTTTTTTCAAAAAGACCTTATAAATTCAAATACTGGTAGGTGTTTTTTGTTTTATTTTAGGTAATTCTACTATATTTGTATTAATTACATAAAATAATTATTAAATGAAAGCTAAAGCAACTCTAAAACAAATTGCGAAAGAACTAGGTGTTTCTGTGTCAACTGTTTCTAAGGCATTAAACGATAGCCCGGAAATTAGCGAGCAAACGAAGGTGAAGATTAAGGAGTATGCCAAACTCAAAAATTATAAGCCTAATGTTATTGGTCTTAATTTAAAGAATCGTAAGACAAAAACAATTGGTGTAATTATACCTAATATATTAAATTCCTTTTTTGCAAAGGTTTTTAGTGGTATCGAAAAAGTAGCCGATAAAAAAGGATATAATGTAATTACGTGTATTTCGAATGAATCTTTAGAGAAAGAAATCCATACACTTGAAATGTTAAGCAACGGAACAATTGACGGGTTCATTTTGTCAGTTTCCGAAGAAGCGCAAAAGCTTCACGATTACAATCATTTTTCTGCTATTATTAATGACGGAACTCCAATTGTGATGTTTGATCGTATTGCAGATGAAGTAGAATGTGATAAAGTTGTGGTTGATGATTTTGATTCGGCCTTAAACTCAACGCAGCATTTAATTAATTTGGGATGTAAAAATATCGCCTTAATTTCTTCGGTTGATAATTTAAGTGTTGGAAAATTAAGAGCCGACGGATATTTGAAAGCTTTAAAAGACAACAATATTCCGGTTAATGAGAAAATCATTCTTCGTACCGATTCTGAAGAAGATATGAAAGCTAAAATTGATGCTATTTTTGATCATAAAATTGATGCTATTTTTGCTTTGGATGAAAATGATTCAGTTGCTGCATTAAGAGTTAGTTTGAAAAAAGGGTATAATGTTCCGGAAGATATCTCAATAATTGGTTTTGCAGATGGAATTCTGGCTTCAAGACGTTTATCACCAAGTTTAACAACTGTGAGCCAACACGGAATTGAAATTGGAGAAGTTGCCGCTAAGCAATTAATCAAACGTTTGGAAGAGTCTGAAGAAGAAACTTCGGATTATGAAACAATTGTCATTAAAACAAAATTGAAAGAACGGGAATCAACAAGAAAATCTAAATAATAAAAAAACCATCAGCCGCAACTGATGGTTTTTTTTATAAGCTATAAGGAAACTTTGGATTTTTATACTTTCTTAGTTTCTCAAAAGGAACTAGAAAAGATTCCTCACAAGATCTTGCTGCTCTGTAAAAGACAGGAGTAAACTCAATCCCTTTTTCGGTATAGTTCCAGGAAGGAAAATCCCAATATTCTTCATTTGTATAATCGCAAGGATCATTATCGTCTTTTGGTTTTACGAAATGTTCACCGGAGTTAATAACTGCAAGTAATCTGGGAGCAAAATAAGTAGTTCTGTATTGTGAATAACCCGAAAAATCGCTTTGCTTTTCAGTTGTTACACTTTTGTCAAAAGCAATTATGTCATCTATTTCATAATTTTTGCCATTATTTAAATCCAGTAAGAAACCACTGCTTCCAAAATCGGGATGGGCTCCACCGCAATCATAAGAACCGGAAATTTCGAAGCCTAATAAATTCGAGTTTAAAAAATTTATAGTAGTGCTTCCTTCTATTCCTTTTCCTTCACTGTATTCAAAAGATGAAGAACAATTTAATTGGTCCAAAGTGTTTTGAATGTGAATTTTTTCCAGAATCGGATTTATTACGGATTTGTTTTTTTCTGAAAAGTTATTTCCTATTCTAAAAAATTCTGAATCACAATGTTTTTCAGAATACCAGACAAATTCCTTGTTGTTATAAGTGGTTATCTTTTGTTTTTTAAACTCTAAAAACGTAGATTTTACAAGATTTAATTTTTCATCAGCATAATATTTATCCAGGTTTGCCTTGTATTTTGAAAAATCTACAGGCTGTGCTTTTACCGGAAACTGAGATCCTTTAGCATTATACCATGATCCTTCAAAATTATTGTTTGTTGTCTTTTTTAAATAGAATTTTTCGGTAATCGCATTGTTTGGTTTAAAAAAGAATGTGAAAAGATTGTCTTTTAGGCTTCCTTCTAATTTAATATCCTTTAATGAATTCTGGTAAAAGTAAGTTGCGTTTAGGTTTGTTTCTTTATCAGATTTGTAAACTTCAATTTTCATGAATATTTTACTTTTTGCCAGTGTTCCTTCCAGATAATAGGTTTCCTGACAAAATGTAAGTGTTGCATAAAAGAGAAATAAAAGAATAAAAAGCTTTTTCATTTTGTGTTGCTGTTTTTTTATTTAAAATTATTTTTAAATTTTTTATTTTCAGAATTTTACACATAAAAAGAAAGAAAATATTTTCAAAAATAATGAAGTATTATTTTATCCTTAAGTTCAATATGTTAAATGTATTTAGCATTAAAAAACCATTCGCTTCAACGAATGGTTTTTTTGATGATTTAAAAATTTATAAAAAATCTACAATCTAAAGTTTACAATCTAAAATTATTAATGCGCTTCCAGCCAGTCTTTACCTAAACCAAGTTCTACATCTAAAGGAACGCTCATCATAAAAGCATTTTCCATTTCGTGTTTGATCATCGGTTGAATTTTTTCGAGTTCATCGTTGTGAACATCGAACACAAGCTCATCATGAACCTGAAGCAGCATTCTGGATTTCCAGTTTTCTTCTTTTAGTTTTTTATGAATGTTGATCATTGCGATTTTAATCACATCGGCAGCACTTCCCTGAATTGGTGCGTTTACGGCATTTCGTTCGGCAGCACTTCTCACAACGGCATTTGCAGAATTAATGTCTTTTAAATATCGGCGACGGCCTAAAATAGTTTGTACATACCCTTTTTCGCGTGCAAATTCTATTTGCTCGTTAATATAAGATCGCAATCTTGGGTAAGTTTTATAATAAGCTTCGATCAAAGCAGCACTTTCTCCACGGGATAATGATGTCTGATTGCTTAATCCGAAAGCAGAAACACCATATATGATTCCAAAGTTTACTGTTTTAGCATTGCTTCTTTGTTCACGGGAAACTTCATCCAGAGGCACGTTGAAAACTTTTGAAGCAGTGGCTTTGTGAATGTCTTCTCCGTCCTGAAATGCTTTAATCATGTTTTCTTCACCACTTAAAGCGGCAATAATTCTTAATTCTATCTGCGAGTAATCGGCAGAGATTAAAGTATGGTTTTCATCGCGGGCAACAAAAGCTTTACGAATCTGGCGGCCTCTTTCTGTACGAATCGGGATGTTTTGCAGGTTTGGATTATTAGAACTTAAACGACCTGTAGCCGCAACGGTTTGCATATAATCCGTATGAACGCGTAAGGTTTTTTTGTCTACCTGTTCCGGCAGGGCCATAATATAAGTGCTTTGCAGTTTTACCATTTGGCGCCAATCCAGAATTTGCTTTACGATTGGGTTGTCATTTGCCAGATAGGTTAAAACTTCTTCGCCGGTCGCATATTGACCTGTTTTGGTTTTCTTTTGTTTTGCTCCGCCAATTTTTAATTTGTCAAATAGAATATCTCCTAATTGTTTTGGAGACGCTAAATTGAATTTCTCACCGGCAGTTTCGTATATTTTCTCTTCTAAAGATTTAATCTCGATGTCCATTTCTTTAGACATGATACTTAAAAAGTCAACATCTAAACGAATTCCTTCCGTTTCCATGTCGGCTAAAACGCTTACTAACGGAATTTCGATTTCGTCAAATAACTTTTTAGTTTCGGTTTTGTCTAATTCGGCAGTAAAAAGTTCTTTTAGTTGTAACGTAATATCAGCATCTTCGGCAGCATATTCTTTAATGTCTTCAAGAGCTACATCGCGCATTGTAATTTGATTTTTACCTTTTTTGCCAATTAAAGTTTCAATTGACTTTGGTGAATATTTCAAATACGTTTCAGCCAAAATATCCATATTATGACGCATATCAGGATTAATCAAATAATGCGCAATCATGGTGTCAAAAAGTTTTCCTTTTACGGTAACGCCATAATTAGAAAGGATTTTTAAATCGTATTTTAAATTCTGACCAATCTTTTCGATGATTTCATTTTCAAAAAACGGCTTAAATTTATCCACTAAAATCTGAGCTTCTTCCTGACTTTCCGGAACCGGAACGTAAAAGGCTTTCCCTTTTTCATAAGCGAAAGACATTCCGACCAATTCAGCGTGCAAAGCATCTAAACCTGTAGTTTCAGTATCAAAACAAACAGAGGTCTGTTTTTGTAAATTCTGTAAAAGCAATTTAATTCCTAAATCACCTTCAACGGCCTGATAGGAGTGAGGTGTGTTTTCTAAAGTGTTATAGAATGAAGTCCTTTCTTCTGTGTTTTCATCTGTAGTGGCACCACCTCCAAAAAGATCAAACTGATCCTCGTTTTTAGGTTGTGGTTTTTTGTATAATTTGGCTTCATCAGTCTTGTTTGCTAATTCATTTCCGCCACCAATTTTAAACAAATTATCAAATTGCTCTGCCATTCTTCTAAATTCCAATTCCTGAAAAATAGCATCGGTTTTTTCAATGTCAGGACGCGAAAGTTCATAGTCATCCTCATTAAAAACAACATCACAATCACATATAATAGTAGCGAGTTTTTTAGATAAAATTCCTTTTTCTTTATTGGCTTCGATATTCTCTTTCATTTTACCTTTTAGTAAATGCGTATTTTCTAAAAGATTTTCCATCGTTCCAAATTCTTTCAGGAACTTTTTGGCAGTAACTTCACCAACTCCTGGTAATCCCGGAATGTTATCGACGGCATCTCCCATCATTCCAAGAAAATCGATTACCTGTTCCGGTTTTTCGATTTCAAATTTTGCCAAAACTTCGGGAACACCCCAAATTTCGATACCATTTCCCATTCGGGCTGGTTTGTACATGAATATATTTTCAGAAACTAATTGTGCAAAATCCTTATCCGGTGTTACCATGTAGACCTTGTAGTTTTCTTTTTCGGCTTGTTTGGCAATTGTCCCAATTAAATCATCGGCTTCACAGCCTTCTATTTCGATAATCGGAATATGCATTGCTTTCAATAAATCCTGTATATAAGGTATGGCAATTTTAATTGCTTCAGGTGTAGCATCACGATTTGCTTTGTATTCAGTAAACATTTCGCTTCTTACGTGACTTCCGCCTTTATCAAAAGCTACGGCCAAATGATCTGGTTTTTCACGTTTAATAACATCTAAAAGCGAGTTCATGAATCCCATAATCGCTGATGTATCCATTCCTTTAGAATTGATTCGCGGATTTTTTATAAAGGCATAATAACCACGAAAAATTAAAGCGTAAGCATCGAGAAGAAAAAGGCGTTTCTGAGTTGACATAAAAAAAATATTAGTCCGTAAAAATAAACAATTGGGTCTCAAAAATTAATCAAAAAAGAAAATTTTTACCATATAAGTTGTATAAGTCTATTTTAGCAGTGCACATCCCATATAGACTCACTGCAGTGCGTCTGATTATAGCAGTTAAATATTTTAAATGATCTTAATATAACTTATATGGTAAAAAGATGTCGAATAGTTAATATCAAGTTAAAATCTTTATGTAAGAAGTTTTCTTCATTTTGTCTTCATATTACAGGGGTACATTTGATCTATAAATAAATGAGGTATTAATTTAAATATTAGGAATCATGAAAAATTTATTGATATTATTAGTTGCTGTTTTAGGAACCAGCACAATGGTAAATGCATTGCCAATAATTGTAAAAGTTGGTCCTGCGAAAGAAATAAAAACAATTCCTGCGAAAGAGGTTAAAGCAACCAGACATGCTAAAAGTAAATCTGGTAAAAAAGCAAAATCAGAAAAAAGCGAGGCTTCAAAAGCAGCAGCTACTAAAGTAAAAAAATAAGAAAAAAGGTCGTCATAAAATAAAAGGTTAATTAATTTAAAATCTAAAAATCATGAAATCGAATATTCACGAAAACAAAAAAAGCAATCTATTAAGCTTGAGTAAAAATTTATTTATCGTATTAGCAGCAGTTTTGGGAACAAGTGTAATGGTTAGTGCTCAAACAACTCCAACTCAAGCAGCTCCTGCTAAAGAAGTGAAAGCAACAAAACATCATAAAAAAGCTGATAAAAAAGTAAAAACAGAAGCTCCAAAAGCAGAAACTCCAAAAGTAAAATAAGAAAACAGATTCTTATATAATAAAAGGTTAACTAATTTAAAAATTAAAAGTCATGAAAAATTTATTTATCGTATTAGCAGCAGTTTTAGGAACAAGTGCAATGGTTAGTGCTCAAACAACTCCAACTCAGGCAACTCCTGCAAAAGAAGTTAAAGCAACAAAACATCACAAAAACAAAGCTGATAAAAAAGTAAAATCAGAAAAAAGCGAAGCTCCAAAGGCAGATGCAACTAAAATGAAATAATAAGTGTTGTTTTCGTTTTGCTTTCAATGAAGTAAGGAGGCAAAACAGAAGTAATGATTATGAGAATGCAGATGAAAAGCTGGTAAAGAAATTTATCAGCTTTTTTTGATTCTTTATTTTTTGTATAATTTGCAACCAGGTTTTTATAATTGCTTAAATTTAGTTGCGCTTAAACGCTGTGTTATGAATATTCTAATTGTTGAAGATAATAAGGAACTTGCTGTAGAGGTTTATGATTTTTTATGTAACGTAGGTTATGTTTGCAAAATAGCCCATAATTGCAGCGACGCTTTAGAAGAAGTTAGTAGTAATGATTATGATGCTATGCTTCTTGATCTTGGTTTACCTGACGGAGATGGTTTTGACGTTTTGAAAACCGTTCGAAAAACAAAATCGAAAATGGCTGTTATTGTGCTTACGGCACGAGGCGAATTAGATGATCGAATAAACGGTCTGCATCTGGGTGCCGATGATTATTTGACAAAACCTTTTGCCTTAACTGAACTTAGTGCGCGATTATTTGCTGTTATTCGCAGAATTCACGGTTTTACTCTGAACAATTTAAGCATTCATGGATTTTTATTGCAACTTCAGGATTATAAAGTGAGTTATAACGAAATACCAATCAATCTCACTAAAAAAGAATTTGATATCTTTCAGTATTTAGTTCTGAATAAAAATAGGGTAATTACAAGATTACAATTAACAGAACATATCTGGGGAGATATTCTGGAGGTAAATTCAGATTCTAACTTTATAGACGTTCACGTTCGAAATCTTAGAAAAAAACTGGACAAACATACTGCCATAGATTGGTTTGAAACCGTTAGAAATGTGGGATATCGTATTAATGAGTAAATAAGTATTGTGAAGATAAAACATCAACTGGCCATTTTTAATGCACTAACACGATTGTTGGTGATTTTGGTTTTATGGCTGATGCTGCCCATTTTGGTTCAGGACGTTGTTTACAGACATATTAATAATGGATTGCTGGAGAAAAAGAAGAAATTCATTGATCATTTAGATCGAAATGAAATTAATGATTTTATCGAGAATTCAGATGATTCTACTGAAACATATTCACAATTTTCTACACTGCATAGCGAGTTTTTAGTGCTTTCTAAATCTCCAGTTAAAAAAAATCAGAAGAAAGATATTTTCACGAATGAATTTCGAATTATTGAAGGGGAAGAAAATGAATATCGAATCCTGCAGTATCATTTTACGTTCGATAATCAGAGCTATCAGCTGGAAATTGGCAGCAGTCTGGGTGAAGTAAATGACCTTACTTTTATTATCAGGTTTTTTATCATTATTGTTTTTGTGGTCATACTGTTGATTACTTTTTTGGCAGATACCTTTTATATCGAATATTTACTAAAACCTTTCTATAAAATTATTGACACAAAAATAAGGCGGGTCAATGAGCCGGAAGCTTTTGATCATACCCCAATAAAAGCAAGGTCAAGGGATTTTAGAGAACTTGATTTTGTTTTGAATCAGATGATGGATCGTATTGCAGAGCTTTTCAAAAAAGAAAAACAATTTATTTCGAATGTTTCTCATGAATTGCTTACACCAATTGCCTTGCTTAAAAATAAGTTTGAGAATTTATTGCAAAACGACTCTTTGGATGATAATGCTTTTGATAAAATTGCAGGTTCATTAAGAACTTTAGATATGCTGAAAAAAATTATCAATAACTTATTGTTGATTTCCAGAATCGAAAACAATCAGTATGCAGCGAATGAAGAGATAAATTTTCACGAGATTGTCAGGGATCTGCAGGAGGATTTACAAGACCGGATTGATGACAGGGAAATTCATTTTGTAAACGAAATGCAGCATGATTTTAGTTTTAAAGGAAATAAAACACTTATTCATATCCTGATTTATAATTTGGTAATCAACGCTATAAAATACAACAAGCCTGATGGAAGTATTATCATTGCAGATGGTTTTGCAGATCATAACTATTTTATCTCGATTGCAGATTCCGGTATTGGAATGAATGCTTCTCAAATTGAGAATATATTTAATAGGTTTGCCAGAATTAGTTCAGATCAGGATGGTCAGGGATTAGGTCTTGCTATTGCTGATAGTATTGCTTCTTTTCATCATATCGAAATAAAAGTTACTTCGCAAATAAATGAAGGAACAACCTTTATATTATTGTTTCCGGAAGCTTCAAAACACAATTAAAAGTTAATTTTTTTAAGGTAGTTCAATCTTCATTTAATCTTCATTTAACAAGTATATCTTTGAGGTATAATAAATGAAAATAATAATAATAATAAAACTACAAATCATGAAAAAATTAGTAATGTTAGCAGTAGCTGTCTTAGGAACAACTGCAATGGTAAGCGCTCAGACAACTCCAGCACAAACAACTCCTGTAAAAGAAGCAAAAGCTCCTAAAAAAGAGAAAAAAGCAGATAAAAAAGCTAAAAAAGCCGAAGTAAAAGCTGAAGCAGCAAAACCAGAAGCTAAAAAATAAAACGACATAGGTTTGCAAATGTAAACCGTGTTGTGGATTATAAAGGTTTTAAAAAATTTGGTAGAGAAAAAGCTGATAGAGAAATCTATCAGCTTTTTGTTGTTATTTGAGTTAAATTTTTGATAATAAAAAGCTATAAAATTTCCATTCTTTGTTACTTTGCTTAAAACTATAAATAATGATCTTACGTTTTGTAATTCTATGTGCTCTCTTTTTATTTATTGAGTTCTATTCTTATCAGGCCTTTCGTACTTTAATAAAATTAAGATGGGTTTTGGTCAGTTACCAGATTATAAGTTTGCTGCTTTTAATTTTTATCATTTACTCTTTCACTCAGTTTGATCGTTCTGTCGGGCAAACCAAACAAACCATGTTCACAATGGGTTTGATGTTATTGGTGTATGTTCCTAAAATAGTTTTAACACTTGTGATGTTTGGGGAGGATATTTTTAGAATAGGAGCCAGTATCCTGAATTATTTTATGTATAATACTTCTCGTTCAGAAATGATGCCGGACCGAAGAAAGTTTGTTAGTCAGATTGCATTGGGTTTAGCTGCGGTTCCTTTTTTATCATTGATTTACGGGATTTTCGAAGGCAAGTACAATTTTAAAGTATTTAAGCAAACAATATATTTTCCGGATTTACCGGATGCTTTTGATGGATTTAAAATTACTCAGATTTCAGATGTTCACAGCGGTAGTTTTGATAATCCCGAAAAAATCAATTATGCAATCGATCTGATCAATGCTCAGGAAGCAGACATGATTTTGTTTACCGGCGATATTGTAAATACCCATGCTAAAGAAATGCATCCGTGGTTAGAAACTTTTAATAGAATAAAAGACTATAAATACGGTAAGTTTTCAGTTTTAGGGAATCACGATTACGGTGAATATGTTACCTGGCCTTCAGAAAAAGAAAAGGATGAGAATTTTGTGGCCATTAAAAATCTTTACGGACAAATTGGTTTTGAACTTCTGTTAAACGAACATACTTATATTCAAAAAGGCGATGATAAAATTGCGTTAATTGGAGTAGAAAATTGGGGACAGAATTTCAAGAAGGCCGGAGATTTAAATAAAGCTTCTCAAAATGTGCTTCAGGACGATTTTAAGGTATTAATGAGCCATGATCCGAGTCATTGGGAATATGAGATTAAAAATCATCCTAAAAACTTTCATTTAACATTGTCAGGTCATACACACGGTATGCAGTTTGGAATTGAAATTCCGGGATATTTTAAATGGAGTTTAGCACAATATATTTATAAACAATGGGCCGGACTGTATGAAAATGCAGGCCGATACGTTTATGTAAATCGCGGATTTGGTTTTCACGCTTATCCTGGACGAGTGGGTATTATGCCCGAAATAACAGTGATTGAACTAAAAAAAGGGAACAATGTGGCTTAATTCGTTAAAAATGCTACATTTGTATATAATTATCTCTTTTTAACACAATAAAAAAGAATTAAATTTTTGGTTTTATGTCAAAATTTGGAGAACTTATAAATGCTCAGGTTCCAGTGTTAATTGATTTTTACACAGATTGGAACGAATCATCTGTATCTATGCATCCTGTTATTAAGGATGTTGCGGCTGCGCTAGGCGATAAAGCCAAAGTAATTAAAATTGATGTGGATAAAAATCAGGAATTAGCAGAAGCGCTGCGTATTAAGGGGCTTCCTACTTTGATGATTTATAAAGAAGGGCAAATGATCTGGAGACAATCAGGTGAACTCGATGCAAATACAATTATCGGAATTGTCCAGGAACAATTCAGCTTATAAAATACTACTTCTTTATTGTTGCTATTATTAGTGAATAATGTCAAATGTATACCCATTTTCCTTTAAAAAATGTAACGTTTTAGGTAACGCAAATTTTAAATTTGGCGAAGCTTTTATGCTGTCATGAAATACAATTACACTTCCTGATTTTACATTTTTAGTAACATTTTCAAGGCACTTTTCAGGAGTTATGGTCTGATCAAAATCAGCGCTCAGAACATCCCACATAATGATTTTGTAGCCTAGTTTTCTTAAGATTTTAGATTGTGCCTTTTTTATTTTCCCATAAGGGGGGCGAAATATAAGATTGCATGTTTTTTCTTCTTCTAAAACTGCAGCACAATTTTTTACATTCTCAATGTAGTCGTTATTGTTACTTTTCCATCCATTAACATGATTCATGGTATGGTTTCCTATAGAATGTCCTTCGGTGATTAATTTCTCGAATAAGGATAAATTGGCTTTTATGTTTTTTCCAATGCAAAAAAAAGTGGCCTTTGCATCAAACTTTTTTAATTCAGATAAAACCCAATCTGTAATCTCCGGAGTTGGGCCATCATCAAAAGTCAGGTAGATTTTCTTTTCGTTGTTTGGGATGTCCCAACAATACTTAGAAAATACCGTTTTTATGAATGAATTTGTTTTTACCCAATAAAAGCTCATTTTGAATTGATTTACAGATATGTAAAATTAAAAAATGCAGTGCTATTTATCAAATAGTACTGCATTTTTTTAATTGCTATGTTTTTCGTATATTATTCTTTTTCCCTTCCAAAACGTTCAAAAACATTTACATAGGTGTTAAATGTTGTTTTGTGTTTTTCGTAGAAAGCAAGATCCTTGTGTTCTTTCATCACTTGCAATAAGCTTCTGTATCGCTCAATATCAGTAATAATATCAATCGCTAAGTCCGTTTGGTCACCAGGCGTTAATGTTGCGTAGTAGTTAAGGTCTTCTTTATATTTCTGAACCAGTTTGTTTAGCAAATCATGAGCTTTAGCGGTTTCTCCAACTTTATAGTATCCTCCTGCGAATGGTTCTACAAGCGAATAGTAGCCAAATTTGTCTAAAGGCATTTTTGTCATCGCTAAATTGATAATATTCTTCGCTTTATCAATTTTACCTTCTGCGATAAGCTGATCCATTAAACGGGATAAATTTGTACGGTAGGTGATGCTGTTTCTTCTGGTTTCAGGATCATGATAGATTTTGTCGCTATCGCTATTACCCCAGTCCCATTTCATTACAATGTCATACATTTTATCAGCGTCAATTTGGCCCATATCCATTGGTCCCCCATCTTTTGATGGAGTGTTCTTAACAGGAACTAATTTGTAAACCATTCCATCCAGTTGCAAATAATCTTTCAGCCATAAGTAATCTTCATCATCAAAAGCACCACCACTAAAGTAGATCGGTCTTTTCCAGTTGTTATTAGCCAGGATATCAAGCATCATTAAGCGATTTTTGTATAAAGCGCTCCCTTTGATGTCAATATCCATGTAAGGCACGATAGAATCATTGTATTTAGCGTTAACAACCTTGTTTTTAATTATTGTCGCTTTATCAACAGGAACTCTGATTTTATTTGTTGGATAAAAATGTATCGTTTGCCCATTTTGTAAGCCTACAGTTGATTTTGGGTTTTTAATAAAATCAATGAAGTCAATAATGTTCCAGCGTGTTTCAATTTTAGGAATGTGGGCTACATAATCCAGTTTGTCACCCACATACTGATCGTGTGTAAATGATATTGGTAGCGGTGCTGATTCGTATGCCTTCGCTTTCATTTGATCGATGTACCAATCGGTCATAAATAAACTTGTATTTACGATTTTAACATCAGTTCTGATATGTTCAATTTCCTGAGCGTACCATAACGGGAAGGTATCATTGTCTCCAATGGTAAATAAAATGGCATCTTTATCACAAGAGTTCAAATAAGCTTTTGCCATTGCAACTGCAGTATATCTGCCGGATCTGTCATGATCGTCCCAGTTTTGAGCGGCCATTAAAACAGGAGCGGCCAATAAACCTGCGGCAATAATAATCGGGCCGGCAATTTTAGGGGCAATATATTTCTGAATACTTTCGTAGAGAGAATAAACTCCGAATCCTATCCAGATGGCAAAAACATAAAAAGATCCTACAAGTGCATAATCTCTTTCGCGAGGCTCGAAAGGTCTCTCGTTTAGGTAGATTTTTAATGCAATTCCGGTAAATAAAAATAAGGCTAAAAGCACATAAAAACTTTTGAGGTCTTTATTCGCGTGATACATTAATCCAATAAGTCCTAAGATAAAAGGCAGGAAGAAGTAAACATTTCTTCCTTTGTTGTTTAAAACATCTGAAGGTAAATTGTCCTGAGAGCCAAGGTGTAGTGAATCAAGGGCTTTGATTCCGCTAATCCAGTTTCCGTCCAGATTATCGTATTTTCCCTGAACGTCACTTTGGCGTCCAACAAAATTCCACATTAAATACCTCCAATACATATATCCAAATTGATATTCGAACATGAAACTGAAATTATCTACTGCTGATGGTTTTTCGATGATTAAATAATCGCCATAGCTTTTTAAGAATTTAACGTAACCTTCGTTATCGATTTGCTTTTGGGCATAAGCTTTTCTGAATTCAGAAACTGTTTTTTCAACTTCGTTACGCAATTGAGCTGTCGCTTTGTTGTATTCTTCTTCACTTAACTGACTTGCATCAATTCCGTATTTTCCTAAATCCTGTTCATAATCGTAATTAGGATTTATTTTGAATTTAGGAGGACTTGTAAAACTGATGTAGTTTTGTATGTGTCCTGTTTCGGTGCTCCACATTCTTGGCAGAATCGTTTTTTGATTGTCATCAGTATTTTGTTCTGCGTTTTTGAAATTATTGGTAATGATATATTTCCCGGTTTTATAATCTCTTTCGTAGTTGGGTTTTTTGTCCAAATAAGGAGTTTTTGAATCAAGTCCGGCAAAAACTTCTGTGTATTGTGGTCCGTAAAATAATGGGTTTACTCCGTATTGTTCACGATTATAGTAAGCCAAAACCTCTGCGGCATCTGATGGTTTGTTCTCGTTGATTACGGTGTTTGCGTTAGCACGAACGGGTAACATCATCCAGGTAGAGAACCCGATAAAAATAAATAAGATGCAAAGGATTATGGTATTATAGAAAACGAATCCTTTTTGTTTGGTGTATTTTAATCCAAAATAGAAAAAAGCAATTAAAACTAAAGCAACAAATATGGTTCCTGAGTTAAAAGGCAGTCCAATACTGTTTACCATGAAAACCTCAGTATCAGCAAATGCTTCCATTGTTAATGGTAAAAGCAGTTTAAAGATAAAAAGCAAAATACCAATTACTACAACATTGGCAATAAGAAAGTTTTTAATGGTAACTTTTTCGTAATGTTTAAAGTAGTAAAGAAAACCTATTGAAGGAATGGTTAATAAAGCCATGAAGTGAACCCCAAATGAAAGTCCTACAACTAGTGAAATAACCAATAACCATTTGTTTCCTTTTGGTTTATCCATGTCCTGTTCCCAACGAAGACCCAGCCAGAAAAGCAATGCAATTAATAAAGAAGCCATTGCATAAACTTCGGCTTCAACAGCATTAAACCAGAAGCTGTCAGAGAAAGTGTAGGCAAGAGCGCCAACAAAAGAACTTCCTAATATAACAATTGAATTGTTTTGATTGATTTCGGCAAATCGCTCTATAATTTTTTTCAAAATCATAGACGAAGACCAGAATAAAAACAAAATGGTAAAAGCACTTGAAAAAACAGACATCATGTTAACCATTACAGCTACATGTTGGGCATCTATAGCAAACATGGCAAAAAATGCGCCCATCATCTGGAATAAAGGGGCTCCGGGTGGGTGGCCAACTTCTAGTTTAGCGGCTGTGGCAATGTATTCGCCACAATCCCAAAAGCTCATAGTAGGTTCAACAGTTAATGTATAGGTGATTAAAGCGATTGCAAATGCAAACCAACCAATAATTGTATTCCATTTATTGAAATTGAATTGTGCCATATTTAGGTGTTATAATTATGTATGTTTTCTATCTTACAAAGAAAATGTTTTTTTGTTGAAAGAGAAGAGCATTAACATAAAATTCTGCAAAAGTATTTATTGTGATTAATGCGTTGTTTGTGAAATACTTGTGAAATAATTATGAGTTCGGGAGAAGAAAAAACAAAAAAAAACGATTTTTTTTCTTCAAAAAGTTTGCGCAAACTAAAAAAAGCTCTAAATTTGCACTCGCTTAACAGCAACGCTGGTCTATGGTGTAATGGTAACACAACTGTTTTTGGTGCAGTCTTTCAAGGTTCGAGTCCTTGTAGACCAACATAAAAAGCCTCTCAATCGAGAGGCTTTTTTATTCAAAAAAAAAGTTGTGCAAACTAAAAAAAGCTTTAAATTTGCATTCGCGTAAGCATTTTTACTGGTCTATGGTGTAATGGTAACACAACTGTTTTTGGTGCAGTCTTTCAAGGTTCGAGTCCTTGTAGACCAACAAAAAGCCTCTCGATTGAGAGGCTTTTTTTATGGAGTAAACTTTTTTAAAATTGGGATTTATATAATATTTCCAGTTTATTTAGAAAATAGAGAAGACGGAACAATGCCAAATTTCTTTTTAAATGAAAATGAAAAATGAGACAAGTCTTCAAAGCCCACTCCAATATAAACTTCAGATGGCGATTTTCCCTGATTGATTAAGTAATAAGCTTCCTGAAGTCTTTTATTCAGTAACCATTTTCCGGGTGTTTCCTGAAATACTTTTTGAAAATCTCTTTTAAAAGTGGCTAAGCTTCTGCCGGTGAGATAAGCAAAACGGGTAAGGTGTACGTTAAAATGAAAGTTTTTGTTCATGAATGCTTCCAGGTCAATTTTGCCGGGCTCATTAAAATCGAATAAAATATCTTTCAGTTCCGGATTCACTTTAAGTAAAAGATGCACGGCTTCTTTTATTTTTAAATTGAATAAAGCTTCGTTTTTTTCTTGTTCTACTTCGAGATAGGATATCAGTGAATTCATAAAAGATTTATAAAGCGGATTTGGTGCTAATGAAATCATGGCTTCAGAATCGGATCTTTTGTTGATTTTGAAATTATATTCGGTACTTATTTCGCGTAAGATTTCCTGATCTAAGAAAAGCGATATTGTTTTGAATTCGCCTCCTTCGGGTGGAATTTTGACGAATTTGGCTAAATGATTTCTTTTGCTAAAACGAAAATCACCTTCTTTTGAAATGTAGGTATTCTTGCTGTCAGAAGCAATCATTTCTCCGGAAATCTGATAGCTAAACACGTGTTCAGGTATGAAATTTTCTCCTTCACGGCTGCGGGTATAATAGCAGGAGTAAAGTATTTTGGGTTTTGTAGTTGATTTTGCTGTCATAGCGTAAAGTTACTAAAAGATACGGAAAGTCTTTTGAGTAAGAATTTCCGGATCTTAGAGTGTTTATTATCGAATTAATGCTTTAGGTTCAAGATAAGCTTCCAGACCAATTACGCCAAATTCCCTGCCTATTCCGGATTGTTTAAATCCGCCAAATGGTGCCATAGGATCATGGCCAATTCCGTTTATTTGTACGCGTCCTGCGTTTATTTGTGAAGCAACTTTATGGGCTCTTTTTTCGTCTGATGAGCTTACATAAGCTTGTAATCCGTAAGTGGTGTCATTGGCAATTTCGATGGCTTCTTCTTCTGTTTTGTATGTTATAATAGATAAAACAGGGCCGAAGATTTCTTCTCTTGCAATTCGCATTTGATTATTGACATTTATGAAAACAGTTGGTTTTACAAAATTTCCTTCTTCTAATCCTTCCGGTTTTCCTAATCCTCCGGTTAAGATCTGGGCGCCTTCATTAATGCCGATCTTAATGTAATTTTGAACACGTTCGTATTGTTTTGCGCTAACCATTGGTCCAACTGCGGTTGTTTCGTTTTTTGGGTCACCAACAACTGTATGTGAGATTGTTTTTGTTACAAGGTTTTTTGTTTCTTCCAGTCGGCTTTCAGGAATTAATAATCTTGTTCCGGCAATGCAGGCTTGTCCGCTATTCATATAGGCTGCAACGATTGCAAGCGGAATTGCTTCTGAAAAATTAGCATCGTCAAGAATAATATTGGGGGATTTTCCACCAAGTTCAAGTGTAACGCGTTTCATGGTTTCTACTGCTTCTTTGGCAATGATTTTTCCAACATTTGTAGATCCTGTAAACGAAATTTTTGCAACATCCGGATTGCGGCTTATTTCTGCTCCAACTATTTCTCCTAATCCATTAACAATATTAAAAACACCTTTTGGAAGATTTGCTTCGTGAAGACATTCAGCGATTAATTGTGTTTGTTGTGCACTCATTTCGCTGGGTTTTATTACTGTTGTGCACCCTGCAGCGATAGCGGTTGAGAGTTTACTGCAAATAAAACCGTTGCTTGAATTCCATGGAATAATGATTCCAACAACACCAAGCGGTGTCATTTGAACTTCGGATTCTCCCATTGTTTTAGTAAAATTATAGGTGTTTAACAGGTTGATTGCAGAGTCAAAACTTTTTAGCATATAAGTGTAACTCATTGTTGCAAATTGTAGTGTTCCTCCATATTCTTCGACCATTACATGGATGAATTCTTGTTCTCTTTTTTTGACAGATGCTTGAATGTTTTGTAGGTATAGAATTCTTTGTTCTGTCGTAGTTTTAGAGAAAGTTTTAAAGGCATCTTTGGCCGCGGCAATAGCGTTTTGTGTATCTTTTTCGTTGCCTAAAAGTACTTGTCCTAACTTTTTATTTGTAGTTGGGCTGATAAGATCGAAATATTCTGTCCCTTGCGGAGTGATAAATTCTCCGTTAATGTAAATTTTGTCTATTGTTTTCATGTTGTATTATTTATGAATTTTATTTGACAAAGATCCGGATTAACAGGCTGATCAACTTTGTTGTAAAGCTCAAATCGACTTTGTTAAAAAGTTCATTTAAAAAGTTTTTTGAGAAAGAAGAAGTTGTGTTTTGTAAAAAAAAAAAGCCTTTCGGATGAAGGGCTTTCTGATGCGATGAAGATATTTTTGTGATTGTGAAAATGATTTTTAAATTTTGAATGTTATAACGGGTTTTACGGCATGATTTACTAATCCTTCGCTAATGCTTCCGTTGAAAAAGTGCGCAAAACCAGTTCTGCCGTGCGTACACATTCCTATGATATCTGCATTTATACTATTTGAAAAATTAATAATCCCTTTTTCAATGTTAGTGTCGTTGTAAATGTGTGTAGCATAATTGGTAAGGTTGAATTCGAATGCAAAATCATTCATGAATTTTTCTGCCGTATGGGTTGGTTTAAAGCTATTTGGTGTGCAAATAGTAACAAGATGTATTTTGGATCCAAAAAGGTTAGTAAAATTTAGAAGTTTTTCGAAAGGTTTTTTGGTTTCATTTGAAAAATCAGATGCAAAAACAATATTTGAGGCATTGAAATTTGCAATGTCTTTTTTAATGACTAAAACAGGAATTTCAGAAGTACGGACAACCTTCTCTGTATTTGAACCAATTAATAATTCTTCAATACCGGAAGAGCCGTGAGATCCCATTACGATTAAGTCAGCATTATAATCTTTGCTAACTTGTGAAATTCCGTGAATGGGCTTGTCCATCTTTACAATTTCAGTAACCGGAATTCCGTCAAGATAGGGCCTTGATGAAATTTCGTCTAGCATTTCGTTTGCTTTTTTCATGAAAAGCATGGTTTCAGGAATGCTTGCGCCGCCCAGAATAGCATCATTCATCTGGCTTGGTAATTCAAGCATGTGTAAAATGATGATTTCAGAGTTGTTTTTTTTAGCAATTTGTGCAGCGGCTTTCAGGGCGTCTTCTGCATGTTCAGAGAAGTCAGTAGGTACTAGTATTCGTTTCATAGTTTTTTGGGTTAAATAATGTGAAATTCTACTATTTTAATGCTCTAATAAAGGTAAGAAATATTTTTAGAGCAATCTATTTATTTTGATTTATAAAAAAAACACTATATTTGCACCGTTATTTATTAAAATCTAAATAATGAGGGGACTAAGTGTCCCCTCTTTTTATAAAATTATGACATTTAAAGAAAAAGTAAACGGATTAATAGCGGAGGCTCTTTTAGAAAAGCCATCAATCTTTTTGATTGATTTGTCTATTTCAGACTCTTTCAAGATTAGTGTAGGTTTAGACGGGGACAATGGAGTGGCGTTGCAGGATTGTATTGATGTAAGTCGTGCAATCGAGAATAATCTGGATCGTGAAGAACAGGATTTTTCGCTTGAAGTAGCATCAGTTGGAGTAGGTTCGCCATTGAAAATGACAAGGCAATACATCAAAAATATTGGTAGAACATTGATTGTTACTACAAATAATGAAAAAATTGAAGCAGAATTAGTAGAAGCTAACGATGTTTTTATAATTTTGTCTTGGAAAGCAAGAGAACCGAAAAAAGTAGGAAAAGGAAAAGAAACAGTTCAAAAAGAGCAACAAATACCTTATACAGAAATTAAAGAGGCAATTGTTACAGTAACATTTTAATTAAAGAATTCGCATGGAAAATTTAGCATTAATCGATTCATTCTCAGAGTTTAAAGATAATAAACTTATTGATCGTGTAACGCTTATGGCAATTTTAGAGGACGTGTTTAGAAATGCATTGAAGAAAAAATACGGTTCTGATGATAACTTTGACATCATCATAAATCCTGATAAAGGAGATATGGAGATCTGGAGAAGAAGAGTAATTGTTGCTGATGAAGATCTGGACTTTGAGAACGAAGAAATTACCCTGACTGAAGCAAGAATGATCGAAGCGGATTTTGAAATTGGTGAAGAAGTTTCTGAAGAGGTTAAATTGATTGACTTAGGAAGGAGAGCTATTTTGGCTTTGCGTCAAAATCTGATATCTAAAATTCACGAACACGATAATACAAATCTTTATAAACAATTTAAAGATATTATTGGTGATATTTATACTGCCGAAGTGCACCATGTTCGCCCAAGAGTTGTAATTTTGGTCGATGATGAAGGAAATGAAATTGTGCTTCCAAAAGAAAAACAAATTCCATCTGACTTTTTCCGTAAAGGAGATAATGTTCGAGGAATCATTGAAAGCGTTGAATTAAAAGGAAATAAGCCTCAGATTATCATGTCAAGAACTTCTGAAAAGTTTTTGGAGAAACTGTTTGAACAAGAAATTCCTGAAGTATTCGACGGTTTAATTACAGTTAAAAATGTAGTACGTATTCCAGGTGAAAAAGCAAAAGTAGCTGTGGATTCTTATGATGATAGAATTGATCCGGTTGGAGCTTGTGTTGGTATGAAAGGATCTCGTATTCACGGAATTGTTCGTGAGTTAGGAAACGAAAATATTGATGTAATCAACTATACAAGTAATATTCAATTGTTTATTACAAGAGCATTAAGCCCTGCAAAAGTTTCTTCAATCAAAATTGATGAAGAAAATAAAAGAGCTGAAGTATTCTTGAAATTAGAAGAAGTTTCTAAAGCAATTGGTAGAGGAGGTCATAATATAAAATTAGCGGGTCAGCTAACAGGTTACGAGCTAGATGTTATCAGAGAAGGTGATGTTGCTAGTGGCGAAGATGATGACGTTGAATTAACTGAGTTTTCAGATGAAATTGAAGGCTGGGTTATCGAAGAATTTGCAAAAATTGGTTTAGATACAGCTAGAAGTATCTTAAAACAAGAAGTAGAAGATTTAGTAAGAAGAACAGATTTAGAAGAGGAAACTATTCTTGATGTTATGAAAATACTAAAAGAAGAGTTTGATAGCTAGTTATCTGCTCTAACAACACAACGAAAAAGGTAATAATAAAAAGGTTATATGTCTGAAGAGAGAGTAATAAGAATAAACAAGGTTTTAAGGGAATTAAATATTTCGTTAGAAAGAGCTGTTGATTATCTAAAAGATAAGGGAATTGCTATTGATGCAAATCCGAATGCGAAAATTTCTGATAGCGAATTTAATATCCTACAAAGCCAATTTGCGGGCGATAAGGGGAATAAAGAAGCTTCTAAAGAAGTGGGTGAAGAGAAAAGAAAAGAAAAAGAAGCTCTGCGTGTAGAGCGTGAAAAAGAAATTGAAGACAAACGCAGACAAGACGAGGAACGCCAAAAACAACAAGAGGTTATAAAAGCGAGAGCTGTTGTAACAGGACCTGTTCAAGTTGGTAAAATTGATTTAAATCCGAAGAAACCTGCTGTTGTTTCTCCTCCTGCTGAAGAACCAGCGAAGGTTGAAGAGCCAAAAGTAGTTGTTGCTCCAACTCAACCAGAAAAACCTGTTCAAAAAGAAATTGTACAGCCTGAACCAGTGGTTCCTGTAGTTTCTGAAGAGAAAAAGGTAGAAAAACCTATTATTACAGAGAAAAAAGAAGTAAAAGAAGTGAAAGAAGCGAAAGCGGAAACTCCAAAAGTAGCGCAAGAACCAGTTGTTTCAACTGATCCTGCAACTGCTGAGGAGACTATCACTACACAATATCAAAAATTATCTGGAACTACTCTTACGGGGCAAACAATTGACTTGTCTCAATTTAACAAGCCTAAGAAAAAGAAAGAAGATCCAAAGATAACTCCTAATAAACCAGGAGCTCCGGGAGCCGGAAATAACGCTAACAAAAATAAGCGTAAAAGAATTGCTCCTAAACCGGGAACTCCGGGTGCGCCAAAACCTGCGACAGGTCATGCGCCGGGAACACCAAATCCTAATAAAATTACACCAAATACCGGTGGTGGAGGTTTTAATGCTAACAGAAGTGCAAGACCTGGTTTTGTAAAAGGAAACCGTCCTGCAATTGTAGCAAAAGTAGAGCCTACTGAAGAGGAAGTAAAAAACCAAATTAGAGAGACTCTTGAAAAACTTCAGGGTAAAGGTGGAAAATCTAAAGCTGCTAAATACAGAAGAGATAAAAGAGATACGCACCGTCAGAAGTCTGATGAAGAGCAAAGAGCACTTGACGAAGGAAGTAAAACGATTAAGGTTACTGAGTTTGTTACTGTAGGTGAAATTGCTATCATGATGGATGTGCCGATTACTAAAGTAATTGGAACTTGTATGTCTCTTGGTATCATGGTAACCATGAACCAGCGTTTAGATGCTGAAACATTAACTATTGTAGCTGATGAATTTGGTTACGAAGTTGAGTTTATAACAGTTGATATCGAAGATGCTATTGAGGTAATTGAAGATAAAGAAGAAGATTTAGTAGTTAGAGCGCCAATCGTTACTGTAATGGGTCACGTCGATCACGGTAAAACATCTTTACTGGATTATATCCGTAAAGAAAATGTTATTGCTGGTGAATCCGGAGGTATTACACAGCACATTGGAGCATACGGAGTAACTTTAGACAACGGTCAGAAAATTGCATTCTTAGATACACCAGGTCACGAGGCGTTTACCGCGATGCGTGCACGTGGAGCTCAGGTTACCGATATTGCTATTATTGTAGTAGCTGCGGATGATGATATCATGCCACAAACAAAAGAAGCAATTTCTCACGCACAAGCTGCGGGAGTGCCAATTATATTTGCAATCAATAAAATTGATAAACCAAATGCTAATGTTGAGAAAATCAAGGAGCGTTTGGCTGGTATGAATTTACTTGTTGAAGATTGGGGTGGAAAAATTCAGTCACATGATATTTCTGCAAAAGTTGGAACAGGAGTAAAAGAATTATTAGAAAAAGTTTTATTAGAAGCTGAAATTCTGGATTTAAAATCGAATCCAAACAAAGCAGCTCAGGGAACTGTAGTTGAGGCTTTCTTAGATAAAGGAAAAGGATATGTGTCAACTATTTTAGTTCAACACGGAACTTTAAAAGTTGGAGATTATATGTTAGCTGGTAAGCATCATGGTAAAATTAAAGCTATGCATGACGAACGTGGACATATCGTTAAAGAAGCAGGTCCTTCGACTCCTGTATCTGTATTAGGTTTAGATGGTGCCGCAACTGCAGGTGATAAGTTTAATGTATTTGAAGATGAAAAAGAAGCAAAACAAATTGCATCGAAACGTTCTCAATTAATGCGTGAACAATCTGTACGTACACAACGTCATATTACACTTGATGAAATCGGTCGTCGTATTGCACTTGGTCAGTTTAAAGAATTGAACGTAATCCTTAAAGGAGACGTTGATGGATCTGTTGAAGCATTATCAGATTCGTTCTCTAAACTTTCTACTGAAGAGGTTCAAATTAATATTATCCATAAAGGTGTTGGTGCAATTACTGAAACTGACGTTATGCTGGCTTCTGCATCTGATGCGATCATTATCGGATTTAACGTTCGTCCTGCCGGAAATGCGAGACAACTTGCTGATAAAGAAGAAATCGATATCCGTTACTACTCTATTATCTACGCAGCTATCGATGACTTGAAAGATGCGATGGAAGGAATGTTAGCTCCTGAGATGAAAGAGGAAATTTTAGGAACTGCTGAAATTCGTGAGATTTTCAAAATTTCTAAAGTAGGTTCTATTGCAGGATGTATGGTTATGGATGGTAAAATTATGAGAACTTCTAAAATTAGAGTTATCAGAGAAGGAGTAGTGGTGCATACAGGAGAGCTTGTAGCATTGAAACGTTTCAAAGATGATGTTAAGGAAGTTTCTAAAGGTTACGATTGTGGTATTCAGATTAAAGGTTACAACGACATCGAAGAAAGAGATGTTATTGAAGCATACCATGAAGTTGCAATCAAAAAGAAATTGAAATAAGATTCAATAAATATATTTTAAAGTCCCAATGAAAATTGGGACTTTTTTTATGGCTATATTTTGAAACATGGTTATGAGAATTGGTTTACAATTAAAAAAGATGTCTTTTATTTATTTCAAATTTTAATATTATTTTTGAGAAAATTATTTAACTATGAAACGATTAATATACGCTGTTATTTTTCTTATAAGTATTTCTACTCCGTCTTTTTCACAGGAAGACGTAGAAAAGAAATCACCTCCTGCTGGCAATGCTATATTGGGTGATTATTATGGAACTGATGTTTCTAAAATTTCTGAAGGTAAGGCAATCTCAGTTGGAGAGTTAGAAGATGTATTAAAGAAAAATAAAAAGGCAGACAATGTTACTGTAAAAGGAGTTGTGACAGACGTTTGTGAAAAACGAGGTTGTTGGGTAACTCTTAAAGCGGATAATGGTGCTTCTTTTTTTGTTAAGATGAAAGATTATGCCTTTTTTGTGCCTACTGCATTAAAGGGGAAAAGCGTTGTTTTAGAAGGTAATGCGGAGAAAGAAGTTACATCTGTCAATGAACTGAAACATTATGCTAAAGATGCTAAAAAACCGCAATCAGAGATAGATGCTATTACTTCTCCAAAAGAAGAGATAAGGTTTCTGGCAAATGGAATAAAAGTGGTAAACTAATTCCGTTTTCTAAGCCAATTTGATAACTATGTAAAGTCCCAATTAATTTGGGACTTTTTTGTGATTGATTTTGTCGAAATTTATGCTTTGTTCAATAGTGTAAAGTCTGTGATTTTTTATAATAGATTTGGGTATTATCTCTGGTAAATATTTCTTTGGTTTTATGTGAATAAATGTATTAAATAATTGAATAATTGAATAATTGAATAATTGAATAATTGTAGTTTATTAATTTGCTGATTTTTACCGCAAAAATTAGTATCATTGAAGGTGATATTGTGTAAATAAGTGTTGTTTTAGATATGTTCTGTACACAATGAATTTTGATAGCAGAAGTAGTTTTAATGCCTCTTAAATGAAGTGAATTGTTGATTAGGGTAAACACATAAAAAAAGCGAGACTTGATCTCGCTTTTTTTTGTGTTTAACATCCGTTTTTTATTTGCCTGGTTTGATTAAAAAGACACTTTTATATCTCTTTTTTATGTCGGCAAGGTTTCTTTCTGCTTCTATTCGGGTTTTAAAATTGCCTACCATTACTTTATAGTTTGGTGTATTGAAAATTATTGTTCCGTCGATATTGCTGTATTCTCTTTTAAAATCCGATAACGTTTTTTTTGCTTCTTCGCTTTTACCACTAAAGATTTGGATTTTATAAGTATCGTTTGTATTTATTGACGTGTTAATTTTGCGTTTGTCATTAAGTAATTGCTCAAATTTAGGATCTTGATTTAGTGTTAAATTTTGGTCTTGAGCATGAATATTATATGCTAAAGTAAACATTGTTAATGTTAAGAAAACTCTTTTTGAAGGGGTTAAAATTCTCATAATGTGATGGTTTTTATGCAAAAATAGTATTTAAAGTTTGTATGTAAAATTTTAAAATTATTTAGAATTGATATAAATTGATATTTAAGAGTATTTTAAGGTTTTGAGAATAGTTCATAAGTCGTATTTTTGTGCAAGTTTTAAAAGAAGGTATTAGTTTTTCGTTGATTTACTACAGAAAAAATCATACCAAAAATTAGTAGATAATTATTATACTATATGAAAAAGGTGGGTAACCATAATTCGATCTCAAGAAAATTACTACTTAGCTTATCGCTAACGTTAATTTTCTCCCTAACTTCAATTGCTCAAGAAGCTGCTGCTCCTGCGGCGCCTGAAGCTGCTGCTCCGGCTGCTGCTGCAGGTGGTGATCCAGTAAAAGGGAAAGAACTTTTTAATGCAAATTGCGCTGCATGTCACAAATTAGATGCTAAATCAACAGGTCCTGCTTTGCGAGGAGTTGCTGCTAAGCACGAAATGGCTTGGATCTACAAGTGGGTTCACAACAGTTCTGAAGTTATTAAATCAGGTGATCCTGTTGCTGTAAAACTTTTTGAAGAAAACAACAAGTCTGTAATGACTGCTTTTCCTCAATTATCTACAGGGGATATTGATAATATTATTGCTTATACTTCTGAAGTAAAAGCTGAGCCGGCTGCCGCTCCGGGCGGATCTGCTGCGCCTCCGGGAACTAACGTTCAGGGTGGTGGAATCTCTAATAACATTATTTTAGGTGCTCTTGCTCTTGTAATGGCTATTTTGGTTGTTATGTTGTTCATGGTGAACAAAGTGTTAACTAAAGTTGCAAGTAACAATGGTATTGTAGTAGCTCCTAAAGAAGCAAGAACTCCAGTTTGGAAAGCTTTCGCTAAAAACCAATTCCTGGTTCTGGTTACTTCTATATTTTTGCTTTTGGCAAGTGGTTATTTTGTATATGCTTTCTTGATGCAAGTTGGTGTTGATCAAAATTATGAGCCAATTCAGCCAATTCACTATTCTCACAAAATTCACGCTGGAGATAACGAGATCAATTGTAAATATTGTCACTCTGCTGCACGTGTAAGTAAAAATGCTGGTATTCCTTCATTGAATGTTTGTATGAACTGTCATAAAAATATTTCTGAGGTTGCTGAATCTACTGCTACTCCTGAGTACAGCAAAGCATTTTACGATGCTCAAATCCAAAAATTATATGATGCTGTTGGTTGGGATAAAACTAAACAAGCATATACTGGAAAAACGCAGCCTGTAAAATGGGTTCGTATTCATAATCTTCCTGATTTTGTTTACTTCAACCACTCTCAACACGTTACTGTTGCTGGAGTTGAATGTCAAACATGTCACGGTCCTGTGCAGGAATTTGAGATCATGAAGCAATATTCTAAATTAACAATGGGATGGTGTATTGATTGCCATAGAAAAACTGATGTTAAGATGGAAGGAAATGCATATTATGATAAAATTCATGCTGAACTTTCTAAAAAATACGGTGTAGAAAAATTGACTGCAGCGCAAATGGGAGGTTTAGAATGCGGTAAATGCCACTATTAATCGAATTATTAAGATTTTAATATTTATATACAATGTCATCAAACAAAAAATACTGGAAAAGTGTTGAAGAACTAGAAAATAGTTCTATTGTTGAGGCGCTTAGAAATAACGAATTTGTTGAAGAAATTCCTACAGAAGAATTCTTAGGAAATGCAGATGCTTTAGCTCAATCTGGAACTTCACGTCGTGACTTTTTAAAGTACGTAGGATTTAGTACTGCAGCGGTAACTCTAGCTGCCTGCGAAGGTCCTGTTCACAAGTCTATACCATATGTGTTACAACCGGAACAAATCATTCCTGGTGTTGCTGATTATTATGCAACTACTGTTTTTGATGGTTTTGATTTTGCTAACCTTTTAGTAAAAACTCGTGAGGGTCGTCCAATTAAAATTGATAACAATACTATTTCTGGAGCTAAGTTTTCAGCCAATGCTAGAATTCATGCGTCTATCCTGTCATTATATGACAGCATGCGTTTGAAAGAGCCTAAATTGGATGGGAAAAATAGTAGCTGGTCTTCTGTTGATTTGAAAATTAAATCAAGTCTTGCTGACGCAAAAGCAAAAGGCGGACAAGTGGTATTGTTGACAAATACTTTAGCGAGTCCATCTACTGAAAAATTAATAGCTGAATTTATCGCTAAAAACCCTAATGCAAAACATGTTGTTTATGATGCGGTTTCTTCATCTGACGCATTAGATGCATTTGAGACAGTTTACGGAGAAAGAGCACTTGTTGATTATGATTTTTCAAAAGCCTCTTTAATTGTTTCTGTTGGTGCTGATTTCTTAGGAGATTGGCAAGGTGGTGGATATGATGCAGGATATGCTCAGGGTAGAATTCCGGCAGGATCTAACGGAGCTAAAAAAATGTCTCGTCATTTTCAGTTCGAATCAAATATGACATTGTCCGGAGCTGCTGCTGATAAACGTATTCCGATGAGTATCGCAAATCAGAAACAAGCTTTAGTGCAGATTTATAATACTATTACAGGTTCTTCTGTTGCTGTTTCTTTAGATGACAAATTTAAAGCTGAAGTAGTTAAAGCTGCTCAGCAATTAAAACTTGCAGGTTCTAAAGGAGTTTTAGTTTCAGGACTTGAAGATAAAAATGCTCAATTATTAGTTTTGGCTATCAACCAGGTGTTGGCAAGTGAAGCTTTTAACACTGTAGGGACAAGACAAATTAGAAAAGGTTCTAATGCCATTGTTTCTCAGTTGGTAAAAGATATGAATGCTGGAAGTGTTCATACTTTAATCATGAGCGGAATTAATCCGGTTTACACTTTAGCTGATTCAGCTTCTTTTGTTTCTGGATTGAAAAAAGTAAAAACTTCAGTTGCCTTTTCTTTAAAAGAAGATGAAACTGCTGCTATAACTACAATAGCTGCTCCGGTACCTCATTATTTAGAGGCTTGGGGAGATGTTGTGATTACTAAAGGAACTTATAGTTTAACTCAGCCAACTATTCGTCCAATATTCAATACAAAACAATTTCAAGACGTTTTATTATCGCTAAACGGAACTCCTGGAAATTTCTATGATTACATCAAAGCTAATTCAGCTTCTGTTATTGTAGGTTCTTCTTGGAACAAAGTTTTACACGATGGCGTTTTTGTTATTGGTTCGTCTGCATTATCTGCCGGAACTGTTGATTATAATGCTGCTGCAAGTGCAGTTGCAAAATCAAAATCTACTGGTGATTTCGAATTGGTATTGTATACAAAAACAGGTATGGGTGACGGACAACAGGCAAACAACCCTTGGTTGCAAGAGTTTCCGGATCCAATTACAAGAGTTTCATGGGATAACTATGTAACTGTTTCGAATGCTGATGCTAAAAAATTAAACTTATCAAATGAAATTGTTGCTAACGGAGGTTTAAACGGAAGTTATGCTACAATTACTACTGCTGATGGTTTAAAATTAGAAAACGTTCCGGTAATTGTTCAGCCAGGACAAGCTGTTGGTACAGTTGGTTTGGCATTAGGTTACGGTCGTAAGGCTGCTCTTAAAGAAGAAATGGTAGTAGGTTTAAACGCTTACTCTTTATATAAAAATTTCAATAGTGTTCAATCTGTTTCTATTGCGAAAGCAAATGGTGTTCATGAGTTTGCTTGTGTTCAGGGACAGAAAACATTAATGGGAAGAGGAGATATTATTAAAGAAACTTCTCTTGAGATCTTTAATACTAAAGATGCTGAACATTGGAATGAAAAACCAATGGTATCTTTGGATCACCAGGAAGTTGAAGCTACAACAGTTGATTTATGGGAATCATTTGATCGTTCTACAGGACATCACTTTAACCTTTCGATTGACTTAAATGCTTGTACAGGTTGTGGAGCATGTGTTATTGCTTGTCACGCTGAAAACAACGTACCGGTTGTAGGTAAAGCAGAGGTAAGAAGAAGCCGTGATATGCACTGGTTGCGTATTGACAGATATTATTCTTCTGAAAGTACTTTTGAAGGTGATAACAAAAGAAAAGATGAAATCGCTGGTTTATCTAGTTCATTATCTACATTTAATGAAATGGAAAAAGCAGGAGATAATCCACAAGTTTCTTTCCAGCCAGTAATGTGTCAACACTGTAACCACGCACCATGTGAAACAGTTTGTCCGGTTGCTGCAACATCTCACGGTCGTGAAGGTCAAAACCACATGGCTTATAACAGATGTGTTGGTACTCGTTATTGTGCAAACAACTGTCCTTATAAAGTACGTCGTTTCAACTGGTTCTTGTACAACAAAAACAGTGAATTCGATTACCACATGAATGATGATTTAGGTCGTATGGTATTAAATCCAGACGTAAACGTTCGTTCTCGTGGAGTTATGGAAAAATGTTCTATGTGTATTCAAATGACACAGGCGACTAAGCTAAAAGCTAAAAATGAAGGTCGTCCGGTTGCTGATGGTGAATTCCAGACAGCATGTTCAAATGCTTGTTCTTCAGGAGCAATGATATTTGGTGATGTTAATGATGCTGAAAGTAAAGTTGCTAAATTAGCTGCTGATGATAGATCATACCACTTATTGGAGCATGTTGGAACAAAACCTAATGTGGTTTACCATGTTAAAGTTAGAAATACTTAGAATAAATTATTAATTAAGAAACATATAAAGGATTATGTCGTCTCACTACGAAGCACCCATTAGAAAACCTTTAGTTATAGGTGATAAATCTTATCACGATGTAACTGTAGATGTAGCTGCACCTGTTGAGGGGCCTGCAAACAAACAATGGTGGATTGTATTTTCAATCGCATTAATAGCCTTCCTTTGGGGGTTAGGTTGTATAATTTACACTGTATCTACCGGTATCGGAACATGGGGATTAAATAAAACAGTTGGTTGGGCTTGGGATATCACGAACTTCGTTTGGTGGGTTGGTATTGGTCACGCCGGAACATTAATTTCTGCGGTATTATTACTTTTCCGTCAACGCTGGAGAATGGCGATTAACCGTTCTGCAGAAGCTATGACTATCTTCTCGGTAGTTCAGGCAGGTTTATTCCCAATTATTCACATGGGGCGTCCATGGTTGGCATATTGGGTATTACCTATTCCAAATCAATTTGGATCATTATGGGTAAACTTTAACTCACCGCTACTTTGGGACGTGTTCGCAATTTCAACGTATCTTTCGGTATCATTAGTTTTCTGGTGGACTGGTCTATTGCCTGACTTTGCAATGCTACGTGATAGAGCAATAACGCCTTTTAATAAAAGAGTATATTCTATCCTAAGTTTTGGATGGAGTGGTAGAGCCAAAGATTGGCAACGTTTCGAAGAAGTATCATTAGTATTGGCTGGTTTGGCTACTCCTCTTGTACTTTCTGTACACACGATTGTATCGATGGACTTTGCTACTTCTGTAATTCCAGGATGGCATACAACAATTTTCCCTCCATACTTCGTTGCTGGAGCGGTATTCTCAGGATTTGCAATGGTAAATACATTGTTGATTGTTATGAGAAAAGTTTCTAACCTTGAAGCGTATATTACAGTACAACATATCGAGTTAATGAACATTGTAATCATGATTACGGGTTCTATCGTTGGGGTAGCGTATATCACTGAGTTATTCGTAGCTTGGTACTCAGGAGTAGAGTATGAGCAATATGCGTTCCTGAACAGAGCTACCGGACCTTACTGGTGGGCATATTGGTCGATGATGACTTGTAATGTTTTCTCTCCACAATTTATGTGGTTCAAGAAATTAAGAACAAGTATCATGTTTTCATTTATTATTTCGATTGTAGTAAACATCGGAATGTGGTTTGAAAGATTCGTAATTATTGTTACTTCTTTACATAGAGATTACCTTCCATCTTCTTGGACAATGTTCTCACCAACATTTGTTGATATTGGAATTTTCATCGGAACGATTGGTTTCTTCTTCGTATTGTTTTTATTATACTCTAGAACATTCCCTGTAATTGCTCAGGCAGAGGTTAAAACAATTTTGAAAGGAACAGGAGATAATTACATTAGAGAAAGAGCAAATAAAGATTCACATCATGAGTAATAAAGTAATATACGCCATTTATAATGACGATGATATTTTGATGGATGCAGTAAAGAAAACCAGAGCTGCTCATCATCATATTGAAGAGGTTTTTACTCCATTCCCAGTTCACGGATTGGATAAAGCTATGGGTTTAGCACCAACAAGATTAGCAATTTGTGCATTTTTATATGGATGTGTTGGTATTTCTGTTGCAACAACCATGATGAGTTATATCATGATTCATGACTGGCCACAGGATATTGGAGGTAAACCAAGTTTTAGCTTCATTCAGAATATGCCTGCATTTGTGCCAATTATGTTTGAAATGACAGTATTTTTTGCTGCCCACTTAATGGTTATCACTTTTTATATGAGAAGTAGATTATGGCCATTTAAGCAAGCTGAGAATCCTGATGTAAGAACAACAGATGACCATTTCTTAATGGAAGTTGCTGTAAATAATAACGAAGCAGAACTAGTTTCTTTTTTCGAAGGTACAGGAGCTGTTGAAGTTAAAGTAATTGAAAAGAATTAATTGTAGCTATGAAAAGGATATATAAAATAACACTTTTAGTTGGTATAACTATTTTAGTTTCATCATGCCACAATACTTCGGCACCAAACTATCAGTATTTCCCAAATATGTATGAATCTGTAGGTTATGAAACTTATTCAGAAGCAAAAATATTTAAGGGAGGAAAAGAAGGACAGCTTCCTGCAGAGGGAAGTATTAATAGAGGTTTTGAACCTTATGAATATGAAAATTCAACTGCTGGTTATGAATTGGCTAAAGCTAATTTAAAATCGCCTTTGGATTCTATCGAAAGAAATTCCGGAAAAGGAAAAGAACTTTTCGAAATTTATTGTATCAGTTGCCATGGTGCAGCTGGAAACGGTAAAGGTAAATTGGTTGAAAGAGAAAAATTTCTTGGAGTACCTAGCTATAAAGACAGAGAAATCACTGAAGGAAGTATCTTTCACGTTGAAACTTATGGTTTAAATGCAATGGGTTCACATGCAAATCAATTAAGTGCCCACGAACGTTGGTTAGTTGCTGACTATGTTCTAAAACTAAAAAGCCAATTATAATTGTTGAACAAACTGATCGTAATAGATATGTATACATTTTCAAGTAAATTAAAAACTTTTTCTATCATCCTAATGGCCCTTGGTATATTAGGAATTGGATATGGTTTTTTAACTGCTCCTAAAGATATTCAAGAAGTTGAAAAAATTCTAGCTGCGGATGAGCATGGATCTCACGGTGCTGCACATGAGGCAACAGCGGAGACTTCTCATCAAGAAGCTGGACATCATGAAGCTGCCGAAGCTTCGCATGAATCGCACAACGGTGGCGAGCATGCAAAAGTTAATGCTGCTGATGAGCACGAAAAACATTTAACACATGTATTGCACCAATTGCAAAATAAGCCTTGGTCAGCTTTATATGTTGCATGTATTTTCTTCTTACTTCTTTCTATGGGAACTTTAGCATTTTATGCTATTCAACAAGTTGCTCAGGCAGGTTGGTCTCCGGTATTATTTAGAGTTATGCAGGGAATAACGGCTTATTTGCCGGTAGGTTCTATTATTTTCTTTATCATTTTAATTCTTTGCGGATTACACTTTAATCACATATTTGTATGGTTAGGTGAAGGGGTTACTGATCCAACAAGTGCAAATTATGATAAAATTATTGCAGGAAAAGCAGGTTATTTAAACTTTACTTTCTGGATTATTAGAGCCGCTATCTTTTTAGTAGGATGGAATTTATATCGTTACCAATCTAGAAAAAATTGTTTAGCTCAGGATGACGCTAATGATGATCTATATTACAAAAAGAACTTTAAGTTAACCGCTGGTTTCTTAGTATTCTTTATCGTATCTGAGTCTATTATGTCTTGGGACTGGATTATGTCAATCGATCCACACTGGTTTAGTACTTTATTTGGATGGTATGTATTTGCTTCTTTCTTTGTAAGTGGTATTACTGCGATCGCATTAGTTACTGTATACTTAAAATCTAAAGGATATTTAGAGTATGTAAATACAAGTCACATTCACGATTTAGCTAAATTTATGTTTGGTATTAGTGTTTTCTGGACTTATTTATGGTTCTCTCAATTCATGTTAATCTGGTATGCTAATATTCCTGAAGAAGTAACTTACTTTGTAACAAGAATTCAATTATACAATTTACCATTCTTTGGTGCTGTAGTTATGAACTTTGTGTTCCCGTTATTAATATTAATCAACACAGACTTTAAACGTCTTAGTTGGGTGATTGTGATGGCTGGTGTTGTTATCTTACTAGGTCACTATGTAGATTTCTTTAATATGATTATGCCTGGTACAGTTGGAGATAAATGGTTTATTGGAATTCCTGAAATTGCATCTATACTTTTCTTCTTAGGTTTGTTTATTTTTGTAGTGTTTACTGCATTAACTAAAGCTCCTCTGTTAGCAAAAAGAAATCCTTTCATTGAAGAAAGTAAACATTTTCATTATTAATATTTAAAGAAGTAAACAGATGACAAGTTTGTTGGTAATTATAGTTTTAGTTTTATTAGCAGTTGCATTATGGCAATTGACCAAGATATTTGATCTTACTCAAGTAGGATCTTCTTCGGACGATTCTCAGGTTGCATCAGATAATGATAATAATATTCAAGGGTATATTATGTTTGGCTTCTTGGCATTCATATATATATTTACGATTTATGGTTTACTAAAATGGGGTGGTTTAGCACTTCATACTCCTGCTTCAGAGCACGGACTTTTGGTAGATAATTTAATGAATATTACTTGGGTTTTAATTTTTGTAGTTCAATTTATTACACAAGGATTATTATACTGGTTTTCTTTTAAGAATAGAGGAAACAAAGATAAAAAAGCGTTATTCTTTGCTGATAGTAACAAATTAGAAGCAATTTGGAGTATTATTCCATCTGTAGTTTTGGCTTGTTTAATTCTTTACGGATTGTATGCCTGGAACAACATTATGTTTGTTGATAAAGATGAAGATGTAATCGAAATTGAATTATACGCACAACAGTTCAAATGGACTGCAAGATATGCTGGTAACGATAATGTTTTAGGAAAAGCTAACGTACGTTTAATTGAAGGTGTAAACACTTTAGGAGTTGATATGTCAGATCCTAATGCTCAGGATGATATTGTAGTTTCTGAATTGCACATTCCAAAAGGTAAAAAAATACATTTCAAAATGCGTTCTCAAGACGTATTACACTCAGCTTATATGCCTCACTTTAGAGCGCAAATGAACTGTGTTCCCGGGATGGTTACTGAGTTTGCTTTTATTCCTACTTATACTACTGCTGAATACAGAGAGTTGCCTTTTATGGTAGAAAAAGTTGCAAACATCAACAAACTTAGAGCTGAAAAAAGTGTTGAGTTAGTTGCTAAAGGTGGTACCGCTTTAGATCCTTATACATTTGATTATTTATTATTATGTAATAAAATTTGTGGAGCTTCTCACTACAACATGCAAATGAAAGTTGTTGTTGATACTCCAGAAGATTATAAAAAATGGTTAAGCGAAAAAACTACTTTAGCTCAGGATATTAAAGCGGCAGCAGCTGCTCAAAAACCGGCTGAAGGAGCGAAAGCTACTACAGATAGTACAGCTAAAGATACTGTTAAAGCGGTAATAGATACTGTTAAAGCAGTTGTAGCTAAAGTTGCTATGAAATAATATTTATTAAGAAAATTTAAAGTACACATATATGTCAGCAGAAGCGCACGATCACGATCACGGACACGATCACGAGCACGAACATCATCATAAAGACACGTTCATTACTAAATATATTTTTAGTATTGATCACAAAATGATTGCTAAGCAATACTTAATTACCGGTATTATTATGGGAATTATAGGTATTGCAATGTCCTTGCTTTTCAGAATGCAATTAGCATGGCCAGAAGAGTCTTTCAAGATCTTTAATGTTTTATTAGGAGATAAATTTGCACCTGATGGTGTAATGGCAAATGATATTTATTTGGCTTTAGTTACAATTCACGGTACCATCATGGTATTCTTTGTACTGACAGCTGGTTTAAGTGGTACTTTTAGTAACTTACTTATTCCACTTCAAATTGGAGCAAGAGATATGGCTTCCGGATTCATGAACATGATTTCATACTGGTTGTTCTTCTTGTCTGCTGTAATTATGTTATCTTCTTTATTTGTTGAAGCTGGACCAGCATCTGCAGGTTGGACAATTTATCCTCCATTAAGTGCTTTACCACAAGCTATTCCAGGTTCTGGAACAGGTATGACTTTATGGTTAGTTTCTATGGCTATCTTTATTGCATCTTCTTTAATGGGATCTTTAAATTACATCGTAACTGTTATCAACTTAAGAACTAAAGGAATGTCTATGACCAGACTTCCACTTACAATCTGGACATTTTTCGTAACAGCTATCATTGGTGTTATTTCATTTCCGGTTTTGTTATCTGCAGCTTTATTATTGATTTTTGACAGAAGCTTTGGTACATCATTCTTCTTATCTGATATCTATATTGCAGGAGAGGTTTTACATTACCAAGGAGGTTCTCCGGTATTGTTCGAACACTTATTCTGGTTCTTAGGACACCCTGAGGTTTATATTGTAATCTTACCGGCAATGGGACTTGTTTCTGAAATTATGGCTACGAATTCTCGTAAACCAATCTTTGGATACAGAGCGATGATTATGTCAGTTCTTGCAATTGCATTTTTATCTACAATTGTTTGGGGTCACCATATGTTTATTTCAGGTATGAATCCTTTCTTAGGATCTGTATTTACCTTCACTACTTTATTGATTGCAATTCCATCTGCTGTAAAAGCATTCAACTGGATTACAACTTTATGGAAAGGTAATTTACAATTTAACCCTGCTATGTTATTCTCTATCGGAATGGTTTCTACTTTCATCACTGGAGGTTTAACCGGAATCATCTTAGGAGATAGTACTTTAGATATTAACGTTCACGATACTTACTTTGTAATTGCTCACTTTCACTTAGTAATGGGTATCTCTGCACTTTACGGAATGTTTGCTGGTATTTACCACTGGTTCCCTAAAATGTACGGAAGAATGTTAAATAAAAACTTAGGTTACATTCACTTTTGGGTAACAGCAGTTTGTGCTTACGGAGTATTCTTCCCAATGCACTTTATCGGATTAGCTGGTTTACCAAGACGTTACTATACAAACACAAACTTCCCATTATTTGATGATTTACAAAATGTGAATGTTTTAATTACAACATTTGCTCTTGTAGGAGGTGCGTTCCAATTAGTATTCCTGTACAACTTCTTTAGCAGTATTTTCTACGGTAAAAAAGCAGTTCAGAATCCATGGAGATCTACAACATTAGAGTGGACAACTCCTGTAGAACATATTCACGGTAACTGGCCAGGTGAAATTCCTCACGTATACCGTTGGCCATATGACTACAGTAACCCAAATCATGACGTAGATTTTGTACCGCAAAATGTACCAATGAAAGAAGGTGAAGAAGTTTTACACCACTAAAAAATATTTTAAAAGACTGTCAGAAACGACAGTCTTTTTTTTATTTATGTAAATTTCAATATTTCAAACTCCAAAGATGTTCAGCATTGTATTGAGGTTTGGAATTTCAATGGCATGATGTTGAAGCTTTCTTCTCTATATTATCGGAAAAGATGTTTGTCATCAGGTTGGAATTTGGAATTTGAAATATTGGATTTTATTCCCAAAACATCTGCTTTTATTTGGGAATTAATCTATTTTACAAACTGATTACTTTGTCTATCTTTGTAAAATGAATGAGAACCTAGATCCCACTACAAATGGGTACAATCCAGAAGAATTAGATCTTGAAAAAAGATTACGTCCGCTGTCATTTGATGATTTTGCCGGACAAGATCAAGTTTTAGAGAATTTGAAAGTCTTTGTTGCGGCAGCCAATCAACGTGGTGAAGCTCTTGATCATACGCTTTTTCATGGCCCTCCTGGATTAGGTAAAACTACTTTGGCCAATATTCTGGCTAATGAACTTGAAGTAGGAATCAAAATTACTTCCGGACCTGTTTTAGACAAACCAGGAGATTTAGCTGGTCTCTTGACTAATTTGGACGAAAGAGATGTTTTGTTTATTGATGAGATTCATCGTTTGAGTCCAATTGTCGAAGAGTATTTATATTCGGCAATGGAAGATTTTAAAATTGATATCATGATTGAATCGGGACCAAATGCCAGAACGGTTCAAATCAATTTAAATCCTTTTACTTTAATTGGCGCTACAACCCGTTCAGGATTATTGACTGCACCAATGCGTGCACGTTTTGGGATTTCATCGCGATTACAATATTATACTACTGAACTTTTGACCACTATTGTTGAAAGAAGTTCTTCTATTCTTAAAATGCCAATTTCATTAGATTCTGCTATAGAAATAGCAGGTAGAAGTCGTGGCACACCTCGTATCGCAAATGCATTGTTGCGTAGAGTACGTGATTTTGCACAGATAAAAGGAAACGGAACTATTGACCTTGAAATTGCGCGTTATGCTTTAAAGGCACTTAACGTAGATGCTCATGGGCTTGATGAAATGGATAATAAAATTTTGCTGACTATTATTAATAAATTCAAAGGAGGACCTGTTGGACTTTCGACTTTAGCAACTGCCGTTTCTGAAAGTAGTGAGACTATTGAGGAAGTCTATGAGCCATTTCTAATTCAGGAAGGTTTTATTATGCGTACACCTCGCGGACGTGAAGTAACGGATAAAGCATATAAACACTTAGGAAAGATAAACACCAATATTCAGGGCGGATTATTTTAAATTCTTTTCATAATGTCTGAAAATAAAAAATATAATTACCCTAAAAGGCTTTCGATATTGAGATTTTTTCTGGATGCTGAAGGAGTGCGAAGAAATCTGATTCCTTTTCATAAAAGATATTTTGATCAGTTTGGGGATTCTTTTTCTCTTAAAATAGGTAGATCCAAGCATATAATCTTATCCAGGGATAATGAAATTGCTCAGTATATTTTACAGAAGAATCAAAAAAATTATCATAAATCTAAATTTCAATCTGTATATCTTTCTAAATATTTAGGAAAAGGGCTTCTAACTGTTGATGGGGATTTTTGGCTCAAACAAAGACGGCTTATTCAGCCAGCGTTTCATAAACAAAAGATGAATCAATTGGTCGATAATATGAATAAGACGATTGCTTTCGAACTGGAAAATGTAGTTGTAGAGAAGCCAATAGATCTTTTTCCTGTTATGAGTCAGTTGGCTTTTAATGTTGTTGCTAAGTCCTTGTTTCAGCTTTCAATTTCAGAAGAAAAATTAAATAGAATAAAATTTATTATTGAAGAAGTTCAGAATTTTTTAATTAAAGAAATTCGGCTTCCGCATAAAAGTTGGTGGTTCTCGTTAACAGGTCAGGTAAAAAAACATCTTGAGCTGGCAGAAGAAAATAATAGCATTATTCAGGAAATTATTGAACAGAGATTAACTTCAAAAGAAGAGATAAATGATTTGCTTAATATGCTTTTGGAAACCAGATATGAGGATACAGGTGAAGGTATGTCTGTACGTCAATTAGTTGACGAAATTAAAGTACTGTTCATTGCAGGTCACGAAACTACAGCGAATGCACTGACCTTTACGCTTTATCTTTTGGCAAAAAAACCTGATGTACAACAAAAAGTTTTTGATGAGATTATTGATGTAGAGTCACAAACTGGAGATATTGTGGAGCAGCTTCAAAAAATGACATATACAAATGCAGTTTTAAACGAATCGATGCGTTTGTACCCACCAGCCTGGATTACCGATAGACAGAATGTTACAGATGATATGCTTGCTGGCTATCATATTAAAAAGGAAACCCTTATTGGCGTTTCTTTTTATGAATTGCATAGAAATCCTAAGTATTGGGAAAATCCGGATGAATTTGACCCCGAACGATTTCTTGGAGATCAGAAAAAGCTTTCTATGCAATATTTTTATCCATTTGGTGCAGGTCCAAGAATGTGTATCGGATCAGGGTTTGCTATTTATGAAATGTGTTTGACAATTTCTCAGATTATAAAAAAATATGTGATTAAATCCAACAAAAATTCTATTGAGTTTAATCCATTAATTACATTAAAACCTGTTGGTGTAGAAGTTTCATTCTCTAAAAGATGAGCATTAATTCTAAGGAAACATATTCAAAATTTATAAAATCTGAGGCAAAACGGCTCGGGTTTCTTTCTTGTGGAATTTCCAAAGCAGGATTTCTGGAAGAAGAAGCGCCCCGTCTTGAAAAGTGGTTAAATAATAACCATCATGGCCAAATGGCTTACATGGAGAATTATTTTGACAAACGTTTAGACCCTACTTTATTGGTAGATGATGCAAAAAGTGTTGTGTCTCTTTTACTAAATTATTATCCTACAGAGACTCAAAGTGAGGAAAGTTTTAAAATTTCAAAATATGCTTACGGTCAGGATTATCATTTTGTGATCAAAGAAAAACTAAAAGAATTTCTACATTCCATTCAGGAAAATATCGGTGATGTTTCAGGTCGTGCTTTTGTTGATTCAGCACCTGTATTAGACAGGGCCTGGGCCGCTAAAAGTGGTCTTGGCTGGATTGGAAAAAGTGGTAATTTGCTGACTCAGAAAGTAGGTTCGTTTTATTTCATTGCAGAACTTATACTCGATTTAGAGTTAGAATACGATTATTCTACAACAGATCATTGTGGATCTTGCACAGCTTGTATTGATGCTTGCCCTACCCAGGCAATCGTTGCTCCTCATGTTGTTGACGGGAGCAAATGTATCTCGTATTATACCATTGAACTCAAAGAAAATATTCCTTACGAAATGAAAGGAAAATTTGACGAATGGATGTTTGGTTGTGATACTTGCCAGGATGTTTGTCCCTGGAACCGGTTTTCAAAACCTCATTCAGAACCCTTATTTAATCCAAATCCGGAATTACTTTCTTTTTCCAAAAAGGACTGGATCGAAATTACAGAAGAAACTTTTCGTGCTGTATTCAAAAACTCCCCTATTAAAAGAACCAAGTTTGATGGTTTAAAGCGAAATGTAAAATTTTTACAATAATTTTTCGCGAAAATCAGTACGCAATTTTCTTTAAATTGTAAGATTTTTATGTTTTTTTAGTAGAAAATCTTTGAAAGATAACAATCTGCTAAAAAATTAAGAATTTTCTGTTGTTTTGTTATCAAATAGTTATATTTTTTACATTCTAAGGTTAATTTTAATCGCCAAAAAGTGTAATTCAACGTTTATCTGCGTAGTTTATCGACTAAAGTAGCTAGTACAGAGGTGTTTGTATATTTTCGCGGCTCCAAAAACTACTAATTTAACCGAAAGACAATTTTGTGTCTTGAACCTAATACTATTTATGGTCCAAACGCTACTTAACTTTAATGGAAGCCTTGAAAAATCTTTTTTAAGATTTTCAAAATCCATTTCCTTTTTTTTATCGTATCTGTCCTACATCACGTTAGATGCCAAATTTGGTTATTTGAACGGTGATATTTCTATTTCTAAAATCACAATCGTATATGCGTAACTTTACTTTTAGCCGATCTAAATTGTTTAGATTAAATTTCCTTGTTTTATTTTTATTATTAATTAGCTATAAAGCATCAGCGCAGTTTTACACCAAACATTACATTGCACCAGCACCTTGGCAATATTTTAGTAAAGCGAATGAAATTGTTATTGCAACAAACTCAACGGCAACTGTAAATATTACTTTGAAAAAGAGTGATGGTACTCTCGAAACAAATTTAACAGCTACAAAAGGTGCTCCGGCTATCTACAGATTTAAATTGTTTGCGAAAAATCTGCCTATGAATCCATTAAATACAGTTATTAATGCTGCCGGATTAATTGTAGAAAGTACTGAGCCTACATCTATAAATATGAGAAATATTGCGTCTGATGATTATACCAATGGAGAAAATGTAGATGCTAATATCAAAGGAAATGCTGCATTAACAAGTTTTGGTGATGCGGGAATTGGTATTCGATTTAGAGTAGGATATTACAGAGACGGTTCGTTAGGAAATTTTAATAGTTTAGGCGATCAGCGCCCTATTTATAGTATTATGGCGATAACAAATGGTACGTCAGTTACGATAGATGGTACTGTTAAAGCAACTTTAGATGCCGGACAAAGTTATTTGTTTAAAGCACCTATAGGTACTTTGGTAGAGTCATCTAATCCAAGTGTGATGAATACTTCTGCAGCAATCGATATGCCCAATGGTTGTGGAGATGGTGCATTTAATCAGATTCCACCTGAATCAGTTTTAGGATCTGAGTATTTTATTGAAAGAGGAAAAGGGAATGATACAGCTGAGCAAACTACAGTTGTTGCTACAAAAGATAATACAACAGTTACAATTGATACCTATTCAGCTACAGGGGTATTAACAAAAACGACAACTACTGTTTTGGCAACAGCAGGTAAATTTTTCACTTTTCTTAATGGCGTTTCAAACACTAATTTTTCAGCTTCCCGGGTTTCTGCAGATAAGAATGTAGCTGTATATTCAGGTACTGCCCAATCCTGTGAGGTCGATATTTCGACTATTGCACCTGTATCAGAATGTGGAGGATCAAATTTTATAGAAACGGCTAAATTTAGAAATTACGGAACAGGATCTTTGCCCTATTTTGGATACATACTTTTAAAAGATGCAACAGCAGTTGTAAATGTAAATGGAAGTAATGTTGAAACGACATCAAATATTGCTCCCCGTCATCAATTAGGATCAACAGGTTGGTATATAATTAATTTTGAAGATACACAAATAGGAAGCCCAAATGTACTTTCGATATCAAGTACGGCGAAATTAACAGTTTCAATTGTACAACAAGGAGGAGGATTCTCTATGGCAGGATTTTTCTCTAATTTTGCTGCCCAGCCGGAAGATCCAACCATGACTTATGTTGCGGGGGGAGGATGTACTAATAACACGGCTACATTAACGACACCTTCTGGTTTTGCACCTTACCAATGGTATTATAATGGTACTGCAATAAGCGGCGCAAATTCAAATTCATATATTGCTACTAAAACAGGTTCGTATTCAGTTGCTTCTACTTTAGCATGTGGAGTTCAAACCCAATCTAAACCCGTTAGTGTTACTTTATGTACTGATTTAGGAGTGACAAAAACAGTTGATAATGCTACTCCTTGTGTAGGATCTAATGTAGAATTCACTGTTAAACTAAGTAATTTAGGCGTAAATAATGCCACAGGGGTTTCTGTAAATGATTTACTTCCTTCAGGTTATACTTATGTGAGCGCAACTCAATCAATAGGAAGTTATAATTCTACAACAGGTGTTTGGAGCATAGGTGATGTAAATGGAGGAATTACCGAAACATTAAAAATTATTGCTAAAGTAAATGCTACAGGAGTTTATACAAATACAGCAGCATTACCATCTACTACAGTAGACAGTAATCCGGCAAATAATTCGGCTAGTGTTTCTACTATTCCAAATCCATTGCCGACAATTGTGATTACTAATCCGGCATCAGTTTGTTCACCACTAAAAGTAGATATAACAGCTCCGGCAATTACTGCAGGAAGTTCGTCGAATTTAACTTTTACATATTGGACAAATTCAACAGCAACTACATCTTATACAACACCAACAGCAGCTACAGCAGGCACATATTATATTAAAGCAACTACTGCTGCAGGATGTTCAGATATAAAACCAGTTGTGGTAACGGTAGCAACCCCGCCAAATGCAGGAACTTTATCAGGCACTCAGAATATTTGTGTTTCGGGAACAACAACTTTTACCTCAAATGGAAATACAGGCGGAACATGGTCAGGTAGCGATACAACAATTGCAACTGTAAATGCTTCAACAGGATTAGTTACCGGAATTGCAGCCGGTACTGCCACAATAAGTTATAAAGTAACAGGAATTGGCGGTTGTTCAGATGCAACTGCAACAAGAACTGTTACCGTAACGACTCCGCCAAATGCAGGAACTTTATCAGGCACTCAGAATATTTGTGTTTCCGGAACAACAACTTTTACCTCAAATGGAAATACAGGCGGAACATGGTCAGGTAGTGATACAACAATTGCAACCGTAAATGCTTCAACAGCATTAGTTACCGGAATTGCAGCCGGTACTGCCACAATAAGTTATAAAGTAACAGGAACTGGCGGTTGTTCAGATGCAACTGCAACAAGAACTGTTACCGTAACGACCCCGCCAAATGCAGGAACTTTATCAGGCACTCAAAATATTTGTGTTTCCGGAACAACAACTTTTACTTCAAATGGAAATACAGGCGGAACATGGTCAAGTAGCGATACAACAATTGCAACCGTAAATGCTTCAACAGGATTAATTACCGGAATTGCAGCCGGTACTGCTACAATCAGTTATAAAGTAACAGGAACTGGCGGCTGTTCAGATGCAACTGCAACAAGAACTGTTACCGTAACGACCCCGCCAAATGCAGGAACTTTATCAGGGACTCAAAATATTTGTGTTTCCGGAACAACAACTTTTACTTCAAATGGAAATACAGGCGGAACATGGTCAAGTAGCGATACAATAATTGCAACCGTAAATGCTTCAACAGGATTAGTTACCGGAATTGCAGCCGGTACTGCTACAATCAGTTATAAAGTAACAGGAACTGGTGGCTGTTCAGATGCAACTGTGACAAGGACTGTTACCGTAACGACCCCGCCAAATGCAGGAACTTTATCAGGGACTCAAAATATTTGTGTTTCGGGAACAACAACTTTTACCTCAAATGGAAATACAAGCGGAACATGGTCAAGTAGCGATACGACAATTGCAACCGTAAATGCTTCAACAGGATTAATTACCGGAATTACAGCCGGTACTGCCACAATCAGTTATAAAGTAACAGGAATTGGTAGCTGTTCAGATGCAACTGCAACAAGAACTGTTACCGTAAATCCTTTTCCAACAGCAACAATAACAGGGACTTTAACAGCTTGTTTAACTACAACTTTAACAGCAGTTTCAAATGCAAGTTCTGCAACATATATTTGGTACAAGGATAATGTAGTAATTGCGGGTGAAACAGCATCTACGTTGGTTGTAATTCAGGATGGAGATTATAAAGTAAAAATCAAAAATACAGTAACAACTTGCGAAGAAACATCAGCAGTTTCAACTGTAAAAGTTAGCGATACTCAAAAACCAACTATTACATGTCCGGCGAATGTTACAGCTGTAGCCGATGCAGGATCATGTACAGCAACAGGAGTTGCTTTGGGAACACCAGCAACAACTGATAATTGCGGAGTTGCTTCTGTAATAAATAATGCTCCAACAGCATTTCCAATTGGTACAACAACCGTTATCTGGACTGTTACGGATACTTCGGGAAACACTCAGACTTGTACACAAACAGTAACGATAACTGATACTCAAAAACCAACGATTATGTGTCCGGCGAATGTTACAGCTGTAGCCGATGCAGGATCATGTACAGCAGCAGGAGTTGCTTTGGGAACACCAACAACAGCTGATAATTGTGGAGTTGCTTCTGTAACAAATGATGCTCCGGCAATATTTACAATTGGTACTACAACAGTTACATGGACAGTTACTGATAACTCAGGAAACACTCAGACTTGTACTCAAAAAGTAAATGTAGTAGGACCAATTAAAGCAAATGATGATATTGTTTCCTCATTTAATGGATATTCAGGCGGAATTGCGGTTTCAAATGTCTTAAATAATGATCTGTTAAATTGTAACAATGTAATTGGAAATGATGTTACAATTAGTTTAGCGAGCACTTTACCTTCAGTTTTAATTTTTAATACATCGACAGGAGCTGTTACTCTAAAACCGTTAACACCAGCAGGAGAGTATACATTTGATTATACAATTTGCGAAAAGATAAACAGCACAAATTGTAGTACAGCTACAGTAAAAATTTCTGTAGTTGCTCCTGTAATTGATGCCGTTACGGAAACCACAGCTTCAATCAACGGAAGCACGGGAGGTACCACAGCATCGTTAATCAACAACGATACCTTAAACGGGAATCCTGCCGTAATCGGTACAAATCCTGGGGAAGTTAAACTAACTGGAATCACGGTTCCAACAGGATTAACCTTAAATGCAGACGGTACGGTAACTGTTGCTCCAAATACTCCGTCAGGAAATTACGAAATAGAATACAGTATTTGTGAGGTTACCAACCCAACAAACTGTGACGCTGTAAAAAGTACTATTGTAGTTGGTCAGCCAACAATTGATGCCGTTACCGAAACCACAACTTCAATCAATGGAAGCACGGGAGGTACCACAGCATCGTTAATCAACAACGATACCTTAAACGGGAATCCTGCCGTAATTGGTACAAATCCTGGAGAAGTTAAACTAACAGGAATCACGGTT